>Ga0102592_1000229_pt1 | contig 129533 bp, 106 predicted proteins | sample AraplaCol_mMF_r2_FD_76861 | JGI IMG/M metagenome (GOLD analysis project Ga0102592, IMG submission 76861) | Arabidopsis root microbial communities from North Carolina, USA - plate scrape MF_Col_mMF_r2 (SPADES assembly) (version 2) | ecosystem: Host-associated > Plants > Roots > Endosphere...
ACGCGCCCGTCGTTCAGATTGCGGACCCAGCCCTTCACGCCAAGCTGCTTGGCGGTACGCACCGCCCAGTCCCGATAGCCGACGCGCTGCACGCGGCCCGACACATAGATACGCTGTGCCGTCATATGTCCCCACGCTCATTTTTATACCCGGCCGCAACCCTTCGGCCTGGGCACAGTTCTATCATTTTGAAGATGCGAGGGAATCCTTTCGCGCGGCGACTCGTCGCGCCTCAGGGGTAAGTGATCGCAATCACTTCATACTCACGCTCGCCCGCGGGCAGGCTGACGCGGCGCAGGTCGCCGATCCCTGCGCCGCGCAGCGCCCGGGCGAGGGGAGCGTTCCAGCCGACCAGCCCCTTGCCGGCATCGGCCTCGTCATCGCCGACCAGGGTCAGGGTGCGGTGGTTGTCGTCCTCGTCGGCGATGGTGACGGTGGCGCCGAAATAGGCGCGGCTCTTGTCCTCCTGCTGTGCGGGATCGACTACCTTGGCCGCTTTCATTCGCTTGGACAGCCAGCCGAGCCGCCGATCGATCTCGCGCAGGCGCTTGCGGCCGTAGATGTAATCCCCGTTCTCCGATCGGTCGCCATTGCCGGCGGCCCAGGAGATCGTCTCGACCAGGGCGGGGCGCTCCCTGGCGAAGAGGGCTTCGTATTCGGTCCGGAGCGCGGCGTAGCCGGCGGGGGTGATGTAGTTGGGGCGGTCCATTTCTTGACCGGGTATCAGCCCGGCTTGTTCTTGCCCAGATACCAGCTGGTGTTCGCCGGCCCGCGCGAGCGCGAGCGCTCGGGGTTGAGCAGGTCATAGACCACTGCGTTCTCGATCACGCGCTGGACGTAGTTCTTCGTCTCGAAGATCGGGATCTGCTCGATCCACTGGACGATGTCGCCACCGGGCAGGCGCGGATCGCCATTGGCGCGGATCCATTTGTTCACATTGCCGGGGCCGGCATTGTACGCAGCGATCGCCAGCGGATAGCTGCCGTAGAGATTGTACATCCGCTGGAAATAGGTCGAGCCGAGTTGGATGTTGTAGTCGGTGTCCGAGTTCAGCGTGCCTGGGCTGTAGCTCATCCCGAGCTTGGTCGAGACTTCGCGCGCCGTGCCCGGCATCAGCTGCATCAGCCCGCGCGCGCCGGCATGGCTGACCGCGTCGCGATCGAACTGGCTTTCCTGCCGCGCGATGGCGTGGACGATCGTCCAGTAGTCCTGCTGCGAGGCCGGCACCGCCACGGTGGGATAGCCTGCCGCAGTATAGTCAGAGAGGCCGTTCTGCAGCGCGCTCTTGCCGACCAGCACGCCCAGGTCCGGGCGGCCGATTGCGCGGCTCAGCTCGGCGGCGAGGATGTGATCGCTGTCCGACGTCGCGTCATTGGCGATCTGGCGGATGAACAGGCTCTGGTCCTGACGATTGCCCATCGTGCCGAGCAGCTGTGCGGCGCGAACCGTTTCCTTCTTGAAGAAGGCGTCGCGCACTGCCGGATCGCTGACCTTCGCGTTGAAATCGGGCGGGCGCTTGAGCGGATTGCCGAGCCGCTCGGTGGCGAGCTGGCCGTAATAGACGTCGGGGAAGCCCGCCGCCTTGGTGTAGAAGCCGGTCGCCTTGGCCTGGTCGCCCGAGACCTCCGCCGCGCGGCCGGCCCAGTAGAAGCCCTTGGACTGGGTGGTCGGGGTCTTCGAGCCATGGCCGTAGCGATCGAACATGCCGACCGCGTCGCGGCTGCGGCCGAGATTGTTGAGCGCCACCGTGCCGGCGAGCCAGGTGAGGCTGGTATAATCGTCGCGCTCGCCGAGCGGCAGCTGGCTGATGTCGGTGCCGGTGGGGAAGGCGTCGTCGACCTGGCTGGCGATCTGATAGGCGAGGCTGAACTGCCCGTCCGACTGGGCGCCGCGCGCCGCCGTCAGCAATACCTCATACCATTCCTCGGCATCGCCGGGATAGGACGCGAGCTGGCGCGGCTGGGCGAGATAGGAACGCATCGCCGGGCTCTGGCCGGTGTCGCGCAGCCACATCGCGCGATCGGCGATGAAGCCGGGATTGGAACGGCCGGCCGCGAGCGCCGCGGCGCCCTTCGCATCGGCATCGGGAGCCTTGGTACGGAAGGCGATCCGCGCGTCGAACACCGGACGCATCGCCGGCGAGACATAGGAGAGCTGGCGTTGTGCGGCGCTGAGCGAGCCGGCCCAGAGCAGCATGTCCATCCGCGCGTCGTGATCGGCGGGCGTGAGCACGCCTGCAAAGCCGGCGAGCAGGGCGGTCTCGTCGCGCGGCCGCAGCACCCCATGGCGCCAGGCGCGGCGGGCCTGCTCCTCGGCCTCGGCGCGGCGGCCGGAGGCAGCGAGCCCCTCGGCATAGCGCAGGCGACCGGCTGCGGTCAGCGGCGCAAAACGCTCGAAATAGCGGACGACCAGGCCGGGCGCCCAGGTGCCGCTCTCGAGCACGGTCTCGGCGGCGGCGCGGCGGCTCTTCTCGCCGGGCCAGCCGGGATGGAGGAGCAGGAAATTGGCGTAATCGGAGAAGGGGTAGTTATCCGACTGCTGGAGGCGCTTCCATTCGACCAGCGCGTCACCGAGCTGGTCGGCCTGGATATAGGGCGGCGGCACGCGGGGGACGCCCGCTTCCAGCGCCACCTTGTACCACTGGATCTGCTCCTGCGTGAGCTGCGACGAGACGGCGAGCCCGGAGACGCCCGCGAACAACAACGCACTTTTCAACAGCGGAGCAAGCATACTGGACATGATAGATGACCCGCGCCTATCTGCCAGCCCCGATTTGGGGAATTAGGGAAGATTTTCGGACCATGTTCTGGGGCTCCATTCCCGCGCTGGTGACGCCGTTCCGTAACGGCAGCTTCGCGGAGGAAGACTATCGCGCGCTTGTTGAATGGCAGATTGCCGAAGGCTCTGCCGGGCTGGTGCCGTGCGGCACCACCGGCGAGGCGGCGACGATGCCCAAAGACGAGCATTTCGAAGTGGTCCGCGTCTGTGCCGACCAGGCGAAGGGCCGCGTGCCCGTGCTCGCCGGTGCCGGCTCGAACGACACGCTGGTCGCGATCGAGAATGTGAAAGCCTCGGCGGACGCCGGCGCCGATGCGGTGCTGATGGTCCCGCCCTATTACAACCGCCCGAGCCAGGAGGGCATCTTCCAGCATTTCGCGGCGATCGCCGAGCAGACCGAACTGCCGGTGGTGCTCTACAACGTGCCGGGTCGCACGGTGACCGACATCCAGCCGGCGACCATGGCGCGGATCGTCAAGGCGTTCCCGGGCAAGTTCATCGGCGTGAAGGACGCGACGGGCGCGCTTGCCCGCGTTTCCGAGCAGCGCGCCGGCTGCGGACACGACTTCATCCAGCTCTCGGGCAATGACGAGACTGCGCTGGCCTTCAATGCGATGGGCGGCACCGGCTGCATCTCGGTGACCGCCAATGTCGCGCCGAAACTGTGCGCCGAGTTCCAGGCGGCCTGGGCCGCGGGCAATCACGCGCTGGCGCTCGAGCTGCACGACCGGCTCTATCCGCTGCACCTTGCGATGTTCACCGATGCCTCGCCGGGTCCGGTGAAATATGCGCTGGGCCGGGTTCGGGAAGGCTTCCCGCAGGAGCTGCGCCTGCCGATGACTCCGGCCGGCGAGGCGAGCCGCAAGGCGGTGGACGCCGCGCTGGCGTTTGCGGGACTGGCCTGACGCTGATTCCCCTCCCTTTCATTGAAGGGAGGGGAGTTCAGGGACCTAAGCCCGCTGCTCGCCGCCGGCATAATAGGTCGGCACATGGCCGCGGATCCAGGCGTTCTCGCGGAACCATTTGGTGACGATGTACTTGGTGCCCTCGAGCACGCGCATGCCCTCGTGCAGCGTGTCGTAATTGGGCGCGCCGTCTTCCATCATGTTGTTCCAGATCAGCAACAGCCCCTTTTTCGGCTTGAAGCGAACCCCGGCGCGCGGGAACCAAGTGGCGCCGCCTTCCTCGACATCGTTGAGATAGGCCATCGCGGTCCAGGTGCGCTGGCCGCCATATTCGAGCATCTTCTCCCAATATTCCGCGCCCTCGTGGAAATAATCGCAGTGCGCGCGGAACTGCTGGCCGGGGGCGTAGCGCTGGCCCTGCAGCGTCTCGGCATTCTCCGGCGGCAGGCCGAGGAGGTGGGCGATGCGGTCGTCGATCTGCCAGACTAGGTCGGACCAGCGGTCGAGGTCGGTCGAGCTGCTGGTGCGGAACTCGGGATCCTCATGCGCCGCGAGCAGCGTGGAGGGGCGTGCCGACTTGTCGATCAGGGCGACCAGCGCGTCGCACTCGGCTTCGCTGAGGAAATCGGGAAAGGTGTAGAGCTGCGCGGTCTCCACCTTTGCCCGCTTGATGCCGGGATGGGCCTCCAGCCTCGCCGTGACTTCGCGGGCGATCCGCGCGCGGTTGGGCGAGGGGGATCCCGATACTCTGCCGATATTCTTGCTCACAAGGGCCAATTTGCGCCTGACGGCCTCGCGGTCAATAGGGGTGGTGCCCCCCGGCAAAGGCAAGAGGCCCGGTCCTGACGGGCCGGGCCTCCCACTTCTGGCAAGATGCGGGCTGGCTTACCAGAAGATGTCGTAGATCGTGTCGACCACTTCGCCGGTCTCGACATCGACGAGGAGCGCATCGTTGTAGTAGCGCACCCAGCGATACGGGCCATAGGCCTCGGGCAGGCGATAATAATAGGGATCGTTGATCCAGTATTGCGACGAGAACAGGATCGAACTCAGCGTGAAGCCGATCCCGAAGCGCCGATAGCCATAGCCCCAGCCCGACGGGGCGTAATAGCGCGGCAGGCGGTAGATGCCGCGGTTGGAACTGCGATAGCCGCGCCAGTCGTAGCGGCGGTCGTTGTGCCAGCCATTGTTCCAGCGGCCGCGGTCGTTGCCGCCCCAGCCGCCACGGTTCCAGCCGCCGCCATTGTTGCGGTTCCAGTCGTTGCCGCGGCGATCATTGTTCCAGTTGCGGTCACGGTTGCGGTCGTTGTTCCAGTCGCGGTTGCCGCGGTCCCACCGGCCGCCGCGATTGCCGTCGCGGTTCCAGTCGCGGCGATCCTGGCCATTGCGGTTCCAGTCGCGCCGGCCGTCGCCGCCACGATTGCCGTCCCAGCGCTGCTGCGGCTGGGCCTGGGGCGGGGAGACCTGGGTCTGGGGCGGGCGCTGCTGGCCGCCATTCCATTGCGGACGCGAGCCGCGGTCGCCGCCGTTCCAGCCGCCACGGTTCCAGCCGCCACCATTGGCGCCACCACCATTGTTGCCGCCGCCGTTCCAGTCGCGGCGCGGCTGCTGCTGAGGCTGCGCCTGCTGCTGGGGCTGGCCCGAGGACTGGCGCCAGCCACCGCCGCGATTGCCGCGGTCACCGCGATCGCCACGGTCCTGCGCCGGCTGCGAGGCGCCCGAATTGCCGGAACGGTCGCCGCCGCCCCAGCGATGCCCGCGATCCTGCGCCAGTGCCGGCGGGACCAGGGCCGTCGCGGCGATGATCGCCGCTAGCAAGGTCTTCTTCATAAGAGTGTCTCCGCTGGGACCGGCAACACGCCGGGCTTTCGAGGGTAGCATTCCTCTAGAACCCGGCGGCTGACATGACTCTGAATTCATCTGTCAGCCAATTGAAAGCATCTGAAACATCTAGGGTTCCGACTGGGCGGGCGTCGGCGCGTCCTGCCCGGGCTCTGGAGCCGGCGCGTCGCCGCGGGCGATGCGGGCGGCGTTCTGGATCGCCTCGACCAGCCGGGGATAGATGCCGCAGCGGCAGAGATTGGGGATCGCACCCTTGATGTCCGCCTCGCTCGGGTTGCGGTTGCCGCGCAGCAGCACCGAGGCGGCCATCACCACGCCGGGGATGCAATAGCCGCATTGCGGCACGTTCGCCGCGATGAAGGCCTGCTGCACCGGGTGGCTGCGATCCTTGGACAGCCCCTCGATCGTGGTGACGAACGTGCCCTCGAGCGCGCCGATCGTCTCCTGGCAGGCGAGGCGGGCGGTGCCGTCGACATCCACCGTGCAGGCGCCGCAATCGCCGGTGCCGCAGCCATATTTGGTGCCGGTGAGGTTCGAGGCGTCACGCAATGCCCAGAGCAGCGGCGTGCGCGGATCCATCTTGTAGGCGACCGGCCGGTTGTTGACGGTGAAGCGAGTCACTCGTTCCCCTTCCGCTTGCGGGAGGGGCTAGGGGAGGGCGTATTCATCCTCGGCATGGGGTTTACATGCCCTCCCCCGGCCCCTCCCGCAAGCGGAAGGGGTGCGCAGAGAAACGGGGCGTTTCCGAAACTGGCATTGTTTCCACGCCTTTAGGGCGCGACATCAATCGCATGACACTTCCCACGCTCTTCATCCCGCATGGCGGCGGCCCTTGCTTCTTCATGGACCCCGATGGCGGCCCGGCCGATCCGATGTGGCAGCCGATGCAGGCCTATCTCGCCGGACTGATCGACTCGCTGCCCGAGCGGCCCAGGGCGATCCTGCTGGTCTCGGGCCATTGGGAGGAGGAACACGTCACCGTGCATGCCGGCAGCGGCCAGCCGCTGCTGTTCGACTATTATGGCTTCCCCGAGCACACCTATCGCCTGCGCTGGGATGCGCCAGGCTCGCCCGAGATCGCGGCGCGGGCGAAGGCGCTGCTCGAGGGCGCGGGCTTTCCCGTCGGCGAGGAGCGCGAGCGCGGCTGGGACCACGGCGTGTTCATCCCGATGATGGTCGCGGTGCCGGGCGCCGACATCCCGCTTGTCCAGCTCTCGCTGCGCAAGGACCTGGACCCCGCCGACCATATCGCGCTGGGCAGGGCGCTGGCGCCGCTGCGCGACGAGGGCGTACTGATCGTCGGCAGCGGCATGAGCTTCCACAACCTGCGCGCCCGCGGACCGCAGGTTACGCCGGTCGCCGACGAATGGGATGCGGCCCTGACCGATGCGGTGACCGACGCCGACCCGGCGCGCCGGGCCGCGCGGGTCGCCGCCTGGGACCAGCTGCCCCACGCCCATTTCGCCCATCCGCGCGAGGAGCATCTGCTGCCGCTGATGGTCGCGCTCGGCGCGGGCGGCGAGGGGCCGGCGGTGCGCGATTACCGCGACCATGTGCTGGGCTGGACGGTTTCGGGCTACCGGTTCGGGTGAATTACCCCGGTTGGGTACGAAAGTTCACTAAGTTCACGACATCAACAGCTACGGCGCAGCGGCTTTCCGAAGCGGCGGATTTACCCGTGCGGGGCGCTTTCGCGTCCGGTCTGATATTCGCGATGAGAAAGAGCGAAGCGAGGGTGGCAGGCGAAATCCTATTTTGGAAGCATGTTCTCCCGCTCCCATTGGGAGCGGGAAGGGGCCCGCGAGCGTAGCGAGTGGGAAGGGTGAGGGCAGTTCAGCTACTCGACCCTCACCCTTCCGCCGACTTCGTCGGCTCCCTCCCTCTCCCAATGGGAGAGGGATTTTACTCCCGCCAGCTCTTGTCCGTGCGATCCACCAGCCGGACCATTGCGGCGAAGTCCGCGGCGCCCGGGCCGCCGGGGACCTGCGCCATGTGGAGGTCGCGCTGGTGCACGGCGACGACTTCGTCGGGCACCACCAGCGGCTCGCCCATCGAGGCAGTGGCGATCTGGATCTCGCAGGCGCGCTGGAGCGACCAGTGCTTGATGAACGCCTCGGGCAAAGTGCGGCCCATCACCAGGATGCCGTGGTTCCGGAGCAGCATCACCCGCTTGTCGCCGAGATGCGCGAGCAGCCGCTCGCCTTCCTCGTCGCGGACCGTCACGCCCTCGAAGTCGTGATAGGCGATCTGGCCGGCGAAGTTGCAGGCGTAGAAATTGGTGGGGCGAAGGCCGCCCTCGACGCTGGCGACCGCCATGCCCGCGGTGGTGTGGGTGTGGGCGATGCAATGCGCGTCGGGCAGGTGGCGGTGGAACAGCGCATGCTGGACGAAGCCGGCGCGGTTCACCGGATAGGGCGAGTCGTCGAGCTTGTTGCCGTCGATGTCGATCTTGACCAGGTTCGACGCCTTCACCTCGCTGAAGTGCAGCCCGAACGGGTTGATCAGGAACGCGCCCTCCTCGCCCGGCACCTTCAGCGTGATGTGGTTGTAGATCATCTCGGACCAGCCGAGCATGTCGAACACCCGGTAGCAGGCGGCGAGCTGCTGGCGCGCCTCCCACTCGGCTTCGGTCATCGGTTTGGTTGCCAGCGCGGTGGCCATGTTACCTCTCCCAAGGCTTTTTCGTTTTTCGGGTATGCCACAAGCTGCGCTCCTGCGAAAGCAGGAGCCTAGGGTGGCGGAGCGGGGCGCTTGTGGCCCTGGGCTCCTGCTTTCGCAGGAGCACATGCTCGATGGATCGAATATGCACCTTGTGCGTTTCGCCGGCGCAACGGTTGAGGGGTGTTTTCCGCATGCTGAAGTTGAAGGTGCGCCAGGGTGTCGTCCTGGCGGGGTTGTTCGCGCTGGCCGCCTGTGGCGGCGCCGGCTCGGGGGGCGGCAACGGATCGGCGGCGGTGGCGACTTCGCCCGATGCCGCGGCCAAGATCAGCGCCTATACAGAGGCGTATAACGGCCTGATCGACACGTTCGGCCTGCCGGCGACGGCGGACACCTACAAGGAAGCCAAGATCCCGAGCCGATCGCCGTCGGACAGCATCAACGTCAGCGACGGCTGGGTCGAGACCGGCGAGGGCAAGCTGAAGGCGGCGATTGCGCTGCCGGGCTCGCTTGGCGATCTCGACAAGAAGGCGGAGGCGCTGGACGCCGCGCTGGTCAAGGTGCTCGCGCGGCTGGGGCCGCTCTATCAATATTACAACACCAAGGCCTATCGCGAGGACGCGCTGAAGCGCGGCAAGGCCGAGGACGCCCAGATGGTCGCCGAGTTCGACGCGGCGCTGAAGGCGATGGACGATTTCAATGCCGAGCTGGTCAAGCAGCGCCGGGCCGGCGCCGAGGCGGAGCTCGCCAAGCTCAAGGCGGACGGCAACATCGTCGGTTACAACAACAAGCAGGCGATGCTGCAGGCCGAGGAGCTGGTCGGCCTGTTCGACAAGCCCGAGGACCTGAAGGAGGCGGCGATCTTCGCCAAGGGCGATGCGCTGGCGTCGTCGCTCGACAAGCTGCTGACCGAGCAGCAAAAGGCGATCGCGGAAGCCAAGCCCAAGGCGACCGAGCCGCTCGAGAAAAGCCGGCTGGGTACCTATGAGCTGGTGGCGGAGATGCTGGGATCGATGATCGGCCAGTATCGCGAGCTGAAGCAGTCGCATTCGCCGAGCAATATGAAGTCGATGATCGACTCGTACAACAATGCGGTGGGTTCGGCGAACCGGATCAGTTGAGGCATTGTCCCCCTCCCTGGAAGGGAGGGGCTAGGGGTGGGTGGCGTCGTGGCGATACGGATGCCGACAGGTATGCGGTGCCGTATCGCGGGCATCGACCCACCCCCGACCCCCTCCCTTACAGGGAGGGGAGTGTGCTAGCTGAACGCGTAGGGCACGACGCTGCGCCGGTCCGGATCGATCGCGATCGCCGAGGCGGCGGGCGGGAAGGCGCGCTGGTCGCAGTCCACCCGCGGGCAGATGCGGCAGCTTGCGCCGATCGGGGTTGCCGCGCCGCCCGGGCGCAGGTCGTCGGCATAGACGAAGTCGGCGGCGTGCAGTTCCTCGCAGCCCAGCGCCACGGCATAGCGGCGCGAGGGGCGGGCATAGCTGCCGGAGGGCTTCACCAGCCCCTTGGCCATCGAGACGTAGCGGGTGCCGTCGGGCATCTCGGCATGCTGGACGAGGATCCGGTCGGGGATCGCCACCGCTTCGTGCACCACCCAGAGCGGGCAGGCGCCGCCCAGAGCCGCAAACTGCAAGCGCGTGGCCGAGTGGCGCTTGGTGATGTTGCCGGCCATGTCCACCCGGCAGAAGAAGAAGGGCAGGCCGGCGGCGCCCGGGCGCTGGAGGGTCGAGAGGCGGTGGCAGGCCTGTTCGAAGCTCACGCCGAAGCGCTGGCGCAGCCGGTCGATGTCGTGGCGGACGGTGCGCGCGGTGTCCTTGAACGGCGTGTAGGGCATCAGCAGCGCGCCGGCGGCATAGTTGGCGAGGCCGATGTTGAGCAGCTCGCGCGCGGCGGGGGAGGCGAGGCCGGACTCCTCGACCACCTGGCGCATCTCGTTCTCGAACTCGTAGCGGACCAGCCGGTGAGCGAGCAGGAAGGCTCGGCTCTCGGGCGGGAGCGCGCTGTTCACCGCGAGCGTGCGGTCACGCGGGTCGAAGCGGCTGAGCTGGCTGCCGTCACCCTCCTCCCCGGTGACGCGGACGCCGTGCCAGCGCAGCCGGTCTTCGAGGCCGCGGGTGGGGCGGTCGGGGTCGAGATCGTCGGAGAGCGTCTCGGCCGAGCGATCGATCGCGTCGATGTAATTGCCCTCGGCCTGGAACCAGTCGCGCACTTCCTCCCAGGGGAGCGGGGCGGTGCCGGTGGAGCCGCTGTCGAACCGGTCGTCGAGGACGCGCAGCTGCTCCTGGCTGCGGCGCCAGGCCTCGTGCAGCGCGACCATGCGGCGGGCGAGCAGCGGCTGCTGCTCGATGCCGCGGCGGACATCGGCCTCGTCGAGCCGCCCGGCGGGGACGCTGGCATCGGTGGCGGCGTCGATCGTGCGTAGCAGCGCCGCGCTGTCCTCGACATCGCCGAATGCCTCGAGCGGAAATTCGCGGGCGAGGGCGACGAGGACGATGTCGGTGATCGGCCGGTCGTTGTTCTCGATCTGCGAGAGGTACGAGACCGAGATGCCGAGCCGGGCCGCCATCGCCGCCTGGCTGATCCCGGCGCGGCGGCGCAGCTCGCGCAGGCGGAAGCCTTCGAAGACGCGGCGGCGGGGAGAATTGCTCATGTTCGCAGTATATCCGCAAACCAGCACGCTGCAACTTTGCAACATTGCATTTGCCGTAGGGGCATGTCCCGATGCAGAGGCGCAGCCACCTAAGGGGAACCGCATGTCGTCGACGATCGAGGAACTGGAACGCCGCCGCGCCGCCGCCCGTCTGGGCGGAGGGCAGAAGCGGATCGACGCGCAGCACGCCAAGGGCAAGCTCACCGCGAGGGAGCGTGTCGAAGTGCTGCTCGACCAGGGCTCGTTCGAAGAGCTCGACATGTATGTCGAGCACAACTGCGTCGACTTCGGCATGCAGGATCAGATCGTCCCCGGTGACGGCGTCGTCACCGGATCGGGCACGATCAACGGCCGCCTCGTCTTCGTGTTCAGCCAGGACTTCACCGTGTTCGGCGGCTCGCTCAGCGAGCGCCACGCACAGAAGATCTGCAAGATCATGGACATGGCGATGAAGGTCGGCGCGCCCGTGATCGGCCTCAACGACAGCGGCGGCGCGCGCATCCAGGAGGGTGTCGCGTCGCTCGGCGGCTATGCCGAGGTGTTCCAGCGCAACGTGCTGGCATCGGGCGTGGTGCCGCAGCTGAGCCTGATTATGGGACCTTGCGCCGGCGGCGCGGTCTATTCTCCCGCGATGACCGACTTCATCTTCATGGTGAAGGATTCATCGTACATGTTCGTCACCGGCCCGGATGTAGTGAAGACCGTTACAAACGAGATCGTCACGCAGGAGGAACTGGGTGGTGCGGTGACGCATACCACGAAGTCGGGGGTCGCCGACGTGGCCTTCGATAACGATATCGAGGCGCTGCTCGCGGCCCGCGACTTCGTGGACTTCTTGCCAAGCTCGAACCGCGAGCAGGTGCCCGAGCGGCCGAGCGACGATCCCTGGGATCGTCTCGAGCCGAGCCTCGACAGCCTGATCCCGCCGAGCGCCAACCAGCCGTACGACATGCACGAGCTGATCCGGAAGACGCTCGACGAGGGCGAGTTCTTCGAGCTGCAGCCGAGCCATGCCGGCAACATCCTGATCGGTTTCGGCCGGATCGAGGGGCGCACGGTGGGCGTGGTGGCCAACCAGCCGATGGTGCTGGCCGGGTGCCTCGACATCAACTCGTCCAAGAAGGCCGCGCGGTTCGTGCGTTTCTGCGATGCGTTCGAGATCCCGATCGTCACCTTTGTCGACGTGCCGGGCTTCCTGCCGGGCGTCGGCCAGGAGCATTCGGGCATCATCAAGCACGGCGCCAAGCTGCTCTATGCCTATGCCGAGGCGACGGTGCCGAAGATCACGGTGATCACGCGCAAGGCCTATGGCGGCGCCTATGACGTGATGGCCTCCAAGCATCTGCGCGGCGACCTCAACTATGCCTGGCCGACTGCCGAGATCGCGGTGATGGGCGCCAAGGGCGCGGTGGAGATCATCTTCCGCGGCAAGACGCCGGAGGAGATCGCCGAGCGGACCGCCGAATATGAGGCACGCTTCGCCAATCCGTTCGTTGCGGCGTCGAAGGGTTTCGTGGACGAGGTGATCATGCCGCATTCCACCCGCCGCCGCATCGCCCTGGGGCTCCGCAAGCTGCGGAACAAGCAGCTCGAGAACCCGTGGAAGAAGCACGACAACATCCCGCTGTGAAGCCGGGGATCGCCTTCATGTTCGTCCTTGTCGCGCTGCTGCTCCTTTGGATGCTGGTCCGCAGCCTTATCGATTTGCGGCGCGGCGTGGCTAGAACCAGGGGACGTACGGTTTATGCTCGCACTGAGCAGCCCGTGAATTTCTGGATGGCGATTACGGTCGGGATTCTCGCATCGATTGGAGGCTTGGCGATGATTGCTGCGGTCGTGATTTTCGATCTGCCGGTGAAGCAATGAAACTCGGTCGCCTCAACCATGTCGGCGTCGCGACGCCTTCGATCGAAGCCTCGATCGCCTTCTATCGCGACGTGATGGGCGCGGAGGTGATCCGCGAACCGTTCGAGCTGCCGGCGCAGGGGGTGAAGGTCTGCTTCGTCGATACGCCGAACAGCCAGATCGAGCTGATCGAGCCGCTGGGCGGGGCCTCGCCGATCCACGGCTTCCTCGCCAAGAACCCGGCAGGCGGGCAGCATCACCTCTGCTACGAAGTGCCCGATATCCACGAGGCCAAGGCCTGGTTCGAGGCCAAGGGTGCCAAGGTGCTCGGCGAGCCGCGCATCGGCGCGCATGGCACGCCGATCTTCTTCGTGCATCCAAAGGACATGGGTGGGGTGCTGACCGAGATCATGGAGACGCCCCGTGGTGAGCATTGATCTGATCTCCCTCTCCCTTTGGGAGAGGGACGGGACCCGCGAGGCGAAGCCGAGTGGGAAGGGTGAGGGCAGCCTTCATCTTTCGACCCTCACCCTTCCGCGCCTTCGGCGCTCCCTCCCTCTCCCAGAGGGAGAGGGATTGTGAGCGACAAGCCGACGCTCGACCAATGGTCCGCCGCCGCTTCGAAGGAAGTGAAGGGCCGCGACCTGACCTGGCACACGCCTGAAGGCATCGAGGTCAAGCCGCTCTACACGGCCGAGGACACCGCGCATCTCGATCCCGGCCTGCCGGGTTTCGCGCCGTTCACCCGCGGCGTGCGCGCGTCGATGTATGCCGGGCGGCCCTGGACGATCCGCCAGTACGCCGGCTTCTCGACCGCCGAGGCGTCCAACGCCTTCTATCGCCGTAACCTGGCGGCCGGTCAGAAGGGGCTGAGTGTCGCCTTCGATCTCGCCACCCACCGCGGCTATGACAGCGATCATCCGCGCGTCACCGGCGATGTCGGCAAGGCGGGCGTGGCGATCGACAGCGTCGAGGACATGAAGATCCTGTTCGACGGCATCCCGCTCGATCAGATGTCGGTGAGCATGACGATGAACGGCGCGGTGATACCGATCCTCGCCTTCTTCATCATCGCGGGCGAGGAGCAGGGCGTCGACAAGAGCCTGCTCGACGGGACCATCCAGAACGACATCCTCAAGGAGTTCATGGTCCGCAACACCTATATCTACCCGCCCGAACCGAGCATGCGGATCATCTCGGACATCTTCGCATATACCAGTGCGAACATGCCGAAATTCAACAGCATTTCCATTTCCGGCTACCATATGCAGGAAGCCGGGGCGACGCAGGTGCAGGAGCTTGCCTTCACCATCGCCGACGGCATGGAATATGTGAAGTACGGCGTCGCCTCGGGCCTGGATATCGACAAGTTCGCAGGGCGTTTGAGCTTCTTCTTCGCAATCGGCATGAACTTCTTCATGGAAGTCTCGAAATTGCGGGCGGCGCGCGTGCTCTGGCACCGGGTGATGACGAAGCTCGGCGCGCAGGACGAGCGCTCGAAGATGCTGCGCACCCACTGCCAGACGAGCGGCGTGTCGCTGACCGAGCAGGACCCCTACAACAACGTCATCCGCACCACGATCGAAGCGATGGCGGCGATGCTGGGCGGCACGCAGAGCCTGCACACCAATGCGCTCGACGAAGCGATCGCGCTGCCGACCGACTTTTCGGCCCGCATCGCGCGCAACACCCAGCTGGTCATCCAGGAGGAGACCGGCATGTGCAATGTCGTCGATCCCCTGGGCGGCAGCTACTACATCGAGAGCCTGACCCAGGAGCTGGTCGACAAGGCCTGGGAGATCATCGAGCGGGTCGAGGCCGAAGGCGGCATGGCCAAGGCGGTGGCGGCCGGCTGGCCCAAGGCGATGATCGAGGAGGCGGCGGCGGCGACGGCGGCGCGGATCGATCGCGGCGAGCAGGTGATCGTCGGCGTCAACAAGTATCGCAAGGCCGAGGAAGAGCCGATCGACATCCTCGATGTCGACAACCATGCCGTGCGCGAGGCGCAGATCGCGCGGATCAAGCGGGTCAAGGCGTCGCGCGACGAGGCTGCGTGCCAGGCGGCGCTGTTCGCACTCCAGGAAGGCGCGCGGGGCAGCGAGAACCTGCTCGCGCTGGCGGTCGAGGCCGCGCGTGCCCGCGCCACGCTGGGCGAGATCAGCGCGGCGATGGAGGCGGGCTTCGGCCGCTACGCCACCAAGCCGACCCCGGTGCAGGGCATCTATGGCGGTGCCTATCAGGACGATCTGGTATGGGAGCGGCTCAAGGATGGCGTGACCGCTACCGAGCGCCGGCTCGGCCGCAAGCCGCGTATGCTCGTCGCCAAGATGGGGCAGGACGGGCATGACCGCGGCGCCAACCTGGTCTCCTCGGCATTCGGTGACCTTGGTTTCGACGTGGTGCCGGGGCCGTTGTTCCAGACCCCGCAGGAAGCCGCCGCGCTGGCGATCGAGAGCAATGTCGACGTGGTGGGCGCCTCGAGCCTGGCCGCGGGCCACAAGACGCTGATCCCCGAGCTGATCCGCGAGCTCAAGGATGCGGGCAGAGCGGACATCAAGGTGATCGCCGGCGGGGTGATCCCGGCGCAGGACTATGAGTTTCTCCGCGAGGCGGGGGTCCAGGCGATCTTCGGGCCGGGCACCAACCTTGTCAAAGCGGCCGAAGAAGTGCTCAGGCTCCTCGGGCACAACATGCCCCCCGTGGAGGAAGCCGCCGAATGACGGAGATCGAGGAAGAGCTTGCCAAGGCCGGAGACGGCGAGGCGCTGCTCTACGACTATTTCAAGCACCTCACCTCGCTGTGCATCGTCTCGCTGGGCGGGGTGCTGGCGCTGGTGCCCTATGGCAAGAGCCTGTCGCCCAAAGCGATCATCCTGGTGCTGATCGTGCTGGCGTCGGCGGGACTGCTCTCCTTCTCCGGCGCCGGCGAGATCGTCCGCGCGCGGTTCAAGCGCAAGCCGCTGAACAACAACGTCAATTTCTGCCGGATCGGTGCGCCCGTGCTGCTTTCCATCGGCGTCGGCATGTTCGTCTATCTCTTTACCCGGACCCTGCAACCATGACCCGTACCGACTGGACCCGCGACGAGATCGCCGCGCTGTTCGACCTGCCCTTCACCGAACTCGTCTTCCGCGCCGCCGAGGTGCACCGCGCCCACCACGCGCCGAACGAGGTCCAGCTCTCGACGCTGCTCAGCATCAAGACCGGCGGCTGCCCCGAGGATTGCGGCTATTGCAGCCAGTCGGTCTCGGCCGAGACCGGGCTCAAGGCGACCAAGCTGATGGACGTGCGCCAGGTGCTGCAGGCCGCGGCCCAGGCCAAGGACCATGGCTCGTCGCGCTTCTGCATGGGCGCCGCCTGGCGCAATCCCAAGGACCGCGACATGCCCGCCATCGTCGAGATGGTGCAGGGCGTGCGCGCGATGGGGATGGAGACCTGCATGACCTTGGGCATGCTCAGCGGGAAGCAGGCGCAGATGCTCGCCGATGCCGGGCTCGACTATTACAACCACAATATCGACACCTCGCCCGAGCGCTATGCCGAGGTGATCACCACCCGGACGTTCGAGGAGCGGCTCGACACGCTCGAACATGTCCGTGAGGCGGGGATCAACGTGTGCTGCGGCGGCATCGTCGGCATGGGCGAGACCCGGCCGGACCGCGTCGGCTTCATCCATGCGCTCGCCACCCTGCCGGTGCATCCGGGCAGCGTGCCGGTGAACGCGCTGGTGCCGATCAAGGGCACGGTGCTCGGCAACATGCTCGCCGACACGCCGCTCGCCCAGATCGACGACATCGAGTTCGTCCGCACGATCGCGGTGGCGCGGATCACCATGCCGGAGAGCATGGTGCGGCTGTCGGCCGGGCGCGAGAGCATGAGCGACGCCACCCAGGCGCTGTGCTTCCTGGCCGGCGCCAACTCGATCTTCACCGGCGACAAGCTGCTCACCGCGGGCAATGCCGGCGACGACAAGGACGCGGCACTGTTCGCGCGGCTGGGCGTCAAGCCGATGCAGGCCGAGGTGAAGGTTGAGCTGGAGGCGGCGGAGTGATCCTATCTGCCTTGTTGCTGTTGTTGGTGCAGGACAAGCCAATTGACTGCGACAAGGACCAGTCGCAGCTCGCGCTGAACATCTGCGCCGACCGGGATTTCCAGGCAGCGGATGCCGCGCTCAACCGGCAATGGAAGATCGCCTATGCTCGGATGAAGGCGCTCGACGTCGGCTACGACAAGGATCGCCGGGAAGGTGACCGGAGCCTCGGCTATGCCCCGGCGCTGCTCGAATCGCAGCGCACATGGCTGAAGTACCGGGACGCTCAGTGCACCGTCGAAGGGCAATATATGCGCGGCGGATCGGGGGAGCCGATGATGTACTCCACCTGCATGGCGGGGCTCACCCGGGACCGGACCACCTTTCTAGCCAAAATGCTCGAGGACCACTGATGTTCAAGAAGATCCTGGTCGCCAATCGGGGCGAGATCGCGTGCCGCGTGATGCGCACCGCCAAGAAGATGGGGATCGCCACGGTGGCGGTCTATTCGGACGCGGACGCCCGTGCGCCGCACGTGCTGATGGCGGACGAGGCGGTGCGGCTCGGGCCGGCGCCAGCGGCGGAATCCTATCTCAAGGCCGAGCTGATCCTGCTCGCCGCCAAGGAGACCGGGGCGGACTGCATCCATCCGGGATACGGTTTCCTCTCGGAGCGCGAGAGCTTTGCGAAGGCTTGCGCGGATGCGGGGATCGCCTTTGTCGGCCCGCCGCCGAATGCAATTGCGGCGATGGGCGACAAGATCGAGTCCAAGAAGCTCGCCAAGGCCGCGGGCGTCAACGTCGTGCCGGGCTTTGTCGGGGTGATCGAGGATACCGAGCACGCCGTGCGCATCTCGGACGAGATCGGCTATCCGGTGATGATGAAGGCCTCGGCCGGCGGCGGCGGCAAGGGCATGCGCCTTGCCTGGAGCGAGGCTGACGTCCGGGAAGGGTTCGAGGCGACCAAGCGCGAAGGCCTGGCCAGCTTCGGCGACGACCGGGTGTTCATCGAGAAGTTCATCGAGAGCCCGCGCCATATCGAGATCCAGGTGCTGGGCGACCAGCATGGCAACATCGTCTATCTCGGCGAGCGCGAATGCTCGATCCAGCGCCGCCACCAGAAGGTGGTCGAGGAGGCCCCGTCGCCCTTCGTCACGCCCGAGATGCGCAAGGCGATGGGCGAGCAGGCGGTCGCGCTGTCGCGCGCCGTGGGCTATTTCAGCGCCGGTACGGTCGAACTGATCGTCTCGGGCGCCGACAAGACCGGGCAGGGCTTCTACTTCCTCGAGATGAACACCCGCCTGCAGGTGGAGCATCCGGTGACCGAGGCCGTCACGGGTCTCGACCTGGTCGAGCAGATGATCCGCGTTGCCTATGGCGAGAAGCTTGCCTTCGGCCAGGACGACATCAAGCTGACCGGCTGGGCGATCGAGAACCGCGTCTATGCCGAGGATCCCTATCGCGGCTTCCTGCCCTCCACCGGGCGGCTGGTGCGCTATCGTCCGCCAGCGAGCGAGGAGACGCCCTATGGCGCGCCGGGGACGCGCGGCGACCATGGCTATGTCCGCGTCGATGACGGCGTGACCGAGGGCAGCGAGATCTCGATGTTCTACGACCCGATGATCGCCAAGCTGATCACCTGGGGCGAGACGCGCGACGAGGCGGCGGACCTGCAGGTGGCTGCGCTCGACCGCTTCCGGATCGACGGCATCGGCCACAATATCGATTTCCTCTCCGCGCTGGTCCAGCATCCGCGCTTTCGCGAGGGCGCACTGACCACCGGCTTCATCGCCGAGGAATATCCCGAGGGCTTCCACGGGGCGCCGGCCTCCGATGCGCTGAAGCGCAAGCTGGCGGCGCTGGCGGCGGTCATCGACATCGAGCGTGCCGAACGGGCCGCCGCGACCTCGGGACAGCTCAACGGGGCGGTCTCTGTAGGCGATGAACGCGTGGTGTTGATCGGGGGCGATCGGTTCGCGGTCGTGGTGGACGAGGACGTCACGGTTGACGGCCAGCTGATCGACATCGACGGCGAATGGCAGGCGGACAATCTGATCCTCGCCGCCATGGTCGACGGGGCGCCGCTCAGCGTCGGCGTCGCGCGCAAGGGGGCAGCCTGGAAGCTCACCGCGCATGGTGCCTCGCATCTCGTCGAGGTCTATCCGCCGCACATCGCCCAGTTCCGGCATCACATGATCGAGAAGGTCCCGCCGGACATGAGCAAGTTCCTGCTCGCGCCGATGCCGGGCCTGCTCACCCAGCTCCATGTCTCGCCCGGCGACAAGGTCGAGGCCGGCCAGCCGCTCGCGGTGGTCGAGGCGATGAAGATGGAGAACATCCTGCGCGCCGAGCGGGCAGGGGTGGTGAAGGCCGCCAATTTCGGCGCCGGCGACAGCCTGGCCGTGGACGCGGCGATCCTCGAGTTCGAATGAAGGGGCGGGCGACGCCGCGGAACCAAATACGCGGCGCCGCCCTCGTCTTGGCCTGGGCGGGAAGGCTCCTCCGGGATGGCGGGGTCCTGGCCAGCCCGGTGGTTTGCAGCAGCCTTCCGAAAGGCGTTCGACACCCGTGCTGATGCTGCCCGACCGGTTTTCGGGCGACGTCGCTGCGACAAAGACGTCAGCTTCTGCGACGGAGCGGAGCGCTTGACGGTTCCATCGGCAGATGATGGAACGAGCCGCGTGAGTGAACTTCCTTCCCCGCCCGATCTTCCCGCCCAGACTCAAGCCGAGGAGAGGGCCGAGGCGCGCGCCGCCGAAACCGCCGCGATCCGGCGCCGGTGGATTACCCTGGGCGAAGTGCTGGCGGTGATCGCCGTCGTCATTTCGGCACTCACCTTGTGGAACAACTGGAGCGAGCGGAGCGACAGCAAGGCTGCGCAGAGCGCGGACGCCCGGCGCGCCTCCGCGCGTGCGGGCACGCTGGTTCTCGTCGTCGCGGATGCCGGCAAGCGCACCCTGGTCCTGAAGCCTGCCTCCGCGGAGCAATCCGTCCAGAGCCAGACCTTGCTCTTCCCGGCCGCGCTCGGGGCCGCGTCCGCGCAGACCACCGGTGAGCCGCGGATCGAGACTTCCTGGTTCGAGCATGCCCTGGAAAAGGCACGGGAGGCGGCAAATCTTCCCGACAACAGCAGGGGAGACGAGCGGCTGCCGGTCGTCATCGTCACGCGCTTCCTGGTCGATGGCGAGCCGCACGAGGACGTCGCGCTCTACGAGATCGGCTATACGATATCCGGCCGGCTGCTGGGTGGGCACAGCGTGGCGCTGCGCGGGCTCTCCTTCGTCTCCAGGGTGAAGAAGGACGATGCGCAGGCAAAGCTCGATGCCCGCTGGAAGGCGCTGTTCCCCAAGGCCTGACGCGGGGGCTGGGCTCTACGTGCCGGATGTCGGGAAGCGCCGCTGCTGGCGCCTAGTCGCAGGCGAGATTTCCCTGCGTTCGCGCTGGTGACCCCTACGAGAATCGAACTCGTGTTTTCGCCGTGAGAGTACACGCAACGGGGGGTATTCGGGTCCATATGGACGCCTATGTATTCGTTGTAATTCAATCGGTTATGGAGATTTCGGTCCTTCCGCGTCCAGCCCAATTCTGCTACGGTTTTGCAGTAAATTTGCAGTAAGTCCGTGAGGCTGAGCATGGCGCGCATCATTCGCAACCAACGGCTCGACAGCAGGAGCGCGCGAGCACTGCTGCCGAAGCGCCACGCACCCTATTGGCACCCGCTGACGCGGGGCAGGGCGCTCGGCTATCGCAAGGGTGCCAAGGGCGGTATTTGGATCGCCAAGTATCGCACCGCCGACGGCAAGCGCGAGCAACTGCTGCTTGGCGCCGCCGACGATGCCTTTGACGGAGAGACCTCCGACGTGCTGACCTTCGCCGCCGCGCAAGCCAAGGCGCGCGACTGGTTCGAGGCGCTCGACCGCGACGCCGGCAGGCGGCGTCCGCGCTACACGGTCGAGGACGCGCTCGACGACTATATCGCCAACTTCGCCGGCAAGTCGCTCGACAAGACCCGCTATGTTATCGACCGGCTCGTGCGGCCGGAGTTCAGGAACGTGCAGGTGAGCGACCTCACCACCGAGCGGTTGCGCGAGTTTCTCGAGAAGATCGCGTCTCGGCGCTCGGTCTACCGCGCGAACAAGAAGGGCGTGCGCAAGGAGCGCCCGGTTCGCGACGATGCCGCGCGCGTCCAACAGGCGAACGCCAATCGTGCGTTCACGCCGCTTCGCGCCGCGCTCAACCGCGCGTTCGCGCTGGGCAAGGTCGCCGACGATAGCGCGTGGCGGAGGGTGAAACCCTACGCCAAGGTTAGCGCGCCGAGAATCCGGTACTTCACGGGACCGGAGATCCACCGCCTGATCGAGCATGCGCCCGACTGGTTCCGGCCGCTGATCCAGGCCGCGCTGCTGACGGGCGCGCGCTGGTCCGAAATCCACCGCGTGCGCGTGCGGGATGTCGATCTGATGAGCGGCGTGCTGACGTTCCCGGACACCAAGAGCGGGCGGCCGCGGTTCGTCCATTTGAGCGACGAAGGCATCCAGCTCTTGCGAGGCCTCTGCACGGGGAAGCGAACCAATGAGCTCGTGTTCCTTAATCAGCATGGCCGTGAGCTGGGTACGTCACACCAGATCAGGCCGATGCGCGAAACCTGCGAGGCAGCGGGCGTGGAGCCTGCGGGGTTCCATATCCTGCGGCACACCTATGGATCGCGGCTGGCGATGGCTGGCGTGCCGATGGCCGTCATCGCAGAAGCGCTCGGGCACGCGGATGAGCGGATTACGCGCAAGCATTATGCGCATCTATGCCCGTCTTACGTGCGCGATGCGGTTCGGGCAGGGCTGGGGGACTATGGAATTGTTCAGAAGCCGCTGGGTCTACGCCTCGTTCGATAGGCTGGATCAGTGCCGTGAGTCGTGTCTTCAAATGGGCCGGTTGCAGACTGGCGGCTTACGGATGCCCGCCTGAGGAAGCAGCCAGTCGCCTCCCGACCCGCTCGGTGTAAACGAGCTGCTCTATCGATAGCGCGAATTTGCCGACTCTGCGCCTTTAGGAGCGGTCAGGCTGGGAACTGCTCGAACACGTTCAGAATGAGCGTTTCGATATGGCTCGCCACCATATTGGGTCCGATCTTGAGGCTGTTGGGGTGACCACACCCGTTCCGCAGCTTCAACGCCTTCGCCAGTTCCTCCTTCACGTTCTTACCAATGACGCCAATCGGCACCAAACGGTCGAGAAAATCGGCCTCCTGCATCTTCGCAAGGCCGTCCTCATTGACCGCCGCCTTCCATTTAGCGTTGGCCTTTTGAGCCTCCATATTGAAGGCGGCGAGGTGATTGGCCACCACCTCACGATAGAGCACGTCCACCGCAGCTATCCAGGACATGACGATGGCTGAACGATACAGCTTCGCCTCGTGGCACTTGATGGCTTCCTCAACGAACGCGCGTGTGGTCACATTTTGCACGTTGTCCAAATGCTTGCGGAGGTCTGCCGCAACCTGCATCGCTGCTGGACTAACTGACTCGACCCCCAGGTTACGGAGGTGGTTCTTGCCTGTATCGGTAAGCTCCCATCCTGACGGAACACGGATGGCCAATCCGCCGCTGCGACCCAGCACGTCGGACATGTTCCACTTCTTTGGAACCTTAAAGCCTGCCTCTTCGGCTCGGGTTCGCATGTCGGCAAGCTGTACTGGCTGATCGAACGTGGCCAAGATTAGCAGGAGCTTATCGCGAACTGGTAGATCGCGATGCAGCCAGTCCTTCAGGCCGGACGGTTCAAGCAAGCTTTGCTTCCAATGACTGATATGCATCCGCAGACAACGAATATACCCCGTCGCTAACCTGATTGAACTTCGAACCGACCAGCGTGGCCAAAATCTTGCTCAGGTTCCCAGCCATACTATCCTTGTAGTGCATAGTGGCTTTCTTCATCGTCTCAAGCAATTCAGCTCGGTTGAACGTCTGCTTATGCTCGTAAATCTGAAGTGCAGCGGCAGCAGCCTCAGCCACCTCTGGGCCAGTCTTGGCCTTCAGCTTGGTCGCGATGCTATTAATGTGCAGCTTCTGGGCCGGCGCAGCACCAGCGGGTGGATTGGACGCAGGCGGTGTCGCCGATGAATGACTTTCGGGAACCTCAGCAAGAACCGGTACCTTGAAGAGCGTTTCGATGTGCGTGAACAGGTCCTTGATGTCGGAGACACCAAGTTCAGTCTCGCCCTCGTACTCAAACTCGACCGGGCCAGCTTTAATACGAACCTTCGCTGTCATGATGCATCCCCTGTATGCCGCTGTCAGCAGCGGTCGGAAGGAAGATGGGTTCGTAAGCCGTAAAGTCAAGAATGGGGCGTAAATCTTCCTTCTCCGCGTACATTGGGCGTATCGAGACACGCGCAGCCAAATGAAGCATGCTTTTGGAAGTGCTAGGTCTAGTCAAACCAGCGCGTGGCATCCGGCGCTTGAACTTTGATAAGCTGCGCGGGCCCTGTTCACTTTCACGAACATCATAGATGCCGGGCGCTTTTGGGACGGCTGGCGACGCTGTCGCCAATCAGGTCGAGCCATTCGTGGGTCAGCCCCGTGCTCTCGATATGGAGGTCTCTCATCGAGCTCATCGGCGCCGTCCCGCAATCACAGCGGAGCGACCGGGTTCCAAGGCCGGTCTGGCGTCGCGAAACTAGGTTTCGGCAGGCTTGTCTTCGGCGATGAGGATCACTCGCGGGCGCTTGACGCGGGCCGGCATGATCCGCTCGCCGCGACGCTCGATCGCGGTCCGGATGATTGCTGGAAGCTGCCGCGCGCGCAGATCGCGCGGCACTGCATCGGACCCCCGGCGCCGGCCACTATCCGGCCCCGCCAGAACCTGAACTTCAGGCGGCGCAGGTATGCGCAGCGTCTGGCCCAAGCCCGCCAGCGCGCTGCGCGTCTCGATGGCCTCCTCGACCGCGCTACGGACTTCGGTCGGCAACGGGATTGCGGGGGCGCCGACCAGTCGCGGTGGACAGAGGATCGTCGACAGGGGAAAGAAGAGCGGCTGCAGCGAGCCTATCCGCTTGTAGGGCAGGCGCTTGGGCTTGATCTTGACCATTGCCTTGACGCGCTCCCGGATTTCCCAGCCGCTCGCCAGCTCGATGCCTGTTACCGTTTCATCCGAGGCAGCGCAGACATGTGCCGGGTTGTAGAAGGCGTAAAGGGGAATAGTTGGAAGGGACTCCCGGCCTACTCCGCTGATCAGCAGTCGCGATTGGACCCCGCTGTTATGCGGATGCGAGAGCTCGACATAGGATCCGGTCGTCCAGTCATTTGCATGGGGCGTGAGCCGCTTTGCCTGAACGCGGAACTGTACGGCGTCCTCACTCGCGGGGGCGACGATCACCAGGTCGAAATCGCCGCCGGTCTTCGCCTCGGACGGTGTCTGTACCACGACATCATTGCCGGGCAGCGACAGCAGCGAGGCGATGAGGATGTCGGTGATACTGTCCTCGCGAAAGCGCCGCTTAAGATGTTGCTCGATATCGAGAAACTCGGCGATCATCGCCGGCAGACGCGAGGCGAGATCGCACGACGATGTGAAGACTGGTGCGATCGGCAATCCATCCCCCCTTTTCGCGGACGCTGGCTGCTCGCGCAGCGGACACCATTTGCCGCCCGGATGCAAACTGGGATTGCGCTGGGATCAGCCTACGCCGCGAGCACCCGGCGGCTCGACATCCTTGGAGATCTCGTTCTTGAGGCAGGCCCGAATTCCATTCGCCGGTTCAGCGTCTCGACAAAGCGCCTCCACCGCTCCGTGCCCGTTGCCTGCGCAGATGCCAGCGAGGCGTTGGGCAACGGCGGATTGTTGACCCAGTTAGAAGCGAATGAAAAGCGCCAGGGGCCTCGGCCCTCCACTATGAGGAACGAACGACCGCTTTCGGGGCCGGCGCCGAGGGCAGCGAACGGCCGAATTTAGGGCGCATTGCTGCCGGACGAAAGAGGAGGAGCGACGGGCGTTTCGCGCCTCTGGCGCGACCGTGCTCTATTCCGCTTCGCTACACCGAGCCCCCTGGCGGGTCTCGGCCGCTTGCGCGGTGACGATCACATAACGCGAGGGCCGGCGACACGCCGGCAAAGCAGACAGCGCTGGCGCGCTGGCGTCGCCTGCCGGCCGCGGCCAAGGGGGGTGGGCGTCGCTACCCTCTAGTCCCGCCGCGGCGGGACTGCAACCTGGGCTTCGCCCAGGTCCTCCACTGCGTTTCGGCCCTGCGGGTGCGGCCCGCCGCTCAAGCGGGACTGCCGGTTCGCTCCTTGCCGCCCACCCCCCTTTTTCCGGGGCCGGTGCGGTGTTTGAAGAGGAGCAAGGACAATGGAACTCAAGCATATCGACATCGCCAAGCTGAGCGTCTCGCCCGTGAACATGCGTGCGGGCAGGAAGGTGCCGGACCTGACCAACATCCTGCCGTCCGTCCGGGCGCGGGGCGTACTGGTCCCGCTGATCGTGCGGGTGAACGGCTCGCCCGACACTTACGAGATCGTGGCGGGCAAGCGGCGCTATCATGCGGCGCTGGCCGTGACAGCAGAGGGCGGCGATATCGACGCGTTGCCCTGCGCGATCATGGACGCTGGGGACGACGCCTCGGCGCTGGAAGCATCGCTGATCGAAAATATCGCTCGGCTCGACCCCGATGAGGTGACCCGGTGGGAAACGTTCACGCGACTGGTCCGCGAGGGCCGCAAGCCCGAGCATATCGCCATCGTCTTCGGGCTGACCGACGTGCAGGTGAAGCGCACGCTGGCGCTGGGCAACCTACTTCCACGTATCCGCAGCATCTACCGCGAGGAGAAGATCGATGCCGTCACCGTGCGGCATTTGACCCTCGCGTCCAAGGCTCGGCAGCGCGACTGGCTGGCGATGCTGGACGATCCGGAAGCCCGGGCACCGGTCGGGCAGGCGCTCAAGTCCTGGCTGTTCGGCGGGGCGTCCATCTCGACCAAGGTGGCGCTGTTCGATCTTGCCGGATTTGGAGGCGAAGTCGTCGCCGACCTGTTCGGCGAGGACAGCTATTTCGGCAACGTGGAGCAGTTCTGGGAAGCGCAGAATACTGCCATCGCCGAGCGTGTCGAAGCCTATCGCGCGGCGGGATGGCGCGAAGTCGTCATCCTCGAGCCGGGTCAGTTCTTCCACGGCTGGGAGCATGAGAAGCGGGCCAAGCGCAAGGGCGGTAAGGTCTATATCGCCATCGGCCATCGCGGCGATGTCACCTTCCACGAAGGCTATATCAGCCTCAAGGAAGCGCGCAGGCTCGCCAAGGGCGCGGCGGGTGAAGCCGCCGTCGAGAAACCGAGCCGACCGGAGATCACCGCTTTGGGCAACGACTATGTCGATCTGCATCGCCATGCGGCGGTACGGGCGAGGCTGGCAGGAATGCCCAGCGTGGCGCTGCGCGTGGCGGTCGCGCACATGATCGCGGGCTCGCCGCTCTGGTCGGTGAAGGTCGAGCAGCAGCGCAGCACCAGCGAGGCGGTGACCGAGAGCGTCGAGCTTTCGGCCTCCGAGACGGCGTTCGATGCCAAGCGGCGCGACATGCTGGCGCTGCTCGACTTCGACGGCGACACGCCGACTATCACCGGCGGGGAAGGGAAGGGGCTGGGGGCGATGTTCGCCCGGCTCCTGCCGCTCGATGATGCGCAGGTGATGTCCATCCTCGCCGTCGTCATGGCCGAAACCCTCTGGGCGCGCAGCGAGATCGTGGACCTGCTCGGCGCACATTTGGCGGTCGACATGGCATCGGTCTGGCAGCCCGACGATGCGCTCTTCGATCTGATCCGCGACCGCGAGGTGCTGCTCGCCATGGTCGAGGAAGTCTCGGACAAGCAGGTCGTCGCGGGCAATGCCAAGGAGCCCGGCAAGGTGCTCAAGGCCATCATCCGCGATTGCCTGAACGGCGACAATGGGCGGACCAAGGTCGAGGGCTGGGTGCCGCGCTGGATGCGCTTCCCAGCGTCCGGCTACGCGCCGCGCGGCGGGGTCGGTGCTGTCGATCGCTCGGTCGCGGTGGCGTCGCTGTTCGCCTCGGAACCCGAGACGGCAGAGCCGCAAGTCGAGCCGGTCCGCGAAGCCGCGTGATCGTCCTGTCCATGCCAGCGGCGCCCCGGCGCCGCTGGCTCCCTGTCGGAGCTTGGATCATGGAACAGGAACTCCCGCTCGCCGAGGTTCTGAGGCGCATCCAGTGCGCGCTGGACACAATGGACGCGCTGCCCCGCGCGGTGTTCGATCTGCACCGCTATCGCGACCTGGATTACCGCCGGATCGCCGTCGAACTGGGCATCAGTGTCGCCGAGGTGGAGCGCCATCTGGCCGCCGCGATGCTGCATATCCTCCGGTGCACGGACGGCGGCGGGCCTTGAGCCCGCCGCTTTTCCTTCTGCGCTTGGTATTCTAAGCCATTGGCATGAGACTGAAGCCATGAAGACCAGCCTCGATCATCTGCCCGCTGCGAAGCAGCGTGAGCTGGAACGCGTCGTCCAGATCCTGTTCGAGGAGTTCGACGACGCGAAGGCCATCGCGACCTCGGATTGGAAGAAGCAGGCGCGCATCCTCAAGGTGATCCTCTACGGCAGCTATGCGCGCGGCGGCTGGGTGGACGAACCCCACACGGCCAAGGGCTACCAGTCGGATTTCGACCTGCTCGTCATCGTCAACAACGAAAAGCTGACCGACCGGATCGAATTCTGGGCGACCGCCGAGGATCGTCTCAACCGCGAACTCGCGATCACCAAGACGCTGCGCACGCCGGTCAATTTCATCGTCCACACGATGCACGAAGTGAACGACGGGCTCGCGCACGGGCGGTACTTCTTCATGGACATCGCCCGCGACGGCATCGCGCTCTACCAGAGCGAGGACACCGAATTCCACGAGCCCAAGCCGAAGACGCCGGAGCAGGCGCTGGCGATGGCGCGCGAGTATTTCGAGGAATGGTACCCAAGCGCAATGCGCGCCCATATCAACTTCGGCGACGACCTACGGCGCGGGTGGCTGAAAGAGGCGGCGTTCATGCTCCACCAGTCCACTGAGCGGCTCTATCACTGCGTGCTGCTCGTCTGCACTTTCTACACGCCGCACGTCCATAATCTGGGGTTCCTGCGCACCCAAGCTGAACGCATCGACCCGCGTCTGGTCGACGCATGGCCGCGCGATAGTCGCACTGATCGAGCCCGCTTCGAGAAGCTCAAGGAAGCCTATGTGAAGGCGCGCTACTCGAAGCATTACCGCGTCAGTGAGGAAGAGCTTGTGTGGTTGGGCGAGCGTGTCGAGGCGCTCGGTCAGGCAGTGCAAGTCATTTGCGAGGAGCGTATCGCGGCATTGGAGCGCAGCGCTGCCGCTTAAGCGGCTATTCTCGCATTGCCATTGAACGGGAATTCGGGCTGCGTTCGGCGCGTCTCGCTGTCTTCCGGGCAACGCGTATCGGTGGCCACTGCGATGCTGATCCACTCGATTTTCCAGGCCAAATCGATCACTTCGCCGCGCTCTGCGCGGCTGATCGTGGTAACGCCTGCGCCCTCGACGAGCAGCGCAAAACGATATTCCTCGGCCCAGGAATCATAGCTTCCGCGCACCAGTGTCCCATCCGAAATCGCGATGGCAAAGCCATCATCCAACGAATGCGCCGACAGGCGAATCTCGTCTTCGACATCGCCGGAAAGCTTCAGCCGGGCATTCTCAAGCGGTGCGATTCTGATCGACATATCGGCCCTTTCCTTGGCGACTCGGAAAGCACTCAGAAATAGAACATACAAAGAACAATGTGAAGAGCGGTGAGGCGTTGGGAGAGGAGGAAGGTAAGGCAAGTTAAAAGCGGTGCCTCCACAAGGCCCCGAAAGTGGCGTCTGCACGTCGTTTTCTATGGAGGCATACCAGCGGCCATGCCTCCAACTGAGAGACCGACTGGCCGCAAGGCCAGCATTTCTGCGGCCCTCCGGGAAGATCGAATGGAGGCCCTTGAAGGGCCGTTCGGGCGCTCCCTCATTTGGCGCTTTCATCGCGAGAACGCGTCATGGCAGAGGATGATTTCGAACTCTGGCTGGGCCGGATAGGCAGGGACCGGCCATTCGCGCATCAGCTGCGCAAAGCTGCCAACCTGGCCGGCGGCGCTCGGCGATCACCGGGTGCTCGGGCGCAGCGCTTCGACGGCAGCCGCATCGGCCGCGGCTCCGGCGTCGGGCGGGTGCTCGCATCGTCCGACCGCTTCGCCGGCTTCCGGTCACGCCGCGTGGTAGTGAAGGCGCGTTTCGTGAAGCTCGCCGGCAAGGGCGCCAAGGCGGCGGTGGCACATCTGCGCTACCTGCAGCGCGATGGCACCACGCGCGAGGGTGAGCGTGGCGCGCTTTATGGGCCGGCGAGCGACGTCGCCGACGGCAAGAAATTCCTCGAGCGCGGCGCCGGCGACCGGCATCAGTTCCGCTTCATCGTCGCGCCCGAGGATGGCGCGCAATATGACGACCTGAAGCCGCTTGTCCGACGGTGGATGAACCAGGTGGAGCAGGACCTCGGCACGAAGCTCGACTGGGTGGCGGTCGATCACTTCAACACGGGTCATCCGCACAGCCATGTTCTGGCGCGCGGCGTCGACGATCGCGGCAAGGACCTGATCATCGCCCGGGAATATATCAGCCGCGGCCTCGCCGCACGCGCCGCGGAGCTGGTCAATCTCGACTTCGGGCCGCGAACCGATCGCGAGATTTTCGAGGCCCGCCAGCGCGAGATCATGCAAGAGCGGTTCACCGGCATCGACCGCAAGCTGCTGACCGCCCGCGAGGCCGACGGGTTGGTGTCGTCCTGGCATAGCGACAGCATCGAGCAAAGCCTGCGCGCCGCGCGCCTCGGCACGCTCGCGCGGATGGGACTGGCGACAGACGAGGGTAGGGGACGCTTCCGGCTTGCCGATGATCTGGAGGAGACGCTGCGCAACATGGGCCGGCGCGGCGACATCGTCGCGGCCATGCACGAGCAGTTGAAGCAGCGGGCGCCCGAGGTGCCGCCCCAGGACTACGCGATCTACGATCCTGCAGAAGGAAAGCCGCTGATCGGCCGCGTGATCGCGCGCGGGCTCTCCGACGAGCACGATGACCGCCACTACATGATCGTCGCGGCGACCGACGGACGCAGCCATTATGTCGAGCTCGGGGAGCGATCGATCTCGGAGATGCTTGAGCATCCCGAGATCGTGAAGGTGAACCCGGTGGTTGCGGCCGTCCGACCGGCGGACCGGGTCATTGCCGAAGTCGCCTCCGTCAATGACGGGATCTACAGCGTCGAACAGCATCTGCGGCACGATCCCACCGCGACCCAGCGCTTCGCCGAAGCGCATGTGCGACGGCTTGAAGCAATGCGGCGCGGCCGAGGCGACGTCGAGACGCTGGCCGTCCGGCCGCTCGCCCAGCTTGTCCGTCACGACGGCGTGACCTGGCTCGACGAGCAGAGCGTGACCAAGGAGCCGGAGGCGCTGGAACGCGGGTTCGGGGCAGAGGTGCGCCGGGCGATGGCGCTCCGCCGCCAATGGCTGATCGAACAGGATCTCGCATGGCGCGATGGGGACACCATCCGCTTTCGCGCCGGCATGATGGACGAGCTTCGCCGACGTGAGTTGCGGCAGGTGGCTGGCCAGCTCTCGAAGGAGATGGGCCTCGAATATGTGGAGCATCGCGGCGGCTTGGTCGAAGGCACCTACCGCAAGGCCGTGCAGGTCGGCTCAGCGAAATATGCGGTGATCGAGAAATCGAAGGAGTTCACGCTCGTGCCATGGCGCCCGGTGCTTGAGAAGCAAATCGGCCGGCACGTATCCGGTATCCGCCAGGGCGACTCGATAAGCTGGTCGTTCGGGCGGCAGCGTTCCGGACCGCAGATCGGCTGATAGGTGGCGTGAGTTGGCCCTAGCAGGCACTTGCTGACACCAGCGGGGTACTGTTTTCCGGACGCGCAATGGCGGATTCTGCGCGCATGCAAACGCGCAAGACCCGCCACCAATTCTACCTTCCCGACGAACTGTCGGCGAAGCTCGACACGATGGCGGCCCAGCCCGGCTCGTCCAAGACTGCGATCCTGACCGATGCGCTGACCGCGTGGTTCGATCGTCGCGCCGGCCATGAACTGGACCAGCGGTTCGGCACCCGGCTCGATCGCCAGAATCGCATCGCCGACCGGACGGAGCAGAAGCTCGACTTCCTCACCGAGGCGCTTGGGCTGTTCATCCGGCACCAGCTAACCCTCACCGCGCACCAGCCCGCGTTCGATGCCGAGACCAACCGGCTCGGCCGCCTTCGCTACGACGAGTTCATGAAGCTCGTTGGTCGCATGCTCGCCCGCACGGCGCCCAGGCAAGGCTTACCCACCGTCAATCCCCCAGAAATGGGGATAGACAAATGAAGGAAGGCATCATGCGTCACCTGCGGCGTCGCCCAAGCAGCGAACTGTCACCCATCACGCTGAGGATCGCGGACGCATGCCGCATCACCGGCATCGGCCGGTCGAAGTTCTACGAGCTGATCAAGGCCGGTGAGATCGAGGTGATCAAGGTCGGCGCGATGACGCTCCTGCCGATGACCAGTATCCAGGCACTTCTAGATCGTGGGCGGCCCGCTATTGGCAGTGATGCGTTTGGAAGCCGCCTCCGCACCGTGATGCAGCCGTTCCTGGCGAATGCCATCCTCACCGCGGCAGTGGCGAATTCGCCCGGTGAAGTCAGGCGGGATCTCTCGTCATCCAATGCAGATCGGCGCACGAAGGCCGAGGATGCGCTAGTCGAACGTCTGGTCGCCGCAATGTTTGAGGTGCATGGCGAGAATCCGAGCCGGGTGAAATAGCGGTTATTCGCTTACGGGCTAAGACACCAGCGGTTGGTATTGGGACTTTCGGTCGTTCCACCCGGTGCCCGCCAACGTCAGCTTTCGTCAAAGGCGGTCATTCCCGGCTGGATCGTACTCGTGGCCGGATATGAGCAAGGCTAGCAGTTTGGGGACGGCGGCTTCCGGGAAGCGACAGGTGGATAGCAGCTAATCACGCGTCGCTGCAGGCGTGTTTCTGATCGGCTTGAGTGACTCAGTCGCCACCAGAAAGGCGCAAAAACTGGTGGTTCAGCGTGGCGCGAAAGTCCAGAGCGAGAGCATGCCCTTCTGGCCCTGCCACGCGCCGCCGAATTGCGTGAAGCCGGACCGCGCAAGGTTGTGCTTCATGGTATTGCTGTCGGTCGTCGCGAAGGTCGGTTGCTTGAGGTCCGCCGCGATCGCTTGGACGAGTCCGCCGGATAGGCGTCGCCCCTGCATATCTTGGGCGATGACTACGTAGCCAAGCTCGAGCGCATGCTCGAAGCCGGCGATTGCGACGCCGGCTTTCTTGAACTTGTCCGCCCGGTAGCCGCGTCCTGGGGTCTTGAGCGCAGCGACTCCGACGATGCGGCCGGTCGCGGGCACGCGCAGCAGCGCGAGGCGCCGCGTCCGATCGAGGCGGAGGGCGATCTCGCCGACCGTGCCGATGATCGCGCCGCCCACCCTTATAAGCTCGGCGACCGCGCGCCTGTCGTCGGCATCGAGCTGGCCGAACTCGCCGCTCCATGGGAGGGGGTTGTTATCAGGCACGTGCCAAGCTCCGGGCGGCAGACAAGGTCACTTCCTTCTCGGCTCATAATAAATCGCGTCGAGCATCGCGACGCGCGCGTCCCACAATTCCGTGTCACGCCCCTCGGGCCGCGGTGCGTTGTACCAAGGCGCCTGCCGGATCGGGTCGATCACCCGTTCCCAATAGTTGTCTAGGCTCAGTGTCGTCGGCTTCGTCGATAGTGCCTTTGCGAGGCCGGCTCTGTTATCGCCGTCGACACAGACGAATAGGTCGGGTCGCTTCATAGCGAGCAGGCGCGTCGCGGGCGCCAGGCGCGGGATGCGAGCAGCACCCGCAAAAGCTTTCGTGAACGACGCGGCGAAGGCATCGAACTGCGCTTTGGTGACCGCTCCGCGCATGGGGATCGCATCCAGCGCGGTCGCCACAACGACGTTCTGCCTGCCGATCTCCTGCGCGAAGATGCCGCTTGCCGTCATCGATCCGAACCAGCCCCAGTCGAAATCGTCGAGTCCGGCCTCCTCAGCCTCACGCTCGCCAAGAACTCCCGCGATCCCCTTCCATTCTGCGACCGAGAGGTCAGCAAACGAGCGGCTGTTGGCGAACATCTGCTGAATCTTACGGATCAGCTTCATGCGGTTCTTGAACTTGCTGCCATGCCCAACATCCTGGCGAGCGGCCTTGACGAAGTCCTTCCAGGCCATCGTCGCGAGCGGCGACGTGACGCGCTCCCAACCTTTGCAATCGTTCGGAAGGACGGGGTTTCTCGGCCTGGGCTGGTTGCTCGCAACCGTCGCCTGTCGTCGATAGCTGTCGGCGAGCGGCTTGGTGATCGGGAGGTGAAGATAGGCATAACCTTCAAGGACCGAGCGCAGCTGGCAAAAGAAGGAATCGTTAGCCGCACCCTTGGCATGTACGCCGGCCTCAAAGTTGGAGACTAGCCCGCCGTCGGTGAAGTTGGCGCTCCCGACGATCGCCTCGGCCTTGGTGCCGGTCTCGAAATAGAAAATCTTGGGATGGAAACAGCCGGGTCGGTTCTTCGTGACAAAGGCATTCGGGACATCAACCAGCCGCTCGATTAGAGCGGGATCCGTCGAGGAAAAGTCGAGACCAATCAGCACCGTTTCAAATTTGGCCTTGTTGGCGAGCAACGTCTCGGCCACCTTGTTCATCCCGCCCCACGCGACGGCGATCGAGATGCGATCATGTTTCTCGATGAGGGCCGAGAGTTTTCTCGCAATAGACTTTGTTTCCAATAGAGAAATCCGCATGCCCTAACCTTTGCTTCTATTCAGCGCACAGGCTAATCTAGGTCGCTGACGTGCGGTAGGGTCGGCGCACCCTTATTGATCCATGGCCGACGGACAAGAGCGGGGAAGCAGACGTTCATGCGTCGGCCGCAGAATGGCATGAACTGGGTCGATATCCGTCAAATGCATCCTAGCCAGCACGCGCTGCCGTCGCTGGTCACGATTATCGAGCGGATTTCGTCAGGTGCATCTGAAGTGTCGATCCTATTCGGAGCCATGACTGGCCGTACTTGATCTGGCGCGCAAGGCTCCGATTTGTTTCTGCAGCGATACCATGCCTAGATGTCACTAATGGCGGACGCTGCAATCCAGATCGATCCCAATCTCTGGGCAACCAGCCGAGCTGGCGCACGGGCGGGGCGTGGCTTTCGCTTTCAGGATGCCGCAGGCGCATGGCTGGCGACCCGGATCTGGGCCGGGAATCTTGATGCCACGGTCCTCGTACCCGAGGGCGTGGACGACCTCACGCTCCATGGCGGGACCGCGGAGATTCGCGTCCAGGCAAAGTCGCGCCATGATCCGCGCGGGCGATTCACGACCGCGGAGCTCGCCGCGATCCTGGTGAAATCGGCCGGCACTATCGAGGTAGAGAGGCTGCGGTCCGGGTCGTGCAGGATCGTGCTTCTGCTCGAGCGGCCCACCGAGGAGCTCTTCGAAACCGGTTGGGACGGCAGCCTCGCCGATGACGCAAACAATGCCGCGCTGTTGGCCTCCTACCTTGCCGACTTCACCGCATCGAAGGGCCTGACCCTCAACGAGCTTCTAAGAGTCGCCGCGGTGGTGAGCATCGCCAACCCGCTGGATGAGAGCGTCATCCTGTTTGGCGCTCGCCGCGATACTACCGACGCCGTGGGCCGGCTGATAGCGCACCGGCTTCGTCACCTTGTCGGCGAGCAAGCCGACCACAACTATCGCGCGCCCGCAGACCGGCCGGCCGTCGTCGACGCGACCGACGTCGAAGCGTTAGCCGCAGATGTCGTTGCCCTTGTCGACCGCGATGGACTGTTTCCGGCCATCGCTGCCGGTCTTTGCGAGCCTGTCACCTTTGCGCCCTTGGAAGATCCCTATTTCTATGAGGGCGTCGACGTTGCGCCCGGCCATGTCGCAGCAGGGCTCGTGATGGAGCGCCCGGACCTGATGGTTGAGGTGGCGGCCGGCCTCCAGCGGCAGCGGCGCGCGCTGATCACGGGGCCATCGGGAAGCGGCAAATCCGCAGCGGCTTGGCTGTTCGCCTACGAAAACCGGCATGCCATCCGCTGGTTTCGGCTGCGACGCGCGACCGCCGATCAGGCTCATCTGCTGGTACAATTGGCCCGTAGCCTCGAAGCATCGCCTGAGCGCGCCGTGGGATTCGTGCTCGATGATGTCGGTCGCGACCTTGGCGGGATCTGGGAAGCGCTGGCAGATGAACTCGGCCACACGCCCGGAGTGCTGCTGCTTGGCACGATACGCGAGGAGGACCTCTTCCTTATCAGCAGTCTCGCCTCGACCGCGCTGGCGCGCCCCGCTCTCGACGCGGAGCTCGCCGAAAGAATCTGGCTGGCGTTGCGGCCAGAGCGCGAGCTGGCTTTCCTCCACTGGCGGGAGCCCTTCGAACGCAGTGAAGGGCTTCTGCTCGAATACGGGCATCTGCTGACAAGTGGACAGCGGCTACAGGATACGCTGGACGCGCAGGTCCGCCGCCGCTTGCTCGAAGGGCGCGACGATGAGCTTGCCATCCTTCAGGCGGTCGTTCCTGCCGCGCGCTTCGGAGGGGCGGCCGACTCCGAACGGCTCCGCGACCGTTTGGGATTGAGCCAAGGTGACTTCGCGCGCGCCTTGGCGCGGCTGGTCGACGAACACGCCGTACGCGTCAGGGACGATGGCAGCCTCGGCGGACTGCACCAAATTCGATCGGCGGGGCTGTATGCCGCGCTCGAGCAGCAATTGCCTCGCGACCTCGACATCGAGCTGGAGGAAATGGCGGCCGTCCTCCGTAGCCACGATTTCTCGATTGTTCTCCCGCAGCTTCTAGCCGCGCTGCCCGAAGCCGATGATGCAGTCCTGGACGCGCTGGCCGGACGTGCCGCTGCACTTTCGGTCCCCGAACTCGCCGCTATATTCCATGGGCTCGGGCTTGCGGTTTGCGATCGGGTCGCCGAGCGCTGGATCGCGATTGTCGAGGAGGAAGAGCTCGAGGTGCGGCACGCCGGCCTCGCCTTCTCGTTTGCTCTGGCGGGATCGCAGCTGGATCTCCCCCAATTCGCGAAGGTCAACGCCGTGATCGCGCGGCTGCCCGAGATCGGCCAGCGCGACCTGCGCGCGGCGCTGCTCGAACGCATGGTCGGTTTGCCCGCCGAAATCGACGCGGATCTGGAGGATTATCACGAGCTTGCCGCTGCGTTGGTGCCAATGGTGACGATGGCACCGGCTCCCAGTTTCGCCGCCTTGCCCGCGGGCGACTGGTCCGATGTCCCGCTCGAGCAGGGGCTCGCGGTCGCAGCGACGATACGCGAATTCGGAGCCGCACCGGCGCAGCAACTCGCAAATCGCTTCGGCGGGAGCGATCATCTGCTTTCGAGGATCCATCAGGAAGTCGCCTGGGTGACGCGCCCGACGATCGAGGAAGAAGACGGAGCGCAGGTGGTAACCTCGAACGTCCGCTTCCAGGGGGAGCCGATCCATCCAAATGCGAACGATACCGTGGTCGAGCATTGCGCGCGGCTGTTCGCGGCCGTCCCGACAGCCGATATCGCCGCTTCCTCAATGCTCGGATGGGACGGTAACCCAGCCGGATTCCGGGGCCATCCGCTTGCGATCAAGCACATCCCCCGCGATAACCTGCCCGCTCCGGTGCGCGTCGCCTGGAACAGGGCAGCCTTGCGGGCGATCCAGAGCCGCTCCGGACCGACCACTGAAAGCGGCCGCGCGAATGCCCTTGCCGGCGCCATCACGGAACTCGCGACAATGCTCGCCGACGCCGCCGACCTGTACTGCCGCGGGATAGCGGCGGATCAACGCTTCACGACCTTGCTGGCGGTTCGCTCATTGCTGAATTCATTCATCCAACCACCCTCAGTCGGTTCGACCACGCGCTCTGCCCGCGATCAGGGCGAGTATTCGACAGCCGACCAGACTTACGACTTTGTCGCATCTGTCACACAACTCGCCCAGGAATTGGGAGGAACGATCGAGCGTCCAATACTCGTGTCTGTCAATGCCGCGAAGCTGCATGCCGACGCCGAAGCATTGTTGTCGGCTAGCAGCTGGCGATGGGTCGAAGCCCCGCCGGTGGATGCACTGCAGAGCCTGTCCGCGACTCTCCATGACATCGATGCGATCCTCGGCGATGCCCATGCAAATGCCGAGGCATTCCGGCGCTCGCGGCTGGTGGCGGAGCGCACCAGTCGCAGTCGTCGGGCGCGAATTCGGTTCGCAGCCGACGCGAGAGATCGCGCTCGGCACGCCGCGGAGGCGATGACCGCGCAAATCCGCGCCGCGCTTGCCGCGAACGATATCGAGGCGCTCGTGGTGTCGCGGCCGATGGACGAGCCGGACGCACCATATTGGCCGCGCGTCGACTATGCGATCCTGCTGCCGGTCGAACATCTTATCGACTATATTACGCTTGCCGATAACTTTACTGCGATTGTCAGCCAGTTTCCCGGCACCCATCGCGTCAGCATCGTGCCGGTCCGCGAGGGGCTGGTGGTCGCGGCTCTAGCCGGTGTCTTTTATTGGACATTTTTTCCGATGACCGACTTCGCGGCGAAATGGTCGGGACATCTGCCGCTTCCGATTTTGGAGGAGCGCGCGGCGGCGGCGCTTGCCGAGGCGTTCAACGTGCTCCTTCAGATCTCGGCGGTGTTCGCGAATGCTGACCGGGACCTCAATGAGGAGGAGCTGGGATATGCGCAACAGCTCGTAGACAGCGTCAGTTCTCGGCTGGCATTGCTCGAGACGCTGCGTGACACCGAATATGATGACGATATTGGCGAGGCGTGCCTGCTGATCCGGGAAGTGCTCGATCGCGTCCGAGGGGAGCTCGATGGCGACCCGGCGGAGCGGCTGTCGACGGAGTTCGCGCGCATGGGAAATGGCGAACAGACGGAGTTCACCACCCGTGTCATCGCGTACCGCGTCGGACTCCTCGAACGCGACATTCTCTCGTGCGTCCAATGAGCAGGTTGCGTCTGATCGACGAGCCTGAAAGACGATCTGAAATGGCTTGTTCGCGATGACCAGAGTTGAAGGTGATCCGGCGCGGCAGGCCAAGGATGCGCTGCGCGGCTATATCTATCAGATCCTACGAAGTATTCTCGTATGGATCGATCTGGGTGACAGCGAGGAACTGTATCTCGAGGGGGCCGAGGATCTCGACCGGATCGATGGCACCGTCGCGCACACCGAGCAGGTCAAGGACACCGCTGGGTCCGGCAATGTCACTCTTCGTACGCCGTCGGTTGCGGAGGCGATCAACAACTATTGGGCGCACGCTACGCGCAACCCCGGTGTTTCGATTCACTTCCGGTATGTGACGACATCGGGCGTCGGTGTTGAACAGGGCGCACCCTTCGGCGTCGGGCGCGCTGGCATCGATCTGTGGAACACGCTGCGCGCGCATCCCGACGGGCAGGACGCGCAGCAACAGGCCCGCGCGATCGCCGACTTCCTGCAGCAAAGCGGTGCGGTCTCCGAGCCAGTGAAGCATTTTCTCGCTGCCGCAGCGTCCGAAGAAATCGTGGCGAAGCTCATTGCTCGGATAGAATGGCTGGCTGGTCAGCAGGATGGCGAGGCGTTGGTCCGGCAGATCAGAGACCGGCTCGTCGTCCACGGCAATGCCTCGGGCGTAGCCCCGGCGGACGCCGAATTGGTGTTCGATGCGCTCTACACCGCCGCGTTCGATGCGGCCAAGGCGAAGGACGACCGACCACTAACGCGCGCCGAGTTCCTCCGCATCTTCGCCGCCGCGACCGCAATACAGGTGCCCAAGCAGGAGCTGCTGGCGCTGATGCAAGCAGCGCTCGCCCCAGGCCACGGCCAAGGCCCCGTGCGTGCGCCAGCGGCAGAGCTTGAGAGTGCGCCGCCACTCCCGGCGAACTATTTCCAGCGGGCCCTGCCCGAACAGCAACTTGCCGATGCGGTGCGGAGGGGCGCCGTCCTACTCCATGGGTCGACGGGCAGCGGCAAGACGCTGACCGCGGCAAGCACCTTCGCCGCACAGGCGCCGCGATGGCTGACGCTGCGAGACCTCAATCCGGCCGAAGTCAAATCGAGGCTCATACTGGCCCGCGACCTGTTGCGGGCAGAGGGGAAGGCGCGGATTCTCGTCGTCGACGACATCGATACCTTGTCCGACCCGCGAGTGATTGAAGGTCCACTGGCGGCGCTCTGGCATGGCCAGAAGGCGTTGGGCGGGATGCTGATCGTCACCTCGGATCGTGTGTTGCCAGCGCGCCTTTCCCAAGCGATCGAACTGGAGCCGTCGCGCGAATTGCAGATGACTCCGTTCGACGCGAGCGAGATCGAACGGTTTCTGCGCCAATCGGGCTGTCCCGACGACCGTACCGAAACCTGGGCCAAACTTCTCGAGCTCTCGACATTCGGCCATCCACAACTCGTGAACGCGCGGGTCGGTACGCTGAGCGCCGGCCAGTTTCCTGCGCCGGGGGCGGGAGACCTGTTTCAGACGCCGCCGGACATCGATCGCATCCGCTTCGAAGCGCGCCGCATCATCAGCGATCTACCCGACGGCGCGCGTGAGCTCCTCTACCGCGCCAGTCTCCTTACCGGGCGGCTGAACCGGCAGCGACTGATGGCCGCGGCCCGATTCAATCCCCCCGTCGTCGAGCCTGGCGCGGCAGTCGACATCATCGCCGGTCCCTGGCTTGAGTTCACCAGCGGCGGCGAATTTCGGGTTTCGCCGCTGGCGCGAGGGTCTGCCGATCATGCTCGCGGGGCCGAATGGGTCAAGGCGATGCACGGCCAACTTGCCTGGATTTACCTGCTCGATCGCACCATCACACCATGGGACATCTCGTCGGTCCTCATGCATTGCTACATTGGTGGGACAGCGGGTCCGCTCGCCCACATCCTGCAGGGCGTCTACTCGCTGAGTGAGGATGTGTGGGAGGCGATCGGTGAGGCGTGCGGGATCTATACGGCGCTCGCGCTCGAGGAGGGCGCATCGCTGCCGTTCAATCGACCCGCGGACCAGTTCGTATTCCGGTTGTTTCAGTACCGGATCGCCGCCGAAACTGCTCCTGAGATCGCGCTACGGATTGCTTCAAAGCTCGAAGCTGAGTTCGCAGCTGCGTCTGACGGCGACGTCACACGCTTCTTCCGCTGGGTCTATCTCAGCCAGGTCCTATCCACGCTCAAAGTCACTTATCCACTCGCGCTGACGATACAGCGCGCGAATGAGTTCATCGATCTCGGCCGCGGGATGGAGGAGTCGCTGCCAGAGCGCATGGAGCGCGCCGGCATGATGCGCGACGAGGATCTCGTACCGGGAGGCTACGCGCAGTTCGCCGGTCTGCGCCTGATGGCGCACATTCAAGAGATCGATGACTTCGCTGAGGTCATCTCCGCGCTCAAGTCGCTCGAGCGTGACAATGCCGCGGCGATCCTGGGATCGATGGCCGATCCGGAGGGCATGGCCTCGCTGCTGATCGAGCGGCTGTGGCTGCACGAATATGGGGCGAAGCGGGACGCCTGGTCCGAATTCCGGTCAAAGCTACGCGCTGGGTTCGATCTCGCCGTCGAACTCGGCGTCACAGCGCTGGCGCGCGGAATTGCGGCAGTGCTTGTACGGGTGATCGACGAGGATATCGGCGATCCCAAGGCCGCCGTGGCCGAAGCGCAAGAGCTGATGGCGGTGGGCGGAGATGATCCAGTCTGGCGGGCCGCTTATGCCAAGGTGCTCAGCCATTCCGGCGACTTTCCACAAGCGCTCGAAATCTGGAAGGAGGCGCTTCCCCGCTGGTCGAGGGAGGAAGGCGACCTTGCGAGCGCATTCACCTACCGCTCGGCTGCCATCGCTGCGGGAGCGCATGACCATTGGTCCGACGCCGCAGCCTTCTTCGACGCCGCTAAGGTTCGTGCGAAGCGCACCGACAAGCCCATTTTCGTCATCGGTCTCGCGATGGATGCGGCGTTCGCCCGCTTCATGGCTGGCGAACGCGCCGCCGCCGTCGCCGAATTCGGTGCCGTGCTTGCCACACTCGAGCCGCTGCAAGCCGATCTGCAAAGCGAGCCGCTGCTCTCGCTGCAACGGCGCGTTGGCGGTGTTCTCTCGGGCATTGCCGGGTGGATTGATGGCAAGCGGCCCGAACTTGAGCTCAAGAACCTGCGGGGTATCTGCAGCGATGTGGATCCCTTCGTGACGGAAGCCGCGGTCGCGCCGCCGCTCGATACGCTGCGGATCGATTTTCTCCGGCTCGACGCGGCCTACGGCGAGACGCTCGAGCACTCGCTACGCGAAGCGCCCAAGGTGCGGGCCACGCCTTACGTCAGCTTTCGCGCGATCACCGCAACCCCGCTGTTCCAGCTTGCGCGACGCAGGCACGACTTCGAACATGTCGTCGCCGATGGACTTCGGCAGACGGATGCTCTTGCCGTGCTCGCTGAAGAGCTGGCCGCGGACGATCGCGACGTGATGCGGCTCGATGATGGCAAAGCGCGGAGTTGGACCCCGGGAAGCGAAGAATTCGTCATCGGACAGGTAGCCGCGGCGGTATTCGACCTAGCCGCGGCCGATGAGCTCGATCGCCTGCCGATCGCACAGTGGCGCGCGGACGCAGCAGCACATCCGCAGGCCGGCCGGATCGTCGCGCTCGTCGATCACATCGGGGGGCTATTTGTCACCGGCGACGTCGAGCCATGGCCCTCGGTCGTCCGCTGCGCATCGGGGGATTGGTCGCACCATGTGGTTTCGGCGCTCGCGGCGTCGTTGCTCGAACGTCTCGCGCCCGAGCCGCTGCTGCGATGCCACGCTTTATGGGTGCACTATCTCAATCAACCCTATTTTCGCGACCTTGTGCCCGAAGCTGTTGCGACGCTCGCCACGCGCCAATGGCGCGCACTGATGACGGTTGCGGCGCTCTTCGCCGCACCGCGCATCTCGCTTGTATCGTTGCGGGGCGCCATCGACGATCCGAGTACCGGATGGGCTAAGACTGGCATCGTCCTGCGCGCAGCGCTCGAAGGGGTTCCGCTTGCGCCGGAGGATGATGCCCGGAAGTCGATCGAGGCGTTGCAGCACTGATCACTGAAGCGCGCTTTCAGAGCCTATAGAGCGGGCTGTCGCCATCGCCGTCCCAGGCGCCGGTCCCGAACGACGGCGAGCCTTCGTCGAACCCGGCTTCCAGCCAGAACGCGTCGAACATCGGCCGAAGCTCGCCGGCCGGAAATTCGGCGCCGTTCAAGAAGGCGGAGCCGAGAAACAGCCCAGGCCGGCGCAGCGGCCGGCTCACCAAGCGGCCATGGTCGATCTGCACATCCTCGAGCCCCTGCAGCGCTGCCACACAAGCAATGGGACCGCCGAGTCCGACTGCCTCGGCAATGCCCGCCAACCGCCGGACGGCATCGACGATTCGCGCCTCGATATACCTGCCGCTGACGAGGACAGTCGTATCGTCGTTGATCCGGGCTCCGATCCGCGCGCTGAGCTCGAGAAAGCCCGACTGCAGTAGCCGCACATACCAGTAGCTCTCGGGATTGGGCCTTTGCCACCGCGGCCGCGGTGGATCGAAGCTCGCGAACTGGCGCGCGTCGGTCATGTCCTCGCGCAAATCGGGAACGAAGCCCTTGGGCACGAACCGGTCGCGCAGTTTCTTTACAGCCAGCGGGTCGATCCGCACGCCTTCCAGCGCCGCCGCGGGGAACATCCGAACGGTAAGACTCGGCTGCTCGATCAGCACCGGGCGTTCGGTATCGAGCGTGTGGGAGTCGAATTCGCCTACCATCCGCTCGGCGTGCTCGCGGATGTCGTGGGCGGGCGACGACGCCGTATTGCGGGCGGCAGCGACGCCGTCGATGACCGCGCCGAGATAGGGGACGAACCGATCGGTCAGCGCCGCCCGTGCTGCGCGCCGCGCGCTGTCGCCGATTCCCGATGGTGCATCATAGGCGGTTGGGTAGCGCATGGCCTGGAGGTCGAACGGCAATCCCGCCGGCGGGCCGAAAGCGCTGTTCATCACCAGCAGAATCCGGTCGTTCCCTTTCACCGCGCGGGCATAGCCATATTCCGCCATGACATTAGGATTGGGCAGCAGCTTCGGGGTATCTCCGTCGGTCGCACCGACGAATGACATGTCGGCGACGAAGATGTCGCAGGCCCTGATCTTCTCCAGGATTGTCTCGGTGACCGGCGGCGTCCCGGCAACGCCGGCGGTGTCGCTGTCGATCACGACGACAATCCCGCGCTCGTCCTTGATGCGCGCCGCGGCGTCGTCCAGCGCGCGGTGGATGAAATGTCGGCAGAGCGCGCCGTCGCGATCAGACTGCCACGAATAGAAGAGATGTACCGATTCCATGCCAGCACTCTTACCAGCCGTGTTCCGGCGCCGTAATGTCTTCAGGAACTATGGACAATCACGGCATGAGCGGCGCCGCTTGGCGCGATGAGAGGCGATGCACAATCTCTACAAACCCTTCCGAAACTATCTTCGCCAATTTCCAATCGTCCAATCGCTTGATTTGATCTGGGCCTATTCCGAGCACGTCGCCAATGGCCGGGCGCTTCCCCCGCGTATGCAGTTTCGCGACCGGCTCGGACAGCCGTCGACCGAGCGCTTTCTCATCTATCCCTGGGAACTCGACGTGCTCGCTCGCGAGATCGTCCTGAACGGCGACATCATCGGCAAGCGAAGCCTCGACACCTGGCTGGAGCTGAGCACGGTCGTCAACAAGCTGCGCCGCCTCGAGGACGATATCGCCAAGCGCTACGGATCGCCCGAGACCGTGCTGCGCGACCTGCACCGAGTGGTGCACCAGCAATTTCCCTGGCAACGGCCGCCTTCGACCCGCACGATGATGCGTGCCTACAAGCTGTTCGGGACTGACGCGATGCGGCCGATCTTGGAGGCGACCACCGGTATCGAGCTCGACGCTTTCTTCAAGCTCGGCATGGCGACGGCTGGCCACTTCCTCAACCAGGCCGGGCTCAACACCCAGCAGGATTATTCGGTGCTCGGTGTATCCAAAGATACTTCGGCGAAATTCTTCGATCGGCTGACGATCGACCTGCCGGAGCTTCGTGAACGGACCAGGGTAGTTCAGCGCTACGACGATAGTTGGCATCTCGCCGTCAATCCGTTGCGCGACCATCCGCTGATCCGCTTCGACCGCTCGCATCCCGAGCGCGTCCTCTGTCCCATCCCAACCTTCCTGATGCGCCGTTTCTCCGAAGGATTGTTCTACGACGTGGTCGGGCAACCGGCGTTTGCGGGCGCGATCGGCAAGGCTTTCGAGGCCTATGTCGGCGAGGTGCTAGGCGAGGTTCTCGGAGAGGCGTTCGCGGTTCGCGGGGAAGAGGAATATCGCGTTGGGAAGGACCGTAAGGACGGGGTCGACTGGATCGTTTCCGACGCAACCGGCCATGTCTTCATCGAGTGCAAGACCAAGCGCTTGCGCCAGGATGCCAAGTTCATCGCCGATGGCATCGGTCTCGAAGCTGCCCTGGATACGATGGCTGGCTTCATCGTCCAGCATTACCGTAATATCACCGATGCCCTAGCCGGCCGCACCGCCTGGGTGCCCGACGGCAAGCAGATATATCCGATGATCGTGACGCTAGAGGATTGGTGGATCTTCAGCCCGCCGATCGTCGCGGCGCTGGAAACGAGTCTGCACGCCCGGATGGAAAAGGCGGAACTGCCGCTCCGTCTGCTCGAAGACATGCCCTATGTCATCGCCTCGGCGGACGAGTTCGAGACCGCATTCCAAATCATGTCGAAGACCGGCATCGACGCCTATCTCGGACTCAAGCGGACCAAGGAGAATCGCCAATGGGCGCTTTCGGCCTTCTCACCCGGCCTGTTCCAGAAAGAGCTGCACGCGACCCATCGGCGGTTATTCGATGAGGAATGGCGCAATATCGTCCTGCCGGAGCAATATCGTGGCACGCGCTGACCATCCCATGAGACGGTCCGTTTAAGCTCGGCTTACTGTGAGGTGGCGAATATCGAATCGCGAGCGGCCGCCCACCGCTTCCACCCGCGTGGAAGCAGTCGGGCGATTCTGGCCCATGTCCCTTATCGGCTACGGGTTGCGAATCGGGATGAAACCAAGAAGGTCGCGCGTCAGCAATTGTGAATTCGTCCGCGCAAGCGCGTCCGCATCCGCGCAAAAATATTTGATGAATATCTGACACGCGGGTCGCTCTTCTAGCTACCTCATTGAAATCATTGGTGACTCGTACGGGAATTGAACCCGTGTTTCAGCCGTGAAAGGTGACGGGCAGGGAGGGCCGCTATTGGGCCGGTTGCAGACCGGCAGGTTTGGGACCGGCAGCTGGCTAAAGCGGCCGTTGCGCGTTCATCCTTTCAGGACCGAAGCCGCTGGACCGAGATATCCAGCAGCCCCGTCCAAATCCCCCGATAGCCGGTCGGATCTTTCACTGATCGGGCCAACCGTTCCGGACCGACTCAGGCCTTCGCCTTAACGGGCAGCCGAAACGGTGCGCCAAGGCGATTGAAAGCATTCATCGCTGCAATTGCGATGGTGAGATCCACCAGATCCTTCGGTTCAAATGCTGCCGATGCGGCCGCATAGGCTTCGTCCGAAGCATGGGTTTCGCTTACGAGTGTAACCTCCTCGGCCCAAGCCAGTGCAGCACGATATTGCTCAGGGAAAAGATGCGGCACTTCCGCCCAGACCGGGACCAAGGCGACCTTGTCGACCGACATCGTCTTCAGCAGGTCGCGCGTGTGGAGGTCTATGCAATGCGCGCAGCCATTGATTTGTGACACCCGTAGGAACACGAGATGTATCAGCTCCTCCGGTAGGTTGGTGCCGGTTGTGATGTAGTGGTGGATACCGAAGAGAGCCTTAGCGCCCTGTGGCGCGACCTCGTGCCAGATCAACCTTTTCGTCTCGCTCATGATCATGTCCTTAGCCTGCGGCGCCACTCAGCGGCGCTCCCGCACTTGACGAAACAGGACGGACCAGTGTGACATCTCCGGCGAAATTTTTCCGTGCGGGGCGGAGTGCATGTCACTACCGGGCACGCTGCTTCGTCTTGTGGGCATGATTATGAAGGAGACATTGGTGCCGACGGGCATCAGCGGAAATGCCGCCGATCGACGGAAGGAGCGACGTGAACAGCGCACCTCCATATTCGAGGCCGAACGCAGCCGCTTGAACCGGCTCGCTTACCGAATGCTCGGCTCGCTCAGCGATGCCGAGGATGTCATCCAAGATGCCTGGCTGCGATGGGAAGCGGTCGAAGATGATATCGGCTTCCCTGCGACCTATTTGACCCGGATCGTTACCCGCTTGTGCCTTGACCGCAAGAAATCGGCGCACGCAAAGCGTGAAACCTACATCGGGCCGTGGCTGCCCGATCCGCTGATCGACTCCATCTGGCAGGACGAGACATTCGAGGACGACGTCACTTTCACGCTTATGCTGGCGATGGAGCGCCTGTCACCTCTTGAGCGGGCGGCATTCCTTCTTCACGACGTGTTCGACGTTTCCCTGCCCGAGGTAGCCGTGACCTTGGAACGAGAGCCTGCCGCCGTGCGTCAGCTCGCGTCACGAGCCCGCAAACATGTTCAGGCGGCTCGGCCGAGATTCATTATCAAGGCAGCCGAAGCGGACAGGCTTGCACGCGCCTTCTTCACCGCCGCGCGGGATGGAGACACGGCCCGACTTTCGGAAATCCTGGCGCAGGACGTCCAGATCCATACCGATGGCGGTGGCAAGGTGCTCGCCTTCCGGAATGTCGTACGAGGCACGGAGTTTGCACTTCGTGTTTTCGCCGCGGTGCGTCGCAAGAATGCGCCACCGCCAACGCTGGTTCGCACCGTGATAATCGATGGTTTGCCCGGCTACATCAGTGCCGATCAGGGTCGCGCATTGCAAACAACGGCGCTCGAGATGGAGGACGGTAAGATCGTTGCGATTTACATAGTCAAAAATCCCGACAAACTTGCTCATATTTGGCCCTCAATCTTGGAGGACGACCGTTGACAGACGGGTCTAACTGGTCCCATTTTTGGCCGGTACGGACAACGCCGAGCTGAATGAACGCTCGGCAGCTTTCGCGGACCTACCGCTTCAAACGGAACGACCGGGATTAGGGCGCAAATCTGCCATCACCGGCGCCCCTCACGATGCCGCCCACAGCTTCGCCAAGCGCGTTATCGTCGAGAGCATCGTGAAACTCGGAGCCGCGCTAGACATTCGCGTCGTCGGTAAAGGCATCGAGACCGAGGCGGAACGGGCAATCATGCGGATGCTGGGCTGCTTGGTGGGCCACGGCTATCTCTTTGCCGCGCCGCTGGACGAACTCGGTTCCCGCAGACTGCTGAACGACGGCTGGTTCTGCGTGATTCATGGAGTGCCCGGCGGTTGCTGACGATGCTCGACGGCGATGGCGCCTAGCGTTCGGCCGGCGCATATCGCAATTCTGCGGCCTACGTCCGCTGCACGATCGTGTAAGAGTGAAGGAACACTCCCGCTCGCCGGGAGTCTTAAGTCCCAGAGGGGTCGGAAAAATGCAGGCGCTGGAACCGGATGACGAGGTCTGGCCGATCTACGTTCTCGTCGTTGAGGATGAGCCACTTCTCCGATCTCTCCTAGCTGATGAATTGCGTGATGTGGGTTTCAACGTCGTCGAGGCCGCCAGCGCGGACGAGGCGCTCGCCTATGTGCACGTCAACCGCAACATCGATCTCGTATTCTCCGATATCCAGATGCCAGGCTCGCTGAACGGGATCGGTTTGGCCGCCAGCCTTCGGGCTGCCAATCCGGCGCTCCCGGTCATCCTTACCTCGGGCAACGTTGTGCCCGACACATCAACCGACCTGAGCGCATTTCTCCCGAAACCCTATCGGCTGGCGGAGGCGGTCTCGCTGGTACTCAAGACGCTTGGAGTCGCACCCCGGGCCGAGGAGCAATGATGGACGAAGAAAAGCGCATTGTTCTCGTGGTCGAATCCGATATCCTCATCCGCAGCCCGCTTTCGGAATATCTTCGGGAATGCGGGTATCACGTCCTGGAGGCGAGCGGCGCGACGGAGGCCCGGCAGCATGTCGAAGCCGCTGCGACATCTATCGATGTCATCCTCGCGGATGCGGCTGGCGACGGCGGGTTTGCGCTCGCGAGCTGGGTGCGTGATGCCCACCCGGGTGTCGCGGTGATTCTCGCCGGTTCCGTGGATAAGGCGGCCGAAAAGGCCGGCGATCTTTGCGAACAAGGGCCAGCTATTGCGAAGCCGTACGACCATCAACTGGTACTGGATCGCATCCGCCGGATGCTCGCCTCGCGCGACAGGGCCTGACGTCTGTCTTTGAACGACAGCCTGTCGCAGTTCTGCTAAGGCCTCGCCATCCTTAGACGGCGTCGGCAGGCGTCGTATCCTCAGCCTCAGTCTTGCCGTGCTCCAGCAGTACTGCCGTTCCGGGTGCCGCGTCGAAGATCGTGATGTGCGCTTCCAGTTGCTTGGCGAGCGCCTGGACGATGTTGGTGCCTAGGCCCGGCTTGGCCGCAGCCCGGGTCGGCTGCTTCGGCATTCCGACGCCGTTGTCCACCACCGAGAGGGTCCAGGCGGGGCCATGGCTGTCATAGTCAACCACGATCTTGCCCTGCCGCCCTTCGGGAAAGGCATGCTTCAGCGCATTGATGACCAGTTCGGTCACGATGAGACCGAGGCTGACCGACACTTCGGCGTTGACGCGGCTCTCGTCGCTCTTGACCTCAAGGCTGATCTGGCCAGGATCGTGGATCATCGATGCGCCGATGCTTTCGCACAGCTGAGTCAAATAGGGCTTGAGGCTGACGCGGTCGATCGAGGAGACGGCGAGCTGCCTCTGGATGGCGGCGACCGACATAACGCGGTGATGGGCCTCGTGCAGATGCGTGCGCGCCTCCTCGGACTGCACCCGCTTCGCGCTCTGCATCAATACGCTGGCGATGATCTGCAGGCTGTTGGCGACGCGGTGCTGCAGCTCCTGAAGCAGCGTCCCTTTGTCTCGGATCAGATCCTCGGTCATCTTCTCCGCGATCCGTGCGTCGGTGACGTCGGCAATGGCGAGCAACAGCCGCACCGGTTCGCCCTCGCCGTAATTGAGCTTGTGGGCGTTCAGGACCAGACAGCGCGGCGCGCGGCCCTCCCGCTTCAGGTCGAACTCATAGTTCTTGACTTCGGCGAGCCCAGAGGCGGTCGCCTTCAGCAGGGATTGGAGCTGAGCAACAGCCCATTCGCCCGCGCCGAGCTTGGAGAATTCGCGGCCCGTGATGGTGCCGGCCTCAACGCCGAAGGCATCGCAAAAGGCCTGGCTGGCACCGACCACCGCGCGATTCTCGTCCAGCAACAGCACTGGCGCATGCGATGACGCGACAACGGCCATGGCGAGATTGAAGCTCAGCTCGGTAGTTCCAGGTGCTGCGGCTGACATGTGGAGTCCTTTCGGCCCCCAGGTTCCTCGGAATGAAGTCCCATGTAGAGCGCGCGGCCGTACGCATGAATTTGGCGGACTCGACCTTGCGCGCATTGTAGCACAGGCATGCGCTTACCCTTGCTACTATTCGGACACCGCCGACACCGAAGAATTGCGGCTGGACAGGCGACGGGCATCAACGCCGCAAAACCTGCGTTGCGACCTCGATTCAACGACCGCTTTCGGGATCGACGTCAGTTCTGCCGAACGGCCGAATTTAGGGCGCGAATCAGACTTTCGCCGGCGGTCCCCCGCGGGGGAAGCGATGCCGGGAGTGTCAGAACAATCCGTGAAAATCCGCCGATTTCCAGCTACGGTTTTGCAGTAAATCTGCAGTAAGTTGCATGAATATGCAGCTATCTGGCAGCTAAGTGCCTGAAATCGCTGGTGACCCCTACGAGAATCGAACTCGTGTTTTCGCCGTAAGAGCAGCGAAAACCAAATATGTGCTGGGCAACCCGATAGCCGATATCGAGTTGAACGAGCTTAGCGGACGATCTGGTAGCGTGGAAAGAAGCGTTTGCGCCCGACAAGACGGGGCGCCCGCGCATGCGCACCAAGAATGATTTCAAGGCCGCGCTGAACGCGGCTCATCGCCGTTTCAGGGCAAAGCTGCCGGCCGATTTCTCCGACCGTGTTCGCTAGGGTCTGTCAAACCACAATATGGCGTGCGCGGGGCCGGCGCGGGCGCGCGATAACCAGATCCTTGAGGGGGCCTATTGCCCGGCCAGATGCGCAGCGTAAATACCCGGCGAGGCCGGTTGCCGCCATCGCGCAGCAGCCGGCCTCGCGAGACGTGATCAGACGCCTCGATAGACGAGGGTCGTGAAGAGGGCTGGACTGATGATCGCTTGGCCCCACTTGGCGTCGAATTCGGCGGTCGGCTTCGCGGCGATCGTCTCTTCGAGCGTCTTGCCCTGCTTCTTCAGGGCTGCGACGTTCGTGCGGATCGCGACAAGCATGTCGCGATATTCGGTCAGATCGGCGCGACCGCCGGCGGGACCGTGGCCGGGGATCACGATCGTGCCGGGGCCAGCCATTTCGACGTTGGCGTTGGCGGCCTTGATCATGCCGTCGATGCTGCCGCCAGCGACATAGTCGATGAACGGGTACAGGCCGTTCCACCACGTGTCGCCCGTCAGCAGGACGTCGGCCTTGACGAAATAGGCCGACAGGTCACCGTCGGTATGGGATGGCATATAGGGCCGCAAGCGGATGGTCTCGCCACCAAAGGACATCGACCGCTCGGCTCGAACCAGCTGCGCGATCTGACCGTCCTTCGGAACGGGTGTAAAGGTATGGCCCCATTCCTCGACGCGGATCGTCTGCGTGAGGTGCTTGGCGGTATTGGCATGGGCGATGAGCACCGCGCCATCGCGATGGACCCAGCCGTTCCCATCCGCATGGTCCCAGTGCCAGTGCGTATTGACGGCGAACTTGATCGGCGCCGGCGAGATTCCCTTGAGGGCAGCTTCGATCTTGCTTTGCGAAAGCGCGATGCCGTCATCGACCAGGTACATGCCTTCCGCGCTGGCGAAGGCGGCCATGTTCCCGCCCGATCCCTGAAGCAGCGAGATGCCGCCGCGAAGAGGCTGGACGGTGATCTCGGAGGACTCCGCGGCCGCATTGATGGTTGCATAGGGTGTGTCTTGAGCCGCCGCGGGCGTGTTTGACAGGGCGGTCGAGGCGACCGCGCTGGCGAGCGCGGTCCAGAGAAGGCGTTTGATCATCGCGAGAACCTTTCGAAGCAGATTCCACGATCATCGTGATCTCGGAGCCGGTACTCGAACGATCTCCCGGCTCCTGACGTAAGGAGCGGGAGACATGGCTCGGCGGCCAGGGCGTCGTGGAAGGTGCGCAGTTGTGCCGAACGGCGGTGGTGCCGCTCTCCAGCACTGCTCGCACGGACGCCTCGTCGGGCCCATCCATACGACCGTATCGCACACCCCAGCACATCGTGGGGCGCGGCCACGGGAGGATTGCCGTTGGGAAACGCCGCACGTCCCGCGTGGCGCCTCGCGCTCTGCTTCGTCGTTCGATGCTGCCACGCGAGCGCTGATTCCTCCGGAAGGCACCCTCCAGCCGAGCGGACCCACACACTGGTATGGGTGACTGCCTGACACGGTAGAATGGTTTGGCTGGGCCCGCTTCGGCACCTTCCTCGACAACATAAGGGAAGGGGCGAACCGATGACCGCTTCGATTTTACAACAGGTTAAAGCCGGATTGAACGAGTTGCCTGCCTTCGCGGTAGGCGACCGAGTCCGCGTCGCGACGCGTGCGCCGATCGGCCATTACCGGGTGCCGATCTATCTGCGTGGCGGTGTCGGAGTTGTCGAGCGGGTGATCGAGCCGGCCCTCGTGGATAACGAGGAGGAGGGTTATGGCCGCAATGCCGGAAATAAGCGGCATTACTACCGCATCTCCATCCCGCTCCCCACGCTCTGGCACGACTACCAGGGTTCGCATCGGGATGAACTCCACATCGAGATTTACGAAACCTGGCTGGAGCGCGCGTGATGGCGACCGGAAAGCACTATCATGACCATGACCATGGGCACGACCATGGTGATCATGCGCCAATCACCGCCGAGTCCAAGCCCGGCTATTACGAGGTGATGGAGACCGCCGTGCGCGAGCTCCTGACGGAGAAGGGGTACATTACCCCTAACGATATTCGTCACCAGATCGAGGTCCTGGACAGCCGTACGCCAGCACTTGGTGCTGCAGTTGTGGCCAGGGCGTGGGTCGACCCGGCGTTCAAGGCGCGATTGCTCGAGGATGGCCGCAAGGGTTGCGAGGAACTCGGGATCACGTTCTACGACGATACGCAGCTGATCGTCCTCGAAAACACGCCGGACGTGCATAACCTCATCGTTTGCACGCTGTGCTCCTGTTACCCGCGCCCGGTGCTCGGGCTGCCACCCGACTGGTACAAGCTGAAGCCCTATCGGGCGCGGGCCGTCATCGAGCCGAGAAAGGTACTGGCGGAGTTCGGCACCCAGATCCCGGACGACGTCGAGATTCGCGTCAGCGATTCCACAGCAGTAGTGCGCTACCTCGTATTGCCACGCCGGCCCGAGGGCACCCAGGGGTGGTCAGAAGAACGGCTCGCTGCGCTGGTTACCCGCGACGCGATGATCGGCGTCATCCCCGTATCGTTGGACAAGGAGGCCGCGTGATGGCGACAGAGGATTTTGTTAGCCGTCTGCCCAATGACATTGGCGGGTTCGAGGCAGGCTCCGTGATGCGGGTCGAGCATGTACTCGAACCATGGGAGAAGCGCTGTCACGCGCTTGCCGACGTGCTCGACTTCAAGAAGCTCATCAACACCGAGGAGAAGCGAAAGGGCGTCGAGGCGCTCGGCGAGATGCTGATCGGAAAGCTTCCCTATTACGAGCGCTGGATCGTCGCGTTCTCGAATATCAGCTTCACCAAGGGGTTCTTCACCCCCACCCAGCTGGCCGAGAAAATGGCAGAGGTGGACGCACGCTTCGCGGAGCAGGACGCCGCGTGATGCACATGGCGCAGTCGACCTGCTTCCATGAGGCGGATGCGCGGCTCGCGCTATGGCGTCGCGCCGGGGCCGAGGCCATCGGCACGTCGCTTCTGGTCCTTGCCGGAAGCGGTGCGGGCATTGGCGCGGTCCGCGCGTTCGCCACGATGCCGGGAACGGTGCTCCCCATCGTGGCTTTGGCGCTGGCTGGGGCACTCGTTGCAATGATCGTCGCGCTGGGCAGCATATCCGGCGGTCATTTCAATCCGCTGATTACGGTTCTTCAGTGGCTTGCCGGCGAGCGGGAGGGCGTCTGTACTGTTGCGTACGTCCTTTCGCAGCTGGTCGGAGCAGCCTTTGGCGGTGGGCTAGCGGCAGCGATATGGCGGTCAACCGGTGGCGACGCCGGCGGGCTCGGATGGCATGGCCTGGCTTCAGAGATCGCCGCGACGGCTGGTCTGATGCTGGTTGTCTTTGGCTGTGCTCGTAGCGGCCGGACGGATACCGGGCCATTCGCCGTTGGGGCTTGGCTTGTTGCAGCTGTGCTCGCGACGCCGACAACATCCTATGCAAATCCGGCTGTCATTGTTGGCGCGCTCGTGACGAGCGGGCCGCTCGCGCTGAACGCGAGCTCCGCAATAGCCTATCTGGTTGGCGAGCTGGCGGGTGCACTGGTCGCCTTGCTGGCGGTGGTGCTGCTGTTTCCGAAGCAACAGGTGTCATCGTGAACGTCCCCGGCCTCAGCGTCCGTAAGGCGCATCACAGTCACGCGGATTGCCTTTCCAGGCTGGAGGCGGCGTTCTCGTCGCGAGGCATCGTTCCAGTCGCTCGGATCAATCACCAGGTGGCAGCCGCGAATTTCGGCCTGCCTCTGGCTCCGATCGCCCTGTTCCTGTTCGGCAACCCGCGCGCTGGCACGCCGCTCATGGAGATCAGTCCCACGCTGGGCATAGACCTGCCGCTGAAAATACTGGTCTGGGAGAGCGATGGGGTGGTTTCGATCGGCTACAACGACCCCGTCTGGCTCGTGCAGCGGCACGGGGGAAACACGGCATCGCCGATCCTGCAGGCGATGCGGGATCTGCTTGAGGCATTGTCGACGGAGGCGGCGGGGTGATCGCGCGGCTTTTCGCCATCCTTCCCTCCGATCCCGCATTCAGGCGGAATCTGGCGTTCGTCTATGCCGTGCTTGCCGTCCTGAACGTCGGCGGGTGGGTTTGGGCTCTAGCACTCTTCCACGACCGGCCGGCCCTGCTAGGCGTGGCGGTTCTCGTTTACGGCCTGGGGCTGCGGCATGCTGTCGATGCCGACCATATAGCAGCGATCGATAATGTTACTCGCAAGCTGCTTCAGGAGCACCAGCAGCCGGTCGCGGTGGGCTTCTGGTTCGCGATCGGGCACTCCGCCGTCATGATCCTCGTCACGGCCGCGGTGATTGCGGCGGCGACCAATCTCGACGCGTTCGAAGCGTATCGGGAAGCTGGCGGCACGTTCAGCACGGTCGTGTCGGCCGTGTTTCTGCTCATTGTGGCGGCGATGAACCTGATGATCCTCGTCACTATATTGCGGACCTTGAGGCGCGTGCGGGCTGGTGAAGCCGTCGACGACGGCGCGCTTGACCTCATGTTCGCCGGACGCGGTCCTCTTTCACGCCTTTTCCGGCCGCTATTCCGATGCATCAGCCGTGCCTGGCACATGGCTCCGCTCGGGTTCCTGTTTGGCCTGAGCTTCGACACAGCGACGGAGGTCACTCTGTTCGGACTGTCCGCGACCCAGGCGGGGCAGGGCGTCCCGATCGAGGCGGCGCTGGTCTTCCCGGTGCTATTCGCCGCAGGGATGTCGCTGCTGGACACCACTGACGGCGTGATGATGGTCGGGGCATATCGCTGGGCGTTCGTGAAGCCTCTGCGCAAACTCTACTACAACATGACGATCACATTGATGTCGATCGCCGTGGCGCTTTTCATCGGGGGAGTGGAGCTATCGGCGTTGGCTGTGCGACGATTTGGGTTCCACGGACCGCTGGCGGATTGGGCGTTGGCGCTCAACGAGAACTTCAATGCTCTGGGCTTTGCGATCATCGGCGTTTTTGCTGGCGCCTGGGTAATCTCCTTTCTGATCTTTCGTACGGTGGAGCGCACACCTGCCATCGCGAGGATCAGCTGAGCGATCGACTTCGTTCCCCGAATTGGCCGTACCGACGGAGCACAACATCATGTGTCATGAGAAGCTGCTGGCAGCGCTGGGCGCTGCAGCGATTGCCTGCGGTCATCCTGCGGAGGCCGCCCCCCGGGACAAAGAAGAGCTTGCATCGGAAACCGAAGCGGACGGTGCAGCCGACAAGAGCGAGGAGATCGTCGTCTATGGGAGGGGTGAGAGCAAGATCGGCGTCGCCCGTGCCTCAAGCGAAGGATCTGTCAGCGGCGGAGACCTTCTCGTGCGGCCGCTTCTCCGGGTAGCCGAGCTTCTCGAGGCGATTCCCGGGATGATCGCGGCCCAGCATTCCGGGAGCGGCAAGGCGAACCAGTATTTCCTGCGAGGCTTCAACCTGGATCATGGGTCGGACTTTACCACCTATGTCGACGGGGTTCAGATGAACTTGCGTAGTCACGGGCACGGCCAGGGATATCTCGACCTCAACGGGCTGATCCCGGAGGTCGTCGCGCGGGAGGACTATCGCAAGGGTCCGTATCGTGCCGAAGGTGGCGACTTCGCTCTGGCTGGCGCGGCATATCTGACGACGATCGACGCCTATGAACGACCCTGGGCCTCCTTGGAGCTGGGATCCTATGGCTGGCGCCGAGTAGCGGCCGGAGGCACGGTCCGTAAAGTGGCCAAGGGCGACCTCACTTTGGTCGGCGAAGCAAAGGCGTACAATGGCCCCTGGCAGAATCCGGAGCGCCTTCGACACCTGGCGGGTTTCGCAAAGTATCGGCTGAAGACCGGCGACATCGACTGGGCGCTGACGCTCAATGCCTATCACGCGACTTGGAGGCCGACCGAGCAGATACCTGAACGCGCGATCGGTTCGAGTGCGTGCCCGGATGTCTTCTGCTCGCCCGATCCTAGTGCGAGGGGGCGCACTACGCGACTTGTCGGCAATATCGCCGCGGATGGCTTGGACTGGCGCGCCAACCTTTACGGGCAGTTCTACGACTGGAGAATGTCGTCCAATCCGACCTATGCGAGCGCGAACGGTGCAAGCGCCCAGATCGAGCAGTTCGATCGCCGCTGGATCATTGGCGGCAGCGCCCAGCGTTCCTGGCGCGTGCTGCCCTCGTTCAAAGTGATGATCGGCGGCGAGGCCCGGCACGATCAGATCGGTAACGTCGGCGTTTTCCAGACCGATCGAAGGCATTTCGTCGCGTCACTGGGTCGCTACGCTGTCAACGAGACATCGGCGGCACTGTTCGGAGAGGCGCGGTGGCGGCCCCTATCAGGCCTGCGCCTTACGGGAGGCTTGCGGGGCGATTATTACGGGTTTGGCGTCCGCGCGCTCGACGAGCAAGCCTCAGATCTCGGAACGGGGCGCGGGAATAGCTTCCTGGCATCGCCGAAGGTTTCGATTGCATATGCTCCGGCCGCATGGCTGGAATTTTACGGTAACTGGGGGCGTGGATTCCATTCAAACGACGTCCGCGGGACCGTCAATCGCGAAGCTGCCGTGCCCCTGCTGGTGCGCGGGACGGGAAAGGAGATCGGGGCGCGGCTGCAGAAAAACGGCGCCAGTTTCACCGCGACCTACTGGTGGCTCGACGTTGGAAGCGAGCTCCGGTTCGTAGGAGACTCCAATTCGGTCGAGCCCACAGGCGCAAGCAAAAGGCACGGTTACGAGCTGGTGGCTTTCTGGCGCCCCGTTTCCTGGCTGGCGCTCGACGGCACCTACACGGCTAGCCATGCGCGTTACGACAATGGCGAACGGATTCCCAACGCGTTTGAGAACGCGGCGTCTGTTGGGGCTTCCGTAACCTCGGGAGCCTGGGAAGGCAGCGTTCGCCTCAGACATCTGGGACCCTGTCCGCTGGTCGAGGACAACAGCGTTCGCGACAAGGGTAGCACCGTCTTGAATGCCCGCACCGCCTGGAAAGGGCAGCGGGTCGAACTGTACGGTGAGATACTCAACGTGTTCGACAGCCGGGACAAGGACATCGCCTATCTCTACGAATCCTATCTGCCGGGATTCGATCGCGACGGTCCCGTCGAGGGGCGAATGAGCCGTGTGGTGGAACCCCGGACCGTGCGGATCGGCGCCAAGATACATTTCTAGGTCTTGGCAACGCCCGGTTTCGTTGAGCACACTTGCGGGTTTTTCGGTATCGCCCGCTCCGGACTTCGCCGTGTCTGAACATGGCTGCGGGTAGAGCGCCTTCCGCGCGCTCAGGAGGGCATAGCTGTCTAAATCAAGTATTCACTTCAATCATTGAAGTTGATAGAAGCCGCCTATGTTCTCCAATTCGCCTGTCGGATTGCTGATACCTGATGGCCGGGTCGATCCGCAGGGAAGTCGGCCATCGGCGAAAAAGGCGGCCACAGATTTCAAGGGGCGGATTGGTGCGCTTCTTACCTCTCGCAACGGATGACAGCATGAAGGCGTTCGCCATCGATGGTTACAACGAGGACCTGTCGCTCAAGGAACTGCCCGAGCCAGTTGCGGGAGCCGGTGAGGTCCTGGTCGATATCAAGGCCGCGAGCGTGAACCCGCTCGACGGTATGATCCGTCGTGGCGAGATCAAGTTCCTCAAGTTCCAAATGCCCCTTGTTCTGGGCAATGACGTGGCGGGGGTAGTGATCTCGGTCGGTGCCGGCGTGACGGATTTCCACATTGGCGACGAGGTGTTCGCCAAGGTCGATATTCGTAAAATCGGCACATTTGCCGAGCGTATTGCGGTAAATGAACGCGATCTGGCTATGAAGCCGGCGAGCATCTCCATGGCCGAGGCTGCGTCGTTGCCTCTAGTTTCCCTTACCGCGTGGCAGGTATTCGTGGAGAGAGCCGGTCTGAAGCCTGGCCAGAAGGTTCTGATCCACGCCGGATCGGGCGGTGTGGGCACCATTGCGATCCAACTGGCGAAGCATCTTGGCGCGACGGTTGCCACCACAGCCAGCGCCGCCAATCTTGATTTCGTTCGCTCCTTGGGTGCGGATATCGCAATCGACTACCGTAACGAAGATTTCAGTCGGCATCTCAGCGACTATGACGTCGTCTTGTCGTCTCTCGGGCCCGATGTCCTCGAGCGGTCGGTCAAGGTGCTGCGCCGCGGCGGGAAGCTCATCTCGCTGTCGGGCCCGCCGGATCCCGCTTTCGGCCGGGCTGTCGGCGCGAGTTGGATCATACGGCAAGTCCTGCGAATGCTCAGCTTTCGCATACGTCGCCTCGCTCGAAAGCAGGGCGTGGACTATTCGTTCCTCTTCATGAGGGCGGATGGGAAGCAACTCGCCCAGATCGCGGCGCTGGTGGAAAATGGAGCGATCAGGCCAGTGATCGACCAGGTGATCCCCTTCAAACGCACGTCCGAAATCTTCGACGTGATGAACAAGAGCCGGGGGCCGGGAAAGGTCGTCATATCCAGGGATGTGCGGTAAGATATCGAACTCCGCGCGGGGATAGAGGCATCCTCGCCTAGACCTCGTCCGGGATCAGGATGCTGAAGCGGGTGTGGAAGGAGTCGGAAGCTATTTCGATCCGGTATCCAAGGGAGCGGCAGTGTTCGCGCACGATCGATAACCCGATGCCAAGTCCGGTGCTTGAGGGGTCCGCCTGGTAGAACGCGTCGAAGGATCGCTCCTGAACATGCGGAGGGATGGGGCCGCCATCGTTCAGGACGTCGATCCTCACGCCCAGGGGAAGGATCGACGCAGACAGGTTCACATGGCCGCCACCGTACTTGAAGGCGTTGCTGATGAGATTGTCCAGGATCGACCGCAGTCTTGGGCGGTCGGTTCGCACCGGGACCGCAAGACGATCAATGTTGAAGACGATTCCACTCGCCGCCGCAGGCTGTGCCCATGCGGCTTGGGTTTCGTCGAGTATAGGACCAAGGCAGTGCTGTGCCGATGTCGGCGCTGGGCCTTGCGCCACCGCCGCTTGGACGAGATCGGTAAGCCCCCGCGCCAGGCGTGCGATTTGCGTACGCGCCGCATCAATCCAGACGCGATCGCGGTCGTTCTGCTCGGAGGCACCGAACCTCTCGACACAGTGCGAGACGATCTGGAGCGGCTGCATCAGATCGTGACCCGTCGCAGCCATCGTTGCCCGCAGCTCTCTCGTCGAGGTCTCGTCGGAGATGAGGTCGGCGGAGCGGGCTGCCTCAAACTCTCCGATCGGCGATGTACGATGAGCGATCTCACCGATCACTGGACGCGTTGCGTCACCGCTTGTTCTGGTGGGCATCAGCTTCGACCCTCCTGAGGTCCGGCGCAGGCCAATGGCAAGATCATCTGGATTTCCGATCGTGTTGATCCAAGGGATGTGCTGTCGCGGCTTCATGAGCGGCTTTCCACCGCATCGCGTCGGCTATCCGGCGGGCATTGCTGGGATGGTCGTAGAACAGCGCTTCCTCAGCGGCTGTCGGCCGGCTCGCCCTATAGTCGGCGGCAGCGATGACCGCTCTTGCCATTCCGTCCGGTTCCTGGGCGAGGTCCAGCCCGAACCGATCTGCATCGGCCTCGACCAGGCGTTGCGCAGTGTTCACAAGAGGGGTGCTCAGGAGCGTGAAAAGAGCGAATATCGCGAGCAGCACAGGCAGTCCCTGCGGATCGGAAACGCTCGTCTGGGGCGACATACCCATCATTTTCGCTACAACAGGGAACAGGCGATCCGTTAAAAGCAGTCCCGATCCCACTATCGCGGTCAGGATGGTGAGGAGGATCAGGCTGTGATTGTGCCTTTGATGACCCAGCTCATGGGCAACGACAGCCTTCACTTCGGCGATGTCAGCGCCCTTTGCGAGCATCGTGTCGCTCAGCATTACCGTAGCCGAGGAACCGATACCGGTAACAGTGGCGGTGTATCGTGAGCTCTGGCGTGAGCCGTCATAGACAAGCACGCGGTCACCGCTTCCGCCGGCTCGCGCTAACACGGTCTCGACGGCATCCCGTATCCCGCCCGACGGGGCTGGCTTGTAATTGTTGAGAAGCGGGGAGAGCAGGACCGGCTGGACGATCAATGCCAGGAACATACCGATCGCAGCGAAAGCCGTCCCCCAGATCCACCATACCCTGCCGGACTTGCGCGCAGCAGCGTAAAAGGCCGTGAGCAGCAGTGCGCCAACGAAATCCGAGACAAGGGACTGAACCAGATATTGGGAAAGCCACGTCCCGAACGCTTCGCTTGTGAAGCCATAGGACCGTTCTCGCGCCCACTCAGCATAGCTAAACCAGGGTGCAATAAGGACGGAATAGCCAAGGAGGATCGACAGGCTCAGGAGAAATGCCGACCGATTGGGGCGGTCGGCCCGCCTTGCAATGTTTTGAATGGGCCCTGTCAGCGAGAATCTCGCGAGAATGACTGCGATCGCGCACGAGATCAGCTTCGACCAGAGAAGGATCCAATGCCCGCCGCGGGTATAGGCAATAGCGGATGCCTCCTTCGCAACCGGGATCAGGTGCAAATACGCATCCGTTGCCGCTTGGAGGTTCGTGGTCATCGGTGGGATTCGTCCGCCTGAATTCTTGAGAGCTCGTAATGACAATCCGAGCTTGGCGGCGATTCGACCATTCCGCCGGAGTATGGAGCGCTAGAGACCTTGGCATTGGCGATCGGTACCAAGGTAGGGGCGCCCATACGGAAGTACGTCTGGGAAGGCATCGAACGCGCGGAATAAGACGAGAACCGGTCCGTGGCAGTCTTCGCGCACGGTTATGTATCAAGGCGCGTACCAGATGAATCGACGCTCGTCTCCGGAAGTGCTGAGCAGCATGGTTGCAACTGGAGACAATGTATCTGATCCAGCTGCCGCTCGGATCGACGCCGGGTTCGAGCGCCTGGTGCAAGAAAATCAGGATCGGAACCGCCGCGATCTCGGGAAATGCTACGATTACATCGTCTGTGGGGGCGGGGCGGCCGGATGTGTCGTAGCCGCGCGCCTAGCGGAAGATGGGAGCGCGACGGTGCTGTTGGTGGAGGCTGGAGGCGATGACGCGGGCGACCACATCTCGCGCCCGCCGGCCTGGCTGTCGAACCTTGGCTCCGCGCGCGACTGGGCGGTAGTACCCGAACGAAGCGATGCTCTGAACGGCCGGGCGCCCTTGCTCTCGGCCGGAAAGGTGCTCGGTGGCGGATCAAGCATAAATGCCATGATCTGGGCTCGCGGACATCGTGAGGACTGGGACGGCTATGCTCGGGAAGTAGGGGATAGCGCCTGGAATTATGCTTCGATCCTGAGGATCTACCGGCAGATTGAAGACTGGCACGGCGTTGCCGATCCGCGAAGAGGAAAGGGCGGCCGGCTCTTTGTTCAGCCCGCACCGGATTCCAGCCCGCTGGCGCGCGCAATGCTCTCGGCGGCGGACATTTCAGGCGTGCCTGTTTTCGAGGACGCCAACGGCGCGATGATGGAAACGAGCGGCGGCGCTTCCCTTGTGAACCTGAGGACTCGCGAGGGGCGCCGGCTGTCGATCTATCGAAGTTATCTTCACCCCATGATGGCCCGGAGGAACCTCACGGTCCTTACCGGCGCGATGGTGCGTCGGCTTACCATGACGGGTGCTACGGTCACCGGCGTTGAGCTCGAAGTCGGCGGCGTCGGCCTCGAAATCGAAGCCGGTTGCGAAGTGGTTCTGTCGCTGGGAGCGCTCCACACGCCCAAGGTTCTCATGCTTTCCGGCATCGGAGAAAAGTCGGAACTGGGCCGACACGGCATCGAGGTGAGAAGGCATCTCCCGGGCGTTGGCCGGAACCTTCAGGACCACGTCCTTCTCCGAGGTTGTGTCTGGTCATCGCCCGCCCCGGTCCCGTTCACGAACAATGGCGCAGAGGCAGCAATATACTGGAAGAGCGATCCAGCGCTGTCGTCCCCGGATATCCATTCGCTTCTGGTCTCGGCACCCGTTGTCACCGAGGAAGTGCGGGCGAACCACGCCGGGGGCGTGCCCCCTGGCTGGTCGCTTCTGCCGGCACTGGTTCGTCCCAAGAGCAGAGGAAGGGTGTTGCTCGCGGGCTCTTCGCCTTCCGATCCGGCCCGGGTGTGCTGGGGAGCGCTCACCGCGCTCGAAGACCTTGCTGCCTTGGCGTCTGCCGTCGAGTTTTCCCGATCGATCGGAAACGCCGGGCCTTTGGCTGACTTCCGCTTGTCCGAAACGCTGCCTGGGCCTCTCAAGGGCGCCGAGCAGGACGCCTTCATCCGCAACGCCGCAACCAGTTACTGGCACCAGTCCGGCACGGCCCGCATGGGACTCGACGAGATGGCAGTGGTCGACTCGCGGCTGCGCGTGAACGGGGTATCCAACCTTCGGATCGCGGACGCGTCGATTTTCCCGTCGATCCCCACCGGAAACACGATGGCGCCGACGGTCATCGTAGCGGAACGGGCGGCGGAGATGATCCTCGCCGACGCGAGACGCGCGATTGTCGTCTAGTGCGATCCGCCCCCCTACCAGCGTGCAGATAGAAAGATAGCGAGAGCCGGCACAGAACATCTGGTGAAGAGGAACCGGGTATCGCGCGGTTCGAGAGTGGGGCGGCATGTCGTTGGTGTTATATTCCTTGCCTTTGATTGCAGCTGCACTTGGGGGGGCGGTCGCATCCCGCTTTGTGGCGGCTGGCTGTCGCCGAGGTTATCGGCGCAATAGCATCGACGATCTCCGCAACGTCGCCGACTCGGTCCCGCAGGTCCTCTGGCAGGGGCTGCCTGACGGGCGCGTGACATTCATGAACCTGCGTTGGACCGAGATCACGGGGGCGACGGTCGATGCGGGACTGGAGGAAGACGGTTGGGCGTGGCAGAACTGGTTCCACCCGGAAGACCGTCAGGGACTGCTCGATGATTGGGCAAGCGCCAGAGCCACAGGGCATCAGTTCAGCTCGTACAGGCGGCTTCTTCACTCCGACGGCACCTATCGATGGCTTCAGGTTACCGCCCGCCCGGTGCGGAACGCTGACGGCGAGATTTACCGGTGGTACGGAGTATCGACCGACATCCACGCGGAAATGCAGGCGCAACTGAGCGTTCAGGCGCTCAATCAGACCCTCGAACAGCGGGTGGAGGAGCGGACGCGAGAACTGTCGAGAAGCGAGCGCCGCTACCGGTCGATCTTCGAGCAATCCAGGGTCGCGCTGTTCGAGCAGGATTTGGACGCATTGATCGATGCGCTTCGCCCATTGCGCATCGAGCATGGAGCGGGCCTGTCTGACTATCTCCGTGATCGACCGGAAGTGCTCTCCGGCCTGCTATCCCTTCTGAAGACGGAAGAGGTGAATTCGTCCGCCGAACATTTTCTGGGTAAGGAGCGGCGCATGCTGCTCGCGCAATCCAGGCCGGGCGTCGTCGACCCGAAGCCGTTCGCTGAATTGCTACAGCTTATCGCCGACGGACTGGATGAACAATGGGAGGGCATGGTTACCCTGAAGGCCAGCGACGGCACTATAAAGAAGGCGCTATGTGGCGTCACGCTGATGCGCAGCCCGGAAGGAACTCGAGCGCTCACGCATCTTAGCGATATCACGGATCGCGAGCAGACGCGTGAGCTGTTGATCCAGGCGCGTGATGAACTGGCGAGAGCCAACAGAGCATTGTCGATCGGAGCACTATCGATGTCCCTGGCCCATGATCTGGGGCAGCCAATCAGCTCGATAGCCATGGACGCTACCGTCGGGCAGAGGGCGCTCAGCAAGGCGCCGGCGGACACGGTGACCGCAAGAAAGGCTATCGACCGTATGGTCGTTTCCGTACGGCGCGCGGCCGATTTGCTGGATCGCACCCGCGAGCAGGCTAGCCGCCGCGAGCGATCGGTCGAGCCGATAGATATTGTGTCCATCGTTCGCGCCAGCATCCAGTTGCTGGAGCATGAAATTCATTTCCAGGGCGGAAGCGTGTCGTTGGACTTGCAGGTTCAAAGCGTGCTCGTCGCTGTCGATCGCGTCGAATTGCAGCAGGTGCTGGTCAACCTCATCCTGAACGCGATGGCGGCAAGTCAGGAGCCGGGTTCCAAGGATCCGGCGATTGTGGTTGCGGTGCGTTCAGGGCGGGAGGCGGATGTGGTTGTCGAGGTTCGCGATCAGGGTGTCGGGCTGCCAATTGGAAGCGAGCACCGGATTTTCGATCCACTGTTTTCGACCAAACCGGGAGGCATGGGGATGGGGCTGGCCATCTGTCGCACGATCATCGAAGCCTTTGGCGGCGGGCTTACGGCAAGCAACAACGCGCAGGGGGGCGCAACTTTCTCCTTCACATTGCCCAGGCTCTAAAGCGTCTGTTCGTCACCTTGTCAGCGATGCTGGTGCGCGCGGGACCATCAACAAATGTCTCGGAGCGGTGATGCCGGTACCGCTCGGCACGCAGGTTTGGCGTTCATGGCGCATCGAAGCATTACTTCACAGTTCCGGGTAGCGATCTGCCAACGCCCTGGCGCTCAAGATCTCAATTCCACTGCCCAGATCCTGTAGATCGCGTGCCCGTTTGAACTGCGTGTCGTGACGGACGTAACCGAAAGGATCGTCTGCGGTCACGACAAGCATGGTTGCCGTCTTGCCGACCGAGGTCATGACCTTGCCGCCATGCGAAGCGATACGGTGCGCCAGATCGCCGTGGCGCGGCTCTCCGAGGATAGCGATGCGGTGCCCGGCGAGTGGGCCGGTCGCCGAAGGCCGAGGAGCAGGAGGCGCTTTGCCCGCCGCCGGGTTGAGCCAGCCCTTGAGCGGGATGCCGGTTTCCTCGATCGCCCTCGCTACGATCAGTCCGGCGGCGCGGGCGTCGCTCAGCGCGTCGTGATGCCGCAGGCGGATCCCGAGGTACTCGGAGACGATGTTGAGTCGGTGGCTGGGAAGGTCTGGCCACACGCGCTTGGCGACGCGTACGCTGTCCAGCCAGTTGGTGTCGATCGCGGCGCGGTCATGAACCCGGCAGGCTGCCGCGAGAGCGCCCTTGTCAAAATAGCTGTGAGCGACGGTCACGCGTCCGGCGAGATGGCGATCAATTACCTCGTGGACCTCCCCGAAACAGGGTTTTCCGAACACATCGTCAGCGGTGATCCCATGGATACGCGTGTTGAAACTGCTGAAATGGTCCCTGGGGTCTACAAGGGTCTCGTATTCGAAATCGATCTGGCCGCCACGAAAGCCGACGATTCCGATCTGACAGATGCTGCTGACCCGGCTGCAGGCCGTCTCGACATCGACCGCGACAAAATCGGCCGGGTTGTGGATCGCGACGGGGGCGTCGAACACGCCTTCAGTGGAGGAGGTTCGGAACATAACGCGATCATAGTCGCGATTGCAGGACGCTCCAAGCGGGTTCTGAACGCGCTGTCAGTTGGGGTCTCGGAACCGTCGCAGATCCGCGCGGGGTTGACCGGGACGACGGGCCGACTGCGCTTAAGAGTGGGGAAGCAGTCGACCCTGGGGGGCGAACTGTCGTCCCGGTCCCGCACAAGGTGCGCCTCCGGAGTGTCGCTGAACAGGCGTTCCGAGGTTTACCAGTCACCGCATTTGGTAGGGGAGGCGGCGGCGAGGGCCCGAACGCAGGGAGAGCGGCGCAACACCCACGCCGCCCTCCCCAAAGGCGTTTGGCCAGATGAAGGCGCGATCACCCCTCGAGGAAGATCCTCGCATGGGACAGGAAGAGATCGGGATACTGGAAATGCGGGGCGTGACCGGAATCCGGGTAAAGGATCAGCTGCGCATCGGGCAGATGTTGTTGGAGGTGGAACGAGTTGATCGTGTTGAGCATCACGTCCAGATGGCCGTTCACCACCAGTGTCGGGACCGTGATCGCGGTGAGATCGGCGAAGCGTTCGCCATGCGGCTCAAGCCAGTCCCGGCCGGCGGCGACCTGGGACAGGATCGTCGGGGCGCCGCTTGGCGGGTCGACATCCTGCGTACGCGCGTGGCGGCGCTCCCAATAGGCAGCGGCGGCGGCGCGCCCGGCTTCGGAATGGCCAAAGAAGAGCCACGCCATGTCGTCCAGATCGGCGTTCCCGCGGGCTCGCTGCGACACCTCCGCGATATAGGGTGACGGATCGCCGCCACGAGGGCTCGTGCCCACGAGGATGAGCCTGCGAATCTGAGATGCGTGCTTCTTCGCGAAGGCCTGGGCGACCATGCCACCCATGGAGAAGCCAAGCAGGTCGAACCTGTCCAGCCCCAGTGCGTCCACAAAATCGCGGATGCAGTCGGCCATGCTTTCGATTGTCTTCGGGGTTTCGCCCGTCGAGGCCCCGACGCCGGCATTGTCGACCAGGATCACCTCGCGATCACGCGCCAGGCCGTCCGTGACGGCTGGATCCCAGTGATCGAGGCCGCCGGTGAAGTGCTGCAGAAACACCATCGGCATGCCAGCCGGATTGCCGAAGCGCCGATATGCATACCGGTTCGCGCCGGCGTCGATATATTGTGTCGGGGCGGTGTGGTGCGTGTGCATGGTTCAGTCTCCTTGCGGAGACAATGGCGCTAGCCACGGGATCAAGGCGATACAGACTAGGGTATGCAACGAACCCGCAAAAGGAGGTGCTCGGACAGGTTGAACGCCGAGGAGCCGCAAAACGGCCGAGTGTCAGAGCCGATGCTCACGGCTTTTGACTCGGCGCCCCGCGGAACAGAGCGAGGTTGTCGCTGAGCCACGCCGAGACCGGGCGGGCCTTCCTTCCGGTGAGATCGGAGATTGTGTTGGTTGTTTCGTTCAGGACGGATTCGGCGAAGAGCCGATCGAGACCGAGCAGAAGTTCCGCGACCATTTCGCTCACGCCTGAGGCAAGCAATATGGCGCGGTGCGCATCGATGGTTCGCTGGCGATACTCGACGGTTCGTCCAAGCAGTCGCGACAACTCCTCAGCCACCTCCAACATGCTTACGGGACCGGGGCCCGTCAGATGATAGGCGCGCTGCGAGCGCGAGAAGCGCTCATCCAGCAAAGCGATGCGGGCGACGTCGGCGATGTCGCGCGTGTCGATAAGATTGACCAGGCCGTCGCCGGCTGCGCCGCCCCAATTATTCTGCGATACCGGCTCGCCCGCTCGAGCGAGAGTGTTGGCGAAGGGGCCGGGGCGCAGGATGGTGTACCCGAAGTCCTTCGTCGCGAGGTGCGCTTCGACCTTCATATGCCAATCGAAGGGATGGAGGCGGGTTGGCGGCCCCATCGACGACAGCTTGACGATGTGGGAAATCCCAGCCGCTTCCGCTGCATCGATCAGCGCGATCTCGTTTGCGACCTGACGATCCGAGGTGCCGTGCGCCAGAAATAGACGATCTGCGCCCTGCAGGGCTTCGGATAGGGTCGTCGGCGCGTCGAAATCTATAGTGGCGGTTCTCAGGGTCGGAGGAATGCTTCCTCCCTTGGGGTTTCGGGAGAGCGCAATCACCTCGACCGCGTCGTCAGCGAGGTTTCGGATGAGTGCGGCTCCGACCCGACCTGTCGCGCCTGCGATCGCGATGCGGGCACGACGCCCTGTTTGGCTGCTGTCGGACATACCGTGGACCTGTCTGTTTTCCGGGAGCATCCGATAACGATAGGCGCGGCGATCGGTCGTTCGGCAGTGGACCTTGGTATGGGGGACGGCGTGACACCGTAGGATTGGAGCCCGTTCGGCAGTTCGGCATGTTTTGCTGATCCGGCGCCTGCCGCTCCAAGCCACGAGGTACCATCATGCCCCATTATTCCAGCATTCAGGTCTTCGCTGAGAGCGGTGTCGCCGCTCTTTCAGCCGAGGTCGCGGCATGAGCGCGCCGGCAGACACCCTGATGGGTTTGGCAAATATGACCAGGCGCGACGCCCTTGCGGGGCTGGTCGCGGCGGGCGTCATCTCGAGCGCGGATATCAGCCCGCTCTTCGCATCCACATCACCAACGCACGGAGCAATGACCATGGGTACGATCACGACCAAGGACGGCACGCAGATCTTCTACAAGGATTGGGGCCCCAAGGATGCCCAGCCGATCTTCTTCCATCACGGCTGGCCGCTGTCTTCTGACGACTGGGACACCCAGATGCTATTCTTCCTGTCGAAGGGCTTCAGGGTGATTGCCCATGATCGCCGTGGCCATGGTCGCTCGACCCAGACCGACATCGGCAACGACATGGACACCTATGTCGCCGACGTGATCGAGCTGACGGATCATCTGAACCTCAAGAACGCCGTCCATATCGGCCACTCGACAGGTGGTGGCGAGGCTGCGCGCTATGTCGCCCGGGCGAAGCCTGGCCGGGTGGCTAAGGCGGTTCTCGCGGCGGCGATCCCACCCGTCATGCTGAAGTCCGAGAAGAATCCGGGTGGATCGGATATGGCGGTGTTCGATGGCTATCGCAGCGCGCTCGCCGCAAACCGGGCGCAGCTCTACATGGATATCGCCAGCGGTCCGTTCTACGGCTTCAATCGCGAGGGTGCCAAGATCTTCCCGGGCACGATCCAGAACTGGTGGCGCCAGGGCATGATGGGCGGTGCAAAGGCGCATTATGACTGCGTCGCCGTCTTCTCGGAGACGGACTTCACCGAAGACCTCAAGCAGATCAGCGTGCCGACGCTCGTCATGCATGGCGATGACGATCAGGTTGTTCCCATCGCGGATGCCGCTCCCCTGTCGGCAAAGCTGCTGCGGCATGGGCAGCTGAAGATTTACAAGGGCTATCCGCACGGCATGCTGACCACGCATGCCGACGTGCTCAATCCTGACATCCTCACCTTCATCAGGGGCTGAGGCGCGGGAGCATGCAGATGCAGATCGAAACGTTCGACATCGTCGTCTTTGGCGGCGGCAAAGCCGGAAAGACACTCGCCATGGATCGGGCCAGGGCCGGATTGAGGGTGGCGATGATCGAACGCGGTCTCATCGGCGGCTCATGCATCAACGTGGCATGTATTCCGAGCAAGACTTTGATCCGAAGTGCGCAAATCCACACGCATTCGGTCGAGGCGGGCGAGCTCGGAGCCCTCGTCAACGCAGTGCCGGACATGAAGGCCGTGGCTCGCCGTACGGCGCGGGTCGTCGCCGAAATGGTCGCCACCAACCAGAACGGGTTCGATGCCTCAGGGCTCGAACTCGTTCGAGGTTGGGGACGCTTCGTCGATGCGCGCGTCATTGAGGTCGATACGGAAGCGGGCAAACGCCGGGTGACGGCGCCGGCGATCTATCTGAATCTGGGGACGATGGCCGATCTCCCGCCAATCCCAGGACTGGTGGATGCCCAGCCGATGACTCATGTCGAGGCTCTGGAGCTGGATCGGCTTCCCGAACATCTCCTCGTCCTCGGCGGCGGATACATCGGGTTGGAGCTCGGGCAAGCGTACAGGCGTCTCGGCGCAGCGGTAACCATCGTGGAAGCAGGCTCGCAGATCGCGCCCCGGGAGGATCCGGACGTCTCGGCGGCTCTGCAGGCCGCGCTCGACGGTGAGGGGATCGGGTTCGCGATCGGCGCCGACGTCGTCGAAGTGATCGGACAGTCGGGCGATGCGGTTTCGCTGGTGTTGGCCGATGGGAGCCTGATCTCCGGATCGCACCTGCTGGTTGCAACCGGTCGCCGGCCGATGACTTCGGGCATTGGTCTCGAGTTGGCGGGAGTGGAACTGGATCCCCGCGGCTTCGTGAAGACCGACGCCCGGCTGCGGACTTCAGCCAGCGGCATATGGGCGATGGGCGAGATCGCGGGCACTCCGATGTTCACACACGCCTCGCTCGACGACTATCGCGTGGTGAAGAGTGCGATGTCCGGAGGGGACTACCGAACCACGGGCAGGATCATTCCCTACTGCGTCTTCACCGATCCCGAGCTTGGGAGGATCGGGCTGAACGAGAAGGAGGCGCGGTCTCTTGGTATCGACTATCGGCTGGCCGTTCTTCCCATGGACGTGATCCCGCGCGCAAGGACGCTGGGGGAGCGCAAGGGAATGATGAAAGCCCTGATCGGAGCGGATGATTCCATTCTCGGTTTCACGATGCTGGGCGCGCAGGCGGGCGAGGTCATGACCGCGGTCCAGATGGCGATGCTGGGATCGCTTCCCTATACTGCGGTTCGAGATGCGATCATTGCGCATCCTACATTGGCTGAGGGCCTTGGAATGCTGCTCGCCGGTGTGCCTCCCAGAACCTGACGGAGCTGAACTGCGTCAGGCGGCGGTGACCGGCGTCCATTGGCTGAACATGACCAATCATGTTGGAAGGGAGAATTTGCCGGCCCGAAGGTCTGACAGCCACGCCTCGAGTTCAATCGCGCTGCCAGCCACGAAAGGGCCGCCGGCCACGACGTCCTCGGCTATCGGCCTTCCGCTATAGGCGACTGCCCTGAAACGGGCGTTTCCAGCTATCGGCAGTACCGTCTCCCGGGAGGAGAGGGCGCACCAGACGACATCCCCGGCCCGGCAGGGCCACCCGCCGACGAGCGGCGCTCCGGCCAGAATGTAGACGAAGCAACGCTCTTCGCTCGTGATCGCCAAGCCACCGGCCGCGCCGGCGGTGCCATCGATATATCGGAGCGTTATCGGATGGCGGCTCCAGGGTTCGATCGCGTTCGTCCCGTAGGTCCTGATGGACACGCCGGCTCGAACCTCGACCATGGTGTCCGCCTGCCGCTGTACCCGGGTGCCTGGCGTGGCGTTCCGGAGGGCGTTTGGCAGGTTGGTCCAGAGTTGGAGCGCATGAACGCTCGAGCCCCTGGCGGGCCGGCCGCCATGGACGATGCCGCCGCCGGCTGTCATCCATTGAACGTCGAAGGCCTCCAGGACGCCCGTGTTTCCAAGATGGTCTCCATGCTCCAACGCCCCCTCCAGCACGAACGTCACGGTTTCGAGCCCGCGGTGGGGATGCTCGTGGAAGTCGGCCTGTTCCCCGATGAAATCCTCGACCAGGAGAATGAACGGCGACTGTCCCTGCAACCCGTCCGGCGCGATGACCATACGGTTCGAGATGCCGGCCCCGAGCGATCGCCGGGGACCGACATGAGAGATACGCTCTACGCTGGCGTGTGCGGGCACTTCGGATCCGATCAGGCGGCGTTGAGGAACGCGTTCACATCGGCGCCGAACCGAACATGATGCTGGAAGAGGAAGCCGTGCCCGGCATCCGGATAGATTCGCACCTGGGCATCCGGTATCAACCCGCCAAGCAGGTGGGAAAGGCGCGGCGGAATCATCGCATCCGCATCGCCATTGGCCACCAGTGTGGGTTGCCGGATTCCCGCTAGCCGCTCCAGCGCCGTGTGATCTGGAATTCCCCATTCGCAGACGGCGTCGTAATGCGCGTCGCGCGTCTGGAGCGAACTGGCCATGTCTCGATCTTGGGCACGGGCCATGAAGCGGCCCAGATACTCCTTGCCTGCCGCCTGGCTGGTCTCCGTGGCTTTGAAGAATGTGTAAAGCAGCTCGGCAGGTCCGGGTTCGTTCTTCCGCACCGCATCGGCAATGTCCTTGCGCCAGCCATGCATGCCGGGGCCGCCGCGCGGCGCAGTCGCCGCAAGCACCAGGCGGCGCACAAGGTCCGGGCGCGTGAGTGCGATATCCTGAGCGATGAATCCACCGAGCGAGAAACCGAGCAGGTCGATCTGCCGCAGACCCAGGGCATCGAAGAAGGAGAGGGCATCTCGCGCCATTTCCGCGACCGTCGACGGCGTAAGGCCCGATGTCGAGCTGACGCCGCGATTGTCAAAGAGCAGGATCTCGCGCTCCGCGGCCAGGACTTCGAACAGGGGAGGATCCCAGGTTTCGAGGTCGCCGCGAAATCTCGGCAACAGCACCAGCGGGATACCCGCGTTCGTACCAAAGCGTCGATAGGCGTAGCGAATGCCGTCTGCAGCGGCTACGAATTTCGTCTGCGCGTCAAGTAGCTCATTCATCTTGCTTATGTCCCTCCAGGGCTCGGTTTCAGGCTTCGTGTTTCGCGTGCAAATCTGGCTTCGCTCGATCAGCCTCCGGGGCGTGGGAACGGCTTGCACGCCTTGATTTCGCTCGTTCGCCAGTGGCGGGGCGCAGATGCGATCACGTTCGCGCTCAGGTGCCTTTTGGTGTGGCGTCCCGGGGGGCGGTCTCAAGGTAGCTGCCATTGATCCAGTCGATGACATGTTCGGCATAGATTTCGGGTGCGTCTTCCCAGACGAAATGGCCTGCATCGATCACCACTGCGGTTGCGCGCGGGAGCCGCTCCGCGAGGAACGTGCCATTTGCGGGCGGCACGAACGGGTCGTTGGATCCGGAGAGAATCAGCACCGGCACATTGATTTCGGGAAGCAGCCTGCCGAGGAGCGGCAAGTCGCGGGAATAGGCCCGGACGAACTCAGCTGCCAGGTTCCAACGCTGGCCGGTTGCACCGCGGCGATAGTCTTCGATTGCCGATGCCGGTGCAGCATTGCGCAGGCCTGCCTGCACCGTTGCGACCACCTGCGGGCCGCCGTCCTGCTTTTCGAAATCCGCGAGGCTGCTTTCGACAATCTGTCGGAGCGGGGCGCCGAGCAGGGACATGGAGACGCCGCCGCTGCCCGCGACAATGCTTTCGAACAATGTGGGATGGCTGGCGCCCGCGAACAGGGCCGCAAGCGTTCCGACATCGGGTACGACCGCGTGAACCCTGGTGAGGCCCAATGCCCCCATCAAACGGGGGAAGAAGTTCCCCATTGCGGCGGGGGACATCAGGCTAGACCGCCCCTCAGACCGTCCGAAGCCAGGAAGATCGACGGCAATCAGGGGGCGATTGGTCTCGCGCAGCCGAGGCCAGATGGCATGGAACGCGTGCACAGTTTCCGGGTAGGGGCTGGTGAGCAGGATGGGTGTGAGCGGCGCACCATCGCCTTCCTTGACGACACGGATGGCGAGGCCATCGATATCGATGAAGTTCGCCTCATCGGGCTCGAAGATGTTCGTCATGACGCGGCTCCTGAAGGCTATCGATTTTGGATCGAGCTTGGGAGCCTATTTGGGGAAGCACCATTCGTTCGTAGGTGGGGCTCGACCCATACCTGTGTGTGTCTCATGCCGCAGCCGGAGCTGGCCGTGGAGACGGCGTCTGCAATGGCTGGAGGAACGCGGGTTCAGTTCCTTCCCAATACCGAAGTATGGGAACTCACACGCGACAGGCGCTGGTATGGTGGCTTTCGTCGCGTTAGATTAGCCTCGCGTCGGTCAGATTGAAGGCGGAAGAGATGGGCGTCGTAAGCACCGTGACAGAGACGAGGCCCAGGGTGCTTAACAGCTCCGGGAGTCCTCTGGTAATCGTCGTCGACGACGACACCGATGTCCGCGCCAGCCTCACAGACATGTTCGCCTCGGTGGGCATGGAGACCGTTACCTACGCCTCCACGAACGAATTGATGGCAGCGGGCTTTCCGGATCGGCCCTCCTGCTTGATCCTGGACCTGCGTTTGCCAGGCGCCAGCGGGCTCGAGTTGCAGACCCACCTCTCTCAGCGAGGGGTTCGCGTTCCGATCATCTTCCTTACAGGATATGCCGACGTACCAACCTCTGTCCGCGCGATGAAGGCTGGCGCCACGGATTTCCTGGCCAAGCCCTTTCGCGAGCAGGAACTGCTCGATGCGGTGGCCGAGGCGTTGCGGATCGACGGTGATCGACGCAAGGAGGATGAGGAGGTGAACGGGGTTCGTCTTCTCGCAAGTCACCTTACCCCACGTGAGCGTGATGTTCTGCGAGGCGTCGGGAAGGGACTGCTCAACAAGCAGATCGCCTTCGAACTCGGTATTTCCGAGATCACCGTGAAGATGCATCGTTCGAACGCAGGTCGGAAGCTCAAGTCAGTCTCGGTTGCCGACATGATCCGCAAGGTCGAACTGCTCCAGCTATAGACAAACTGGTTAGCAGAAGCGCTAGGCTAACTCTCGATCACTTCATGTGGCTGCCCGCCGGCGTGTATCGGCAGAATGATCGTAGCGACCACGCCGGATCTATCCGGGCGATCCTTGACGTCAATATAGCCGCCATGGGCTTCGGCGATCGAGCGACAGATCGTCAGTCCCATGCCGAGCCCATCGGCTTTGCTCGTGCGGAAGGCTTGCAACGGAGCCGCCAGGAATTCACTCGAGAGACCAGGTCCGTTGTCGAGCACCTCGATGCTGACATTATCCTGATCGGAACTGAGGCGGACCTCAAGTCTGCGATCAGCAAGAGGGGTAGTTTCCATCGCCTGCATGGCGTTGAGCATCAGGTTTGCGAGAATCTGCTGTAGCTGGATTCGGTCCCCCAGGACGAATGATGCCATTGCATCCTTGAAGATGCCTACCTGAACCCCGTGTTCGTTCAACTCTTGCCGCAATAGCATGCGGGTCTCCGAGATGATCTCGTCCGGTGAAATCGGAACCATCGACACTTCCCGGTTTGCTGCCACGGCGCGGAGGCGACGGATGATCTCGCCGACCCGAAACGCGTGCTGACCGATAAGCGCCAGCATCCCGGTAAGCCTGGGGGTTGGCGTCTCCGATTGCTGCGCAAGCCTCTCCGCGGCGACGACATTGTTCGATATGGCGGTGATCGGTTGGCTCACTTCGTGGACCATGGACGCTGTCAGTTGCCCGAGAAGCGAAAGCCGCGACGCATGGGCGACTTGCTGGCGCATCCGGTCGACCTCGTCTCGCGCGCGGATCTGGTCGGAAATGTCTATCAGTGCGACCAGGACGTCCGTTCGTGCCGGATCCGGATTGGACACCCGGCAGAACAAGGTGTCGAGGGTTCTGCCGTCCAGGCGAGTAATCCGCATCTCGGACTGGAAGACCGGCTCCCGCAGGTACGATCCCTCGATCGACCGCCTCAGCACCTCGCAACCGGGCGAGATGATGCTCTCCATATTTCGACCGATGAGTGCCTGGGCGGATGCGCCGCCGAACAGCTGCACGGCGGCCTCGTTGAGGTAGGTCACCCGGAGATTCGCGATCACGAAGTCAACGAACTCCGGATTTTCATCGAGGAAGGCATGCAGGTTGGCAATGCCTTCGGCGCGGAGTCTGGCGAATACCGAAGCCACTTCCGGGGCGGATAGTTCACACAGCGCGATGGTGGGGACATCGAGCAGCATCTGGCGTTGCGCGCTGACATCGCCGAGCATGCGCGCGGCATGAACGCGGTCGGAGATGTCGGTGAACCCGATGAGCAACGTTCCTCCGCCGACGGTTCCAGGCAGAAAGGACACGGTAAAGAGGGCATCGAAGACACGACCGTCGAGTGCCCGCATGCGCGTCTCCGCCACATGCCGGGGCTGCCGGGTGATCGCCGAGATCACGCTCTCGGTATAGTCGGCGGTGCTTTCCTCGGGCCAATATGTATCGAGGGAGGCAGCGAGGAGTTCCCGCTTGCTGGCAGAGCCGAACATCTCAAGCGATCGTTCATTGGTATCTATGATGCGGGTAGCTCGCATCATCGCGCGCGAAATCTCGGGATGTGCGCGAAGATGGGCGGGCATATCGACTACGCCGCCTTGAACCAGTTCCTGCAGGATTTTTCCGACGCCGCTGAAATCGAGCTCCCAGAAGGATGCGGCGACCGCTCCGAACAGGTTCCTGTAGCGATACTCGCTGGCATCCAGGGCCCGCTCTGCCGGGTGGGTAGTCTCGACGTCGGTCGAGACCTCCATCCACTCCCACGAGTCCGGATTGCCGCATTTCGCAAGACGGAGCCGGACGACGCAGGCGGAGCCGTCTCGCCGGCGGCGCTCGACTTTCCCTTCCCAGATGCCCGCCGTTTCGACACCGTCAATGGCTGCGCCTGGATAGTTGCCCAGGATCGCGACAAGGTCTTGGCCGATGACCTCGTGTGGCTGCCATCCATAAAGCGCCGAGGCAGCCAGGTTCCAACTCGTGATCGATCCGCCGGCGCTGGAAATCATGCTTTCGCCGGAAATGTCCAGTAACTGTGCCGGCACTCGCTGCAATTGGTTTCCCCGCTTGGTCGGTAGCGGCGGCCCAGCCGACCGATTCATCCGCGATTGCGACGTACATAATAGATTGTAGCGGGCCGCGCCGTCCACCTTCGCCGCACCCGGTCACACCATCCGCGGCGATGTGCTTCATCGCTGCGGGACGCCGATGCGCCTGATTATGTGAGACGAATGTTGTCGAGATCGATCGACACAACCAAAGGTTCGCGCATCGAGCTGCCGCCCGGCTGCCGCGGAAAGATGCGACGCCTGGTGGGGAAGTGGAGGCCCTGATACTCGCGGTAGCCGGAAACATAGTGGGCACCAGGCGTGTTGCCGGCAATCTCGACGTCATAGTCGTGTCGCCTGATCAGTCCGGCCTCGTCCACGTACAGCGTCTGCTGCGTACTGTGGGTGGCGATGTCAGCCGGGAAGGTAACTTTGAGTCGGCGCCACGTCTCGCCATTCTCTGACCAGGGATCCAGCTCGGTCGCCTCGACACCCGGCCGCGCCAGCAGGAACGGAATGTTCAGGTAGGTCCACATCGCAACGCCGGCGAAATAGGCAAGCTGGAGGTCCGACCATGGTGTCTCCAGGCTGTGCCCGGCGAAAGACGACCGCGGCGAAGCGAGTTCCTCGATGATTTCCCCGTCGACGGAAAGCAATGCGACGCGATCCGGTGTGAAGTCCGTTTTGCGCGACGGATCGCCGAAGGGGGCGTGCGAGGCCCATTCCCGATCCAGCGCCACGGTTACCGTGGTTCGATCGAGCAGTCCGGCTTTTCCCTTGATCTGCCAGAGCGCTCCACCCTGGACCAGATCGGCCGACAGCGTTCGGAACGTGCGCCAGCGTTCAAGTCCACCATGCGCTTCGATGATGGTATTCGCGAGGGAGTCCATGGTGATCACCTGACCGGTTTGAAGATCACTGATTTGTAGGTGGATCGCCTGCGCTCGGCATCAATACCAAGGTACGGTGCCGGCATGCATGGGGATGTTGAGTCTCATTCCGTCCCGGTGAGGGCGGTCGCGCGCGATCGACCGTAACGGTCGGCAGGTGGCGCGACGGTGTCGATCAGAATCTCCAGCTGTTCGTCGCTCCATCCGGCGCGGAGAAAGGCGGACATCTCGCTCGCCGGCACATGCCAGCCATGCTCGCTCGCATAGGCGGCAAGTCGCCGCAATTCCTCCAGCCTGGGATTGGCGAGGCCGTTGGGCTGTTCCCAGGCGAACAGCCTTCCGACCGCCTCCATGAGCGGGCGGGACTGGAAGCTAGCCGGACCGTCGCGCTGGCCGATCGCAATGATGAGCCATTCTAGCGGCCCAAAGGCGCCGCATTGACGCTCCGGTTCGATCCGCGTGACGCGGTAGGGACGTGCGAGTCGCCTTGGGCTCGAAGGGCGATCGTCTTCGGGTTGCCGTATGGCGAGAAGGGCCTTCATCGCATCGCTCCACTCAGACCGTCTCAAGGGACGGCTGAAGGAACATGCCGGGCGGCGCGGGTGGCGAATATTCTACCGTAGAGCCGGAGAGGACGGACTTACGTATGGGGTCACCCAGCCGATGGGCCACGATTAGCCAAGCAGCCGTTCCAACTCGTCGATCAGCGCGTTCGGGTCGAAAGGCTTGCTCAGGAAGCGGTGGACACCCGACGCCAATGCACGTCGCTCGACATCTTCGCTGGCGAACGCGGTGATCAGGATGACCGGGGATTGGCTCAGCTTCCGAAGACGGCGTGCGAGCTGGATCCCATCGAGCCCCGGCATCTGGACGTCGCTTATGAAGCACGCGAACTTGCCCAGGTCGTCGACAGCGAGGAGGTCGTTCGCGGACTCGTAGAGAACGGCCTCATGACCGATGCTGCCAATGAGCATCTCCAGCGAGACCCGCACATCCTCATCGTCATCGATCACGGCCACAAGCGATGGGACGCTCAAGTCGGCTATCCTTCCACCGCGGCTACTCCTCCACGACCAGTAGCTTCGCGACTCTTGCTCCGCAAGCATACCGAAGTCTGTAGTCGCTGGTCCTGGTTCTGGGTTGCCCGGACCCAATGCCGAGTTGGATATCCCGCTATAGCATGGCGGACATGCACTCTGTGACGCGACCTACATCTTGCTCAATGACGGAAATTCCGCGGAACGCGCAGCAGTCGCTGGTGATGCCACGCATGATAGGCGTGGGTCGGATCCCTACGACCTTTTGAATGAAAGCGTTGTGCGCTTCGGTGCCGATGGGGTCATTCGGGGCTGGAACCTGGCCTCGCAATCCCTTTACGGCATCGAGAAATCCGCTGCGGTGGGGCGCGACCTGGCGGGATTGCTTGGCGATGATGGGCAAGACTGGCCTGCGAGGTTCCTGGAATCGGACCATTGGGAAGGCGAGATAGCGCGTACTACCGCCGCGGGCCCGGCGGTCGTGCAGGTGCGCTGGCGTGCGAAGCGAGGAAGCGGGGGCGTTCTCGAGGAGATCCTGGAGACGGGGCGGACCGCTGCCGAACTGGCGGATTTGCGGCAGCAGGTTAAATCGGCGACCCATCGGTTCGAGAACCTATTCCAGGCGCTCGCCGTCAGCTTCTTCGAAACGGACTTTCGCAAGGTCGGGGCCGAGCTCAAGCGAGTCCGCGACAGCGGCGTGACAGACTTGAGAGGCTATCTGCTCGCCGACCCCCGCCGGGTTCGGGCATTGATGGACCTTGAAGACATTATCGACGTCAATGCGGCCAGCGTGAAGCTTTTCGGAGCGGATTCGACCGAGGAGATGCTCGGAAATCGCAGCAGCCGATTGTGGCCGGACGAGAGCATCGCGGACTATGTCGGAGCGCTGATCGCGGTGATGGAGAAGCAGCCGCATTTTGTTTGTGAAACGCGGTTGCTGACACTCGACGGACAGCCGATCGACACCCTCTTCACGGTCGCCTGGTCTCCCGAGAGCGCGAAGCGCGGCGTGATGGTTGTCGGGGTCGTGGATCTCCGGGACCAGAAGCGGGCATATTCCGAGCTTCAGAGAAGCGAGGAGAAGTTCCGCCGGCTCTTCGACGCCATGTCGATCGGGCTTCTGGAGTACGACTTCTCGCAAGCGGACGGTCTCCTGGTTCGGTATCGCGAGGAAGGCGTGGTCGATCTTGAGCGTCACCTGCTGTCGGATCGCGGGCGAATGGCTGAACTGATTGACACGATACATGTTGGAGCGATCAACGATCGGGCTCTCGAGATCTTTGGCATTGAGCGTGGCGACGTGGAAGCAAGAGGTGTCGGATGGCTCTGGCGACCAGAGAGCTGGGAGATCGTCGCGCACGCAGTGGATGGTCGCTATCAGAAGCGGACGATACCCCCCGAAGATCGGCGCTTCGCGAGGCCGGATGGAACCGAGGTGGATGTGAACATCACGCTTTGGGCGGACGACGATCGCCGTTCCGATCAGCCCGTATTGTCGGGGGTGATAGACATCAGCGAGCGGTTACGCGCGCAACAGCGCCTCGAGACCGTCAGAACAGAATTCGCCCATGCCTCGCGGATTGCCACCCTTGGGGAATTGGCAGCCTCGGTTGCACATGAGATCAGCCAGCCGCTCGCGGCGATAGCTGCGAACTCGGGAACCACGATCAGGGCACTGGATCGGGAAGCGCCCAGGCTTCCGCTGCTGCGTTCCCTTGCGGAACACACCTTGAGCGCCGCCAATCGGGCAGCGGAGATCGTCGCGCGGATTCGCTCGGTAGTAGCCCCCATTTCCCCCAGGCGAGAACTGGTTTCGCTGGAGGAGATGGTGTCGGAGGCGCTTCCATTCGTTCGCCACGAACTGAAGCTCGGCAAGGTCCGCCAGGCCTTTCACTTCTGTCCGGAGGTGCCGGTCGTCGTCGCGGATCGCGTTCAGCTGCAGCAAGTGGTGGTGAACCTGGTGATGAACGCCATCCAGGCAATGCAGGACGTTCCGGCAGAAGACCGGTGTCTGGATATCACCGTGACGGCAATGCCGGACGTGGCCACCTTGACCGTCGAGGACACGGGCTCGGGCATCGTTGCCGGCGACCATGAGAAACTCTTCGATTCCTTCTACACGACCAAACCGCGCGGCATGGGTATCGGACTTGCGGTCTGCCGTTCGATCGCCGAATCGCACGGGGGGACGATCAAGGCGTTCTCGGTGCCGGGCGGTTCGCGGTTCGTTCTGTCCCTTCCACGCCATCGCGGTACCGGGGATACGCTATCCTCAAATTAGAGTGAGGAACCCGCCGCGGCCGGAAGGTCAGGCATCGACAAGCACCCCGGCCGCCCCGCGGGCGGCGCGTCTGATAACCTGGGGAGGCTGGCCATAGGCGCGCATGAAAGCGCGGCGCATGCGATCCCGGTCGGAGAATCCCGTCTGTTGCGCGACGACGTCGATGTTGAGGGCGGTGTCCTCCATCATCGTGCGCGCAGCCTCAAGCCGCAGATGTTCGACAGCCTTGGCAGGGGTCTGGCCGGTCTCGGCAAGGAAGGTGCGGCTGAATTGACGGGGCCCCAGATGGGCAGCTTCGGCCAGTTCCTCGACACTGAGCTTGTTGGTGAGGTTTCGGCGGGCGTAGGTCAGTGCGGTCTGGATCCGATCGGACTTGGGCTCAAGCTCAAGCAAGGCCGAATACTGCGACTGTCCACCGGTACGGCGGTGGTACATCACGAGCTTCCGGGCAACGAAGCGCGCCGTCTCGGTGCCAAGATCTTCCTCGATAAGGGCCAGCATCAGGTCCAGACCGGCTGTCATTCCTGCCGACGTCCAGATGGATCCGTCCGCGATGAAAATCCTGTCTTCTTCGACCTTCACGCTTGGGTAGCGCGCCGCCATATCGCGAGCATACATCCAGTGGGTCGTGGCACGGCGACCATCCAGTAGCCCGGCTTCCGCCAGGACGAGGGCGCCGACACAGGGGCCGGCTATGCGCCGCGCGAATTTCGGTGCCGTACGGACGAAGGACACGACCTCGGGCGTCGCGTCTTCCATGCTGCCCCCAACAACCAGCAGATCCAGATGCTCGCCGGCAAAAGGCTCGGTGTCGATCGAGAAGCCGAGGGAGGTGCGTACCGATCCACCTTTCTGCGACAGCATGCGAACGTCGTAGATCCGGTCACCCAGATGGAGATTCGCGATCTCGAACGCGGTCGTGAGGGCCACGCTCATCGGCGAATATCCAGGGTGCACAATGAAGCCGATTGTACGCACGACCCATACTCCTGTCTGTATTTGCCGTGTTTATGACATTTGAGACATTCCTTCGCAAGCCTAGCTAGGTAATGGGCCGCGCCAACGAGACGGCGCTGCGGAGACAGACAATGACGGATTTGGGAACTGCGCTGGTTACGGGAGCATCGTCGGGCATCGGAGCGGTCTATGCGGATCGCCTCGCACGTCGCGGCCATGATCTCATCCTGGTGGCACGGAACACGGACCGCCTTCAGAAGGTGGCAGAGCGGATCACCGATGAGACCGGTCGGTCTGTTAATGTGGTGACCGCGGACCTCTCCGACGGGGACGATCTTTTTCGCGTCGAACGCGTGTTGCGCGAGAACGCGGCGATCTCGGTGCTGGTGAACAATGCGGGTTTCGGATCGGTCACCCCGCTGCTGCAATCGGATGTCGAGAAGATGACCCTGATGGTCGATCTCAACGTCACGGCGCCGATGCGGCTCGCCTATGCGGCTGTGCCTGGCTTTGTCGCCCGCGGGTGCGGGACCGTCATCAACATCTCGTCGATCGTTGCGATCGGTCCCGAGATCCTCAACGGGGTCTATGGCGGCACCAAGGCATTTGTACTGGCCTTCACGCAGTCGCTCCATCACGAGCTCTCCGGCACCGGCGTGCGGGTGCAGGCGGTGTTGCCGGGGGGAACCTCGACCGAGTTCTGGGGGATTGCCGGTCACGGCGCCTACGCAGAAAGCGACCGGGCCATGCCAGTCGACACGATGGTCGATGCCGCCCTCGCCGGATTGGACCTTGGCGAGGTCGTCACCATCCCGCCGCTCCAGGATGGAGCGCTGTGGGACGCCTATGAAGCACAACGACGGAAGATCGCAGGAGACCTCGCGCACGCGCGTCCCGGTCGCCGCTACCTCACTCGTATCTGAAACTTTCCAATCGTTCCAAGGAGTAGAAACGTGCAACTCACCGATAATACGATCTTCATTACCGGAGGTACCTCCGGTATCGGACGAGCTTTCGCCGAGGCGTTCCACAAGCGTGGCAATCAGGTGATCGTCTCGGGACGCCGGCAGGCTCTGCTTGACGAAGTGGCTGCCGCGAACCCGGGCATGAAGGCTATCCGCATGGACATCACCGACGCCACCAGCATCGAGGAAACTGCCCGTCAGCTGATCGCAGACTTCCCCGCATTGAATGTGGTTTTCAACAATGCCGGCGTGATGCCGTTCGACGACGCATCGACGACGATCGATGACGATGTCAGTCGCCTGATCCTCGAGACCAACCTGCTCGGCCCGATCCGGCTGACTTCGGCGCTCATCGAACATTTGAAGCTTCAACCGCGTGCCACCATCCTGCATAATACCTCGGTACTGGCCTATGTCCCGCTGGCGGGAAATGCAGTCTATTCGGCCAGCAAGGCAGCGCTGCACAGCTATGCTCTGTCGCAACGCTTCCTGCTTCGCGACACTTCCGTCCGGGTCCAGGAAATCGCGCCGCCCTGGGTAAACACCGATCTTATCGCGAAGTCGGATGATCCGCGCGCGATGCCGCTGGATGCGTTCATTGCCGAGAGCATGGAGAAGCTCGCGAGCGACCGCGAGGAAATCTACGTGGACGCCATCGCCGCCGTGCGCGACAATCCCGGTGCAGCCGAGCATGCGCTCGTCAACGCTTTCAACGCCGACATGCTGGCGAACCCGATCCCGCTTCCTCACTGACACGAGACGGGGCCGCCGGCGATCTCGCCAGCGGCCCCGCATCCTTGTGAACTTTCCTGGCTGCGCAGCGGCGGCCCGGCGGGGTTCATCCAACCGCCTGGCTCAGGGCTTCGAAATCCTCCTTGCTCAGCTTGATCGAGGCTCCCCCGACATTCTCCTCGAGATGCTCCACGCTGCTGGTTCCCGGAATCGGCAATATAACCGGGCTGCGCTTGAGCAGCCAAGCCAATGCGACCTGGCCTGCCGTCCCGCCGTGCCGTGCTGCTACCTGGTCGAGGATCGTACCAGGGCCGGCCAGCGCACCGGCCGCAAGAGGGAACCAGGGGATGAAACCGATTCCGTTCGCTTCGCAATGGTCGACGATCGCCTCGCTGCTGCGATCGGCCAGATTGTAGCGGTTCTGCACGGTCGCGACGGGGAAGTAGGCTCGGGCGGCCTCGATTTCCTCGACGCTTACCTGACTAAGCCCCGCATGGCGGATCACGCCGTTGTCCAGCAGATGCCGGACGGCGGCGAACTGCTCGTCGCGCGGGACTCTCGGGTCGATCCGGTGGAGCTGCCACAGATCGATCCTCTCGACCCCGAGAAACTCGCGACTGCGCGACGCCTGACGGATCAGATATTCCGGATCGCCCCGGGGTAGCCATTGGTCCGGTCCGAGCCGCGTGAGGCCCGCCTTGGTTGCCACATGGACGTCGCTATAGGGAGCCAGAGCTTCCCGGATCAGAGCTTCGGAGACGTCGGGCCCATAGGAGTCCGCCGTATCGATGAAGTCTATGCCGAGTTCGGGGACCCGCCGCAGCGTGGCGAGTACCGCCTCTCGATTGGGCGGTTGTCCCCAGACGCCCTGCCCGGTGATCCGCATCGCACCGAATCCGAGCCGGACGACAGGCATGTCGCCGCCGATCGCGAAACTGCCGGCATCGCCGGCATTCAGTTGCCTCATTGTCGTCTCCTCATGCGTCGAGCTTGGCGTTCATCACGCGAAGCTGGGTGAAATCCTGCATCCCTTCGATGCCGTTCTGCAGTCCGATGCCGGATTGCTTCGCGCCTCCGAACGGCACGTCCAGAGGCAGGGCCATGTGCTGGTTGACCCAGATCGTCCCGGTCTCGATCCGCGCGGCGATCTCGATCCCGCGCCGGACGTCGGAGGTCCAGATCGTGCCCCCCAGGCCGAATTCCGTCTCGTTGGCGTGGGTTATCGCTTCCTCCAGATCGTCGTAGATCTGAATCGGCAGAACCGGACCGAATTGCTCCTCTTGTACAAGCTCGGCGGAGGCAGGGAGGTCGGTCACGATCGCCGGAGTAATGAAATATCCCTTTCCGGTGGCCTCGCCGCCCGTGAGGAAATTTCCGCCGTCCGCTTTCGCGCGCTCGATGAATCCGAGGACCTTTTCGAACTGCATCCTGTTCTGCAGGGGCCCCATGGTGGTCGTTGGGTCCAGACCGTCGCCCAATATCGCGGCCTTCGCCCGCCGAACCAGAGCCGAAATGAGATCGTCGGCAAGGCTGCGAGGGGCATAGACCCGCTTGATGGCGTAGCAGACCTGGCCGGCGTTTATCATGGCTGCGGCGAAGATCTTGTCGGCGGCCCAATCGACATCGACATCGTCGAGGACGATCGCCGCATCGTTGCCGCCAAGCTCGAGCGTAAAGCGCTTGAGTGTTCCCGCTGCGGACTGCATCACCTTTCTGCCCGTCGGCGTCGATCCGGTAAAGCTGATGTGCGCGACGTCGGGGTGGCTCGTCAGCAGCGGCCCGAGATCGTTGTCATCGACCAGAGTCTGGAAGACGCCGGCCGGAAAAATGCCTTCGGCCAGTTCACCGAGCATGAGCGTCGTCAGCGGCGTAGAGGGCGCCGGCTTCGCGATGACCGTGTTGCCGGTGATCAGTGCGGGGCCCAACTTGAACGAGAGGAGCGTCATGGGCCTGTTCCACGGCATGATCGCTAGGACCACGCCTTGTGGGTATCGTTGCTCGACGATGAGTTCGCTGTCATTCTCTCGAATGACCCGATCTTCCAGCACCTGTTCGGCGAAGAAGCGGATGGCGGATGCAGCCCTTGTGATCTCGAAGCGGCAATCCGTAATCGGACCGCCGCGTTCTCGCGTAAGCGTTTCGGCGAGTTCTTCCCGCGCCGCGTCCATCGCGTCAGCGAATTTCTCGAGAAAAGGGCGGCGACCGGCATAGCCGAGTGCCGCCCAACCACGCTGCGCCTGTTTGGCCGCAGCCACAGCCTCGTTCGCCTGATCGCTGTCGGCTCGAGGCGCGCGCTGAAAAGCCGAGCCCGTCGTCGGATCGATTACGTCCATCGACAGCCGGCCATCGACCAGTGCTCCACCGATCAACATCTTGTGAGGCATGGGAAATCCTTTCGATTCAAGGCATTGGAGATGAGGGCGTCGAGGCCCCGTCATGGAAGAGGAACGACATCGTCCAGGGTGACGAAGCCTTGGCCCTCTGCATCGAGCGCGGACCGCACGCTCGGTCGATCACCGACACGGCACAGGAGTTCGGAGAGCCTGGGATACGGCGCTCGCGGGATCCCGAAATATGTCGTCCAGCTGGCAATGACGAACATATAGGCGTCGGCGGCGGTGAATATCTCGCCGGTGAGATACGGTCCGAACAGGCTGCGTTCGGCGAATGCCAGACGGCTCTCGATCCTCTTCACCGCCAGTTGACGCATCGCATCATCCAGAGTGGGCCAATAGAGCGGGGAGAAGCTCTTGTGCAGTTCGGCGGCGATGAAGCTCTGCCATTCCATCACCCGGTATCTCGCCATTTCATGATGTGGCGGCATCAGATCGTGCCGTCTGGCTATGTCGCAGATATACTGTGCGATCACGACGTTCTCCGTGAGCGTCTCCCCGCCGGGCAGTTCGAGGAACGGGACCATCCCCCGCGGGGCGATGGTCCTGTAATCGGATCCGTCCGGGCGTATCTTGGTGCGGACGTCGATCACCTCCAGCTCGAAAGGCTTCCCGATCTCGCGCAGGAGTATGTGCACGCTGAGTGAGCTGGCGCCTGGATGGGTATAGAGTTTCATGGTCGCCTCGCGCCAATCCGATCGGAAACTAGAAAGAGGTAATCACGCTGCGGGCGATCTCGCCGTGCTTGAGTGCCTCATACGCGTCGTTGATCTCGCTGATATTGATCGTGCGGGAGATCAGATCGTCGAGGTTGAATCGGCCCTGCAGGTACAGGTCGGCGTACATCGGGATGTCGTGGCGGATGTTGCTCGAACCCATGAACACACCGTGCAACGCGACCTGTCGCACGATGAGGTCGAGTGCCTGGATGGCCATTTCGACGCCGGGATGATGGAGGCCGATCAGATATGCACCTCCCCCAGTGCGGACCATCTGAACCGCCTGCTGTGAGGTCGGAACGAGGCCGATGACCTCGAAGGCATGGTCGACGCCGCCTGGGCAGATCTGACGAACAGCCTCGACGGGATCGTTCGCCCCGGAGTTGATGAAGTCGGTAGCGCCGAATTTCCTGGCCAGCGCTTCTTTTTCGGGGGCGATGTCGAGGGCGATGATCCGGCGGGCGCCCGCGAGCCTGGCACCTGCGATCGCGTTCAGACCGACGCCACCCACGCCGATCACGGCGACGGTGTCGCCAGGTCGCATCCCCGCGGTGTTGATGACGGCACCTGCGCCGGTGATGACGCTGCAGCCCAGCAGTGACGCTTGCGGGAAGGGCACTTCGTCCGGCACCTTCACCAGCTGGTTCTCATGAACCAGCGTCTTTTCCGCGAAACCGGCGGTACCCCAACCGGTCGTAACCGCCTCGCCGTTGCGAGTCAGGCGTTGCCCCAGCTTCGCATCCCGAAGCGTTTCCTGGGGATTGGCACACTGGTAGGTACGCCCGGTCGAGCAAGGAAGGCAGTGCCCGCAAGACTGTACGAGCGAACCCACGACGTGATCGCCGACCTTCAGCTCTCGCACGTCGGGACCAACCTCGGTGACGATCCCCGCCACTTCATGGCCGAGGACTGCCGGCAAGGGCGTTCCGTAATTGGCTTGTGCAAGGTGGAGGTCGGAGTGGCAAAGGCCACATGCCTTTACCTCGACAAGCACTTCGCGGCCGACGGGACTTCCGATTTCGATGTCCTCGATATCGAACTGGCCATCGAAACTGTTGAGAATAGCTGCTTTCATCGGATTGCTCCTGGATCGATCGGGTGGCGACAGGGATAGTTCGAACCGCCCCCTGCGTAGGGCGCGATGGCGGGATGCCGGCGGCTGCTCAGCCTGCGGTGTCCGCTCCGAGCGGCGACGAGCCGGCTGGAGAGATCGCGACGAGCTTGTGGTTCACGAATTCACTGAACCCGAGTTCGCCGAGTTCCCGGCCATAGCCCGAGTTCTTGACCCCGCCGAAGATCAGCTGCGGTGCGGACCAGGTCGGGTGGTTGATGAACGTCATGCCGCTCTCGATCGAAAGCGCGAGCTTTGCGCCGCGCTCCAGGTCGCTGGTGAAAATCGAACTGCCGAGACCGAAGTCCACGTCATTGGCAAGGCGAAGCGCTTCTTCCTCGCTGTCCACGACATAGAATGAGAGTACCGGCCCGAAGACTTCCTCGCGATAGATAGGGTTCCGGGCGTCGATGTTCGTCAGGATGGTGGGTTCGAGATAGGCGCCGGGTCGTTCAATCCGGTTTCCACCGAGCGCGATCCTGGCGCCCGCGGACGTCGCGCGTTGAATCTGGTCGAGCAGGCCGCGCAGCGCCGCTTCCGACGATACCGGGCCTAGCATCGTTGCCGGATCGATTGGATCGCCAGCCTCAAGGGCGCCCATCCTGCGGATCATTCCCTCAAGAAAGACCTCCCCACGCTCGCGACCGATGACGATCATCCGCTTGGTGGCCACGCAGCTCTGGCCCGTATTGTTCATGCGCCCGAGCAGCGCGTTGTCCAGCGTCGCTTCGATCGGGGCGTCCTCCAGCACGATCATGGGATCCGAGCCGCCCAGTTCGAGCACGGACTTTTTCAGGTTTGCGGCCGCACGCTGCGCTACCGACGCGCCAGCCTTCTCGCTGCCAGTGAGGGTCACACCGCGAACCCGCGGGTCGTCGATGAGGGAGGAGACCTGGTCCGTCGTCGCGTAGAGATTCGTAAACGCCCCTTCCGGCGCGCCTGCGCGCCGGAAAAGGTCTTCCAGCGCCGCGGCGCATTGGGGAACATTGCTGGCATGCTTGAGCAGGACGACGTTGCCGACCGTTAGTTGCGGCCCCAATACCCTGGCGACCTGGAAGAACGGGAAGTTCCATGGCTCGACCGCGACGAGCACGCCAAGCGGAAGCGTGTGGACGACCGCGTCGTCATAGCCTTTCACCGGCTTGGGGCGGGCGAATTCTTCCGCATTGTCCGCATAATAGTCGAGGATTGCGGCGGACAGTGCCAGTTCGCCCAGCGCGTGGGTGAAGAGCTTGCCCATCTCGCGCACCGCCAGCACCGCTAGTTCCGTGGTCTCGGCACGCATCAACGCGGCGGCTTTGCGGACGATATCCGCGCGCCAGGCAACGGACCTGAGGCTCCAGTCCTCGCGGTAGCAGCGATCCGCGCGATCCAGCGCGGCGTGCAGGTCGGAATCGGAAAGGAAGTCGAAGCTACGTTCGACCTGACCCGTCGCTGGGTTCAAGCTGCGATATGCCATGTACGCTCTCCAGGCCGTCACCCGGGACGGGTTTCGATATCGCCAAGGATGGAGGATTGCGGCCGTTCGCGTCATCAATGCCGCGGTAGCTGGCGCTGCCTTCGAAGTCCGGTAGCGCCCAACACCATCGTAGAGGTTGCCGGCAGCGCAGAGCCGGAGGCGGGTGCCCCATACCGGGGTACGGGTTATCGCGGCGCACCGCGTGGCGCATGGATGCAGCCTCGGAAAACGTCTGCCGCGCAGGGGACAGTGTATGTTCAAGTTAACCGTAAATGGTCTGGACCAGGAGGTGGACGTGCCCGGGGACATGCCGCTGCTCTGGGTGCTGCGGGATGTGCTCGGCCTGACCGGCACCAAGTTCGGTTGCGGTATCGCCCAGTGCGGGGCCTGCACCGTTCACGTTGACGGCGTGGCTCTTCGGTCCTGCCAGTTGCCGGTCGAGAATGTTGGCAGTCGCAAGGTGACGACAATCGAGGGAGTCGGCGAAACGGACCCGGGCGCCAGGATCCAGAAGGCGTGGCTCGACCTGGAGGTGATCCAGTGCGGTTATTGCCAGTCGGGCCAGATCATGGCTGCCGCGGCGCTGCTCGCGACCAACGCGGCGCCTGACGACGACGATATCAATGCCGCGATGGCGGGCAACATCTGCAGGTGCGGGACCTATGTCCGGATTCGGGAGGGTATCAAGCATGCCGCGCGCGGGTGATCCGATCGCCCTCGCGCGCCGCGATCTCCTCCGGGCAGGCACCGCGACAGTCTTCGTGCTTGGTGTGGAACTGACCACTAGCAGGATCGCGTCCGCGTCGGCCCAGCCGAAAGTAGTATTTGCCCCCGATGCCTTCATCCGGATTGGCGGCGATGGTGCGGTGACGCTCATCATGCCCCAGGTCGAGATGGGTCAGGGCATCTATACCGGCCTGACGATGCTCATCGCGGAAGAGCTCGACCTGGCGACTGACCGGATCGCGCTTGCGGCCGCCCCGGCCAGCGACAAGCTCTACGGCAACCCGATCTTCAAGATTCAGGCGACTGGCGGTTCCACCTCGATGCGTGCCTATTTCGTCCCGCTGCGCACCGCTGGCGCCACCGCTCGGGCGATGCTGGTTTCCGCGGCGGCGCGTGGATGGAAGGTCGCACCCGAGACTTGCCGGACAGAGGCGGGGTACGTCCATCATGACGCGACTGGGCGTCGCGCGGACTATGGCAGTCTCGCGGCACTGGCGATGCGTCAGCCCATTCCGGTGGACGTCAAGCTCAAGGATCCGACCAGCTTCCGCCTGATCGGTAAATCGCACCGGCGCTTTGATACGCCGCCCAAGACCAATGGCTCGTTGAAATATGGTATCGATGCGATGCCCGAGGGCATGGTGTTCGCCACGCTGGCCGCGAGCCCGGTGCCCGGCGGCAAGCTCAAGGCCCTGCATGACGAACAGGCGCGAAAGGTGCCCGGCGTTCGCGATGTCCTGCGCTTCGACGACATGGTGGCAGTCGTTGGCAGAGACAGTTGGGCGGTCCAGCGCGGCCTGGCCGCGCTGGAAATCGAATGGGAGGATGGCGAACACCGCACGCTGACAACCGAGAAACTGCGGGCAGGTCTGAACCACTCGGCGGCCGGAAGGGCGGAGGTGGCGAAAGAAGTCGGTCGCCCACTGGAATTGCTCGAAGGCGATGGGAAAATATCGGTTAGATATGATCTCCCGATGCTGGCGCATGCTCCAATGGAGCCCATGAACTGCACCGTTCATGTCACGGCTTCCAAATGTGAGATGTGGGTTGGTACCCAGGTCATGACGATGGCGCAGCGGGCCGCTGCGGAGGAATGCGGCTTCCAGCCCGAGCAGGTGGATATCCATAATCATCTGATCGGGGGTGGGTTCGGTCGTCGCCTGGAGATCGATCACATCCGCAAGGCTGTCCGTATCGCGCGCCGGGTACCCGGGCCGGTCAAGGTCTTTTACACGCGTGAGGAAGACATCACCAACGCGATGTATCGCTCCATCTATGGGGTCTGGCTCTCCGCCCGCCTCCAGGATGGAAAACCCGTCGCATGGCGGCATCGTGTGGTTGGCCCGGCAATCATCGCGCGGTGGTTGCCGCCGGGCTTCGATGGAAAGATCGATAATGACGCCGTAGAGGGCGCGGCAGAGACGCCTTATACGTTGCCCAATTTCCGGGCCGAATATGTACGCCATGAATTGCCGGGTGTTCCCACCTGCTTCTGGCGTGGCGTTGGTCCGAATGTGAATGTCTTTGCAGTCGAGACCTTTGTCGACCGGCTCGCCCGTGCCGGTGATACCGATCCGCTCATATTCCGCCGTCGCATCATTGCGGATTCACGCGCGCGCGCCGTTCTTGATCTCGCGGCATCGAAGGCGGGGTGGGACGGGCCCCTGCCGGTGCGCACGGGCAGGGGCATCAGCCTGCAGATGGCGTTCGGCAGCTATCTTTCGGCGGTCGCAGAAGTCGGGGTCGACGACAATGGGGAGGTCCATGTCCGACGGCTCATCTGCGCAGTCGATTGCGGAGTCGCGGTCAACCCCGATGGCATCGTCTCGCAGATCCAGGGTGGCATGATCTTTGGCCTCAGCGCGGTGCTCCACGGAAATATCACGATCCGTGATGGCCGCGTCGAACAGAGCAACTTTCACGACTACCGCGTGGTCAGGATGGACGAGATGCCCGAAATAGAGGTGCATGTCGTGAGGAGTGCCGAGGCCCCCGGCGGCATCGGCGAACCGGGGACGGTGATTGTGCAGCCGGCGGTCGCGAACGCGATCTACGCGGCCACGGGCATTCCCGTGACCAGGCTTCCGGTGGATCGGGCGCTACTGGCGAGAGGCGGCCGGACATGAAGTGGATACGTCGTCATCGTGCGATCGTCCTGCTGATCGCCAGCTCGGTTCTGTTCGCCGGGATCTTCTTGGGCCGGATGGCGCTTCAGCCTTCCGCGCTGGCATTCGCCGGAGGCCAGCGAGTGGATCTTTCTCAATATCAAGGGAGATCGCCGGTCGGCGTGCCGGTGGAACTGGCGCACGCAGATCCGATCGCGAAGGGAAAGTATCTCACCGAGGCTGCGGACTGCATGGCCTGTCATACCGCCAAGGGCGGCAATCCGTTTGCGGGCGGGCGAGCGTTCAAGCTTCCGTTTGGAACACTCTATACGCCGAACATCACCCCTGATCGAGAAACCGGCATCGGCGCCTGGAGCGACGGGGAATTCCTGCGGGCCGTCCATGACGGCATTTCCCGCGATGGCAGCCGGCTCTACCCGGCCTTTCCCTACGCATCCTATGCCATGCTGACCGACACGGACGTCATTGCGATCCGGCGATATCTCGAGACCCTGGAACCTGTTCGGCAGAAAAACCTGCCCAACAGCTTCAGCTTCCCTTTCAACCAGCGTTGGCTGATGGCGGCCTGGTCCGCTTTCTTCAATCGCGAGGGCCGGTTCCGGCCGGTAGTCGAGCGGAGCGAAGAGTGGAATCGCGGCGCCTATCTGGTCGAGGCGGCCGCGCACTGTGGCGAGTGCCACACGCCGCGCAACCTGATGCAGGCGATGAACATGCGTCAGAAATTCTCGGGCGGTGTCGCGGAGAGCTGGAATGCCTACAATATTACCAGCGATCGGATCAGCGGAATCGGCGATTGGCCTCGGGAAGCGCTCGCCAGCTATCTGTCCAGGGGGCATGCGCAGAACCATGGTGTCGCCTCGGGGCCGATGGCAGAGGCGGTGGAGCTCAGCCTTAGCAAGCTCACACAGAGCGACATCCGTGCCATGGTGACTTATTTGCGGTCGATTCCGGCAATCCGGACGAGTGCAGCACCCGCCATGGCCGGCCCTGCGCAAGCGATTCCGGGCGAGACATTGGCGGGAGAAGCGCATGGCAAAAGACTGTTCGAGGGGGCGTGCGCGAGCTGCCACGCCTGGTCCGGACAGGGCGCGCTGGTGAATGGGGCACAACTCACCGGTAATCGGGCCGTGAACGATCGGACCTCGGCGAACGTCGTTCTGATGATCCTGGAGGGGACCGGGAAGCCGGCAACTGGTCGCGCCTATATGCCATCCTTCCGCACGGCCTATTCCGATGCGGAGATCGCGGACCTCGCAAACTATGTGACGGCACGGTTCGGGGCGTCGCCTGCCCGGGTCACGCCAAAGGATGTCGCCAGAATGCGGGCGGAGTGACGCCAAATGCCGGACGCGGATCGTTCCCAATACGCAATAAGGTATGGCATCCGCCATTCGACCGTAGAATGGTAAAGCGGTCGCCAGCGATGCAAATGGTCCTGCGAAGGTTTAGGCGTGGCTGTCTTCGCAAGTCGAGCGCCGCCGCCGCGATTGCTTGCAGGAGATGAAGAATGGCATTCTGGAACGCTGCCACGCTCGCGCGTATCGTCGATGCGGATGATCTGAAGATTGCGCCTTTCCGCGAAGACGGAAAGACCTACGGCACCCCGACATGGATCTGGTGCGTGGCCTATGACGGTGGCCTCTATGTCAGGCCGTGGAACGGCAAGCTGTCGCGCTGGTACCGCGCCGCGATGGAGCAGAAGGCGGGCCGCATCGTGGCGGCTGGGGAGACTTATGAAGTTGTCTTTGCCCCAGCGGAGGCTGCCGTCGCCGAGGCTATCGACGACGCGTACCGGACGAAATATCTGGGTAAGGAGTATCTGCCCGATATGGTGGAGGAAGGACCTCGCTCCGCCACGGTACGCATCGATCCACGCTGAAGCGCAACCGGGAACAAGCAATGGAAACCATCGGCCGCGACCTGCGCGAAATGCAGCGGGTTCCGCTCGCCAAGTCGCATGTCGCGGCGCTGCGGCAGGCAGGAACGCTCCGGAGTTATCCTGCCGGAGCGTTTATCGTCAGGCCGGGTGATCCCGTCGATCGCTTCATCTACGTCGTCGATGGCGAAGTGGAGGTCGTGAACCCGTTCACCGACGAACGCCATGTACCTCCGACGTTGGGGCCGACCCAGTTCCTGGGAGAGATATCGTTCCTCGACGGCGGCAGCTGGTCGATCCCGATGCGGACCGTCCGCGATACCGAGGTGATCGAGATTCCGCGCCCGGCGATGTTGCGTCTCATGTCCGAGATCCCGGAGATGTCGGATATCGTCATCACCGTTCTGGCGGCACGCCGGCGTAGCCAGATCGACTCGGGGGACGGCACGCTCGTCCTTCTGGGCGAGGACGAAGATGCCGCCGTCCGCAGGGTCGCCGACTTTGCCAGCCGAAATCGGCTGCCCTACACATCATATGCCTTGGGAAGCGCTGAAGCCGCGACGGTCGCGACCAGTTGCGCAATCTCCGCGGACAGGCCGGCGGTGATCTTCGGCAAGGACAATGTCATCGATCAGCCGACGCCCGAGAAGGTCGCTCGATTGCTTGGCTTCAATCGGGACCTGGTCGAGGACGAAGCGTTCGATGTCGTGATTGTCGGGGGCGGTCCCGCAGGCGTCGCGGCGGGAGTCTATGCGGGAGCGGAGGGCCTGACTGCACTGGTAGTAGAGGACACCGCGATCGGGGGGCAGGCCGGAACCTCGAGCCGTATCGAGAACTACATGGGGTTCCCAACGGGAATCTCCGGTGCGGACCTTGTCTGGAGAGGCGAAGTCCAGGCGATGAAGTTTGGAACCCGTTTCGCGATGCCCCGGCGCGTCGCCAGACTGGAGAAACTGGACCGTGGCGGGTTCTGCGTGATTTTTGACGGAGGCCCGCGCATCCGTGCCGGCGCCGTCGTGGTAGCAACCGGGGTGCAGTACCGGCGCTTGCCGATCGATCGGCTCGAGGAGTTCGAAGGTACGGGGGTCTATTATTCCGCGACGGAAAACGAGGCACGGTTCTGCAGGGGCGCGGAGACCGCGGTGATAGGGGGCGGAAACTCGGCCGGACAGGCGGCCATGTATCTGAGCCGCTCTGCGGCGCATGTCCGCTTGCTGGTCCGCGGATCGACGCTGGCCGCGTCCATGTCCCATTATCTCTCCAGCCGCCTCGAGGCAGATCCGGCAATTACGATCGAATATGATGTCGATGTGGTGGCTGTTCGCGGCGCCGAGCGTCTCGAAAGCATTACTATCCGAAATTCGGCGGAAGGATCGACCAGAGAGCTATCGACCTGCGCGCTCTTCGTAATGGTCGGGGCCGCGCCGAATACGGGGTGGCTCTCCGGTCTGGTGGACCTCGATGACAAGGGGTTCGTCAAGACCGGCGAATCCGCCGGCGGGCACTCACAATATGCCACATCCTGTCCGGGGATCTTCGCAGTCGGGGACGTTCGCGCCGGCTCCACGAAACGCGTCGCTTCGTCCGTGGGCGAGGGGTCGGTCGTGATCTCCAATGTTTGGGAGTTTTTGCAGCAGTCGACGCCTTGAGACCCTTCCTCGATCGGATGGGAACCGCCTGGACACCGACGGAAAGGTCGGCGGTTGGCGATCGATGGGACGAAGGTTGCCGATTTGGAGTTGGTGACTAGGTTTCACGGTAGACGGTCGGTTTGCGCTACTGCGGCCGATGTCAGTCGACCGATTGGCGATGCCCACCGCATCAGGGGCATCGGCAGGATTGCACGGGGGCCGGTGCGCGATGGATGAGCGAGTGAAAGGACCGTTGTTGCTGGCGATGGCGGGGCTGCTGGCGGCCGCCGTATTCGCGATCGACAGCATCGCAGAATATGATTTCTCGATCTCGATCCTGTATCTTGCCGTGCTGGTCCTGGTCTATGCCGGTGGAAGCGCGAAGACGGTCGCGCGCGCTGGCCAGCTTTGCATTGCCCTGGCAGTAGTCGCATGGGCGATCGTGCATTTGCCGCAGCCATCGGGCGCGAGCGCTTTACGCGGCCTGTTTGCCTGCATCGCGATCGGGGTCACGGCTGCGCTCCTGGTCAACCGCAAGCGACTGGAGGCGACGAAGCGGGATCTCGATCGCAGCCGGTCCGAGGTCGAGCTCTTTGCCAACTCGGTTCCGTTCGTCCTTTGGCGCTCAAATCCCCAGGGAGAGATCGAGTATCTCAATGAGAGCTGGACTATCGTCACCGGGCTGGATCGCTGGAGCGTTCTGGAGGGGCAACGGTACAACGAGGTCGTCCACCCCGACGACATCCCGGCGTTGAACGAAACGGTATCCCGGGCCGTCGCGACCCAGACGGTGACCGATCTCAAAGTACGGATTCGGCAGGCTGACGGTTCCTATCGCTGGATGCAGATCTACGACAATCCGGCTTACTCCCCCCTGACCGGGCTGGTTGAGCGATTTGGCGGCCTCTCCGACGTCCATAATGAGGTTGTGGCAAAGGAGGAGCTCCAGCGCCTCCGGGCCGAGCTTGAAGAGAGCAGGCGGGAGTTGCTCAACTTCACCAATTCGGTTCCGCAGATCCTGTTCAGGGCGGATCGGCAGGCGCGCGTCGATTTCTATAACGAGCGTTTCACGCAGGTGACGGGACGAGATCTGCGCGCGGTCATTGAGAGGCAGGACTGGATCGAGGATTTCCATCCCGACGACCGAGCCGGGTATCTTGAGAATCTCGAACGTTCCTTTGCTGCGGGGGCGGAGCTTCGGGCGACCTTTCGGCTACGGCATGCCGATGGCAGCTTTCGGTGGATGTCTCTCGTCGGCCGGCCTGTTCCGGTCTGTGAGGGTTCGGACGAAATACGCTATTATGGTGGTGTATCCGACATCCATGAGGAGGTGACCGCGCATCAGCAGGTGCGTGAGTTGAACGAGACGCTTGAGGAGCGAGTGGCGGAACGCACCTCTGACCTCCTGCGCACGGAGCGTCGTTACGCAGGCCTTTTCGATGTCAGCAACATGACTTTCGCGGAGATGGACTTCAGCGCGGCGGAGAAGTTGCTCGACGGGATCAAGGCGACGGGAGTCGCCGATCTGCGCGCCTATATGGAGGCGCATCCGGAAGCGTTGGCGCAGGTACTGGCCGCAATCCGGACAACTCGCGTGAACGAGGCGCTGGCGCGGATGATGGGATATGACAGCGTCGCCGACCTTGTAGCGCACCCGCCCGCGCAAAACGCCGATGACGGCCCCGAGGTGCTGCTTCGACAATTGGAGATGTACTATTACGGCATCGATCACATCGATGGCCGCACCATTCTGGTAGGGAAGGGCGAGCGCCGGATTCCAGTCTATTTCACTGTGACCCGCTTGCCGGATGGCTTGCATCTCTCCAGCCATCTCGATCTGTCCGACCAGGAGCGCATCGAAGGGATGCGCCGCGCCGCGCAGGCGGAATTGGCTCGAGCCAACCGCGTGGCAACGGTCGGTGCCTTTTCGGCGTCCATTGCCCATGAACTGAACCAGCCCATCGCCTCGATGCTCATGGATGCGAAGACCGGGCTCCGGATCGTCGCCCGTGACGAACCCGACCTGGAGGCGCTTGGGCGTCTCCTCCAGCGCGTCGACAAGACAGCGCAGCGCGTCGCGGGCATTGTCCAGAGAACGCGCGAGAATATTGTCTCCGGGCGAAGGGCCGTGGAGGCGATCGATCTCTGCCGCCTGGCTGCCGACACGAAAGACATTCTGGATCCGGATTTGAAGCGGGCGGGTATCGACCTGAGGGTCGCATGTGCCGATCCCGTTCCCTTGATCCGCGGCGATCCGGTGGAACTGCAACAGGTCCTTGTGAACCTCGTGAACAATGCGGCGGACGCAATGCGCGACCAGCCCGGAACACGAGGAATTGCGATTGAGATTGCCCTGGAGGACGGCTCGGTTCGGGTGCGGGTGGCCGACACGGGCCCAGGCATCGCGGACGAGCGTATCGAAAAGCTGTTCGAGCCGTTCTTTACGACCAAGCCGACCGGCATCGGCATGGGCCTGCAGATCTGTCGCTCCGCCGTCGAAGCGATGGGTGGCCAACTCACCGCCGTCAATCTGCCGGGCGGAGGGGCGTGCTTCTCGTTCAACTTGCCGGTTGTGCAAAGCCTCGAGGGCCTGCCCCACTGACGCGCGTCAGCCTGATATCCAACCACGGTATAGGTTGAATGGCGGCGCCTGACCTGATGCAAGTGCATTCGACACGAGCGGGAACGCCCCTTTTGTGTTGGTTGCTTCCAAGAGCTCGAACCAGGATTCCGGAGATATCTGATGAGCCGCTTTGTCCAGAAGAGCTTCATCGCAGCGGGGCTGCGCACACCCTTTGCTAAAGGCGGCGGAGCGCTATCGGATCATGATGCGATCAGCCTGTCCGTGCCGCTGGCCCAGGCGATGGCAGAGAAGGCCAGGCCCGACCTCTTTGTATGGGGCACGGTGATTCCGAGCCTCGGCTGGAGCAACATCGCGCGCGAGATCTGGCTGGACGCCAGGCTTGATCCGACTGTACCTGCCTATTCTACCGTGCTCGCATGCTCCACGAGCATGGTGGCGGCAATCACTGCGGCTGGCGTGCTGGGCGCAGATATGGATCTGGCGCTGGTCGGCGGCGCGGAAGTGATGAGCAATCCCCCGATCGGCCTCAAGCCCGAAGCGTCGAAGCGCATCACGAAGCTCTTCCGCCAGGATCCCATGGAAGCAATGGCGGCGCTGCAAAAGCTGACGGCAGACGATCTGACCTTGCCGGTCAAGGGGTGGGCCAATCGCATCACGAAGCGCACGATGGGCGACCATATGGAGGACACGGCCAAAGACTGGTCTATCGGGCGCCGGGTGCAGGATGATTGGGCGCTCAAGAGCCATCAAAGGGCGGTCGCTGGCTGGGATTCCGGCTTCTTCGACGATCTCGTCCTGCGGCTCCCGGAGATCATCCGCGACGCCAATCCCCGTGCGGATACCTCGGCTGAGAAGCTGGCCGGGTTGAAGCCCGCTTTCGACACATCGGGGAACGGCACGCTGACCGCAGGGAACAGTTCGCCAATCACCGATGGTGCCGCTGCCTGCTGGGTCGCGACGGAAGCTGGCCTCGCTCGGCTGCCGGCTGGCACCTACCATGCCGAACTCGTCGACTATGAGATTGCTGCGGTCGACTACAGGGTCGACGGCCTGCTCATGGCACCCAGCTTCGCGATTGTCCGTTTGCTCGCCCGGCAAGGTCTTCGATATTCCGAGGTCGCGCTCTGGGAAATTCATGAGGCTTTCGCAGCCCAGGTACTGGCGAACGTCGCTGCGCTCGAGGCCCCAGGCTGGACGCGCGAGCGCGTGGGCATTGCGTTCGATTTCGGTCCATTCCCATGGGATCGGGTCAATCCGAATGGTGGCTCCGTCGCTATCGGCCATCCATTCGCCGCCACCGGTGCTCGAGACCTCAGCCAGGCGGTGAAGGAGCTTTGGGCCATGCCCCCGGGATCGCTGGCGATCGTGAGCGTCTGCGCCGATGGCGGACACGGTACGGTCGCGCTCCTGCGCCGGCCTTGAACATCGCCGCTTTGCGCGGGACGGGGCAAACGACGCCATTCGAGACCTGCCTGGTTGGTGGCGGCCGCTGGCAAGGTCCGGCGCGCTGCTTGCGGCGTCTCATCGACCGAACCCCATACTCAGGTAGGGCCTCCGCATACCGCGAGCCGCGCTCCCTGATGCGCAACCTGATGCCATAATTTCCGGACGACGTTCGGCGCTCCGCGCCAAAATCGACGCTCGAAAGGATTGTTATGACGAACCTGCTTGATTTCGTTGTCGAGGCACATGGTGGTCTAGCCCGGTTCGAAAGCTTCAGCGCTCTGGAGGCCGATCTCGTACAGGGAGGCGTTCTTTGGGCGCTGAAAGGCAAGCCGACGGTTCTTGAGCAGGCGCATGTGAAGATCGACCTTGCGACCGAGCATACGTCCCATTCCCCGTTTGCTCCGACGCAGAACCGCTCGAACTTCACGCCCGGTCGCGTCGCCATCGAGACCCCGACCGGGGAGGTGGTCGAGGAACTGCTAGATCCTCGCGCTTCCTTTGCCGGTTATGAGATGGAAACGCCCTGGAGCGATGCGCAGGTCGGCTATTTCGCAGGCTATACGATGTGGACCTATCTCACGTCGCCGTTCCTGCTGAAGCGGCCCGGCGTGGTGACAGAAGAAATCGACGCCTGGTCCGAGGGTGGGGAGACCTGGCGTCGGTTGCGCGCCACTTTTCCTGAAGAGATTGCCACGCACAGCGCCGAGCAGACCTATTATTTCGACGATTCCGGACTGCTGCGTCGTCACGACTATGAAGTCGACATCCAGGGCAGCAATCCTGCCGCCCGCTACCTAAGCGAGCCCGTCCAGGTTCAGGGTATTACGCTTTACGGAAAATTTCGGATATTCCCGCGCAAGCCGGACAATATGCCGGCGAGCGAGCCGCTGATCGTCGCGGTGGACCTGTCGAACTACCGCTTCTCGTAAACGACGGTTCGATGGGGGTTCGAGGATGGCGCCTCGGCCGATGCTCAAGACAAGCGATAAAAGGTTGGCCCTGATCGTACCGAACGGTCCGGGCCAACCGATTGACTGGCGCCGCGTGGAACGCCCGATCTCCGTAACGGGCTTTGGGTACGTCCCCAGGGTTCGCTGCAAGCCATTACCTTGCCCTGGCAGTGCAAATTCGTCGGCTGACCTCTTGGGACAGGCCAAACCAGGCTTCCTGTTCCAGCCGCATCCGAATAAACCCATTTTGGGCGTATTCGAATCGACTTTCTGTATTACGACATCGCGCAAGGCTCGGGGGTGATGGCATCGTGATCTCGCAATGGATGCGTCGGGAACTCGCAAAAGCGCGGATGACTTCGGACGAGCCCGGCGGCGCGGCGCAGGCCAATGTCTTCGATTTGGCACTGAGGCAGGCCAAGGCCTTCGCTGACCGCTTTCCGCACCTTCTGTTCTGCATCGACGGCGTCGGTCACGTCCATTTTCTCAACGCGCACTATACCGCGCTGACCGGGCATGATCGGGACGAGGCGATCGCGCAGCAGAGTTGGCGCGCGCGGATACATCCGGACGACATCGGGCTTCTGACCGACACCTTCGGAAAGGGGCAAAACGACGAGACGGAAGTGTCCTGCGAATTCCGGCTCCTCCAACGCGATGGAACGTTTCGGTGGATGCGACTTTCCGCACGTCCTGGCACCGGGTTCGACATCGGCGAACTCTGGTTCGCCGGCGCGTCGGAGAGCCAGGGGCAGCTCTCCGACGGCGAGGAACTGCGCGATCTGCGTCTCACTTTCCAGGAACGCGTTGCAACACAGACTGCCGAGCTGGCGCGCACCGAGGCCCGATATTCGAGTTTGTTCTCTGTCAGCAAGATCGCGTTCGCCGAGCAGGAGATGGCGGACGCTGCGGTCATCCTCCACGGATTGAGGGACCGCGGTGTAACCGATCTCGCTGGCTATATGGCAGCGCACCCGGAAATCCTGCAGGAGTGCGTGGCAGCGGTCCGCACCGTCTCGGTCAATGAAGCCTGTATGCGCATGCTCGGTTTCGATGATGTCGAGGGGGCCGTGGACCGGCCGGTCGATCGCACGGCGGAGGACATCGAAACCGTATTGCTTCGGCAGTTCGAGATGATTTTCTACGGCCTGGAGAATGTCGAGGGCCGCGTCATGCTGATCGGGGCTGGCGGCCGTCGCGTGCCTGTCTTCTATTCGGTCACCCGCCTCGCCGATGAACGGCAGCTCTCCAGCCTCGTCGACATCAGCAGCCAGGAGCGCATCGAAGAGATGCGCCTGGCAGCCCAGGAGGAATTGGCCCGTGCAAACCGCGTCGCAACGGTCGGCGCTTTTTCGGCATCCATCGCTCACGAACTGAACCAGCCTGTCGCTTCTGTCAGCATGGATGCCAACACTGGACTCCGCCTGCTTCGCCGCGACGCGCCCGATATCGCTGCCGCCATCAGAGTGCTGGAGCGGATGTCGACTACGACGCAGCGTATCGCGACAATCGTGAAGCATACGCACGATCAGATTACGAGCGGTCACCAGGAGCTCAAGCGGATCGACCTCGCCGGACTGGTGCGAAGCACATGCGACCTGCTGGTGCGCGACATGCGGAACCTCGGTATCCAGCTCAGGCAGGACTGCGACGGCGAGGTGCCCGAGGTGATGGGCAATTTCGTCGATCTGCAACAGGTGCTCATCAACCTCGTCAATAACGCCCGGGATTCCATGGCGGGAGTAACCGGGGACAAGGAGATCGTTGTTGGGCTTCGAACGCTCGACGGGGAAGTGGAGCTTGCTGTTTCCGATCGAGGCACGGGGATCAAGGCCACCGATATCGAACGCCTGTTCGAGCCGTTCTTCACGACGAAGGAGGGCGGTATCGGCCTGGGACTGCAGATCTGCATGTCGACGGTGCATCGCCTCGGAGGAACGATGGATGCCGCCAACCGACCCGACCAGGGAGCGGTCTTCTCTTTCCGTCTGCCGGCCGTTCAGCCGTGAACGCGCGGATGCGGTTGTCGGGACAGGTCGCCGGATTCCTGCTGGCCATCTCCAGAACGCCGGCATTCGCGCAAACCTTGAGCACCGGCCGCCCGCTTGACGAACATGCTCAGGCCGGTGGCGATCCCGGGGAAATCCTTGTCACCGCGCGGCGGCGCATCGAGCGTCTGCAATCTGTGCCGATCGCCATTACGGTCGCCGATAGCTCTGCGCTCGATAGGGCCAGTGTTCGCAACATTGCCGAAATGGAGGCGGTCAGCCCGTCGCTCACGTTCCGAAACGCCAACATCGCCAGTTCGACAGCGAACCTGATCCTGCGCGGGCTCGGTACCAGCGGAAGCAACCGCAGCTTCGAGGGATCGGTCGGTATATTCGTAGACGGAGTGTATCGCACCCGCGGCGCAGCAGCGCTGCAGAACTTCCTCGATATTGGCGAAGTCCAGGTTCTGCGTGGCCCGCAGAGTACGCTGTTCGGAAAAAATACTACGGCTGGCGCGATCCTGCTCACATCGACCCGGCCATCGACGGAAGCGATCTCTGGCAAGGTGGATACGAGCTATGGCTCCTATGACAGCCTTTTTCTGTGGGCGTCGCTGAACCTGCCCTTGTCCGGGCAGTCTGCGATCCGCCTGTCTTCCAACGTTTCGCATACGGACGGCTTCTATACCGATGTCACGCGAGATCGGTCGCTGAACGGATCCACGACAAAGGCGGGCAAGGCCGATTTGCTGCTCGACCTGGGCGACGGCACTACGATGCAGCTCATCGGGGACTATTCGAGAGGGACCGGAAGCTGCTGTTACGCGACATCGCCCGTGGTTGTCGGACCGCTACAGCCACTGATTGACTCGTTGATCGTCGGGGCCGGGGGGACCGTTCCCTCAAGGCGTCCGTCGGATCGTGAGCAGAGCCTCAACGGCAAGGGCAGGGAGGTGGTCGAGGACTATGGAGCGGCTCTGCTGGTCGAGGCTGCTGCGTTCGGGGGAACCTTCAAATCGACGACTGGCTATCGTCATTATGCTATCGCCCAGACCGACATGGACCCGGATTTCTCCGGGGCGGACATCTTTCGGTACGACGAAAACTTCCGCAGCCGCTTCCTCTCCCAAGAACTGACGTTCTCTATGCCGATCCGATCGGTGCGTGGCACGCTCTTGCTCGGTGGGTTCATTTCTGACGAGAAGCTCCGGATGGGGCGGCGGTTGCCCTGGGGGCAGCAGGCCCAGCCCGTATGGGATGCGGTGCTCTCGGGATTGGGGCTGCCGGCGGGCACCGCCGATGCCTCTCCGGGGTTGATCGGCGATGAAGACATGGGCGGAAGCGCCAGGACCTACTCGGCGTTTGCCCATGGGGAAGCGCGACTGTCTGATTGGCTCACGGCGTTCGGGGGCATTCGTTACTCGGTCGAGGACAAGACCGGCAGATTCGCGTACCGCTATTACCGGACTGCAGCGACCGAACCGTTCCGCCTGCTCGGCATCCAGCCTGGCCCGGCCTATAACGCCAGGCATCACGACGCGGCGCTCAGCGGGACTTTCGGGATCGAGTTCCAGCTGGCTGCTGATGCCCTTGTGTACGCAAGCTATAATCACGGGTTCAAATCGGGTGGCGTCAACATCGATGCGAATGGCGCGGGAACCCGTGAGAACAACCCGGTCGAAGTGCCGGGAGGAAAGCCCCTTGATCCGGAGTATCGGCCCGAGACGATCGACGCGTTCGAGATCGGCGCAAAGCTTTCCTATCTGCGCGGGAGAGCGCGGACCAATGTCGCTCTCTTCTATTACGACATAGGCAGTCTTCAGATCGCGCAATTCGTCGGCACGCGCACCACCGTGATCAATGCGCAGGGGGCGAGGGATTTCGGCCTTGAACTGGAAAACCGCCTTCAGGTCGTCCGCAGTCTCGGATTGGATGCCGACGTCACATGGATTCCCCATGCCCGGTATGATCCGGCGGGCGGTATCGATCCGATCCTCGCAGGATCGAGATTCCGATTTGTGCCGCGGCTCAGCGCAAATGTTGCGGCGCGGTGGGATCAGCCCGTTTCCGGCCAGATGTCGCTGAGCGGCCGTATTCAGTATCGATACCGAAGCGGTCAGTTCGTTGATACGGCGAGCGCGTATCGGCAGGGACCCGTCAGCCTGGTGGATGTGAAAGGCGGGATAGGGCTCCCTCCGCAGGGGCTCACTCTCGAGCTTGGGGTCCGGAACCTGTTCGATGTGACCTATGTCGATCAGGTGCTGGCTACTCCCCTGCAGGCTGGCTCGTTTAGCGGCTTCCTGGGAGCGCCGAGGACATTTGAAGTAAGGGCGACCAAGGCCTTCTGAAAACCGACTTCGCGACACCAGGTCGTAGGCGTACGGCCGCGTGCGTCCGACAGGCGTTGTTCGCAGCGATAGCGCGCTTTCTGGTTCGTACTGCTCAGGGTGCGGGCGGGGCGGCGGCTGACCGGATCGTGTCGGGCGCCCTGAAACTTGTGCTGCTTCAGATATTGAAGTTATAAGGCTTAGTTATGAAGCAGAAGTCGTTCGCAGGGATGCGATGCTCCGTTGCGGGTGCCCTGGAGCTCGTCGGCGATCGCTGGCTGATGCTTATCGTCCGCGATCTTTTATTTGGTGTCAGCAGGTACGACGATCTCCGCGAAGGGCTTGGCATCCCTGCAGCGACCCTCGCAGCGAGGCTCAAGCATCTGGAAGCTGGCCAGATCGTGGAACGTTTCAGATATCAAGAGCGACCAGCCCGCGACGCATATCGGCTCACGGCCAAGGGGCGCGACCTGTGGAAGGTCAGCATAGCGCTTCGCGAATGGGGGGACCGCTGGGACTCCTCCGGATTTGGTGAGCCGACGATCGAGATCGTGGACCGGCGGACCGGCAAACCATTGAGGCTCTCGATGGTAGATGCGGACACGGGACAGGCCGTCACGCCCGACCGGATCGAATTGCGTGCGGGCCGCGGCGCGGACGATGCGACGCATCGCCTGCTTGCCCATGCTCATGAGAAGCATGGCTGACGGGATGCACGCCGCAATCCTGTGCTCTTTCAGAACTGGTGCATTCGAGATGTCGCCAGGAAAGCTTCTCGATGAATAACGCCAGTTCCTGAATCCGGCCGGTTCGAACGCGACGCCGGCGTCGCCCTCGCTGAGCCCGGAACGAGCTGCCGCTTCCATGTCCGCAAATCGGTGCCGACGCCCGGTTGCACCTTGCCAACACGATGCGCGGTGCAGCGGCGCCCGAACTGAGATCAGGTACCCGGTTTTCGTTTGGCGAGAATGGATGTGTGATCGCCAGCCTGGCGCATGCCGAAAATTGCCCTGCACGATGGTATGGGCGAGGCGTGCCATCGTAGAATTGGCGGGAGGGTGCCCGGAGCGTCATCTATCGAATGGTTGTATGACTATCTTCGCCGAGGAGCCGCTTCCATGACCCACATTTCTCTGGACTATGCGCTCGCGGTGGCGACCATCACGCTCCATAACCCGCCGCAAAACCGTCTTTCACTGGAGATGCTCGCCGAATTCGACATGGCGCTTGATGCTGTCAGTTCGAGCGAAGCACGCGCGCTGGTTCTGCGAGCCGATGGGGCGGATTTCTCCTTTGGTGGGGACATTCAACCTTGGCCAGCGATGACCCAGCGCGAACGTCGCACGCTGTTCGAGCGCTATCTCACTGCCTGCAACCGGTTCGAGAAACTTTCGATACCGACCGTGGCGCTTGTGCAGGGACGATGTTTCGGAGGTGGTTTGGAACTGGCATTGCGTGCGGATGTCGTCTTTGCCGGAGAAACCGCACGTTTCTGTCACCCGGAACAGAGTATTGCCATCGTCACGCTGCTCGGCGGAATTTACCGGGTCGCGGAGCGAGCCGGGCGATCCAAGGCTTTCGAGTGGGCTCTTACCTCGGAACAAGTGCCTGCGCAGGAAATGGCCAACCACGGCGTCATCAACCGCGTGCTACCTGATGCCGAGCTTTTGGCCGGAGGCATGGCTTTTGCGGCCAAAGCTGCGGCCGGTCCTACGCTGGCCCATGCCGCGCATAAAGCGTTGCTGCGTGCATGGGTATCAGGCGGCACAGCTGTCGCCGACGAAGCGCTGATGGACATAGCCATGCCGCTATTCGAAAGTGCTGACACCCGCTTGGCAATTCCCGCGGCAGTGTATGCAATGGCGCAGGGTCGTGGCCGCCCGGAGTTCGATTTCAACGGCAGGTAGGAATATGTAGGAACGATACGCGCGCAAATTGCTTCAGCATCTGCCGCAGGATCGAGGGCAGGAACGCTTCGTGCTGACAGACCGAGAGCCCGATCAGAATTTGGCTGGGCGGTATGAACTGGTTCGATTGATATTGGAGTTGGTCGTTAACTCAGAAGGGCTTTGTAACAAACTTCCGATGGAAGGTCTGTCTGGGATGGATCTGACTGCCAGGGCAAGTGCTCTAGCAGCGTCAGATGGCGGTTGATCCCTTCACGATCGTATCCGTCGTCGTGCACGATTTTGGTGGAGCCTTCGTCAACTACGAGATCAGCGAGCGGGTGGACAGACTCTACAACCGCACGGTTGCGGGGCAGTTATAACCCGTTTCATGAGATCTGGCTCAAGAAGATATTCAAACGACGTCCCGAAGCGTGAAGCAGATCGCGCCCTTCACACGTCCCGATCATCGCTAAGCACCGATTTACGCTGGACCTTGCTGAAATCCGCCGGCTCCCCAAGGGAGGCGAAACGGAAATCCGCTGCGTATTGGATCAGCGGTTGCTGGCAGGGAACAATCCGAGAAAATTCGCCGATTTCCAGCTACGGTTTTGCAGTAACTGTGCAGTAAATTGCACGAATATGCAGCTATCGGGCAGCTAAGTGCCTGAAAACGCTGGTGACCCCTACGAGAATCGAACTCGTGTTTTCGCCGTGAGAGGGCGACGTCCTGACCGCTAGACGAAGGGGCCGTGCAGCGGAAGCGGGCAATTACGGGTAGCGTCTCTCCCCGTCAAGCGCCTTCCGGAAGGTTTGGCAATTTTATTGCGATGCCGCGTTTTTCAGCCCGTAACCGGCAGGCGTAGCGAGCCGTCGGGTTCGTAATGGACCGGGCTGTACGCCGTCACCGCATCAAGCGGCAGGTCGGCATAGAGATGCGGGAAGAGCTGGCCGCCGCGCGAAGGCTCCCATTGCACCGCGTCGCCCATCGCCTCCAGATCCACCGCTGCGAGCCACAGGCCGGTCTGGCCGGCGAAATGCTTGTCCAGCGTCTCCTCGACCTGCGCGGCGGTGGAGAGGTGGATATAGCCGTCCTGCAGGTCGATCGGGGCGCCCTTGAACGCGCCATCCTGCTCGAGGACGTGCATCTGCTCGGCGGTGAGGATCTTGTAGGCGGTGTTGTCGGGCATCGTGGTTCGCCTCATCCAAAACGCGTCATCCCCGCGAAGGCGGGGATCCAGAGCCAAGCAACGTCACGCCCGTAACTCTGGATCCCCGCCTGCGCGGGGATGACGATAAAATTAGAGCTTACTGCCCGTCCTCAGGCCCGCGGGCGAGGTCCTCGCTCGTGGTGCCGTCGGGCGTGGCGTCGCCGGTGGTCGGGCCGTCACCCAGCTCCACCTCGGCATCGCCTTCGCTTTCCTCGATCCGCGCGGCCGAGACGACATGCTCGTTCGCGCCGACGTTGAACAGGCGCACGCCCGCCGAGCCGCGGCCGATCACGCGCAGGTCGCCCAGCGACATGCGGATCATCTTGGCCTGGTCGGTGACCAGCATCAGCTGGTGGCCCTTGCTCGCCGGGAAGCTCGCCACCACCGGACCGTTGCGGCCGATATTGTCGATGTTGGTGATGCCCTGGCCGCCACGGCCGGTACGCCGATACTCGTACGCCGAGCTCAGCTTGCCATAGCCATTGGCGCAGACGGTGAGGATGAACTGCTCGCGGTTCTTGAGGTCCTCGAAGCGCTCGGCGGGCAGGTCGGGCTCGCCTTCCTTCTCGGCCTTCCACGGCGCGAAGCGGAGATAGGCCTCGCGCTCCTCGCTCGTGGTGCCGACGCGGTGGAGGATCGACAGCGAGATGACCTCGTCGCCCTCGCCAAGCTTCATGCCGCGCACGCCGGTGGAGTTGCGGCTCTGGAACTCGCGGACGTCGTCGGCGGCGAAGCGGATCGCCTTGCCCTGGCGGGTGGCGAGCAGCACGTCGTCGCCCTCTTCGAGCAGCGCGACGCCGATCAGACGGTCGTCAGCATCCTCGCCTTCGAACTTCATCGCGATCTTGCCGTTCGAGGGCACGTTGTTGAACGCGTCCATCGAATTGCGGCGCGCCGAGCCCTTGGCGGTGGCGAACATCACATGGAGGTTGGCCCATTCCGCCTCGTCCTCGGGGAGCGGCAGCACGGTCGAGATGGTCTCGCCCGCCGCGAGCGGCAGGATGTTGATCATCGGCCGTCCGCGCGTGGCCGGGCCGCCTTCGGGCAGCTTCCAGACCTTCATGCGGTAGACCTTGCCGAGGGTCGAGAAGAACAGCACCGGCGTGTGCGTCGAGGTGACGAACAGCTCGGTGACGGCGTCTTCGTCCTTGGTCGCCATGCCGGCGCGGCCCTTGCCGCCGCGGTTCTGGGCGCGGAAGGTGTCGAGGCTGGTGCGCTTGATGTAACCCTGCACGGTCACGGTGACGACCATGTCCTCGCGCTCGATCAGGTCCTCGTCCTCGATGCCGTCGGCGGCGGGGGCGATCTCGGTGCGGCGCGGGGTGGCATAGAGGGCGCGGACCGTGGTCAGCTCCTCGACCATCACTTCATACAGCTTCGCACGATTGCCGAGGATCTCGAGCAGCTCGGCGATCGAGTCCGCCAGTTCCTTGAGCTCGTCGCCGATCTCGTCGCGGCCGAGCGCCGTCAGGCGGTGCAGGCGCAGGTCGAGGATCGCGCGGACCTGCGCGTCCGACAGGCGATAGGTGTCGCCGGTGACTTCGGTTTCGACCGCCTCGACCAGCTTGATGTACTGAGCGATCTCCGCGATCGGCCATTCGCGCGCGAGCAGCTTGTCGCGGGCCTCGGCCGGGCTCGACGAGCCACGGATGATGCGGACGACCTCGTCCAGGTTGGTGACTGCGATCACCAGGCCGAGCAAGATGTGCGCGCGCTCGCGGGCCTTGGCCAGCTCGAACTTCGAGCGGCGGGTAATGACCTCCTCGCGGAACTTGACGAAGGCCTGGATGATGTCCTGCAGGTTGAGCAGTTCCGGGCGACCGCCGCGGATCGCGAGCATGTTGGCCGGGAAGCTCGACTGGGCAGGGGTGTTCCGCCAGATCTGGTTGAGCACGACCTCGGGGGTCGCGTCGCGCTTCAGGTCGACGACGATGCGGACGCCCTCGCGCGACGATTCGTCGCGGATGTCGCTCACGCCCTCGATGCGCTTGTCCTTGGCGGCCTCGGCGATCTTCTCGACCAGCGCGTTCTTGCCCTGCTGGTACGGGATCTCGGTGAGCACGATCGAGCGGCGATCGCCACGCTGCTCGAACTCGTGGCGCGAGCGGACGATGATCGAGCCGCGGCCGGTCGAATAGGCGTTGCGGCAGCCGGTGCGGCCGAGGATCAGCGCGCCGGTCGGGAAGTCCGGCCCGGGGACGATCTCCATCAGCTCCTCGAGCGTCAGCGCCTCGCGCTGGCCGAGCATGCTCTTGATGTGCTCGAGACAGGCGTCGATCACTTCGCCGAGATTGTGCGGCGGAATGTTGGTCGCCATGCCGACCGCGATGCCGCCGGCGCCGTTGACCAGCAGGTTGGGGAAGCGGGCCGGCAGGACCGAAGGCTCGCTCTCCGACCCGTCATAGTTCGGGACGAAGTCGACCGTGTCCTTCTCGATGTCGTCGAGCAGCGCCGAAGCGACCTTGGCAAGGCGCGCTTCGGTGTAGCGCATCGCGGCGGGCGGATCGGGGTCCATCGAGCCGAAATTGCCCTGGCCGTCGATCAGCGGCACCCGCATCGCCCAGTCCTGGGCCATGCGTGCCATCGCGTCGTAGATCGAGCTGTCGCCGTGCGGGTGGTACTTACCCATCACGTCACCGACCAGGCGGGCCGACTTGCGATAGGCGCGGCCGGCGACATAGCCGCCTTCCTGCGCGGCGTAGAGGATGCGGCGGTGGACGGGCTTGAGGCCGTCGCGAACGTCGGGGAGCGCGCGCGCCACGATCACGCTCATCGCGTAATCGAGGTAGCTCGTCTTCATCTCATCGACGATCGAGATCGGCGTAATGTCGGAGGGGTCGTCGGCGAGGATGGTCTCGTCGGTCAAAGTGTTCACCGCTTTCGGGTTCTTGAGTGTGACCTACGGCTCTAGCGGTGCCGACGCATCCTGCCAACCCCGCCCGCGCGCGTGCGCGTACGCGAGGAAAGCTGGGGATAAGTCGGGTTAAGGCTCAGGCGGGGAGTTCTCTGCAGCTGAGCGCGATGGACTCGATATTGCCGAGATCGAGGGATGCGTGCATCGCGTCGCCCAGGGCGATCTCCTTGTCAGCCGGGCTCACGTCCTTGGCCTTGAGTGCCAGGGCCAATCGTTCGGTAAAGCGTGTTACCAGTGGGGTCACTTCGGCGGAACGCCTGGGAGAATTTTCCACGGAACGGGCGACGAGCGAAAGGGCCCAGAAGCACAGAATGTCGCGATCGGCAGAATCCTGGGGCAGCGTCGCCGGTACGGTCGTGCGGGCGAACGGGAAGCGCTTGTCGCAATCTGCGGGCGAAGCGACGGTCTTGCCTGTATGGATCGGAGGCTTGAACGCCTGGAGCATTGCGACCGCGCGATAGAGAAACGCGCTTCCTCGCAAACCCTCAGCCCGGGCGGCCGCCATGCTGAGATAAGTCATTTGCGAGACGCCGTGCACTATGTCTGCTTTTCCGGTGCGCGCAAAACCCGCCGCATAAATCGTGGCGCATTCGCTTGCCGCCTTGCCGGTATCCGCGTCGAGACCGGCCGACTGGCCCAACAGTAGCAACGACAGGAAGAACATCGATCCACCCCCTCTGGATTCGCACCGGAACCTAGCCGGGCGGGAACGGGGAAGGAAGGTGGCCGGTGGCGGGGCGGGAGGAGGTGCACCCCGCCACCGGGTCCGGGACCGCGTACTGCCGGTACGCTATGCGGATGCGCGGTCCTTAATGGGTCGTGCCGGTGTGCGGCAGACGAATGACATACTGGCCGCTGGCCTCGATTCCGGTGGTGTCGTCCTCGATCTCGCTGCCGACCAGCTTGCCGAGATTGGCGAGCGCGCCGACCATGCCGAATCCGGCGCTGAACGGACGGCCGCGCGCGTCGCGGCGGGGCTTGGGGCGGGCATTCCGCGGCTCGCGGCGGCGGGGCGGGGGCGCCATGCGCGCCATCCGCTCGGCGACCGAGGCCGCGTCGCCCGTGCGGCCGAACTCGCGCCACACGACCTGGAAGCCCTCGGGCACTTCGCTCCATTCGCCGCCTTCGGGGCGGATCAGGTCGCAGCCGCAATGGTGGCAGACCGCGAAGTCGAGACCCTGGTTGTGATGATGGGTGGTGCCGGCGGCATGGCCCATCATGTTGCAGCGGATACTCATCTCAATGCACTCCCTTGGTCGTCTTGCTGCCGCGCGACCGCAGCCGGAATTCGGCCAGCGCGCGGAAATGCTCGTCGTCGCTTTCGAGCGCGAGCACGGGGTTCCAGATTTCGAAGCTGTCGCCGGTGCCGACGAACAGCGCGAGGTCGTCGATGCGGCCGAGATGGCGCATCGCCGCGGGGATGCGCAGGCCCTTGCCTTCGCGCTTCATCCGCTCGGAGAGGCCGAAGGTGCCGCGCATGCGGTGATAATGGCCCCGGGCTTCCTCGCCGCGCTCTTCCTCCGCGATCCGGCGGCGCTCGGCGCGCTCGGCCAGGGTCGAGAGATGCTCGCGGCCATAGCCGATCAGGCAGGTGTCGCCCTGATGCTTGGCGACGATGATCTCGGAATGGGTCTCGGGGGAAAGCGCTGCTTCGAGAAAGGCCGGGACGGCGACGTTGCCGTCCGCATCGACCTCGCAAAGCTCGCTACCATGGTAAAGGGCGTTCATGGGTCTCGACTCGTCAGAAAAGGTTGATGCTTCGCTGGTAAGTCACTGAAACCTCGATGGGTTTCCCTGCTTGCCTTATAGTTGCCATAATAGCGCCCAATTCTGATCCGGCGATGAACCGTTCCGTTCCATCGGCGAAATGTTTACTGCCATTAACTATGTTCTGAACCAGCCCGGCGCGGGCTTCCATTCAGGAGACCACCCGTCCGAGTCCGTGCGTAGGGAAGAATCCTGAGCCCAAACGCTTGAAAATTGTGGACAACGCTCCCCACGGGTAGCGCCACGGAGAGCGGGACCCTACAATCTGCGGATGCATTCCGGCTTCGTTCCACTTCGGGTCTTCTCGTCCTTCACCATGCTGGAGGGCGCGATCGAGCCGAAGACGATCGCCAAGCGCGCGAAGGAACTGGGTTTTCCGGCGGTCGCAGTGGTCGATCGCAACGGCCTCTATGCCTCGATGAGCTTTGGCGACGCCTGCATGAAGGCGGGCATCCAGCCGATCATCGGCACGCTGCTGGCGGTCAAGCGGCCCGACATGCCGGACGGCGTGACCGCGCCGATCGACTGGCTGGCGCTCTATGCGCAGGACGAGCAGGGCTATCTCAACCTGTGCGACCTCGTTTCGATGGCGCATCTCGACCGCCCGCTCGAAGAGGATGCGCACATCCCGTTCGAGGCGCTGGAAGGGCGCACCGATGGGCTGCTCTGCCTTACCGCCGGGGCAGAGGGCGCGCTGGCGCGGCTCTATGCCGAGCAGCAGGATTCGGCGGCCGCCCATTATGCGACTCGGCTCGAGGCGCTGTTCCCCGACCGGCTCTACATCGAGATCGTCCGCCGGCTCGACGAGGTCGAGGGCAGGGCCGAGCCGAAGCTGCTCGACCTCGCCTATGACCGGAACCTGCCGCTGGTCGCGACCAATCCGAGCTGCTTCGCCGAGCCGACCTTCCACGAGGCGCATGACGCGATGCTGTGCATCGCCAACAGCTCTTATGTCGCATCGGACGATCGCCCGCGCTCCTCGCCCGATGCGTGGATGAAGCCGGCGACCGAGATGAAGAGCCTGTTCTCGGACTTGCCCGAGGGCATCGCCAACACGCTCGTCGTCGCCCAGCGCTGCGCCTATGCCGCGCCGAAGCGCAAGCCGATCCTCCCCAGCCTTGCCGGCGACCGCGAGGGCGAGGCGAAGATGCTGCGCGATCTCTCCTGGGAAGGGCTGGAGAAGCGGCTGGAAAAGGCCGGGATCACCGATGCCGCCGAGCGCAAGGTCTATGAGGAACGGCTCCAGTTCGAGCTCGACATCATCATCCAGATGGGCTTCCCGGGCTACTTCCTGATCGTCGCCGACTTCATCCAATGGGCGAAGGCGCATGACATTCCCGTCGGCCCGGGCCGTGGCTCGGGCGCAGGCTCCGCAGTCGCCTGGGCGCTGACCATCACCGATCTCGATCCGCTCAAGCTGGGCCTGCTGTTCGAACGCTTCCTCAATCCGGAACGCGTCTCCATGCCCGACTTCGACATCGACTTCTGCGAAACCCGACGTGGCGAGGTGATACGCTACGTCCAGCAGAAATACGGTTCCGACCACGTCGCGCAGATCATCACCTTCGGTACGATGAAGGCGCGCGCGGTGGTCAAGAACGTCGGCCGCGTGCTGCAGATGAGCTATGGCCAGGTCGATCGCCTCGCCAAGCAGATCCCGAACCACCCGACCGATCCCTGGACGCTCGAACGCACGCTGAACGGCGTGAGCGAGTTCCTCGCCGAATACAACGCGCACAAGGAGATCAAGAACCTCGTCGATCTCTCGATGCGGCTCGAGGGTCTGCCGAGCCACTCGTCGACGCACGCCGCCGGCGTGGTGATCGGCGATCGCCCGCTGTCGCAGCTCGTCCCGCTCTACCGCGATCCGCGCTCGGACATGCCGGTCACCCAGTTCGACATGAAATATGTCGAGGGCGCCGGGCTGGTGAAGTTCGACTTTCTCGGCCTCAAGACGCTGTCGGTGCTCAAAAAGGCGGTCGAGCTGCTTGCCGATCGCGGGCTCGACGTCGATCTCGATGCGCTCGCCTGGGACGATACCGAAGTCTATGACCTGCTCCAGCGCGGCGACACGGTGGGCGTGTTCCAGCTGGAATCGGAAGGCATGCGGCGCACGCTGACCGCGGTGCGCCCGACCAATTTCGGCGACATCATCGCGCTCGTCTCGCTCTATCGCCCGGGCCCGATGGACAACATCCCGAGCTTCGGCCACCGCAAGGGCGGGCGCGAGGAGATCATCTACCCGCACGACCTGCTCGAGCCGATCCTGAAGGAGACCTACGGGATCTTCGTCTATCAGGAGCAGGTGATGCAGGCCGCCCAGATCCTGGCCGGCTATTCGCTAGGCGGCGCAGACATGCTCCGCCGCGCGATGGGCAAGAAGATCAAGGCGGAGATGGACGCCCAGCGCGAGACCTTCGTGAAGGGCTGCGCCGAGCACAACAACATCAAGCCGGCCAAGGCGAACGAGCTGTTCGACTTGATCGACAAGTTCGCCGGCTATGGCTTCAACAAATCACACGCCGCCGCCTATGCGCTGCTCGCGTACCAGACGGCGTGGCTGAAGGCGCATCACCCGCACGAGTTCTTCGCCGCCTCGATGGCGTACGACATCCACCAGACCGACAAGCTGGCGATCTTCGTCGACGACATGAAGCGTCTCGGGATCCGCTATCTGTCGCCCGACATCAATCGCAGCCAGGCCGATTTCTTCGTCGAGAAGACCGAGGAGGGGCTGGCGGTCCGTTATGCGCTGGGCGCGCTCAAGGGTGTCGGTGAGGGCGCGATGGAAGAACTGGTGCGCGACCGCGAGGAACGGGGCGTCTACAAGACCCTCGACGATTTCGCGCTGCGTACCAACCCTCAGCTGATCAACAAGCGCCAGCTGGAAACCCTGGCGGCTGCCGGCGCCTTCGACTCGATCAACGACAATCGTGCCGGCGTCTATGGCGCGGCCGAGCGGATCATGGCGGTGTGCCAGCGCTCGCACGGGGAACGGAACAGCTTCCAGGCTTCGTTCGACATGCTCACCAAGCCCGCCGGTGACGAGATCCGCCTGTCCGAGAACGTCTATTGGTCGACCGCCGACCGGACCGGGCACGAGCGCGAGGCCTTTGGCTTCTATTTCCAGGCGCACCCGCTCGACCGCTTCCAGCACCTCGCCAGGAGCTTCGGTGCGCGCGACATCGTCTCGCTGGGCGAGGTCGACATTCCGCCGGGCACCCGCGTCGGCGCGACGCTCGCGGCGCTGGTCGAGGATTGCCGCCCGCGCACCTCGGCGCGAGGCAACAAGTACATGATGGCGACGATCTCGGACAAATCGGCCCAGGCCATCGCCACCTGCTTCGAGGACAGCGCCGTCCCCGATCTCGAGCGCTGTGCCCGCGAGGGCGGCTGCGCGGTGCTGACCGTCGAGCTCGACAAGCGCGCCGGTGAGGACACGCCGCGCGTCTCGATCAAGCGCGTCCAGAGCTTCGAGAGCCTGGCCAACACCGCGCGGCTGGTGCTCGACGTGACGATCGACGATGTCCAGGCGATCCCGATCCTCGCCGGCATCATCGGCGACCAGCGCGGCGGGCGCGGCGAGGTGCTGGTCCATGTCGGCATCGCCGGCGGCGTCGCCGAGATCGTGCTCGGCCGCGACTTCCGGCTCGATGGCGAGTTGCGCCAGAAGATCGAGAATGTCCCCGGCATCCGCTGGGCGGTGCTCAAGAGCGCCGCGGCGAAGCTGGCCGAGGCGGCATAGGCACTGCCCCTTCTCCCTTTGGGAGAAGGGAGGGGCCCGCCGCCGAAGGCGGTGGGAGGGATGAGGGCGAAAGCGCCTCAGGCGAAAGCGACCCTCACCCAACCCTCTCCCAAAGGGAGAGGGCTCTTGATGTGGTCCCGAAATCCTTCCTTACACAGCCCACTCTCGACACCTGCGCCATCCACAGGTTACGCTCCTCGAAAAAGCGGTATGGAGAGCGAGGATGCTGGGTGGAATGCAGGATTTCGAGCTGCGCGTGACCACGCTGCTCGATCACGCGGCGCGCGAGCATTGGGGGCGGGAGCTCGTCACGCGCTGGGCAGACGGCAGCGAGACGCGCACCACCTGGGCCGGCATCGCCCGTGACGCGCGCAAGCTCGCCCAGGCGCTCGAGCGGCTCGGCGTCAAGAAGGGCGACCGGGTCGGCACGCTGGCGATGAACCATAGCCGCCACCTGGTCGCCTGGTACGGCACCGCCGGCATGGGCGGGCTGGTCCACACGATCAACCCGCGCCTGTTCGACGACCAACTCGCGTTCATCGCCAACCATGCCGAGGACAAGGTCCTGTTCTACGACCGCGCCTTCGCGCCGATCGTCGAGCGGTTGAAGCCGCACTGGACGACGATCGAGCATTATTACTGCTTCGACAGCGACGGCCCGGACGGGTTCGAGGTGCTGCTCGCCGCCGAGGACGGCAATTACGAGTGGGTGAAGGGCGACGAGCGCGAGCCCTGCATGATCTGCTACACCAGCGGCACCACCGGCAATCCGAAGGGCGTGATCTACACCCACCGCTCCAGCGTGATCCACGCGATCGCCGAGATGCAGCCCGATGTGTTCGACCTGTCTGCGCGAGCGGTGGCGATGCCGATCGTGCCGATGTTCCATGCGGTCGGCTGGGGCCTGCCCTGGGCCGGCGCCGCGGCCGGGATCAAGTTCGTCTTCTCGGCGGTCAACGATCCGCTGGTGCTGTGCGAGCTGATGAACCGCGAGAAGGTCACCCACACCGCCGGCGTGCCCACCGTCTGGTTCGCGATGTTCCAGTATATGGACGCGACCGGTGCGAAGCCCGAGCATCTGAAGATCGTCACCATCGGTGGCTCGGCCGCGCCGCGCGCGATGATCGAGCGGCTGATGAAGATGGGCATCCGCGTCAACCATGCCTGGGGCATGACCGAGACCAGCCCCATCGGCACGATGGGTGCGCCGTCCTGGGACTGGGACGATCTAAGCTTCGAGGCGCAGGTCGACCAGGTCTGCAAGCAGGGCAAGGTGCCGTATGGCGTCGAGCTGCGCGTGGTCGACGACGAAGGCGTGGTCCAGCCGCGCGACGGCAAGAGTTCCGGCCGGCTGCAGGTGCGCGGACCCTGGATCGTGCAGAGCTATTTCAAGGCGGACGAGCCCGCGGTCGATGCCGACAACTGGTTCGACACCGGCGACGTCGCGCTGCTCCATCCGGACGGCACGATGCAGATCACCGATCGCGCCAAGGACGTGATCAAGTCGGGCGGCGAGTGGATCAGCTCGGTCGAGCTGGAGAATGCCGCGGTCGGCTGCGCCGGCGTCGCCGAGGCAGCGGCGATCGGCGTTTATCACCCGAAATGGGAGGAGCGCCCGATCCTGCTGGTGATCCGCAAGCCCGGCAGCGAAGTGACGGCGGCGGAAGTGCAGGCGCATCTCGCCCGGCACGTCGCCAAATGGTGGCTGCCCGACGAGGTCCACTTCGTCGAGAGCCTGCCGCACACCGCCACCGGCAAGCTCCTCAAGACCGCGATCCGGGCGCAGTACAAGGACTTCAAGCTGGCGGCGGCATAACAATTCCTCCCCCAGCATGCTGGGGGAGTGGGACCGCGCGACGCAGTCGCGTGGTGGACGGGCCGCCGACGAAGGCGGCGTCCCACCATTGCCCCTCCACCATTCGCTACGCGAACGGTCCCCCTCCCCGAGGCAAGCTCGGGGAGGAATTGAAGATCACATCCCCGCGAACGCCGCCGTCACTTCACTCGCCTTGGCGTCCTTGAACCGGGCGCAGTTGCGGATTCCTTCCACCGCGCGGTCGAGCGACAGCGTGCTGCCGCCCTCGGCGCGCAGCTTGGCGTCGACCGTGTCGGCAGCCGCCAGCGAGCATTGCGACTTGAACATCTGCGCCGAGCGGCCCGAGAAGATGCCGCCGCCGCCGCTGGCCTTCGAGAACTCGTCGAAATGCTCGAGCATATAGGCGAGTGCCGCATCGCGCGTGTCCACGTCCTTCATGAACGTCGATGCGGCGAACAGCCGCTCGCGCGGGGTGTAGCGGGTGTCGTTGAACTCGGTGAAATACCATTTGGCGACATCGGCGTTGCCCGAGCCGGCGATGGCGCGGAACGCTGCCTGGCGCAGGCCCGGCGTCTTGCCTGCCAGCGCCGCCTCGGCGAGCGTCTTGGCGAAGGGCACGCCGCGATCCTCGACCGTGACGGTCAGCGCCAGCGATGCGAAGTCGTTGTCCAGCGCCTTGGTGTCGCCGGCCAGCCAGGCATCGGCCGCCGCGCTCAGCTTCGTGCGGAGTGCCGCGTCATGGCCATTGTCGGCGACGAAACCGACCAGCTGCTCGCGCAGTTCGGCGGTGTCGGCATTGTCCTTTTCATGCGCGCCGGCCTTGGGATCGAAGCCGATCTTGTCGAGCATCGGCCCATAGATATCGACGAACAGCTTGCGATAGGCGGGCTGGGCAGCTTCGCCGATCAGCCCACGCTGGCGCAGGCCGGCGAGCCGCTCGCCATTGTCGAGCTGCATCTTGGTCTTGGGATGCTGGGCCATCGAACGGGCCAGCGCGACGAGCTGCTGGGTCTTTGCCTTGCCGGCATAGAAGCTCGCCCACAGGCTGTCGTCCACCGCCAGCGCCTCGCCGGTCGGCAGCGTCGGGGCGGCGGCGATCAGCGCGTCCCAGTCGGCGGGGTCGAGGTCGAAGCGATAATAGCCCCAGCCGCCCGCATTGGGGACGAGCGTGCCCGTGCCGTTCGAGACGATGGGCGCGCTCGGCTTGTCGAGCAGCATGCAGTTCTTGGTCTCGCCCTGGCGGGTGCAGATCGGGACGATCCACTGCTGCGCCGGCGCATTGGTGCCGAAATAGGCGAAGCGCTGCTGGCTGGCGGTGAGGATGCCGTTCTGGCGGTGGAAGGTCACCACCGGCACGCCCTGCTGGTCGACGAAGCTGCGCAGCGATTCGAGCACGCGCGGATCGTGCGCGGCATCGGCGAGCGAGCCGAAGAACTGCTCGGTCGAGGCATTGCCATATTCATGGCGCTTCATGTGCAGGCGCACGCCGTCGCGGAACTTCTCGTCGCCCATATAGGCGGCGATCATCCCGACGACCTGGCCGCCCTTGCCATAGGTGATCTGGTCGAACGCCGCGTCGATATCGGCGTCGTTGGTGATCTTCTGGTGGATCGGCCGGCCGGCGACGAGCGAATCCAGGTCCATCGCCTCGAAGCCTTCCCCGATCGCATCGACCCCGATGTCGAGGTCGGGGCGCCATTCATTGCCGATCCGGTAGCCCATCCAGTTGGCGAAGCTCTCGTTCAGCCAGATATCGTCCCACCAGGCCGGGGTGACGAGATCGCCGAACCACTGGTGCGAAAGTTCGTGCGCCACGACCATGCCGAAGGTCTGCTTGCGCGAGGTGGCGTCGCTCTCGTCGACGAACAGGATGCCGTCGCCATAGATGTCCGCGCCGGCATTCTCCATCGCGCCCGGCATCACCGGCGAGCCGATCTGGTCGAGCTTGGGGAAGGGGAAGGCCTGGCCGAAATACTTCTCGAGCAGCGAGACGATCGGGCCGGAATTGTCCAGCGCGAACTGCATCTCGCCCTTGTAGGGCTTGGTGCCGACGATCCGCAGCGGCAGCGGGGCCTTGCGCTGCGCGGTGGCGGGAACCTTGCCGGCAAGGGTCTGGAACGGGCCGACGACAAAGGCGACTAGATAGGTCGGCAGCGGCTTGGTGGCGATGAAGCGGTGCTTCACGAGCTCGCCGACCTTGGTGGCCTTGCCCGTCTCGGGCGCGTTGCTCAGCGCGACGAAGCCCGGCTTGGTGGTGAGCGAGACAGTGAAAGGCGTCTTGAACCCCGGCTCGTCGAAGCCCGGAAAGGCTGCGCGGGCGTCGATCGATTCGAACTGCGTCCAGCTGTACCAGTCGCCGGCCACGTTGATGCGGTACGGCCCGGAGGCGCCGCCGCCAAACGCCGCGTCATAGTCGAACTTCAGCGTGACCTTGCCCGGCTGCACCGTCTTGCCGAAATCGATCTGGGCGAGGCCGTGCGGGCTCTTCTGGGTGAAGGTCAGCGGCACTTCCTTGCCGCCGACGATCGCCACCGCCTTGGTCACGTTGAGGTTGCGGCCGTGCATCCACACCGCCTGCGCCGCCTTGTTCAGCCGCACGTCGATCTCGGCATGGCCGCTGAAGCGCGGCTTCTCCGGCACGATCGTCAGGTCGAGCCGATAGGCGAGGGGCGTCACCGTGTCCGGCAGCTTGCCGGTCGGCTGGGCATCCTGGGCATGGGCGAGAGCGGGAAGGGTGAGAGCGAAAGCAAAGGCAAGCGCGCGCATGAGGCATCCTTATGGTCTTCGGCAGGGACTAGGCGTGCCGCGATGCGCGTGCAATCCGCGAACTGTTTCACTCCGCTTACCGTATGTTTCCTGATTATGTCCGAATCGGCCATACAGCTAGAGAGGTGGCAGGTCCTCGGACCCGGGCGGCGTTTTGATCCCTCTTTCCGCCGCCCCACCTCTCGAGGCCACCGCACCCACGCGGTGGCCACCCTTTCCCCGGCACCAGCGAAACACTTGGCCATTGCGCCGAAACATGGCTTGGTTATTGGTAGCGCTATCATAAGATAAGCACGGAGAGGGATATGGGGCTGATCGCGCGCCTGATGGCGCTGGTCCTGCTGCTGGGCGCCGCAGCGGCGCCGGGCGAGCGTTGGGTGACGGCCTGGGCGACGTCGCAGATGATCCCGGGCAATAATGCGCTGCCCGCCGAGGATCTGAAGGATGCGACGATCCGCCAGATCGTCCGCATCCAGATCGCCGGCACCAGGCTGCGGGTGCGCCTCACCAATGCCTATGGCACCCAGCCGCTGCGCATCGGCGCGGCGACGGTCGCGCGTTCGGTCGATCCCGCCTCGGCCAGGATCGACACAGCCAGCCTGACCGGCCTGCGTTTCGGCGGCGCGAAGAGCGTCACCATTCCGGCGGGCGCCGACTATTGGTCCGATCCGATCACCCTCTCGGTGAAGGCAGGCGCGGATCTGGCGATCACCCTCTATCTGCCTGATGCCCCGGCGCAGCAGACCGGCCATCCGGGCTCGCGCGCGACCAGCTACATGCTCCACGGCGACCATAGCGGCGATGCCGACCTGCCCGGCGCGAAGACCGCCGATCGCTGGGTTCAGATCGGCGCGATCGAGACGGTTTCGACCCGGGCATCTGCGGTGGTGATCCTCGGCGACTCGATCACCGACGGCTACGGCGTCCAGCCCAATACCAACATGCGCTGGACCGACGCGCTCCAGCGTCGCCTGCGCGCCACTCCGGAACTGGCCGACATGGCGGTGCTCAACGCCGGCATCGGCGGCAACCGGCTGCTCAACGATGGCCTCGGTCCCAATGCGATGGCGCGGTTCGACCGCGAGGTGCTGAGCCATCCGGGCGTCACCCATCTCGTGATCTTCGAGGGCGTCAACGACCTCGGCACGCTGACCCGCGATGCCCCGGCGACGCCCGAGGCGCATGCGGCGCTCGTCGAGGGGATGATCGGCGCCTATCGCCAGATGGCCGCCCGCGCCCGCGCACACGGGATCAAGGTGATCGGCGCGACGATCACGCCCTATGGCGGTTCGGCCTATTATCACCCCGATGCGCAGAACGAGGCCGATCGCGCCGCGGTCAACGCCTGGATCCGCACGCCCGGCAATTTCGACGGGGTGATCGACCTCGACGCCGCGATGCGCGATCCCGCCGCGCCGACCAAGCTTTTGAAGACCTATGACAATGATGGGCTCCACCCCTCGGTCGCCGGCTACCAGGCGATGGCGGACGCGGTGCCGCTGTCGCTCTTCTCGGACAAAGTGAAGGACAAGGGCCGGGTAGCTGCGGCACCGGTTGCGCCCGCGCCGATGATCGCCTTCACCTTCGACGACCTCACCGCTCATGCGCCACTGCCCCAGGGCTATACCCGCGTCGGTATCGCCGAGCAGATCATCGCCGCGCTCAAGGCCAGCAACGCGCCGGCGATGGGCTTCGTCAACGGCGTCCAGCTCGAGCGCGAGCCGGCCTCCGCGCCGGTGCTCGACAAATGGCGCGCGGCGGGGCTGCCGCTCGGCAATCACGGCTGGAGTCATGCCAATCTCAACGACCTGACCGATGCGCAATTCCTGTCAGAGCTGGAGAAGAACGAGCCGATCCTCAAGGCGAAGATGGGCGCGGCCGACTGGCGCTGGTTCCGCTATCCGTTCCTCTCCGAAGCCTCGGCCGACCCGGCGAAGCGTGCCCGCATCCGCAAGCAGCTGGCGGAGCGCGGCTACAAGGTCGCCACGGTGACGATGGATTTCTCCGACTGGGCGTTCAACAACACCTATGCCCGCTGCGTCGCCAAGGGGGATGCCGATGCGATCCTGAAGATGGAGCATAGTTGGTTGGGCAACGCCGCGGTTCAGGCGGATCGCTCCCGCGAGATGGCCAAGGCGCTCTATGGCCGCGACATCCCCTATGTGCTGCTGATGCACCTCGGCGCCTTCGATGCGCGCATGATGCCCCGGCTGATCGCGCTGTACCGCGAGAAGGGCTACCGGTTCGTCTCGATCGAGGAGGCTGAGCGCGACGCCTATTATGCGCCCGAGACGAACCCGGCGCTGCCGCCGCAGCCCCAGGGGCTGAACGGGGCGATGGCGGCAAAGGGGCTCAAGGAGCCCCAGGCGCCCGCGCTGCTGCCGCTGGATACGATGTGCACCTGATCTCCCTCTCCCCTCCAGGGGAGAGGGCCGGGGAGAGGGGCCTGTCGATAGCTGACCTCAATTGCCCCTCTCCCCAACCCTCTCCCCGCAAGCGGGGAGAGGGAGAAATCAGAACAACTCCCCCTGCGCGCCTCGCGGCGGCCGGAACAGGTCCGTCCTGAGCCGCAGCACCTCCTGGTCCAGCCCATAGCGCTTCGCTGCCATCTTGAACCGCGTGCGCAACAGCTCCGCCCAGGGGCCGTGCCCCCGGAAGCGCGTGTGGAAATTGGGATCGTTGTCCTTGCCGCCGCGGATAGACTGGATCGTCGCCATCACCTTGCCAGCGCGATCGGGGAAATGGGTGTCGAGCCAGGCGCGGAACAGCGGCGCGACTTCGTGGGGCAGCCGCACCGGCAGGAAGAACGCCGTCCGCGCGCCCGCCGCCGCTGCGCGCTCGAGGATATGCTCGATCTCGTGATCGGTCACCTGCGGGATCACCGGCGCCAGCGAGACGAACACCGGCACGCCCGCATCGGCAAGCTGCCGCACTGCCTGCAGGCGCTTCTCCGGATGCGGCGCGCGTGGCTCCACCGTCATCGCGATCTTCGGATCGAGCGAGGTGATCGAGAGCATCACCGCCGCCAGTCCCTTCCTCGCCATCGGCGCCAGGATATCGAGGTCGCGCGTCACCCGGTTGGACTTGGTGGTGATGGTCAGCGGGTGGTCATGCTCGGCGAGCACCTCGATGCAGCCCCGCGTGATCCGCCACTCCGCCTCGATCGGCTGATAGGGATCGGTGTTGGTCCCGAAGGCGATCGGCCGGCAGACATAGCCCCGCTTGCCCAGTTCGGCGCGCAGCAGCTCCGGCGCGTCGGGCTTGGCGAACAGCCTGCTCTCGAAATCCAGCCCCGGCGACAGGTCGAGATACGCATGGGTCGGCCGGGCGAAGCAATAGATGCAGCCATGCTCGCAGCCGCGATAGGGATTGATCGAGCGATCGAAGGCGATGTCGGGCGACTGGTTGCGGGTGATGATCGTCCGCGCCCGCTCGATCGTGACCGAGGTACGCAGCGGGGGCGGGGCGTCGTCCAGCGCCGCGCGCATGTCGAGCCATTCCCCATCCGCCTCGCGCGCGGGAAGGTTGAAGCGGCTGCTTGCCTCGTTGAGGGTGGCGCCGCGCACCGGCCGACTCTTTGCCATTGCCAAAGCCTAGGCGCGCATCTAGAACATAGCAAGAACATTGGAGGCGAACATGGCACGGATCAGCTATCTCGAACTGCCCTCGAAGGACGTGGCGGGCACGCGCGACTTCTATGCGAAGGCATTCGACTGGAAGTTCACCGATTTTGGCCCGGACTATGCGGCGACCACCACCGGCGACACCGATCTCGGCATCAACGGCAGCACCGATCATGTGATCGAGCAGCTGCTGCCGATCATCGAGGTGCAGGATCTCGAGGCGGCGTTCGAGGCAGTGAAGGCCGCGGGCGGCGAGATCGTCGTGCCGATCTTCAGCTTCCCCGGCGGCCGGCGCTTCCACTTCCGCGATCCGGCGGGCAACGGCCTGGGCGTGTTCGTCAACGAACCGGAATGATTGCCGCGCTGGCACCTCGGGGATAGGGTTGGCGGAACAGGGGGTTCCGGCGTGCCTGGCATGGCCGGGATTCCCGCACCGCAAATGCAGGAGGGGGAATGATGCGGCGTGCAATGATGGCAGTCGCGCTGGCCGCAGGCATCTGGGCGATGCCGGCGATGGCGCAGGGCGCCGATCCGGCCCGGATGGTCGATCTGTCGCGGCCCGAGCAGGTGGCCAAGCTCCTCCAAGAGGCGGGCTACAAGGCCGAGCTGCTGAAGCATGATTCGAACGGCGATCCCTATATCTCCAGCGCCGCCAACGGCTCGGCGTTCACGATCGAGTTCTACGATTGCAGCGCGGCCAAGGGCTGCACCTCGATGCAGTTCTTCTCCTGGTACAAGAAGAAGCCCTATTTCTCGGTCGAGATGGCCAATCGCTGGAACGCCAGGAAGCGTTTCCTGCGCATCGTGATCGACAAGGATGGCGACCTGTCGACCTGGATGGACGTCACCACGATCGGCAAGGTCAGCTTCGCCAATTTCTCCGATACGGTCGACTGGTGGCAGTCGATGACGGCAGACCTGTTCACCTTCATGGACGAGGAAGAGAAGGCGGCCGGCGGGAAGAAGTGAGGTCCGTGAGTTCCTCTCCCTGCAAGGGAGGGGCGGACCGTCTCTCTCAAATCCGATCATCCTGAGTAGGGCTGAGCTTGTCGAAGCCCGTATCGAAGGAAGCCCGTCCTTCGATACGCCATTTCGACAAGCTCAATGGCTACTCAGGATAGCCGGATTTGGGAAATGTCGCGGGCGTCGCGAGGAGCCTTACCGCTCCCCCAGCCGCGGCAGCAATTCCACGAAGTTGCACGGCTTGTGCCGGATATCCAGCTGGCTCGCCAGGATGCCGTCCCAGGCGTCGGTGACCGCGCCGGTCGAGCCGGGCAGGGCGAAGACATAGGTGCCGCGCGCCACCCCGGCAGTGGCGCGGGACTGGATCGTCGAGGTGCCGATCGACTGGTAGCTGAGCCAGCGGAACAGCTCGCCGAAACCGGGAATTTCCTTCTCCTGCACCCGCGCCAGCGCCTCGGGCGTCACGTCGCGGCCGGTCACGCCGGTGCCGCCGGTGGTCAGCACCACCTCGACCTGCGGATCGTCGATCCAGCGTTCCAGCTGGGTCACGATCGCGTCTGCATCGTCCTTGATGATCTCGCGCGCGGCCAGCACATGCCCGGCGGCCGTCAACCGCTCGACCAGCCGGTCGCCCGATCGGTCGTCGGCCAGCGTCCGCGTGTCGGAGACCGTGAGCACCGCGATCCGCACCGGGCGGAAGGCGATGCTGTTATCGATTGGCATTGCCGTCCTGGTGGAAGGCGAGCTTGCGTGCGCTGAGCCGCACCGCGGTCGGGCCCTGCATGCCGGGGAATTTCGGCCACATGCCCTGGGCCAGCGCCTCGCGGCTGCTCGACTTGCGGCCTTCCTGGTTCTCGTACATCCAGTAGTTTCGCAGCACGGTCATCACATAGCCGCGCGTCTCCCAGTACGGGATGCTCTCGATATAGAGCAGCGGATCGCCGCCATCCTTGATCATCGCGTTCCAGTTGGAAACCGGGGTAGGGCCGGCATTGTAGGAGGCGATCACCTTGGGCAGCAGGCCGCCGGTGAAAGGCTGGTCGCGCAGCTGCTCGAGATAGGACTGGCCGATCTCCATGTTGACCGAAGGCTTGGTCAGGTCGCTGGCGGCATAGTTCATGCCGTTGCGCCGGCCGATGTCGATCGCGGCGCCCGTCTTCACCTGCATCAGGCCCATCGCGCCAGCGGCGCTGCGGATCTCCGAGTTGAAGCGCGATTCCTGCAGCGTGTGCGCGAACACCAGCGCCTTGTCGACGCGCCAGCCGCCGGCCGGGGTCCAGTTCGGCGCCGGATAGCGCGCCGCGGTCAGCGGCTGGGTACCCTGCGGGCAGTTATGGGTGAGCCAAAGCTGGGTGGAGGGCAGGCTCAGCCGGCCCGCCAGGCGGGTCAGCGCGAGATGCTCGGACGCCGAGCCGATCTTGGCCTGGTAGCGCAGCACCTCGTCGGCCAGCCCATCCTCGTCGATCTCGACCAAGGCGGCGGCGACGCGGACGTTGGGGCGGCGCTCCAGCGCGCGCCAGTCCTCGGCGACGAACCGCTCGCCCTTGCCGGGCTTGTCCTCGATGCCCAGCGCCGACTTGGCGAGCAGGCCGTAGAAGGTCTCGCCATATTGGGTGGCGGCGCGCAGCTTCACCTCGACCTTGTCTGGATGGCCGCACGCCATTTCGGCGCGCGAGCCCCAATAGAGGCCGGCGGAACGCAGCTCGGTGTCGGCGGCGCGGGTGGCGACGCGCTCGAAAGCGGCGGTGGCGCCGGCACAGTCCTGCTCGCGCCAGGCGGCGAGCCCGGCGACCCAGTCGGCCTGCGGGGCCCAGTCACCCGATCCGTCCTGCGCCTTGGCGGCGACGCGGCGGGCATTCTCGTCATCGCCCGCGACATAATAGATCCAGGCGACCTTCTGCTGCCACTCGGTCTTCGCCTCGGGCGTCAGATCTGCCTCGAACTTGCTCACCACGCCCTCGGCCTCGAGGCCCTGGTCGGCCTTCACATAGGGCTGGATGGCAAGCGCGATCTCGGTGGCGGCGGTGTCGCTCCTGATCGAGCGGGCGCGCTGGCGGACCGGGGCGCCATCATACCAGACGAGGCGCGCGGCTGCCGGAATGGCCGGGGTGGAGACCGCGCCGCGGGTCCTGGCCATGCGGCTGAGCTGGTCGGCCTGGGGCAGCTCCGGGGCGTCGCCGATCAGCTGGAGGATCGGCGCGAGCTCGACCTTGGGCGAGTTCTTGGCGGTATAGAGCTCGGCGCGGGCGATCGAATGGAGCGGGCCCGGCTTCATCGAATCGAGCTGGAGCTGGGCATCCTGCCAGCGCTGGGCGCGGATCGCGGCGAACACCTTGCGGTATCCGGCCTTCTGGTCCGAATCGAGCTGCTCGGGAATGCCGTCGCCTTCGCGTGGGGCAGGGGCAGCGGCGCCGTCTTCGGCCGTGTTGGCATTGGTGGTGCCGGCCGACAGATCGGCGGCATGGGCCAGCGCCGGTGACGCGATCAACGCGGCGGCAAGCAGGATACGCATGGTCACAGGGTCCCCCGGGTCAACTGCAGCAGGTGCTTCCAGGCTTCGCTCTTGGCGGCCGGGCGCTCCAACAGGAAGCGCGGGTGCAGGCTCGCTACGGCTGCGGTTTTGCCACCGAAGTGGTTAACATCAACTAAACCATTTGCTGCGCCGCCGTCATTCGTCTCAGCCAAGACACGGCTTGCCGTTTGTCCCAAAATCAACAGCTTAGCAGGCTGGAGCAGCTTGAGGTGATGCTTGGTGATCTCGATCAGCCGGCCCTCCTGGTCGGGCGGGATCCGCCCGGCGAGCGGGCGGGCGACCGCGAGCGGCAGGAAATAGACCGAATCACGCGCGATCCCCGCAGCGGTCAGCATGCGCGCGAACAGCTTTCCGGCGGCGCTGTCGGCGAGAATCTCGCTCTGGTCGTCGCTTTCCGGCATGTCGGTCAGCACGACGATCTGGGCGTTCGCGGGGCCGCTCGGGGCGATCTTCGGGGTCATCCAGCCGGCCTCTGGCACGGTCTCGCCGGTGCGCCAGGCGGTGAAGGCGGCAAGCGTGTCCGGCAGGACCTCGGGCTGGGGCGACGTTACGGCAGCCTGCGCCACCTGCACGGGCGCCGGCCGCGCGAGCCAGTCGCGAGCCTCATCCTCCTGAAGGGTTTCGACACCCGCATCGCGCCACCATTCGAGTGCGCTCGCGAGGGTACGCCCCCAATCCGCTGTGTATTCGCCTCCCACCACTGCACAGAGTCACGGCTTGACGGGCGGGTCAATCTGCCTTCATCGACCAAGGGACAGGACGTTGCCAGCATGCGACGACAAGCGGTGCGGCGCGTTTCAGGCCAAGACTATGAAGGATGCGATGATGAGCGAACGGGAGTCGATGCCCTATGACGTCGTGATCGTCGGCGCGGGCCCCGCGGGCCTTTCGGCGGCGATCCGGCTGAAGCAGCTGGCCAGCGAAGCGGGCAGCGAGCTTTCGGTGTGCATCCTGGAGAAGGGCTCCGAGGTCGGCGCCCATATCCTTTCCGGCGCGGTGATCGATCCCAAGGCGCTCGACGAGCTGCTGCCGACGTGGCGCGAAGATGGCTGCCCGCTGGCGAGCACGCCGGTGACCGAGAACCATCACTGGGTGCTGAGCGCGAAGGGCAAGTCGGGCTTCCCCGAGTTCATCACCCCGCCGTTCCTGCACAACAAGGGCACCTATACCGGCTCGCTCGGCAATCTCTGCCGCTGGCTGGCGGGCAAGGCCGAGGAGCTGGGTGTCGAGATCTTCCCGGGCTTCGCCGCGGCCGAGATCCTCTACCACGACAATGGCAGCGTGAAGGGCGTCGCCACCGGCGACATGGGCGTGGCGCGCGACGGCGAGCACAAGGGCGATTACCAGCCCGGGCTCGAGCTGCACGCCAAGTACACCTTCTTCGCCGAGGGCTGCCGTGGGCATCTGACCAAGCAGCTGATCCGCAACTTCGAGCTCGACAAGGACAGCCAGCCGCAGATCTACGGCATCGGCATCAAGGAGCTGTGGGACATCGATCCCGCCAATCACGTGCCGGGCCGCGTGATCCACACCCAGGGCTGGCCGCTGACCGACGGCGCCAATGGCGGCGGCTTCCTCTATCATCAGGCCGACGGGCAGGTCGCACTCGGCTTCGTCACCTGGCTCAGCTACAAGAACCCCTATCTCTCGCCCTTCCAGGAGATGCAGCGCTGGAAGACGCATCCGGAGATCGCCGCGATCCTCAAGGGCGCCAAGCGCGTCTCCTATGGCGCCCGCGCCATCTCGGACGGCGGCTGGCAGTCGGTGCCCAAGCTGGTCGCGCCGGGTGCAGCGCTGATCGGCGACGCGGCGGGCTTCCTCAACGTGCCGCGGATCAAGGGCACCCACACTTCGATGAAGAGCGGCATGATGGCGGCCGAGGCGGCCTTTGCCGCGGTCGGTGCCGGCCGCGAGGCGGACGAGCTTGCCGCCTATCCCGAGGCCTATGAGAAGAGCTGGGTCTACAAGGAGCTGCGCGGCGTGCGCAACGTGGCGCCCCTGGTCAAGAAGTTCGGCGACACCTGGGGCACCTTGCTTGCCGGTGCGGCGATGTGGAGCGAGCTGATCGGCCTGCGCTGGCCCTTCACGATGAAGCACAAGCCCGACAATGAGGGGCTCTGGCACGCCTCGGTCGCGCCGAAGATCGACTATCCCAAGCCCGACGGCGTGCTGACCTTCGATCGTCTCTCCTCGGTGTTCATCTCGAACACCAATCACGAGGAGGACCAGCCGGTCCATTTGACGCTGAAGGACCCGGAAATCCCGATTAACTACAATCTTCCGGTGTACGCCGAGCCGGCGCAGCGCTACTGTCCCGCGGGTGTCTACGAAGTTGTCGGCGAAGGCGACGATCTGCGCTTCCAGAT
>Ga0102592_1000231_pt1 | contig 126749 bp, 131 predicted proteins | sample AraplaCol_mMF_r2_FD_76861 | JGI IMG/M metagenome (GOLD analysis project Ga0102592, IMG submission 76861) | Arabidopsis root microbial communities from North Carolina, USA - plate scrape MF_Col_mMF_r2 (SPADES assembly) (version 2) | ecosystem: Host-associated > Plants > Roots > Endosphere...
CGTGCTTGTAAAGGCATTCGGAAGCAGTGGAGTCGTGCCTCCCTTCGTGGCGACGTGGATACCGGTGGTCGTCGCGCTGGCCTTGGGTGCGACTATTCTGCTTCATCAGGAGGACGGCTAGTGGCGGCAGGCGACCGCAAGTATTTTAGTAAACAGCTGGTTGCCCTGCTTGTCGGTGCGACTGTATCTTCCTATTTCGGCAGTGCCCCGGCCTCTTACGGCCAGGCCAGCGCGCCCGAACAAACGATAAAGAATAAGATTCCTGAAGGGGCGAAGCTTCTGCTTTCGGCCAACGAACTCCTCTACAATCGCGACGCCCAGTTGGTGTCGGCGGTCGGCGGCGTTCAGATCAATTATGGCGGCTACAAAATGGTCGCACAGAAGGTCGAGTACAATCAGAAGACCGGCCGGATGATGGCGCTCGGCAATGTCGAGCTGGTCAGCCCCGACGGCAACCGCATCTATGCAGACAACCTTGACGTGACCGACAATTTCGCGGACGGGTTCCTGAACGAACTGCGCATCGAAACGGCTGACAATACGCGTATCGTCGCCGAGAGCGGCGAGCGTGTCGGCGGCACGCAGATGATTCTGAACAAGGGCGTCTACACGGCCTGCCTTCCCTGCGCCGAAGATCCGAAACGCGCGCCCTTCTGGCAGGTCAAGGCCAAGCGCGTGATCCAGAACGGCGTGACGCACACGATCCGCCTGGAGCGCGCGCGCTTCGAACTGCTCGGTTATCCGATCGCCTTCGTGCCGGTCATGGAAGTTCCCGACAATACGGTGAAGCGCAAGTCCGGCTTTCTCTTCCCGACGATGAGCCTGTCGCAGAATCTCGGCTTCGGGCTTTCCGTTCCCTATTATTACGTGATCTCGCCGAGCATGGACGCGACGGTCACCGCCACCGGCTACACGGCCCAGGGCTTCCTCGTCGAAGGCGAATTCCGCCAGCGCTTCGAAAATGGCACGCATATCCTGCGCGTCGCCGGCATCGACCAGGCAAAGCCGGACAATTTCAGCTCCGGCACCAGCGATGCCGAAGCCGGCCAGCGTGGCATGGTGGCGTCAAAGGCCGAATTCCGCATCAATCCGCGCTGGACGTTCGGCTGGGACGTCATGATGCAGAGCGACAACAATTTTTCACGCACCTACAAGCTGCGCGGTCTGAGCAGCACGGATCGGACCAACCAGATCTACCTGACGGGGCTTGGAAAACGCAATTATTTCGATATGCGGGCGTTCTATTTCGACGTCCAGGATGCCGACCGGACGAACACGGCCGAGAAAAAGCAGGCGATCGTCTATCCCGCGATGGACTATCACTATGTGGCGCCGCAGCCGCTTGCCGGCGGCGAGCTTTCGGCCGATGTCAACCTGACGAATATTTCGCGCACCCATGACGACTTCTATACCGTCGACGGCTTCGACCGCTTCCGCGGCCTGAAGGGCCAGACCTCGCGGCTGACTGCCGAGCTGCAGTGGAAGCGCACCTACGTCACGCCGACCGGCCTGGTGATCACGCCGCTGCTGGCTGCGCGCGGCGACGCCTTCGCGCTGAACATGGACGATCCCACGGGCTACACCGGCAACTATGTCGACGGCAATTCCGCCACCCGTTCGATGTTCACGGCCGGGCTGGAGATGCGTTATCCGATCCTGATGACGACGGATAACAGCACGCATATTCTCGAGCCGATCGCACAGATCTATGCCCGCCCCGACGAGCAGCTGGCAGGCCGCCTGCCGAACGAGGATGCGCAAAGCTTCGTCTTCGACGCCACCTCACTGTTCGACCGCGACAAATTCTCGGGCTATGACCGCGTCGAAGGCGGGACCCGCGCCAATGTCGGCGTCCAGTACACCGGTACGTTCGACAGCGGCTACAAGCTGCACGGCATTTTTGGCCAGTCCTACCAGATCGCCGGTCAGAATTCGTTTGCGACCGATGATCTCGTCAATGTCGGCGCGGATTCCGGCCTTGAAACCACGCGTTCCGACTATGTCGGCCTCGGCGGCGTCGAGACACCGTTCGGCCTTTCAGTGACCGCCTCCTACCGCCTCGACGAGAAGGATTTCGATTTCCGCCGCGGCGACCTGACGACGGCTTACCAGAACGACACCTTCTCGACGCAGGTGACCTTCACCCATCTCAGCGCCCAGCCGGAATATGGCTTCGACGAAGACAATGACGAGATCCAGACCAGCAGCAGAATCAAGTTCAAGGATTACTGGGCGATTTTCGGCGGCATCGCCTGGGATCTGAATAATGATGTGATCAGCCGCCGGACGCTTGGTCTCTCCTATGACGACGAGTGCACGATCTTCACGATCGCCTACACCGACAGCAGGGATTCCGACGACGAGACGGCAAGCGACTGGACGATCGGCGCACGGCTGACCTTCCGCACGCTCGGCGACATCAAGATCGGCACCGACAGCCTGGAGTGACGGCAGGCGGGCGCAAACATCGCCTGAAGCCATTCTTTCGCCGTAAGCCTGTGCAGGACATTGCCGCCAGTCGATATCTGAGGCATAGGGGTTTCGCGCCGTGACGGGAGCGATTTCTGCATGTCTCGCACTGTGGTAAGGACGCCGCGAACACGTCTCGCGGCGCTATTGGGAGGTCAACAGATGATTGACGCGAAAAAAGCCATAACCACGTTCCTCGCCGGGGCGGCGCTTGCATTGCTGACAAGCCTCGCCGGTCCCGCGCTTGCGGCAAGCGAAGTCAAGGCCGTGGTCAACGGCACCGCCATCACCAGCGGCGATGTCGCCAAGCGCCAGGCCTTCCTGCGCCTGCAGCACACGAAGGCCGATGCGAAGACTGCGCAGGAGCAATTGGTCGACGAAACGCTCAAGCGGCAGGAGGTCTCCCGCGTCCATATGTCGGTTTCGCAGCAGGACGTCGATGCGTCTTTCGCGCGCTTTTCGAGCGGCAACAAGCTTTCCGTCGAGCAAATGTCGCAGATCCTCGATCGCGCCGGCGTCGGCGTCGATCATTTCAAGGCTTTCATCGCCGTACAGATGAGCTGGCCGCGCGTCGTCAACGCGCGCTACGGCTCGACCTCGCGGCTGTCGAACTATGATCTCGTCTCGCGCATGATGCAGAACAACAAACAGAAGCCGGTGACGACGGAATATATGCTGCAGCAGATCATCTTCGTCATTCCGCAAGCCAAGCGCGGCGCCATCACCGGCAAGCGTAAGGGCGAGGCCGAGGCGTCGCGCTCGAAATTTCCGGGCTGTGATCAGGCAAAGGTCTTTGCCGCGACGATGCGCGACGTGTCTGTGCGCGATCTCGGCCGCATGCTCGCCCCCGAGATCCCGCCGGATTGGAAACCGCTGGTCGAGCAGGCCAAGGGCAATACGACGGGCACCCGCGTCACCGACAAGGGCGTCGAATATCTGGCGATCTGCAGCCAGCGCCAGGTCTCCGACGATCAGGCCGCCGAAATGGTCTTCCGCCAGGAAGATCTCGACAAGTCCAAGGCCGGTAAAAAAGATGCCGGCCCGGAAAACGAAAACAGCAAGAAATACCTGGATGAACTGCGCAAAAAGGCGCAGATCGCCTACCGCTGACCGACGATGGCGACACCGTTTTCGCGACCGCTTGCGCTGAGCCAGGGCGACCCCGCCGGCATCGGGCCGGATATTACGCTGATGGCGTGGCTGCGGCGGCGCGAACTCGGGCTGCCGCCTTTCTTCCTGATCGGCGATCCTGATGTTCTGGCGCTGAGAGCCCGCCAGCTCAATCTGGCGGTTTCGATCCGCGAGACGGACACGGCCAGCGAGGCTGCCGGCCTATTTGCCGACGCGCTGCCGGTCATGACCGTACCGGCCGGCATCGAAGTGGTGGCCGGCGAGCCGCATGCGGCTACGGCGAAGGGCACGATCGCATCGATCGAGAAAGCCGTGTCGCTCGTCATCAGCGGCGAGGCGCTCGCGGTCGTGACCAACCCGATCGCCAAGGCCGTGCTCTACGAGGCGGGTTTCCGGTTTCCCGGCCATACCGAATTTCTCGCCGATCTCGCCGCCAGGGCGACGGGCCGGCCGGTGACGCCTGTCATGATGCTGTCCGGTCCGAAACTGCGGGCCATTCCCGTCACTATCCACATTCCAGTCCGGGACGTGCCGCAGGCGCTGACCGGCGAACTGATTGTGGAAACCTGCCGGGTCGCCCATGAAGACCTCAGGCACCGCTTCGGCATCGAGGCGCCGCGGCTCGCCGTTGCCGGCCTCAACCCGCATGCGGGCGAAGGCGGGACGATGGGCCGGGAGGACGAGGACATTATCCGTCCGGCGATCGAGCGCCTGCGCGACGAGGGCATCGATGCGATCGGCCCCCTGCCCGCCGATACGATGTTCCATGACGAGGCGCGGGCGCGTTACGACGTCGCCGTCTGCATGTATCACGATCAGGCGCTGATCCCGGCCAAGGCACTCGCTTTCGACGACAGCGTCAACGTGACGCTCGGGCTTCCCTTCGTGCGCACCTCGCCGGATCACGGCACCGCTTTCGGCATCGCCGGCAAGGGACTGGCGCGCGAGCAGAGCCTCATTGCCGCGCTGAAGCTCGCCGCCCAGCTTGGCCGCAGCGCCGAAAGCCGCCGCTGATGGCTGCACTCGACGGTCTGCCACCGCTTCGTGACGTCATCCAACGCCACGGCCTCGATGCGCGCAAGGCGCTCGGGCAGAACTTCCTGCTCGATCTCAACCTCACCCAGAAGATCGCCCGCACGGCGGGGACGCTCGACGAGGCAACCGTCATCGAGGTCGGCCCCGGCCCCGGCGGGTTGACCCGCGCGATCCTGGCGCTCGGCGCCAGGAAGGTTATCGCCATCGAGCGGGATACACGCTGCCTGCCGGCGCTCGCCGAGATCGCCGATCATTATCCCGGCCGGCTCGAGGTGATCGAAGGCGACGCGCTGAAGACGGATTTCGAGACATTGGCGCCGGAAGGCCCGATCAAGATCATCGCCAACCTGCCCTACAACGTCGGCACGCAGCTTTTGGTCAATTGGCTGCTGCCGAAAGCCTGGCCGCCGTTCTGGCAGTCGCTGACGCTGATGTTTCAGAAGGAAGTCGGCGAGCGTATCGTCGCTGGCGAAGACGATGATCACTACGGCCGTCTCGGCGTGCTCTGCGGCTGGCGGACAGAGGCCCGCATGGCTTTTGACGTGCCGCCGCAAGCCTTCACACCGCCGCCGAAGGTGACGTCGACGGTCGTGCATCTCACACCCCGCGAAAATCCCATCCCCTGCGCTGTCGCCGATCTGGAAAAGGTGACGCAGGCCGCCTTCGGGCAGCGCCGCAAGATGCTGCGCCAAAGCCTGAAACCGCTCGGCGGTGAGCGCCTGCTCATCAAGGCCGGGATCGATCCGGCGCGGCGAGCCGAGACCCTTTCCGTCGAAGAGTTCTGCCTGTTGGCGAACAGCCTTCAAAGCTCGGCGAAAAGCCAGCCGTTCTAGAGCATTTCCGTTTTTCTTCGAATCACGAAAATGCTCTATCTCTTTGTTTTCACGCAATTCCGGACGCAAAACCGCTGTGCACTTTTGCTGGAATTGCTCTAAAGCGACGGCGTTTCTTCCAGCAGTCCGCGGACGAAGTCGAACATGCCATGGCGGCGGTCGCGGCGCAGGCGTTCGGCCTTGACGATCGACTGAACGGCGTCGAAGGCGGTGTCGAGGTCGTCGTTTACGATGACATAGTCATATTCGCGCCAGTGGGCGATCTCGGCGCGGCTGTTGGCGAGGCGCGTCTGGATGACCTCTTCGGAATCCTCGGCGCGGCGATGCAGCCGCGACTGCAGTTCGGTCATGGTCGGCGGCAGCACAAAGATCGAGACGACGTCGGCCGACATTTTCTCCTGCAATTGCTGGGCGCCCTGCCAGTCGATATCGAAGAGCATGTCGCGGCCTTCGGCCATGGCCTGCTCCACCGGCTCGCGCGGCGTGCCATAGAAATTGCCGTGCACCTCGGCCCATTCGAGCAGCGCATCGCTGTCACGCAGCCGCTCGAACTCACGCACGCTCTTGAAGTGGTAATGCACGCCCTCAACCTCGCTCGGGCGGCGCGGGCGCGTGGTAACGCTGACGGAAAGGCCGATATTCTTGTCGATCCCCAGCAGCGTGCGCGCGATGGTGGACTTGCCGGCGCCCGACGGCGACGAAATGACAAGCATCAGACCGCGGCGGGCGATCTGCACGGGCGAAGTTTTCGCCGGTTTCATGTCTTACTCCAAATTCTGGACCTGCTCGCGGAACTGGTCGATCACGACTTTCAGCTCGATGCCGGCAGCGGTGACCGCCGAGGCATTCGACTTCGAGCAGATGGTATTCGATTCGCGGTTAAATTCCTGTGCAAGGAAGTCCAACCGGCGCCCTGCAGGGCCACCTTTCACCAGAAGATCGCGCGCGGCGGCGATATGGGCCTTCAGACGATCGATTTCCTCGCGCAGATCGGCCTTGGTCGCCAGCAGCGCGGCTTCGGCATGCAGCCTGTCGCGGTCGAGCGCGGCCATGCCGTCCATCAGCAAGGCGACCTGCCCGGCAAGCCGCGCAGCGATCTCCTGCGGCGAGCGCGACGGATCGGCCTCGATCGTCCGTGCCAGGCCATCGATCGTCGCGACATGGTCGAGAAGAATGCGGGTCAGCGCCGCCCCTTCCTGTTCGCGCATCGCCCTCAGATCGGCAAGCGCGGCCAACAGACCGGCAGCGATATCGGCGTCACGGGCGGCAAGCGCCTCCTCGCCATCCTCGCCTTCGCGGAATTCCACGATGCCGCGCACCAGGAGCAGCGTATCGAGCTTCAGCGGCGACGGATCGATCACCCCGTCCAATTGCTCGCGCATGGCCAGCACGGCGGCGAGCGCCTCCCTGTTCAGCACCGCCTCGAAGCGGTTCTCGTCGGCGGTGACGGATAGGGATGCCTGCAGGTTGCCGCGGCTGAAGCTTTCGCCGGCGAGGCGGCGGACCTCCGCCTCCATGCGTTCGAGGCCGGGCGGCAGGCGCAGGCGCAGATCAAGGCCCTTGCCGTTGACCGAGCGCAGTTCCCATGCCCAGCGCCAGCGGCCGCTCGTTCCCTCGCGCCGCGCAAAACCGGTCATGGACTGCAAAGCCATGCGAACCTCCCGAAGGTATCAGTTGATCTTCTTTTTCTTCGGCGGCACGACGGTCGCGCCACTATCCGCCGGCTGCTCTTCCGGCTGGCCGTCGACTGCGATGTTCGGATCCGAACCCTTGTCGGCTTCGAGCTTGCGCCAGCGCTTGACGTTGGCGTTGTGCTCCTCGAGCGTGGCCGCAAAGACATGGCCGCCGGTGCCGTCGGCAACGAAATAGAGATCCTGCGTCTTCCAGGGATTGGCGACGGCTTCGAGCGCATCCTTGCCGGGATTGGCGATCGGCGTCGGCGGCAGCCCCTTGATGACATAGGTATTGTATGGCGTGTCCCGCTTCAGGTCCGACTGGTAGATCGGCCGGTCGGCCGGTTTACCCTCGCCGCCGAAGAGACCGTAGATGATCGTCGGATCGGATTGCAGGCGCATGCCCTTGCCGAGCCGGTTCAGGAAAACGGAGGCGACATGGGCACGCTCGTCGGGAACGCCGGTTTCCTTTTCGACGATCGAGGCGAGCGTCACGAACTCCTCCTTGGATCGCAGCGGCAGCGAGGAGTCGCGCTTGTCCCAGATCTGATCGACGAGCTTCTGCTGCGCAGCCGCCATCTGGTCGATGATTTCCGAGCGTTTGGTGCCGCGCGAGAATTTGTAGGTATCCGGACGCAGGCTGCCCTCGGTCGGCAGGGCGGCCGGCAAGTCGCCTTCCAGCACAGTATCCTGCAGCATGCGGTCAAACATCTGGCGGACCGTCAGGCCCTCCGGGAAGGAAACGGAATAGAGAATGGACTTGCCCGATTTCAGAAGCTCCATGATATCGCTCATGGAAGCCCTCGCCTTGATCTCGTATTCACCCGCTTTCAGGCTCTCACCGGCAGAAAGATGCGTTGCCGTGAGATAGCGGAAGATGCGGGCATCGCTGATGATCGCATTGCGCTCGAGGTTCGAGGCGATTTCGGCCAGACCAGCGCCGTTGCGGACGATGAAATTGGTGTTGGTCTGCAGCGGACCGGGGTTTCGATAGGTCGATGTGGCATAGTAGAAGCCGATGACGGCGACGACGCAGACCAGAACCGCCATGGTCATGATGAAGTTCAGGAAAAGAACCACCTGTCCGCGGGCTTTCTTGGACCGCTTCGGCGGCTCCGGAACGCGCTCCGGACGCAGGGCTTCGCTCGGCGACTTCGGGATGATCGGTCCCTTCTGTGCCTGCCGGTCGTTCTCGCCCTGCGGGGTATCGTTGCTCTGGTTCGTCGTATCGCTCACCGGCAATCCTCTAAAACTTGACCCTCACTTCGCTATTTCGCGAAGCAATGCGGCAAAAGCAGGTTCTGCCGCCGTTCAACGGCGCCGCTGCCGGTCGTTATGCTCCCGCACGTCCCGCTACGCAACGTAGGGAACGGCCGCCCTGCGGCGCAAGGGACACCCGTTACGCCGCGTAGAGGCCCTTATTGTGCGTAGCGGCGCAGCACGAGCGACGCGTTCGTGCCGCCGAATCCGAACGAATTGGACAGCGCCACATTGATTTCTCGCTCGCGCGCCTTGTGCGGCACAAGATCGATCGCCGTCTCACGTTCGGGATTGTCGAGATTGAGCGTCGGCGGCGCGATATTGTCGCGGATGGCGAGCGTGGTGAAGATCGCCTCGATGGCGCCGGCAGCACCGAGAAGGTGCCCTGTCGCCGACTTGGTCGAGGACATCGAGATCTTCGACGCCGCATTGCCGACCAGCCGTTCGACGGCGCCGAGTTCGATCGTATCGGCCATGGTGGAAGTACCGTGGGCGTTGATGTAATCGATATCGGCCGGCGTCAGCCCGGCCCTCTTCAGCGCCATCGCCATGCAACGGCCGGCGCCCTCGCCGTCCTCGGACGGCGCGGTGATGTGATAGGCATCGCCCGACAGGCCGTAGCCGACGACTTCGGCGTAGATCCTGGCGCCGCGCGCCTTGGCGTGTTCCAGTTCCTCGAGCACGACGATGCCGGCGCCCTCGCCCATGACGAAGCCGTCGCGGTCGCGGTCGTAGGGGCGCGAAGCCTTTTGCGGGTCGTCATTGTGCTGGGTCGACAGCGCCTTGCAGGCGGCGAAGCCGGCAAGCGAAATGCGGCTGACCGGGGATTCCGTGCCGCCGGCGACCATGACGTCGGCGTCACCCAGCGCGATCAGCCGAGCGGCATCGCCGATCGCATGCGCGCCCGTCGAGCAGGCGGTGACGACCGAATGATTGGGGCCGCGCAGCTTGTGGCGGATCGAGACCTGGCCGGAGACGAGGTTGATCAGGCGGCCGGGAATGAAGAAGGGAGAAATGCGGCGCGGGCCCTTGTCGCGCAGGGTGTAACCCGCCTCGACGATGCCTTCGATGCCGCCGATGCCGGAGCCGATCAGGACGCCGGTGGCGATCTGGTCCTCATCGGTCTCGGGGTGCCAGCCGGCATCGGCAAGCGCCATGTCGGCGGCGGCCATGCCGAAGATGATGAAGGGATCGACCTTGCGCTGTTCTTTCGGCTCCATCCACTGATCGACATTGAATGTGCCGTCGGTGCCGTCACCGACAGGGATACGGCAGGCGATCTTGGCGGGAAGGTCGTCGACTTCGAATTCGGTGACGAGGCGGGCGCCGTTCTGGCCGGCAAGCAGCCGGGACCACGTCACCTCTGTTCCGCATCCCAAGGGTGATACCATGCCGGTACCGGTGATGACGACACGTCTCATCGCGTGCTTCCCCCCGTCTCTTATGTTCTATGGAGAAATATGCCGAAAAGAAAAGGGCGGACTCCAGGCCCGCCCTTTCTCAAATGCACAGGATCAGGCCTGGGCCTTCTCAATAAACTTCACGGCATCGCCGACCGTCAGGATCGAGTCGGCAGCGTCGTCAGGAATTTCAACGCCGAATTCTTCTTCGAAAGCCATGACAAGTTCGACCGTGTCGAGCGAGTCAGCGCCCAGATCGTCGATAAAGCTGGCGCTCTCGACGACCTTGTCGGCATCGACGCCAAGATGATCAATAACAATTTTCTTTACGCGTTCTGCGATATCGCTCATGTCGGTTTCCTCGACCTTATGTCCTGATCGGAATGCCGTTGCGGCACCCTTACCCTGTTTCAGCCTGCGATGTTTTCAGACATCCTCGGCAAACTCGTTTACCCGGCTTCAGAGATGTCCCAGGCTTGCAAAAAGCCCGCCGGTCCGTCTGCTTTCTCGGGACGACTGTTCACAGTCATGGCCCGCTTAACATGCTTTATGTCTGCCGCAAAGCCAGAAAATCAACGGTTCGTGATTGCTCAACATGCTATTGGCGGAATTATACCCATGCCAACAGTTTGTCGTTTCAGATCATCGCCATGCCGCCGTTTACGTGCAGCGTCTGGCCCGTCATGTAAGCAGCCTCGGAGGAGGCAAGATAAGCGACAGCCGAAGCGACCTCGCCGCCCGTACCCATGCGTTTCATCGGGATCGCTCCCATGATCGCTTCCTTCTGCTTGTCGTTCAGCTTGCCGGTCATGGCGCTCTCGATAAAACCGGGCGCCACGCAGTTGACCGTCACGTTGCGGGTGGCAATTTCCTGCGCCAGCGACTTGGTGAAGCCGATCATGCCAGCCTTAGAGGCGCAGTAATTGGCCTGGCCCGGATTGCCGGTGACGCCGACGACCGATGTGATGTTGATGATGCGGCCATAGCGGCGACGCATCATCGGATGCGTCAATTCGCGCGTCAGGCGGAAGGTCGACGTCAGGTTGACTTCGAGCACGCTGTCCCAGTCCTCGTCGCTCATGCGCACGAACAAGCCGTCGCGGGTGATGCCGGCATTGTTGACGAGAATGTCGACGCCTTCGAGGTCGGCCTCGGCCTTCTGGCCGAGCGCCTTGACCTCATCGCGGTCGGAGAGGTTGGCCGGGAAGATCTTGACGCGCTCGCCGAGTTCGGCGGCCAGCGCTTCCAGCTTCTCGACGCGGGTGCCGTGGAGGCCGACGATAGCGCCCTGCTTATGAAGAAGGCGAGCGATTTCCTCGCCGATACCGCCCGATGCGCCGGTGACGAGAGCCTTGCGGCCGGAAAGATCGAACATGGAAACGTTCCTTATATCTGGAGATACCAATCAGGCCATGAGGGCGGCGACGGCCGCGTCGATATCCGCCGGACCGTTGACGGAGATGCCGTTGATCGTCTTGTCGATGCGACGGGCAAGGCCGGTCAGCACCTTGCCGGAACCGAGTTCATAAAGCGTCGTGACGCCATTTCCGGCGAACCATTCCACCGTCTCGCGCCAGCGGACCTGGCCGGTGACCTGCTCGACCAGGAGGCCGGCGATCTCGTCGGCGCCGGTCACGGGGGCGGCACGCACATTGGCAATGAGGGGCACGACCGGATCGGATTTCGAAACCGTTGCCAGTGCTTCGCGCATGGCGTCGGCGGCCGGCGCCATCAGCGTTGAATGGAAGGGAGCGGAGACCGGCAGCAGGATGGCACGCTTGGCGCCCTTGTCGGTCGCAAGGCCGGCGGCCTTTTCGACGGCGGCCTTCTCACCAGAGATGACGATCTGGCCGCCGCCATTGTCGTTGGCGATCTGACAGGCGCCGACGGCAGCCGCTGCCTCGCAGACGGCAACGACGTCGGCGTGTTCGAGGCCGATGATCGCGGCCATGGCGCCGACGCCGACGGGGACGGCCGCCTGCATGGCATTGCCGCGGATGCGCAAAAGCCGCGCAGTATCGGCGAGCGAGAAGGTGCCGGCGGCGCAAAGTGCCGAATATTCGCCGAGCGAGTGGCCGGCGACATAGGCGACCTTGGACTTCAGCTCCAGCCCCTTGGCTTCAAGAACGCGGACGACGGCGATCGAGACGGCCATCAGCGCCGGCTGGGCGTTCGCCGTCAAGGTCAACGTATCCTCGGGACCATTGAACATGACGTCCGAAAGCTTTTCACCGAGTGCCTCGTCGACCTCGTCGAAGACGGCGCGGGCTTCGGCAAAATTCTCGGCGAGATCCTTGCCCATGCCGACGGCCTGACTGCCCTGGCCGGGAAAAGTGAAAGCGATGGTCATTTTCATGTCCCTGATTGCGCCCCTTGAGGCTGTTTTGCCTCCAATTGACATTCTTTCCGGCAGAGTCAAGTGGCGGCCCCTTCTGCGCAAAGCCTTTCGCACGCGCGCAAAAGCCCGGTTTTTGCTCTTGCGCTCCGCCAAATCCAGCCTAGATTTGCGCGGACCCTCCCAAGGCTTTCACCTCTCTTCCAAGGTTTTTCCATGAAGTACAATTCACTAGGCCGCACCGAGATTTCCGTTTCAGAGATCTGCCTTGGCACGATGACCTGGGGTTCGCAGAACAGCGAAGCCGACGCGCATGCGCAGATGGACTACGCCGTCGAAAAAGGCGTCAATTTCTTCGACACGGCCGAGCTTTATCCGACCACGCCGGTTTCGGCCGAAACGCAGGGCTGGACCGAAGACTATATCGGCAGCTGGTTCGAAAAGACCGGCAAGCGCGGGGATATCGTGCTCGCCACCAAGGTTGCAGGCCGCGGCCGCGACTATATTCGCGGCGGCCAAGGCGCCGATGCAAAGAATATCCGACTGGCGCTCGAGGCCAGCCTGGCGCGGCTGAAGACCGATTACGTCGATCTCTACCAGGTCCACTGGCCGAACCGCGGCCATTTCCATTTCCGCCAGAACTGGAGCTACAATCCCTTCAACCAGGATCGCGACAAGGCCGTCGCCAACATGCTCGACATCCTGGAAACGCTCGGCGCGCTGGTGCAGGAAGGCAAGATCCGCGCGATCGGCCTTTCCAACGAAACCACCTGGGGCATACAGAAATATCTGACGCTTTCCGAACAGAAGAGCTTGCCGCGCGTTGCCAGCGTCCAGAACGAATATAACCTGCTCTACCGTCATTTCGATCTCGACCTCGCCGAACTCTCGCATCACGAGGATGTCGGGCTGCTCGCCTATTCGCCGCTTGCCGGCGGCATCCTGTCCGGCAAATATGTAGATGGCGGCAGGCCAAAGGGTTCGCGCGGTTCGATCAACCCCGATATCGGCGGTCGCCTGCAGCCGTTGCAGGAACCGGCGACCAAAGCCTACCTGCAGATCGCCGCAACCTTCGGCCTCGACCCGGCGGCCATGGCGCTCGCCTTCTGCCGATCAAGGCCGTTCATGGCCTCGGTCATCATCGGCGCTACCTCGATGGAGCAGCTGAAAGTCGATATCGGCGCGGCCGAACTGACGCTCTCTCACGAAGTCCTGGCGGAGATCGCCAAGGTGCACCGCCAGTATCCGCTGACGCTTTGATCATCTTGCCGTAACGCCCCCCGACGCCGACCATCGGTTTGCGTCGGGTCCGATTGCACTTGCCTTTGCCCAAAAAATCCGTATAAGCCGCCCTGTTCGTTAACCCGGTCTTCTGGCTGGTGGCTGAACGGAGGGCCGGTTTCCTTTTGGAAATCGTTCGGAACGGAAGCGTTCCAGCCTCCCGTGTCTCCGCTCTCGACCGTCTCGGAAACGCTTTCTTGCCTGGGTTTACCCAATCAGGAGCAGTCGTTGAGGCTTAGCCGCCGAATATCGGGTTGAACCAAACGCAAGAAAGGCAAAGCTGTCATGGCTCTTTATGAACATGTATTCCTTGCCCGGCAGGATATTTCCGCTCAGCAGGTCGATGCCCTCGTAGAACAGTACAAGGGTGTGATCGAAGCTAACGGCGGTAAGGTCGGGCGTATCGAGAACTGGGGCCTCAAGTCCCTCACCTACCGCATCAAGAAGAACCGCAAGGCGCACTACGCCCTGATGGACATCGATGCACCGGCTGCTGCGATCCAGGAAATGGAACGCCAGATGCGCATCAGCGAAGACGTTCTTCGCTACATGACCATCGCTGTTGAAAAGCACGAAGACGGCCCGTCTGCCATGATGCAGAAGCGCGACCGCGACGACCGCGGCCCGCGTGAAGGCGGCGACCGTGGCCCGCGCCGCGAATTCGGCGATCGTGATCGCGGCCCGCGTCCACCGCGCGAAGGTGGCTTCGGCGACCGTGAAGACCGTCCGCGCCGTCCGCGCGAAGACCGTGTATAAGGGAGATCTGAGATATGGCTGAAACTTCCTCCGCTCCGGTCCGCCGCCCGTTCCATCGCCGCCGCAAGACCTGCCCGTTCTCCGGCGCAAATGCACCGCGGATCGACTACAAGGACGTACGTCTGCTGCAGCGCTACATTTCCGAGCGCGGCAAGATCGTTCCGTCCCGCATCACGGCCGTTTCCCAGAAGAAGCAGCGCGAACTCGCCCAGGCGATCAAGCGCGCCCGTTTCCTCGGCCTGCTGCCCTACGTCGTCGCTTAATCGGCTGACGTAACCACCTTTGAGGGAAGGCATTCGTGCCTTCCCTTCTCCCTTTCGCGATGGGCGCGGATCGGAATTCCTAAAACCCATGTTGAGACGTTTCTGAATTCGATTCAGCAACATCCTCTAACTGCTTGATGAAGCAGGACAGCGACCTTGAAACGACCGAACCTTAGAACGCTGCTGATCGGCGCACTTGCCGGATTGACCGCCGCCCTGCTGGTGCTGGGCGCGAGCGTGCAGCCGTCGTTTTTCAGCGCGCTTCTCTACACGGCCTCGGCGCTGCCGATCCTGCTCGTCGGCCTCGGCTGGGGCAATGCCGCCGCAATCTCCGCCATCGTCACGGCGGCAGCGCTCGGCGCGGTTTTCATCTCTCCTTCCTTTGCGCTGATCATGACGCTGGTGACGCTGCTGCCGGCCGGCTGGCTCAGCCATCTTGCCAATCTGGCGCGTCCTGCCTCCGAACTCGGCGGCCCCGACCATCTGCTCGCCTGGTATCCGCTCTCCGATATCCTGCTGCATCTCTGCGGTCTCGTAACGATCGCCGTCATTGTCATCGGTGTCATCATCGGCTACGGGCCTGAGATCACTGATCCGATCGTCGATCTGCTGATTGCCTCGGTCAAACAGCAGCAGCCGGAATTCATGCCCGATCCGGCAGCGAGCGCGCAGACCAAATCGCTGATCCTGCTGATGCTGCCGGCCGTGCAAGGCGGCATGTGGGTCAGCATGTTGTTTGCCGCCTATTATTTCGCCGTGCGCATCGTCGCAGCGTCCGGCCGGGGCCTGCGCCCGCGCGAGGACATTCCCTCATCGCTGCGCATGAACCGCAATTCGATCTTCATCTTTCTGGCCGGGCTTGCCGCCTGCTTCTTCGGTGGCGTTCCGGCGCTGGTCGGCGCCACCGTGATCGGCACCTTCGGTGCAGGGTTCATGCTCTCCGGCTTCGCCTCCCTGCATTTCCGCACACGTGGCAAGGACTGGCGCATACCGGCCCTCATCCTCTGCTACCTGGCTTCGATGCTCATGCTTCTGCCAGTTCTCCTCATCCTCGTCCTGGGTCTCAGCGATACGCGCAAGGCGATCGCGCTGACCCCGACGAAAGATGCCGATGCCCCCAAACAATCCGATACGAAAATCTGAGACACAAGAAAGGAAAAGAAAATGGAAGTCATCCTTCTCGAACGCATCTCCAAGCTCGGCCAGATGGGCGAAACCGTAAAGGTTCGCGACGGCTTTGCCCGTAACTACCTTCTGCCGCTCGGCAAGGCGCTGCGCGCCAACGCCGCCAACAAGACCCGCTTCGAAGCCGAGCGCGCGACTCTCGAAGCCCGCAACCTCGAGCGCAAGTCGGAAGCCCAGAAGGTCGCCGACGTTCTCGACGGCAAGTCCTTCATCGTCGTACGTTCCGCCGGTGAAACCGGCCAGCTCTACGGTTCTGTCGCTGCCCGTGACGTCGTCGAGATCCTCGCTGCCGAAGGCTTCAACATCGGCCGCAACCAGGTTCACCTCAACACGCCGATCAAGGCCATCGGCCTGCACAAGGTCGAGCTGCAGCTGCATGCCGAAGTCGAAATCCACGTCGAGCTGAACGTTGCCCGTTCGGCCGAAGAGGCAGAGCGTCAGGCCAAGGGCGAAGAACTCACCTCGGTCGACGCAATCTACGGCGTCGACGAAGACGCACTGCGTCCTGAGGATTTCTTCGATCCGGAAGCCGACGGCGTCGACGAAGACGAAGCATAATTCTCGCTGGAGTCATCCGCGACAGGAAAGCCCGGCCACCGCGCCGGGCTTTTTCGTTTCCATCCACCTGACAGGAGGCAGCCGTAGGTTGGTTTTTTAAAGGGGATTTGGGGATGTTTTTGCTGCGGGTCTGATGTCGTCGCGCTAGACTATGCTTCTCCGGAACGGATGGGCGTGAGTCGCGCAAAACCGTGTCGTGGGGGTGACACTGCCAGTATTTCTCCTTTTCGTCGCCCGGGACTGTGGAGAAGTCGAACAATGGGCACAGCGTTCAGTATTTAGGCAAAGCGAGCCCAGCTCCTTTCGCAGGCCCTTGATTTTCTCCATCCGGAATTGCAAATCCGGAGTTGGAAAAAACAGAACGGATGATGATGAACGACGCCGCTCGAAAGATTGCAGCCGTTGCTCCGTCGGAGCAGCATTATCGCGAAGCACCCAACAATATTGAAGCCGAGCAGGCGCTTCTGGGTGCCATCCTCATGAACAACGACGCCTATTACCGGGTGTCGGACTTCCTGAAGCCGATCCATCTCTACGAGCCGCTGCACCGGAAGATCTTCGAGGTTGCCGGCGATATCATCCGCATGGGCAAGATCGCCAATCCGGTGACGATCAAGACCTTCCTGAAGGCCGACGAGAAAGTCGGCGACATGACGGTTTCGCAATATCTGGCGAGCCTCGTCAGCAATGCCGTCACCGTCATCAATGCCGAGGACTACGGCCGGGCGATCTACGACCTGGCGCTGCGCCGGGCGCTGATCACCATCGGCGAGGACGTCGTCAATATCGCTTATGACGCGCCGCTCGACATGCCGCCGCAGTCGCAGATCGAGGATACCGAACGCCGCCTCTTCGAACTGGCGGAAAACGGCCGCTACGACGGCGGCTTCCAGTCCTTCAACGATGCCGTGGCGCTCGCCATCGACATGGCGGCGGTCGCCAAGGAACGCGACGGCGGGCTTTCCGGCATTTCCACCGGCATCCATTCGCTGGATTCCAAGATGGGCGGGTTGCAGCGCTCGGACTTGATCGTGCTGGCCGGACGCCCCGGCATGGGCAAGACCTCGCTTGCCACAAACATCGCCTACAATATCGCCGCCGCCTACGAAGGCGAAGTCCAGTCGGACGGCAGCATGAAGGCCAAGAACGGCGGCGTCGTCGGCTTCTATTCGCTCGAAATGTCGTCGGAACAGCTGGCCACCCGTATCATCTCCGAGCAGACGGAAGTCTCCTCCTCGAAGATCCGCCGCGGCGACATCAACGATGCCGATTTCGAAAAGCTCGTCGCCTGCTCGATGATGATGCAGAAAGTGCCGCTTTACATCGACCAGACGGGCGGCATCTCGATTGCCCAGCTTTCGGCGCGCGCGCGCCGCCTCAAGCGCCAGCGCGGCCTCGACGTGCTTGTCGTCGACTACATTCAGCTGATGACCGGCTCGGGCAAGTCAAGCGACAACCGCGTGCAGGAAATCACCCAGATCACCACCGGCCTGAAGGCGCTCGGCAAGGAGCTCAACGTTCCGATCATCGCGCTGTCACAGCTCTCGCGCCAGGTCGAAAGCCGCGACGACAAGCGTCCGCAGCTCTCCGACCTTCGCGAATCCGGCTCGATCGAACAGGACGCCGACGTCGTGCTCTTCGTGTTCCGCGAGGAATATTACGTCAAGAACCAGGAGCCGCGCGATCCGCACGATCCGAAATATCCGGAATGGGAAGCACTGTTCGACAAGGTGAAGGGCACGGCCGACGTCATCATCGCCAAGCAGCGCCACGGGCCGACGGGCACTGTGAAGCTGGCCTTCCAGGCGGAATTCACGCGGTTTGCCGATCTCGCCGATCCCTCCTTCATACAGTACGAGGAACATTGACGCGGTTTTCCGGGTCAATGTTTATTTAGAAACCAGCGGCCCGCAACAGGGCCACCGTCGCGACGCCGAGGGTGACGCTGGCAAGCATCGGCAGCCGGCGGGCGGCGAGCGCCGTTGCGGCGCATGCCAGTGTTTCCGCCCAGCCGGTCGCAAAGGCGGTCGGGGCTATTACGGCCATCAGCACCGCCGGTGGGATCGCCTCGATTGCCGTTTTCCAGCGCTCGTCCAGCTTTATATGACGGATGAGGACGAGACCGCTGATGCGCGTGGAAATCGTCGCAAGCGCCATCGCGAGGATGGCAAGCAGGGTATTGATATCGAGCGTCATGCGGCCTGCTCCCGTACCTTGCCCTTCCAGAGGGCCATCGCCAGCCCGGCCAACGCGCCGGCTGCGATATACCAGACGCCCGGCACGAAATGATGGGTGGCAACGGCTGCAACTCCGCTCGTAGCCAGGATAGCGCCCGTTTCCGGCCCCTTCCAGAAGCCCATGACCAGCACGACAAAGACGGCGGGAAAGGCGAAGTCGAGACCGATGACCGCGGGATCGCCCAGAAAGGCGCCAAGCAATGCGCCTGCGAGCGAAGAACCGACCCAGGCGGCGTAGAACGGGGTGACGATGCCGGCATACCAGGCTGGCGTCAGCCGTCCGCTGCCGGCGCGGAACTCCGCCATGGCCCAGAGCTCGTCGGCAAGGAACAGCATGGCGGCATAGCGCCTGATGATCGAGAAAGACTGCATCTTCGTGCCGATGGAGGCACTCATCAGCACATGCCGGATATTGACCAACAACGCTGCGAAGCCGACGCCGATCCAGCTTGCCGGATGCATCCATATGTCCATTGCCACGAACTGCGAGCCGCCGGCAAAGACCAGCGCGCTCATCAGCGTTGTTTCCAAGGCCGAAAGACCTTTGGTGGCGGAAACCGCGCCGAAAACCAGACCGATCGGAATCACGGCGACGACAAGCGGAAAGATGGCGCGTATTCCGGCAAGAAATTCGCCGGTCGGCCGGCTGTGCTGCAACATGGCAACCTCCTGATTGAGATCGCAGAGCAGTAGCTCAGCATGACATGGCCGTATTGAACGAAAGTGATCAGCCCGTCCGGAATTGACCAGGTGTTACGCCCGTGCGCGCCTTGAAGTGCCGGGTGAAATGCGCCTGATCGGCAAAACCGCATTCAAGCGCGATATCGGCCGGCATGCGCCCCTGCCGCAGCAGCCGGCGAGCCACCTGTACGCGCCGGTCCGTCAGGAAGGCATGCGGCGTGATGTGGTATTCCTTGCGGAAAGCGCGGATAAGGTGAGCGCGGCTCAGGCCCGCCACTTCGGCCAGTTCCTCGAGGCCGACATCGCTGTCGAAGTTCTCGATGAGGTATTCGCGGGCGCGGGCAACGGCGCTTCGCTCCTGCGTATCGACAGGCACGACGATGGTGCTGCCGTGACGCGCAAAGATTGCCGCCAGCACCGTGAACATGCTTTCATCGGACTCCAGCGCACCGGCGCCCCCTTCGAGCGTGCGATGGGCGGCATGAAAGGCATTGGCGAGCTGCGGATCGCGCGGCAGCCAGCCGGAAAAGGACGGTGTCGCGTGGAAGGCCTTGCCCGTCACATCCTCCAGAATATCAATGAACAGCTTCATGTCAGGATAGATCATGCGGTAGCGGTATCCCTCGCCGCCGGGGGTGCCGTCATGAATGACGCCGGGATCGATAAGATAGAGGTCGCCCGGGCCGGTTTCCTCCCGCCTGCCGCTGAGCGTGGCGATCTGGCTACCACTTTCTATCGCGCCGATGCTGAATGTATCGTGCGCATGCGGCGCATATTCATGCGTGAGGAAGGTGGCGCTCAGGCACTCCATGTCGCGAAAACGGCTGTCCCGCCAGAAGCGGGCCGATTCCACATTGGCAAGCGGCATGGCCTCCGCCGCCTCTTTCTGCGATACGTTCTGCATCCGGCAAGATTAGCGCGGAAGCCGGCATGCGTCTTGAACAAAAGTGATCATGCAGGCTTCAAACGACTGTATGTGAACGCCTGCGCTTTCCCTTCGCCACAATGCTCTTTAGACTGGGTGAAGTGGTTCTCCCTTCATTTCTTCACGGCGGTTCATGACAGATTTTCCTATCCCCTTCGAAGACGACGATCTTTTCGCTTCCGCAGGCCTGCGGCTGACCGTCGACCTGACCGCGCTCACTGAGAACTGGCGCGACATGGCGCGCCGCTCGGGTGCCGCGCGCGCCGCAGCCGTCGTCAAGGCGGATGCCTATGGCATGGGTATCGAGGACACCGGCGAAGCCCTCTATCTCGCGGGCGCGCGGGACTTCTTCGTCGCGACCGTCGACGAAGGGGTGACGCTTCGCCTTTATGCGCCCGAGGCGCGCATCTTCGTGCTCTCGGGCATATGGCCGGGCACCGAACGGCGCTTCTTCGACAACGATCTGGTGCCGGTGATTTCCTCCGACGAACAGCTCGCCTTCTGGATGGCGGTGCTTGCCGATTACGGCGACTACCCCTGCGCGCTGCATGTCGATACGGGCTTCAACCGGCTGGGACTTCGCGTCGACGATGCGCTAGCGCTCGCCGACGACGTCTCGCGGCCGGCGAGCTTCGCACCGGTGCTCATCATGAGCCATCTCGCCTGCGGCGACGATCCCACGCATGCGATGAACCGGCGGCAGCTCGAATCATTCCGCAGGGTTAGCGCCGCCTATGAAGGCATCGATTCAAGTCTTGCCGCCTCGGCCGGCATCTTTCTCGGCGAAGACTACCACTTCGACCTGACCCGTCCCGGCATCTCGCTCTATGGTGGCGAAGCGGTCAGCGGCATGACGAACCCGATGCGCCCGGTCGCCACGGCGGAAGCGCGTATCATCCAGGTGCGCACTGTCGAGGCCGGTGAGACTGTCAGCTACGGGCGGGCGCTGCAGCTTCATCGCGAAAGCCGCCTGGCGGTCGCTTCGGCCGGCTATGCCGACGGCTACATGCGCAGCCAGTCGAGCGGCGGCGTGCCGCTGCGCCAGGTGGCGCCGCAGGGCGGGCAAGGTTTTATCGCCGGGCACAAGGTGCCGGTCGCGGGCCGGATCACCATGGATCTGACGATCTTTGACATCACTGACCTGCCTGAGAATGCGGTGCGCGCCGGGGACTATGTCGAGCTGTTCGGCAAGAACATGGCCCTCGACGACGTAGCGCGGGCTGCGGGCACGATCGGATACGAGATCCTGACCAGTATGGGGCTGCGCCACGAAAGGCGCTATGTAGCCGAGGAGTAGGGTTCGTCTGTCAGCGGCTGCTGAGCGCAAGGCGGACGCCGAGTGCCACGAAAAGCGTGCCAAGACCACGATCGAGCCACAGACCGATCCTTTGATTGTTCCGGAGTGCGTCGGCAAGGCGCCCTCCGAGCAGGATGAGCGGCGGCTCGATGAAGGCAGCGACGACGATGATGAGCCCGCCATGGAGCATGAGCTGGGCCCATGTCGGCCCTGCCCCTTCGACGACGAACTGCGGCAGGAAGGCCAGGAAGAAGATCGCCACTTTCGGATTGAGCAGCGACACCAGGATTCCCTGCCGGTAGATCTTCGCGACCGGCATTTTTTCGCCGGCAGCTTTTACCAGGCCACTCCCGCCGCTGGCGCGCAACGCCTGGATGCCCAGCCAGACGAGATAGGCGGCGCCGATCCATTTGACCGCGGAGAAGGCGGCGGCGGAAGCGGCAAGCACTGCGGAGAGGCCGAGTGCGGCCATCAGTACATGCAGACACGCGCCGGACCAGACGCCGAACAATGCGGAAAAACCGGCGCGTTTTCCGCTTTTCATCGTGTGACCGAGGATGAAGGCGATGTCGGGACCGGGCGAGAGGTTGAGCAAAACCGCCGCCGACAGAAATGCAAGCCAATGCGTGAGCGAATAATCGAACATCTTCCACCGTTCCGGATGAGCAGAGACAAAGGATAGGCACCGGCGCACTGATGGGGAAATCATTAGTTTTGATCCGTCGCGATAGCCATTATCTCAAGCACCACAATGATTCGATGAAGCGGCGTGTCTGCTTCACTCGGGAACCCGGACTGAAAGAGTAACTGATGGCGAAGGCCAGGACACAATTCATCTGCCAGAATTGCGGCACGATCCATAACCGCTGGGCCGGCAAATGCGAGAACTGCGGCGAGTGGAACACCATCGTCGAAGAAGACCCGATGGGCGGGATCGGCTCCGGTCCGGGCAAGACGCCGAAGAAGGGCCGGCCGGTGGCGCTGACGGCGCTGTCGGGCGAGATCGAGGAAGCGCCGCGCATCCACACCGCCATGTCTGAGCTTGACCGGGCGCTCGGCGGCGGCTTCGTGCGCGGGTCGGCGGTGCTGATCGGCGGCGATCCCGGTATCGGCAAATCGACTTTGCTGATACAGGCGGCAGCCGCCCTTGCGCGGCGCGGCCACAAGATCATCTACGTCTCGGGCGAAGAAGCCGTGGCGCAGGTCCGGCTGCGGGCGCAGCGCCTCGCGGCGGCCGATACCGACGTGATGCTGGCGGCCGAGACCAATGTCGAGGATATTCTGGCGACCCTCGCCGAGGGCAAGCGGCCGGATCTCGTCATCATCGATTCCATCCAGACGCTGTGGAGCGAACTGGCCGAATCCGCGCCGGGAACGGTGACGCAGGTGCGCACCGGCGTGCAGGCGATGATCCGCTTCGCCAAACAAACGGGGGCCGCTATGGTGCTCGTCGGTCACGTGACCAAGGACGGGCAGATCGCCGGCCCGCGCGTCGTCGAGCACATGGTCGATGCCGTGCTCTATTTCGAAGGCGATCGCGGCTATCACTATCGCATCCTGCGCACCGTCAAGAACCGCTTCGGCCCGACCGACGAGATCGGTGTCTTCGAAATGTCCGACAGAGGCTTACGCGAAGTCGCCAACCCCTCGGAGCTCTTCCTCGGCGAGCGCAACGAGAAATCGCCGGGCGCAGCCGTCTTTGCCGGCATGGAGGGCACCCGCCCCATTCTCGTCGAGGTGCAGGCGCTGGTGGCGCCGACCTCGCTCGGCACGCCGAGGCGCGCCGTTGTCGGCTGGGATTCGGCTAGGCTGTCGATGATCCTTGCGGTGCTGGAGGCCCATTGCGGCGTCAGACTCGGCCAGCACGACGTCTATCTCAATGTCGCCGGCGGTTACCGTATCTCTGAACCGGCGGCCGATCTCGCCGTCGCCTCGGCGCTCGTTTCCTCGCTTGCCGGTATTGCCCTTCCCGCAGATTGCGTCTATTTCGGCGAAGTCAGCCTGTCGGGCGCCATCCGGCCGGTTGCGCACACCGCCCAGCGCCTCAAGGAAGCCGAGAAGCTGGGGTTTTCTGCAGCGCTGCTTCCATCCGCCTCCGCCGAATTGCCGAAGGGCTCCGGCGGGCGCTGGAGCGAAGTCGAGAGCCTGCCGGATCTGGTCGCGCGCATCGCCGGGTCGAAGGGAGCGCTGCGTGTGGAAGACGAGGTTTGATCCTTTCATTGCCAAGATTGGTGATGATATAGGAGGCACACGATAAGGCACGACACGGCCGCCAAGCGGCAGTCCTGGAGTTGAATTTACATGCCCATTACGATTTTCGACGGTATTGTCATCGGCGTCGTGCTCTTCTCCGCCGTGCTGGCGATGGTCCGCGGCTTTTCGCGCGAGATCCTTTCGATTGCGAGCTGGGGCGGTTCGGCCGCCGCCGCTTATTACCTCTATCCCTACCTGCTGCCCTACGCGAAGAAATACACCGATGACGACCGCATCGCGACCGTCGGTTCGGCAGCGGTCGTCTTCCTTATCGCGCTCATCGTCATCTCCTTCATCACGATGAAGATCGCCGATTTCATCATCGACAGCCGCGTCGGCGCGCTTGACCGCACGCTCGGCTTCCTATTCGGGGCAGCGCGCGGCGTGCTGCTGCTGGTCGTCGCTGTGGCCTTCTGGAACTGGCTCGTCGACGTCGACCACCGTCCGGCCTGGGTCAATAACGCGAAGTCGAAGCCGTTCCTGGATTCGATGGTCGTGAAGCTGAAATCGGTTCTACCGGAACAATTTGCCCAGATGATCCCGGCAAGCATCCGTGATAAGCTTCAGCCGCAGGCACAGGGCGAAGGCGCCACCCCGCCGCCGGCCGATCAGGCTCCGGCGGAAGACGCGCCGACTGCGCCTGCCGACGGCGCACAGCAGCCGGCGAATTGACACAGTGTTCAAGAGCTTGACCCGCCTTAAGGCAATCGCCATTTGAGCGGGACGTGAAATGAGGGTCCGGCCGGGCATTCCAGCTCAGCCGGGCTTAGCTATTTCTGGAAATGCCGATCCATTCTTGTGAGAGCAGAGGCCCGCAGAAATGAACCAGTCCCATTCCTTCCCGACCGACGATCCGCTCGACGGAGATACGCTGCATGAAGAATGCGGCGTTTTCGGAATTCTGGGACATCCTGATGCCGCGGCGCTGACGGCCCTCGGCCTGCATGCCCTGCAACATCGCGGTCAGGAAGCAGCCGGTATCGTCTCCTTCGATGGCAAGCGCTTCTATCAGGAGCGCCATATGGGCCTCGTCGGCGACCATTATACCAACCCGATGACGCTCGCCCGCCTGCCGGGCGGCATGTCGATCGGCCATACGCGCTACTCGACGACAGGCGAAGTGGCCATGCGCAACGTGCAGCCACTCTTTGCCGAACTTGAGGAAGGCGGCATCGCCATTGCCCATAACGGCAACTTCACCAACGGCCTGACGCTGCGCCGGCAGATCATCGCGACCGGTGCCATCTGTCAGTCGACCTCCGATACCGAAGTCGTCCTCCACCTCATCGCCCGTTCCCGCCACGCTTCCACGTCCGACCGCTTCATCGACGCCATCCGCCAGATGGAGGGCGGCTATTCGATGCTCGCCATGACGCGCACGAAGCTGATCGCCGCGCGTGACCCCACAGGTATCCGCCCGCTGGTCATGGGCGAACTCGACGGCAAGCCGATCTTCTGCTCGGAAACCTGCGCGCTCGACATCATCGGCGCCAAGTTCATCCGCGACGTGGAAAATGGCGAGGTCGTCATCTGCGAAATCCAGCCTGACGGCTCGATCAGCATCGATGCGCGCAAGCCCAGCAAGCCGCAGCCGGAACGCCTCTGCCTGTTCGAATATGTCTATTTCGCCCGGCCGGACTCGGTCGTCGGCGGCCGGAACGTTTATACGACGCGCAAGAACATGGGCATGAACCTCGCCAAGGAATCGCCCGTCGATGCGGATGTGGTCGTGCCGGTACCGGATGGCGGCACGCCTGCTGCTCTCGGCTACGCGCAGGAAAGCGGAATTCCCTTCGAATACGGCATCATCCGCAACCACTATGTCGGCCGTACCTTCATCGAGCCGACACAGCAGATCCGCGCCTTCGGCGTGAAGCTGAAGCATTCCGCCAACCGGGCGATGATCGAAGGCAAGCGCGTGGTGCTGGTCGACGATTCCATCGTGCGCGGCACAACCTCGCTGAAGATCGTGCAGATGATCCGCGAGGCCGGCGCACGCGAAGTCCATGTCCGCGTTGCAAGCCCGATGATCTTCTTCCCTGACTTCTACGGCATCGACACGCCCGATGCCGAAAAGCTCTTGGCAAACCAGTATGCCGACGTCCAAGCCATGGCCAAATATATCGGCGCGGATTCGCTCGCCTTCATATCGATCAACGGGCTTTATCGCGCCGTCGGCGGCGAGGATCGTAACCCGGCCCGCCCGCAATTCACCGATCACTATTTCACCGGTGACTATCCGACCCGCCTGCTCGACAAGAACGGCGAGTCCATGGGCAACAAGATTTCCATGCTTGCCAGCAACGGCTGAGCCGCTTCCGCTTTGACTTTCCCTTGTGAGGGGCCTATTGCGCCCCTCACCTTTCCAAGCACATCCGGAACCGGGACAGATGAACATCAATCTTGAAGGCAAGATCGCGCTGGTCACCGGCGCATCGCGCGGCATCGGCTATTTCACGGCCCTCGAACTCGCCAAGGCCGGCGCGCATGTGATTGCCTGCGCTCGCACCGTTGGTGGCCTGGAAGAGCTGGACGATGCCATCAAAGCCATTGGCGGCTCAGCGACGCTGGTTCCCTTCGATCTCGCCGACATGGAGGCAATCGACCGTCTCGGCGGCTCGATCTTCGAGCGCTGGGGCAAGCTCGATATTCTCGTTGCCAATGCCGGCGTGCTCGGCGTCATCTCGCCGATCGGCCATATCGAGGCGAAGGTCTTCGAAAAGGTGATGAACATCAATGTGAATGCCACCTGGCGTCTCATCCGCTCGGTCGATCCGCTGCTGACCCGTTCTGATGCCGGCCGCGCCGTCATCATGTCGTCGGGCGCCGCCCACAAGTGCCGCCCCTTCTGGAGCGCCTATTCGGCTTCCAAGGCCGCTGTTGAAGCGCTGGCACGCACTTGGGCCGGCGAGACCCAATCGACGCCGCTGCGCATCACCAGCGTCGATCCGGGCGCCACACGCACCGCCATTCGGGCGCAGGCTGTGCCGGGCGAAGACCCGATGACGCTGCCGCATCCTTCCGAAGTCGCGAAGGCGATCCTCCCGCTGCTCGGCCCGGGTGTGACCGAGACCGGCAAGCTGTTCATCGTGCGCGAGAACAAGCTGGTGGATTATCGGCTGCCGGCTTGAGCGACTTTCCGACGTTTCTTTGACGCGAACGGCAATGTTGGAAATGGCTCAGCAACTCCCTTGACCAAACCTCGATCCCGCGCCATAAAACGCGTCATGAAAACGGTTACCTGCATTATTTGCCGGAAGATTATTCGCTAGCCCAAAGCTGGCCTGGCCGTTTTCGTCTCCCAAATGTCCAAGATGCGAAACGCCCCGGCCTGCCGGTGGTGGTATTTTTCTGCATATGCATTTTAGGAGAGTGAAATGGGCGGCACGCCGGAACTGAAGCTGTACAATACGCTGACGCGGGAGAAATCGGTCTTTAAGCCGATCGATGCCGAAAACGTCCGCATGTATGTGTGCGGCCCGACGGTCTACGATTACGCCCATATTGGCAATGCCCGACCGGTCATCGTCTTCGATGTGCTGTTCCGCCTGCTGCGTCATATCTATGGCGAACAGCATGTCATCTATGCCCGCAACATCACAGACGTCGACGATAAGATCAATGCGCGGGCGCTGAGGGACCATCCGGGCCTGCCGCTCAACGAAGCGATTCGTGCGGTGACGGAGAAGACCGAGACGCAGTTTCACGCCGATGTCGCCGAACTCGGTTGCCTCGAGCCGAATGTCGAACCGCGCGCCACCGACAATATCGAGCAGATGATCGAGATCATCGAGAAGCTGATCGGTAACGGCCATGCCTATGTCGCATCAGGCGAAGTGCTGTTCGACACCAAATCCATGGCCGATTACGGCCAGCTTTCGAAACGCCCGCTCGACGAGCAGCAGGCCGGCGCCCGCGTCGCCGTCGATGCGCACAAGAAGAACCCTGGCGATTTCGTGCTCTGGAAACTGTCGAGCCACAACGAGCCCGGCTGGGAGAGCCCCTGGGGCCGCGGCCGACCCGGCTGGCATATCGAATGCTCCGCGATGAGCCAGCGCTATCTCGGCGATATCTTCGACATTCACGGCGGTGGGCTGGACCTGATCTTCCCGCATCATGAAAACGAGATCGCCCAGTCGCGTTGCGCCCACGGCACCGAGGTGATGGCGAATGTCTGGATGCATAACGGCTTCGTGCAGGTCGAAGGCCGCAAGATGTCGAAATCCGAGGGCAATTTCGTCACCATCTATGATCTGCTGCACACGCAGACTTTCGGCGGCCGCAAATGGCCGGGCGAGGTGCTGCGTCTGGCGATGCTGATGACGCATTACCGCGAGCCGATCGATTTTTCGATCAAGCGACTGGAAGAGGCCGAACGTCTGCTCGCCAAATGGCCGGTGACCGAAGCCGGCGATGCCAAGCCCGACGAGGCCGTGCTGACTGCTCTCGCCGACGACCTCAACACGGTCGCGGCGGTGCAGGCATTGCATGCGCTGGCGCAAGCAGCCCATACGGATCCCGCCGCCGGCGCGACATTTGCCGCAACGGCCGCCCTCCTGGGTCTCTTGCCGAAGAAGACGGAAATCGACGCGGCCGTCGCGTCAGCAGTCGATGCGCTAGTCGCCATGCGTCTCGAAATGCTGAAGGCGAAGAACTTCACCGAGGCCGACAAGATCCGTGACGAACTGACGGCGAAAGGCATCCAGCTGAAGGACGAAAAGGATGCGGTGACGGGCGAGCGTGTGACGACGTGGGAGGTTAAGCGGTAGGATGGGTTCGGCGGCGAGACATACCCCCCTCTGCCCTGCCGGGCATCTCCCCCACAAGGGGGGAGATTGGCTGGGGGCGTCCGCTCGTCTTGATCAAAGATCAAAAGTGGCCGAAGCCACTTGGCGCGCGATAAAGATTTCGGGAAGCTGGCGCATCTTGCCGATCTCCCCCCTTGTGGGGGAGATGCCCGGCAGGGCAGAGGGGGGTGTTGCCCGGAGCGAGAGGCAAGACGTGTCGCATACACCAGTTCCCCCGCTACGGCGGGCAAATGCCAAGCGTATGCGCAAAGCCATGACCGATGCTGAACTGAAACTCTGGAACGAGCTTCGTGCTCATCGCTTGATGGGTCTCGGCTTCCGCCGACAGATGCCTATTGCCGGCTACATCGTCGATTTCGTTTGCCCCGCCCATCGCCTTGTTGTCGAAATAGACGGCTCGCAGCACGCGCTTGCTGCGAACGTCTCCTATGACGACATCAGGACTCGACGTCTCCAGGCAGACGGCTGGACTGTTCTGCGCTTCTGGAACGACGACATCCTGCGCGATATCGACAACGTGTGCAGCCATATCATCCGAACAATCGGAAAGGATCTGCCATGATGAATACCTACACCGGCGGCTGCCAATGCGGGGCGATCCGGTTTCGGGCGCGAGGGACGCCATCGGATTCATCGATCTGTCATTGCCGCATGTGCCAGAAGGCGTTCGGCGCGTACTACGCGCCGCTGGTTTCCGTGCGCGGGATGGAATTCGAATGGACACGGGGCCAACGCAAGAAATTCCGATCCTCCAATTTCGTCGAGCGCGGTTTCTGCGGTGACTGCGGCACGCCGCTGACCTATGAGGCGCCGGATGGAATGGCGGTTGCCGCGGGCGCCTTTGACGATCCGTCGCAACTGCCGCCCACCATCCAGTGGGGCGTGGAAGGCAAGATCGGCTTTGTCGATCATCTGCACGAGTTGCCTGGAGAGCGAACCGAGGCGGATCTGACTGCAGGCTCCTTCCTGCACGAACTCGTTTCCTATCAGCATCCCGACCACGATACGCCGGTCTGGCCGCCGGAGGATCGCGCGTGACGGAGACAGCAGCACAGACGGGCGGATGCCAGTGCGGCGCGGTTCGCTATCGGGCCAGCGGCGAACTCGGCTATCCTCATATTTGCCATTGCCGCATGTGCCAGAAGGCCGCCGGCAACTATTTTCTGCCGCTGGCAGCGGCCATGCGGAAAGATTTCGAACTGACGCGCGGCGAACCCAAATGGTTCAATTCATCGGATCTGGTGCGGCGCGGCTTCTGCGGCGATTGCGGCACGCCGCTGTTCTACGATATTCCGGAAACGGACTTCATCAACATCACCCTTGGCTCACTGGATGATCCCGATGCGGTCCGGCCCGTAATACAATCCAACACCGGACGCAAGATGTCCTGGTTCCACGCCCTCGACGGGCTGCCGGTGGAGGCCGAGCCTGAAACGCCCGACCGCGAGAACGCGATCGCGGCAAGCAATCATCAGCACCCGAATCACGACACGAAAAGCTGGCCACTCGGAGAAAGCCCATGACGGATAAGATAAGAACAGGCGGCTGCCAATGCGGCGCCGTGCGCTTCCGCATATCGGGCAAGCTCGGGCGGCCGTCGATCTGCCATTGCCGCATGTGCCAGAAGCAGTTCGGCGGCTTCTTCTCGGCGCTCGTCACCGCACCCGAGGAAGGGATGGAATGGACGCGCGGCGAGCCGAGCTATTTCCAGTCCTCCGTCAATATCGAGCGTGGCTTTTGCAGGGATTGCGGCACGCCGATGACCTACCGTCATCCGGGCGGACTGGAGCTTGCGATCGGCACATTCGACGATCGCAGCGATCTCGCACCGCAGATCCAGGTCAACTACGATGCCCGCCTGCCCTGGGTCGAGACGATCTTCGAGGCTCCTGTTCACAAGGACCCGGATTTCTACTCCCGGCAGGAGGCGATCATCTCCTTCCAGCATCCCGATCACGATACCGCCGTCTGGCCCGCAAAAGGCGTGAAGATATGACTGAAGTGCTACGCACGCTCTATCCTGAAATCGAACCCTATGCCTCCGGCCATCTCGATGTCGGCGATGGTCACGTGATCTATTGGGAGCGCTCGGGAACGCCGGGCGCCAAGCCCGCCGTCTTCCTGCATGGCGGCCCGGGCGGCGGCATCTCGCCGGCGCATCGCCGACTTTTCGATCCCGCTCTTTACGATGTCATGCTCTTCGACCAGCGCGGCTGCGGCAAGTCGACGCCGCATGCGGAGCTCGACGCCAACACGACTTGGCACCTCGTCGCCGACATAGAGCGACTGCGTGAAATGGCCGGCGTCGACACATGGCAGGTGTTCGGCGGCTCCTGGGGTTCGACGCTCGCGCTTGCCTATGCCGAGACGCATCCGGAGCGCGTGTCCGAGCTCATCCTGCGCGGCATCTATACGCTGACCAAAGCCGAGCTCGACTGGTATTATCAGTTCGGCGTCTCGGAAATGTTTCCCGATAAGTGGGAGCGCTTCATCGCTCCCATTCCGCCGGATGAGCGGCATGAGATGATGCATGCCTATCATCGCCGCCTGACGCACGAGGACAGAAATGTGCGCCTGGAGGCCGCGCAGGCCTGGAGCATCTGGGAGGGCGAAACGATCACGCTTCTGCCGGAACCTTCCACGAGCGGCAAGTTCGAGGAGCCGGAATTCGCCTACGCATTCGCGCGCATCGAAAACCATTTCTTCGTCAATGCCGGCTGGATGGACGAAGGGCAGCTGATCCGCGATGCCGGCAGGCTCAAGGATATTCCAGGCGTCATCGTGCATGGCCGCTACGACATGCCCTGCCCGGCAAAATACGCCTGGCTGCTGCACAAGGCCTGGCCGAAGGCGGAGTTTCACCTGATCGAAGGTGCGGGCCATGCCTATTCGGAGCCCGGGATCCTCGACCAACTGATCCGGGCGACGGACAAGTTTGCCGGGAAGCAAGACTGATTGTTGGTGTCGGGGCAGCCCCTCATCCGCACTCCATAACAACCCGCTTGGCGGGAGGAAACGACATGAAAGAACGCATCTACCTCTTCGACACGACGCTCCGGGACGGGCAGCAGACGCCCGGCATCGACTTCTCCGTCGAGGACAAGATTGCGATCGCCGCCATGCTGGACGAGTTCGGCATCGACTATGTCGAGGGCGGATATCCCGGCGCCAATCCGACGGATACCGCCTTCTTCAGCGAGAAGCGCACCAGCCAGGCGGCCTTCGTCGCCTTCGGCATGACGAAGCGGGCGGGCGTTTCGGTCTCCAACGATCCCGGCATTGCCGGGCTGCTGCAGGCAAAAAGCGACGCCATCTGTTTCGTCGCCAAGAGCTGGGACTATCATGTCGCAGTGGCGCTCGGCTGCACCAACGAGGAAAACCTCGAATGCATCGCCGAAAGCGTCAAGGCGGCGGGCGGCGCAGGCAAGGAGGCGATCGTCGATTGCGAGCATTTCTTCGACGGTTTCAAAGCCAATCCGGCCTATGCGCTCGCCTGCGCCAAGACGGCGTATGAGAGCGGCGCGCGCTGGGTCGTGCTCTGCGACACCAATGGCGGCGCGCAGCCGCCCGAGGTGCGCGCCATCGTCGAGGCGGTGATCGCCGCGGGCGTTCCCGGCCGCTGTCTTGGTATTCATGCCCATAACGATACCGGCCAGGCGGTCGCCAACTCGCTCGCTGCCGTCGAAGCCGGCGCCAGGCAGATCCAGGGCACGCTGAACGGTATCGGCGAGCGCTGCGGCAATGCCAATCTGGTGACGCTGATCCCGACCCTGGCGCTGAAGAGCGCCTACAATACACGTTTCGAAACGGCGATCGACGAGGAGCGGCTGCTCAACCTCACCCGGCTCTCGCATGCCTTCGACGAGCTGCTCAACCGCTCGCCGGACCACCAGATGCCTTATGTCGGGGCCTCCGCCTTTGCCACAAAGGCCGGCATCCACGCCTCTGCGCTGATCAAGGACCCGCGCACCTATGAACACGTGCCGCCCGAAAGTGTCGGCAATTTCCGCAAGGTCATGGTGTCAGACCAGGGTGGCAAGGCGAATTTCATCAATGCGCTGAAGCGGCGCGGCATCATCGTTGCCAAGGACGATCCGAAGCTCGATCTGCTGATCTCAATCGTCAAGGAACGTGAATCGATCGGTTATGCCTACGAGGGCGCGGATGCGAGCTTCGAGCTCCTGGCGCGCCGCACGCTCGGCACGATCCCGGAATTCTTCATCATCGAAGGCTTTCGCGTGATGATCGAGCGCCGCTTCGACAGTCTTGGCCGTGTGAAGATCGTCTCCGAGGCGGTGGTCAAGATCACCATCGACGGCCAGACGCTGATGTCGGTTGCCGATGCCGAAGGCCCGGTCAACGCGCTCGACCTCGCGCTGCGCAAGGATTTCGGCAAGTATCAGCATGAAATCGACGATCTGGTGCTCGCCGATTTCAAGGTGCGTATCCTCAATGGCGGCACGGAGGCGATCACCCGCGTGCTGATCGAATCCACCGACAGCGACGGTGTGCGCTGGTGGACGGTCGGCGTCTCGGAGAACATCATCGATGCTTCGTTCCAGGCGCTGATGGATTCGGTCATCTACAAGCTGATGAAGAACCGGCAGCTGGCGGGCAAGATCGCGGCGGAATAAGTCTGTTCCGCCGGTTCCGCGTGGGAGGGTGATGCCGACCTTTGTCGCCATCCTCCGTCCATCGCCTCGTTCTGCTTCAGATCCTCTCACCCTTCATTCAACGAAATGAATTGGCCTATTCACGGCGCTTAAGCTAGGCCGGATCAGAAGAAGAACAAAGATGGAAACACTCGATGTCGACCGATGCATCCGTTCCGTTGGCTAAGAACGAAGACAGTCCGCGCGGTTTCGCCTTCGCGCTCACGGCCTATCTGCTCTGGGGCTTCCTGCCGATCTACATGAAGGCGTTGGCGCATATTTCGCCGGCCGAGGTGATTGCGCACCGCATCGTCTGGTCGCTGCCGCTGGCTGGCATCGTGCTGATCGTGCTCGGACGCACTGGAGATATCCGCGCAGCACTCCGCTCGCCGCGTATGCTGGCGATGGCGGCGCTGACGGCATCGCTGATCACCGTCAACTGGGGCACCTACGTCTGGGCGATCGGCGCCGGCCATTCGCTCGATGCGGCACTCGGCTATTTCATCAATCCGCTGTTCAGCATCTTCCTGGGATCGGTTCTCCTGAAGGAGAAGCTGCAGCCGTTGCAAATCGCGGCGATCGCGCTTGCAGCGCTCGCCGTCGTCGTTCTCGCATTCGATAGCGGCGGCATTCCGTGGGTGGCGCTGACGCTGGCGATCTCCTGGGGTTTCTACGCCCTGTTCCGCAAGACGCTGCCGCTCGGGCCGAACCAGGGCTTCTTCCTCGAAGTGCTGCTCCTCAGCGGACCGGCCCTCCTCTACATCCTCTATCTCGAATTCGGCAGCGGCCAGGGCCATCTCTATCGCACCGGCTTTGCCGACACGGCCTTGCTGCTCGGCTGCGGCCTCATCACCGCCGTGCCGCTGATGATCTACGCAAACGGCGCCAAGCTTCTGAAGCTCTCGACGATCGGCATCATGCAGTATATCGCGCCGACGATGATCTTCTTGATCGCCGTCTTCGCCTTCCACGAGCCGCTCGGCACAGCGCGCATGATCGCCTTCCCGCTGATCTGGGCGGGGCTGTTCCTCTATAGCTGGTCAATGCTGCGGACAAGCCGCGGGCGCTGAAGCCGCGGGCGTCACCAGCCCACCTACATCTTCGAAATCACCTCGTCCTCGCCGTCGCGGTCGGCGGCGAGCTGGGCCGCCTGGGCCATAATCGCCGGAATGATGCCGGAGACCTCGTCGACGATAAGCGGCTGCACCCGGTGGGCGGTGTGCAGGAAGCCTTCATCGGTCATATGGCGCATCAGTTCCATCATCGGATCCCAGAAGCCGTTGATGTTGGCAAAAACCATCGGCTTCTCATGGCGGCCGAGCTGCGCCCAGGTCATGATCTCGACGATCTCCTCCAGCGTGCCGATGCCGCCGGGTAGTGCTACGAAGGCATCGGAGCGCTCGAACATCGTGTGTTTGCGCGCGTGCATGTCAGGGGTTACAATAAGTTCGTTCAGCTGACCGAGCGAGTGGCGAGTCGCTTCCATATCGATCAGGAACTCGGGAATGATGCCCGTGACCTGACCGCCGCCTGAAAGCGTCCCGCTGGCAACCGCGCCCATGATGCCTTTGGTTCCCCCGCCATAGACGAGGCGCAGGCCGTATTCGGCGATCTCTCTTCCGAGAGCACGCCCGGCTGCCATGTGCGAAGGATCGCGTCCCGGTCTGGAGCCGCAGTAAACGCAGATGGATCGAATCGATACAGATTGTTCGGTCATGAGGGCAAAACAACTATTCCATTTCAATGCAGTCAAGAAAATTGACTGAAAAGCAGCGTGCCTAGCTTGCCTAATTGCTTTGAATGCTTGTGGAAAGCAACGGGAATCGCTAGCAATTTTGGTTACTACGGCAAATTGCCGCCTTGGGAGACATAATGATGAAGAACCGTGCCGGCTTGCTGGCCCTTGCAGTGCTCGTAATCGCAATCTTACTGATGGTGTTTTTCGTCATGCCGCGCATCGGCGGGGATGCAACCAAAGTCGGCGACGCCATCAACCAGGCGAGCACGGACCTCAAGAACACGGTTAATGAGTCGGCAAAGACATCGCGTTCCGCCGACTCGGCTGCGGTTGCCGATCAGGTGGGCCGCCTCACCGCCGGTGCGGGCACTTCCCTCAGCGAGCTCAGGACACTGTTTGCCGACGGCAAGGGACCGGCTGCGGATGTGCTCACCGCCTCCAAGACCAAAGCAGTCGGCGCGTTGAAGACGCTAGCCGATTTCGCAATCCCCGAGGGGCTCGATCCCGCCACCCAGACCCTTGCCGCGAAGGCCAAGGACGGCGCGTCCAAGGCGCTCGCCATCGTGCAGTCGCTGCCTGAGAATGTCGCCGATGCGCTTGCTGCGATCGCCAAGGCCGAGACCGCGCTGACCGGCGCGCCCGAACCTGCCGCAGCGGCGAAGGATGCCGGCCCGAAACTTCCCGCCTTCGACGTGCTGCGCGTCGAGCCCGACGGCTCGACCGTGATTGCCGGCTCAGCCGAACCGAACGGCAAGCTCGAGGTGCTCGACGGCGAAAAGGTGGTGACCACGGCCAATGTCGATGCGAGCGGCGATTTCGCTGCCGTGCTCGACGATCCGCTTCCGGCGGGCGACCACCAGCTTGTGCTCAAGTTTACCGGCAAGGACGGCAAGAGCACGCTTTCCGAAGAGGTCGCGACTATTTCAGTGCCGAAGGACGGCAATGGCGCCAACCTGCTCGCCATGGTTTCCAAACCGGGCGCGGCGAGCCGCATCATCACCGCGCCGAAGGGCGGAACCGAAGTCGCCGATGCCTCCAATCCGGCATCATCGCCTGCGGACAAGCCGGCGACAGGCGAATCCGCGGCTGCGCCTACCGCAACCCCTGCCCCGACCGGCGAACTGGCGCTGCAGACGCCAGGCCTGCCCGATGCCTCCTCGGGCAGCGCCAATACCCCGGCCGACAAGACAGTCGCGCCCGATGTGATGGTCAATGCCGTCGAGATCGAAGGCAACAAGATCTTCATTGCCGGAACAACGCGCTCCAACGCCAAGGTCATCGGTTATGCCGACGACAGCCTCGTCGGCCAGGACACGGCCGGCTCCGACGGCCATTTCGTCATCGACGGCGTCGTGGCGCTCTCGGTCGGCGACCACAAGATCCGCGTCGATGTCGTCGATCCCGCCGGCAAGGTGATCGTGCGCGCTTCGGTGAACTTCAACCGCCCGGCGGGCGATCAGATAAGGGTTGCCGCGCAATCCGTTCCAGCCGAGGCAAGCAGCGGCTCTTCGCTGGTGCCGCTCGACGAAGGGGAGCTCGGCAAACGCAAGGCCGAGGCCGGCAAGGCCTTCGGTCTGCTGAAGGGGCTGTTTGCCGACGGTAAGCAACCCGGCGCCGAACAGCTTGCGGCAGCGCGCTCGGCAACAGAATTCGCGCTGCGCTCGGTCGCGGACTTCCGCCCGGCAGTCGATGCCTCCGACGCCTTCAAGCAAGCCTCCGGCTCGGCCTCGCAGACCGCCGCTAAAGCGCTGAAACTGATCCAGGGCCTGCCCAAGGATGCGAAATCGGTCGGCGCTGCGCTCGACCAACTCGGCTCAATCATTGCCGAACTCACCGCGACACCTGCGCCGGCCGCACCGGCTGCAAATGAGGCGGCCAGCAACGAGCCGAAGACGATCGAACAAGCGCCGCTGACGGCAAACAACGCGGCGGTCATCATTCGCCGCGGCGACACGCTGTGGCAGATTTCGCGCCGCACCTATGGCCTCGGCGTTCGCTATACGACGATCTACATCGCCAACGAGGACAAGATCGTCGATCCGGATCGCATCCGCCCTGGCCAGATCTTCGGCCTGCCGAAGGATGCGCTGCCGAACGCCGAAGAGCTGCACCGCAAGCGCCTTTCCGGCCAGCACCTCTAGGCTTCAAAGACAGCATGACGAGGCCGGGCGGCATAACCGCCCGGCTTCTCTTTTCCTCAACCCCGCAACTGTTGTATTCGTCGATCCGGCACCCTATCTGGCGATGGCACCTGCGGGTTGCGGGAAGCGCTTTCGGGCACGTTCCGAGCTCGTGCTTTTGACGGCATCGAAGCGCCGCAACCGCGGCAAGTTTCATCCGGGCTGGAGACACCCATGGCAAACGGCAAGACAGTCTCTGAATCCCACCTGCTGCGGACGCTTCTCAATCTCTGGCCCTATATGTGGCCGGCCGGTCGAGCCGATCTCAAGATGCGCGTCGTCTGGGCCTCGGTCTACCTGCTGATCTCGAAGTTCGTGCTGCTGCTCGTTCCCTATTTCTTCAAATGGTCGACCGATGCGCTGAACGGCAGGATGGATCTCGCCGGCACCGTGCCGCCGCTCCTTGCCGGCGCCATCGCGCTTGTCATCGCCTATAACGTCACCCGGCTGATCCAGCTCGGCCTCAATCAGCTGCGCGACGCGCTTTTTGCCAGCGTCGGGCAACATGCGGTGCGCCAGCTGGCCTTCAAGACCTTCGTGCACATGCATGAACTGTCGCTGCGCTTCCATCTGGAGCGCAAGACCGGCGGTCTCTCGCGCATCATTGAGCGCGGCACCAAGGGCATCGAGACGATCGTGCGCTTCACGATCCTCAATACGGTCCCGACAGTCATCGAATTCCTGCTGACGGCAGTGATTTTCTGGTGGGGCTACGGCTTCTCCTATCTCGCCGTCACCGCCTTCACGGTCTGGGCCTATATCTGGTTCACGATCCGCGCATCCGACTGGCGCATCGCCATCCGCAGGTCGATGAACGACAGCGATACCGATGCCAACACCAAGGCGATCGACTCCCTCCTCAATTTCGAGACCGTCAAATATTTCGGCAATGAGGAGATGGAGGCCAAGCGCTTCGACAAATCGATGGAACGCTACGAGAAGGCGGCGACCGAGGTCTGGACCTCGCTCGGCTGGCTGAACTTCGGCCAAGGCGTCATCTTCGGCATCGGCACGACCATCATGCTGGTGCTGTCGGCGATGGCCGTTCAGCGCGGCGAGCAGACGGTCGGCGATTTCGTCTTCGTCAATTCGATGCTGCTGCAGCTTTCCGTGCCGCTCAATTTCATCGGTTTTGTCTATCGCGAAATCCGCCAGGGGCTGACCGACATCGAGCAGATGTTCGACCTTCTGGAAGTAAAGGCCGAGGTCAAGGACGCGCCTGACGCGGCCGAGCTTCGGATCGGCCAGGGCGCGATCTCCTTCAAGGATGTGCACTTCTCTTATGATCCAGCCCGTCCGATTCTGAAGGGCATCTCCTTCGAGGTGCCGGCCGGCAAGACTGTCGCCGTCGTCGGCCCGTCGGGTGCGGGTAAATCGACGCTGTCGCGCCTGCTCTATCGTTTCTACGATATCCAGAGCGGTGCGATCACCGTCGACGGCCAGGATATCCGCGCAGTGACGCAGAAGAGCCTGCGGACAGCCATCGGCATGGTGCCGCAGGATACCGTGCTCTTCAACGACACGGTCGCCTATAACATCCGCTACGGCCGCACATCGGCGAGCGACGGCGAGGTCTTTGCGGCGGCCGAAGTGGCGCAGATCGCGCATTTCATCGAGATGCTGCCCGAAGGGTTCGAAACGAAGGTCGGCGAGCGCGGGCTGAAGCTTTCGGGCGGCGAGAAGCAGCGTGTGGCGATCGCCCGCACCATCCTCAAGGCACCGCCGATCCTGATCCTCGACGAAGCGACATCGGCGCTCGACACGACGACGGAACGGGAAATCCAGACAGCACTCGACGTGGTTTCGAAGAACCGCACGACGCTTGTTATTGCCCACCGACTTTCGACGGTCATCGGCGCCGATGAGATCATCGTGCTGAAAAGCGGCGAGATCGCCGAGCGCGGAACACATGCCGTCCTTCTCGAAAAGAACGGCCTCTATGCCTCGATGTGGAACCGCCAGCGCGAGGCGACACAGGCAGAGGAACACCTGAAGCAGGTGCGCGAAAGCGACGATATGGGCGTGATTACGCGGCTTGCCCCGGCAAACTGAGTGGGAAGGCCGAAGGCAGCACGGGCTTTTGTTGTTCAGAACCCCGGCGCGGGAACCAGGGCCGGGGCGACGGCATTGCCCCGGGGACGGTTTTTCGCTAACCAGCAAAAAACGACAACGCAAGGAGACCGGCAGCCATGAGCCTGTTCAACACGGTTCGCAACACGATCGTCCCCGTGCATAAGGAGGGTTATCCCTTCGTCGCCGCCTTCTTCCTCGCATCGCTGGTCTTGGGCTGGATCTTCAAGCCGCTCTTCTGGATCGGCATGATCTTCACGCTCTGGTGCGCCTATTTCTTCCGTGATCCGGAACGCGTGACCCCACAGGACGACGATCTGGTGATCTCTCCAGCCGACGGCAAGGTCTCAGCGATCCAGATGGTCACTCCGCCGGCCGAGCTCAACCTCGGTTCCGAGCCGATGCTGCGCATCTCGGTCTTCATGAACGTCTTCAATTGCCATGTAAACCGGGCGCCGATGCGTGGGCGCATCGTCAGCATCAATTACCGCTCCGGCAGCTTCGTCAATGCTGAGCTCGACAAGGCAAGCGAGGACAATGAGCGCAACGGTCTGGTGATCGAAACCCGCCACGGACAGATCGGTGTCGTCCAGATCGCCGGCCTCGTCGCGCGGCGTATCCTCTGCTGGGCCAATGCGAACGAACCGCTGGATGCCGGCGAGCGCTTCGGGCTGATCCGTTTCGGCTCGCGGCTCGACGTATTCCTGCCGGCAGGTGCCGCGCCGCGCGTCTCGCTCGGCCAGACGGCGGTTGCGGGAGAAACTGTCATCGCCGAATTCGCCTCGGCCAAGGGTCCCGTCATCAGCCGCCGCAGCTAGGAACGCCGATATGGAAACGCCCTTTCCGCCCTTCGAGCCCAATGGACCTGATGATTCCGCCCGCGGCCCGCGGCTGCGCGAAATCCCGCTCCGGCTTGTCGTTCCAAATCTCATCACCATTCTGGCAATCTGCGCCGGGCTGACCGGCATCCGGCTGGCTTTCGAGAACCGTTACGAGCTCGCTGTCGCCATGGTGCTGCTCGCCGCCTTCCTCGACGGCATCGACGGGCGCGTAGCGCGGCTGATGAAGGCGACCTCAAAGTTCGGCGCACAGATGGATTCGCTCGCCGACATCGTCAATTTCGGCGTGGCACCCGCCCTCGTCGTCTATGTCTTCGCGCTCGACCAGGCGCGCTCGCTCGGCTGGATCGCCGCGCTGATCTATGCGATCGCCGCCGGGCTTCGCCTTGCCCGCTTCAACGTTATGGCCGAGCGAGAGAACAAGGCGAGCTGGCAGTCGGAATATTTCGTCGGCGTGCCGGCGCCGGCCGGCGCCATGCTGGTGCTGCTGCCGGTCTATCTCGGCTTTCTCGGGCTCGAGACCGACCGCACCTTCGCCTATTTCTCGTCGATCTATATCGTCCTTATCGCCTTCCTGCTGATCAGCCGGCTGCCGGTCTGGTCGGGCAAGTCGGAAGGCAATCGGCTGCGGCGCGATCTCGTGCTGCCGATGATGCTCGGCGTCGTGCTCTACGTGGCTCTGCTGATGAGCTACACCTGGGAGGTGATGGTCTTTACGGTCGCCGCCTACCTCATATCGCTCCCCTTCGGCGCGCGGAGATGGCGTCGAAAATACGGGACGCTGACGATCGAGGAACCCGGCGTCGGCGACGACGATATCGGCCGGCATATCTAGAGCCTCACCCCCGGAAAGGCTCTGCTTAAACTTTCTTCAGTAAGTATTAACCAACGTAGGCTTCAGTTAAGCCTCGCGAATTATGGTGCGCGTTTACAAATCCTGATGGGACGCGTCTCTGTTTTGACGCTATCTGCGACGAAACAACAAATTATAAAATACCTAGGGAAGAACCACGTAAGGAGAGTATCGTGACCTCGAAGAAGAGCAGTACCGGCGAACAGCAGGTGTCCAAGCCTGATCTCGCCGCCAACTACCGCCCGGTCGGTTTGAAGGCTGTTGCCGCAGCATCGTTGATGGCAAAGAACAAGCCGGGAAGCGTCAAGAAGTCCGCTTGAAGCGTTGCGCTTCAAGCCGGAATCACGTGCACTTCGAGTCCGGCTCGATGCATCTCGTCATCCAAAACAAAAGTGCTTTTGGGTGACATGCGTTAGGCACCGCTGACGAAGAAATGACGGGACTTATCACCGGAAGCCTCATGGCGATGCCGATCATGCCGTCCCAACCCGCCACGCGGCGGGTCTGGCGAAGAGCGATTGCAGCAACCCGCCGTCCCCAACCTATCCTCGAAGAACATTAGGAACGAAGCCGATACGGCGCCGAGTGCGGCGGATACAGTTTCAAAAGAAGCTGAGCTGGCCGTCATCGGGCCTTTGCTTTTCGGGTGCCTTTGGCGGCTTTTCGATGACGACCGGCGCCTGCAGGTCAGCTCCCATATTGGCCACCTTGTTGACCTTGTCGGAGACCGGTATCGCCTCGAAGAAATCCTCCTCGACGGGCTGCATCATGTCAGCCACCTCGCGCGGCTCCTGCGTCTTGCAATCGAGCCAGCGCGTGAAATCCTCCGGCTTGATGACGACGGGCATGCGATCGTGGATCGCTGAAATGCCGGCATTGGCTGCAGTCGTCAGGATCGCGCCGGTATCGACCTCGGAGCCGTCGGCCGAGGCCCATGTCTCCATCAGCCCGGCAAAGGCGACAACCCCGCCGCGGCGCGGCCTGATCCAGTAGGCCTGTGGCCGCTCGCCGCTTTCCTTGGAGGGACGATGCCATTCATAGAAGCCGGAAGCGGGAATCAGCACGCGGCGATGGCGCATGGCCGCACGGAAGGAGGCCTTGCCGATCGCCGTCTCGGCGCGGGCGTTGATCAGCAGCGGGAATTCCTGCGGGTCCTTGACCCAGGCGGGCGTCAACCCCCAGCGCACGAGCACGGCGCGACGGTCGGCAACGTTGCTGCCTCGCTCCCTGCCCTCGCCCGAAATGACGACGAGGATCGGCTGCGTCGGCGCGATGTTGTAGCGCGCCGGAAAGTCGTCGAGATCGAGACCGGAGAAGACCTCGCTCACGTCGGCGCTGGAGCTTGTCAGGGCGAAACGTCCACACATCCGCCTGTCTTTGCATCCGGCTTACCTCCGGTCAAGACGACTCAGCCTCTCGGCCCAAAGAGGATGACGCTGGCGCCGGCAAGGCAGATCAGCGCGCCGCCGACATCGTAACGGTCCGGCACGCGGGCTTCGACCAGCCAGAGCCAAAGCAGCGAAGCGAGGATGTAAATGCCGCCATAGGCGGCGTAAGTGCGGCCGGCGGCCTCGCTCGGCACCAGCGTCAGAAGCCAGGCAAAAAGCGCGAGCGACACCATGCCCGGCGCCAGCCACCCGATCGGCTTTTCAAGCTTCAGCCACGCCCAGAAGGCGAAGCAGCCGGCGATCTCGAAAACGGCTGCGAAGGCGTAGATGAGGTAGGTCACGGAAGCACCTTTCGAATCCCGCCGTAACTATCCTCACGAAAACTGGGGAAGCCAAGCCGCCGCGGCATGCAAATATCGGCTCATCGGATAGGATGGGCGATCAAAGCAAGAGCAACGTCATGACCTTCACCGCCAAAGCCGCCTCCTCCGCCATTCTCGAACGCGACGGACGATTCCTTCTGGTGTTGCGGCGCAATCCGCCTTCCGCCGACATGTATGCCTTTCCCGGCGGGCGCGCCGAGCCGGGCGAAACGCCGGAGCAGACGGCGCTACGGGAATTCTACGAGGAAACCGGTATCTCGGTGCGCAATCCGCGCCTGTTTTCGACATATGACCTGAAGACCCACACCGCCGACGGCAGCGTCAGCAGCCATTTCCTGCTGTCAGTCTTTCGCGTCGATGCGGATAGGGATGCAGTCGCGCAAGCTGCCGACGATGCAGCCGCCCTCGGCTGGTACACGGTGGAGGAAATCCGGCGGCTGCCGGTGCCGCAGAGCGTGCTCGAATGCGCGGAGCGAACGGCGAACGGCGAATAGAAGTGGAAATTTGAAAGGGCGCCTTGTTGCAGTCATGCTCAACGTATCAACTAGGAGGCATGATTCCCGTTCGGCGCGTTTTCCTGTCCCTGCTCGTCCTGGCCGGCCCTACGCTGGCGCAAGGCAAGAATGCGCCGCCCGCGCCGGTAGAGGAAACTGCGCCGCCTCCTGCTGTGATCGTGCCTTATGACGACAAGCTGGCGCGGTTCGCCGAGGTGCTGGGCTCGGTTCATTATCTGAGGACACTCTGCAAGGCGCCTGATGGTGACGAGTGGCGAAAGGGCATGCAGCAACTGCTCGATTCGGAGACTAACAACGAGCCACAGCGCAAGGAAAAGCTCACTGCAGCCTTCAATCGCGGCTATCGCGCCTTTGCTTCGGTCTATACGGATTGCACCGCAGCGGCCATCGTGGCAGAAGAGCGCTACCGTAACGAAGGTGCAACACTCGCCACAGAAATTACCTCGCGCTTTGGAAATTGACGTTTAATTAACCTGTTTTCGCATGCGGACGTGTCGTTTTGGGAAAAGGCTGTTAGTGTTGTTAACGGTGCAGTAAGACATGAGAAGTTCTGAGGAAAAACCAATGGAAGCAAGCCTCAACGACATCGACGACATGATCGTCCACGAAAAGATGCAGGCGGCTCTGGAGTACCAGAACGAGGCTTGGGCCGACGGAATGGCCGACGGAATCGAGCCTGAAATCATCGCCGATGCCGCCATTGCGCATGCGCTGCGCGAGACAATCAGATTGCATGGGGAAAACAGCGCCGAAGCCCTGCTTGATTCGTTGCGCGACCGCATGCTTGCCGGCGAATTCTCCGCCAACCGCACCCTGCAATAACCGATATCAGAGAGTTCGATGCGCACCGGTAAAGAGAAAGTTTCGCGAATTCCGCTCGCGCCGGTGCTGCTTGCGTTCAGCCTCGCCGCTGGCAATGTTTTCCTGGCGCCGGCAGCCTACGCGCTTTCCGAACTGCACAAGATCCCCGGCCAGGCCAACGACGCCCCCGCAGCTCCGGGAAGCGCTCAAGGGCAGAGCCAGCCGCAGGGCGGCGCAACACCCAACGTTCCCATGGCCGATCCGCTGGTCAAGAGCCAGAACAACCAGAGCGTCGACAAGACACCGGGTGCTGAGGAGAATAATTCCAAGCCCGTCGAGGTCATCTACGACATCAGCAAGGCGCCCGAACCGGTTCGCAAGATGCGCGAGCAGATCGTCGAAGCGGCCGCCTCCGGCGATCTCGAAAGGCTGCGGCCGCTAATGGGCACCGGCACTGACCAGACGCAGGTGACCGTGGGCGAGCCGACCGACGATCCGATCGGCACGCTCAAGGATCTCTCCGGCGATCCCGATGGAGACGAGATCCTTGCGATCATGCTCGACATCGTCTCGACCGGCTTCGTGCATGTCGGCCAGGGGACAGCAGACGACATGTATGTCTGGCCCTATTTTGCCGAGAAGGATCTGAAATCGCTGACGCCGCCCGAACGTGTCGAGCTGCTGCGCATCGTCACGGCCGGCGATCTCTCCGACATGCAGGAATTCGGTGGATATAATTTCTACCGCCTCGGCATCACGCCCGACGGCAAATGGAAGTTCTTCACCGCCGGCGACTGACGCCTACCTCGCTTGCGCCTTTTGCTTGCTGCATGGCGCTTGCGATCCATCTTGCAAAGACATACCTCTGAGCGATAACCAACGCGACAGGTTCCGCCATGCCAGACGTATTCCTGAAAGACCGCTCATTACTCATTGTCAGCGGTACGGAAGCTCAATCCTTCCTGCAGAACCTGATCACCACCGATATCGTTTCGCTTGAGCCCGGCGTGGCACGGCCCGGAGCACTGCTGACGCCGCAAGGCAAGATCCTGTTCGACTTCATGATCTGGCAGTACGGCGACGGCTACACGATCGAAACGGATGCCGGTCAGCGCGACGGCCTGCTGAAACGGCTGACGATGTACAAACTGCGTGCCACCGTTACCGTTGCGCCGCTTGCCGAAGAGGGTGTCACCGTTTCCTGGGGCAATGAGGCCGATGGTGCCCAAGATGCCGCGGGCAAGCAAGGCGTCCGGGACAGTCGCTTCGTCAAGGCAGGCGTTACGCTAACCCGTCGGGCGGGAAGGCACGGCGGCGACGCGGAGACGCTCTACGACGCGCTGCGCATCAGCCTCGGCATCGTGACATCGGGACCGGATTTTGCCCTGCAGGACGCCTTTCCGCATGACGTGCTGATGGACCTGAACGGCGGACTCTCCTTCAGGAAGGGTTGCTATGTCGGCCAGGAGGTCGTCTCGCGGATGCAGCACCGAGGCACCGCACGCCGGCGCGTCGTCACTGTATCCTGCGCAACGGCCCTGCCGGCGACGGGAACTGAGATCACGGCCGCCGGCAAACCTGTGGGAACGCTGGGTTCGGTCGAAGGCGGCAGCGGACTGGCGATCGTTCGCATCGACCGCGCCGGCGCGGCGATGGCGGCCGGTACGCCTTTGCTGGCCGGCGAAACTCCCGTTTCCCTCACCCTGCCGGGATGGTCCGGCCTTGCCTTTCCTACCAGCGCCGACGAGGCCAGCGCGTGACACCGGAGAAAGCACCGCGTGCCTGGCAACGGATGCTGTCCGGGCGCAGGCTCGACCTGCTCGACCCATCGCCGCTCGATGTCGAACTCGCCGACATCGCCCATGGGCTTGCGCGCGTTGCGCGCTGGAACGGCCAGACCTCCGGCGATCATGCTTTTTCAGTGGCGCAGCACAGTCTCGTCGTCGAGGATATTTTCCGCCGCTTCAACGGCCCCCGGCCGGACGAATGCCTGATGGCGCTGCTGCACGACGCGCCTGAATATGTGATCGGCGATATGATTTCGCCGTTCAAATCGGTGGTGGGTGGCGGTTACAAGACGGTGGAAACGCGGCTGGAAGCCGCCGTGCACTTACGCTTCGGCCTGCCGCCGCATCCCTCACGCGATCTCAAGGAGCGGATCAAGAAGGCCGACACGATCGCCGCCTATTTTGAGGCCACCGTGCTCGCCGGCTTCACGCCCGCCGAGGCGCAGAAATTCTTCGGCCAGCCGCGCGGCATCAACAAGGACATGCTGATGATCCAGCCCCTGCCCGCCGTGGAAGCGCAGCGGCTGTTCTGCGAACGCTTCGCGGCGATCGAGGCCGAGCGGAGGATGGAATCGTGACCTTCATCGTCGTCTCGCCGCTGTCGCGCATTGCCGAAATGGCGGTGCGCCATAAAGCGCGCGACATGATCAGCCTGATCGCCAAAGAGCAGGCCTTCCACCGGCCGGGCGTGATCGCGGCCGACCGTCATCTGACGTTGGCAATGAACGATATCGCCTTCAAGGGCACCGGCGGCCTCGTGGCGCCTGATGAAACCCATGTGCGCGGGATTATCGACTTTGTCGCGTCGTGGCGGCAGGACACGCCGCTGCTCATTCATTGCTGGATGGGCGTGTCGCGGTCGCCGGCAGCGGCCCTGATCGCGGCACTTTCACTCGCACCGGATCAGAGCGAGGAAGCACTTGCGCAACGGCTGAGGGCCGCCTCGCCTTTCGCGACACCGAATACTCGCCTCATCGAGATCGGCGACGCCCTGCTCGGCCGCGGCGGCCGGCTGGTTGCGGCTGTGCGGGCGATCGGGCGCGGTGCGGACGCCGATGGCAACGCACCTTTCGTCCTCGCGATTCGGGATGTTGCGCACGGCTGACACCGCTGCCACCCGCTCCATCTGGCCCTCGACGCAGAAACAACAGGGCAGCCCATGGAAGCAGGCAACGGATCCTCCTCACCACGCGTACCGCGGCGGCAAATCAATCAGACGCCGCGCCGGCAGCGAGACTGCTGGATTATTGAATGACGCCGCAGGCAAGTCTTTCACCGGCATCACCCGACGGCTGGCTGCGGTAATCATCCGAATTGGCGTGCACCATCAATGCGCGGCCACGGATTCCTTGGGTCTTGCCGTCGAGCGTCACCATAGTATCGAAGATCTGCGCCCTCAGCATGCCGTCCTGTCCGACATATTGGTTGGGCATGTCGCCGGGGTGCGGACCCTTGGCGGCAAGAATGCCATGCTCCGCCTTTTCGGGATTGAAATGACCGCCGGCCGATTCATGATGGGTCGCCGCGTCGCAGCGGCCGGTCTCATGAACATGGAAGGCCACCCATTTGTTCGCCGGCAGCCCCGATATCTCGACTTCGATCAGGACGCCGCCATTGGCAGCAGCCGTCAGCTGTGCGCGGCCGTCTTCCTTGCCGTCCTTGTCGACGAAATTGGCGATCGCCGTCTGCTTATCCTGGGCGCCCGCTGGGAATGCGACCGCAAGCAGGCTCAGGGCGGCGATAGTGCGCATGGCTTTCATGGAGATCTCCTTCCGTCCGGTTGTCCTCTTGAACGTGCCAGCCCGGAAGGTGTTCCTGATATCGAACTTCGCAGGACGCTCTGGGAGCATAGCTCTTGCGAAGATCATTCTGATTTTCGAGGTATGCGCAGGGAATACCGCACGAGAAAAGCCGGCCAGATGGCCGGCTTGCAGATCACCTCAATCGAAACCTCGCTCAGGCGACGGCGTCGAAATCGAACTGGCCGTAGGTGTTGCGGTAGAGATCGTCTGACTGATCCCCTGATGTGGGCGCGGTCTGCTGCAATGGATAGGGAACGGCGATGCTGTTTGCCGTGCCGCCGTTACGCGTATCCATCATCAGCGCGACAAGGCTGCCGGAGAATTTCGGCTGCGTCGCATCGCTGGTCTTGTCGTCAGCCAACAGTTCCTTGATGATGCCAGGCCTCTCGTCGGCTGCGCGTTCGCCGCGGCTGAGCACGCCATCGCCATTGGCATCGAGCCGCGATAGCGTCGCCAGATACGCGTATGAAGTGTCTGAAACGGATGTGGTGCGGGTCATACAAACCTCCAGCCACCGCCCTTTGCCGGTGGCGTTTGTACGCAATACGAAGGTGATAAAATCAGGTGTTGAATTGCTGGTTAAACTGATTTGCGCAGTGCGTCAATAAACTGTTAACTTCCCATTAACGATGATTGACAAAGCGTAACTGAACGCCGCTGACCCAGTCTTCCACCTGCGGCAGCCGGGTTCATCAACCGGCATGTCAGCGCTTTTACACATATAAAACAAACGTCTAACGACGTTTCGCGGCGGCTGCGCTGCAACCGAATATTAATCCGGCCCAGACAAGATGGGCTCTACAAATTATCACCAGACAGTTCAGCTTGCAAAAAAGCAATTTCTACATTCATTTTGGAAAGGTTTTCCATGTCCGTCACGATGAGGCACGTTCATCAACCGAAGACGCCTTCTGCCGTCGCAGCCATCCTTGAAGACGCACCCGCATGAAAGCCGAAGTCCTCTTCTGGCAGCAATGCAACCAGGCGGTCACGGACGATGGATCGATCGACGCAGAACGTCTCATGGAACTCGTGATCGCGACCTATCGCGGCCACGAAAGCGATTATGACGAAATCGAGAGAAGCGCGGAAACACTGCTGAGGGAAAACCATGCGTTGAGAGGCAATGTTTCCGCCATCACGCAGGCATTCGACGAACAGAAGAAACTCTTCGAGATCGTTCTCGACAATCTGCCCCTCGGCCTCAGCGTCTTCGACGCCGACCAGCGGCTGAGCCTATCCAACACCCGCTTCCGTCAGCTCTTCGGCCTGAGCCGGGACGATGTTGCCCCGGGCACGACGATTGCCGATCTCATCGGCAAAATACGCGGCACGGAGAGCGTTGGCGCAAAACCCCGCCGGCGGAGCAGGAAACCTTCCCCGGCAACCGCAAAAAGCGGCAGTTTTCGCCGGCGCGAATGGTTGATGGAGGATGGCCGCATCATCCAGAGCATGGTGACGATCCTTTCCGACGGCAGCAATATCGCCATCCACGCCGATATTACCGAGGATCGAAAAGCGGCCGAGCGCATCACCTATCTCGCCCACCACGACCCGCTGACCGGCCTTCCGAACCGCATCCATTTTCGTGAGCAGGTCGATGCGGCACTCGCCGAGCGGAAACCGGATGAGCAGGTCGCCCTCGTGCATCTCAATCTCGACCGGTTCAAATCGATCAACAACACCATGGGCGTTTCGGTTGGTGACAAGATCCTGCAGCACGTCGCCGAGCGCATCCGGGCCTCGGCCGGCCCGGAAAACACGCTGGCACGCCTCGGTTCGGACGAATTCGCCATTCTGCAGACGTGCGGACAGCAGCCATGGAACGTGACGGCGCTGGCCGACCGGATCCGCCGCGAGCTTTCCGAGCCATTCCTCCATGGCGACAAACAGGTGGAACTCGGCGTCTCCATGGGTATCGCAATCGCCCCTGACGATGGCGAGGAAACCGATATCCTGTTGAAGAATGCCGCCGTGGCGCTGTCGCACGTCAAGGCGGACGGACGCAAGCGCGAGCGCTTCTTCACCAGCGAGATGGAAGCGCAGATGCAACTTCGCCACGCGCTGGAAGCAGATCTTCGAACCGCCGTGGAGAACGAGGAATTCGAGCTGCATTACCAGCCGCTCTATGACCTTTCGCTGCAGCGCATCAGCGGCTTCGAAGCCCTGATCCGCTGGAATCACCCGATTCGCGGTCGTGTCCCGCCGATGGATTTCATTCCGCTCGCGGAAGAGGTCGGCCTCATCGTCGATATCGGCCGCTGGGTTTTGTACCGCGCCTGCAACGATGCAGCGCAATGGCCGGAGAGCATCAAGGTCGCCGTCAACGTTTCGGCGATGCAGTTCAGCGGCAGCGACCTAACGCAGGATGTTAGCGAGGCGCTTGCCGCCGCCTCGCTGACGCCATCGCGGCTTGAGCTCGAAATCACCGAGAGCGTGCTCATGGAAAATCTCGGCGAGGTGCTGCCGATCCTGCATGCGCTGAAGGAGCGTGGCATCCGCATCTCGATGGATGATTTCGGCACCGGCTATTCCTCCCTGAGCTACCTTTCGAGCTTCCCTTTCGACAAGATCAAGATCGACAAATCCTTCGTCAACGACATCGTCGACAACAAGGAGGCGCATGCGATCATGCACGCGATCATCCTGCTCGGCGATGCACTCGGCATGCGCGTTACCGTGGAGGGCGTCGAAACGGCCGCACAGCTGGCGCTGCTCGAACGCGAGGAATGCGACGAGATCCAGGGCTATTACATCAGCCCGCCGCGACCCGCGCGTGACGTGCCCCATCTTCTCTCGCTGCCGCCGAAGAACGGCGCGTGACGAGGAGCGGCCAAGATCGCGCTTGATTGCGACTCGCACGGCAAGCCGCTACACAATCGGCTCCCAATAACAGGTGACGCGATGTTCGAGGCCGAAGCCTTCCTTCCCCATGAAACGCTGGCAGCGGCGCTGATCCCATATGCGGCCGAAGGCGACGACGGCTCGCACGACCTTGCCCATATCCTGCGCGTCTTCAGGAACGCCATGCGCATCCATGCGGGAGAAGGCGGAGACGGACGGGTTCTCGCCGCTTCCGTCATTCTGCATGACTGTGTCTCCGTCGAGAAGAATTCGCCGTTGCGGGCACAGGCATCGGCACTGGCGGCGGAGAAGGCATCGGCGATCCTGACGAAACTCGGCTGGAGCAACGGGGACATCGAAGCCGCGGCCCATGCCATTACCGCACATAGCTTCTCGGCCGGGGTGACGCCGCAGACGCTGGAAGCGAAAATCCTGCAGGATGCGGATCGTCTGGACGCGATCGGCATGGTCGGCGTCGCGCGCTGCTTCTATATCGGCGGGCGGCTAGGATCGGGGCTCTATGACCCATTCGATCCGGCAGCGAAGAACCGTTCGCTCGACGACAAGCGTTATGCCATTGACCATTTCCAGACGAAGCTGTTCAAACTGGCGGAAGGGTTCCAGACCGAGACCGGCCGCAGGTTGGCGACCGCGCGCGACAAAAGCCTGCGCGACTTCCTCTCGGCCTTCATGGATGAAATCTAGGAGAATAGCATGCGTGTCAGCGACCTCTTCATCTACCCGCTCAAGAGCGCCCGCGGCATTGCGCTGCCCGCCGCCGACATCGACGCCTATGGGCTTCCCGGCGACCGGCGGGCGATGATTACCGATGCGCAGGGTCATTTCATCACCCAGCGCGAACTACCGGATCTCGCCCGCATCGAGGTACGGCCGGAGCCAAGTGCCTTCCGGCTGCGGATGCAAGGAAAGTCTGACATATCGGTGCCGCCGCCGGAGCCAGAAACACGCATGGACGTGACCGTGTGGAAATCGACCGTCAGCGCCGCCGTTGCCGATCCAGAGAGCAACCGGCAGCTTTCCGAATGGCTCGGCCGCGAGGTACAACTGGTCTTCTTCGACGGACAAGCACGGCGAATGGCGAATGCCGAATGGGCTGGCGACGGCACCCCCGTTACATTTACCGACGGCTACCAGATCCTGGTCACTACGACCGGCTCGCTGAAGGCTTTGAACGCAGACCTCGCCGCCCACGGCGAAGGCAGCGTCGGGATGGACCGCTTCCGCCCAAACATCGTCATCGATACTGACGAAGCCTGGCCGGAAGACCAATGGGCGGCAATCGAGATCTCCGGCATCCGCTTCGATCTCGTCAAACCCTGCTCCCGCTGTATCATGACGACGCAGGACCAGTTGACCGGATCGCGTGACGTGGCAAATCCGATGCCGGCCATGGGCCGCATCCGTATGTCGGCCGACCGGCGCGTGCCCGGCCCGCTCTTCGGCTGGAACGCCACGCCGCGCGGCGGCGGCAGGATCACGATCGGTGACGCCGTCCACATCATCGAAGAGAGACCGGAAGGCTGGGCGCTCAAACGTCGCGCCGCAGCCTGAGACCATCAGACCCCGGCGAGCGCGGCATCGATGCCTGCCATGGCATCGGCTGACAGCGGCCCCTTTTCCAGCGCGCCGACATTTTCCTCCACCTGGGCGACGGTGCGGAAGCCCGGAATGGGAAGCGTGCGCGGCGAGCGCGCCCAGAGCCAGGCAAGCGCTCCCTGGGTCAGCGTGCGGCCGCCCGATGTCAGGAGATCGCGGACAGCATCAAGCCTTGCGGCAAATTCGGGCGCCATGCGCCCGTCCTTGAAATAGACCATCCAGTCGAGCGCCGCGCCCCGGACATCTCTCGCGCCCACCGCCTTGTCGGCGGTGAATTTGCCGGTCAGCAGTCCCATGGCCAGCGGACCGCGATTGATGGAAATCAGGCCTTCCTTCTCGATCAACGCGACCATTTCCGGCACTGCCTCGAAGACGTTCATCGTATGCTGGACCGAGACGTAGCCTTGGCGGCCGACATGACGGGCGGCACGATCGGGAGAATCCGTGCTCCAGCCGAACGCATCGATCTTGCCTTCGGCGCGTAGCGCTTCCAGCGTATCGAAGACGGCATCCGACTGTTCCAGCGGAAAGTCATTGATATGGAACTGCAGGAGATCAAGCCGGTCGCGCTTTAGGCGGCGCAGCGAGGTTTCGACCGAACGGCGGATGAAGGCGTCATCGGCAAAAGCACCGGTCGCCTGCTTCGTCTCCGGATTGGTGGCGAAGCCGAACTTGGTGGCGATGACGATATCGCCGCGATTGCCGATCGCGCGACCGAGCACTTCTTCCGAATGACCCGCCCCATAATTCGAAGCCGTATCGAAGAAGCGGATGCCGAGTTCGATGGCGTGATTGATCGCTTCCACCGATTCATCGTCGTCGACATCGCCCCAGCCGAGCGGCGTGTCGCCGGCGAAGAACGGGCCACCGATCGCCCAGCATCCCATGCCGAGACGCGGAATTTCGCGGCCGTTCCAGAGCGTGATCGTTGTCGATGATGCGGGCTTGGTCAGCATGGGATCCTCCTCGATTGGCAGTCACCAAGACATAGGAAGCGCTTGTGAATGGGTAAACCGCCAAATCCGAAGGATGTTTTGCAGCCGTAAAAAACGAATGTCAGGCGGATATGCCGTTCGGGCTTGAAAGCGTCCGTGAGGCTGGATTAAGCGCCTTGAGCGCCGCCTGAACGAAGCCTTCCCGGGCTGCGGCCGCCTCGATACCGCGCGGCTCATAGACATGGCGATGCAGAAAGAATCCCGTCAGACGGAATGCAGCTGAAAGGCTGTCGAAATCGGCTGCGTGGTTGCCCTCGACGCCGAGAAACGGCGGCAGAAGCAGCATCTTGTCCGCCCAGGGGGCGCCAGCGCTGCGGCTGACGGCGCGGCCGGATTTGGGTGAGACATAGGCGAGATCAGAACGGGCGCCCGTCGCGGCGCATTCGGCAAGATCGAGGCCATAGCCCAGATCGTTCAACACCGCGAGCTCGAAACGCACGAAAAGCTCGCCCGCATCGGCCGGATTGTGCAGGTGATCGAGAATGACTTCAAGCGCATCGAAGAGATGCGGATGCGGGTCGCGCTCCGGCAATAGCCGCAGCAGCGCGCCCATCGCCTGGACGCCGTAAACGGCGGTCGCCGTTTCCATCAGGCGCGCGGCGCGCAGTGTCACCGGCTCGACACGGAATTCGCCGAGATGTTCGTCAAGCCGGGCACGCCAAATGACCTCCACCGCATTGCCTGGCTGCAGCACCGGCTGCATGGCGCGTGAGCGACCCGAACGCACCAGGCCGAGATGGCGACCGCGATCACGCGTCATCACCTCGGCGATGACGCTGGTCTCGCCGTGGCGCTTGACGCCCAGAATGATCGCATGATCCTGCCACTGCATCGAAAGAAGTCCTTACGGATGACGAATCCATCCTAATGCAAGGGCTGCCTGATGTCATGGACCCCTTCAGGCCAGCCGCGTCAGACAGCGGCCATGCTGCGTCAGGCAGCGGCCGGGAAAAGCTTCTGCAGGAATTCGCCCATCGCCTTTTCGTCGAAAGGCTTCACCAGAAGCGGTATATGCTGCAGGTCGGGCGGGAAATCGCGCGAATCGGAATAGCCGCTGACGAAGCCGAAAGGGATGCCGACATCGAGAAGATGGCGAGCAAATCCGAAGCTCATGCCCTCGCCGAGATTGACGTCGAGAAGAGCGAAATCATAGGTCTCCGCAGCGATTGCGGCTCTGGCCTGTTCCAGACTACCGACGATATCGATGCTTTCGACACCGGCCAGGTGCAGAATATCTTCTGCCTCCATCGCGATGATCAGACTGTCTTCAAGAACCAGAACACGGGTTGCGCTCATGATTCCATGCCCTTCGTTGGGCGCTTGCCGCAGCGCCCAAGCCATTTCGCCAACATCATTACCCTCTGGTATCCGCATGGCACGCTATCGGTGAATCCCGCCACTATTTCTAAATGGAACATTTTCCGCCCGGTCGAGAAGAATCAAAATCGGAGGAAAGACGACAGCGAACCTTATGTTGCCGCCTGCCAATGCGCATTTAAAAAAGACATGGTGGGACCGATTGGCTAGATGAACGGGCGTTTGCCTTCACCAAGCCCCTCCCAGCCGGCGATCGCCATTAATTCCTCGCCGTTCAGCACCTCGCAGCCACGCTCCTGCCAGCGGATCAGCCCGCGCTCGCTGAGCTTCTTCAAGGTCTTGTTGGTGTGGACGATGGAAAGACCGAGTGTATCGGCAATGTGCTGCTGGGTGATGGGAATGAATTTGCGGCCATTGAAGAGGTCGAGCTGCTTGCCGCGCTCAAAGAGGAAAGCGATCAGGTAGGCTGCTCGTTCCAGCGCGGTGCGACGGCCAACGCTCAGCAGATGTTCATCCAGAATGCGTTCTTCGCGCGCGGCGATCCAGGTGATGTCGAATGCCAGCGAGGCGTGGTTGTTGTAGAGCGTCATCAGCCTGTCGCGCTCGAAGACGCAGAGGGAAACGGGTGAAAGCGCTTCGACGGAATGCTGCATCTCGCCCATGATGGTTCCCTGGAGGCCGATCAGGTCGCCGGGCATGATGTAGTTCAGGATCTGGCGACGGCCGTCCTCCAACATCTTGTAGCGGAAGCCCCAGCCGGCGAGCACGGTGAAAAGATGAGCGCTATGCGCACCCTCGACGAGGATGGTGGCGCCAGCATCGACGGCAAGCTCGCCCTTCTTGAAGCGGGAGACGAATTCAAGTTCGTTGCGGCTGAACTCCCTGAAATGTGGCAGGGGCCGCAAAGGACATTGCTCGCAAGGGGTCTTGAAAGAATGGATGGGTTTCGACGTCGCCATGCCTGCCCTTGCGGTCGCAGAATCGGCGTTCCACCATTGGCGCACCGTCGAGCAAGGAATGCGCGAGGGTATGGATTCGTTCCGCAACGGGCCGGATTTTTTCCAAGGAAACAAAGGGCTGGCGTCTGCCCGATGAAATCCCTGCCGTGGCTATTTCGGGAAATCGAGACCCATTTCGCGGAACCGTTCGGGGTCGTCACCCCAATTCTCGCGGACCTTGACGAACAGGAAGAGATGGACCGGCTGTTCTAAGATCTCCGACAGTTCCTTGCGGGAGGCCGTCGAGATCGCCTTGATGGTGTCGCCGCCCTTGCCGAGCGCGATCTTCTTCTGGCTGTCGCGTTCGACATAGATCACCTGCTCGATGCGCACCGAGCCATCCTTGCGTTCTTCCCACTTTTCCGTTTCGACGTGCGAGGAGTAGGGAAGCTCCTGATGCAGGCGCAGAAACAGCTTTTCGCGGGTGATTTCGGCGGCAAGCTGGCGCATCGGCAGATCGGAGATCTGATCTTCCGGATAGTACCACGGTCCCTCGGGAAGCGTGCTTGAGAGATAATCCATGACATCGTCGCAGCCGGAGCCGTTTTCGGCAGAGATCATGAAGGTGCGCTCGAAGGCGATCTTCTCGTTGGCGCTCGCGGCCAGCGCCAACAGATCCTCGCGATTGACGCGGTCGATCTTGTTGAGCACCAGGATTTTCGGCTGCTTGACCTCCTTGAGGCCTTCGAGAATGGCTTCGGCATCGCCGCGCAGGCCGCGCTCGCTGTCGATCAGGAGCATGATCAGATCGGCATCCTTGGCGCCACCCCAGGCCGAGGTCACCATGGCGCGGTCGAGCCGGCGGCGCGGCTTGAAGATGCCGGGCGTGTCCATGAAGACGATCTGGGCGTTGTCGTGGATCGCAATGCCGCGGACGATCGCGCGCGTCGTCTGCACCTTGTGGCTGACGATCGAGACCTTGGCGCCGACGAGGCGGTTCACCAGCGTCGACTTGCCGGCATTGGTCGGCCCGATCAACGCGACGAAGCCCGAATGCGTCGGGCCACTGGTTTCGGCGGCGGCTTCAGCCGCGATATCTTCTTCTTGTGTCATCGTCCCGTCAATTTCCGGCAGGCGACTGCTGCCAAATGCCTTCGCGCTCGAGCATCTTCGTCGCCGCGACTTGTTCGGCGGCACGCTTCGACCGCTCTACGCCGGTTTCGGGCTTAATGCCAGCAACTTCCACCGTCACCTTGAAGCGCGGATCATGATCCGGCCCGCTGCGTTCATCAACCCGGTAGAGGGGCGTCACGCCGAATTTCGCATGCGACCATTCCTGCAGCTCGGTCTTGGCGTCGCGCTTGGCGCCGTCGGCCCGCACCGCCCTGCCCTGCCAGTAGCGCAGGATGAACCGGCGGGCGACTTCGAGGCCGCCATCGAGATAGATCGCGGCGATCAGGCTTTCGACGACGTCGGCGCGCACGTTCATCATGCGTTTGCCGGTCAATTTCTTCACGTCGGCGCCGGTGCGGATATAGAGGTGAAGGTTGAGCTCGTCGGCAACCGCAGCGCAGGTTTCTGCGCTGACGAGCTGGTTGAGACGAACCGAAAGCTCACCTTCCCCCGCCGTGCCGAACGTTCGGAACAGAAGCTCGGCGATGCAAAGCCCGAGGACCCTGTCGCCGAGGAATTCCAACCGTTCGTAATTGCCGCCCTTTTCCGTACGGGCGCTGGCATGGGTCAGCGCGCGATCCAGGCGTTCCTTTTCGGCGAAGTCGTGACCGATTAGGGCTTCAAGCTTTGCGCGGTCAGCCGCAGAAAGCGTCTGCGCCTTGCTCATTCAACGACCTTGAAGAGGCGGTCCCAACGCATGTTCGTCGGCCACTTCCAGATTTCGCGGAAGGAGGTGTCGTTGCCGAGCGAGAAGAAGATGACGCTGGCGCGGCCGACAAGATTTTCCGCGGGCACAAAGCCGACGTCGAAGCGGCTGTCGAGCGAGTTGTCGCGGTTGTCGCCCATCATGAAATAATGGCCTTCCGGCACGATGAACTCGCGGGTGTTGTCACCGCGCGATACCGGGGACTGGTCGAGCGTATCGTAGGTCTTGCCGTTGTCGAGCGTTTCGCGGAAAACCGGCACATCCTCGCCCGGATCGAGCTTGTAATCCGAGGTGAAGCTGCCGTCCGCCACCTTGGGCACCGGCTTGCCGTTGACGTAGAGAACGCCATCGGTGACCTGGATGTGATCGCCCGGCAGGCCGACGCAGCGCTTGATGTAATCGACCTCGGGATTGGGCGGAAAGCGGAAGACGACGATATCGCCGCGCTTCGGATCGGAGCCGAACAGGCGACCGCTGAAGATATCAGGCGAGAAAGGCAGTGAATATTTCGAATAGCCGTAAGCGAACTTATTGACGAAGATGTAGTCGCCGACGAGCAGCGTCGGCATCATCGAACCGGACGGGATCGTAAAAGGCTGGAACAGCACGGTTCGGATCACCATCGCCAAAATCAGCGCCTGGATGATGACTTTGATGTTTTCCCAGAGGGCGTTCGGCTTGGTTTCGACTTTTTCGGACACGCAGTCTTATTCCTTCAAGACGCCGCGGAGGCGCAATTCTTTCTGTCGTTCTCTCTAGCGGCTTCGGTCGATTGCGGCAATGGCGACAACATCAAAAGCGACGAGAGGTCGCGATCAATCGCCCCCGAGATCACAATCAATCGCTCCGGAGTCACGATGAAACGCTTCCGTGGTCGCGGTCCACCGCTTCCGAGGTCGCGATCAAACGCTCTCGGGCAATGCCTCGATAATGACGAAGGCCTGCGCCAAGGGATAATCATCCGTTATTGTCAAATGAATGGCGGGCTTGTGGCCGGCGGGCAGCATCGATTCCAGGACGGCAGCGGCCGCGCCTGACAAAACCATGGTCGGCTTGCCGCTCGGCAGGTTGACCACCCCCATATCCTTCCAGAAGATGCCTTGCGCTATGCCGGTGCCGAGCGCCTTGGAGCAGGCCTCCTTGGCAGCGAAACGCTTGGCATAGGATGCGGCGCGGTTTGCGCGCCGATCGGAACGCGCGCGCTCGATCTCGGTGAAGCAGCGATGCGTAAAGCGCTCACCGAAGCGCTCGATGGACTTCTCGACACGGCGAATGTCGATCAGATCGCTGCCAATGCCGATGATCATGCGGGAACCTTCCGTTGCTTAAAATTCTGCATCGGGCTCATACGCTCGGTATGTCGCCGGCCGGATCGGCAAGGCGCAGGCGCGCCCTCTCCATCAGCCGCGTACGGCGGCGCGTCTGAAAACCCCTCACCGTGTAAAATGTCAGTGCATAGAGCGCAACGGCGGTGACGATCCCCGGCGGAATGGCGCCGAGCAGCATCGGCTCCAGCACCGGCTTCCACAGCTCCATGAAGTTCAGTTTATGAAACATGGCGGCAAGATCCACCGCCTGGCCGGCCAGATGATCCTCACGGCTCAACAGCAGATGGCCGATCTCCCAGGTAATGCCCCAGATGAACGGATAGGTCAGCGGATTGCCGAAGGCCGCGCAGCCGAGAGCGGCCGCCACCATATTGCCGGAGAGGAAATAGGTGATGACGAAAGCCATGATGAAATGAACGCCGATGAAGGGCGTCCAGGAGACGAAGACACCTGCGGCGACGCCGGCCGCAACTGCATGCGGCGAGGCGCTCAGGCGCAGGATGCGCATTGTCAGATAACGGATTGGGCGAAGGAAACCTTTACGGGGCCATAAGAGCTCCCGCATCTTTTCCTTAAATCCCGCAGGTTTGCGACGGCGAAACAACATGGCGCGTATTTAGTGTAGCGCATACGGCCATGACAAGAGCGGCAAATGCTACCGTTTGAAAAACAAGCCGCTGGCTCTCTCTTTGTCGAGGAACCTCTTCACGTCGAGGGGCGTCCGTTATGCATAACGTCCCTCACTCATTTCAAGTATAATCTCAGTATCAGCGATTGCGGAACAGACCGCGGTCGACCTGGCGCTGACGAAACTCGAGATCAATACGATCGAACGAGCCATTGAGATAGGCCATCTCACGTTCCTGCGTGGTCGGAGCGCGCAAGGCACGAGCGAATTTCCTGATAGGGTCAAACATTATCTTGTCTCATCTTCTGTGTGTGTTGCGATGACCAGAAGATAGTACCGGCAAAGGTTAATTACCACCGCCGCAACATGGAGACAGCCATGCGCTCAGCGCATCACTTGCCTTTTTGGCGTGCCATTTTGACCATTAAAAGATCACAAAATGTGCAATTTTTCGGTCAAGCCCGTGAAGGGTCTAACAAAAGCTTAATCGTAGAGTCGCCGGACCGTGGCGATGCAGTCCAACTCCTTCATCTGGGCAAGCAATTGATTGAGCTGACGCAGATCCCAGACCTCGACCTCGATCATCATCTCGGTGAAATCGGCCGCCACCCGCACCGTATTCAGTAGGCGGATATTCACGTCGAGGCCCGCAACGGTCTGGGCGACCTTGGCCAGCGTGCCGGGTTCATTCAGCGCATTCACCATGATGCGGGCCATGAAGCGCGACTTGTTGGCCTCGTCGAGATCCCAGCGAACGTCGATCCAACGGTCAGGCTGATCGTCGAAGCGCTGCAGGCTCGGCGACTGGATCGGATAGATGGTGATGCCGTTGCCTTGATCCATGATCCCGACGATGCGGTCGCCGGGAACGGCACCGGTCGTCGCGAACTTGACGTCGACATTGCCGGACAAGCCGCGGATCGGCCCGATCGCGGCATCGGCGTCGATGTCCGAGTGGCCGCCGTCGACCCCGGCTTTGGTCTTGCCGGGGATCTTGAAGATCATGCCGGCAGCACTGCGGACATTGAACCAGCCGTCGTCGCCTGAGGGCTTCACGGTGACGCGCTCGTCCTGATGATCGGGATAGACAGCGCGCAGCACGTCAAGCGAGGACATCTCGCCGCGACCGACGGCGGCGATCGCATCCTCGACATCCTTCTGACCGAGGCGATGCAGCGCCGGCTTCATCGCCTCGCGCGAGAAGATCTTGCCGGCCCTGTCGAAGGTGCGCTCCAGAATGCGGTGACCAAGGCCGGCATATTGCTTGCGGATCGCCATGCGGGTGGCGCGGCGGATGGCGGCGCGCGCCTTGCCGGTCACGACGATTTCCTCCCAGGCGGCGGGCGGAACCTGCACACCGGAGCGGATGATCTCGACCTCGTCGCCATTTGCAAGCCGCGTGACCAGCGGCATGATGCGGCCGTTGATCTTGGCGCCGACCGTGGTGTCGCCGATATTGGTATGCACCGCATAAGCGAAATCGATCGGGGTGGCCCCACGCGGCAGGGCGATCAACTTGCCTTTCGGCGTGAAGCAGAAGACCTGGTCCTGGAAAAGCTCGAGCTTGGTGTGCTCGAGGAATTCTTCCGGACTATCGCCCTCGGCGAGCGCCTCGATCGTATGGCGCAGCCAGGAATAGGCATTGGATTCGCGCGAGAGGATGTCGCCATCGGCATTGCTGGCGCCGTCCTTATAGAGCGCGTGAGCGGCGATGCCGAATTCGGCGATTTCGTGCATGCGCTTGGTGCGGATCTGCAGCTCGATACGCTGGCTGGAGGGACCGACGATGGTGGTGTGCAGCGAACGGTAATCGTTCTGCTTCGGCGTCGAGATATAATCTTTGAACCGGCCCGGCACGACACGCCAGCGCGTGTGGACGATGCCGAGCGCACGATAGCAGGAAGGGATGTCCTCGACGATGAGACGGAAGCCGTAGACATCGGAAAGCTGCTCGAAGGAAAGCGACTTCGACTGCATCTTGCGAAAAACCGAATAGGGCTTCTTCTGCCTGCCCTTGACATAGGCGCTCGTCAGGCCGCTTGCGACCAGCAGATCCCGCAGTTCGGCCTCGATCTTCTTGACGATGCCCTCGTTGCGCTTTGAAAGCTCTTCCAGCCTTTTGGTGACGGTCTCGTAGGCTTCCGGGTTCATATGACGGAAGGAGAGCTCCTCCAGCTCCTCGCGCATATCCTGCATGCCCATGCGGCCGGCCAGCGGCGCATAGATTTCCATCGTCTCCTCAGAAATGCGGGCGCGCTTGTCGGCCGACATGTGATCGAGGGTGCGCATATTGTGCAGGCGGTCGGCAAGCTTGACGAGCAGCACTCGCACGTCGTCTGATATGGCAAGCAGCAGCTTGCGCAGGTTTTCCGCCTGCTTGGCTTTCTTGGTGACGAGATCGAGCTTCTTGATCTTCGTCAGGCCTTCCACCAGACGGCCGATATCCTCGCCGAAGAGCTCGTCGATCTCGGCGCGCGTCGCCGTCGTATCCTCGATCGTATCGTGTAGCAGGGCAACCGCGATCGTCGATTCATCGAGATGCATGTCGGTGAGGATGGCGGCAACCTCGAGCGGATGGGAAATGTAGGGGTCGCCGCTCGCACGCTTTTGCTGGCCATGCTTCTGCATGGCATAGACGTAGGCTTTGTTCAGCAGTGCTTCATTGGCATCGGGCTTGTATTGCTGAACCCGCTCCACGAGCTCGTACTGCCGCATCATTCCAAAGCCACTCCGATAAAAATAAAAGCGCGCCAATCAACGATTGGCGCACACATGGGCAATAATATGCCTAAGCAATAAAGGTGCAAGATTGACGATTGGTAATCGTCGTTCTTTTGCATCGCAGGAAACTTTTCCGGATCGCTCGATGCGACCGAGGATCGGCCTGCGCCTTAATAGTCGTCGCTCTTTTCCGGCGGCACCAGGCCTTCGATGCCGGCGAGCAGCTCTTCTTCCGACATCTGGTCGAAAGTGATCGTTTCCGGCAGGTCGTCCTGCTCCTCGCTGTCGGCTGCGGCCACGCCGCCGGCGGCGATCATGCTTGCCGGATCGGGCTCGGGCTCGTCGACTTCGACATGCTTCTGCAGCGAATGGATCAGGTCTTCCTTGAGGTCATCAGGCGAAAGCATCTCGTCAGCAATTTCGCGCAGGGCCACAACAGGATTCTTGTCGTTGTCGCGATCGATGGTGATCGAGGCACCCTGGGAAATCAGCCGGGCGCGGTGGCTGGCGAGCAGAACCAGCTCGAAGCGGTTCTCCACCTTGTCAATGCAATCTTCAACTGTGACACGGGCCATTGCCTGTCCTTTGCGGTCGTCATTTCGGGATTAGCACGCCCGATACAATTAAAACCGGACAAATACAAGTTTTTCGTTCCTGTTGCCCTCGTCTTTGTCCGCGCCTGATCTAAATTTCCATGGAGAAGGTCATAATTCTACCGATGGTTGCTTGGAATATGCCGAATCGTGCCCTAAATCTTTCATATATGAATAATTCATAAAGTAAGTATCAGATCGAAATCACAACACAAGCCATTGTTTTTATTGAGTTCTGTGTCGACGGATTTCGATTGCTCTCATTGGATTGGTAAGCGATGTTTGACCCACGCGAAAAAATTGCACTCTTCATTGACGGCGCCAACCTCTACGCTGCATCAAAGAGCCTCGGTTTCGATATCGATTATCGCAAGCTATTGAAAGCATTCCAGAAACGCGGCTATTTGCTGCGCGCTTACTATTACACCGCCCTGATCGAGGATCAGGAATATTCGTCGATCCGGCCGCTGATCGACTGGCTCGACTATAACGGTTACAAAGTCGTCACCAAGCCTGCCAAGGAATTCACAGATTCCATGGGCCGCCGGAAGATCAAGGGCAACATGGACATCGAGCTTGCGATCGACGCCATGGAACAGTCCGAAACGGTCGATCACCTCGTCATCTTCTCCGGCGACGGCGATTTCACCAACCTTGTCGAGGCGCTGCAGCGCAGAGGCCGCAAGGTCTCGGTGATCTCGACGATGGCGACGCAACCGCCGATGATCGCCGACGACCTGCGCCGGCAAGCCGATCATTTCATCGATCTCTTGTCGCTGAAGGCTGAAATCGGTCGCGACCCCTCGGAGCGGGCGCCACGCCCGGCCGAAGTCGCCCCGGCGAGCGATTTCGAAGACTAAGCGATTTTACGCTATGAAGCCGGCGTGCTTGTCAAAGCGCGGCCGGCTTCTGCATTTCAGGATAGGCGGTACGACAGAGCGGCGTGGCGGCAATCATGACCGATACGCCTAGCCATTGTCCTTCAGCAGGCGGCTCTTTTGCCGGTTCCAATCGCGCTCCTTCTCGGATTCGCGCTTATCGTGCAATTTCTTACCCTTGGCGAGCGCCAGCTCCATCTTTGCCCGGCCGCGATCGTTGAAATAGATCTTCAGCGGGATCAGCGTCATGCCTTCGCGGTTGACGGCAGAGCGCAGGCGATGGATTTCGCGTGCCGACAGCAGAAGCTTGCGGCGGCGGCGCGGTTCGTGGTTGAAGCGGTTCGCCTGCAGATATTCCGGCAGGTAGGAATTGATCAGCCAAATTTCGCCGTCTTCATCCGAGGCGTAGGATTCGGCAATATTGGCCTTGCCCTCGCGCAGCGACTTGACCTCCGTGCCCTTCAGCACGAGGCCCGCCTCGTATGTATCCATGATCTCGTAGTTGAAACGGGCTTTGCGGTTTTCGGCCACAACCTTGTTCACCACGCGCTGGCTGCCTTTGGGGGCCATGAGTACATTCCATTGCTTCAGAGCACGATGCCGAAAAATGTGAGCGGTTTTCGGGCGACATCATGCTCTATTTCTTTAATGTAGATCCGGATGATTTTAGTCCTGTCAGGCCTAAAATCGGGATCCAAGGCGCGAAAAGTCGCGCCCTCATTCCGTGCCCCTTATGTAAGGGGGTGGCACTGCCTTGTGAAGACGTTCGCCAACTCAGTTCAGCAGGCCGGCATGGCGCATTGCTGCATCAATCGCCGATTCCGTTGCCGGCTCCAGCGTCGAAAGCAGGGGCGAGCGAACGTTGCGGCTCATACGACCAAGTCTGGAAAGTCCATATTTGGCGCCGCAAAGACCCGGCTCCATGAAGATCGCCTTGTGCAGCGGCATCAGCCGATCCTGATATTCCAGCGCGCGGGCATAGTCGCCGGCCAGCGTCGCTGCCTGGAAATCGGCGCTGAGGCGCGGGGCAACATTGGCCGTTACTGAAATACAGCCTACGCCGCCATGGGCGTTGAAGCCAAGCGCCGTCGCATCTTCGCCGGACAATTGCCGGAAATCGTTGCCGCAGGTGATGCGCTGTTCGGAGACGCGCTCGATCTTGCCGGTGGCATCCTTGACGCCGACGATATTCTTATGCGCCTTGGCGAGCGCGCCCATCGTTTCCGGCGTCATGTCGACCACCGACCGGCCGGGGATGTTATAGATATAGATCGGCAGATCGACGGCCTCGGCGATCGCCGAAAAATGCGCGATCAGGCCTTTCTGCGTCGGCTTGTTGTAGTAAGGGGTGACGACCAGCACGGCGTTCGCGCCAACCTTTTCAGCATGCTGGGCAAGCTCGATCGCCTCGCGCGTATTGTTCGAACCGGCGCCGGCCATGACGGGAACGCGTTTTGCGGCGACTTCGATGCAGAGTTCCACGACCCGCTTGTGCTCGGCATGCGACAAGGTCGGAGATTCGCCTGTCGTGCCGACCGGAACGAGACCGCTGCTGCCTTCCTTGATCTGCCAGTCGACATGCGCGGCGAAGCTGTCTTCATCGAACAGTCCGGCATCCGTGAAGGGAGTGACGAGGGCGGGAATGGACCCATTGAACATGCAAAGCTCCTCACGACCAAATCCTTGCTTCGGCCGCATTCCATGAATATGAGTTGCGCACCATAGAGCGCCGAAATCATCGCGACAAGCGCGCAGAGTTCGGTTTAGGGCAATTCCGATAGCAGATGTGAATGAATTTTACCTGCAACGGTAAGGTTTCGTTAAGATGCCTCTAGCCAAATGGCAGGGCGTGTTTTCGTTGCGAGATCCCGGATGAAGAAAGCTGTCCTGATTCTGTCCGCCTTCGGCCTCGTCGCCGCTGCGTGGGGCAGCGCTGCGTCGCCGCTTCCCGGCGAAAGCACTCCCGTGCCCGATGTCAAGCCGCTCGGCTTCATTCCCGAGACAGCCATACCGGAATCGATCACCACAGGTGCCATTCCACGCAATCCGGCAATCGCTCCTGTCAACAGCGACCTGAAAGCCGGCCTCGATGCGCTTTCCGACAAGAACCCGCAGTTGGCGGTTTCGATCCGCGACAGTATGCGCGACGGCACGCTCGACCGCCATATCCTCACCTGGGCGATCGCCGTCTCCGGGCTGAAGGGCGTTCCTTCCTATGAAATCGCCAGCGCCTCGCAGGAACTCAAGGGCTGGCCGGGCCTTTCGCGGCTGCGATCCTATTCCGAGCGCGCCCTCTATGATGAAAACCCCGCCCCTTCCGCCGTGCTCGCCGCCTTCGGCGATACAGCACCCGAGACGGTACAGGGCGCCGTCATCCTCGGCCGGACGCTGGTTGCGACAGGCAAGCAGGCACAGGCAGCCAAATATATCCGTAAGGTCTGGCGCGGAGAAGCTCTCGACAAGCCGACGGAGGATAAGATCCTCCTCGAATTTTCCGCTCTGTTGACGCCTGCCGACCATAAGGCGCGGATGGACTATCTGATGTATCGCGGCCGGGTGGCGCAGGCCAAGCGGTTCGGTGACATGGGCCAGGCGCAGTCGCTCTATAAGGCCTGGGCTGCCGTCGATGCCAAGGCGGGCAATGCCGGCGTGCTGCTCAATACAGTCGATGCGAAATGGCGCAGCGATGCCGGCCTGCTATTTGCGCGGATCGAATATCTGCGCAAACAAGACAAATATGCGGAGGCGGCAGCGCTTCTGGAGCAGATGCCGCGCGAGCGTAGCGAACTCGTCAACTCAGGCGAATGGTGGAATGAACAGCGCATAGTCAGCCGCGGCCTCGTCGACCAGGGGCAGTTCAAACCTGCCTATCGCATTGTCGCAGACTACGCCGCAACGAGCCCGACGGATATCGTCGAGGCAGAGTTCCACGCCGGATGGTACGCACTTCGCGGCCTGCAGGACGCGGAAACGGCGGAAAAACATTTCCGTAAGATCCTTGAGACGTCCAACGGGCCGATCTCGGTTTCCCGCGCCTGGTATTGGCTGGGACGGGCTGCAGAAGCCGGCGGCCCCGGCAAATCAAGCGAATTCTATGCGAAGGCCGCGAATTTTCCCGGCACCTTCTACGGCCAGCTCGCGGCCGAAAAGCTGGGACGAAAGACGTTGAACGTCACCTATCCCTCACCGAGTACGGCCGACCGGCAAAGCTTCCAGGCACGTGAAGCCGTGCAGGCGATTGCCCGGCTGGAGGCCGCGGGCCATGGATGGCGGGCCGACATCCTCTATCTCGCGCTCGCCGACCAATTACAGAGCCCCGGTGAATTGGCGATCCTTGCTGCACAGGCCGAACAATCGGGCGACCATCATCTCTCGCTGCAGGTCGGCAAGGTCGCGTATGGACGCGGCATCGATGTGGCGGCGCTCGCCTTCCCCGTCGGGGTGATCCCTGCGAACGCCAATATATCGGGCTCCGGCAAGGCGCTTGCCTATGCCATCGCCCGACAGGAGAGCGCCTTCAATCCGGCTGCCGTTTCGGCAGCGAATGCGCGGGGCTTGCTGCAGCTTCTGCCGGGGACGGCGCAAGCGGTGGCCAAGCGCCACAACATCACCTATTCGAAGGACAAGCTGACCGCCGATGCCGGCTATAACGCGACACTCGGCGCGCATTATCTCGGCGAGCAGATCGACGCCTTCGGCGGCTCCTATATCCTCACCTTCATCGCCTACAATGCCGGGCCGAAGCGCGTGCCGGAATGGATCGACCGCTACGGTGATCCGCGCGGCAAGCCGATCGACGAGATCGTCGACTGGATCGAGCGTATCCCCTTCCCCGAAACGCGCAACTACGTGCAGCGGGTGATGGAGAATTACGAAGTCTACAAAGCCCGCCTCGGTCAGCCGACCGATATCGAGCGCGATCTCATCGGCGGACGCAGCGCCTCCTGAAGCCGTTTGGCGCGGCTCGAAAAGCAAGCTACATCTTCGGGATCAAACAGATCTTGAGGGATGCGATGCCGGATACTTACGCAAGCGACTTCCAGGAACGATTTTACACGTCTTCCGATGGGCTGAGGCTTTACGCCCGTGACTACCGGCCCGAATCGGCGGTAACTGCTGGACGGCTGCCGGTGATCTGCCTGCCGGGTCTCACCCGCAATTCGCGGGATTTCCATCCGCTTGCGCTGCTTCTCTCCCGGGACACAATGATGCCGCGCAGGGTAATCGCGCTCGATTCGCGTGGCCGCGGAAACTCGGCTTGGGATGAGAACAAGGCGAACTACAATCTCGCCATCGAAGCGGGCGACGTCATTGCCGCCTGCGCTGCGCTCGGCATCGAGCGCGCAATCTTCATTGGCACCTCTCGAGGCGGCCTGATCCTACATATTATCGCGGCGACACGGCCGGATCTTCTGGAAGCCGCCATCCTCAACGATATCGGACCTGTGATCGAGACCGAGGGGCTGGCGCGGATCCGCGATTACCTCAACAGCGGGAGGAAACCGGCGGAGTGGAACGAGGCGGCCGATATACTAAAGGAAAATCACGGCGCAGCGTTTACTGCGCTTGGGGAGCAGGATTGGCCTGAGATGGCGCACGCCCTTTACCGCGATATCGAAGGAAAGCCGGTCGCAGATTTCGACCCGGCAATCGCTGAGGCACTTAAATCGGTCGATTTCACTCAGCCGCTGCCTGATCTCTGGGTTCAATTCGAAAGCTTGAACCGGTTGCCGCTCATGCTGATCCGCGGTGAAAATTCGTCGTTGCTCTCGAAGGAGACAGCGAATGAAATGGCCCGGCTGCATCCAGGGTTGGTTCTGCATACCGCACCGGAGCAAGGGCATGCACCCTTCCTGCATCTGGGAAGCATTCCGACTGCAATTCAAGCTTTTCTCGCCACCTACCGGTAGCCTCGCTGAAGCCGGCCAGCTTGCAGCTGCGCCTTGCGTAAAAATACAAAAAGCCCGGCTCGAGAGCCGGGCTTCCCCGATTGACCGAAGTCAGATCAGATTAGAACGAACGCTGCAGACGGAAGTAGCCCGACGTGGAGTCGTCGCCATCCTTCGGATCGAGGTACTGAACCGAAGCCTTGGCGTAGAAGTTGTCGACGATCTGGTAATCAACCGTCAGACCGGCTTTCCAAGCATCACCGTCGTTGAACTCGCCACCGGTAACGCCGTAGTTGCTGTAGTACTGAACACCAGGGGTGATCTTCAGCTTGTCAGTTGCCTTGATAGCGTATTCAGCGGCAATAGCCCATTCAGCAGCGTTGTAGTAGGCGTTGGGGCCGGAAGAGTATACGCCGGCAAGGCCGAACGTACCGGGACCGATGTCAACCGTACCCATTGCACGGACGGCGCCTTCTTCGTTGTCGACATCATAGCCGGCAGTGATCTGGTAGCTGAATGCACCAGCCTTGCCGCCGAGACCAACGGCAACGCCGAAGTTGTTCGGGGTTTCGCCCTTGTAGAACGGGCCGTCTTCCAGCTCGTCAACGCTGATGCCAGCGTAGAAGTCGCCGCTTTCGTACTGATAACGCAGCGAGTTGTGCAGGGTTACCGGAGAACCGATGTCGTCGGTTTCACCCGAGAGACCATCGTCCCACCAGCTGTAGAACAGACCGGCGCGGAAGCCCGCAACGTCGAGGTAAGCGGAGTCGAGAGCGGTGCTCTGATCGGAGGCATTGTCAGCATTGAACTGCATGACGATAACGCCGGTCAGCGGACCATATTCGGTGTCGCTTTTAGCCGTGAACTGAACCTGGCCGCGAGTCTTGGCATCCCAATCAGAGTCGTTGCTGGCCGAACCGTTAAGCGGCTGGTCACCAATATCAACCTGGAAACGGATGTAGCCTTCGATCTTGAGGCAGGTTTCGGTGCCCGGGATGTAGAAGTAGCCGGTGCCGTAAGCGTCGCAGACGCGAACATATTCAACCGGTTCCGGCTCGGCAGCAACAATAGCGTCAGCAGCCTGAGCACCGGAAACTACTGCGAGAGCAGCAGCGGAGCCGAGAAGAAGGCTCTTGATGTTCATAAATGACCTCCAATTCAAAGTTTCGATCGGGTTTGGGATCTTTCGCTGAGCAGCGTTCCCTGCCCCATCCCCGTGTTTCAAGAAGTGGACGATCAGTCGCCCTCGCTTCCGAGGCTGAAAATACAAGACGGGCGCCGTCACGCAATCACCAACTTACTCGAATGGGGGGTTTGCTGGAGCCTTCCCGACATTCTGTTGCTGAAAGGACACAAGTCGGGCAGGCGGGCCTGATTTCCTTTATGCTTTGTTAAGAAAACGCTGATTTTGCGGCTGCTTAGGCGGGAACGAAGAAGCGCTGGACATGCGCTTCTTGACACATTTATGACAATTTTCGGACAAAATCCGGCCTTTGAGGTCGAGATCACGATCACCGGAAGCGTAACCCAACGTTCACGAACCCGCTTTCACCGACCCATCTGGCCAGGGGCGCGGGAGGTGATTCCCGCAGGCGATTCTCTCAGTCGAAGCGGAAAGATTTTCGCACCATTTGACCGTCAGCCAGAGCCGACTAAGCGAACATGATTCCCCGCTGAGGGCTAAAGACCTATATATGCTGGGAAATCAAAATGGCGGAGAAGATGGGATTCGAACCCACGATACGCTTTTGACGTATACTCCCTTAGCAGGGGAGCGCCTTCGACCACTCGGCCACCTCTCCGGTGCGGCCTAACTATGGTGACCGGTCTGTGAATGCAAGGGTTTTTTGAGCTTTCACCAGAAGAAATACACTGGGCGGCATTTCAGATGGTTGTGAAAGCGGACCTGGTTTCGCACCGCGATCCGCGGAATTTGATCGCGCTTCGTTCTCTGCAACAAAGAGGAAGAGCTTTGCCGCGGGCGGCAATGAAGGATTGGCAAGCCTGAGGCGGCATTCCTACCGGCAGCAATCCTTTTGCAACGATCGATTCCCGTCTTAGCCTAATAGGCTCTTTAGATCTGCGGAGGGGTCGGCGAGAATCGATTTGTCGGGATTGGTCCCGGATTCCAGCAGTTTCTTGCCTGTTACATAGGCTTTAGCGTCGTTGATCGCATCGACGGCGATCAGCGCCCCCTCCCTGAAGTACCAAACCGAATGCGCGCCTTCTCGGGCGCCGGGGCGCTGCAGCGTCTCGTCATAACCGAGATTGAAGCCGGCGATCTGCAGTTTGACGTCGTACTGGTCGGACCAGAACCACGGCTTCGGTTCATAAGGCTCGCTGCCGCCGGCAATGACGGCTGCCGCCGCTTCCGCCTGATCGACGGCATTTTGCACGGATTCAAGCCTGATGCGGCCGCCCTGCCAGGGAAGCGCTGCGCAATCGCCCGCCGCGAAAATCGTCGGATCGGAGGTGCGGGCAAAGTCGTCGACGATGATGCCGTTGGCGACTTCGAGGCCGGCCTCCTTGGCAAGCTGGTCGTTCGGCACGACGCCGATGCCGACGACAACGAAATCGACGTCGATGTCAGACCCGTCGGAAAGTGCCGCACCGGCGACGCGGCCATCTTTACCGATCAGATGCTTGAGGCCCGTCTTCTCGCGAATCACAACGTCATGGCCCTGATGGATCTCGCGCATGATGTCGGCGGTTTCTTTCGCCGCAACGCGCTGCAGGATGCGGTCAGCCATCTCGATGACGGTGACTTCCAAGCCGCGGTGGCGGGCGACGGCTGCCGCCTCGAGGCCGATATAGCCGCCGCCGATGATGAGGACGCGGCGACCGGGGCGCATCTCATCGGCCAGCAGATCGGCATCGCGCTTGTCGCGGGCGACATAGACGCCTTCAAGGTCGCCGCCGATCGCGGCCGGCAGCCGGCGCGGCGTCGAGCCGGTGGCGAGCACCAGCGTGCCGTAATCGACAACAGAGCCGTCCTGCAGCAGAACCTGCTTGCTGTCTCGGTTGATTTGCTCGGCCCAAGTCGAAAGGCGAAGGTCGACGTCGTTGTCGGGATACCAGTGCTCCGGACGAAACAGCAGACGGTCGAAGCTCATTTCGCCGAGCAGGTATTTCTTCGAAAGCGGCGGGCGCTGGTAAGGAGCCACGTCCTCCGCGCCGATGAGGGTGATCGGGCGCGTATCCTTCAACGCACGCAGCTTGGCCGCCAATGCGAAACCGGCCTGGCCCGCGCCGATGATCACCAATCTATCCGTCACGATCTCACTCCTGAAACTGCGCCCGACAATTACGCCAAGGCCTATCCCCTGCCCCGCGCGCCGTCAACGGAAAGCGGCTTCTTACATTCAGCCGATCTCGATCCAGCGACGCTCGTGGAAGGACTGTGCCATGGCATGCACCGACTTCTCTATCCTGAGACCGTCTTCAAATGTCACGATCGACGACGGTTCACCTGAAATTGCCCGGATCAACTCGCGGCATTCGATGATCTTCAGGTCGTTGAAGCCGAGCCCATGGCCGGGCGCCGGGATGAAGCGATCATAAGGCCGATGGGCAGGTGCCGCCAGTATCTTGCGGAAACCCTGTTCCGAGCCGCGCCCGCCGGCCTGATAAAGTTCGAATTCGTTCATGCGCTCCTGATCGTAAACGATCGAGCCCTTCGAGCCGAAGATCTGCAGCGCGATGCGGCCCTTGCGCCCCCAGGCGGCCCGATTCGCCATCAACACCGCGGAAATACCGCCGCCAAGCCGCATCAGCACGTTGGCGGCATCATGGTTTTCGACCGCACGGCGGCCACCCTCGCTCAAAGGGCGATCCGGATAGGGCTTTGCCATATCCGTAATGACGGCCTCGACATGACCGAAGAGATACCAGAGCAGCGACAGCGGGTGCACGGCGAAATCGTCGAGCGCACCGTAGCCGGCGGAAAGCTCGCTCTTCCAATAGAAGAAAGCATCGGGATCGGCCATGAAATCCTCGTCCATCTCGACGCGGATATGATTGACCGCGCCGATGGCGCCCTCGCCGACAAGCGTCTTGATGTGGCGCATGACCGGATTCTGGATGTAATTATAGCCGAGAGCGGCAACCTTGCCTGATCTCTTTGCAGTTTCCAGCATGCGCTCGGCATCGGCATAGGCCGGCGCCATCGGCTTTTCGCACCAGACGTGCTTGCCGGCCTCCAGGGCTGCAATCGCCATCTCGGCATGGAACTGGTTGGGCGTGGTGACGGAGACGACATCGACATCAGGGTCGGCAATCAACGCCCTCCAGTCGGCTGTGGCCTTCTCGAAGCCGAATTCACCGGCACGCGCCTCAGCTAACCCGGCATTGGCTTCCGCAAGATGCACGAGACGCGGACGCTCGACATCACCGAACACCGTCTTCACCGCATTCCACGCCAATGCATGGCACTTGCCCATATATCCGGTGCCGATCAAACCGATGCCGAGTGGCCGCATTTTCTGTCTCCTCAAGAGCTGCGCCGCGGATTTTTGGAATATTTGGATCATTTTGACAAGGGACCACCGGCCTATCTTTTCCGGCTTGCTATCGGATATATTGTCTAAAATCCTTCAATTACAGGGCATTAAAAACAATTAGGCGCGCCCTTTGAAATCGTCTATGCTCGGCAATTATGGAATATTTGTTTCATCTCGAGAGCCGCAAGCATGGATAACGATTCCCCGAGGCACGCGCGCGTGCCGCGCGATTTCGAAAGTCTGCGCAGCACCATCATCGAGCGCAAGGCGAACATGCCGAAGCGGCTGGCGCAGGTTGCCGCCTTCGCGCTCGGCAATCCCGATGAAATCGCCTTCGGCACGACCGCAAGTATCGCGGCCGCTTCCGACGTGCAGCCTTCAACACTGGTGCGCCTGGCGCATCATTTGGGCTATGAAGGCTTTTCCGACCTTCAAAGCATCTTCCGCGAAAGGCTGCGCGATCGGACGCTAAGCTATGAAGAGCGGCTGGTCACTCTGGAAAAATCGAGCGGCGACGATGAGGACGCCAATCTGCTTTCGGGCTTCATTGCCGCGGCAAACCAATCGGTCAACCGGTTGGCGGCGACGGTGCAGACCGACACGTTCACGAAAGCGGTGGACATCCTTGCTGGCGCCGAAACGATCTATCTGATCGCCAAGCGACGTTCCTATCCGCTGACGGCGCATATGACCTACGCTTTTTCCAAGCTCAACATTCGCCATCAGATCGTCGCCTCTCCGAACGGAGTCGACCCTGAAATGGTGCAGTTCGCGACACCCAAGGATGCGGCGATCGCGGCGAGTTTCTCACCCTATGCGGCCGACAGCCTCAACCAGAGCCAGGAGCTTGCCGATCGCGGCGTGCCCGTCATCGCAATCACCGATTCGGCCTTCTCGCCGCTCGCCGCCTGCGCCACCCATTGGTTCGAAGTGGCTGAGGCCGATTTCGCCGGCTTCCGTTCGCTTTCCGCCTCGATGGCGCTTGCAATGGCGCTGCCGGTCGCAATCGCCGAGCGGCGGCGTAAGCGTCAGCATTCAAAACCCACAAAAGTGAAAATGGAATAAATATTCCGAATTGACAATTTTGTGGAACCAATGTTTCATTATTGAAAATTCGCTGGCACTGGAAGCCGCGCAAAAATCTAGCGGGAGGACATCATGGTACAATCGAATCCGGGTATACAGCCGGAGCCGGCGCTTGATGTAATCACCATCGGCCGCTCCTCGGTCGATCTCTATGGCCAGCAGATCGGTTCGCGACTGGAGGATATCGCCTCCTTTGCCAAGTCCGTCGGCGGCTGCCCATCAAATATTGCCATCGGCACGGCGCGGCTCGGCCTCAAGTCCGGCCTCATCACCCGCGTCGGGGACGAGCAGATGGGGCGCTTCATCCGCGAGCAGGCGGCGCGTGAAGGTGTAGCCACGGACGGCATTATTACCGACAAGGAACGGCTGACGGCGCTGGTGCTGCTTGCGGTCGAGGCCGAAGGCGTGTCGCCGATGATCTTTTATCGCTCCGACTGCGCCGATATGGCGCTCGAGGAAGGCGATATCGACGAAAACTTCATCAAATCGTCGCGCGCCGTTCTCGTTTCCGGCACCCATTTTTCGCGGCCGAATACCGAGGCCGCCCAACGCAAGGCGATTCGCATCGCCAAGGCGAACGGCCGCAAAGTAATCTTCGACATTGATTACCGGCCGAACCTCTGGGGTCTTGCCGGCCATGCGGAAGGTTTCGAGCGCTACGTGAAATCCGACCGCGTCTCCTCCAAGATGAAGGAGACGCTGCCGGATTGCGACCTGATCGTCGGAACCGAAGAGGAAATCCTGATCGCTTCCGGCGCCGACGACGTACTCGGCGCACTGAAGGAGATCCGCCGCCTGACACCGGCGACGATCGTGCTGAAGCGCGGCGCCATGGGCTGTATTGTCTATGACGGGCCGATCGCCGACGACCTCGAAGCCGGCATTGTCGGCCAGGGCTTCCCGATCGAGGTGTTCAACGTGCTCGGCGCCGGCGATGCCTTCATGTCCGGCTTCCTGCGCGGTTTCCTGCGGGACGAACCGCTGAAGACCTGCGCCACCTGGGCCAATGCCTGCGGCGCCTTTGCCGTCTCTCGCCTGCTCTGTTCACCGGAATATCCGACCTGGGCGGAACTCGATTTCTTCCTCAAGACCGGCAGCAAGCATCGCGCACTTCGCAAGGACGAGGCGATCAACCATATTCATTGGGCATCGACCCGGCGGGGCGAAATCCCGCTATTGATGGCGCTGGCGATCGATCACCGCTCTCAGCTTGTCAGCGTCGCCGACGAACTCGGCGTCGGCCATGACAAAATCGTCGCGTTCAAGCGGCTGGCGGTCGCGGCAGCGGCCCGAGTTTCGAACGGCCGCGATGGCTATGGCATGCTGATCGACGAACGCTTCGGCCGCGACGCCTTCTTCGATGCGGCAACGAAGAATTTCTCCTGGATCGGCCGGCCGGTGGAACTGCCGGGCTCGAAGCCACTGCGCTTCGAATTCAGCCAGGACATCGGCTCGCAGCTTGTGGAATGGCCGCTCGGTCATTGCATCAAGTGCCTGTGCTTCTATCATCCCGATGATCCTTCAGAATTGAAGAGGGAGCAGCAGGAAAAGCTGCGCACGCTTTTCGAGGCCGCGCGCAAGGTCGGCCGCGAGCTCTTGGTGGAGATCATCGCCGGCAAGAACGGGCCGCTCACAGACGATACGATCGCCACCGCGCTGGAAGAACTCTATGCGCTCGGCATCAAGCCAGACTGGTGGAAGCTGGAGCCGCAGGCATCGCGCGAGGCCTGGAAGAAAATCGATGCGGTGATCGCCAAAAATGATCCATGGTGCCGTGGTATCGTGCTGCTGGGGCTCGAGGCCCCCGCCGACGAGTTGATCTCCTGCTTCGAGGCGACACTGGCAGCTCCCTCCGTGAAGGGCTTTGCCGTCGGCCGGACGATCTTTGCCGATCCGGCGCGCGCTTGGCTTTCGGGCGGAATGAACGACGAGGAGGCGATCGCCAACATGGCCGGCCGCTTCCGGCAACTGACAGAGGCCTGGCTTAAGACGCGTGGGCTTCAGTAGGATATAGAATTAGACCCCTCCCCAACCCCTCCCCACAAGGGGGAAGGACTTAACTTGAGGCATCGCTTCACGCCACAAACGAGCTCTCTTACGGACGCGAGGTGCGGTGAAATGCGGCAGTCCCGGCGAGTTAGCCCCTCCCCCTTGTGGGGAGGGGTTGGGGAGGGGAAAAACGTGAAAAGAGAGATTGCGGGAGGCCCCGATGGGCAAGACGATACGGTTGACGATGGCGCAGGCCGTCGCGCATTTCCTCAAAGTTCAAATGACGATCGTCGATGGCAAGAAAGTGCCGATCTTCGGCGGCGTCTGGGCGATCTTCGGCCATGGCAACGTCGCCGGCATCGGCGAGGCGCTCTATCAGGTCCGTGGTGAACTCACGACCTATCGCGCTCATAACGAACAGGGCATGGCGCATGCCGCGATCGCCTATGCCAAGGCGAATTTCCGCAGCCGCTTCATGGCCTGCACAACCTCGATCGGCCCGGGGGCACTGAACATGGTGACGGCCGCGGGCGTTGCGCATGTCAACCGCATTCCGGTTCTCTTCCTGCCCGGCGACATCTTCGCCAACCGCGCGCCCGATCCGGTGCTGCAGCAGATCGAGGATTTCGGCGACGGCACGGTTTCCGCCAATGATGCCTTCCGTCCGGTTTCGCGCTATTTCGACCGCATTACCCGACCGGAACAGATCATCTCGGCGCTGAAGCGCGCCATGCAGGTGCTGACCGATCCGCTCGATTGCGGTCCGGTGACATTGTCTCTCTGCCAGGACGTTCAGGCCGAAGCCTTCGATTATCCGGAAAGCCTGTTTGAGGAAAAGGTCTGGACGACCCGCCGGCCGCAGCCGGATGCCGACGAGCTTGCCAGTGCGATTGCACTGATCAAGGCATCGCAGAAGCCTGTTATCGTCGCCGGCGGCGGTGTCCTCTATTCGCAGGCAACGAAGGAGCTTGCCGCCTTCGCGGAGAAACACGGCATTCCCGTCGTCGTCACCCAGGCCGGCAAATCGTCGATCAACGAAACCCATCCCCTCGCCCTCGGCTCGGTCGGCGTGACCGGGACCTCGGCGGCCAATGCGATCGCCGAAGAGACGGACCTCGTCATTGCTGTCGGCACGCGCTGCCAGGATTTCACCACCGGCTCCTGGGCACTCTTCAAGAACGACAGCCTCAAGATGATCGGCCTCAACATCGCCGCCTATGACGCGGTTAAGCACGATAGCCATCCGCTGGTGGCCGATGCCCGTGAAGGGCTGAAGGCCCTTTCATCGGGGCTTTCCGGCTGGAAGGCGCCGGCGGCACTCGCCGACAAGGCAGCCGCGGAGAAAAAGGTCTGGATGGAGGCTGCAGCCAAGGCGATGGCGACGACCAACGCCGCCCTGCCCTCCGATGCGCAGGTGATCGGCGCGGTGGTACGCACGATCGGCGGCGAGAACACGACGCTGCTTTGTGCTGCGGGCGGCCTTCCCGGCGAGTTGCACAAGCTCTGGCCGGCGACGGCGCCGGGCAGCTATCACATGGAGTACGGCTTTTCCTGCATGGGCTACGAGATTGCCGGGGGGCTCGGCGTCAAGATGGCGCTTCCCGAGCGGGATGTCGTCGTCATGGTTGGCGACGGCTCCTACATGATGATGAATTCCGAGCTTGCGACCTCGGTCATGCTCGGCCTCAAGCTTAATATCGTCGTGCTCGACAATCGCGGCTATGGCTGCATCAATCGATTGCAGATGGGCACCGGCGGCGCGAACTTTAACAATCTGCTCAAGGACTCCTATCATGAGGTGATGCCGGAGATTGATTTCCGCGCGCACGCCGAAAGCATGGGCGCCATCGCCGTCAAAGTAAGCTCCATCGCCGAACTCGAGCAGGCGATCGTCGATTCCCGGAAGAACGACCGCACATCGGTCTTCGTCATCGACACCGACCCCTTGATCACCACCGAGGCCGGCGGCCACTGGTGGGATGTCGCGGTGCCGGAAGTCAGCCCGCGCGAAGAGGTCAACAAGGCGCGCAAGGGCTACGTCGAAGCGCGCGCTTCCCAGCGCATCGGCTGAACCAGTTATCGCCATTTTTCCGGAGGAGCGGACCCGCTCCTCCGCAATGTCTTTAAGGAGAGTATTGATGAAGGCCAAACTTGGCATGTCGCCCATCGCGTGGTGGAACGACGACCTTCCTGAACTTAGCGACGATGTGTCCCTCGAGGAATGCCTGCGGCAATCGCGCAGCGCCGGTTTCACCGGCATGGAACAAGGCCGCCGCTTCCCCAGCACCCCGGAAGAGATGCTCCCGATCCTGCGCGCCGCCGACGTGACGCTGTGCGGCGGCTGGTTCTCCGGCACGCTTGTTAATGAGGAGCTCGCAGTCAACAAGGCTCGCATCGCTCCGATGATCGAGCTGTTCAAGGCCGTCAATGCGCCCTGCATCGTCTATGGCGAAGTCGGCCGCTCGATCCAGGGCGACCGCTCCAAGCCGCTCGCGACCAAGCCGCGCCTTGCCGATGACGAGATGAAGGCCTATGCGCGCCGCGTCACCGAATTCGGCGAATGGTGCGCCGAACAGGGCATGCCGCTTTCCTATCATCACCACATGGCGGCAGTCGTCGAAACCGAACCGGAACTCGACGCCTTCATGCGCCATTCGGGCGAAGGCATTCCGCTGCTGCTCGACGCCGGACACCTGGCCTTTGCCGGAGGCGACGTGCTGCGCGCCATCGACAATCACCACGCCCGTATCAACCACGTCCACGTCAAGGACATCCGCAAATCCGTGGTGGATGGGCTCGACCGCAGCCGGCAATCCTTCCTCGATGCGGTGGCGCTTGGCGCCTTCACGGTTCCGGGCGATGGCTCGCTCGATTTCGGCGCCATCGTCCAGCGGTTCGCCGATCACGGCTATGAAGGCTGGTTCGTCGTCGAAGCCGAACAGGATCCGCGGAAAGCGCCCCCGCAGAAGATGGCCGAGATCGGCCATGCCGAACTGATGCGCGTCATGACGGCTGCGGGTTATACCGTGGAAACGGAAGGCTTTCCCAAGGGATAACGGAACGCCCCCAGACTCAGGAGCAAGAAGCCCCCTCATCCGCCCTCCGGGCACCTTCTCCCCGCTGGGGAGAAGGGAAACAGAGACGGTGCAGCATATCCCTTCTCCCCTCGGGGAGAAGGTGGCGGCAGCCGGATGAGGGGGCCGCACCCGCCAACTTACGAGGAAACACCAATGCCAAACCTCAAGGTGAAACCATCCGGCACGCATGGCCGCGTCACGCATGTCACCCCGGAAAGCGCCGGCTGGACCTATGTCGGCTTCGATCTGCATCGGATGAAGCCTGGCGAGAGCGTTTCCGGCGAGACGGGCGAGCGCGAAGTCTGCCTCGTCTGGGTGAGCGGCAAGGGCAAGGCCTCTGCCGGAACCAGGGATTTCGGCACGCTCGGCGAGCGCATGAACCCCTTCGACGGTGCGCCTCATGCGCTCTATATCCCGATGGAATCGACCTGGTCGGTCACGGCGGAAACCGATCTGGAACTTGCCGTCTGCTCCGCCCCCGGCGGCGACACCTACGAGGCGAAAGCGATCCCGCCGGGCACGCATCCGCAGGTGACGCGTGGCAAGGGCACGAATGTACGCTATGTCAACAATATCATGCCGGAAGACGACGCCTCGGCGCATTCGCTGCTCGTTGTCGAGGTGATCACGCCGGGCGGCCACACCTCCTCCTATCCGCCGCACAAGCACGACCGGGACGATCTGCCGAACGAGAGCTTCCTGGAAGAGACCTATTACCATCGCCTCAACCCGCCGCAAGGTTTCGGCTTCCAGCGTGTCTACACCGACGATCGCTCGCTCGACGAGGCGATGGCGGTCGAGGATGGCGACGTGACGCTGGTGCCTAGGGGTTATCACCCTTGCGCGGCAACACATGGCTACGATCTCTATTATCTCAACGTCATGGCCGGGCCGAAGCGGATCTGGAAATTCCACAACGCGCCCGAGCACGAGTGGTTGCTGAAAGCCTGAGAGCAGCGTTCGATCGCTAAATAATCTGACAGCGCAAAGCCGTCGCTGATGGTTCACTGCCTCCATCCAAACAAGGATGGAGGATCATCATGCACAGCTCGAATTTCACGATACCGGCCCGCAATATTCGCTCTTCGCGCGAGATACAGCCGGGCTTGCTTCCGGCCGCAATCACGGCCGTCCGCTGGCTTGCCCGGAAGATCAGCGAACGGCGCAAACGCAATGCGCTGATGGAACTTTCCGACGATCAGCTGAAGGATATAGGCCTTTCCAGGGGCCAGACGGAAAGCGACGTTCACGTCTACAGTCGCTACTGAACACGAGCGTCAGTTGTGATACTGTGCCCCGGGCCGCCTTACCGGGCGGCCTTTCCAACCCCGGAACATACGATGTCGCAGTTTTCAACAGCACTGCTCCTGAAAACGAAGACCGTCACGATTCGTGACGTCATCTGCAATGGCGAGTGCCGTCACAAGAGTGACGAGGAATGCACCCACAAGACGAGTCTCGTCTATCCCTATCGAGGCGTCTTCATGCGCCATGTCGGCCGCAACGATACGGTGGCCGAAGCCAACCAAATGCTGTTCTTCAACGCCGGCCAGGGATATCGCATCAGCCATCCCATCGAAGGCGGCGACGCCTGTATCGATCTTGCGATCGACGAATCGATGCTCGAAGAGCTGGCGCCGAAGGAGCAGATACAGGCCGGCCCATCATTTTCCTTCCGCCGCCAGCGCCGGCGGATTGATCCGCGTGCGCAGGCATTGGTCGCTCTTCTGCGTCATGGTCTCCGCCGCAACATCGCCGAAACGCTGGAGGCGGAAACACTGGCGCTGACGCTCGTGCGCCGCTCGCTCGGCGAACGCACATCGCATGCGGCGGGCGCCAGTGTTGGCCGGCAGAAACTCGTCGACCGGGCAAAGCTGGTGCTTTCCTCCGATCTGGCGCGGCGTTGGACACTCGGGGAAATCGCCTCCGACGTGGGTGTCTCGCCTGTTTATCTCACCCAGGTCTTCCAGCAGGTCGAGGCGACGCCGCTCTACCGCTACCAGCTGCGGCTGCGGCTTGCCCGCGCGCTCGATCTTCTCGGCCAGTATGACGACCTGACCGCGCTCGGCCTCGATCTCGGTTTTTCCAGCCACAGCCATTTCAGCGCTTCCTTCAAGCAAGCCTACGGGCAGACCCCGGCCGAATTCCAGCGTTCGGCGCAATTGCGGCGCAGATAGCGCCGGTCGATCGCTAAAGATTTCGACAGCGGCGATGCGGCCTCGATGATCTTATGAGCCTGTCCCAATCCCGGGACATCAACCGGAGGATCATCAGATGAAAAAGACCACATGCGCTGCCTGCGATTGTGAACTCGGCCCGGAGACCATCACCGTCAAGCTCGGCGGCAAGACCGTCGAGGTCTGCTGCCAGGAATGCGCTGAGGCCTTGAACGAGGCGGAAGCGGCGGCATCAGCGACTTCGAGAGGCCAGAAATAGACGAACCAGGCAAAAGCCGCGTTCTGGAGCGCGGCTTTTCCATTTCAGGCGGGCAGAAGCCCGTAGCGCCAACCGCGCCGTTTGGCGTTCTGCGACAGCACCAGGAAGGCAAGCACGAGCATTCCCGCCTCGGCAAAGACCGGCACCATCCAGATTCCTTGCTCGCCGAAGAGCAAGGGCAACAGGAAGGTGAGCGGCAGGGTTAGCAGGTAAGGCCGGGACAGACCGAAGATCGCTGCGCGCGGTGCATCGCCGATCGACTGGAAATAGGACGAGAGAATCAGCATCTGCCCGAAGAGGAAATAGGCGCCGATCGTCCACGGCAGAATGCGCCTGACTTCGGCAATAATGGCGGGATCGGCGACGAAGACGGCGCCGAGGCGGCTTGCCAGCAATTCGACGGCGATTTCCACCAGTGTGCAATAGACAAGTGCGGCAAGCATGGCGATCTGTAGACTGCGGCCGACGCGAAGCCCGAGACCGGCGCCATGATTGTTGCCGGCGATCGTCTGCAGCGCGATGCTGAGGCCGAGTAGCGGTAGATAGGTGAAGGTCATGATCCGGGTGATGATGCCATAGGCGGCAACCGTTGCCGCGTAATCACGCACGCTCCAGAGCGAAACGTTGATCAAAATGGCGGCCGAGGCCAGCGATATGCCGATGAAGCCGAGGCTCATCGGCGCACCGAAGACGACGATGCCGCGCCATTCGGCAAGAGCCAACCCCGCCGAAGGCCTGAGTGCCGCCGGCCGGCGCCAGCGGTAGGCGAGCACGGCTGCGAGACAGACGAATTGCGATGCGATGGAGCCCGCCGCCGAACCGAGCACACCCCAATGCATCACTGCCATGAACAGCCAGTTGGCGAGAATGTTGAGCAGCGAGGCCGACAGCGTCACCAGCGTCATGAAACCGATCTTGCCTTCGCAGCGCAGCCCGTCGAGATGAAGTGACAGGAAGAAGCTGACCGGCGCAAAGGTGATCATCGCACCCATGAACAACATGGCGCCATGGCCGACAGCAGCGTTTCCGGCTGCGCCCGTTTCGATGACCTGTCGGCCCAGGGCCCAATAGACGATGTTGAGGATCAAGGTAACGGCAAGCGCCAGCGTATGGGCTCCAGCGAATACCTGGCGTGCACTTTCGCGACTGCCGGCGCCGAGCCGGCGGGCGAGGATACTCGCCATGCCGTTCGAGACGAGCGATTGCAGCGCGACCAGCAGCATCAGGCCGGGGAAAATCAGGCTGACGGCAGAGAGCGCGTCCGGGCCGACATAGGCGCCCAGGAAATAGGCGTCGACCACGGTGAAAAGGCCGTTAACTGTGGTGATCGCGACGATCGGCGCCGCCGTCTTGATGAAGACGCCCGGCAGCCAGCCGGTAAGAAAACTATTGCCTGCGGAAAGATCGGTCATGGAGAAATCCGTGCAAAATCGAGAAGGGCCTGGATCCGACTGAAATCATCCGGATCGGGCGGCCTCAAAAGAAGAGGAGAAGCAATTTAGAGGTCGAGCACCAGATGCGGCAGTCCGTTCGAGGTTTTCCTCGGCGAAATGCCATCGGCGTCGATCTGGGCGGTCACACGTCGGCGAAAGGCGGAAAAGCTCTCGAAGGTCACGACATCCACCGGCTCGTCGAAATGGATGGTGATCCTGTGGAGATCGCCGCCCGGCAAGGCCGAAAGTGCCAGAATCTCGCCTGTGAACGGCTGGTTGAGGTAACGGCCGCGAATATGGGCGCCGACGAAGAGCGGCGTCTTCGCAGCCGCATTGGGCTTTGCCGCCAGGGCCGCGAGCGTGTTCCAGTCGCGCGCGCCGTGCTGGCGGGCAATCAATTCCAGGGCCGCGCTGTGAGTCAGAGCGGTGCCGCGATCGTTCATTGCCTGGCGCAGGCGCTTGGCCTGGGCCTTCAATTCTTCAATACCGGGATAACTGGTCATCATGGAGTGAGCCTTCGAAAGGCATGCTCTTCGACTGCAGATGGGAGCTCGCATTGCCGCCAGTCAGCATGCACAAGGGGCTGTGACCATGATCGCGAGGACTTCACCATGGATTTTCATCCGCGAGCGGCCGGTGCCTCGAACCGGCTCTTTGTATGCGCGAACACCGCCGGCATGTCAAGAATGGCGCATGTACGGCAATGAATGAGCAGATTTGGAGCAAATCTGCACGAAATCGGCGCGATTCCCCCGCAGGTTTTGCGGAAGGCTTCAATCTTAACGATGCTCTTCAGCAATTGTCAGCACTCCTGCGTTATTATTCTGTCGTACAATAAGCGGAGGCTAAAAGGGCCTTTCAGATGCACCTCGACACAGAACACCCCAAGCCGGAACGTGCTTACAGGGAATTCAATCTCGACAGACCCGGCAACATCATCTTCGTCGGCCATCACCTCAGCACCGGAACGCAGGTGCGCTGCCTGATCCGCACGATCACGCTTGCCGGCGCATTGCTCGAAGTGAGCCCGAGCCTTGAGATGCCGAGCCATTTCTTCCTCGAAATTCTCGGCATCCACGACGAAATCGGCGCCACCGTGGTCAAACGCGAAGGCGAATTGGTGACGATCAGCTTCAATATGCTGCTCAACCCGGAATTCCTGCATCACGTGCTGCGGCTGAGCTTCGAAACCTGAGGCTTTCTCCAGTCTTCTCCTCCTTGCGGCGCGCAGCCTCTGCAGCGGCGCTCCTTCTCGCGACCAGACGTGCGATGATCAGAACGGCCCAGTGGAGACCGCACCATTCCGGCTGCTCGAGCGGATCGGCAAAGGGATCGTGACGAATCCGGCGCTTGCGGCTTTCGACTTCCATGAAGAGAACAACCCAGTTGAGATCCATTGCTTCATCCTCCATCTATTTCCTGGAGCACTTGAGCTAAGTCCTCGCGCCGCTCAGATGTAGAGACGCTGGGGAAAGGGGGTTTTCATCCATGAAAGATGCAAGCTGGGACGACCTTCAACTTTTCTTCCATGTCGCGACCGGCGGCGGACTTTCGGCAGCGGCGGCGAGCACCGGGCTCAGCGCGCCGACGATCGGCCGGCGCATGCTGGCGCTCGAACGGGTGACCGGCCGTTCGCTGTTCAGTCGCGGTCCGACTGGCTACCTGCTGGCGAAGGACGGGCAGGAACTGCTCGATCGGGTCCAGCTGATGCAGGATGCGGCGCGTGCAATCTCCGACTGGCGCGGCGAGGTGCTGACGCTGCCGATCGTTTCGACCGCCGCCGACAGCTGGACCTCGCGCTTCATCGCCGACCATCTGGCCAGCGTCTGGACGCCGAAGGACAGCTTCCGCATGTGCTACAAGACCTGTGACGCGAGCGTCGATTTCACCTATCGCGAGGCCCATATCGCCATTCGCCACAGCCGGCCGGAGAGCGGCAATGTCGCGATCCGCCGTTCGGTCAAGGTGGCGCACGCGGTTTATCAGTCGGCCGGCTACGACGAGACCAACTGCAACTGGATCTCGCTCGGCACCGATACCGCCATTACGCCGGCGGACAAATGGACTTTCGAACAGCCGGATTACTGGATCACCAGCTGGACGACCACGCCGCATATGCTCTTTTACCTCATCCGCGGCGGTGCCGGTCGCGGCGTGCTTCCCTGTTTCATCGGCGATCAGGAGCGCGCACTTATTCGCGCCGGCCCTGTGATCGACGACCTGACTTACGAAATGTGGATTGTCGCGCATGACGACGAACGGCAACGGCCGGAGGTCAGGATTGTTATCGATCGTCTGGTGGCGCTCTTTGCCGATCATGAAGACCTGTTTGCCGGGCAAAGACCATCGGCATGACACGAAAACGCGGGCCTCTCGACCCGCGTTTCCTTGGTTGCAGCCAAGAGCTCAGGCCGCGAGATGCCGCTCGATCTCGTCGACCGGCATATTGGTATAGTCCTTCGCCAATTCCGCGGAGATTGCGGCCTGCGTATCGGCGCTGAGTGCCGGCCGCAGCGTGCCGAGCGCCTTCGGCGGCGCAACGAGGACGATGCGGCGGGTATCCTTTTCCTGCGCCAGTTCGTCGAGCTTTTCGGCTACTTGTTTCAAAAATTGGGCTTCGGCCTGATCCTGCCAGTTGGTTTCCTCGACAGCGCTGCCGCTGAAGCCGCCGGCGGCATGGCTGCGGCCGGGCTTGTCGGTGCCAATCTCACGATCGGGCTCGCTCGGCTGCGTCAGAGTTTCCAGCACCTTCAGGTTCATCAGTTGGGCATCGCCGGCATTCTGCATGATCAGAGCCTTGGCTCCATTGCAGACCACGACCCATGATTTCCATGGGACTCTGACGTCGTTCATCTTCAACTCCTCGCTGTCGTCATTCGAAGCGCGCCGTGCTTCATCGATCAAGGCAGAACGCCCGGCCATTGAAAGAGTTCAGGAAAATTGCGCCGAAATCGAACGGGTGGCGATCCGGCCGGCCTTTGCTGCGTAGAAGAGGCATCTTCTGGAGATTGACGATGAAGACAGCCCTGCTCGCCTATGCCGGCGCCTTTCTCACTCTTCTCGTCTGCGACGGGGTATGGCTCGGCCTTATCGCCCGCAGTTTCTATCGCGAGCAGCTGGGAGCGCTGATGCTGCCCTCGCCCAATCTTACGGTCGCCGCGCTATTCTATCTGTTCTTCACCGCCGCCGTGGTCGTGCTTGCCGTGCTGCCGGCGCTGTCGGCAGGATCGATCACAACCGGGCTGGTCCACGGTGCCATTCTGGGACTGGCGGCCTATGGCACCTACGACCTCACCAATCTCGCCACGCTCCGGAACTGGCCGCTCACCATGAGCCTGATCGACATGGCCTGGGGCACGGCTCTGACGGCGTTGACCGCCGCCGGCGGATATTTCGCCGTCAGATTCATCCGCTGAAGCGAGAGCCCGCGTCCCGATAATGGACATCTGGGCGTCCCGCTTGGGAACAAAGTTTAAACTCGTTAAAATGGTAATTTTATATTTGACGAATGCGCAAAACATTCATGTGACCTTGGTTGCAGCAAGGCCTGCTTGAATGCGATCAAGACGGCTCTGTTTGACATTAAGACCCCGAATGTGCCCTGTCTGACGGAGAATGTGAGATGACTATGCTCCGCGCTACACACCTTGCCACGGTCAAATCCGCTGTCTACGACCTGCGCTGGGAAGAATTCAACGTCAAGCGGCCCGCCCGTATCGTCGCCGTCCGGCCATGCCTCACCGGCGTCTCGATGCGAAGCGCCGAGATTATCGATATCTCGCAGGGCGGCGCCACCTTCATCGTGTCGACCACTGCCGGGCTGCCCAAGCACTACTATCTCAACATTCTCGGCCTCGCCTATCGTATCGGCTGCGCCGAGGTCTACCGCAACAAGGAACGCATCGGGGTGCGGTTCATCAACATCCTGGATCCTGAGGTTCTGCGCCGCGTCGTTCGTACCGATTTCCTTGTCGGCAATATGGAAGCGATCAACGCCCGGCGCGCACCGATCTTCCGCGCGTGATATAGACTGGCGATCGTCCGGTTGCGGAATAATCTTGCTTGCCTTGGCCGTGCCCGGGCCTATTGTTGCGCCTGATGTCACCGTGCCCGGGAAATTGCCTTCGCATGTCCGCCTTTTCGCGCTTTACGCCCCTTGCCAGCGCCCTGCCCTCCACAGTTCCCTTCGTCGGTCCAGAGGCGATCGAGCGTCAGCGCGGTCTGGCCGTTTTGGCCCGCATCGGCGCCAATGAGAACGGCTTCGGCCCCGCCCCTTCCGTTCTCGCAGCGATGCGTGAGGACGCCGGCAATATCTGGAAATATAACGATCCGGAAAATTTCGCGCTCAGGGAAGCGTTGGGCGCCCATCTCGGCGTGACTGCCGCCAATATCGCCATCGGCAGCGGCATCGATGAATTGCTCGGCCAGATCGTCCGGCTGGTGATCGAGCCGGGTGCGCCGGTCGTCACCTCTCTCGGCGCCTATCCGACCTTCAATTTCCATGTCGCCGGCTTCGGCGGCCGGCTGGCGACCGTTCCCTATGTAAACGACCGGGAGGATCTCGACGGGCTCCTCGATGCGGTGAAGCGCGAAGACGCGCCGCTCGTCTATTTCGCCAATCCTGACAATCCGATGGGAAGCTGGTGGAATGCCGACCGGATCATCGCCTTCGCCAGGGCACTGCCCGATACGACACTGCTGGTGCTTGATGAAGCCTATAGCGAAACGGGGCCTCCGGATTCGCTGCCGCCCATCTCCTCGCTGATCGACCTGCCGAACGTCGTTCGCACGCGCACTTTCTCCAAGGCCTATGGGCTTGCCGGCGCACGCATCGGCTATGTGATCTCCACCCCAGGCACGGCGCAGGCTTTCGACAAGATCCGCAATCATTTCGGCATGAACCGGCTGGCGACATCAGCAGCACTCACCGCCCTCAAGGACCAGGACTATCTCGTCGAGGTGGTCGGGAAAATCCATGCGGCGCGGGAGCGGATCGCCGGCATCGCCCGGGCGAATGGACTTCAGCCCCTGCCCTCGGCCACGAACTTCGTGGCGATCGACGCTGGGCGTGATGGCGTGTACGCAAGGGCGATCGTCGATGGCCTGATGGAGCACGGCGTCTTCATTCGCATGCCCGGCGTGGCGCCGCTCAACCGCTGCATCCGTGTCAGCGTCGGCCCCGAGGCGGATATGGCGCTCCTCGAAGAAGCGCTGCCGCAGGTGCTGAAGAAAATCAGCCGATAAAACAGAAGAACCGCGCCCGGTGGAGGATCCTTCCGCGGTTCCCTTCTCCTGACATCGGCCCCGTCAAAAGCGCCCCGCCAGCCCCCTCTTTCGAGGTTGTTATTCCTGTCGAATTCTCAACTGGAGACGGTCTCAGTGAACCGTCATCCATTCGCGGGCAGCGCGCAGCGCTGCTACGATCTGCATCTTATCCATGGACGCGGCCACGTCGGCGCGAAGCTCGGCGGCGCGGTCGTTACCCTTGATCGCGGCGATGTTCAGCCACTTGTGGGCAGCGACGAGATCGACTTCGCAGCCGCGGCCGGTCGCATACATCAGACCCATTTCGCAGAAGACATCGGCGCTATTGTCGCCACCCATGGTGGCCGTTTCAGCATTGTGCATTTCAAAGCGTGCCATCGGTTTTATCCCTGTTAGCCTGTTTACGACTTACCCTGTTTTACCTTCAGGCCTTGCCGTCTATCGCGGCTTTCGGCCCTTCCGGTCCGGCGGGTTTGCCCCGCTCGTTTGATGGGTTCACTATGCCAAACGGCATTCAAAAAACGCCTAAAATGCATGATTAATTTGAGACAAACAAAGTGCAAATGCTTGGTAAAATTGGGTTTTTGTTAAACATCGGATTCCTTGTGGTTTAAGGATTTTCGCTTGGATTTTACGAAAGATTCAGATTTGAAAATAAAGGGATTGTTCATCATGAAATCAGTAGGCGATTTCGTTGTGGGCTTGCCGAACGCTTTTTTCTGCCCTGGCTTCCACGGCCGGCAGGATCGCGATCACGCTTATTTACCTTTACGTTCGCGTCAGCTATTTTCGCGACCGACCAAGGACATCAAGGAGGAATAGATGATCCGTAGCCTCGCTCTCGCCGCCGCCATCGCAATGATTGCCGGCATAGCGCACGCAGAAGAGCCGATCGTCGGCAGCTGGAAGACGGCCGCCGGCGATACGGCGGTGATCGCATCCTGCGGCGGCAGTTACTGCGTGACACTGAAGACCGGTAAATATGCCGGCCGGAAGATCGGCACGCTTGCGGGAACCGCGGGCAGCTATGCCGGCGAGATCACCGACCCTGCCGCCGATAAGACCTACAGCGGCTCGGGCAAGGTTTCCGGCAACTCGCTGAGGATGCAGGGCTGCGTGATGAAGGTTCTCTGCAAGACGCAAACCTGGACGCGGCTCTGACACTGCAAGGCCCCACTTAACGATCATCGAAACGCAGAAGCGTGCCGGCACATCGGCATGCTTCGAAAGCCCCTTCGAGGCTTGCCAATCTTCTCACAACCCACCAGAGCTTGGCCTGCAAGCTGAACGGTGGATGAACCGGCATCTCAGCACTCATTCAGCCGCCCTATGGCAAAACTCTTGTCACGATCGAGTTGCGTATCGGGGGCAAGGCAATGAACATGTATATTCTGGCAAGACGCTTTAGCATCATCACGCTATTTGCGGCGATCTTCGCGATCACGTTTTCAGCAGTCGTGGTGCACAAAGGCGGCGGCGGTGCGCAGTCGCATTTCGGGGCAAGCTATACCTGCCTGGAGAGAAACGGCAACTTCTGCGCGCCAGCGGTGCAGTGACCGGCATCCGACACGGAAGAGGATAAAATAATCGGATTCCGTCGGCGCGCGTCGTTTGCTTGTCAAAAACAACTCTCTATAATGCGTCATGAACAAACGAATCTCCCCTTTGTCGCCGCTCGACATATCCTCACCACCCCCTTTCCAGCCACAAAGCTTTGATGATCCCGCCAAGGCCGTGGAAGCGCTGACAGCGCTTTACGACCGTAATACGGCGTTCCTGATCAAGAGCTTCACCGAGCTTGCGCAGGGGGCGCCGATCTCTTCGCGCTACCGCGCTTTCTATCCGCAGGTCAGCATTGAGACGACAAGCTTCGGCCACGTCGATTCCCGCCTTTCCTACGGTCATGTCACGGCACCGGGCATCTATACGACGACAGTCACCCGGCCGAAGCTCTTCAAGCATTACTTGAAGGAGCAGTTGGCGCTGCTGGTGAAGAGCCACAATGTTCCTGTCATCGTCTCGGAATCGACGACGCCGATCCCTTTGCACTTCGCCTTCGGCGAGGGCGCGCATGTGGAAGCATCGACCAACGCCTTCATCGACATTCCGATGCGCGATATTTTCGACACGCCCGATCTCAACACCACCGATGACGAGATCGCCAACGGCGAATATATCCCGCCGCCGGGAGAGCCCTCGCCGCTTGCGCCATTCACGGCGCAACGCATCGATTATTCGCTCGCCCGTCTGTCGCATTATACGGCGACGCATGCCGAGCACTTCCAGAATTTCGTTCTGTTCACGAACTACCAGTTCTACATCGATGAATTCTGCAGCTGGGCGCGCAAGCTGATGGCGGAGGGCGGCGACGGCTATACCGCCTTCGTCGAGCCGGGCAATGTCGTCACCCTGCCCGGTTCGAGCGCGCCGGAAACGGATGCGACCCTCGCCCGCCTGCCGCAGATGCCGGCCTACCATCTGAAGAAGAAGGGCCATGCCGGGATCACCATGATCAATATTGGCGTCGGCCCCTCCAACGCCAAGACGATCACCGACCATGTGGCCGTGCTGCGCCCGCATGCCTGGCTGATGCTCGGCCACTGCGCCGGCCTTCGCAACAGCCAGCGGCTCGGCGACTATGTGCTTGCCCATGCCTATATGCGCGAGGACCACGTTCTCGACGACGACCTGCCGATCTGGGTGCCGATCCCGGCGCTGGCCGAAGTGCAGGTGGCGCTGGAAGCGGCCGTCGCTGAAATCACTGGTTACGAAGGCTTCGAGCTGAAGCGCATCATGCGCACCGGCACCGTCGGCACGATCGACAACCGCAACTGGGAACTGCGCGACCAACGCGGGCCGGTGAAGCGTCTCTCCCAGGCGCGCGCCATCGCGCTCGATATGGAATCGGCAACAATTGCCGCCAACGGCTTTCGCTTCCGTGTACCCTACGGCACGCTGCTCTGCGTTTCGGACAAGCCGCTGCATGGCGAACTGAAGCTGCCGGGCATGGCAACCGCTTTCTACCGCACCCAGGTCAACCAGCATCTGCAGATCGGCATCCGCGCCGTGCAGAAGCTTGCCGCCATGCCGAAGGAAGCGCTGCATTCACGTAAGCTGCGCAGCTTCTTCGAAACGGCCTTCCAATAGGCCGTTTTCTCATCGGTCTGCCACAAAAGGCACTGACTGTTGCGCAAGCGTCTGTGGCCTGCCGGCGGCAAGGTTCAGTCCTGCGATCAACAGGGTGATGGCCAGGAAAGCGAAAGCGACGCGCAGAAGAATCTTCAGCCCATCATCTTCGAGGAACTCCGGCTCACGCTTTTCATGGCGGCGCGCCCAGATGTGGCTTGCCACCGCGATTTCAAGAATACTCATTGCCATTCTCCTCGACAGGTTTCAACGATGCCTTGTCGAGTGCTGCCCTGCGTTTTCGACACCAGACCGGCACAAAAGATTTTTCCCGCTGTTGTCGAAAGGCGCGAAGGTCGTTCGTCTAGGGTTATTGGAACACGGCAAGGGAGACTGTCCGCGATGAAATATCTCTGTCAGGTCTGGTTCGATGGCGCGATACTCGACGCCATGACGAAAGAGGAGAAGGCCGAACTCGACGCGAACTCCTTGAACTACGACAGAGATCTCGTCGAAAGCGGACATATGATCGTCGCCCAGGCGCTGCAGTCGCCGAAATCGGCCGTGACCGTCCGGGTGCGTCGCGGCGAGATGTCGGTGACGGACGGCCCCTTCGCCGAGACCAAGGAGGCGCTCGGCGGCTTCATCCTGATTGAGGCCAAGGATCTCAACGAGGCGATCCGGATTGCCGCCGGCATCCCGCTCGCCAAGCTCGGCGCAATCGAGGTGCGGCCCATTTATTCCTTCGGCGAGCACGCGTGAGGAGACGGCGATGAAATATCTGTGTCAGGTCTGGTTCGAAACCGCAAAGATCAGCGCCATTTCCGCCGAGGAGGGCGCAAAGCTGACGAAGGATTCGATCGTCAACGACGACAGGCTGCGCGACAGCGGCCACCTGCTGGTGGCGTTGGCGCTGCGCGAACCTTCAACGGCCATGACGGTCAGGGTTCGCAACAATGCGGTGACGGCAACGGACGGCCCTTTCGCCGAAATCAAGGAGCATCTCGGCGGCTTTGTGCTGATCGACGCGAAAGACATGGAAGAAGCAACTGCTATCGCCGCGACCTTTCCCGTGGCGCGATACGGCTCCATCGAGGTGCGGCCGGCCTATTCGATCAAGGAGGAGTGCTGAGCCATGCGTTTCATCTGCCTGATCTACAATTCCACCGACACCGACGGCACGCTGACGCCTGATGAAACCAATGAACTGATCAAAGCCCATTTCGCCTTCGACGAGGAACTGCTCCGCGACGGCATCATGATCCATTCCGACGCATTGGAGACGCCTGACAAGGCGACGGTGCTACGTGTTCGAAACAATACGCTTTCGGCCACCGACGGGCCCTATGTCGAGACGAAGGAGTATCTGGCCGGCTTCTATGTCATCGAAGCCCCCGACGTGGCGACGGCAAGGGAGATTGCCGGGCGGATCCCTTCGGCGCGTTTCGGCGCGGTCGAACTCAGGCCGGTGCGGATACTGACCCTGCCGGATTGAGGTGCGCCGTTGGAAAGCGTGATCGAGGAAATCTACCGAACGCAATCGCGCCGGGTGCTGGCGACGCTGATCCGCCTGCTCGGCGATTTCGACCGGGCAGAGGAAGCGCTCCACGATGCCTTTGCCGCGGCTGCGCGGACATGGCCGCACGACGGCATTCCCGGCAACCCCTTCGCATGGCTCGTTTCAACGGGACGCTTCAAGGCAATCGATACGATTCGGCGCCGGGCCCGCTTCGACGCCTCGCAGCAGCACATCGAGGACAGTCTCTACACGGTCGACGAAATGGAGATCGGCGACATGGAAGCAATCGAAGACGACATGCTGCGGCTGGTCTTCACCTGTTGCCATCCCGCTATTCCCGCCGATGCGCAGACGGCGATGGCGCTTCGGGAAATCTGCGGATTGACCACCGAAGAGATCGCCCATGCTTTCCTCATTCCGGCGCCGACGGTGGCCCAGCGGATCGTGCGCGCCAAGGGCAGGATCCGGGAGGCGAAAATCCCCTACGAGGTGCCTGGCCGCGAGGCGCTGCCGGAGCGGCTCGACCGGGTGCTGCACGTCATCTATCTCGTCTTCAACGAAGGCTACTCCGCTTCCTCGGGCGAAGAGGTGGTCCGCGCCGACTTGACCGCGGAGGCGATACGGGTGGCGCGGCTGCTTCTGACGCTGCTGCCGCACCCCGACGTTTCCGGCCTGCTGGCCCTGATGCTGCTGCAAGACTCCCGCCGCAATGCCCGCTGCGGCGGCGAGGGATCGCTGGTGCTGCTTGCGGATCAGGACCGTTCGCTCTGGGACAATGCGAAGATCTCTGAAGGTCTGACCCTGCTTGCCGAGGCGATGCGGGCGGGAGAGATCGGCACCTATACGCTGCAGGCGGCCATCGCCGCCGAACATGCCCGGGCATCGGCAGCCGAAGAAACCGACTGGCGACGGATTGCCTTCTACTACGATCTGCTTCTGGCGGCGCAGCCCTCCCCGATCGTCGAGCTCAATCGCGCCGTGGCGATCGCGATGGCGGACGGCCCGGCGAAAGGGCTGGATCTGATCGACGCCATTCTGGGACGCAGGGAGCTGCAGGCCTATCACCTCGCTCATTCGGCCCGCGCCGATTTCCTGCGCCGCCTCAGCCGGAGAGAAGAGGCGATCGCGGCCTATGAAACGGCACTGTCGCTCTGCCGGCAGGAGCCGGAACGGGCGTTTCTCAGGAAGCGGATTTCAGAGCTTGCCACGACGTCCGAGTGGCAGTGAGATCGCCGTGCCGGTCAGCGCAGAGACGATGATCAGCAGGTGAGCATTGACGCTCGCCTGTGCCAGCGCGGCAAGGGCCAGCCGCTCGCTCGAGGCGCCGAAAGCAATGGCGCCGGCGGTGATTCCGGCCGGATAGGTGCCGACGCCGCCCGGCGCATGCACCGGCAGCACGGAGGAGAGCTCGCCGCCGAGCGCACCGCCGAAGCTTGCCGCCATCGGTAGCACGCCCATCAGACCGAGCGCCCAGGCAAGTACCACCACCTTCACCAGCCAGTTGACGATGGTCATCGCCCAGGCGCGAGCAAAAGCGACGGCATCGAGCGGCAAGCCGTTTTCGATCTCCGCAACGAATTTCTGCGCCTTGGCGGGCAGCAGCCTGGCGGCAAGGCGCAGCAGCGGCTTGCGGGCGGCGAAGCACGCAACAGGCAAAAGCAGAAAGATTGCCCAGAGCAACCAGGCAACAACCATATTTGCGGCGGCGAGCGCAAAGCCGATGCCGGCGGCGGCCAGAAGCGCGTGCAGGTCGAGCAGGCGCATGACGAAGAGCGCCGAGGTTCCCCGCGTCAGCGGAATGCCGAATTCAGTGCGCATCAACAGCGGAAAACTGGTCTCGCCGGTGCGGAAGGGCAGCATGATGTTCAGAAGATTGTGGATCTGCGTGACGCGGAAGAGCGTCGCGAAGCGGCCCGCCGTTTCCTTGGGAAAGTAGTCGTAGATGCGCCAGGTGCGCAGGAAATAGGTGCTCGTCAGAGCGATCAGCGCGCCGATCACGGGACCGGCGCCGACATCGGCCCATTGCTTGATGATGACAGGCCAGCCCCAGAACCATTGCACGAAGAGCGCATAGGCTAAGACAATGACGATCGTCAGCACGGTCATACGATTGCGCATAAACCAGGACTGCTGGCTTTCAACGATCGAACTCTTCATGTAGTAGGCAATCCTCACTTGGCGTCGGCACAGGCCCCGGTCCCGTCGGCTTTTAAGAGAAATGAAGGTTGCGCACAACGTCGGAGTTGATGGGCGACGGCGGCGAACGCTCTTCCGCGCCGGCGACCGACAGGTAGACGATGGCGCCTTGCCGGCTTGACGTGGAGATCGATGTTGGAGCGGATTACCAAAGGCATTACCGGCGCAAGCATTTTTCTTGCATGCTATTTCCTGCTGAATATCGCGCTCCGGCTGACATTGCCGCACACACTTGATCTCGACGAAGCGGAGCAGTCGTTCTTTTCGCAATATCTGCTCGCCGGTTATAACGAGCAGCCGCCTTTCTACAACTGGATGCAATATGCCGTCGTCTCGGTGACCGGCATATCGATGTGGGCGATCTCCGTTCCAAAGAACATCCTCCTATTCTCTTGCTATCTCTTCTACGGCCTTGCCGCCCGCGAAGTGCTGAAAAACCGATCCCTCGCCGCGGTCGCCATGCTGAGCCTCATCACCTTGCCGCAGGTGGGCTTTCTGGCGCAGAGGGAACTCACTCACACGGTAGCGCTGCTGTTTGCCAGCTCGCTGTTCCTCTTCGGTTTCTTCCGTACGCTGCAACGACCGACGCTCGGAAGCTATCTCGTCATCGGCATCGCCACCGGCATCGGCCTGATCTCGAAGTATAATTTCGTCATCCTTCCGTTCGCCGCCCTGATGGCGGTGCTGCCGAACCGGGAATGGCGCAGCCGTCTGTTCGACTGGCGTTTGCTGGTGGCGATCGTCGTCGCCATCCTCATCATATTGCCGCATGCGCTCTGGCTGCCCGACAATCTCGCCCGCGCCTCCGCCTCGACACTGAAACGGATGGCCGCCAAGGACGAAGCGGCCGCCGGCCTTCCCCGCATCGGACAGGGACTGCTCTCCTTCATCATCGCCGTCCTCGGCTTTGTCGCGCTGCCGGTCGTTCTCTTCGCGGCAGCCTTCCGGCGGGATTTCTTTCATGCGCTCTCCTCCTCCAGTCCAATGATACGGGTGATCGAGCGCATGATGGCCATCAGCCTGCTCGCGGTCCTCAGCCTGGTCTTCATTGGCGGCGCAAGCGATATCCACGAGCGCTGGCTCGACCCGTTTCTGCTCGTCCTGCCGCTCTATCTGTTCCTGAAACTGCAAAGCTCGGGCTTCGACCTTTCCGCCGGGCTTGCGCGTTTCCGGCCCGTGGTGCCGGTCTTCATGGTCATCATCCTGCTGATCCTGCTGATCCGGATCGTCGGCGTGCAATATGTCGGCTACACGAGAACGAACGTTCCCATTTCCGGCTTCGCAGCCGAATTGACCGCCGACCGCAAGCCCGTTCTCATCGTGGCATCGGACAAATACCTTGCCGGCAATCTGAGACTGGAGCTTGATGTTCCCAGCGCAATGCCGTTCTTCGCCGGTTCCGGCGTTCCCGAATATGCACAGGCGAAAGGGCCGGTGCTGGTCGTCTGGCGCGGCAAAACGCCTGACGACAAAGCCATCCCGCCAGACTTCGCAGCCGATCTCGAAGCATCGGGCATTCATCTGCAAGAGTTGAACACGCTGACGCTGCCCTATCTCTTTGGTGACGACAAACACCTCTTCTCGATCGGCTATTCCTGGGTCGAGGGCGGCGCGAAATAGGATAGGGACGGACGGCGCCATATTAGCCGATTACGGGGAAACCGGCATTGGCCGCTGGCAACAGGCGAACACTTCATGTAGTAGGCTTTCCCAAGTGCTGCGGCGGCTATGAAAGCCGTTCCGCCCGACGGCCTTTTGGAGATAAGAGTTGCAAACAACGGTAGAAACCATTCGCGGTGCGAATGATCCGGTACAATCGCTCGAACTGTCGCTGGTCGTGCCTATTTTCAACGAAGAGGAAAGCGTCGGCCCGCTTGTAGAGCGTGTCGTGGCTGCGATGGCCGCCTATCCGCATCGCTGGGAACTGATCCTCGTCGACGACGGCAGCACGGATGCGACGCTCGTCAACGCCCGCAAGTTCGTCGGACGCGAGGGACTGACGCTCAGAATCGTCGAGCTGCAGCGCAACTTCGGCCAGACCGCCGCAATGCAGGCCGGTATCGACACCGCCCAGGGCCGCCTGATTGCGACGATGGACGGCGACCTGCAGAACGACCCGAAGGACATTCCTGCGATGGTCGCCGAACTGGAACGGCGTGAACTCGACCTCCTGGTCGGCTGGCGCAAGAACCGCAAGGACGGGCTGTTCTTGCGCAAGATCCCCTCCTGGTGCGCCAACTACCTGATCGGCCGCATCACCGGCGTCAAGCTGCACGATTACGGCTGCAGCCTGAAGATCTACCGTGCCTCGATCATCAAGCAAGTGAAGCTGATGGGCGAAATGCACCGGTTCATCCCGGCCTGGGTTGCCGGTGTCGTCCCGAGCTCGCGCATCGGCGAGATGGCCGTTACCCATCATGCCCGCGAGCACGGCGTTTCGAAATACGGCATTTCGCGCACCTTCCGCGTCATCCTCGACCTGCTTTCGGTGATGTTCTTCATGCGCTACAAGGCGCGGCCGGGACATTTCTTCGGCTCGCTGGGTCTTGGCCTCGGCGCGATCGCGGTGCTGATCCTGCTCTATCTCGGCTTCGACAAGTTCATTCTGGGCAATGATATCGGCACGCGCCCGATGCTGATGGTCGGCGTCGTGCTTCTGTTGTCCTCGGTGCAGATGATTACCACCGGCATCCTGGCGGAAATGATCGCGCGGACCTATTATCGTGACGACGCTTCTCCGAATTATATCGTGCGGCAGATCTTCGACGACCAGACCAAAGCATAAGCCGGCGGCACGATGCTGAAGCGCGCGACGAAGACGATCAGAACCGCGGGCCTGCTGCTTGCAGCCTATTTCCTGCTCAACATCGTGCTTCGCATCGCGCTTCCGCATTCGCTTGAGCTTGATGAAGCCGAGCAATCCTTCTTCTCGCAATATTTGCTGGCGGGCTACGGCCCGCAGCCGCCCTTTTACAACTGGATGCAATATGCCATCGTCTCGGTGACGGGCATGTCGATGGGCGCGCTTGTTGTTCCGAAGAATATCCTGCTCTTCCTGTGTTACCTCTTCTACGGTCTTGCGGGACGCGAAGCGCTGAAAGATCAGGCGCTTGCCGCCGCCGCCATGCTGTCACTGATCACCCTGCCCCAGGTCTCCTACATGGCCCAGCAGGATCTGACCCACACGACGGCGCTGCTCTTTGCCAGCTCGCTGTTTCTCTACGGCTTCTTCCGCACGCTCGATCGGCCCGATATCGGCAGTTACCTCCTGCTCGGTCTTGCGACCGGGATCGGGCTGATCTCGAAATATAACTTTGCCCTGATGCCCGTCGTCGCGCTGATCGCGATCCTGCCCGATGCGGAATGGCGGCGAAGAGTGCTCGATTGGCGTCTGCTCATCGCAATCGCGGCGGCGATCGTCATCGTCCTGCCGCACGCGATCTGGCTGCGGAACAATCTCGCCTTCGCTTCCTCCGATACCCTGGTCAAGATGGCCGCCGGCAGCGAGCCCGCCGGCACCTTGCGCATCGGGAAAGGCCTTCTCGCCTTTCTCGTCGCCATCATCGCCTTTGCGGCGTTGCCCGTTGCCGTCTTTGCCGCCGCCTTCCGGCGAGATCTCTTCAGGGCATTCTCGGCGGGAAACCGTTGGACGCGGTTGATGGAGCGGATGATGCTCGCAAGCCTTGCCGGCATCGCTCTCATCGTGCTCTTCACCGGCTCCACCATGGTTCGCGAACGCTGGCTGGACCCGTTCCTGCTCGTGCTACCGATCTATTGCCTGGCGAAGATGCAGGCAGCCGGGCTCGACCTTTCGGGCGGACTGCGCCGCTTCCGGCCCGTTGTGCCGGTGCTGATGGCCTGCGTGCTGGTCGCGCTCGGCTTCCGCGTCGTGGGCGCCGGCCTGATCGGCACCTACAGCAGGCCGAACGTGCCGATGGCCGGCTTCGCGCGCGAAATGACGCGGCAGGCCGAACCGGCGCTCATCATCGTGTCGGATACCTATGTCGGCGGCAACATGCGGCTGCAGTTTCCCGATGTGCCGGTCGTGATCCCGGATTTCCCTGTACCAGGCATTCCGGCCTATGCGTCAGCCGACGGCCCTGTGCTCATCGCCTGGCGCGGCAAAAAGACGGCGACCGCTGCGGATGCCGTCATGCCGGAGCGGTTTTCATCGGCGCTGACGGCAGCCGGCATCACGCCGCAAGAGGTCGGCTCGTTGTCGCTTCCCTATTATTTCGGCCGCCAGGGCGACAATTTTTCGCTCGGCTACGCCTGGGCTCGGCCGGGGACCAGATAGAATGACCGAAACCAGCCTTCGCGACATGCGATGGATTTTCGTCCTGCTGGCCGCCTATTTCACGCTTCAATTCGGCGTGCGGCTCGCGACCTCCCATTCGCTCGATCTCGACGAGGCCGAGCAGGCCTTCCGCTCTCAATGGCTCGCCGCCGGTTATGGCCCGCAGCCGCCCTTCTACAACTGGCTTCAATATACGGTCTTCCAGCTTACCGGTGTTTCGCTTGCCGCCCTTTCAGTGGTGAAGAACCTTCTGCTCTTCACCTCCTACCTGCTGTATGGCCTGACCGCGCGTCTCATCCTGCGCGACAAGGCGCTCGCCGCGATCGCAACGCTCGGGCTGCTGACGATCCCGCAGATGGCTTTCGAAATGCAGCGAGACCTGACGCATACGGTTGCCGTGTTCTTCTCGGCTACCGTCTTCTTCTACGGCTTCGTTCGCAGCCTGAAGCAACCGAGCCTCAGCTCCTACCTGATCGCCGGCATCGGCATCGGCTTCGGCCTGCTTGCCAAATACAACTTCGCGATCCTGCCGGCGGCAGCCCTGCTTGCGGCGCTTTCGGATGCGCGCCTGCGGCCGCGGATCTTCGACCGGCGGCTCGCGCTGACTGCCGCGGTGGCACTCGTCCTAACCCTGCCGCATCTCTTCTGGCTCAAGGACAATCTCCATTTTGCGACCGCGCGAACGCTGGAAAAGATGACCGCGAGCGACAATGCGAGCTATCCGATGCAGGTGGCCATGGGCGTCGGTTCGCTCGGGCTCGCCATCATCGGCTTTGCCGGATTGACGATGGCCGTGTTTGCGGCCGTCTTCGGCAAGAGCCTGCGCGCGGCGTTCACTGCACATTCGGAGTGGACGCGGCTCCTCGAGCGGATGATGCTCGTTTTCGTCATCGGCATTCTGTTGCTGATCGTCTTCGGCGGTGCTGCCGGCATCAAGGATCGCTGGCTGGTGCCGATGCTCTTCATCCTGCCGCTCTATCTTTGCCTGAAGATCGAGGCGGCAGGCGTGGAGACTGATAAAGCTTTCCGGCGTTTCCTGCCCGTCGTCGCCGTCATCATGATCGGCGTGCCGGCAGTCCTTTACGGCAGCGTCGCAGCCGCACGTTTCACCGGTCATTACGAGCGGCTGAACAGACCCTATGCCCCGATGTTGGAAACCCTGCGCCAACAGGCCGAACCGGCGGCGATCCTGGCCGGCGACAGCCTGCTTGCCGGCAATCTCAGGCAGGATGTTCCCGGCGTACCAGTCGTTTCCATGGATTATCCCGGCTTCAACCCGGATCTCTCCAGCCGGCGACCGCTTCTCCTGGTGTGGCTCCCCCCCAGGGGCGGAAGCGAAGCGCTTCCGCCAGCCATGGCTCAATGGTTGCAAGCCAATCTCGGCGTACCCGCACCTGAGGCATTGGTAATCGACGCACCCTATTTCTATCAGCGCGGCGACGACCGCTATCGTTTTGGCTATGCCTGGGTCAACCAGCCGGACTGAACGAAATCAGGATTTCAGCTCCTTCCAGGCTGCACCAGCGCCGCGCCTCCGGCGGGGCGGTTCAACCCTTTTCAATCACGCCGATATTGCGCGCTTGATGACTGTTAAATGCCAGCAAATGCAAGCCAAAAACACGGATATGAAAAGGAAGGTCCCAAGCGGTTGGGCTAGCGGCAGGAACGACCAGTCGCCCCGTTGAAATTGAGGCAGCGCAAACTCGGAAAGGCCGGCTTGCGCAACGGCTCCCCGCACCATGGTCAGACCGGTCGCGATCAGCGCGATATGGGCATGGATGAATCCTGACCGGCGGTGTCTTTGCGGCTGAATGGCCACTCGAATCCCGAAAATCGATGCAAGCATCAACAGGACGGTGGCGCTCCAAATTCCAACGCCGGGTACAGCCAAAAGCAGATAGATTGGCTCGCGCATGACCGGAAGTATCGTCATATAAAGCCACCAGGCAAAGGCACTTGAGGGGTGGCTGTCCAGCAGCGGCATGCTGAGAACGAAGATCGATGCTATCGCGTAAGCGAGCGATGGCCCAAGTCGCATCATCGTGAAAATAGCGATCCACATGCAGCGTTCCATCCTTTGACCTGAGGAGGGGGATAGGCGACGTTGATTGATTTCCACTCAAGGAGTCACGCGGCACATGATGCCTACTTGGGATAGTAGGCATTTTTATCACGCTCTCGCATTCCGGCGAAGACCGCCTCTCTCGCTTTTTTGTGAGTATATGCTTAAATTCTTGAGTTGTTAGCTTTTTTTCACGATGATTGCGGGTGAACGCATCCGAGTCTTAGGTAAGAGTGTCTGATGGGGATCAAATTGCCAATGTTGCAGATCAGAGCTAGGACTAAATGCATTGCGCTTTTGATAGCGACTGGAGCGATTTTAGCTGGTTGCCAGTCATCCGGCGTTGATGGCCTTGCTGCTTATGGCGATAGTGCAAAGACCGTCGAGGATGACTCAGCCGTCGCCTTCTATAAGAACGACGAGTTGATAACCACCGGCAAACTGCAGTTTCAGGAAAAGAACTACGGAAAATCCTACGCCATTTACAAGCGAGCGGTTGACGTTTTTCCACAGGATCCGGCCGCTTGGCTAGGCTTAGCGGCCTCCGCCGACATGGTTGCCCGCTTCGACACGTCCGACCGCGCCTACCAGCAGCTCTCGCGAATGATCGGCAACACCCCGGTCTACTACAACAATATCGGATATTCTCACCTGTTACGCGGTGACTTGCGCACTGCCAGAGGGTATTTCCTGAAAGCCTATGAGCTTGATCCCGGAAACGAAATCACTGCCCGTAATCTCGAATTGATGAAGAACAGCGTGAATTACGCCCAGCGGTGATCGGCCTTTCAGCGATCGGCAATCTGCGTCGAGATTGGAGCGCCCTTGCCGCATCGCGAGCATCGCCGCGGCGCCCCCTGGCAGCGTCCAGCGATTGCTTTGGAGATTTCGGTGACGTCGTTGTTTACCGGGCCTTCCGAAGTATGAGCTGGCCTTCCGGCGAGAGTGTTCGTTCGTAACGCGGCAGATCGTTCACTGAAATGCCCCCGGCTTGGATGGATGCAAGAGTGCTATCCGGAGTTTGAGTTTCCGCTGGCACGGCACGGAGTGGCGGTGCGAAAAATTGTGCCGGTTCCTTGCCGGGCGCGCTAAGGACCAATGCTGAACCCATGCGTGCGCCGCTTGTGTCGTTACTCATCCGTTCGTTCATCGACAAAACAGCCTTTTGCAGGCTATCCATCTCCTGGCGGATAAGTGCGACGTCGTCGGCCTTTGCATTATCCGCAATGTTGCGCGACTGCTTTTCCAGTTGTCCTCTCAGGCCATCGATAGACCTTTTAAGCGCGCCAATGGTCTCACGGCTCTCGCGAACATCCGCTGAGTTTTTGGCGGTATAGATGAGAACGCCAGCATTCACAGGCAAGAGCATCAGGAGCAAACCGACGAGTAGTGGGCTTTTTGAGCCTCTCTGCTCTATTGTTCGCAAATTGCTTGGTTTTGCGCGGTCTGCTTCGACCTCAATATTCGGAATGCTGGTCATTCGATTACTCCCCGTAAGTCATTTAATCTGCGTTGGCCGCGATCAGCGCCAAGTCCGCGATCATTCCGATGTAAACACACCTTCCCAGGCCCGTTCGAGCATGTCGAGCGATGCATTTCCAGCTATGCCATTGAAATTGCAGTAAGAACTGACGAAATCCAGAAGATATTTCGGATGATAGCAAGACGCTGGCACATCGCCGCTGTACTTACGATCGTAGAACAGGTTCAGGTCTGGATCACTGACAGCCAATCCGGTGCCGCTGGCATAGGATTTGAAGATTCTGATATATTCGTCGCGCGACGGCGTGTTCACAAAGATCTTGTATTTGAGGCGCCGCAAGCCCGCCTCGTCGGAAAGGTCCTTCGGTGCGATATTCGTCGAAAATACCACCAGCTCGTCAAAGGGAACCCTGAACTTCTTGCCGGTGTGCAGCGTCAGGAAGTCATATCCGCGCTCGAGCGGCACAATCCAGCGATTGATGAGCGCCTGCGGCGCCACTTGTTGGCGCCCGAAATCGTCGATGATGAAAACGCCGCCGGACGCCTTTAAGTGTATAGGCGCTTCATAGACATTCGGTCCTTCGTTGAAGGTGAGATCGAGCTGATCGAGGGTCAATTCCCCGCCCGTCTTGATCACCGGACGGCGGCATTCGATCCATCGTTGATCGGCTTTCGGATGGGATTCTGTGCCAGCCTCCGATACGGGGTGATGCACCGCTTCGTCATAGAAACTGATGACGTGGCCGCCCACCTCGATGGCGTAGGGCACCCAGATTGTTTGACGAAACAGTTGCGACGTCCGCTCGGCGATGCTCGTCTTTCCGTTGCCGGGTGGTCCGTAAAGCAGGATAGAGCGACCGGAGTTGATGGCCGGGCCGAGTTTTTCGACCAAGGCGTTTGAAAGCACCAGCCCATCAAGGCTGTCGTTCAGCCGCTCTGGGGTCACGCGCTCGTCATGGATGGACTGCAAAGCGACTTGCCGGCAGAACGCGTCCAGCGACACCGGCGCCGGCCCGACATATTGGCTTTGACGCGACGCCGCGTGGGCATATTCGAGCCCCTTCATGGAAAGCGCATATCGAATATCGGATCGCACATCCTCACCGGCCAAGCCGCGAGCCTCGAGATATGCGAGTTTCACGAGTTCCTTGATCAGGATATTGACGATCACTTTCGGCAATTTCATGCGGTCAGCCAGATGAGACGCCGTGGTTGTATCCTGCTCGGCCGCGCATTTTGACGCCAGCCGAAGCAGGAACGACGGATCCAATCCGGCTTGTTCTATGCTGGCCGGTGCCATCGGCATGCGCGGATCGAGGGTAATGATGGCATCCTTACGATCCTGTTCGAGCGAATACTGCATACGACCTCGCTTGGCTCAACCGCCGGGTTTCATGCTGACGAGAAGACTGACGACGCGGATAACTACGGGAACGAGAACGATGATGAGGCTTACCGGAAAAAGGAACGCGCCGAGCGGCAGCAGCATTTTGACCGGCAGGGCGTTTGCCTTTTCCTCCGCGCGAACAATACGGAGGTCGCGCATTTCCTTGCAGTAGACCCGCAGCGTCTGCGTTACGCTGGTCCCGAGCTCTTCCGATTGGCGGAACAGAACGGAAAGGGCCCGGGCTTCGTCAATCCTGAGGCGGATGGCAAGGTTCGCGAGCGCCTCGCGCAATCGCCGGCCGCCCCGCACTTCCAGCATCATGATCGAGAGATGCAGGCCGAAGTCCTGCCGCTTGGCAACGAACTCGCGGGCAACACGGTTCGCCGCAGCCTCGATGCTCATGCCCGCATCGAGGCAGACGATCAGCATATCCATGAAATCGGGGAAGAGGCGGCGGTACTCCCTCTCCTTGGCGCCGCCACGCCGGTCGATATAGATGTTGACCAGAATAAAGGCTACGCCCGCAGCAAACATGGCAACGATCAGCGTCGCCACCCGCGACATGTTCGGCGCGAGCCCGTTTAGAGCCCAGACCGCCGCGACCAGCACGCTGATACAGACCACCGCGCGAACCACCTGGAAGGTGGTCACGGCGCCGGCACCGAAATACCCCGCCCGGATCAGCCGGTTCTGGGTGGAGTTCGCATTGGTGTCACGTCGAGTAATCTCGAAATAGCGACGGATCAGGCGGTTTTCCGCCTCGCCGAGATCGGCAATCGTCGTATCGCCAAGGTGGAACTCCTCGCCTGTTGCCGCCGAGCTCTTCGACACCCGAACCGAAACCTCGCGCTGCCGAAAAAACAATTCCGATGCCGCTGCTGAAAAGATCAGCACGGCAAAGAAGACGATGAGGTAAATTCCATACTCACTCGACATGACCGCCTCAGTACTCGAAGTTGACCATCTTGTAGAGAATGACATTCCCGATCGCCATGACGGCCAGCAGCACGCTCACCACCGTGGTTCCGTGGCCGCTTTCCCAGAGGGGATCGAAGTAGGTCGGCGACAACGCCTTGATCATCGCGTAGAGCAGAAACGGATAGAGCGACATGAAGATCGCCGTGATGCGTCCTTCCGAGGAAATCGCCTTGACCTTTGCCTTCAGCATATACCGGTCGCGCAGCGTCTTCGACAGGTTCTGCAGGATCTCCACGAGATTTCCGCCGGTTCCCGCCTGAACGCTCAGCGATATCGCAAGCAGGTTCAGGTCCTCGACGCCGACCCGGTCGGCCAAGTTGACAAGGGCATCGTCCAGCGTCACGCCGTAGGTGAGCTCATCCGAGAGGAGGCCGAACTCGGTGCCGATCGGATCAGGCATCTCGCGTGCCACCAGAGAAATCGCCGCCGGCAGCGGGTGGCCGGCGGCCAAGCTGCGATTGGCGACATCGAGCGCTTCAGGAAGCTTCAGTTCGAATTTCCTCATGCGGCGCGCCCGTGCGCGCCAGACGACCAGTGCCGGGATGAGGAGGCAGACGAGGAGAAAGACGGGGATCCTGAACAGAGTGCTCGGCACGAGGAACCCCACGGCCAGCCACGTCACAAGGGCGCCCGCAATCGCAAAGAGAGCGAATCGCCTGGCATCGAACTTGATTCCGGACTGGGCGTAGAACTGCAGCAGCCGCTGCATGATGGGGGTTTGCCGCCAACCGCCGCCGGCACCGCGCTCCTTGAGCATGTCGTTATAGGTCTTGCGATGATCATCGCTAACCTCGAGCAAGCTCAGCCGATGGTTCACGGCGCGGTGGCGTTCGGATGTCTTGAAGTAGCCGCGCATTATCGCTTCTACAGCAACAAGGGCGGCGGTGAAAACGGCCGCGTAGAGGAGAGTCAGAGTCATTGAACAGGTCCCGTCTGCAGCGGTTTGCCGGGATCAAAAATCGTCAAAGGGATGTCGATCCCGAGTTCAGCAAATTCCTCGACGAACCGCGGCCGGATGCCGGTGGCGCGGAATTCTCCATGGATCCGCCCGCCTTCATCGGTGCTAATTTTCTTGAATTTCATGATCTCCTGCATCTGCACGACTTCGCCCTCCATGCCGGTGATCTCGGAAATCGAGACAACCTTGCGGCTGCCGTCGCTTAGGCGCTGGACCTGCACGATCATGGTGATGGCGGACGAGATCTGCGAGCGAATGCTCAACTGCGACATCGGCATCCCTGCCATACCGACCATCTGCTCAAGCCGGCCGACGGCGTCGCGCGGCGTGTTGGCGTGAATGGTCGTCATCGACCCCTCGTGACCGGTATTCATCGCCTGCAGCATGTCGAACGCCTCGTCGCCGCGTACTTCGCCGACGATGATGCGGTCGGGACGCATGCGCAGGGCGTTTTTCAAAAGTTCGCGTTGCCGGATCTCGTTGCGTCCGTCGAGCGTCGGCGGCCGGGTTTCCAAACGCCCGACATGTGGCTGCTGCAGTTGAAGCTCGGCCGCGTCCTCGATGGTGATCAGGCGCTCCTTTGGAGAAATCTGCGACGAGAGCGCATTCAGCAAGGTGGTCTTGCCAGAACCGGTGCCGCCTGAAATGACCATGGACACCTTGCCCTTGACCGCGGCGCTGAGGAGGATGCGCATCGCATCGGCCATGGCGCCATATTGCACCAGGCGCTCCATTGTCAGCGGCTTGCGCGTGAATTTGCGGATGGAAACGAGCGGCCCATCGACCGAGATCGGCCGGATGGCGACGTTGACACGCGAGCCATCCTTGAGACGGGCGTCAACCATCGGCGTCGACTCGTCGACGCGGCGGCCAACCGCCGAGACGATCTTGTTGATCACCCGAAGGAGATGGTCCTCGTCTTTGAACCGCACGGCGGTGCTCTCGAGCTTGCCGCTCCGCTCGACATAGACGCTGTTATAGCCGTTGATGAGAATATCTGCGATTGTGTCGTCGGCCAGTAGCGGCTCGATCGGTCCCAGCCCGAGCATCTCGTCGGTGATATCGCGGATCAGATCATTGATTTCCTTGGCATTCAGCGGAAAGTTGTTACTCCGGATATAGTCCTTGACCAACGGCCGGATCTCGGTGGCGATCTCCTCGTTGTCGAGTGTGTCGAGTATCCCGAGGTTGATGCGATCGAGCAGGTAGCGGTGCAGGTTGACCCGCTCGGAAACCATGTCCGGCCCGAGCGAAGCCTCTTCGCCACTCGCCGTGGGTTGGGCAGGCATGCTCTCAACTGCGCCGACCAAAGACAGTTCGGCCGCCTCCAGATGTTCGCGGCTTTCCGGCTCCCGCTGCTTGTAGAAACGCCCCATGATACCGTTCGCCATGTTTCCCGCCCCCGAACTCTTATTTTACAATGACCGTGGAACCGACTTTCACCCTCTCATAGAGATCGATGACGTCGGCATTGCTCATGCGAAAACAGCCCGATGACGCGAAACCGCCGACCGTCGACTGCTCGTTCGTTCCATGAATGCGGTAGAGCGTGTCGGTCCCGCCTTTGAAGAGATAGATCCCGCGAGCACCCAATGGATTGAGCGGCCCGGCAGGTACCAGGTCCGGAAGTCCAGCCGAGCGCGCCTTCATCTCGGCAGGCGGGCGCCAGTCAGGCCACTCTGCCTTGCGTCCAACCTTGACGGTGCCGCTCCAGCGAAATCCGTCTCGTCCGACGCCGATTTTGTAACGGATCGCGCGTCCTTCGGAGATGACGAGATCCAGCGTACGATTGCCGCTGATGATGACGATAGTCCCAGCCGCGTAGCTTTTTTCGATCGTCACCACGGCGCTTGTCGTCGGCCCAAGGCTTCGCGGCACAAGCCCGCCTGCCTCGGTACCCCCGACAGCGGCCAGAATTGCCAAAACCGCAAGGCCGACATCGGCCGCGCAGGACCTTATGCGCCCATTGTCGATCGACTTCATCGCACGAGTGCTCCAAGCTTACCGACCGCGCCGCAGAAGCGCGCCCGGGAATTCACTTGAAATGGCAGCACGCCGCGGTTGACCGCCTCGCTCAAAGTATCCCAGTCATCCGCAATGACATGCGTCGGGATCTCCTTGAATATCTTTTCCGTTTGTTGTCGGCGCAGGCCGAGGCCGAAAAGCTTGGCGCGGTATTTGTTGATGACAATGAATATCTGATCCGAACTGCCACGCAGCCGTACCAGATTGGCAAACAAATCCTTGGCTTGAGAAAGTGCAGGGACCGTCATTTCGGTGACGATGCAGATGCTGTTGACCGAAGTGAGCACCTCGTATTTCCACGGCGTGTCATAATAGGGAACGTCGATGATCGTGTGGTCGCTCTCGAAGGCGGCGACATCGAGCATGCGCAGCACGAGTTCCCGGCCCTTCGGCGCCATAAGAACGGATGGCTGCTTGAAGGACAGCAGTGAAAAGCCCCCCGAATGACGCTTTCGGACCAGATCGATGAATTCCAGATCGACCCGGGAAGGATTGGCGATGACTGGTTTCAAGTCGTAGTCGTTGACGAGGTTGAGATAGTAGCCAAGCGTCCCGGAGCAAAAATCCATGTCGAACAGGTCAATCCGAGGCGTGGAATTCTTGGTCGGCTGGGCCAGCACATGCGCAAGCGACGAAGCGATCATGCTGGCGCCTGCGCCACCGACGGCTGAGACCACGGCATGCACCCGGCTGTCGCTGGCTCCAGTGCCTGGCGCATGGGTCGAAATCATGTCGATCAGTGCGCGGCGCTCAAGCGGCTTCTTCAGCCAGTCATTGCCGTTCAGGCGGAAGAGCAGCCGCAGCATGTCATCCGGCAGGTCTTCGGAAACGACGACGAGCGGAATGTCCCGATAGCTGGTGCGAAATGCGAAAAGCTCCGGCTGGTGCAGCAAATTCCCGTTGTCGACGTCGAGAACGATCAGGTCGAACTTCGTCGGATCGAAACGGCCCTTTTCCCCCAGCGCCTTCAGCGAGAGATGGCGGACATCGTAACGCGAAAGCGACCCGAACGTATCGAGCATGAAGCTCGCTGCAGCCGCATCGTCGGAGAGAACCAGGATCTTGGTAGATGCGGCAATGTTCATGTGAGCTGTCATTTTCGCTTTCCTACGCGTAATTTAAGGAGTCAGCAGGTTGAGCACGTCTTTAGATCTTCCGTCGTGATCGTCACCGGATGAGCCGGGATGGTGACGTCGTTAAGTCCCAACAGCCCGCCGAGGATCGGCAGATCGAAGGTGATATTGCGCACCTCCAGCCGCATCGTCAGCACAGGCCCGTCCGGCCGGCCCCAATAGCCGAGCCCCGATCGCTGATAGGTGACCATCAGCTTATCCGGCGTGATGCGCCAATTGAGGTCGCAAATGCCGGGGTGAGGATCAGTTCCCGCGCTGCAAACGCCGTCGCTCCCCAGGACGATCCGGTTCAATGCCGCCGTGCAGTTCGCAAGAGCCGGTCCGCAGGTCGAGGATATTGTTGCATCGTTCGGCGCCGCTTTGCCGTTGTTGAGTGGATCGGCAGCTCCGACCGGGAAAACGGCATTGAAATTCGTTGTCACCGGATCGGATACAGCGGCCAAACGGGCACCATATTGCAGTGCCTTGACCGTCTGATTCCACTGAGACATTGCATAGCCGAACTCGATGAAGGCGGCGAACACCAGCATGACGATCGGAAAGGTAAGCAATGCTTCGATAAGGCTGGCACCACTGCTATCCTGCCAGAATGTCCTGATCGCCCTAGAGGTCACCATCCGATGTATCTCTCTTCGTGGGAGGAACTGATCGTGATCGCATCGATTCCCAGAAAGCCGAACACCGGCGAAGCCTGGTAAAGATGAGCAGTGGAAATGGTGATGTTCCCGTCTGCATCGGGTGCAGTGATGGTGATGTCGGCAGCGTTCGTCCAGCCGGGTACACGGGGTTGAGCGTCTGCCGCAGGTGTTTGGGTTCCGTAAAAGGCGATCGTCTTCGCAGTCGCCTGATTACATGTCGGCACATAGGTTCCCGACGCCGGTCGGCATCGCGAAAGGTAACGCCCCGCATCGCGCAAGCCTGCGTCGATCTGCATACGCTGCCAGAAGATGCTGCCAAACTCCAGTATCCCCGCCGCAAAGAACGTCACAAAGGGAATGGCGAGCAACGCTTCGGCAAGCACCGCGCCTTCCTCCCGCCGCCAGAAGCCGATGCAAAGCCGATGCCTGATAAAGTTGCGGAGCGCCATCATCTGACCAGCTCCGCTTCTTCCCGCAGGAATTCGTCCAGCGTACCGCGACCACCCTTGCCGGTGATGTCGATCATCTCCAGGGAAAGGTATCGTTCGCCGGCATCCTTTATCGCCGGCTTGGTCAGGAACATGCGCGCGAAGGCCACGGCGCGAGTGGCCTTGTGACCGTTTAGATGGCCGACCGAGGCTTCATAGCCACAATTGACAATGGCTGAGAAGATCTCGCGGCGATCACCATATTCGGCCGCCGTATAGTTCGAAAGGTCCGGGCCGCTATAGCACTGGCCGCCAGTTGCCGGTGTTCCGGTCTCACCATTCGCCGAGGCATGGCTGATGAGAGACGGGTTTGCAAGCTCGTAACGATAAACATCGTAAGCGGAGGGTTGGCCTGGTGTTCCAGTCGGCGCTGGATAACTGGAGTAGTTGCTCAGGACCGTGCTCACCGAGGGCACGGCCGTTCCCTGCGCGACGTTCCAATATGTCGTGTACTGCCAATTGTTGCTGCTACTGATCTGGCCGCCGGAAAGCGAGGTCATGGCCGCTCCGTAGCCTAGCGGCAAAGCCTTGGTGGCATCGCCGACAACGGCTCCGACCGTGACCGGATTGTAGGTATCGCAGGCCTTCTTTCCCTTACCGGTGACTGTCTGAGCGGAGCGTACGTTTTGGGCGGGTCGGTAACGATAATCTCCGTTCGCCTTGTTGAAGGATGAGGAGTAATAGCCGAAGCGCGTATTCACGCCGTCCTCGACTGGCCCCGCCATTGCGCCGGTCTCCGTATCGAGGCTGTCCTGTGTGTAGCAGGTACCAGGATTGCCGGTGGCAAGAGCCTCCGCCAGGACGGACGCACCATTGCCCAGGGGGGTCCGCAGGAACCCGAAATTGCCGGGACCGGGATTGGACGCCGAAGTGCTGTGAAGCTCGATCTGTCGCCCGTAGAGATTGCCGGCCGCAAAATTGGTGTGCAAGGCCGCAGCTGCAGTTTCGCTGGCGCTTTCACTCGTGTTCCCCGCCGGCTCGAACGGATTGCAGATAAAGATCGGCGTCACGTCGCAGGCGCTGGCGTGGTATACCGCCACGGCGTCGGCAGAGATGTTGATCGTATTGCGGGTGAAGCCAACCGGGATCGGAAAGATCGTCGTCATCGCCTGCGGCTTGGCGATGACCCAGGCGTAGGAAGCTTCGCTGGCCGTTGTCGTTTCCATCGAAGACGGGATGGGCGTATCGTCGTCGGCCGGGATGCTCTTCAGAAAAAGCACGGTGACCGTGCTCCCGGCATCGTTTCCGGCATGGTAGGCCACGGTAATATAAGAGCCAAGCGACATGCCGGTCCCGCCGCCTGAAAAAGCCGCACTATTGGCGATTTTCTCGATCGCCGTTTGTGCCCTCGAAATGGCATCATCGCGGCCATCGAGTTCGCGGGCTCCGGCCAGCGCCATCGCATCGACCGCGTTCTGGAGATCAGTATGGAGGTTGCTGCTGCGGCCGACATCGATGATCAGAAGCGAAAAGCCGAGAAGCATTGGCATGGCGATGAGCGTCAAGGCGATGACATAGCCACGATGATCGTTCCAGAACCGTCTGACAACCCTGCTCAGCATTGGCATACCCCCATCACGGCGCTATCGCCGTGACGACCCTGTTTCGTGCATTTTCCCTTCCGGCGCGCGGCCGCCGTTCATGCCTTTCGAACAGCTACTGGCTAACAGTGGCCCCACTGGACGCACCATTGGCCTCCATGGCCGGCGGCTGAATAACGCCCGCCCCGCCGTTCTGGTACTGAGTGACCACCCTGCGGATCACCTTGCCGTCGCTTGCGATACGGGTTCGCTGAGCTTCCGGCGGGAACGGGTCCTCGGTATGGATCGCCTTGTTGGCTTCCATCGCGTTGCCGGCCCCGAAGGTGATGGTGTCGCGATGGTTCATGTAATCGGCGCAGCCCGAAGCCAGGCCGGCGGCTGCAAGGACGAGAAGGACGCGCTTAGCGTTTTGTAAGAGCAACTTGGCCTCCCTGGTTCAGGTCGAGACGATGGCCATAAGGCCCAGTCACACCTACGCCATTGCGAAAGCGTCGGAGCATATCCTTGTCGACCTCCAGGACACCGAGCGCGAAAAGCTCGGCGTCGTTGGACGAACGCGTCTGATCGAGCGGACTGTAGAGGTCTTCACCCGGGCGGGCCGGCCGCACAATGTGCGGAGTGACGACGATAACGAGGTCGGATTCCTTCTTCTGGAAACTCGTCGAACGGAACAGTGCGCCGAGGACCGGTATCTGCCCGAGGCCAGGCAGTTGCTGGATGTCTTTGGCATTGATCGACTGCAGCAGGCCCGCCATGGCAAAGCTCTGGCCGTCGCGAAGCGCTACCGTGGTGCTGGCAGCGCGCGAGATGAAACCCGGATTGCCGTTGACGTTGATCGACGGATCAATCTCGGAAACCTCAGGCTCGATCTCCAAATTGATGACGCCGTCGTCAAGCACCACCGGCTTGAAGGTCAGCCGCACACCAAAGGGGCGATAGTCCGTCTCGGTGGCGACTGTCGTGCCGTTGTTCGTCGTCTTCAGGATCGGCACTTCACCGCCGGCATGGAAGCTGGCGGTCGAGCCGCTCATTGCGATGAGGTTGGGCTGAGCCAGACGACGCACCAATCCCTTCTGCTCGAGCGCGTTGATGACCACGTCGATGCGGCCGCCCGAAATTTCCAGAACCTTGGCGATCAACTGGCCGAAGGGTAGCATACCTGTTGCCGCACCCTTGGGGTCAACGAGGGTACGGACCAGGCTGCCGTTATCGTCCACGCCGATACCCTGGCTGGTCGTTGCCTTGCCGATGCCGTTGTTGCCGCGCCCGGACCAGCCGATCCCGAGGTCACGACCCGTCTGGCGTGAGGCTTCAATGACACGGACCTCCAGCATCACCTGCTGGCTGTCGCTGACGCGCAACTGGTTCAGCACCGGTTGGTCGGAGTAGGACTGGGCGACTTCCATCACCCGCTGCAATTCGACGCCGTCACGGACCATGCCTGTCAGGCGAATGCGATCGTTGGAGTTGACCACGGTAACCCGGGCCGAGGGCGCGGCAGAGCGAATGGCGGCGGCGACTTCGGTGAAATCGCTGGCAACGCGGATGTCGATGACACCGAGAAGCGCCTTGTCGTCGCCATAGACCGAGATATTGGTGGCGCCGATCTTCTTGCCACGAATGAACAGCGACTTGTCGGAAAGCGGCACCACGTCGATCATTTCGGCGTTGCCGATGACGAGATCGCCGAAGGGCTGGCCGGTATTGAGTGTCAGCGTCGCGTTCGGAGGCAATGTCACATGCTGGACCGATTTGCCTAAGGTGACCGACTTTTCCTGTGCGTTGGCGCAGCCGGCAAATCCAGGCCCTAAACACACACAGGCCGAAAACACTGCCGCCAGTGCCGCAAGGCTTTTCGTCCCTGCGATTCTTCTCTTGCCATTCGCCATGCCTGCGTTAGCCCCCCTCATTCGGCTGACCGCACCTGCGGCAGGCCGCATAAACATCATTGGACCAGGCCGACTCGGTGCTCCTCGCGCTTCGTCGTGTTCCAGACCCCTACCGTCACCCATTTCGGCTCGACCGGCAACACCGGCTCGACTTTTTGTTCCACAATCTGCACTTGTTTTTCAGGTTCTGGCAACTTATTCTTTTCCAGATCGTTGCCGAGCTCCGCCGCCATCGCCCCGCCACCAAGGTCGGCGACGGTGATCGGCCGGGTCTGCTCGACAGAGGAAGAGGCAATATTGCGAAGCGCCAGCGAAAGCGTGCCGATACTGGAGCCGAGGGTAAGGCGCTGCGCCTCATCGGTCGTGACCTCAAAGGTCACGGTTTTCACGACGGATGGCTCGTCCTTGCGCTCATCTGCCGTCTGGTCCACCGCCAGCACCTTGACGCCTTGCAGCAACACGTCAACGAAGGTCTGATCGTTGCCTGCCGGCCCGCGCTCGACCCGCGTCAGAAGCACGTCGACGCGATCGGAAGGCCTTACGAAGCCGGCAACGCCGAGCACGTCGTTGACGCGGATGGAAACCGCCTTCATGCCCTGATCGAGGGCTGCCGACAGCGTGGCGCGTTCGCCGGTACCAGTGATTTTCGAGGATAGCACCGGCTCGCCCGGGTCGATCGCCGCCATGGCATAGCGCGGCTGGGCATCGCTGCCAACGACCGCCTCAATGCTGACGAACGAGCCTGCGGGTGTTTCATTGGAGGGCCATGCAATGGCTCTGAGGTTTTCGGATCGAATCCGGTCGCCGAAACGCATTGGAGTGGCCGCGACAATGAGTGTCCGTTCCTCGGCCTTCATGCCGTTCATCGCCAGCAGCCGGGCCTTTTGATCGGAGAGATACTCGCGCATGCCGAAAACTGCTGCTGCTGCGAGTACAAATGCAATAACGAGACTTAAAATCGTTGAAGAACGCATCGCGGTTACTCGCTACACTGGACGGAGCGCATCCATTCATTGATGCTAATTTAGAAGAGAGGGGTTAATAAAAACCCCTCGCTTCTTCGAACGCCAATATCAGGCTGCCGGGGCGCTGAGGTGGGCGGTAAACCAACCTGCCCAGCCGTTCCAAACGGTGGCAAGATTGGTGCCGGCCAATGTCACCGCCGTGATCACGCCGCCAACCAGCAAGGCAAGCAGAATGAGGTATTCGGTAAGTGCGACGCCATCTTCTTCTCGCGCGAAAGCGCGTACGCTATTTACAAAGGCTTTCATCGAGAATTTCCTCCCAGATAAGTTGTGCGCCGTAATTCCCCCCGGCCGCCTTGTCGTCGAGACCGCCTCTTCGACTGCGAACATTAATAATCTCTTAACTCTAATTTAGTCAATTGATTTATACGCGCAGGTTCGACATCTATACTTTATGGTTAAGACCAAAGTCCGCGGTTCCCATCGTAAAAACCGACACATCGGTCGGGATTTATTGAAACAAAACTTTAAATACAGGCTATTATAGCCCAAAAGGTTGAATACTATGCTGAAAATGATCGATGTTATTAGCTACATTTCAGTATTTCTTTTTCTCTACGCCGCGTGGACCGATTTCCGCTCATGGAAGATTCCCAACACGGTTGTGCTCGCGCTCGTTGCACTTTATGCATTGCGCACGGTGGCCGTGATCCTTAGCTCCGAGGATGTCGGCGCTGCCCTGTTTGCTTCGAGCGGAATTGGCGGCGACGTCGGGGCCGGTCTGCTGATGTTCATGCTTGGGGTGATGCTCTGGGCGTTCCGGCTGTTTGGCGCAGGAGACGCCAAGCTTTTCCTGCCGATCGGCCTTTTTATCGGATGGCACGGAATGCTGCCGTTTTCGTTTTTGCTCCTCGTCCTCGGCATCGTGACGCTCCTGGTCCTGCGGCTGCCGGTGCCGCTGCCCGTCGCACATCTCGCCTTTTTCATGCGCGTGGAGGAAATCCGGGCGAGCCGGAAGGTGCCCTATGGCGTCGTCATGGTTTTCGCCGCGCTCCTCACCTTGGCTCTGCCCATTATCCGACAGCAGCTGCGGTGACCTGGCATCGGCATAGCCGCTTCCTCGCAAGCGCCCCATCACCAAAGCAGGATGTTGCGCGCCGCCAGCCATGGTTCAATGCTGTAGGCAATCTCGGCGTAGCCGCACCTGAGCTCTCAGTGGTCGACTTGCCCTATTTCCATGGGCGTGGCGGCGGCAGCTACCGTTTCGGTTAAGCCTGGGTCAACCAGCCGGGCTGAACAGCATCAGGACTTCAGCTCCTTCCAGGCCGCGTCCAGCGCCAGCTTGGTAATCCTTGCTATCTCATCCACCTCCGCATGCCTGATGACGAGCGGCGGCGAGGCCAGCATGCGGTCGCCGGTGGCGCGCAGGACAAGGCCGTTTGCCAGCGCGTGGTTGCGCACCAGCGCACCGACCTGATCGGGCTTGACATAACGGGTGCGCGTGCTTTTCTCGGCGGCAAGCTGCAGGCCGCCCATCAGGCCGATGCTGACGGCTTCTCCAACGAGATCATGTTCGGCAAGCGCTGCCCAGGCCGCGCCGAAATAGGGACCGATATCGTCGCGCACGCGTTCGACCAGTCTTTCCTCCTCGATGATGCGCAGGTTTTCGAGTGCGGCGGCCGCACAGACCGGGTGACCGGAATAGGTGAAGCCGTGATTGAACTCGCCGACCTCGTTGATCAGCACATCGGCGATGCGGTCGCTGACGAGCACGCCACCGATCGGCAGGTAACCGGAGGAGAGCCCCTTGGCGATCGGCGCCAGATCGGGCTCGACGCCGAAATACTGGTGGCCGAACCAGGCGCCCAGCCGGCCGAAGCCGCAGATCACCTCGTCGGTCACCAGCAGAATATCGCGCGCCTTGCAGATCCGGTCGATCTCCGGCCAGTAGGCCTCGGGCGGGATAATGACGCCGGCGGCGCCCTGCACCGGCTCGGCGACGAAGGCTGCGACACTCTCCTCGCCCAACTCGTCGATCTTCGCTTCGAGCTCGCGCGCGACTTTGAGACCGAATTCGGCGGGCGAGAGATCGCCGCCCTCGCCGTACCAGTAGGGCTGGCCGATATGGACGATGCCTGATATCGGCAGGTCGCCCTGTTCGTGCATGTATTTCATGCCGCCGAGGCTGGCACCGGCGACGGTCGAGCCGTGATAGCCGTTCTTCCTCGAGATCACGATCTTCTTCGACGGCTTGCCGACGGCGCTCCAATAGACCCGGGCCATGCGGAACCAGGTGTCGTTGGCCTCCGAACCGGAGCCGGTGAAGAAGATATGGTTGAAACGGGCGCCGGCATGGGAGGCGACCTTCTGTGCCAGCAGCGTCGTCGGCGTCGAGGTCGTGCCGAAGAAGGTGTTGTAATAGGGCAGCTCGTTCATCTGCCTGGCGACGGCATCGGCGATCTCCCGGCGGCCATAGCCGATATTGACGCACCAGAGGCCGGCGAAGCCGTCGAGATATTTCCTGCCGTGATTGTCGAAGATGTGGACGCCCTCGCCGCGCTGGATGATGCGCGTGCCTTCGGCATTCAGCTTCTTCATGTCGGCGAAGGGATGCAGGTGGTGCGCGGCGTCGATCGCCGCAAGGTTCGAGGGCGGGTAGCTATCGGGCATGGTGGTAAAGACCCTCGCGGATTGAAAGGCTGATGTCGATGGGTTAGGAGCTTGGCCTTGTCCCGGAGGATTTTCAAGGTCATGGCGAGCGACAGGATGGACGGCACGGCCGAAGGCGGCGACCCGCGTTTCGAGGTCCTGATCGTCGGCATGAACGGCGACCTGCGCGGCAAGCAGCTTCCGATCGGCGCCGAAAGCAAGATCTGGTCCGGAGACATCCGCCTGCCGACCTCGACGCAATCGCTCGACATCTGGGGCGACGACAATGACGACATCACCGGCCTGTCGCTGACGATCGGCGATCCCGACGGCATGCTCGTTGCCGACCGGCGCAGCCTGGCGCCGATGCCCTGGGCGCCCGAAGGCTCGATGCAGGTGCTCGCCAGCATGCACGAATTCGACGGCAGCCCGAGCTTCATGGACCCGCGCGCCATCCTCGCCTCGGTGCTGGAGCGCTATGCCTCACGCGGCCTGACGCCAGTGGTGGCGACCGAGCTGGAATTCTACGTGATGGCGGGAGACTGGCGCGAGACCGGACGCCCCTCCCCGCCCGAAAGCCTGACCTATCGCGGCGAGCCGAACGGTTTCCAACTTTACGACATGAGCGCCGTCGACGCGCTCGACGATTATCTCAAAACGCTGAGGGCCTATGCGAGGGCGCAGGGGCTGCCGGCGGATGCGACGACGGCGGAGTTCGGCCCGGGCCAGTTCGAGGTCAACCTGCTGCACCGCCCCGATGCGCTGGCAGCCGCCGACGATTGCCTCTATCTCAAGCGCATCGCCGAGCAGGCGGCGCGCCGGCACGGGCTGAAATCGACCTGCATGGCCAAGCCCTATTCCGAACATGCCGGCTCCGGCCTGCATGTGCATGCGAGCATCATCGACGGCCAGGGCCGCAACATCCTCGATGCCGAAGGCGGCGAGCCGAAGCGGCTCAAATCGGTGACGGCAGGCCTGCTTAACACCATGCGCGAGGCGCAGCTGATCTTCGCGCCCTTCGCCAATTCCTACCGGCGGTTCCAGCCGGGCTCGTTCGCACCGGTCGATCTGACCTGGGGCAGCGGCCATCGCGGCACGGCGATCCGCATACCCGACAAGGACGGGCCGGCTGCACGCATCGAACATCGCGTCGCCGGCGCCGACGCCAATCCCTATCTACTGCTCGCGGCGATCATTGGCGGCATGCTCACCGGTCTCGACGACGAACTCGACCCCGGCGAAGAGACGACGCCGTCGCACATGCCGGCGAATACCGCACGCCTGACGCATGATTTCCTGAGCGCCGTCGAAAGCTTCCGCACCTCGCCCTTCATCGCCGATATCTTCGGCGCCCGGTATCAGGCGCTCTATGGCGACACCAAGCGCAAGGAAGCGCTGGCGCATCTGCGCACCGTCTCGGATTTCGACTATCGCACCTACCTGCCGCGGCTCTGAAATCTACGCGGCCGCCGACTTACGCGGCGGGCTCGCGGCGTTCGCTGGCGTGCACCTGCGCCGCAAGACCCTGCTTGACGAGAACCTTCAATTCGCCCGGATGCAGCCGGATCGAGACATCGCGTTCGAGTGGCAGCAACTCACCGTCCATGACGCAATTGGCCTTGAAGCGCAGTTTCGGGAAATGCAGGTGCACTTCGGCCGGGTGCATCACCATGACGTCGGCATTCTCGCGGAACTTGCCGCGGAGCATATCGATGGCGAGACGGGCGACACCCAGAGGCTTCAGCGGATTTGCCGTGTAGAAGCCGAGTTCGCCGCTTGTGAGATTATCGGCATAGAGCAGCGCATTCTCGCCGAAGGGGTTGTTGGAGACTGAAATCGCCGACACCCTGCGACGCTCCCTCATGCCGGCCGCCTCGAAATCGACCTCGAATTCCGGCGGATTGAACACGACGCCCAAGGCCGCCTTCGTGCTCGCCCGGATCTTGCCGAGCCGCGAGCGATAGCTGTAAGCGTTGCGGTAGCGCACCATGCGGGCATGCAGGCCGGCGGAAAACTGGTGGATGAAGGGCCGGCCGTTGGCGCTGGCGATATCGACATTGTCGATCTCGCCGGTGGCGAGCACATCGAGCGCCTGCCAGATGTCGAGAGGCACACGCAACGAGCGGGCAAAGAGGTTCATCGTGCCCGCAGGCACGACACCGAGCGCAATGCCGTTTTTCCAGGCGATCGAGGCCGCCGCCGAAATCGTGCCATCACCGCCGCCGGCGACGATCCCGTCGATATCGGCGCGCTTGGCCGCTCGCTCCATGGCGGGAATGATTTCCTTTCCGGAGAAGACGATAGCATCGAAATCGTGCCCCGCTTCGCGGAAAGCCGCCTCTGCCCTCTTTTCGTAGGCCAGCATGTCGGTGGTCTTGAAGGTACCGCCGTCGCGATTGAAAAAGCCTACAAGCTTCATAAGGGCTCCAGTCCCTGGCGTGGAGATAATCCTGCCTTTGTCCATCAGATGGTTGCGATCATGGCGATTTCAAGCGCCACCGCTTCCCCGCAGAAATGACAGAAATGCAAAATTTGCAATAGACGTATGCACATAGCAGGACGCTGCACTGCAAAAAATGCACTCGACGCCAGCCTGAACGTTAGGGATAGATGAAGTATCGGGGACATGGGTCTCCACCTCCCGCCATTTTACGATCGGCTCGCGGCCGCGCCTGCGCCAAGGGCCATTTCCAAGCAGAAACCGCCTCGAGGAGCTCTCGTGAGTGAGATTGCCGTCAATATTTCCGTCGATAGCCGGGATGAAGAGCTGCCGTCGTCAACGACAGTGGCGCTGGTGCAACTGGCGCTCGCCTGCGGCGGCTTCGGCATCGGCACCGGCGAGTTTGCGATCATGGGGCTGCTGCCCAATGTCGCCGAGACTTTCTCGGTCACCACACCGCAGGCCGGCTACGTCATCAGCGCCTATGCGCTCGGCGTCGTCGTCGGCGCGCCCGTCATCGCCGTGCTCGCCGCGAAGATGGCGCGCCGCACGCTGCTCCTGACGCTGATGCTGATCTTTGCCGCCGGCAATATATCAAGCGCCATGGCGCCGACCTTCGAGACCTTCACCCTGCTGCGTTTCATCAGCGGCCTGCCGCATGGCGCCTATTTCGGCGTCGCGGCTCTTGTGGCCGCCTCGATGGTGCCGGTGCACCGCCGCGCCCGTGCCGTCGGCCGCGTCATGCTCGGCCTGACGGTCGCTACCCTCCTCGGCACGCCGCTGACGACGTTCTTTGGCCAGTCGCTCGACTGGCAGGTGGCGTTTTTCTCGGTCGGCGTACTCGGCCTGCTCACCGTGGCGCTGATCTGGTTCTACGTTCCGAAGGACCAGGTTTCCGAGGAAGCGGGGTTCCTGCGCGAACTCGGCGCCTTCCGCCGGCCGCAAGTGTGGCTGACGCTCGGCATCGCCGCCGTCGGTTATGGCGGCATGTTCGCGATGTTCAGCTATATCGCCTCGACGACGACTGCAGTGGCGATGCTGCCGGAAAGTGCGGTCCCGATCATGCTTGTTCTCTTCGGCGTCGGCATGAACGCAGGCAATTTCATCGGCTCGTGGCTCGCCGACAAGTCGCTGCTCGGCACGATCGGCGGGTCGCTGGTCTATAACATCGTCGTGCTGACCATCTTTTCGCTGACCGCCGCCAACCCCTATATGCTCGGCCTTTGCGTCTTCCTCGTCGGCTGCGGTTTTGCCGCCGGCCCGGCGCTGCAGACGCGGCTGATGGATGTCGCCGCCGATGCGCAGACGCTTGCCGCCGCTTCCAACCATTCCGCCTTCAACATCGCCAATGCGATCGGCGCCTGGCTCGGCGGCCTCGTCATCGCCTGGGGTTACGGTTTTGCGGCAACCGGTTATGTCGGCGCAGCGCTCTCATTCCTCGGCCTCTTCGTGTTTGCAGCCTCGTTCCACCTCGAGCGCCGCAGCCGGAGCGCGCAGGCCGTCTGAGGCCATGCGCAACTCGCGGCCTTCCGGGCTGCAGAAGACATAATCATCGCCCCATGCTGCGAGCGCTCGAATGACCGGCTTCAGCGTCATGCCGAGCGGCGTCATTGCATATTCGACGCGCGGCGGCACCACCGGAAAAACGGTGCGCGACACCAGACCGGACTCTTCCAGTTCGCGCAGTTGCTTGGTCAGCATGCGCTGGGTCACGGCCGGCAGTTTGCGGCGCAGTTCGTTGAAACGCAGGGTTCCTTCCATCAGATGAAAGAGGATCACGCCCTTCCACTTCCCATCGAGGTAAGTCAGCGTCGCCTCGACCGGGCAACCGGGAAAGTTCTTGACGAGCTTGGCGCGCGGCAATGACATTTTACGGTATCCTTTTGGGTACTACGTACAGAATTTGTGCATTCTTGCGTTGTCAGAACATAGTGCGCATCTAGCTTCCGTGCAATTAACACAGGAGTCTCCCATGCGCGCCGTCGCTTATAAAACGCCCCAACCGATTTCCGCCGAGACCTCGCTGATCGATGTCGAACTGCCGATGCCGGAGGCCAAGGGTCAGGATCTGCTCGTCGAAATAAAGGCCATTTCGGTCAATCCCGTCGATGTGAAAGTCCGCGCCCATTCGGCGCCACCCGCTGACGAGCTCAAGGTGCTCGGCTGGGACGCCGCCGGTATCGTCAAAGCCGTTGGCGCAGAGGTCACGCTGTTCCGGCCAGGCGACGAAGTATTCTACTCCGGCGTCATCAGCCGTCCGGGCAGCAATGCCGAATTCCATCTCGTCGACGAGCGCATCGTCGGCGCCAAACCGAAGAACCTCGATTTCGCGGCCGCGGCCGCCCTGCCGCTGACCTCGATCACAGCCTACGAAGCCCTGTTCGACCGGCTGAAGGTACAGGACGCAGTTTCGGGAGCGGCACGCTCCATCCTGATCGTCGGTGGCGCTGGCGGCGTCGGCTCGATCGCCATCCAGATCGCCCGGGCGCTGACCGATCTCACCGTGATCGCCACCGCGTCGCGGCCGGAAACGCAGGATTGGGTAAAGGGACTCGGTGCGCATCACGTCGTCGACCATTCCAAACCGATCGCGCCACAGGTGGCAGCGCTCGGCATCGGCGCGCCGGGATTCATCTTCTCGACCACCAATACCGACAGCCATATCGGCGACATCGTCGAAGCGATTGCGCCGCAGGGCCGCTTCGCGCTGATCGACGACCCGAAGACGCTCGACATCGTGCCCTTCAAGCGCAAAGCCATCTCCGTTCATTGGGAACTGATGTTCACCCGCCCGCTCTACGGCACGCCTGACATGATCGAGCAGCACAAGCTGCTGAACAAGGTTTCCGAGCTCGTCGACGCCGGAAAGATTCGCACGACGCTTTCGGAGATCGTCGGGCCGATCAATGCTGCCAATCTCAAGAAGGCGCATGCCATGGTCGAAAGCGGCAGGATGAAGGGCAAGGCGGTGCTTGCAGGATTCTGAGATCGCCAGCATGGCCGGTATTTTTTCGGAACCGCAAGGTCATGCAAACCATCCGCCCGGAATGCCGCATCGCGGGGTGCGACATTCTGGCGTTAAGCATTGACCCCGCTTGACTTTTTCCGCATTCGGGACCACCTAGCAAACACGTGGCCGACACCTGTCAGCCACGGATTTCAACGGAGCCATCTTCACGATGCCAAGCGACAGTAGCAGTCGATTGCCTTTGCCGTACGCGGCCCTCGTGCGCTGACCGACTCCTGTCGGCTCGCCCGATCGGACGCTACGGCGGATCGACGGAAAGGCGAGCCTCACATGAATATCAATCGCTTCCCTCTTCGGGCAGGCCATGCCGCCCGTGCCTTCATCAACAACAGCCGCGGCGCAACGATCGCCGAACGCGTCGATGCGTTGAACGCGCTCGCCGTCCAGGATGCCGGGCGTGTGCTGTCCGGCATGCCGCTGGACTATGCCGTCAACATTCTCGACCGGCCGGAGCTTCGCAACGCTGCACAGATCCTTGCACTGATCAGCGCGGAGGACGCCGCACGGCTGCTGCACGGCATGTCCAACGACCGCGTCGCCGACGTGCTGCTCGAACTCGACGGCGAGACTCGCGCCCGGCTGTTCTCCAGCCTCGACGAGCCGGTGCGCATCGCGATCCAGCACCTGATGGGCTATCCGCCACGCACGGCCGGCGGCATCATGACGACGGAGTTCGTCAGCGTGCCTGACAGCTGGACAGTTGCCCAGACGCTCGACCATGTGCGCCAGGTCGAACGCTCGCGCGAGACCGTCTATGCTATCTACGTGCTCGACGAGATCAGCCACGCGCTCATGCATGTGGTGACGCTGCGCCGGCTCATCACCGGCGAGCCGGAGGCTTCGATCCTCACGGTGGCGCAGAAGGGTGCGCCGGTTTCGGCCGACCCGCTGATGAAGCAGGAAGATGTCGCCCGGCTGATCCGCAAGCACGACCTGCTCGCCCTGCCCGTCATTGACGAACATGGGCAGGTGCTCGGCATCGTCACCGTCGACGACGTGATCGACACGATGATATCGGACACGACGGAAGCCGCCCAGAAGTTCGGCGGCATGGAAGCCCTCGGCCAGCCCTACATGAAGATCAGCTTCGCCGGCATGATCCGCAAGCGCGCCGGCTGGCTCGCCGCGCTCTTCCTCGGCGAAATGCTGACGGCAAGCGCCATGCAGCATTTCGAAGGCGAGCTGGAAAAGGCCGTGGTGCTGACGCTGTTCATCCCGCTGATCATGAGCTCCGGCGGCAATTCCGGTTCGCAGGCGACCTCGCTGATCATCCGGGCCCTGGCGCTCGGCGAGCTGAAGCTTTCCGACTGGTGGAAGGTGCTGTTGCGCGAGCTGCCGACCGGCATCGTGCTCGGCGCGATCCTCGGCCTGGTCGGCTTCGTCCGCATCGTCTTCTGGCAGTCGGCCGGGCTCTACGATTACGGCCCGCACTGGCAGATGGTCGCCGTCACGGTATTCGCCGCCTTGATCGGGATCGTCACCTTCGGCTCGATCTGCGGCTCGATGCTGCCCTTCGTGCTGCAGAAACTCCGGCTCGATCCGGCCAGCGCCTCGGCCCCCTTCGTCGCCACGCTGGTCGACGTCACCGGGCTCGTCATCTACTTCTCGGTGGCGCTGCTCATCCTCAGCGGAACGCTGCTGTAGCGCCCAAAACGGCAAGCCCGAGGAGAATTATTTCCCCTCGGGCAGCTTCAACGGGCCATGCGTCTTGATGCTGCGGATGGCGAAGTTGGAGCGGATGTCGCTGACATTCGGCAGCGTCAGCAGCGTTTCCGTCAGAAGCCGTTCGTAGGCGGCGAGATCCTCCACCACCACTTCGGCGAGGAAATCGGCCGTGCCCGAAATCAGGAAGCAGGAGACGATCTCGGGGATGGCGAGCAGCGCCTTCTGCTGCGCCTCGGAATTTTCGCGGCTGTGATGGACGACCTTGAATTCGACGAAGACGGTCAAGCCGAGACCGACCTCCTTGCGATCGATATCGGCCGTATAGCCGCGGATGACGCCGGAGCGTTCGAGATTGCGGATGCGGCGCAGGCAGGGCGACGGTGAAAGGTTCACCTTCTCGGCGATCTCGACATTGGTGGCGCGCGCATCCTCCTGCAGGCACTTCAGGATGGCAATATCGAATTTATCGAGATTTGGCATTTTCGCGATCCCTGTCGGCACGGATTGGCAGAAGATTGCGTCTAGCATGATTTTAGAGCCAGAGATAGCAAGGACATGCCCTGCCCTCTAGCGCTAGTCTTTTCTCAACCGGAGAGGCTCCGGACGAGAGAAAGGACAGGACGATGACCACCATTGCATTTACGAACGACAAGTCGCCGTCGCAGGCGTTGGGCTATGCCAGCGGCACTCTGACCGTGTTGATCTGGGCGACATGGTTTCTCGTCACCCGCCACAGCGCCGCAACGCCACTCGGCTCGATCGACATCGGACTGATCCGCTTCGGAATTCCGGCGCTGGTGCTTGCGCCCGTCTGGCTGAAGACGGGACTGCTGCCGAAGGCCCTGCCGCTCCACCTGCTGGCGATCATGGTCGCCGGTTCCGGCGCCGTCTTCTTCCTGCTGACCACGCTGGCAATCCATTCGACGCCCGCCGCCTCTTCAGGCATTCTGCTCGGCGGCTCGATGCCGCTCGCTGCGGCGCTGATCGGCATTGCGCTGTTTCGCGAAAGACCTGACAGCACGCGCATCGCCGGGCTCGCCGCGATCATCGCCGGAGTACTGATCCTGCTGACGCAGAGCCTTGCGGACGCCTCGCTGCCCTGGACGAGCTTCGTGTTGCTGCCGGCCGGCGCCGTTTTGTGGGCAAGCTATACACATGCCTTCCGCCGCTCCGGCCTGACCGCCGTACAGGCGAGCGCCCTGATCGCCGTCTGGTCCTTCCTGATCATGGGCGCGCTTGCCCTTGTCTTCGGCATCTCACTGCCGCAGGCTTCTCTCCCGGATATCGGCCTGCAGGTGCTGAGCCAGGGCATTCTGTCCGGCCTGGTCGCCATGCTGGCTTATGGCACCGCCGTCAGAACACTCGGCGGAACGCAGGCCGCCGCCTTCACGGCGCTGACACCGGTGCTCGCAACCCTCGGCGGCGGATTCCTGCTCGGCGAAGCGATCGGCATCACCGAAATCAGCGCCGCGGTGATCACCGGCATCGGGGTGGCGCTTTCGACGGGTATTGCCGCGCCGCGCCATTGACCATCAGCGGGAACCAACACGTCAACAGCCGCCGACAGCGATCGCTGCGGCGGCTTTTTCAGCAGACATATTGCTCAAGCCTGGATGACGACGACCCTGGCGCCGACCTCGACGCGGCTATAGAGGTCGATCACGTCGTGGTTCATCATGCGGATGCAGCCGCTCGACATGGCAAGCCCGATCGATTGCGGCTGGTTGGTGCCATGAATGCGGAAATGCGTGTCGCCGCCGCCGCGATAGAGATACATCGCCCGCGCACCGAGCGGGTTGTTCGGGCCGCCCGGCATGCCGCCGGCAAGCTTGCGATAACGCTCTTCGCGGCGCTGCATGTTTTCGGTCGGCGTCCAGCTCGGCCACTCGGCCTTGCGGCCGATATAGGCGTCGCCGGCAAAGGCCAGCCCCTCGCGGCCGACGCCCACCCCATAACGCACTGCCCTGCCGTCGCCGAGGACATAGTAGGCGCGGCGCGCCGGGGTATCGACCACCACTGTGCCGGCAGCGTGTGTGGTTTCATAGGCCACTTCCTGGCGGCGGAGCTCCGGCTTGATCTTGTCGATCGGCACCTGCTTCAGCGGAAATTTTTCTTCCGGAAGTGCGGCGTAATTGGTCTGGCTGTTCAGGCCGGTCGAAGAGCAGCCGGCGACAAAAAGCGGCAGAGCGATCAGAAAGCCCCGGCGGGAGATCGTCATGAATGTGTCCTTAGTGCGTCAACATGATGTCGCAAGCTAAGGAAATTATGGTTAACGAACGACTAACGACGGCCCGCAATAAGCGATCACGAAGGCGTCAGCACGTGAAAATTGTCGGCAGCGGGGATAATCCGCCTCACATATTCGGATAGACCGGCCCCTCGCCGCCCTGCGGCGGCACCCAGTTGATGTTCTGGTTGGGGTCCTTGATGTCGCAGGTCTTGCAGTGCACGCAGTTCTGGGCGTTGATGACGAAGGTGTCCTG
>Ga0102592_1000233_pt1 | contig 125893 bp, 110 predicted proteins | sample AraplaCol_mMF_r2_FD_76861 | JGI IMG/M metagenome (GOLD analysis project Ga0102592, IMG submission 76861) | Arabidopsis root microbial communities from North Carolina, USA - plate scrape MF_Col_mMF_r2 (SPADES assembly) (version 2) | ecosystem: Host-associated > Plants > Roots > Endosphere...
GAGATCTTCTGCGACCTGCTGCAGCCGCGACGGATCGAGACTTACACGCAGGATCCGGCAATCGGCATCATCCTCCCAGGACCCGTCGAGGCCGGCCGGGACGACATCGATATCGCCCGGCTTCTGGACGCGGCGCATGCGCTTGCCGCCGCAGTGGCAATCGGCATTGACGGGTGGACCGAAGTGGATGCCGAGACGATGCATGTCACCACCCGGAACGCGGGAGATTCCGCGCGGGATATGCAGGAATTCGGCCGCGAGCCCATTCCACGCCCGTCCGGCGCTGGTCAGCAGGATCTGCGGCGAGGTCTGCAAGGATGAAGCTGTCATGATCTGTCTTTGCTTTTGGCAGGGGCTTTCGGCTGGAGGCGGAGATGCTATGTCGCAATCGCCGCCTTGCCAACCGGGGTCGCCTGAACGCTCAAATGATCGCTTCGATGAGAAACGGCCCGCGGCGCCTGAGTGCGCTTTCGAAGAGATCGGCAAATTGCTCGCAGCTATGCGCGCCTGCGGCATCGACGCCCATGCCCTTGGCGATCGACACCCAGTCCCAGGCCGGGTGATCGAGGTTCATCATCCGCCGGGCGTTCTCGCCGATGCCGTTGACGCCGACATTGCGCATCTCGGCATGCAGCACGGCATAGGCGCGGTTGGCGAAGATGATCGTGATCACGTCGAGATTTTCACGCGCCTGCGTCCACAGGCCCTGGACCGTATACATGCCGCTGCCATCCGCCTGCAGGTTGATGACCTTGCGGTCGGGACAGGCAACCGCTGCACCCGTTGCCAGCGGAATGCCGCAGCCGATCGAGCCGCCCGTGTTCATCAGGTAGTCATGGGGCGCCGCGCCGGACGAAAGTTCGAAGAAACGGCGGGCGGAGGTGACACCTTCGTCGCAGACGATGGCATTGTCTGGAAGTCGCGCCGCCACCATCACGGCGATCGCATCTTCGGTCAGGTGTCCGAACGGAACGATATCGTCGGAAAGGACCGGCGATCGCGATTGAGGCAGCGACTGCCTCACGTCGAGTTCATCCCGCAGCGCCTCCAGCGCGCCTTTCAGATCCTCGCCATGCCTGGCAAGGGTCAAAACCTTGCAGCCTTTGCGCACCAGCCGTCCGGGCTTTCCCGGATAGGCAAAGAAGGCGACGGGCTCGGGCGCGCCCGCCAGCACCAGCACATCGATATCGGCCAGCAGATCCAGCGCGGCGTCGATCGGGTAGGGGATGCGGGTGAGGGCAACACGGCCGCGGCCGCGCTCGACCCTTGGCAGCTGCATCTCACAGAAGAGACGCACATCCCTGGCAGCCGCAATTGCACCCGCGATCTCCAGGGAGTCTGCGCGGGCTGCCGCGCCGCTGAGAAGAATGCCGACCTCGCCGGGCGCATCTCTGATGGCGTCGGCAACCCCGCGCACGCTGTCCATGTTTACGGCATGAGGCTCCGGCCGGGGCAGCCTGATCGGCTGATCCACTTCGACATCGCCCCAGGCGGCATCTGCCGGCAGGATGAGCGTTGCCACACCGGGCGGTGACAAGGAGGCGCGATAGGCAGCCTCCGTCGCGCCGACAATATCTTCCGGGCTGCTGATGCGGTGCACCCAGTTGGACATCGTGCCTGCCAGGCCCTCAATGTCGGATGTCAGCGGCGCATCGAGGGGCAGATGATAGGACGCATGGTCGCCGACAATGTTGATGACAGGTATCCGCGCGCGCCGCGCATTGTGGAGATTGGCAAGGCCATTGGCGAGGCCCGGCCCGGTATGCAGCAAGGTCGCGGCCGGGCGATCGGTCATGCGCGCGTAGCCGTCGGCTGCGCCCGTCACCACGCCCTCTGAAAGACCGAGGATGCAACGCATCTCGGGCTTGCGGTCGAGCGCCGCCACGAAATGCATTTCCGATGTACCGGGATTGGCAAAACATACGCTGACATCGTTTGCCAGAAGCGTATCACACAGGCTGTCTGCACCGTTCATGACAGTTACCTCCCGCTTTCAACAGCCTTGCACGGGAAGAGCATGAGCACAACCTCCAATAATGTCTCAGGTAAGCGCGTTTTCGTGACAGGGTCGAAAGCCGCCACTATAGTCATTGCGATCGCTGCGGCGGCAGCCATTGGTGGAGTTGGCGATGAGCATGCTGTTCAGGAACCAGTTGCATGAGGATTTCGGCAGCTGGCCGATTGCCTATATTCCCTATGGCGGGGCGGATTTCGGCGAGATCCGGGCTGTGGCGGAAGCCGTCGGGGATGGCGATGACGGCGCATTTTACCAGGCTTGGATTTCGGCCGGCGACCGGCTGAAAGAAGAGGCCGAGGCAGCGCTCTCCAGGGGCCATAAGGTCAGCGCACGCGAGCTTTATCTGAGAGCGAGCGTCTTCTATGCGGCTTCCTATCATCCGCTCTATGGTGCGCCCGTCGATCCGCGCCTGCTTTCCGCCTTCCGCAAGCAGACGGACGCACTGGAAAGAGGGCTTGCGCTCTCGGCGCCGACGATCGAGCCGCTCGCCATACCATTCGGCAAGACGCCGATGCCCGGATATTTCGTCCCGGCACAGGGTCTCGAGCATGAGGTGCGGCCGCTCATCATCTTCAACAACGGCTATGACTGCACCATCACTGACACCTATTTCGCCTGCGCCGTCGCGGCTTCGCGGCACGGCTATCACAGCCTGCTTTTCGACGGTCCCGGCCAGGGCGCCATGCTCTACGAGCACGGCATACCGCTGCGGCCGGACTGGGACGTGGTCATCAGGGCGGTGGTGGATTTTGCGGTCAACCATCCGCTCGTCGACCCTGATCGGATCGCGCTCAGCGGCTGGAGCCTCGGCGGGCTCCTGGCGCCGCGCGGGGCGGCGGGAGAGCCGCGCATTGCCGCGCTCATTGCCGATCCTGGCACCTGGAGCATTGCCGACGGTTTTCGCCGGGTCATCATCCAGAAATTCGGCGTCCCGGCGGAAGCGGCGGCCGATCTCGGCGCTCTCGACCAGAAACTGCTCGATACGATGGACGCTTTCTTGCGCGCCAACCCGGTGCTGAGCTGGAAGGTGGTGCAACGCGGTTTCTGGGTGCATGGAGTGGATAATCTCAGGGCCTTCCTCGCCTCGGCCGAACTTTTCACCATGCGGGGACATGCCGAGCGCATCCAGTGCCCGACATTGATCACCCAGGCCGAGAATGATGGGCTTGCTGCCGACGCCGGCTTCTTCTTCGATGCATTGCGCGGCCCGAAGACGCTGATGCGGTTCACCGCCGCAGAGGGCGCGGATGGCCATTGCGAGATGAAGAACCGGTCATTGCTCAACAGGCGCGTCCTGGACTGGCTCGACGAGCAATTCAGGGCCTGATCGTCGGGCAGCCAGACATTGCTTAGGCCGATGTCAGATGGTCCAGAAGGTTGCGGGCGTGGACCGGCAGGTCCGCGCCTTGCGCCGTGCAGACCACCAGCCGTCGGGTTGCCCAATCGTCCGCCAGGCCGATCACGACAATTCCGCATGACCGCTTCGCGCGGCGGGCGGCCGTATCCGGCACGATGCCGATGCCGGCGCCTGCACCGACCAGCCGGCAGATGGCCTCGAAATCGCGCAACCGCACGCGGATCTTGAGCCTGACGCCGATGCGGCTCGCCTGGGCATCGATGTGATCCTGAAGGGCGCCGCCGGCAAGTGCGATGAAATGTTCGCCGGCAAGATCAGCGAAACGGACGCTGCTCTCCCGCGCCAGAGAATGGCCGCTGCCTACGATGACGACGAGCCGATCGGTCGCGAAAGGTCTCGCCGTCAGGCCGGCCATCTCAGCCGCGGCAGAGAGGATGCCGATCTCGGCATGGCCGGCTGCGACACTTCTCGCAATCTCGACGCTCTGGCGCTCCTTCAATTGCAGATCCACCTGCGGGTTGGCGGCCATCCAGCCGGCCAGCTTTTCCGGCAGGTGTTCCGATATGGCGGCCGTGTTGGCGAGAATGCTGATCGTCGAGCGCAGCCCGCGTGCATATTCGCCGAGTTCGCCGTGCATCTGCCTGAGCTGGCCGAGGATCAGGCGGGCATGATGAGCAAGTGCTGCGCCGGCCTCAGTCGGGGAGACGCCGCGCCGGCCGCGCTCAAGCAAGGCGACTTCGCCAAGCGCCTCCATGTCGCGCAGGCGTTCGCTGGCAGCGGCAAGCGACAGGCCCACGTCTGCCGCCCCATGGGTAATGCTGCCGGCATCGACGACGGCGAGGAACAGGCGAAGGTCGGTCAGATCGAAACGCATTTTTCAAGGATAGGTTATTTTCAGCCTTCGGACCAGCCGAAGGCTGGGCGAGGGACTTCCGCATTGTGCCGATACTGGAAGCTGCTACCGATGCGGCATGTCCGATCTTTCCATTACCTTTCTCGCAGCAGTCACCGCCACTTTCTTCGTCGCCGGCATCGTCAAGGGTGTCACCGGCATGGGACTTCCGACGGTCGCAATGGGTGTCCTGGGTGTTTTGACCTCGCCGCTGACGGCCGCAAGCCTGCTGATTGCGCCGTCGTCAGTGACCAATATCTGGCAGTTGTTCGCGGGGCCGAGCTTGCTTCCGCTTCTGCGGCGGTTCTGGCCGATGATGGCGGCAGTTGTTGCGGGAACGCTTCTCGGATCGGCATTGCTGACCACAGGCGATACCAGCCTGACGACCAGAGCTCTCGGCGCCGCGCTGGTGCTCTATGCCGCCTATGCGCTGTTCGGCCGCCAGATCCGCGTGCCACCGGCGATGGAACCTTGGCTCTCGCCCATCATTGGCGCTGCCACCGGACTGGTGACGGGCGGTACCGGCGTCTTCGTTATTCCCGCCGTACCCTATCTGCAAGCGCTCGCGCTTGAGAAGGATGATCTGGTCCAGGCGCTCGGCCTGTCCTTTACCGTCTCGACGTTCGCCCTTGCGGCGTCGCTCGGGCTGCGTGGCGCCTTCGAAGCGGGCAATCTTGCGCTCTCTTGCCTCGCCATTCTTCCGGCGCTGGCCGGCATGTGGGCGGGGCAGGTGCTGCGAGGGCGAATTGCGCCCGACACGTTCCGCCGAGGCTTCCTCGTCTGCCTGCTGCTGCTCGGGGCGGAGATGTGTCTGGTACCACGTTGACGCCGCTTGTCAGCGGCTTGGGCGGCCGGTCGCGGCAATCGCTTCGATTTCGATCATCGCCTTGGGGTCATAGAGCGCCGTGATTTCGGCGATCGTGTCGGCGGGGTAGGGCTCGGAGAAATATTTGCGGCGCAGTTCCACCACATCGGGGAAATGCCTCATATCCGTGACGAAGATCGTCACCTTGACAACGTCCTTCAGGCTTGAGCCGCCGGCTTCGAGCGCGCGGCGGAGATTGGCGAAGGCCTGCTCTCCCTGTGCGCGAAAACCGCCGTCGACGATCCGGCCTTCGTCATCGGCGCCGGCCTGGCCGGAGATGAACAGGAGATTGCCGAACCTGATGCCCTGCGACAGCAGGAAAGGTTCATAATTGTCCGGTTGGGTGACGATACGTTCAAACATTGATTGCTCCTTGCGCGGCGATGATCAAGTTCAGATCATCTTGATGACCTCGGCTTTGTCGGGATAATGATCTGGAAATCCTGTGTTCGACAAATTCCAAATCATCAGCTGTCAGGTGAAATGAATTCATCCGTCATGGTCATGCGCAAACTTCCACCCCTTTCCTCGCTGCGTGCGTTTGAGGCAGCCGCCCGCTTGCTGAGCTTCAAGCGGGCGGCGGAGGAACTCGGCGTGACGCCGACGGCCATCAGCCATCAGATCCGGTCCCTGGAAGATCACACCGGCCTTGTTCTGTTCAACCGGCAGGTCCGCAAGGTGGTGCTGACGGAGGCGGGTGTGCAGCTCTATCCCGTCCTGCGGGACGGGTTCGATGCCGTCGAGGCCGTGCTCGACCGTCTTGTTCAGGTCCAGAGACGCGCCAGGGTGACGATTTCGGCCACCAGCGCGTTCACGTCCAAATGGCTCGTTCCGCGCGTGGCGCGTTTTCACGCCCTGTATCCGGATATCGACCTTCAGCTTCACGCTTCCGACGATGCGGTCAGTCTCACCGAGACCGGTATCGATATCGCGATCCGCTACGGGAGAGGGCCCTATCCCGGCCTGAGTGCCGAGGTAATGTTTGCCGATGACTTCGCCCCCGTCGTCAATCCCCGGCTCGGTCCGCTGGGGATCGGCGACCTGGATAAGGTGCCGCTCATCCATTTTCAATGGCGGCGACAACACCCGCTCAATCCGACCTGGGAGCGCTGGTACTCGGCAGCCGGTCTTGCCCCGTCTTCGCCCCGTGGACAATTGCACTTTTCGGATGAAAGCCATGCCATTCAGGCCGCCGTTGCCGGCCAGGGTATAGCGTTGCTGAGCCTTGCGCTTGTGCGGGAGGAGCTGGCGGCCGGTCATCTGGTCCAGCCGTTCGGCCCTGCCGTTGCCGGCCATACCTACCATATGGTCACGAGCAGCGATCAGCCGCCCGGTGCCGGCGTTCGCGCGGCGCTCGACTGGTTGCGGGCGGAGGTAGGCTGATCGTCGGGCGTCGCGCCGTATGATGCGCGCCGCCTTGTTTTGGCCCCGCTCGCCTATCACTAAGCAGGTCCCACGCGATGGGCGATTCTACCGTTCAACAAGGGTTTGAAAATGATCAAGATAATGACGATTGCGGCAACCGCGATGCTGGTATCGGCCCAGTTTGCCGCTGCCTCCAGTGATGCCGCGTGGAATGCGCTTTTTGCCAAGGTGAACGGCACCTGCATCGGCCAGTCGGGCATGGATACGCCAGAGGCGACCGCTCCCATCGTCTTCGACGACGCGACGGGCAAGGTTGCCGTGCTGCTGCGCGGCTCGATGGGCAAGGGCAAGAGCAAGGTCAAGAACGTCAACCTGATCTGCCTCTACGACAAGAAGACCGGCAAGGCCTCTATCCAGGAATATCGCTGGCTCGGCCGGTAATGCCATGCGGCCATCATGCGCTCGCATGATGGCCTGCCGCCGGAGAAATATGCCGGCCCGATCGGATGACGCTTTTTGCAGCCGCAGGCTGAACAGGTCGGGTCTAGAAGGAGGTGCCGTGCGGCATCAGCCTGATGGCGATCGCACCGGCCAGCAGGAGAAACAGAACGACCGCAGTCGTAAGGCTCGCCAGAAAGTGCCGATAGGTCTTCCGGTTTCGGGCGCTGCCGGCAATGATTTCGCGTTCACGCGCCAGGTAAATTACGCCGTTGCGGCCGAACATAGGTTTCTTCCTCGAGGTCTTCGACTGGATTGCCGAGAGAATTTGCCCGAAAAGCCCATAGGAAATCGATATTGCCGCGGGGCAGGGCAGATAAGAATTACATAAGTGCCAAAGCGCGCTCGCTTCCACCGTCAGCGTGAAAACTCGCAGGCCCGGCTGTTCAAGCCCGGTAGCGGTCAATCGCGGTACCGAAGACCAGGGCGACGATATCCATCATGCCGTCGGGATTGGCCGGGCGCCGGTCCGGATCGAAGGCGACGCCGATGACGGCACTTTGGCCGCAGGCGTTTGCGACGGGCCAGAAGTCGAAGCGGGATTCGTCATAGGGGTAGACGCCGCCGGTGACGGCAAGGCGCGAATCCCACGCGGATCTTGCAGCCTCGATCTCGATGGCCGACAGTTGTTCTGCGCCCGTCACCTGCGGTTTGCCATCCGCCGCTTCTCGGAAGATGACGACGGCCGGCGACTGGAAAAAGCCCGTGACGGCAGCAAGCGTCAGCGTCGTCGAGTCCTCCAGCGAGCGGCTTGTCGTCATCTTTCCCGCATAGATCTTCAGAGCAGCCTGCATGCGGCGTGTTCTCTCGAGATCGATGCTCTTGTGACGTCCCCAGGCGGTGATGGCGCTGATGATGCAGGCGACGACGAAGAGCAAGACGATCGCCCAGATATTGGCGGTATCAGCCACAGCAAGCGAAAAACGCGGCTCGGTGAAGAAGAAGTTATAGGCGAGCGCGCCGAGGACGCCTGAAAACAGCGCCGGCCCAAAACCAAAGAACACGCTGCCGATGACGACTGGAATGACATAGATGAGCGACAGGTTGGGAATGGCCTCATAGCGGTCGAAACCCGCGGCAATGGCTGTCGCCATCACGGTCATGAGGAGGCAGATGACATAACGGACGGCCGGCGGCACCTCCGAGAAATCCAGGCCTTCTTCGATATCAATGTCGGCAATCGAGGCTTCGGCCGGCGACGCAGTGAAATTCTTCTCAAGAGACATGACCACAATCCTTCTGAGAGGAAAGTGGATCGCCTCGTATTTGAATTCCATGCGGAAAAAGGCGGCGTTTCATAAAGGCGGCATAAAGCCTCTGCCGGACGAACGCGTCTTTGCGTCCTTATACGACGCTTATGCCGCTTCCCGTCTGCTCCAATCGAAAACATATGCGCGAACCGATAGCTTTGCATCGTCCGTTCGGACAAGTGCATTTTGATCGGAAGGAATGGCTATGTACGGTCGCTGGTGGGCTTATTACATGCAGGCGCGCATGCGCGATGTGACCTTGTCTCATCCATCCAGGAATACGCAGAACAGAACCGGGGTCGCGTTCGATCACGCAGACGATCTCTGGATATTCGTCAGGCTCGCTCTGGTTCTGGCCGTCTTCTTTGCTGGCGTCGCCTGCATCCTGTGGGTGGCGAACTGACAGGAATGATGAAGTAACTGCAATGCCGTTGCACCTCGGCGGATCGATACCCGCCGCGCGGTCGACACAAAGAATCCTCTCCGAAGGTGGACTTTTGCGTTTGATATTTGCAGCAAGATTTATCGAGCGATCTCAGTTCTGCTTATTTCCGACGAAAATCAGGAATTTCGCGAGGGAGCCACATGGGCCTGGAAAGCATCTGGTCGATCGGCGAGATGCTCGGCTACGAAATCCACAAAGGCCCGAACCTTCGGTGATAACTGGCGATTTGACGGCCAGACGAGAGACAGTGAACCAAACGCGACCATGTATGAGGTCAGGGCGGGAACGAGCAATCCTCCGCGAATATGCGCCGCCGCCACATAGACCGGCAAATGGGCAACGCCCAAACCATCCAGCGCGGCTCGCAAGCCTGCGTCCGTATTGTTGAACGTCAGGCTCCTCGGCAAGATCAGTTTTTCGTTCGGAGGAGCAAAAGCCCAGGGCGCCAGGCGACCGCTGGTTGGATATTTGAAATGTATGCAGGCATGCCCGGCAAGATCGGCTGGCGTTGTCGGCAGCGTATGGCGAGCGAAATAGCCGGGACTTCCACAAACGACAAAATGCTGCTCACCGAGACGACGGGCGATCAGACCGGTATCGGCGAGTTCTCCGCTGCGAATGACAACATCCAGCCCTTCTGTCACCAGATCGGCGACGCGATCCTCAAAGTCGATATCCAGCTCGATCTCGGGATATCGTTCGACAAACGCCGGCAGGATCGGCATCAGGAGATGATGACCGACGATATGCGGAACGCTGACGCGCAGGCGCCCCTTCGGGCGTTTCCGGCTTTCGATAATGCTCGTCTCCGCATCTTCGAGATCATCGATAATGCGCTTGCAGCGTTCGTAGAAGGCTGAACCTTCCTCCGTCAGGCTGATATTGCGCGTCGTCCTGTTGAACAACCGGACGCCAAGCCGCGCTTCCAGGCGAGCGATGGCCTTTCCGATGGCCGATGGAGAGACCCCGGCGACGCGGGCCGCCGCTACATAGCTGTGTCGCTCGGCGGCATGAACGAAGGCGGTAAGGCTGCTGAGACTATCCATGGCTACATCATAGAGGACATTTTGTCCTTTATGTAAGTCCAAACCCGGCGATTGATCCATATTGAAGACAGAATATCGTTTCCTCCGACAGGAAGCCAATTCGGCTTCTGCTTTCCTTTAGCCGGAGAAAAAGATGAAGTTGACACAAAAGGAACGACAGAGGGCAGGAGCCAATTCATCACTCGCGGTGCTGCTGGCCGGAAATTTCGTCACCATCCTCGACCTTTTCATAGTCAATGTGGCCTTGCCGAACATCCAACGGGACTTGCACGCCTCGAATGCCGAATTGCAGATGATCATGGTGGCTTACAGCGTTTCTTACGGCGCAATGCTGCTCAATGGCGCGCGGCTCGGCGACTTCTATGGTCGTCGACGGATGTTCCTCTCCGGCATGTCAATCTTTGCGCTGGCGTCCCTGCTGTGTGGCATCGCTTTATCTCCCTGGAACCTTATTGCCTCCCGAGCCCTGCAGGGCATCGGCGCTGCCCTGCTGATGCCGCAGGTCTATGCGTCGCTGCGATTGTTGTTCGATGGTGACGAGCGTCGGCGGGCTTTTGCCGTGATGGGCGCGGTGCAAGGTATCGCAGGAGCGGCCTCGCAACTGCTCGGCGGCGGCTTGATGGCACTCGACATTGGCAGCCTCGACTGGCGCCTGATCTTCTTCGTCAACCTTCCCATCGCCGCCTACACGCTCATTGCCGGGAAATGGTTCATTGTCGAAACCAGAGACGCTACATCGGCAAGGCTCGACCTCATGGGCGCACTACTTGGCGCCTCGGCACTCACGGCGATCCTCTTGCCAGCAATGGTCGGACAGGAACAACATTGGCCATGGTGGACGGTCCTCGGCCTACTGTTATCCGTGCCTTTGTTCGCGGCCTTCATTGCCTACGAAAACCGCGTGAGGCGGCTCGGCGGCATCCCAATCATTGATCCCTCGCTGTTCAAGAAAAACGGTGTGGCCCTCGGCATGTTGGCGTCGTTTCTATTTTTCTCCGCGATCAGTTCGTTCTCGCTGTCTCTGACGATCTTCTTGCAGATCGGCCTCGGCCAGAGCCCTCTTCAGGCGGCCATGCTGTTCTTGCCTTCTACTGCCGCGTTCTTTGCCGGTTCCGTGGTTTCGGCCTGGTTTGCGAAACGGATACGGCATGGGGCGCCGACATTTGGCATGGGCGTCTTCAGCTTAGGCTTGCTGATCGCGGTTATCGACGGCTTTGTCGGCGGAGATGGATCGGCATTGACTGTCTCAGTGATCCTCCAGGGGTTTGGTCAGGGAATCATCATTCCGCTTCTGCTCAACATGGTTCTAAGCACTGTTGCAGATACTGAAGCCGGGATGGCGTCAGGCGTTTTCAGCACCATCCAAACCGCAGGCTCGGCTTTTGGCGTGACGATCGTCGGTATGATCCTGTTCGGCATCAGTAACGGGAGCGGCGCAGAACCAGATTCCGCTGTTCGAACCGCCGGTGCCTATGGGACGGCTTTCGCGGTCGCGACGCTCTATAATTTGGTCGCGGTTGCTCTGGGCCTCATCCTGTTCCGCGCATTGCAAAAAGGGACAACTATAGATCACGCGTACAGGTGAGGCCTGCGTTGACGCTAAATTCCCAAGTCATTCTCCGCCGTCACAGGCTGACGGCGGATTCCACCTGCAATGAGACGCTTGAGCCTCAGGTGCGTGTTTCGCCCATTTGCCTTCGTGGTCCGAAATAGGGCTGACGCTCCGTCTCGGTTGCCTTCAGCGAATGGCGCAGGCGCAGCAGGTCCTTGCGGGCGACGAGGCCGCGCAGCTCTCCGCTTTCGGGATCGACGATCGGGATACGACCGGCATCCGTCGCCAGCATCAGGTCGGCGACATAGCCGACCGTATCGTCCGGGTGGGCGAGCGGCAGGGAGGTGTCGGAGACGAGATCGCCGAGCGTCTGGTCGGCAAGCGTACCATCCTGCTGCCAGCGCAGCGCATCGCCGCGTGAGACCAGGCCTTTGACGATGCCCCTGCCATCGACGACGGGATAGACGCGGTGGGTCTTCGCGGTCGCCGTGAAGAAATGGGTCGCGTCACCCACCGTCATATCCGCCGGGAACGTATCGACCTCCCTGATCATGATGTCACGGGCGCGGGAGAACTCGAACGGGTCAATGCCATATTCACGGGTGATGTGCTGGCCGCGGCGGGCAATCTTTTCCGTCAGGATCGACCGGCGCAGCAGAAGTACCGTCACCGCGTAGGCGGAAACGGTTGCCGCCAGAAGCGGCAGCAGCGAGGAGACGTCGCCCGTCAGTTCCACGGCAAAGAAGGTGCCGGTAAGCGGCGCACGCATTGTGCCGCCCATCATGGCAGCCATGCCGAGCAGCGCCCAGAAACCGGGATCGCCGGGAAGGAAAAGGCCGACCAGCCAGCCGAGAGCGCCGCCGAAGATCAGCAGCGGCGCCAGCACGCCGCCTGACGTGCCCGACGAGAGGGCGACAAGCCAGATCGCGGCTTTCACCAGGAGGATCGTCAGCACCGCCGCCGGCAGGATGGAGCTGTTCAGCAGGCCGTCGATGATGTCGTAGCCGACGCCGAGCACCCGAGGCTCGATCAGGCCGCCAAGGCCGATGAAGAGGCCGCCGAGGGCAGGGCACCACATCCAGTGGATCGGCAGCGCCTCGAAAAGATCCTCGACCTTGTAGAGCAGCGTCGTCAGGATACCGGATTGCAGCCCGGCTATAATGCCCATTGCGGCGCAGAGCAGGATGCCCCACCACGGCAGATCCATATGGAACTGCTTGGGAAAGAGCGGACCGGCCTGAAACAGGAAGGGGCGCCAGCAGATCGAGACGCAGGCAGCGACCGCAACGGGAATGAAGCTGCGAGGCTTCCATTCGAACAGCAGCAGTTCTACGGCAAGCATGATTGCGGCGATCGGCGAGCCGAAGATCGCGGTCATGCCGGCGGCGGCACCGGCGACCAGCAGCGTCTTGCGTTCGGCCGAGCTCAGATGAAAGCACTGGGCAAAGAGCGAGCCGATTGCGCCGCCCGTCATGATGATCGGGCCTTCCGCGCCGAAGGGGCCGCCGGTGCCGATCGAGATGGCCGAAGAGAGGGGTTTCAGGACCGCCACCTTCGGCGACATGCGGCTGCCGCCGATCAGGATCGCCTCGATTGCTTCGGGAATGCCATGACCGCGGATCTTTTCGGAGCCGTAGCGGGCCATCAGGCCGATGACGAGGCCGCCAATGACGGGAATGAGTACCATCCAGACGGAGCGCGGCGCCTGCGCCATCGACACGGCGGCGATGCTGAAACGGTGGAACCAGACGAGGTTCGTCACCAGCGAGATGAGGCTGACCAGAACCCAGGCGGCAAAGGCGCCGCCCGTGCCGACGATCAGGGCCATGCCGACCAGGGCCAGGACGCGCTTGTCGGTGGTGAAATCCCCGGCCTCGCGCCGGGAGAGGCCACCCATAAAATCATGGGGGCGATGAGCATTTTTTTGGGGAGGCATTGCTGGTCCTGTTGACGGCTTCGTTCTCGTCGCAAATATATCGTAGTACGATATAAATCAACAGCCAAAATCAGGAGCTGGAACCATGCCGAACGTAGACCGCGCCCTATCGGAAACCGAATATGAGGCGCTCGCCAATCTGAGATACAGGATCCGCAAATTTCGCCAGTTCAGCGGGAAAGCGGCCGAAAAGCTCGGCCTGACGCGGCAGCAGCATCAGGCGCTGCTTACGATCAAGGGGCTCGGCGCCGGCGGGCGCATGAGCCTGTCTGCGCTTGCTGACAGGCTCTTCCTCTCGCCGCCCGAGGCCGCAGAGCTTGCCGCCTCGCTGCAGGAGGCCGGCCATATCACCATCGAGGCGAAGCAGAAACGCCGGCCGGTCGTGCTGTTGACAGCACAGGCAGAAAAGCTATTGCGTCGGCTGACATCGGCCCATCTCTACGAGATCCGCGAGATGGCGCCGGAACTTATGCAGGCGCTGCGCATGCTGCAGGATCACCGGCAGATGGAAGTGGCAGCATGGATGCAATGATCGCAGGGGAGGCATGGTGAAGAAGCCCAGGAACGATCTGACGGATGCCGATTACGAGGCCCTCTCCAACCTGCGCTACACGCTGCGCCGCTTCATGGATTTCAGCGCATCCGCCGCGCAGGAGGAGGGCTTGCCGACCCAGCAGCATCAGGCGCTGCTTGCGATCCGCGGCCATCGCAGCGAAGACGCCATGACGATCGGCCTGCTTTCCGAGCGGCTGCTGATCGCCCCGCATTCGGCGACCGAACTGGTCGGAAGGCTGGTGGCCGCAGGCTACGTCTCCCGCAAGGCCGACCCCGCCGACAAACGGCGCCAGACGCTGGAGCTGACCGAAAAGGCAGACGATGTGCTGAAGCGGCTGACAGCCATTCATATGACCGAAATCAGGGACATGGCGCCGAAACTCATCGACATCCTGCAAGGTCTGCAGACGGACGGCGAGATCAAGACCGACCCCTGGTCGCGCTGACGCTCAAGTCCGCCGGTTGTTTGCCTGTTTCAGGTGATGGCAAATGTCGCGGTCCGCAAACGGCTCGTCGGCAAGGCGGCCGATGACATGCAGATGGGCGTGCCGGACGGTCTGTCCCGCGCCTTGGCGACATTCCAGCCGACATTGTAGCCATGCAACGCTCAAGAACGTGACGGGTGTATCGATGCCGGAGGCAAGGCAGTTGCTGCCATCTGTCAACGGCTTTCGGAGCCATTAGACCTGCAGAAGCGCCCGACAGCAACTGGATCCAGACCGTTCCGGGCCGCAACTTCATCGCCGCTCTGCGCCTCGATGGCACCGGCGCAGGGGATGACGTCATGAAGCTCAAGTGCCGTTCGGCTCAGCGTAAGTTTACGGCCGATGTTTACCGTAACGTACTTCCGCGATCACGGAAATTGGCAAAGCATTCCCGTGCAGGTTTCATCTCAAGGAGAAAATTCGATGAAAGACGTCGATATTCAGAAGCAGGATGACCCGATCGTTCCCGTCAGCCGCCGTGATCTTCTGCTGGGCGGAACGTCGCTGGCGCTCACGGCTCTTGCCGTTTCAGCTGCGAGCGGGCCGGCGGTCGCCCAGACGCAACAGAACACGGCCAGCCAGACCGGCGGTTCCACAAAGCCGCCGAACATTCTCGTCATCTTCGGCGACGATATCGGCATTCCGCAGATCAGTGCCTATACGATGGGACTGATGGGCTATCGCACGCCGAATATCGACCGTATTGCCCGGGAAGGGGCGATCTTTACGGATTCCTACGGCCAGCAGAGCTGCACGGCCGGGCGTGCCTCCTTCATCCTCGGGCAGGAGCCGTTCCGCACGGGCTTGCTGACGATCGGCATGCCGGGCGACCCGCATGGCATACAGGACTGGATGCCGACCATTGCCGATGTGATGAAGACCAAGGGTTACGCCACCGGCCAGTTCGGCAAGAACCATCTGGGCGACCAGGACCAGCATCTGCCGACCAAGCACGGCTTCGACGAATTCTTCGGCAATCTCTATCACCTCAATGCCGAGGAGGAGCCGGAGGGCTATTTCTATCCCAAGGACCCGGCCTTCCGCCGGCAGTTCGGCCCGCGCGGCGTCATCAAATCGACGGCGGACGGCAAGATCGAGGATACCGGCGCGCTCAATACCAAGCGTATGGAGACGGTGGATGAAGAATTCCTCGCCGCCGCCAAGGATTTCATCGGCCGGCAGGCCAAGGCCGAAAAGCCCTTCTTCTGCTGGTTCAACTCGACCCGCATGCATGTCTTCACCCACCTGAAGGCAGACTCCCTCGGCAAGACCGGCAAGGGCATCCACGCCGACGGCATGGTGGAGCATGACGGCCATGTCGGCCAACTGCTCGACCAGCTCGACGAACTCGGGATCGCCGAGAACACGATCGTTCTCTATACGACCGATAACGGCGCGGAACTCGCGCTTTGGCCCGATGGCGCCATGACGCCATTCCACGGCGAAAAGGGCACGACCTGGGAGGGCGGTTTCCGCATCCCGATGATGGTGCGCTGGCCGGGCGTCGTGAAGCCCGGAACCGAGGTCAACGACATCGTCACGCTGATGGACTGGATGCCGACATTCGCGGCGGCTGCCGGCATGGACGATCTCAAGGAGCAGATGAAGGTCGGCTTCGCCTCGGGCGCCAAGAACTTCAAGGTGCATCTCGATGGCTACAATCTGCTGCCGATGCTGAAAGGCGAAGTCAAATCCGGCCCGCGCGATTCCGTCTATTATTTCGATCAGGGCGGCAATCTCAACGCCATCAGGTGGAACGACTGGAAGCTCAGCTTCGCGGTCAATAGCGAAGGCAACATCGCCACGGCAACGCGCGAGGTGCCCGCCTGGGCCAGCATCGCCAATCTGCGCATGGACCCTTATGAGCGCGGATTGAAGGAGGGTGGCGGCGCCATCGAATTCCTTGCCCGCAACATGTGGCTGATCGTGCCGGTGCAGGGCAAGATCAAGGAATTCTTCTCCGACTTCAACCAATACCCCTATCAGGAGGGCAGTTCGCTGAACGCGAGCGGCATCAACTACAGCCTTCTGCGGCAGGAAGCGGCGCTTAAACGGCTGAATGATCTTGAGCGGCTCACGCCGCAATAGGTCTCGCAAGACCGTCGCGGGAGTGCGGCCGGAGCTCCCGCGGCGGATGAGATCAGAACCGCAGCGATAGAATGCGTTCATGGCCGATGCTGGGGAGGCCTCGATGAGCTCGTATTTGAAGGTATTGTTCGTCCTCGTTCTGGCTGCCGTATCGCTGGGGACCAGGCCTGTTCTGGCCGAGACCCCGGCACCGCTTGAGAAACCGGCCCTTATCGACAAGCATGTGATCGATCTCGACGCGATGAAGGAGCGCCGGATCGTGCGTGTGCTGGTGCCCTACAGCAAGACGATCTATTTCGTCGACAAGGGTCGCCAGTACGGCACGGCGGTGCAATTCGGGCTGGAGCTTGAAAAGGTCCTGAACAAGGACCGCAAGAAGCAGATTGACCACATCACCATCGTCTTCGTGCCGATGCCGCGCGACAGGTTGCTCGACGCGTTGAACGAAGGCTACGGCGATATCGTCATGGCCAATCTGACGATTACCGACGAGCGGCTGACGCAGGTGGATTTTGCGGATCCGCTCTATGAAAATGCCGAGGAAGTGCTGGTGAGCGCCCCGAACAGTCCGGCGATTGCCAGCCTTGACGATCTCTCCGGCCAGCATATCGCCGTGCGCGCCTCGAGCAGCTATTACGAACATCTTCTGGCGCGCAACAAGGCGCTGGCCGCGGCGGGCAAGCCCGAGATCATCATCGATCTGATGGATGAGAGCCTCGAAGACGAGGACCTGATGGAGATGGTCAATGCCGACCTTTTACCCTTCACGACGATCGATGCCTACAAGGCCGATATCTGGACGCACGTCTTTGGCGACATGAAGGTGCGCCACGACATCGTCCTGTCATCGCAGGGCAGGATAGCCTGGGCGATCCGCAAGAACAGCCCGGAGCTGAAGGCGGAGCTCAATGCCTTCGTCGCCACCCACAAAGTGGGCACGACCTTCGGCAACATCCTGCGCAACACCTTCTACAAGCAGGACAAGATCGTCAAACGCGCCTACTCGCCCTCCGATGTCGCACGTTTCCAGACGCTCACCGAAATCTTCCGCAAATATGGCGGCAGCTATTCGTTCGACTATCTGATGCTGATGGCGCAAGGCTATCAGGAATCGCAGCTCGACCAGTCGCGTCGCTCGCCGCGCGGCGCCGTCGGCATCATGCAGATGCTGCCTTCGACGGCGAAGGACAAGGTGATCGGCATCAGCGGCATCGACAAGGACCCTGATCGCAATGTCGAGGCAGGCGCCAAATATCTGCGCCACCTGATCGATACCTATATCGATGATGAGGGGCTCACGCCCAAGGACCGGCAACTTTTCGCCTTTGCGGCCTACAATGCCGGGCCTGGCAATCTGCACAAGTTCCGGGAGAAGGCGAAGGCCATGGGCCTCGATCCCAATGTCTGGTTCGGCAATGTGGAGAATGCCGCTTCCGAGATCGTCGGCCGAGAGACGGTTCAATATGTCAGCAATATCTACAAATATTACGTGGCATATTCGCTGCTTGTCGCCCGCATGGAAGAACGTACGGCGGGCAGCGGCCAGCCGGCGCAGAAATAGCAACGTCAGCAGGTTGGCATCACCCATGTGCCAGCGATGGCGTTGCCGAGGTCGCGCGCACGGAGCCCGGCACGAGATGCAGGCGTGGCGACAGCGATGTCGGCAGCAATATCATCGCCGACAGATGCTGAGCGACCTTTCGCTAGTTCGGTTCGGCCGGCAGCATGCTCATGCTTGAGAAGCTTTGGCGCGTCCATTCATAGACAGCGATGTTGGTGCGGAAATTGCCGACCCGTGGTGAGGCGAGGTCCAAAATGCTGACGACGATCGCCGTCCAGACGACCGTCAACAGAACGGCGAGTATGCGGACGGGCCGGCCCCTGAGGCCGAACTAATAGCCAAGCGCAGCCATGCTGAGCAGCATGACGCCAGCAAGAAGCCAGAAGATCTGTGGGGGCAGGCGCATGCCCAGAGCGAAACGCTCCGTGGTTCCGGCATCGAAGGCTTCATTGACCGCCGCCATCAGCGAAGCTGAAACCGGGTCCGGACGCTCGCGCACGATAGCGCTAACGCCCGTCCAGATCGATTGCTGTAAGCGAGATGTATCCTGGTTTGCCTTGTCAATGACATCGCTATTGCGGCTTGCCCCGGCGAATGCTTCCCGCGCAGTCAGATAGTCCTCCAGCTGCCGGGCGACCTCGACAGCCTGCGGCGTGCCGATCGCCGCCGCCCTCAGCCATGCCGTACCGATCGCGTTTGCTTCAGCCAGAGTTCCCAGCCGCCGCTCGTTGAACCGGCCGGTCGAATAGGAGAGTGTCAGCGCCAGGACGAAGGCCAGAAGGCCGAGCATTCCGGTCACCACGACGCCGACATTTTCCATCTGACCGGCAGCATGCGCCTTGCGCCAGACGCCGAGGCGGTAACCGGCCTCGTGGGCCAGAAACTGCACGGCGAGCAAGAGGACGGCGACTGCCAGCGGACTCCATTCTGCAAGGGCGAGCAGGACATTCATGATCGCCGCCCCGGTTCGCTTCAGGGCTTCTTCGTGAAGACGCCGAGATTGTAGAGCTGGACGCGCCTGTTGTTGGCGGCTTCCGATTTCGAGCCGTCGATCGGGAAATATTCGCCGACGCCGACCGCATAGAGACGGCCGGGATCGACGGCGAATGTGGTCGACAGGATCTCCTTGATCGCATCGGCACGCTGCTGGCTGAGATCGAGATTGTGCTGGTCGGTTCCGGTCGAGCTCGTATGGCCGACCACGAGGAACTTGTAAGCCCAGAGGTTCGGGTGGTGCAGCGCATCGGCGATCATGCCGAGCGTGCGGTAGGATTCCGGCTCGATGGCAACGGAGTCGTTGGCGAAGGCGATCTCGACCACCATCTGCGGCAGGCGCGCGACCTTGCTCCAGTTCGGCAGGCCGGACATCTGCTTGCCGGAGCCGTTCATGGCCTCCTGCCGCAGAATCTCAACATCGACGATCGGGGCAGCACCCTGCAGCTTGCCGAGGCCGGTGATGATGCGCTGCTCGGAAACCTGCTGGGCCAGTGCAAGGGCGGGTAGAAGGAAGGCCGCGGCAAAGCCGGCGAGGGCGGTTTTTCTCATGGTCATGATCTTACCTCCAGCCCGCATCGGTGATCGTCTGGCTGCATTGCTTGCTGATCGTTTTCGTCTTGCCGGCAAGGCAGGCGAGAATGTAGCCGTCGCCTTTGACGCCGTTGCAGCGCCGCGCCATATCGGTTGCGCAGACCTGCTTGTAGCTCGTCTGCGCCTGCTCGCGTTTCTGGATCGACGCTGCAACGCTTGCCAGCGTCGATGTGCAGGTCGGCGAGACCTTGGCGGAATTCTGCGCCAGGCAATCGGCAATGCGGTTATTGCCGAGGTTCAGCCCCTTGCAGAGTTTCTTGATATCGCTGCCGCAATCCTTCGCCAGCACAGTGATGGCATCGGCATAGCTGACCGTGTCGGCCTTGGCGGCACATGTCCCGGCGATGACGGCAATCGCCACCGCACCTGCCAGTCTCCATACTCCAGGCATGTATGAGCCCTCCTGTTACGGCCGCCGAAATGGCGTCCCCTCAGGGCCATTGAATGCAGATCGGGAGAGCTCGGATAAGTACGTTACCGTAAACTCGCTGTAAATCGGCAGGCTGTCAGGTGGTCGCCCGCCGATAGAGCGCCAGCGAGCCGGCAAGCGTCAGCAGGGCACCGCCGCAGATCCGGTCAAGCCAGAGCGCGCCCGATTTCCTGAGCAGCCGGACGGCCTGCGAGCCAAGCAACGCGTAACCGAACATGACCATGAAATCGATGGCAGCGAAGACGAGGGCGAGCACGGCATATTGCTCGATCTGCGGACCCGCGGGGTCGATAAACTGCGGCAGAAAGGCCGAGAAGAAGAGATAGCCCTTGGGATTGGTGACGGCGACAAGGAAGCTCTTGAGGAAGATCGTCACCGGCGAAGCGGACGTGTTGCCGCTTTCAGAGCGCATCGCGACGTCAAGCGTTCCCTTCGAGCGCAACAGCATGACGCCGAGGAAGGCGAGGTAGCAGACACCGACCCATTTGACGACAGTGAACCAGAATTCCGAGGCAGCCAGCAGAGCACCGAGCCCGAGGGCAACTGCACCGATCAGCACGAAGTCGGACAGGACAGCGCCAATCATGCCCGACATCGCCCGGCGCACTCCGAATTTCGAGCCGTTCGTCAGGGCGAGAAGCACGGTCGGGCCGGGTGTGGCGATGCCGATGAATGCCACAAGCGCAAATGCAAGAACCGTCATTTCAGTCATGTCGTCCTCCTCCGTGTCAGGAATCGAGTTATGGCATTCACCTGACATTTGCGGAAGGGTCTTCAAGGAAAGCCAATAGCCTGCACCCGACGGAAGCACAAAGCTCTGTATCCCGGCCATTTACGGCGCCGTTTACTGTAACGTACTTCCGGATATACGCCCGGTATGTTTCGCTTTTCATGGGTCGCCAGTAGGTCCCCAGTATCTTTGCATCCTGGTCTTGCCAGCGATGCCCGACGTCAATCGAAGTCCTGCCACGTTCTACATTTCGTTCCGGGGGAAACGCACATGACAATCCAGTTTGGAATCAAAAGCCTGTTGCAGACACCTATGTCGTTCGCATTTCTGGCAATCGCTTCGATGGCCATTCCGGCTGCACAGGAGGCAGCGGCCGCTTCTCTGACGGAAGAGGAAGCGCGGCAGATCGGCATCGAAGCCTATGTCTACTTCTATCCGCTGATAACGATGGATATTACCCGCAAACAGCTGACCAATATGGAAGCGAAGGAAGGGGCGATCGGCGGGCCGCCCAATCAGTTCAACAATATCCGCGCATTTCCGACGGCGGACATGAAAGCCGTAGTGCGGCCGAATTTCGATACGCTCTATTCGAGCGGCTGGCTCGATCTGACGAAGGAGCCGGTGGTCGTGACCGCGCCGGATACGGCGGGCCGCTACTATCTGCTGCCGATGCTGGACATGTGGACGGATGTGTTTGCCGCGCCGGGCTGGCGCACGACCGGGACATCCGCCGGAAATTTCCTGGTCGCACCGCCCGGCTGGAGGCCTGAACTTCGCGGCACGTTCGGCGAATTCAAGCTGCCGGAGGGGACCGAACGGATCGATGCTCCGACGCCCTATGTCTGGATCATCGGCCGCACCAAGACCGATGGCCCCAATGATTACGATGCCGTCCACAAGATCCAGGACGGTTACAAGATCACCCCGCTGTCGCAGTGGGGTACGGACGCCAAGCCGGCCGCGGTCAAGATAGACCCGTCCATCGACATGAAGACGCCACCGAAGACGCAGGTCGATACAGCGTCGGCGGAAGACTATTTCGCCTATGCTGCCGAACTCCTGAAACTTCATCCGCCGCACAGCACCGATCAGCCGATCATTGCCCGCATGAAGCGGATCGGCATCGAGCCCGGGAAGAGCTTCGATCTTTCCAAGGCCGATCCTGTCGTCCAGAACGCCTTGAAGACGGCGCCACAGGATGGGCAGGCACTGATGGGCTGGAAGCTGAAGACATTGGCCCGCGTGGTCAATGGCTGGTCGATGAATACCGACACGATGGGCGTCTACGGCAATTACTACCTGAAACGGGCAATCGTGGCGCAACAGGGGCTTGGTGCCAATCTGCCGGAAGACGCCATCTATCCGCTCAACCTTGCGGATGAAAGCGGCAACCCGCTCGATGGACGAAGCAATTACACGCTCCATTTCGAGAAGGAGGAGATCCCGCCGGTCAATGCTTTCTGGTCTGTCACCCTCTATGACAATGACGGTTTCCAGGTCGCCAATCCGCTCAACCGGTTCGCCGTCAGCAGCTGGATGCCGTTCCGGTTCAATGCCGACGGCTCACTCGACCTCTATTTCCAGACGGAAAGCCCCGGCAAGGACAAGGAATGGAACTGGCTGCCGGCGCCGAACGGCCCGTACAATCTGACGATGCGGCTTTACGCGCCGAAGGGGACGGCGCTGATCGGCAAGTGGAACCCGCCGCCGGTGACACGTGCGGCTCCAGCCGCTCCGCTCGCCGCTCAGTGACAAGGCTAAAGGCATCGGAAACATTGGGGCGCGCGCCATGATCCGCGCGCGTCCCGCCAAGCCTTTCTTTTCCATCGACAGTTCGGCCCTCATCGAAGCATTTCGCGCCCGCACCCGTTAAACAGGCGGTCGGTTTTGCACGGTTGACGAATGGGGCTGCGATGGAAAAGACGGCGACGATGACAACGGAACTGGCGCTCCTGCTGGCGCTTTCGACGCTCTGGGGAGCCTCCTATACCTTCATCAAGATCGGCGTCGAAACCATCCCGCCGCTGACACTGGTGGCCGCACGAACACTCGTTGCCGGCGCGCTGCTTCTCGCCATCATCAGCTGGCGTGGCCTCAAGCTGCCCCGCGACCGAAAGACCTGGACCTATTTTCTTTTTCAGGCCTGCCTCAACAGCGTCCTGCCCTTCACGCTGATCGCCTGGGCCGAACGGACGACGGATGCCGGCCTGGCGGCGATCCTGAATTCCACGACGCCGATCTTCGCCTTTCTGATCACGGCGCTGGTCACCCGGCACGAAGCCCTCACGGGTAGCAAACTGTTCGGCGTGTCGGCAGGATTGGCCGGCACCGCGCTGGTCATTGGCCTTGGCGCGCTCGGCACTCTGGGGCAGGGGCTCTGGGCGCAGCTTGCAATCGTTGCCGCCACGATCTGCTATGCGGGCGCTGCCGTCTTCGGGCGGAATTTCAGGGGGCTTGATCCGATGATGCCGGCCGCCGGTTCGTTGCTCGCAGGGGCGGTGATCCTCATCCCCATCAGCATCGTCATCGATCCCCCGTGGAAATTGAACCCAAGCCTCGATTCGATCTTCGCGCTCCTTGCCCTCTCGGTCTTCTCCACGGCGCTCGCCTTTGTGATCTATTTCCGCCTCGTGCAGACGCTCGGTTCGGTCGGCGCAACCGCCCAGGCCTATCTCAGGGTGCCGATCGGCGTTGCAATCGGCGTCGTCTTCCTCGGCGAAACGCTGTCTTCGACGGCAGGCCTTGGGCTTGCCTGCATAATGGCCGGCGTCATTGCCATGACGCTGCCTGCCAGAGCGCGGGTCCGTCAGGCAATCCAATCCATGCCGCCATCGACATGAACGCCCGGCCGCGGTTCAGCCTCGCTGCCGTGGACACCGGGGCCGCGATCGCTAATTCGACAGATATCGAAAATCGCCTGTTGTCATCGCGCCGTCATTGATGATGAGGATACGGGGCGAACAATGGGGGATATTGGCGTGGATGCGAATGAAATGACCAGGGAGAAGACAGCGGCTCCACCGGCAGGTACGCCTGCGGAGGTGTTTGGCGCCTTTCTGAAACTTGGCCTCACATCGTTCGGCGGACCGATCGCGCATCTCGGCTATTTCCGCAACGAGCTCGTGACGCGGCGGAAATGGATCGACGAGAAGGGCTATGCCGATCTCGTCGCGCTCTGCCAGTTCCTTCCCGGTCCCGCATCGAGCCAGGTCGGTTTTGCCATGGGCCTCTTGCGCGGTGGGCCGCTGGGCGCGCTTGCGGCGTGGAGTGCATTCACGCTTCCGTCCGCGCTGATCCTCTTCATCTTCGCAACCGCCGCCACCGCGCTCGACAATCCTCTTGGACAGGGACTGCTGCACGGATTGAAGCTCGTTGCCGTCGCCGTCGTGGCACAGGCCGTCTGGGGCATGGCGCGATCGCTGACACCCGACAAGCCACGCGCCGCCATTGCGCTGGCCGCGATCTTCATCGTGACAGCCGCGGGGGCGCTCGGCCAGCTCGCCGCCATCGCCCTGGGTGCAATTGCCGGGCTCGTCCTTTGTCGCCAGGCCGCCGTCGAGCACAAGGCAGGGTTTTCGTTCGGAATATCGCGTTCAACCGGCATTGTCTGCCTGCTGGCCTTCCTGCTCCTGCTGTTCGGATTGCCACTTGTCGTCGCTGCCTTCGATTCCCAGGGGCTGCGCCTGTTCGATGCCTTCTATCGCTCGGGCGCGCTGGTGTTCGGCGGCGGCCATGTCGTCCTGCCGCTGCTCGAGGCGGAGGTTGTGAGACCGGGCTGGGTCTCGGAAAACGCGTTTCTCGCCGGTTACGGCGTTGCGCAGGCCGTGCCTGGTCCGCTCTTTACCTTCTCGGCCTATCTCGGGACGGTTGTGGCGCCGGCTCCCAACGGTGTCGCAGGCGCAGCGATCGCCCTGGTGGCGATCTTCCTGCCCGGCTTTCTGCTGCTGCTCGGCACCCTTCCTTTCTGGGACAGGCTCAGCGCCTATCCACTGGCGCAGGCGGCCATGCGTGGCGCAAATGCCGCCGTGGTCGGCCTGCTCGGTGCAGCGCTCTACAATCCGGTATGGACGAGCGCGGTCCTGACATCGGCGGATTTTGCTCTTGCCTTGACTGGCTTTCTTCTGCTGGTCATCTGGAAGGCGCCGCCATGGATCGTGGTGGTGCTGATGGCGGCAAGTGCGATCCTGCTGCAGCTTTCCGCCTGACCGGTGCCAGGCCATCAATCCCCTGGCGATAAAGCGGCTTCTATCGCCGCCCATGCCATCAGGCCAAGCCTTGCATCCGTAATGTCACTGCCGCCATGAGCACGAAGGCTGGAGCGAGGCGTCGTCTCGCCCGGGAGCAGCACACGATGGCCCGCCTCGGCGTCAACGACCAGTGACACCGGCCTGCCGCTTCGTTCACGCCGGCTGGCAAGCTCGCGTGCGAACCTCTCCGATGGCCAGAGCGCATCATCACCACCGGCCACGAGGATGAGTTCTGCGGCGGTTTTCTCGATGGGGATCTCGGCCCGCCCCAGGGTCTCTTGGTCCGTCTTCAGGCATTTTTCGAAAAAGGAACGATAGGATATCAGCCCGTCGCGATAGTCCCGCTCCCAGGCAGTGTCAGCGGAAACGAAACCCAGCGGCTCTCCCTTCCAGGACCAGGACGAGCGTTCGGGCCATTCCACGCCGTCTTTGCCGGGGCCGATATTACCCCAGACGAAGGCGGTTGGGCTAATCGCGACAACGGCGTTGATGCGCGGGTCCCGGATCGCGACGAGCAACGCGGCTTCTGCGCCTTTCGATGTCCCGACGAAGACGATGCGCCGGCATCCCCGCGAGATCAGATAGTCGATTGCCTCACAGAAGGTCTCCAACGGGATTTCGCAGATTCCAGGCGACTGTCCCATGGCGCCGAACCATTGCAACGCCAATGCCTTTGCGCCAGCCTCGGCAAAGAGCCTGGCGCGGTCGGTATCGACCCTGCCGCTGGAACCGCCGAGCACGACGACGCCGGTGTCGCCCGCATCTGGCCTGAAAACGAATGCACCGTTTATCCGGCCTTGGAGACGCTCGATTCTGCAGCCCTCCGTCGCGCTTGTTACCATACTGACATCTTCTTGAATTATCGGATGGTTCTCGACTGTCACTAGAGGCGGAGCCTACCATGGTCGAGCATGCGCGTGCAGGGGCCTCCTTCGAGGATGCCGATGTCGTCAGCAACTATCGCTATCGTCCGCCTTATCCCGAGGCGGTCTACGAGAAGCTGCTGGCCATCACGCCGAAACGTGGCTGTCTGCTGGATATAGGCTGCGGCCCCGGCAAGGTTTCGCGACCTCTCTCGCGGCATTTCGACAAGGTCATAGCTGTCGATCCGTCCCGCCACATGATCGAACTCGGTCAGAGCCTGGAAGACGGCCGGGCGCGCAATCTTCACTGGATCGTGGGTTTCGCCGAGGATATCGACATCCCCGATCGACCCGATCTCATCGTTGCCGCCGCCAGCATTCACTGGATGGATCACCGGCGCCTCTTCTCGCGGCTGAAAACCTATGCCGCGGCCGATCACAAGGTCTCGGTGATTTCAGGAGATGCGCCCTTCCAACCTGCCTGGGAGGCCGATTGGCACTCGTTCCTTGCAAGGTGGGTTCCGGCCATGACGGGCAGAGCCTTCGATCCCGTCGGCAAGGAAGAGAGCTGGTCGGCTTACAAGGCGTTCCTCGACATCGATGGTTCCGAGAGCTTTCTGTCCGCCCCGTTTGAGCAAAGCGTCGAAGACTTTATCCGCTGCCAGCATTCGCGCGATACATTCGCGCCATTGCGGCTCGGCGACAGGATGACGGCTTTCGATGCGGAGATCAGGGAAATTCTCGCCCCCTATGCCTCTGCCGGAAAAATCAGTTTCACCGTCAAGACGAAACTGGTCTGGGGTTCGATCAGGTCATGACCATATCGAGAGACTGAATTCAAAGCCGCAAGCTATCGTCCAGCCAGACCCGGAAGCCGCCGCGGAAAGCATTGTCATTGTTGCCGCGTCGGCACTTCGGGGGCAAATCCTTGAGCCGTCCGACATTGCCGCCGCCGATGACGATATAGTCGGGCAACAGGGCAGCACTCAGGCGATCGGCAACGTCGAAGACCGATTTTCGCCATTTGCTCTTGCCGCGCCCCTCCAGGCCGCGTTCGCCGACGTAGTCTTCGAAGGTCTTCTTCCTGTAGGGCATATGCGCCAGTTCCAAAGGCAGGCAGACATTGTCCGCGACCAGCGCCGAGCCGAGGCCGGTGCCGAGACCGAGGAAAAGCATACGGCCGGCTTCGTAACTGCCGATCGCCTGCATCAGCGCGTCATTGACCATGCGAACGGGTTTGCCGAGGGCTTGCTCGAAATCATAACCCTTCCATCCCGGGCCAAGGTTGAACGGGTCCGCCGCGGCACGGTGGGCGGAGACGGGGCCGGGATAGCCCATGGCGACGACGTCATAGTGCCAGTCGGCGGTGAGATCTTTGAGGGCGGCGACCATCTTTGCCGCCGTCATTTCGCGCCCCGAGACGACCGACCGCCGCTCGCTGCCGCTGCTGAGTTCCGCCTTCACATGCGAGCCGCCGATATCGACGGCAAGCACGATACGGCTCGCCGACGCGGCCGCTTCCTTGCCATGCTCGCCTGCCTGCGTCGCATCTGGTGCTTCCGTCATGTCCGTCATGCTGGCGCTCCTCTCCGGGTTTGGCCTCAATCCTTCCCGCGCCATTCTATCGGGCGCAAGATAGGTGCCGGCTGTCAAGCCCGGTATATTGCGGATCGCCCAATTTCATCTCAGGATAGCTCATTCAGTGGAGAACCCTTAAGCGGAGGAACAGCACTTGGCCTTTCCGACACTGCCACCCGGTTCCGTCGAACCACCAGGTGCTCCCGGCATCGAGCCCCGCTGGACCTCCAGCGACAAGAGTGCGGTGGGCACATCAGTCAACTCGGCGAGCTGCGTCTGGTTCACCACGAGCCACGGCATTGTGAACGAGATCTACGCTCCACGGCTCGACATGGCCTGTGTGCGCGATTTCGGCTTCATCGTTACCGCGCAGGGCTATTTCTCCGAGGAGAAGCGTGACGCCGATCACAGCGTGCAGGCGATCGAGGACGGCGTTCCGGGCTTCCGCCTGGTCAATACCGCCCGCGACGGTCGCTATCGCATTACCAAGACCATCTTTTCCGACCCAGAGCGCGAAGTGGTGCTGCAGGACATCCGCTTCGAGGCTTTGACGGGCAGTCTCTCCGACTACAGGCTGCACGCACTGATCGCTCCGCATCTCGTCAATGGCGGCGCAGACAACACCGGCTGGTATGCCGATTTCAAGGGCAGGCCGATGCTCTTTGCCGAGGGTTCCGGCCGCTCGCTCGCCGTCGCTGCCTCTGTGCCCTGGCTTGCGCGCTCGGCAGGTTATGTGGGCTTTTCCGATGGCTGGCAGACGCTGTCACGCGGCCAGGGACTGAAGGAGGAATATTGCTACGCGGCCAACGGCAACATCGCGCTGTCGGGGACACTGGATATTCAATCAAGCGGGGGCCGAGCAGACCAGGGACGGGCGCTGATCGCCATCGGTTTCGGCACGCAGCCGGAGGAGGCAGCCCTGCGTACGCTGCTCAGCCTGGAACAGGGGGTCGAGCCTGCGCTGAAACATTATCGCAGCGGCTGGCGGGAATGGCAGGCAGGACTGCTGGCGCTCGACGAGCCGCATGATCCGACCCAACTGAACCGGTACCGCGTCAGCACCGGCGTGCTCGCCACCCACCGGGACGATGCCTCCGGCGCCATCATTGCCAGCCTTTCCATCCCCTGGGGCTTCAGCAAGAGCGATGACGACCTTGGCGGCTATCATCTGGTCTGGACGCGCGATCTGGTGGAAACGGCGGGCGGACTGCTCGCAGCCGGGGCCATAGCGGATGCACGCTCCGTGCTCGACTATCTCGCCGTCATCCAGGAAGGGGACGGCCACTGGGTGCAGAATGCCTGGCTCGATGGCCGGCCTTACTGGAACGGCATCCAGATGGACGAGACGGCCTTTCCGATCCTGCTCTACGACATGCTGCTGCGCGCAGGCGCAATCGATGCCGGCGAGCGGGGGCGCTATCTGCCGATGATCGAGGCTGCGGCGGGCTATATCGTCAGAAACGGGCCTGCCACCCAGGAAGACCGGTGGGAGGAGGATGCCGGCTATTCGCCTTTCACGCTCGCTGTCGAGATTGCCGGCCTGCTTGCAGCGGCCGATGCCGTGGAAGCGGCCGGGCGGCTGGATGCGGCGCGCTATCTGCGCGAAGTGGCTGACGGCTGGAACGAGCGCATCGAGGAATGGACTTACGCCACCGATACCGAGCTGTCGCGCCGTGTCGGCGTCGAAGGCTATTATGTTCGCATCGCCTCGGCGACCGATGGTAGCAGCCCGTCACTGCGGCGTGACTTCATTCCGATCCGCAATCGGGACGATCTCGGCGAGGTGCTTGAAGCGGACCTGCTGATCAGTCCAGATGCGCTGGCGCTCGTACGTTTCGGCCTGCGGGCCGCCGACGATCCGCGCATACTTGGTACGGTGGCCGTGATCGATGCGGAGTTGCGCCGCGACCTTCCTGCCGGTCCCTACTGGTATCGCTACAATGACGATGGCTATGGTGAGCGCATCGACGGCGCGCCCTTTGCCGGCAGTGGTGTCGGACGGCTGTGGCCGCTCCTGACCGGCGAGCGCGCCCATTATGAACTCGCTGCCGGGCGAGCCGGCGAGGCGCGGCGGATGCTCGCAGCGCTCGAAGCCTCGGCAAGCGAAGGCGGGCTCCTGCCGGAGCAGATCTGGGACAGCGAGGACGTGCCGCGGCGCGAACTCTTCCTCGGCCGACCCTCCGGCAGCGCCATGCCGCTCGTCTGGGCGCATGCCGAACATATCAAGCTGCTGCGATCGCTGCGCGACGGCGTGATCTTCGATATGCCGCCCCAGACCTTTGCCCGCTATGTCGCGGCAAAACCGGAACCGGCACCTTTCTCGTGGCGGCTGACGGCGCGGCAGGACCGTATGCCGGCCGGACGCAAGCTGCGCATCGAACTGCCGTCACCCGCCCTGGTGCGCTGGTCCACCGACTGCTGGGCAAGTGCTACCGACAGCCCATGCCGTGACACCGGTTTCGAAACCCATGTCTTCGACCTGCCAACGGAGACGCTCGGCCCCGGCAAGATCGACTTCACGATTTTCTGGGCGGATGTACAGCGCTGGGAGGGCGCGGATTTCCAGATCGAGGTGGTTTGAGGTTCGTGCCGTGCGCCGCCGAGTGGACACAAAGAAAAAGCGGCCGTTGCGGCCGCCGAAAAAACTCAGTTCATCGGGTGCAGAAATCAGGCCTTGTAGATCAGCCAGCTCTTGGTGAACTCCTTCTGCATGCCGTCCTCATAGACGGCGGTGCAGTTACGACCAGCGTTCTTGGCGCTGTAGAGCGCGATATCGCTCTTGGAATAGAGTTCGCCGGCATCGTCGGCATGCGAGGCCATGCAAATGCCGATGGAGACGGTGACCGGGCCGTAATTGACGCGCGTGCGGGAATTCTTGAAGGGTGTCGATTCCAGCGTCCGGCGGATGCGCTCCGCGATCGCGGTGACTTCATCCAGCGTATTGCCGTCGATGATCAGGGCGAACTCCTCGCCGCCGGTGCGGGCGACGAAGACGTCGCGGCGGACGTTGCTGCGGATGACGGAGGCGACTGTCGCCAGTACCTTGTCGCCCACCGGATGACCATAGGTGTCGTTGATCTTCTTGAAATTGTCGATGTCGGCCAGGAGCAGGGCGGTTACCGGGCGTAGCGCCGGAGTGTTGAAGACGGCCGCCAGACGGTCGTCGAACGCGCGGCGGTTGGAAAGGCGTGTCAGCGAGTCGGTATTGGCGATGCGCTTGTATTCGTCGAGTTCCTTGCGGACCTGATCCATCTCCTGCGAGCGCTGAACCATGTCTTCGACGGTCTTTTCGCCATGGGTGATCGTGTCGCCAGTTGCCTGGGTGAGCAGGTCGATGGCGTTTTCGATCAGGTCGGCGCTCGTCGTGCTCTTGGAGCTGATGCGCTTGCAGGTTTCGTTGAGCAGCCGATTGTAGCTTTCGAGCGAAGTCTGCTCCTGGCGCAGCACGCGCAGCAGGCCTTCCAGCTCACCGGCGATGCGGCTGTGGGCGTCGTCGAAAATCTTGGCGGGCGCCGTGTGGGAACAATGTTGCGAGCCAAGCGCATCGAGCTCTGCCTGCGACGCCTGGCTGCCGAGGGCGGCAAGGTCGCGGGTGAGTGCCGGGTTGGAGCCGATATAGGCTTCGTAGAAGAGTTCGTAGTTGCGGGGAATTGGCGCAACGCCCATGGAGCGCATGGCATAGGTGATCTGACCCGCCACATCGGGAACCTGCACCTTGGGCGCAACAGCCGTGTTCATCCGGCAACTCCTCATCCAATTCTTAAGCAATCTTCTATTTGTTACCTTAGATTTCTTGGGAAATGATTAAAGCGACATATACCAAAGATTACATACGATAAGTTTGACGGGCATCAATACTACGATCAGCCCTATGATTTTTCACAAATATTTGTAAGTTCGACTGCAACGGAGACACCTCTTATGCGCGAGGTGTTCCAAAAAAGTTCAATCGTTTTCTCTTTTTAGGGATTGTTTTCGCTTTGTTGACGGTCGGTATCTTTTGTCTGATCTACAGACCGGCATGGCGAGATCACAGATTCCATCTCAGGAAATCGAATTCATGGGGACCGGATCACGGTCCCCGCCTTTGGGCATGAGATCATGGAATCGTCTCGCCACACGTCACCCGTCATTCTTGGTCTCGCCGTTCTCGCCGGCACCATCTTCCTTTTGCAGCAGAGCGGCTTTTTCAACGGCATCTTCAGCACAGACATCCTCGCCAGCGTGAAGGCAGAGGACGTCCTGAGCGCTGCCGATATCGCCGCAATGGAGAAGCAGCCAGCCGCGCCCATGACGGCCGTCAATCTCGAAGGGCCTCCGGCGGCTTCGGTGCGGTGAATATTGGGTTTGTCAGGGCGATACGGCACGCGGCCGATCGCCCTTCACCGGACTTCCTTAGCCCAGATTCAGCTCCTGGAAGAAGTCGTTGCCCTTGTCGTCGATGACGATGAAGGCCGGGAAGTCCTCAACCTCGATCTTCCAGACGGCTTCCATGCCAAGCTCTGGATATTCCAGCACCTCGACCTTGCGGATGCAATCCTGCGCCAGCCGGGCGGCCGGGCCGCCGATGGAGCCGAGATAGAAGCCTTGGTGCTTCTTGCACGCTTCGCGCACGGCGCGCGAGCGGTTGCCCTTGGCAAGCATGACCATGGAGCCGCCGAAGGACTGGAACTGGTCGACATAGCTGTCCATGCGGCCGGCAGTCGTCGGGCCGAAGGAGCCGGAGGCGTAGCCGGCGGGCGTCTTGGCAGGGCCGGCATAATAGACCGGGTGGTTCTTCATGTAGTCGGGCATGCCTTCGCCCTTCTCCAGCCGCTCGCGGATCTTGGCATGGGCGAGGTCGCGGGCGACGATGATCGTGCCTGTCAGCGACAGGCGCGTCTTGACCGGATGCTTGGAAAGCTCGGCCAGGATATCGGCCATCGGCCGGTTGAGATCGACACGCACCATGGACTCGGAGAGCTTAGCCTCGTCGATCTCGGGCAGGTACTTGGACGGATCGGTTTCCAGCTGCTCTATGAAAATGCCATCGCGGGTGATCTTGCCCTTGGCCTGGCGGTCGGCGGAACAGGAGACGCCGAGGCCGATCGGCAGCGAGGCGCCATGGCGGGGCAGGCGGATGACGCGCACGTCATGACAGAAATACTTGCCGCCGAACTGGGCGCCGACGCCGAGGCTTTGCGTCAGCTTGTGGATTTCCTTCTCCATCTCGATATCGCGGAAGGCGTGTCCGTCTTCCGAGCCTTCAGTCGGCAATTCATCGAGATAGCGAGTGGAGGCAAGCTTGACGGTCTTCAGGTTCATCTCGGCCGAGGTGCCGCCGATGACAACAGCCATATGATAGGGGGGACAGGCTGCCGTACCCAAGGTGAGGATCTTCTCCTTGAGGAAGTCCAGCATGCGATCATGCGTCAGGAGCGAGGGCGTGCCCTGGAAGAGGAAGGTCTTGTTGGCCGAACCGCCGCCCTTGGCGACGAAGAGGAAGTCGTAGCTGTCGGTGCCTTCCTCATAGATATCGATCTGTGCCGGCAGATTGTTCTTGGTGTTCTTTTCCTCGAACATCTTGATGGGCGCGAGCTGCGAATAGCGCAGGTTCTTCTTTTCATAGGCATCGAGAACGCCCCTGGAGAGGGCTGCCGTATCGCCGCCTTCGGTCCAGACGCGGCGGCCCTTCTTGCCCATGATGATCGCAGTGCCCGTATCCTGGCACATGGGCAACACGCCGCCGGCGGCGATATTGGCGTTCTTGAGCAGGTCGTAGGCGACGAAGCGATCATTGTCGGTCGCTTCCGGATCGTCGAGGATCGCGGCCAGCTGCTTCAGATGGCCGGGGCGCAAAAGGTGGTTGATATCGGCAAAGGCGGTTTCGGCAAGAAGGCGGATACCCTCGGGATCGATGGTCAGGATCTCCTGGCCCTTGAAAGTATCGACAGAGACATGGTCGCTGCTGATCTTGCGGTAGGGGGTGTTGTCGGTGCCAAGTGGGAAGAGATCGTCAGCCATCCAAGTGACCTTTCTGGGTGGGATAGTTTGGAACGGGTCTAAATCTGGCTGGAGCTAAAAGCAATTGGGAAGGGTGGGGGATTGGTGGTGAAAATTCCGCGGTGGTTTCGCTGCGCATCAGGGCAGATGACAAGCGAGGTCGTGCGTCCTAGCCCCCCTCATCCGACCCTTCGGGCCACCTTCTCCCCGCTGGGTAGAAGGGGAGTATCCGTGTCACCGTCAACGATCGAATGGAACGTCTGATGGGGAACGAGACGCCGCAAAGACACCCCTTCTACCCTGCGGGGAGAAGGTGCCGGCAGGCGGATGAGGGGGCCACGGCGCACCACTGTCCTGGTTATCTGACATGGCGATCGAGGAAGGAGCGCTGCTCCACCAAACAAAAAAGGCCGGCTAAGCCGGCCCTTTCTCACGTCAATGCGTCAGCTCACATTGGGCCGATCATCGTCTCCGGGCGCACGATCGCATCATACTCTTCCGACGTCACAAGCCCGCTTGCCAGCGCCTCGTCCTTCAGCGTCGTGCCGTTCTTGTGCGCGGTCTTGGCAATCTTTGCCGCCGCGTCGTAGCCGATCTTCGGGGCGAGTGCCGTGACCAGCATCAGCGAGCGTTCGAGGCCGGCCTTGATATTGTCCTCGCGGGCCTCGATGCCGACGACGCAATTGTCGGTGAAGGAGACGGCAGCGTCGCCGAGCAGCTGCACCGACTGGAGGAAGTTGTAGGCCATCATCGGATTATAAACGTTGAGCTCGAAATGGCCCTGGCTGTCGGCGAAGGTGAGAGCCGCATGGTTGCCGAAGACGTGGATGCAGACCTGAGTGAGGGCTTCGCACTGGGTGGGGTTCACCTTGCCGGGCATGATCGAAGAGCCGGGCTCGTTTTCCGGCAGGGCCAGTTCGCCGAGGCCGGCGCGCGGGCCGGAGCCGAGCAGACGGATGTCGTTGGCGATCTTGAAGAGGGCGGCGGCTGCCGCATTAATTGCACCATGGGCGAAGACCATCGAATCATGCGAGGCGAGGGCCTCGAACTTGTTCGGCGCGGTCACGAAGGGCATGTCGGTGATGACGGCGATCTCTTCGGCAACCTTTTCGGCAAAACCGACCGGTGCATTCAGCCCGGTGCCGACGGCGGTGCCGCCCTGGGCGAGTTCGCAAAGGCCGGGCAGTGTCATTTCGATGCGCTTGATGGCGGAGCCAACCTGCGCTGCGTAACCCGAGAATTCCTGACCTAACGTGAGCGGTGTCGCATCCTGCGTGTGCGTGCGGCCGATCTTGATGATGTGGCTGAACTCCGTGACCTTCATGTCGAGCGCGGCATGGAGATGCTTCAAGGACGGCAGCAGGTGATGGGCGATCTGTTCGGCGCAGGCGATATGCATGGCCGTGGGGTAGGTGTCGTTCGACGACTGACTCATATTAACGTGATCGTTCGGGTGCACGGGCTTCTTGGAACCCATGACGCCGCCGAGCATTTCTATCGCGCGATTGGAGATCACTTCATTGGCGTTCATGTTGGATTGCGTACCGGAACCCGTCTGCCAGACGACCAGAGGGAAATGGTCGTTCAGCTTGCCGTCGATCACTTCCTGGGCGGCATCCACGATAGACTTGCCGATGTCGGAATCGAGCTGGCCGAGCGCCATGTTGGCGCGGGCGGCCGCCTGCTTGACGATGCCGAGCGCACGCACGATCGAGAGCGGCTGCTTTTCCCAGCCGATCTTGAAATTGCCGAGAGAACGCTGCGCCTGCGCGCCCCAATATCGGTCGCTGGCGACTTCGATCGGGCCAAATGTGTCGGTTTCGGTGCGGGTTGAACTCATGGCTCATGCCTTCCTGTCACATGCTGTTGGGCAGTCTTTGAAGATGAGGACTTATAGGGTGGAAAACCTGCCAAGAAAACCAGACGCCATACGAAATATTGAAGACGGATCTCATGTTTTGCATCCCCGCTCAGGTGCTTCAGCGGCGTGTTTTTTCGGCCACGCAGGGAAATTAATGCAAATAGCGACAGAAAGCGCACTTTCTCAAACCGGAAAATTCGGTAAAAAATTAACTAATAATTTCATAATTTTGTGTGAACTGCTGCACGGCGCTTGCGTTCGACTCCGTCACACAAAGTTGAGCCTGAAAACGCTGGCGCCTCAGGCCGGTTTCTGATGAATGGGCCGCGGCTGCCGTGAAGAATTGATCTGAGCCATTTGCTCGACAACAGCATTATACTGGGACTGGAAAACAAGATGAAGTTCGTTTTGAAAAGCGCGGTTTCCGCATTGGCACTTTCCTGCGTAATGGGCGCGATTCCTGCGCATGCCTATACGCTGATGGATATGCTGCGCGGCGACCGGGCAAGAAGCGGTCAGAGCACGATCATCATGGACCCTTCGGCTCCAATGCGCGGCAATCCGGGCAATCGCAACGGGCTTGGCGGCGATATCGATCCGGAAGCGGCGCTGCCGAAGGTTTCCAGCCCGCGTTATTACACCTACAAGGCCGAAACGCTGCAGTTCGTCGATACGACGAAGTTTGCAGATCCCGTCGTCACCGGTGCAGTCGCCGACGTCTCCGGTTCGACCACCACCGACGGCGCTCCGCAGCGCCATTTTCTGACGGAAGCCAAGGTCCGCGCCAATCCGGATGTCGCCAAGGCCCTGCAGGGCTATTACGGCGACGGCAAGAACCCGCTGGTCTGGGTGTCCGGCGAGGGTGTCAACGAGCGCGGCAAGGCGGCACTGAGCGTGCTCGCCGATGCGGCAAGCGTCGGCCTCGACCCCGCTGATTACGCAGTGTCCGAGCCGAGCATCGATCCGGCCAATCCGGATCCTGACGTCCGCGACCGTGCGCTGACGCAGTTCGAGCTCGCGCTTTCCTCCAAGGTTCTCTCCTATGTGCAGGATACGACCCGCGGCCGCGTCGACCCGAACAAGCTCTCCGGCTATCATGATTTCCAGCGCAAGGTCGTCAAGCTCGATCCGGTGCTGAAGCTGTCGCGCATGAGCCCTGACGTTGCGGCCTATCTTTCCAGCCGCAACCCCGACGGCACGCAGTTCCTGGCGCTGAAGGCCGAGCTTGCGAAGCTGCGTGGTCTCGGCGGCGGCTATGAAGAGCAGATCACCATTTCGCTCGACAGCCTGCTGCGGCCGGGCGACAGCTCGCCGGAAGTGGCCAATATCGTCAAGGCAATCCAGAAGCATGGTTCGGAAGAACTGAAGACGGCGCATGCTGCCACCTTCTCGGCCTATACCGGCAGCAGCGACTATTCGCCCGAGATCGTGTCACTGGTCGAGGACTTCCAGAAGGAACACGGCCTGAAGCCCGATGGCGTGATCGGCCAGGCGACCGTGCGCACCATGACCGGCGGCGACTCGAACGGCTCCAGGATCGGTAAGCTCGTCGTCGCCATGGAGCAGGCGCGCTGGCTGCCCGCAGATCTCGGCCCGCGCTACGTGATGATCAACCAGCCGGCCTTCATGGCCTACTACTATAACGACTCCAAGCAGCAGCTTGCGATGCGCACCGTCGTCGGCGGCAAGAATAACCAGACCTATTTCTTCGACGACGAGATCGAAACTGTCGAGTTCAACCCGTTCTGGGGCGTGCCGCAGTCGATCATCATCAACGAGATGCTGCCGAAGCTGCGCTCGGACCCGAACTATCTGGACCAGATGGGCTACGAGGTCCAAGTCGGCGGCCGCGCCGTTCCGTCCTCCAGCGTCGACTGGTACGGCTCGACCCAGAACATCTCGGTCCGCCAGCCGCCGAGCAGCGACAATGCGCTCGGTGAGTTGAAGATCCTGTTCCCGAACAGCCACGCCATCTACATGCACGACACGCCTTCGAAGAGCTTCTTCAAGCGTGACATGCGTGCACTCAGCCACGGTTGTGTGCGCCTGTCCGATCCGCGCGCGATGGCCGCTGCCGTTCTCGGCACGACGGTCGACGACGTCGCCAAGCAGATCGCTACCGGCCAGAACCATGCGGTGAAGGTGCCGCAGAAGATTCCGGTCTACGTGTCCTATTTCACCGCATGGCCGAACAAGGACGGCGTGATCGAGTATTTCGACGATGTCTATGGCCGCGATGCCTATGTGGAAAAGGCATTCGATGTGACGACCAAGTCGCGTGAGGCGCAGATCTGACGCTTGACGCCGGATGAGGATTTTGACGGGCGGTCTTCGGGCCGCCCGTCTTGTATTTGGAGGGCGCGAGTTGAGAAGAGAGGAGCCCTAAGCGCAATCGGCACGGCCAGCTCTATCAGCCCTCAAACAGCAACCTTTGCCTCAGCCCCCTTCAGCAATCCTTCCACCAATTCCACCGTCAGCTCATCATAGTGCGTGATGATCACATCCGGGGCCAAACTCGACACCGGTACATCCGAATAGCCGAAGGGAACCGCAATCACAGGCACCCCGGCGTTCTTGGCCACCGCAATGTCATTGATGCTGTCGCCGACCATCACCGAGCGGGAGACATGGCCGCCGGCGCGCTCGATCGTGCCGGTCAGATGCCTGGCATCGGGCTTTCGATGTTCGAACGTATCGCCGCCGGTGATCGCCTCGAAATAATGCGTCAGGCCGAGCTTCTCCAAGAGACCCGTGGCGAGACCTTCCAGCTTGTTGGTGCAGACGGCGAGCGCATAGCCATCGGCCTTCAGGCGGTCCATGGCAGCGACGAGGCCAGGGTAGGGCTCGGTATGACCGGGCATGTTCGCACTGTAATGGGCGACGAAGCGCTCGACGAGCGGGGCGAGCTCCTCCGACGAGATCGGGCGACCCTGCAGTTTGCAGGCGCGTTCGATCATCACACGGGCGCCCTGGCCGACGAGATGCGTGAGATCGTCATAGGTGACGGGCTCAAGATTAAGAGCGGCGATCGTGTAGTTCAGGCTTTCGACCAGGTCGACATGGGTATCGAGCAGCGTGCCATCGAGATCAAAGACGACGAGGCCTTTATTCTTGGAGGGAGCCTGGCCGGCATTTTCGGGAGCGGGGGTCAAAGTCGTGCCTCTTTGCGGAGTAGGGTCATCCGGGAGTAGGCGATGAACAGGCGAAAAGCAACGGCGCACCGGCAGACGGAAAAGTCGCAGCCGAAACGCGTGGCTTTCAATCGCAGGACGATGATTTTGGCTTTCGTTTGCAATACGAGCCGTGTAAACAGCACATCCAACGCAATATCAGGAGCTGGCGGCGCATGGATGCCCGCGAAATGAAGATCAAGGCCGCCGAGGCAGCACTCGTCCATGTCGAATACGGCATGCGGCTTGGAATCGGGACGGGAAGCACGGCTGAAGAATTCGTCCGCCTGCTCGCCGAAAAGGTCGCCGCCGGTTTCAAGGTCGAGGGCGTTCCGACGTCCGAGCGCACGGCGCGGCTCTGCGTCGAACTCGGTGTCCCCCTGAAATCGCTGGACGAATTGCCGCAGCTCGATCTCACCATCGACGGTGCCGACGAGGTCGATGCGGCACTCCGGCTGATCAAGGGCGGCGGCGGCGCGCTGTTGCGCGAAAAGATCGTCGCTGCAGCCTCGAGCCGGATGATCGTCATTGCCGACGAGAGCAAGCTGGTCGAGACACTCGGCGCCTTCGCGCTTCCGATCGAAGTCAATCCCTTCGGTCTCGTTTCGACGCGCATGGCGATCGAAAAGACCGCCTCGCGCCTTGGGCTTTCCGGCGAACTGACGCTGCGTCAGTCCGGTGACGGAGACTTTACGACCGACGGCGGACATCACATCATCGATGCATCTTTTGGCCGCATTCCTGATGCAGAGGCGCTTGCGAGGGAACTGAATTCCATACCCGGTGTCGTGGAGCACGGGCTTTTCATCAACATGGCGGCGCTTGCGATCATTGCCGGTCCTGCAGGCGCCCGTACGCTGCAGGCAAACAGATAACAGGAGCATAGAAACTCATGATGAACATTGCAGGTCTTGGCCGTCTTGCCGCTGCGACCATCGTTCTTTCCGGGCTTGCCTTCGGCTCTGCCGCAAGAGCGCAGGAAGTTTCCGAGGAGCAGCTGAAGGCTGCCCGCGCAGCCATGGATGCCATCGGCGCCACCACCCAGTATGACAACATCCTGCCGGGTCTGGCCGAGCGCCTGAAGGCCGGCCTCATCCAGGATTCGCCGAACTATCAGGACGTGATCACTGCGACCGTCGACACCCAGGCTCTGGCTCTGGCACCGCGTCGTGCCGACCTCGAAAAAGAAGCGGCTCTGACCTATGCAAAGGCCTTCTCGGTCGAAGAGCTGAAGGCGATCGCCGACTTCTACAATTCCGACGTCGGCAAGAAGCTGCTGCGCGACGGTCCGGTTGCCTCGCGTGAAACCGCCAAGGCTGCCGATATCTGGGCGCAGGGCATTTCCCGTGATCTGGAAAAGCAGAGCAATGCCGAGCTTTCCAAGGTCATCAAGGCTCCGCCGGCGGCAACCGACAGCCCGGTAACGCCGGCTCCGGCAGCAGCGCCGGCTGCCCCCGCTGCTCCGGCACCTGCCAAGAAGTAAGACCATCCTTCATTTCGACAAAAGCCCGGCCTCGTCCGGGCTTTTGTTTTTGTGGCGCTGCCACCTATATGTTGAAAACCCGTCCAGCGATTCCCTCCGGAGATCATCATGCCTTCCTACGACTACGACCTCTTTGTCATCGGCGGCGGTTCGGGCGGCGTGCGAAGCGCGCGCGTTGCAGCCTCGCTCGGCAAGAAGGTGGCGATCGCCGAGGAATATCGCTACGGCGGCACCTGCGTGATCCGGGGCTGCGTGCCGAAGAAGCTCTTCGTCTATGCTTCGCAGTTCCACGAACATTTCGAGGATGCGGCCGGCTTCGGCTGGACGGTCGGCGAAAGCACGTTCGACTGGCAGAAGCTGATCGCGGCCAAGGACAATGAGATCGCGCGGCTGGAAGGGCTCTACAAGAAGGGCCTTGCCGGCGCCAATGCCGAAATCCTGGAGACACGCGCCGAACTCGTCGATGCGCATACGATCAGGCTCCTGAAGACGGGCGAGACGGTGACTGCAAAGACCATCGTGATCGCGACCGGCGGCCGGCCGAACCCGCATGAGGCGCTGCCCGGCCACGAGCTCTGCATTTCCTCCAACGAGGCCTTCCACCTGGAAGAATTGCCGAAATCGATCCTGATTGCCGGCGGCGGCTACATCGCCGTCGAATTCGCCAACATCTTCCACGGGCTCGGCGTCGAGACGACGCTGATCTATCGTGGTACCGAAATCCTCTCGCGCTTCGACGAGGACCTGCGCCGCGGGCTGCATGAGGCAATGGTCGCCAAGGGCATCCGCATCCTCTGCCAGGACGTGATGCAGAAGGTGACGAAGGGTGAAGACGGCCTCGTCATCGAGACGCTGAAGAACGGCACACTCAACGCCGGGATTGTCATGCTTGCCCTCGGCCGCGATCCGAACACGAAGGGGCTGGGGCTCGAAAAGGCGGGCGTTGCAGTCAACGAGCGCGGCGCCATCATCGTCGACGATTATTCTCGTACCAATGTCGAGAATATCTATGCGCTTGGCGACGTCACCGATCGGGTACAGCTGACGCCGGTCGCGATCCATGAGGCGATGTGCTTCATCGAGACGGAATACAAGGACAATCCGACCAAGCCGGATTACGACCTCATCCCGACGGCGGTCTTCTCGCAACCGGAGATCGGCACGGTCGGTCTTTCCGAAGAAGAGGCGGCCAAGCGCTACAAGGAGCTGGAAGTCTATCGCGCCCAGTTCCGGCCGCTGAAGGCAACGCTCTCTGGCCGGGCGGAAAAGATGATGATGAAGCTGATCGTCGATGCCGCAAGCCGCAAGGTGGTCGGCGCCCACATTCTCGGGCATGACGCCGGTGAAATGGCGCAGATCCTCGGCGTCACGCTGAAGGCTGGCTGCACCAAGGACGATTTCGACCGCACCATGGCGCTGCACCCGACGGCAGCCGAAGAACTGGTGACCATGTACGCGCCGAGCTACCGTATCCGCGACGGCAAGCGCGTCTGATACATCCTCATGAAATGAAGCCTGCCGCACAGGCGGCAGGCGAGGGTGATCCCTGTCTTATGCCGTCCTTGTCGCGAAACGGCTTCACAGGGCTGGACGACATGCTTAGCTCGTCAGGCGCGGCGCGCGGATAACCTTGAGGAACAGTGCCTTCATGGCATCAGCAATGCCCTCGGTCGGTGACACCTCGAAATAGAGGCCCGGCGAGGCGCAGGCGGCCATGCGCGTGGGTATCTCGTTCTGGAAGGGCTTGATCCAGGTATTGTACCAGTTGTTGCTCGGCAGCGGCAGGTAGGTGGTGTAGAGAATGGCAATCTTGACGCCGCGATCCTTGAGCGGCTTGCAGAAGGACGTGTCGATCGGCTCCTGGCAGCGGCCACCGGTCGTCTTCTTGGTGCAGGTCGAAGGCTTGTAGCTGTCGCCCACACCATCCGACACGAAGAACAGGATTTTTTCGGGCTTGGTGTTCGACGTGCCGTCGCCGGCCGGATCGATGATGGTGTTCATCTGCGTCATGGCACTGTCGAAGCTGGTGAGCTGGTCCTGATTGTAGTTCTGATAGGGAATGGTCATCAGGTCGACGGCGTTGGTGTAGTTTTTCACCGTCGTCAGATCCGAGGTGAGATTTGAGATCGTCGTCAGCTTGGCATCCTCTGCCTTGGTGCCGAAGGTGTAGACGCCCATGCGGAACTGGTCGGCGCTGACGCGTTCTGTCTTGGCCGTATCGGTCAGCGCCTGGGTTGCCTGGCGCACCACATCGATACGCATGGCGACGCCGAGGCTCTTGGCGATCGTGTAGTTGTTGGAGGCCTGGTCCATCTGGTGGCAGGCGAAGGCACAGCCGGTCTTGGCCTGCAGCTTGGAAACGTCGGTCGGCGTTGCGGCGACACCCATGGACGGCGTGTTGTCCAGAAGGATGTAGAAATCCATGAAGGAGGCGGTCTGATATTCCGCCGTCGCCGAGCCCGATATGGTGATCGAGTCCTGGCCCAGGATATGCATGAAGGTAGTGGGTACAGAGGCGCTGAAGGTGACCTTCGAATTGAGCTTGTTGGCCGTCTTGGTGACGTCGATGCTCAGATTCACAGCCACCGAGGTCAACTCGCCGGACATCTGCGAGAAAAAGATGCTGCGGGCATCGGTCTTGGCGACCGAGATGGTGCCGTCTCCCTGCATCGTCATGGCAGCCGCCACCGCATCCGATTTTTCGGAAATCGAGCCGACGGCTGCAGCATCGGCCGCGGCATAGAGCTCGGTGCGCAGGCTCAGTGCATGGGCATAGTCCAGCGCCAAACCGGCAGAGCCTACCAGCGGCACCATCAGCAACGCCGTCATGATGCCGAAATTGCCGGATCGGTCCGAAAGGAACGCGGACGAAAGGATACCCATGCTCAACCCCTATATTATTAGGGTCTGCTTTACATACGAAATCTAAATTAGCCGGAAAATAGCATGGTATATATCGCCTTAACGCCAGGTTCGACGTCGGATTGGCGCAACCGGAGTGACGCTGCGAGCCGGCGATGGAAACTCTTTCGGGGCGCCGAACGCGCTACTAGGCAAGGGAAGCCGAAAGGTTTATAAGCCGCCGCATTCTTTAACGGGCAGGCATCCGGGTAAACCGGGTGGGGAAGCAGATGAGCGACATGGCACAGAATTGGACCCCGAGCAGCTGGCGGAGCAAGCCAATCCAGCAGGTTCCGGAATATCCCGACGCGGCCGCGCTGGCGGCGACTGAGGCCACGCTCTCCACCTATCCGCCGCTGGTTTTTGCCGGTGAGGCCCGCCGCCTGAAGAGCGCGCTTGCCAATGTCGCCGAAGGCAATGCCTTCCTGCTGCAGGGCGGCGATTGTGCCGAGAGCTTCCTGGAGCACGGCGCCGACAATATCAGAGACTTCTTCCGTGCCTTCCTGCAGATGGCCGTCGTGCTGACCTTTGGCGCCCAGCTTCCCGTCGTGAAGGTCGGGCGCATCGCCGGCCAGTTTGCCAAGCCGCGTTCGGCGCCGATGGAAACGCAGAACGGCGTTTCGCTGCCGAGCTATCGCGGCGATATCGTCAACGGCATCGAATTCACGCCGGAATCCCGTATCCCGAGCCCGGAGCGCCAGCTGGATGCCTACCGCCAGTCGGCCGCAACGCTGAACCTGCTGCGCGCATTTGCGATGGGCGGCTATGCCAATCTCGACAACGTGCACAAGTGGATGCTCGGCTTCGTCAAGGACAGCCCGCAAGGTGAGCGCTACCGCAAGCTTGCCGACCGCATCAGCGAAACCATGGATTTCATGAAGGCGATCGGCATCACCTCGGAAAACAATCCGAGCCTGCGCGAGACCGATTTCTTCACCAGCCACGAGGCGCTGCTGCTGGGCTACGAAGAGGCGCTGACCCGCGTCGACTCCACCTCCGGCGACTGGTACGCCACATCCGGCCACATGATCTGGATCGGTGACCGCACCCGCCAGCTCGACCATGGGCATGTCGAATATTTCCGCGGCATCAAGAACCCGATCGGCCTGAAATGCGGCCCGTCGCTGCAGCCGGACAACCTGATCGAGCTGATCGACGCGTTGAACCCGGCCAACGAAGCCGGCCGCCTGACGCTGATCTGCCGCTTCGGCCATGACAAGGTCGCCGACAGCCTGCCGAAGCTCATCCGCGCCGTCGAGCGCGAAGGCAAGAAGGTCGTCTGGTCCTGCGACCCGATGCATGGCAACACGATCACGCTCAACAACTACAAGACGCGGCCCTTCGAACGGATCCTCTCGGAAGTCGAAAGCTTCTTCCAGATCCATCGCGCCGAAGGCACGCATCCGGGCGGCATCCATATCGAGATGACCGGCAAGGACGTGACCGAATGCACCGGCGGCGCCCGCGCCGTCACGGCCGAGGACCTGCAGGATCGCTATCACACCCATTGCGACCCGCGCCTCAACGCCGATCAGGCACTCGAGCTGGCCTTCCTGCTGGCCGAGCGCATGAAGGGCGGGCGTGACGAGAAGCGGATGGCCGCAAGGGCCTGAGGCGATTAGCCGATAGAGTTTGAAAAGCCCGGCCTAGAGCCGGGCTTTTTGTTTGTGGAGTCACGGGCATCGCCATTAACCCCTGTGATAAGCCCACCGATAAGAAAGGCGAGGGCATCACCGCAACTGAACATGAAGATGGTCGTCGTGACGCGCAGCGCGGCACCCCTGAAACCGCACATGATCGTCGGTGATGCCGAGCGCTTTTTTCAGATGCGGTTCAAGAAATACCTTCTCCACTCCGAACCGGCTCACGCCCTCGGTGGTGAGCCAATTCACCGCCGCCGCCGTCCGTTGCTTCTGAAGCCGGTAGGCAGGAAACAGCGGCTGGAGAAAATCGAGGTCCCAACGCCCCGTCAGCCAGTCGTTCCGCCCCTTGCATGGCTGCTCATCACTATTGGCGGGCTGTTCGAAAGCGAAGTAGCCGATTGGTGAGCGGGTGACGCCATCAAGGAAATTACCGGCGGAATCCTCGTAGTAATAGGCGAAGTCGAGCTTCCTGCCGTCAGTATGCGACAAATGCGGCAGCAGCGGAAAGCCGGTCAGGAAGGGGAAATTGGCATCCAATGCGATCGTTGTCGTGCCGGGAAATTGCCTATCCATATTGTCTGCAAGGGCATAGGCCAGATCGCGCACCGCAGGCGTGACATAATTTCGATTGAGGGCGCAGTAGATCGGTGAGCGGACGACAAGCTTGTCTGCAGCGTCTGCCAGACAGGACAGGGGAACACGCCCGAAGATCGGCGCAACGATGCTAGTGACAATCGTCAGGCTGGTATAGACGAGCAGGAAGATTGCGAGCTTCGGCACAAATCTACGCACGGCCCAAAGGCGTGCAACCACGATGCCGACGAGATGAGCGATACCGCCGATCTGTGTGAGCAGGGTCAGAAAGACGACGATTGCAAAGCGAAAGCCGAAACGAAGCATCTGATGCTTTTTTTCACCGGAGGTTGCGATTTTCTTCCATTGCCATTCTCATGAGCGATGACACAAGAGGTAAGTTTGATGCGAACACGTCCGGCCGCGCGGCTGCTTCTGCTCGATCAGTTCGGGTGCGTCCTGCTTTTCAAATTCGTCTTCAGATCGGGCGCGCTTGCGGGGCGGCAATATTGGGCGACGCCGGGCGGCGGGCTTGAGGAGGGCGAGACGTTCGAGGCCGCGGCCTTGCGCGAGCTCAGGGAGGAAACCGGCCTCCATGTGGATCAGGTGGGATCATCGATCGGCAGCCGGTCTTTCGAATTTCAGCTCCACAATGGCGAGATGGTGCGCGCCGAGGAGCAGTTTTTCGTGTTGCGCACCGAGCGTGGGGCGATCTCCGATAGCGGCTGGACGGATCTGGAACGAGAGGTCATGGCGGATCACCACTGGTGGTCGACGGAAGAACTGCTTGCCAGTGCCGACGTCATTTTCCCGGATGGTATCGTCGATCTCATGAAGACCGCAGTCTCGCAGCCTGCGCTGCCGATCGCCATGAGACGGTGACCGAGGCCCTTGTCGTGACACCACGCGCCCTGTATGCATTGCGCATGACCCGTGTACCGACCCTGTCCGGCCTGTATTACGCGCTGCTCCCATAGAGCGGCGACGGTCATCTATTCGAAACCCGAACGCCGCACGGTCGGCGGCGCGTGTTTCAGCGGAAGGTCTCCGGCCTCACGGCCCCACTGGAGACCCTCATGACCATCAATTTTCAGCCTTCCATCAAGCTTCGATCGGAGTTTCTGCGCGTTCTCGCGGAGCGCGGTTTCATCCAGCAATGCACTGATCTCGAAGCCCTCGACCACCGGCTCGGCACCGGGATCGGGACAGCCTATAACGGCTTTGACCTCACGGCCGACAGCCTGCATGTCGGGCATCTCATCCCCATCATGATGCTGCGCTGGTTTCAGAAGACCGGCCACAGGCCGATCGCGCTGATGGGCGGCGCCACGACGCGGCTCGGCGATCCGAGCTTTCGCGATACGTCGCGGCCATTGCTCAGCGAAGAACAGATCGCCGCCAATCTCGCCGGCATCCGGCGCATCTTCGAGCGGTTCCTGACCTTCGGCGGCAGGCCGACAGATGCGCTCATGGTCAACAATGCCGACTGGCTTGGTGGCCTGAAATACCTGGATTTCCTGCGCGAGGTCGGTCCGCATTTCTCCGTCAACCGGATGCTGACCTCGGAGAGCGTGCGCCAGCGGCTGGAGCGAGAGCAGTCGCTCTCGCTGCTCGAATTCAACTACGTGGTCATGCAGGGTTATGACTTTCACGTGCTTGCCGAAACGCATGGCTGCCTGCTGCAGCTCGGCGGTTCGGACCAATGGGGCAATATTCTCAGCGGCGTCGAGTTCGGGCGGCGTGCCGGCGGGCGAACGCTGTTCGGTTTGACGGCGCCGCTGCTCACGACCGCGTCGGGTGCGAAAATGGGCAAGAGCGCATCGGGCGCGGTCTGGCTGAATGCAGATCGGCTGTCGCCCTACGAATTCTGGCAGTTCTGGCGCAACACCGAGGATGCCGATGTCGGCCGCTTCATGCGGCTCTTCACCGAGCTGCCGCTTGACGAGATTGCGCGCCTGGAAGCTTTGCGCGGCTCCGAGATCAATGTTGCGAAGAAGGTGCTTGCCGACGCGGTGACACGGCTCTGCCATGGCGCGGACGCGGCGACGCAAGCCTCCGAGACCTCTTGCCGCATGTTTGAACAGGGCGAGGCCGCTGCAGGATTGCCGACGGTTACCATCGAGGGCGATCTGCTGCGCCAGGGCCTGCCGCTGCCGGATGCGCTTGTCGCATCGGGGCTTGCAAGGTCGAAAAGCGAGGCGCGGCGGCTGATCATCGGCGGCGGCGTGCGTGTCAACAGCAGCAACGTGTCCGATGAAGCCATGCGGCTTACCGATACCGACATGGAGGAGGGCGTCATCCGCCTGTCGGTCGGCCGGAAGAAACATGTGCTGTTGCGGCCGGAACCGTAATGGCATCGCGAACGGGCTGCCTCACACGGCAGGCGGCCCGCTCGCCGATGTCAAAGGGCATGGTGCTGACGGAAATGCCGTTGCAGGAAAGACCGAGCCTTGACGAAGCTCCATGTCCTGGGCGCGTCGGGCAGGAAACCATCGTCGTTCAGGATATCACTCAGCGGTGACGCGAAGAGTTCCGCCGCCTCGTTGCGGTCTGGTGCATGATGGGCGCCATCGAGGATCACGGCTGATGTGGAGCGGCTCGATGCCAGAATGAAAAGCTCGGGGTGGCAATGGACGGGATCGTAGGCGAGGCCGATCGCGAAGGCGGCGGAGCGATCGATATCGGTGACGGCGACCTCCTCGGCAAGTTCGCGGGCCGCCTCGTCGAAGAGATCGACTTCTTCGCTGGCACCCGGTTCCGCATAACCGCCGATCAGATAAAGGGCGCCTGGATTCTGCTCCGCAGTCAGGCTCCGCTTGGTGACGATCACCTGCTGGTCCGCGGTAACAAGGATAATGGTGAGCCCAAGCGGATCGGAGCGCTCGGCGTCGGGGTGCTCCGCGGCAAAGCCGGCATGGCGGGTCACGACATAGGCGGAGAAGCTCGTGCTTTGGGCCATGATGGTCAATCCGCCATTCTCGATGCGATGCTCGGCCAAGCGCAGGAGCTGCCCGTCGAAGGCCGTTGGGTGTCTTTCGAGAAAGCGATCCCAGCCGGCCCGCCGCAGCGCCTCGACCGGCTCGGAGAGCCGGAAGGTTCCGGCGCAACGGCAATGAATATGATCGACTGATATTGTGAATGCTTGGTCTGCGAATGTCATGCGCGCAATGTCTTTCTCAGCAATTCGATCGTCTCGGCAACAGATGGCCCCTGTATCGGTGGCGGCTCGGCCCGCTCGCAGAATTCGCGCCAGATGAAGAAGGTCAGCTCGGCCCCATCGGTCGGCGTTTCGCCCGGGCCTTCGGCAAAGGTCTGCAGCAGACGGTAGCGCTGATCCTGCCAGAAGAGGTCTTCCACCCAGTCGTAGATCGGGATGATGTGGAAGTGGATGGGAAATCCGGGCGAGTGGCCGTAGCGGCCAATATAGACGCGCTTTGCGCCGAGCACCTTACCGAGGGCATGCTGAGCTTTTGCCAATAACGGACCGAGCTCGCACAAGGCTTCAGCCGACAGGTCTGCGAGATCGTTGGTGAAGCTTCGCGAACTGACTATGAGATAGCCCGGCAGGGCGGAATTGATGCGATGGTTCACCAGCCAGCCGGATGTTTCGGACACATGGAACTGTGCAGGAATTTCCAAGGATGCCTTCCTCTCTTGCGTGGGCATGCGCGCAGATTCGTAAATTGGCTGACGATGACGTGCTTCGGCAAGGGCCGTGACTTTCGCTTCTTGTCGGGGCAAATTGCGGACGCACCGAGAGGGAATGTCTTGACTGAAATTGCATGCGCCATTTTCTGGCGGGAAGGCCGGGTTCTGCTGGTCAGACGTGCAGGGCACAAAGAGCGCTTTCCTGATTGGTGGGATCTGGTCGGCGGCCATGTTGAAGCCGGCGAGAGCCCCGCGGCGGCAATGGTGCGCGAGGCAAAGGAGGAAGTTGGCCTGACCCCATCCCAATTTCGAAAGCTCGCCGAGCAGCCCGAGGAAGACACCATCTATCATCTCTTCCTCGTGAGCGAATGGCAGGGTGGAGAACCTGTATTGCTGGGAGATGAGCATACGGCGGCGCAGTGGGCCACGCCCGTTCAGGCCGAGGCGCTGGACGATTTGGGCCACCCACAATGGTGTTCGATCTTCCACGAGATTCAAGAACAGTCTCTGGCCGGTGATATGCGTGGCTAATCGAAGTCAATTGCCTGAGACCGGACAATACATATAGATATATCTATATTTAAAGTACGGGCCGGATTCCTGAATAAACGCGGCCCGCAATGTCTTACAGGCTCGTCGCAAGATCCCAGTTGTAGACGCAGCGATCAAGGCCGATGGCGATTTCCAGCACGAGAACATCCTGTTCCACAGCCGGCCCCTTCTTCGGCTGCGTCCTGTAGCGCTCGGGAAAATCCGTGCGGCGGGAGATAGAGCAGACTTCCATCCACTTGTCGCCGTTATCCACCTCCACATCGACTGTTGTCTGCGAATAGGCCGGCAGCCGGTCGGAAGGCACGATGCGCGTTGGCAGCGGGATGAGCGCGGCGATCATTCGGCGCACGGGCTCCAGCGCGGCGGCATGATAGTCGTTGCCGCTGTCGGCCGTGTAGGCGCACTGGAATTCCAGCTGCCAGAACTCCTTCAGGCGCATGTGCTTGGTCGGCTGCTCCTGCTCGCGCCGGTAGGATCGTCCGGCCTGCCAGACGCAGAGGGGCAGACGCGTTCTCGAATGATTGCCGAGAATGTGCTGCATATAGACGTAGGTCGAGGGCGTCGTTTCCGGCCTCAGCACGAGCGGCGCCTCGGTCTCGGTCAGTTGCTCCTGCGCCCAGATATCGGCATTGGTGTAGGCGTCCGAAATGAGGGCGCGAGGCGTCAGCGCCGGCGCCTCGACCCTTCTGACATCCCAGGCCGGGTTGACCGACCGGAGGAAGGTTCGCACTTCGTCGGAAAAGAAACGGACCATGTGGTCACGCATGTTGATTTCGCGCTCTTCCCAGTGGATGAGCGAATTGACATTGAAAAGATTGAGCACGGTGCCTGTCTCCCTGGCAGCCCTAACAGAAGGATGGGGGCTTTACGTCCAGCAGTTCGCCGGACGCATCAGGGCATCCGGACGTTACGGCTGGACGCGGAGACCTCGTCCGCCAAAAGCGCGCAGAACGGCAACCTGCGGGCAGGTGCGGTCGAGACGGAAAAGATGCGCGCTGTTGGAACTCATGGCGAACTTCGTACTTGTGGGGCCGGCGCCTGTCAAACGCGCCTCTTAAGTGAGCTGGACAAGAAAACCAATGGAGGTTAGAACAAAAAGAGAACATAAACAATATTTGTGAGCTTATATCGGAACTTGCTGACGCACAGACGGGTCATGGACAAATGCCTGAAAAAACATATGCTCAATTTATGAGGGAACAAAGAGCACTACTTACACTGACACTGCATACTGATGAGCCAGTCGAACTCGGGGATTTTGTTGGAGCTTTTACTTCACTTGCAAATGAGTTTGATCGCTTCGTAGGGGCCGAATATCCAGACGCTCGTAGCGATCCCAAAATGTATGTGAAAGAGGTCCGTCACGGTAGCATCGAGGCCGATATCTTCACTGGCATTCAAGCGATAACTCCAATCGCTATGGCTAGCATCGACCAAATTATGCTGCTGGAGGATTTCGTAAAAAGATGGGGCGAACGATTTAAGGCCATTTTGACGGGAAGCTATTCCAAGGATGAACTTCAGTCGTCCTCTGAGTTGAAAGACTGGGCGGATACCGCAAAAGCTATCGCATCGGATCCTATTGCGTCCCACTCCCTCGAAGCCGCTTATTTTGAGGACGGAAAAAGGGAAATTCGGGCATCCTTTAAATTCACCGCGCCGGAAGCTCGGACGGCGCTGCAGAATATAGAAGATCGTAAGAAGGCGCTCGCTAAGCCTGATCACCACGCTCACGAGAGGGTGCTGATGATATTTACTCGGTCAGACGTTAATGATGCCGATGTAGGAAAATCATCTGGTGAGCGCGTAAAGATCGAAGAACTGTCCGACAAGAGTCTCTCGATAATGTATGGATCCGAAGTGGCCGAAGCACGCATCAAGCATGAAATTCGCGACGCAGATGAAAACGTCTACAAGAAGGGTTTTGTGGTGGATGTTATTGTGAAGTTACGAAGCGGTAAGCCAATCGCTTATTCGATCACAAACGTACATGACGTTTTGGATCTTCCAGATTAGACTTTTCAGCGATTTTAGTTCTTCAATAGAACATCATTTATTGCACCAACACCGACTGCTGGCAGCGAACATCCGTCACCCGCACATCGGCTTCGCCGATCTTGACGCCGAGCAGGGTCAGCGTGTTGAAAAGCAGCTCGTCGAGCGGCTTGGCAAGCCCGGTCAGCGTATCGGCGACCGCGCCCTGGATGACGGCCTTCGGCAGGCCGATACCGAGACCGAGGATGGTGACCTGGATGTCGGCATTGGTAAGCAGGCTGGTGACCGTCGAGGTCAGCGTGTCCCTGGTCGAAACATTCTTGATGGTCTTGGCGGAAATGTCCTGCGCAGCTTGATGCCGGCAATCGAGCTGATGCCAAGAACATTCAGTTCAAATGCGAGCCGCACCTGGGCGGTGCGTACGACCGCACCCGTGGTGCCGACGGCGTGGAGGCCAGTTCCTTCGGCGGCTCGCCGATTGCGAGCGTCAGTTTCGTGCCGGCAATGCCGGGGACTGCGGCGTTCAGGTTGACGGCCACCTGCTTCTTCTGGTTGGCGGCGATTGCGGCAGCCGAAAGGATATCCATCATGCTGGCATCGACAGATCGCCCTGCAACTGATGATGCTCTGCTCCAACGCATCAGTTTTCCTGAAGCCTTTGATCAGCGCTTTGGATTTGACTGGCTGTTGTACCACCTTGCCGGCGCTTGCCTGAAAGTTCGTACCGGAACCGTTGTCTATCAGGATCAGGTCGCTGCCGCGGCGGATGAGCGGGATATTGGCCTGGACTGGCGCACCCGCCGCATCGCCGCCGAGCTGCGCCAATATCGGCCGGCGCTGTTCCGGCGTCGCGTCGGGAAGCAGGACTTCGGCGGGCAGGGTGATGAAGCCGTCGCTGACGACAGTGATATCGAAGGCGCCGTGCGTAAAACGATAGGGCTCCGCCGCATAGGTGCCGCGCGGCAGGACAAGGGCCGCCGCGCCCGAGAGGGCGCCGGCCAGAAGCTGACGGCGCGTGGCCGACAGGCCGAGATTATCCGGATTGTTCATCTGCTCGTCTCCTCTTCGGTATCACCATGAGGAGACAATAACAGCACACCGATAGGACTTCGCCTATAAAATTCAATATTATCAATTATTTACATTGATTTTCAGTTCTTTACGGCTGATGCCGCGACACCATACCAGACAACCATTCCCTGCCGACGGTGACAACCGCATATCAGGAAGAAAAAGGCGCGCCACAAGGGCGCGCCGGCAACTCTTCGAGAGAAAACTCAGCCCTTGATGAAGGCCAGGAGGTCCGGGTTGATGACTTCCGGGTGCGTGGTGCACATGCCGTGCGGGAAGCCCGGATAGGTCTTCAGCGTGCCGTGCTTCAGGAGCTTGGCGGAGAGCGGTCCCGAGTCGGCATAGGGAACGATCTGGTCGTCGTCGCCATGCATGACGAGAACCGGAACCGTGATCTTCTGAAGGTCTTCGGTGAAGTCGGTTTCCGAGAAGGCCTTGATGCAATCATAGTGGGCCTTGGCGCCGCCCATCATGCCCTGGCGCCACCAGTTTTCGATCACGCCCTGGCTGACCTTGGCGCCCGGACGGTTGAAGCCGTAGAAGGGGCCGGTGGGTATATCGAGGTAGAACTGGGCGCGGTTGGCAACGAGGGCTGCGCGGAAGCCGTCGAAGACTTCGAGCGGCAGACCGCCCGGATTCTTGTCGGATTTCAGCATGATCGGCGGCACGGCGCCGATGATCACGGCCTTGGCGACACGACCTTCCTTGGCGCGTGCGACATAATGGACGACTTCGCCGCCGCCGGTCGAGTGGCCGATATGGACGGCATTCTTGAGATCGAGGTGATCGGTCAGTGCGGCAACGTCAGCCGCATAGGTATCCATCTCGTTGCCTTCGAAGGTCTGGCTCGAGCGGCCGTGGCCACGGCGGTCATGGGCGATGACGCGAAAACCCTTTTCGAGGAAAAACATCATCTGCGCGTCCCAGTCGTCGGCGCTGAGCGGCCAGCCGTGATGGAAGACGATCGGCTGGGCATCCTTCTTGCCCCAATCCTTGTAGAAGATTTCAGTTCCGTCCTTGGTCTTGATGAAAGGCATGGTCTGGCTCCGATTTTCTGATGATGTTGAACTGGTTGCGGCAAGCGTGGTTTTCGGCAGGGCGAGGGCCGCAATGGCCGCGCCGCCTGCCAGAAGAACGTCCCGCCGTGTGGCATCCGCTGTCAGTACAATGCTGCGTTCATTCTCAGCTGTGGGCATGATCGCCTCCGTGTGGGCTTCTCCGCGCCTCTTCGACGAGAACAAGCTGACCCACTTCCGGCGGCGATGCGAGTTAACCGTCGTAAATTGATGCAAAGCAATAATGACAGCAATGCGCCATTAGGCGTAATTACCTCATGAACACAATATGTTATCAGCAGGTTTTTCTTCTCAGAGCCGCTGCATGTTGCGCCGGACGGCCTGCCTGTTCTCCTCGAACGATCTTGCTTCCCTGCGCCAATGCTCGAAGTGGCCGCCGTCGCGCAATCTGACCGCGGCGTCTCGGCCAACCATCTTCTCGGCCGCCGCCTCATCACCCATGTGCTCCAGCACCTCAGCCACCATATCGAGCAGGGCGGCATGATCGTTGGTATCGTAGACCGAGCAGAGCAGCTTGAGCCGGGGGCTGCCGGAAGCAAGTTCGCGGGCGGCGTGTTCGGCCAGGTCTTCGGAGGAAAAGGAAAGCGGGGCAAACCAATATGCAAGGTAGGCGAGGTCTCGCAAATGCGGACCCGGGCCCGCCAGATCGAAATCGATGATCGCGATCGGAAGACCGTCCCGGAAGATCATGTTGTAGGGTGCGAAATCATTGTGGCAAATCACGTCGTTGCGGTCGGCAACGGGGTAGGTGTAGGCCCAATTGCCATCGGGTACGAAATCCAGGTCTTTCGTCGCGTCATGGAATTGCCGCAACATGCCCACGGCTTCGACGAGCGCGGCATCATTCGTCCAGAGCGTGTCCGGCATCGTCGCAGAACCCGCCATGTAAGAGAGGATTTCTCTTCCGCTGGCATCGATGCCAAGGAAGCGCGGGGCATGGCCATAGCCTCGCCTCTCCAGTTGCTCCAGGAGCTTGTGGACATTGCCGCTGTTTGGGCCGATCGCACGGCGGACAGTATTGCCAACCCTGACAACGCCGGCATTGACATTGCCGCCGGCAAGCGGGATTTCCTCTGAAATCGGCATCGTCGTCCCCCGGCATGGTTCGCTCATGACCGAATAGCGGAAACAGGCACCTTTGCCCATGCACCGCTTGCGATCTGTTCAGGAGATCGCGACGTCACCCGCCCGCCTCTTGTCGAAGCCGCGGAAACTGCGATGTGCCAGCGGTGCAAGCGTCGTCACGAGATAGGCAAGGCCCGTCAGGAAAAGTGCGGCCGAGAGGCCGAAGCCATCGATCAGCGCGCCGCCGACAAGGCCGCCGAAGGGAATGAGCGCCCAGCAGAGTGCGGCATTCAGCGAGGTGACGCGCCCCATCAGCGGCTTCGGGATGCGCTCGAAAAGCACAGCCGTGAGAATGGGATTGAGGAAGCCCGAGGCGAAGCCGCCGATCGCGAGGATCGCGAAGATCAGGGCGAGTGGGGAGTCCATTGCAAAGACCAGGAAGCGGGGGAAACCCGTCAACAGAAAGGCGACCGTGTAGACGGCAAGCCGCGGTAGGCGCTCGCCGATCATGGCGGCAATCGCAGCGCCGATCATCGACGCACAGGAGAAGACGGCAAACAGGGTTCCGAGCAGGGCCGGGCCATGGCCCGAACCCTGGGTCCAGACCGGAACCAGGACGACATAGTAGGCCTGATCGAGCAAGTTGGTGGTCGCTACCATCAGCACGATTGCGACGAGCACGGCATCACGCCGCATGAAGTGCCAGCCTTCCGCGAGTTCCCGCCCATAGGCCTTGATGCCGGATGCTGCGGACTTCACTGCATGCCGAATTGCAGGAATGCCGATAGCGACGATCAGCGCGGAAGCGGCGAAGGTGACGGCGTTGACCACCAGCGCCTGGCTCGGCCCGACAAGGGCAATCAGCCCACCGGCACCTGCCGCCCCCACCGTCGATGCGAGGCGGTCGATGACGCCGATGACGCCGGTGACACGCTCCAGCGGCACGGCGGCAAGCCCGGCAATATCGGGGACCATGGATTGTTTTGCAGCATCGGAGGGGCCGCGCAGCACCCCCATGACAAAGACGATCGGCAGTAGGATCGGCATGGTGAGCAGGTCGAGGAGATGCAGGAGCGGCACGAGACCGACCGTGATCACCGAGGCGCTGTCGCAAACGATGGCGACGCGCTTGGGTCCGACGCGATCGATCATCGGACCGCCGAGTGCCTTGGCGACGACATAGGGCAGCATTTCCATCATGGCGACGATGCCGGTCAGCATGGCGCTGCCTGTGGTGCTCAGTACCAACCAGGGAATGGCGATGCCCGAGAGGCGCGTGCCCGAAAGGGAGAGCGTTTCTGCAACTGCGAGCGCGACAAAGGGGCTGCGGCTCATGGCTCGCTCTCTTCCTCGCCATGCGGCAGGCGGCCCGGATAGGGAAAGGCGTGCAGCATGACAGTGAAAGGCACCGTGTCGGCGGGCAGTGGCTCGCCAAGGGCCGGGGCTTCACGCATCGCTTCCATGAGAAACTCGTTCAGCCGCGTCGTCAGGGCTTCGGCTTTCTCGGCGGTCAAAGGAATGACGATGTCACTTGCGGTACTGGCCTTGCGCCATTCGAGCGGCAGTTCGGCATATTCCTCGGCGGCCTTCTGCATCTGGCCGACCTGCTGGGAGAGTATTGCCTGCGCGAAGGCGACGTCCATGTCGAAAGCCTCACCTTCGCTTTCCGCCGGTCGCACCGAGGTGATCTCGTGGGACGCCTTCCACCAGCGATCCCGGCGCGATGTCGCAGGCGCATCCTCGATAAAACCATATTGGGCAAGCTGGCGCAGGTGGTAGCTCGTGGCACCACTGTTAAGGCCGAGGCGCGCGGCAAGCTGGGTTGCCGTTGCGGGACCATCGATGCGCAGCATGCCGAGCATGCGCAGGCGCACCGGATGGGCGAGCGCCTTCAGCGCGGTGACATCGGGAACGATCTCGCGGACGTTACGCGAGGTGGATGACGCTTGTGTAGGGACTGGCGGTTTCATGACGACAGCCTAATACCACAAACGATTCTTTGCAAATATTTCTTTGCAAACTCTGAGAGAGGCTTTTAGTCGGCGCTTGCCCGGGCGTTGCGCCGTTCCAGTGCCACCTTGAGCAACGCATGGGCCGATAGAAGCGGAGAGGATTCGCTGTCACCGAGGATCAGGAGACCGGCGGAAGCACCTTCAGGTGTTATGTCCAGATGCCTGCCGGGGACGATGGCGACGGGCTTGCCCAAGGTCAGGAAGGTGCGGATCGTGGCTGCAACGCCATCGGCCAACCAGAGCGGGCCGGAAAGACCGATACAGAAGGCAGCATCGAAATCCTCCGTCACGATCTGGCCGAGATGTAGCGTATCGGCGAGATCATCTCGGGCAGCGCGGTCGGCGAGGAAGCGGCGGGTCGATGGTTCCGGATGCGCGGTCTGACGCAACTCGCTGGTCAGATCAGGGAATCCGCCTGACGGGGTCGCCAGGACGACTTCTGCATGTGCGTCTCTGAAAAGATAGTAGGCCGGCGCGAGGCGTGAGATCCGGACCTCGCTGCTATCTCCATCCATGGCGAGAACGATCAGAAAACGGATGGGTATGTCGCCGTCCATGGCATGCTCCTCTTGAAGGGCAATGATGCACGGATGGCGAGTGGCGGACGAGTTGATCGTTGTAAATCGGTGTAAAGGGGTTAGCCCGCAGCACCCGAAAGCTGCGCCGGCTCATGGCCGAGGGCTTCGAGTTCGACGTTGATGCGACGTTCCCAGCCAGCGGCGCGATCCTGTCTTGCAGCTGTGCGTGCCACTTCGAGGATCGCCGAAGCGGCATCCAGTGCGTCCGGGCCTTGTCCCTTTGCGGTGACCAGCGCTTTCACCCGCAGGAGTTCGGGCAGGCACCAGCGCTCGCCCGAGACATCGCAATGGACAAGCGCAGCATCGATTACGCTGCCGGCCTCTACATGCTGGCCGAGGCCGGAGAGGGCTTGCGCCTCGATGGACTGGAAGTAGGTGCGGAAGAGGTTGAAGCCGGCGCGATCGAGGATATCCATCGCCGGACGCAGCGTTGCGAGACAGAGCCGGTATTCGCCGGCATGCAGATGCAGCTCCGCCTCGAATCCATCGGCATAGGTGTGCCAGACATCGAGCGACAGGGCCTTGGTATGCTCGCGTAGCATCCGGATCGCGTTCGCGGCTTCTTCGTCGTTGCCGGAGAGAAGCGCAAGCGGGCAGACGGCCTCGGCGAGCAGATTGCTGATCGAATGGTTGTGGCCGATCTCGCGGGCGTAGCGCATGGTCTCTTCGGCCTCGTCCAGCGCGGCCTTCTCGTCGCCCGACATCCAGAGGCAACGGGCCAGGATGATGCGCGCCGTCACGCGCTGGTCGAACTGGAAGCGCACGGAGTGGTGCGCCTGAGGCACATGCTCGTAGTCGGCCAGCATGGCCAGAAGCTCATCGCGGGCTTCGGCATGGCGGCCGAGCCAGTGCAGCGTTGCGGCTCTCATGCGCCTGCCGATGATAATATCGCTCGGATCGGAGGAGGAGGGAGCAAGGGCTGCAAAACGCGCCGCCAGCTCCAGTCCCTGGCGCGGCTCGGCGCGGTTCAGCATGTCGACCCAGAGCGCCCAGATGGCGCGCAACTGATGGTCGATATCGCCGAGCTCCTCGGCAATGCGCCTGGCGGTCGTCCAGGCAGCGACGCCAAGTTCCGGCGCATGGGTGGCGCGCAGCTGCGGCCAGCCCAACGCGGCATAGAGCTTCATGCGGCTGCTCTCATCCAGGCCGGGGCGGGCATCGAGAAAGGCGATCGCATGGGTCAGCGCCGCCAGGCATTCGTCAAGCAGCGACAGGCGGAAGAAGAGTGGCAGGGCAGCGACCGTCAGGCGCACGCCGAGCAGCGCGTCGCCGGATGGACCGAAGGCCCAGTCGACGGCTGCGCGCAAACCCGGAACCTGCTGGGCGAAATCGTCAGGCCATTCCTCCGGCAGGGCGGCGTAGAGATCCTGCTCGGCGCTTTCGAGCGCGACGGAGAGATGAGTGGAGAAGCGGGCCATGGCACCGGGGAGTTCACCCGATGCGGCAAGCTTCTCACCGGCATAGAGGCGCGTCGTATCCAGCAACCGGTAAAGCGTTTCGTCGGTCGCGTTCTCGACCACGACCAGCGATTTGGCGACGAGGGCGGCAAGCAGATCCTCTGGCTCGCTGCCGGAGAGCACGGCACCTGCGGCCCTGCCACTGAAGCGGCCGCGGAAGACGGAAAGTTCGCGCAAAGCCAGCTGCTCCTGCGGCGACAGGATGAGATAGCTCCAGTCGAGCGTGGCGCGCAGCGTCTGGTGGCGCGGCAGGGCCGTGCGCCGGCCGCGGGTCAATACCCGGAAACAGTCGGACAGCGAGCGGGAGAGGGCGGCAATGCCCATCGCCTCCAGCCTGCCGGCCGCAAGCTCGATTGCCAGCGCGATACCATCGAGCCTCGTGCAGATATCGACGACATCGGCGGCATCCTCATCCGTCAGTTCGTAACCGCCGAGGCAGGCATCGGCGCGTTCGACAAAGAGTTGGACGGCAGGCGAGACGAGAGCAGCTTCCGCTGTCACGGCGGACGCCGGTAGATCGAGGGGCAGCAGGCGGTGAACACGTTCGCCATCGGCGCGCAGCGGCTCACGGCTGGTGGCGAGGATATGCAGATCGGGTGCTTCCGCGAGCAGATCCTCGGCAAGCTCGGCGATATCGGCCACGACATGCTCGCAGCTATCCAGCACGAGCAGGAGGTTGCGTGGCTGCAGATGGACGGCGATTTCCCTGACGATATCATCGCTGCGGGAGAGGATGCCGAGCGCAGACGCCAAGACGGTGGGCACAAGATTTCCGGTCGCGACTTCCGACAGGTCGATCCAGACGATCTCGCCTTCGAAGCCGCCGCGCGCAATCAGGGCGCGGGCGACGGTGGACTTGCCGATGCCGCCAGGACCGGCAATCGTCACCAGCCGGCTCTTGGCAAGCTGTCCGGTTACGGCCGCGATCGTCTGTTCGCGGCCGAAGATGCGCCCAGGCAGGCGTTCCGGGCGGGATTTCTGAGGTGTCGGTGAGGCGGCGGCAGGCTCAGCGCCATTGCTGCGGCGGTTGACGGGAGCGATGAACGTATAGCCGCGGCCCGGCACATTGGCGATGAACTGCGGCTCGCGCCTGACGTCGCCCAATGCCTTGCGCAGCGCCGAAACATGGACGCGCAAATTGGCGTCATCCACGAAAGTCTCAGGCCAGACCTGCCTGACGATCTCGGCATTGGTCTTCAGCTCGCCAGGATGATGGAGCAGAAACAGCAGTATGTCGACGGCGCGGCTACCGAGCGGCACGGCAGAACCGTCCCGCATCAGGCTGCGCCTGGCGGGCACGATCGAAAATACGCCGAAGTGAAACTCTTCTTCCAAACCCGGCCCCTTGCGTGGTGCCGGCAGGTTGATCCCAATGGCAGCGCCCTGTCAAATGAAACGCAGCGGCAGGGCGGGAATTGCAAGGGGATTTCAGATGTTTAAGGCCACGCTATTTTAGCGGCATCAAGCCTGTCCGCGTTCCCCAAGGATGGCGTTCAACCGGGAGACGTCTTCGCGCAGCGCGGTCAGTTCCGTCAGAACCCGCATGTCGATCTTCTGATGCAGCGAGAGCACCTCCAGTTCGGCTTTCAGATTCACCTCGTAATCCTTGGCCGCTTCGAAACGGTCGCGTTCGGCCTGACGGTTCTGCGACATCATGATGATCGGCGCCTGGATGGCGGCGAGCATGGAGAGGATCAGGTTGAGGAAAACAAAGGGATAGGGGTCGAAGGCGCGGGTCATCAGGATGACCGTATTGATGACCGTCCAGATCACGAGGAAGGCGAGGAAGGCGAGGATGAAAGACCATGAGCCGCCGACGCGGGCGATGCCATCCGCCAGCCGCTGGCCGACGGAGGATTCGGCAGCAATGGCAGCGTTGATGTCGGTGGAGATGATCTTGCGCTCATGTGCCTTGGCCAGCACGCGCTTTTCGATGTCACCCAGTTCTTCGGCCGATTTGCCGAAATGCAGGTGGACGAAATTAGGAAGATTATACATGGCATTGTCCCGGGAATGGATCGAATTGGCGCGCAGTATTCCGCCACTGCTGCAAATTGCAATGCGTATCGGCGTCGCGCAAGGCAAACAGAGGTGTGAGTCAGCATTCATCAAATTTTCGCCGCAGATCGATACGGCTTTTGACGCCGCCGCTTATTGCGGTGCACGAAGGGGCGGATTAAATGAATGACATGACACAGGAAAACGCTCTCTCCCATACGTTCAACATCGCCATCGCCCAGCTGAACCCCACGGTGGGCGATGTCGCCGGAAACCTTGCCAAGGTGCGCGAGGCGCGCGCCGATGCAGCCCGCCAGGGCGCGCAACTGCTCATGATGACCGAGCTTTTCATCTCGGGCTATCCACCGGAAGACCTCGTTCTGAAGCCGGCGTTCATCCAAGCCTGCTGGAAGGCTGTCGAAAGCCTCGCGGCCGATACCGCCGATGGCGGACCGGGCGTCGTCATCGGCTTCCCGCGCCAGGACGAGACGGGCCGCTACAATTCCATCGCCGTGCTCGACGGCGGCAAGGTGATCGCCGTCAGAGACAAGATCGATCTGCCGAACTATGGCGAGTTCGACGAGAAGCGCGTCTTCGACCAGGGCGCCATGCCGGGGCCGGTGAACTTTCGCGGCGTGCGCATCGGCATTCCGATCTGCGAAGATATCTGGGGCGATCTCGGCGTCTGCGAGACGCTGGCCGAAAGCGGGGCGGAAATACTGCTCGTGCCGAACGGTTCGCCCTATTATCGCGGCAAGGTCGATATCCGCCATCAGGTCGTGCTGAAGCAGGTAATCGAAACCGGGCTGCCGATGGTCTATGCCGCCCAGCTCGGCGGCCAGGACGAGCTCGTCTTCGATGGCGCAAGCTTTGCCTTCAATGCCGACAAGTCGCTCGCCTTCCAGCTCAGCCAGTTCGAAACGGCACTGGCCGTGACGACCTGGAAGCGGACAGAAAAGGGCTGGCATTGCTCGCAAGGGCCGATGGCGCGCATACCCGAGAGCGAAGAAGCCGACTACCGCGCCTGCCTGCTCGGTTTCCGCGACTATGTGAACAAGAACGGCTTCAAGAATGTCGTGCTCGGGCTTTCCGGCGGCATCGATTCGGCGATCTGCGCGGCAATTGCCGTCGATGCGCTCGGCGAAGAGCGGGTGCGTACGGTGATGTTGCCCTACCGCTATACATCGGAGGATTCGTTCAAGGACGCCGCCGATTGCGCCAAGGCGCTTGGCTGCCGCTATGACATCGTTCCGATCGAAGAACCGGTAGCTGGCTTTTCATCTGCGCTCTCGAATCTCTTCGAGGGCACAGACAGCGGCATCACCGAGGAAAACCTGCAGAGCCGCGCACGCGGCGTCATCCTCATGGCGATCTCCAACAAGTTCGGCTCGATGGTCGTCACCACCGGCAACAAGTCGGAAATGTCGGTCGGCTATGCGACGCTCTACGGCGACATGAACGGCGGCTTCAACCCGATCAAGGACCTCTACAAGATGCAGGTCTATGCGCTCGCCCGCTGGCGCAACGAGAATGTGCCGCCGGATGCGCTCGGCCCTTCGGGCGTGGTCATTCCGCAAAACATCATCGACAAGGCACCGTCGGCCGAACTTCGCCCGGATCAGAAGGACCAGGATTCGCTGCCGCCTTATCCAGCGCTCGACGACATTCTTGAATGCCTGGTCGAACGGGAAATGGCGGTCGAGGAGATCGTGGCGCGCGGCCATGACGTCGAGACGGTGCACCGCATCGAGCATCTGCTCTATCTCGCCGAATACAAGCGCCGCCAGTCGGCACCGGGCGTGAAGATCACGAAGAAGAATTTCGGCCGCGACCGGCGCTACCCGATCACCAACCGGTTCCGGGATCGCTGAGACGCTTCAAATATCTGGGAGGGATGAATGCGCAGCTCAGTTGAAATCTACAATGTGCGGCGGGGCGAAAGCCGTGTCATCTGGCAGACGGAAGCGCTGGTCGAGGCGCCGAATTTCTCGCGCGACGGCGCCTATCTGTTGATCAATGGCGACGGGCTGCTCTATCGCCTGCGTCTCGACGGCAGCGACCTGGTGGAACGTGTCGATACCGGCTTCGCGGTCCATTGCAACAACGACCACGGCATATCGCCCGATGGCGAGCAGATCGTCATTTCCGACAAGACCGAATTCGGCAAGTCGGCGATCTACATCCTGCCGATCGAAGGCGGCAAGCCGCGGCTGATCACCAGGAACCTGCCGTCCTACTGGCACGGCTGGTCGCCAGACGGGCGCGAGCTTGCCTATTGCGGCATCCGCAACGACGTCTTCGATATCTATACGATCTCGGTCAATGGTGGTGAGGAGAAGCGGCTGACGCATGGCGAGGGCCGCAATGACGGGCCGGACTGGTCGGCCGACGGGCAGTGGATCTATTTCAATTCCAGCCGTACCGGGCTGATGCAGATCTGGCGCGTGCATCCCGACGGCACGGATCTCCAACAGGTGACATCGGACAATTACGGCAACTGGTTCGCCCATCCATCACCCAACAATGACAAAGTGCTGATCCTTTCCTACGACCCCGACGTCTTCGATCATCCGCGCGATCTCAATGTGCGTCTCAGGATGATGGACATGGATGGCGGCAATCTGACGGAGCTGTTCGAGCTCTTCGGCGGGCAGGGCACGATCAACGTGCCGAACTGGTCGCCCGATGGCGAGGAATTCGCCTATGTGCGATATTTTCCGGCGAGATCTTGAGAGGGCTCACCTGCATCTGATGACGGGGCGGTGGCGCCTCAAGTCTCACGCGACCCTTCTGAGATAGGCATTACCCGTTCATGAGAGGGATCGTTACACAATTATGCGCAAGGTATTGCTCGCGGCATTCGCCTGCCTGATCTGCTGCCGTGCTTTATTGTTTGTTATGTTTCCGGTCGAGTATCTGCGATGGTTCGGAAAATACCAGGAGTCTCAAACTCTGAACCAGATGGCGCTCCCCATCGCCAAATTCTATATTCAGCATGATATTAAATATGCTTGTGGCAACGAGACTTACTTCAGAAATTACAACGCCATGAACTTCTTCGATGATCTGCCGCTTTCGCCTGAAGAGGAAGTCACGCTCCAGTCACAGGACAAGATTGCGCGCCTGTTTTTAAGTGACGTCGTTGACGACGAGAGTGAATATTTCGACTCTATCCGCGCGGTGGCCGATTATAATTTGCTTGTCGCCTCTAAGTGCTTGCATAGGCGCATTTCGTGAAAGCCTCACTGGCGATCGGGCGCCTCACCGGTTAAGGAGAGGCGGCGCAATATCGGCATTATGTGAATGGGCGGCGGGTGTCTGCCCGCCGCGCTTGATGCTGCCTATCAGGCCGCAACAGCGGCCTTGCGGCGATCACGGACGGCCTGAGCCAGATCCTCGAGCACGTCGACCGACATGTCCCAGCCGATGCAGCCGTCGGTGATCGACTGGCCATAGACGAGCGGCTTGCCGGGGACGAGATCCTGGCGGCCGGCGACGAGATTGCTTTCGATCATCATGCCCTTGATGTGGCTGTTGCCGGCGACGATCTGGCCGGCGACGTCGTGGACGACCTTCGGCTGGTTCATCGGATCCTTGCCGCTGTTGGCGTGGCTGGCGTCGATCAGCATGCGCGGGTCGACACCGAGCTTGGTTGCCTCGGCGATAACGGCCTGCACGTCGGCTGCCTCATAGTTCGGGCGCTTGCCGCCGCGCAGAATGATGTGGCAGTCCTCGTTGCCGCGGGTGGAGGCGATCGCTGCCTGTCCATCCTTGGTGACCGCCGGGAAATGATGCGGCTGGGAAGCGGCCATGATCGCGTCGAGCGCGACACGCGCGCTGCCGTCCGTACCGTTCTTGAAGCCGATCGGGCAGGAGAGACCCGAGGCGAGCTGACGGTGGATCTGGCTTTCGGTCGTGCGCGCGCCGATGGCGCCGTAGCTGACGAGATCGGCAATGTACTGCGGCGTGATCGTATCGAGGAATTCGCAGCCGGCCGGCAGGCCCATGGCGTTGATGTCGAGCAGCAGGCGGCGCGCGAGGCGCAGGCCTTCCTCGATTCGGTAGCTGCCGTCGAGATGCGGGTCGTTCATCAACCCCTTCCAGCCGACGGTGGTGCGGGGCTTTTCGAAATAGACGCGCATGACGATTTCGAGATCGCCGGAGAGGCGTCGTCGCTGCTCGAAGAGACGGGACGCGTATTCGCGGGCGGCTGCCGGATCATGGATCGAGCAGGGACCGATGATGACCAGCTGGCGGTCGTCCTTGCCCGTCAGGATATTGTGGATCGTGTCGCGCGTGCCGGTCACGGTCTCGGTCACCGCTCGGTCACGCGGGATTTCCTTGATAATATCGGCAGGCTTGGTCAGCGGGGTGATCTCGACGATGCGCAGATCATCAATAGTGTCAGTCACGGTATGCTCTCCTGTTTGGTCATACCGTGGCGGAACAAAAAAGCCGCCAGGTTGACTAGCGGCTGTTCGGGTGTGTCGTCGCGTTAGTTTCGGTTACGCACAGACCCGCATCCGCTGGAAGCAGCGGTACGAATAAAATCGCGATGCGTAAACGGACGAAATCGACATGCGGCCTATGTAGACATGCGAATTGGAATTGTCACGTGGATTCTGTGAGGAAAAATGACAGGCCTGTGAAGTTTTATCGGCTTTCGGCCATTGCCTCTCTCTGGGCATCTTCCGGCGCAGCCGCTTCGGCATGTCGATGCTTGGCGCGGCGTGTGGTCATGTCATCGCCGGCATTGGCGGGCAGGCGCAGGAAAGTGATGCAGGCGAGCGAGGAAATCCCTGCCACGATAAAGAAGGCGATATGGAAATCGGTGACCGTGAGTTGGCCGCTGTGGAAGCTCGCGGACACTTCCAGGATCGTCCCTGCGACTGCAACACCCATGGCCATGGAGATGCGCTGTGCCACGGCATTGATGGCCGTCGCCTGGCTGCTGTCGGCTTCGTCGACATCCCCGAAGGCCATGGCGTTGACACCTGAGAAGGCCATGGAGCGCAACAGTCCGCCGACGAGAAGAGAGCCCATGATGAGATAGATCGGCGTTTCAGCAGTGAAGAAGCCGTTCACGCCGAGGAAGATCGCCGCAAGGAAGGTGGTCAGCGCGATGACGTTGCGGAAGCCGAAGGCGTTATAGGTGCGGGTTGCGGCGAATTTCGAGCCCATGGAGCCGAGTGCGCTGACGAAGGTGACAGAGCCAGACTGCAGCGGTGTCAGGCCGAAACCGAGCTGCAGCATCAGCGGCATGAGGAAGGGCAGCGCGCCGAGCCCCATGCGGAAATTCGAGGCGCCGAGGATCGCCGCCCTGAACATAGGGTAGCGGAACATTTTCGGATCAAGCAGCGGATGCGGCGTGCGCCTGGCATGGACGAAATACAGGATGCCGGAGAGGACGCCGACCGCGACGGTGACATAGCCGTAGATGACGGGAACGGCGGGCAGGCTGATGACGGATATGCCGAAGACGAAGCCCGCAAAGCCGATCCCGGACAGGAAGAAACCCGGAAAATCCATCGGCTTCGGGCTGCGCGGCTCAATTGCCGGCAGGAAGCGGGTGACCAGCGCAATGCCGATGATGCCGATCGGCACATTGATCCAGAAGATCCAGTGCCAGCTGAGATAGGTCGTCAGGAAGCCGCCGATCGGCGGGCCCATGATCGGGCCGATAAGAGCGGGTATGGTGAGCCACGCCATGGCATTCACCAGCTGGTGACGTGGCGTGCCGCGCACCAGAAGCAGCCGTCCGACCGGCGTCATCATCGAGCCGCCGGCGCCCTGGATGAGCCGGGAAATGACGAAGGCGGCGATGGAATTCGAAAAGGCGCAGGCGATCGAACCGGCCATGAAAACGAAGATTGCCAGACGGAAAATGTTGCGCGCGCCGAAGCGATCCGACATCCAGCCGCTGATCGGAATGAAGATGGCGAGCGCCACAAGGTAGCTGGTTACCGCAAGCTTCAGCGCGATCGGCGAGGTGCCGATATCAGCTGCTATAGCCGGCAGGCTGGTGGCGATCACGGTCGAATCCATCTGTTCCATGAACAGGGCGACCGCAAGGATCATCGGCGTTAGGCGGGACACGGGCAACCGGGATACAAGGAGGAGGATTCGACGCCAGTGGCGCCGCTCGGATCAGGGTCTCGTTCTAGGCCAGCATTTTCAACCTGTCCACGAAATGAATGTCGCATGTGGCTTGCGACCATGCTCTTTCCGCGCCATAGATCGCCCTGTCAGGTGCCTGCTGTCACCAGCGGGAGAATCGGGAATCCGGTGGAAGACCGGAACGTGCCCAACGCTGTAAGGCTGACGCTCGCCGTTCAAACTACGCCACTGGCTTTGCGGCCGGGAAGGCAGCGGCGAGGCGGAGGACGCCGAGTCAGAAGACCGGCCTGGCAAGATAGACCCAACCCGCGCGGACGGCGGGCGGTTGCGTTGTTGGGGATTTGACGATGCGACCCATTGATGATGCCGTTTGTCCGGCATCCAGCTTTTCTGCGGCCGAACGCGAGGCCGTCTATCACGCAATCATGACGCGGCGCGACGTGCGCAGCCAGTTCCTGCCCGATCCCTTGCCGGACGATCTGGTGACGCGGCTTTTAACGGCTGCCCATCACGCGCCTTCGGTCGGCTTCATGCAGCCGTGGAATTTCATCCTGGTGAAAAGCGCCGAGGTGAGGGCGCGCGTGCGCGATGCGTTTGTCAGGGCGAATGAGGAAGCAGCCCGCATGTTTACCGGCGAGCGGCAGGAAAAATATCGTTCGCTGAAGCTCGAAGGCATTGTCCAGGCGCCGCTCGGCATCTGCGTGACCTGCGATCCCACCCGCAGCGGCAGCGTCGTGCTGGGACGCACGCATAATCCGCGCATGGACAGCTATTCCACCGTCTGCGCCATCCAAAACCTGTGGCTCGCGGCCCGTGCCGAAGGCGTCGGCATCGGCTGGGTCAGCATCTTTCGCGAGGGCGACCTCAAGGAGATACTTGGCATTCCCGATCATATCGAAGTGGTCGCCTGGCTCTGCGCCGGCTTCGTCGACCGGCTCTACGAGGAGCCGGAACTGGCGGTCAAAGGCTGGCGGCAGCGGGTGGCGCTGGAAGAGCTGGTTTTCCATGACGGCTGGGGGCAGGTGGAAGGCGAGGCCGCGCCGGTTTGAGCCGGCGCGGGTGTGCTTCACTCGGCCGGCTGGGTGCTGCAATCCTTGGGGCAGGCCGGTGTTCTCCAATGGCCAAAGGTGAGGAAGCTCGCAGCAGCGAGAATCCAGACGCCGATCGCTCCATAGAGCATGACACCGCCGAAGCCTGCGACCAGCGCATCATGCACCGTCTCGGCGGGAATATCAGGCAGGGCGGCGATGCTGCCGGCGGAGATCCGTTCGGCAAGCAGGCGCAGATCGCCTGCGTCCATCGAGTTCGGCAAGGCGCTCTTCAGATGGGAGAGCACACCACTGAACAGGATGAAGCCCATGACTGCGATGTTGATCGCGAGCGAGATCATCCGGGCGCTCATGTCGATGCCGGAGGCCATGCCGGCGCGGTCGCTGGATACCGCACCGGTTGTCGTGTTGGTGACCGGGGTATTGGTGAAGCCAAGCCCGATGCCGGCAAGCAGCGCGCCGGGCAGCATCGTCAGCCAGCTTGGCGCGGCGGCGGCGCTGCCTGACTTCATCAGCAGGAAGCCGAGCCCGATGGTGAAAAGGCCGCCGGGAATGATGATACCCGGCCGGTAGCGCAGCATAAGCTGCTCGGCAAGCGGCGGCACGACCAGCGTCGGCAGCGTATAGGCCAGCAAGGCGATGCCGGCGGCCACACTGCCGTAACCGAGGCCGGCTTCATACCAGATCGGCAAATAGATCATGAAAGGCCAGAAGCTGATATTCATGGCGGCCGAACCGACAATGGCGCCCGAGAAGGTGCGGATGCGGAACACCGAGGCATCGAACATCGGTCGCGGGTTCAGCTTTTCGGCAACGACGAAGGCGACGAGGCTTGCGGCACCAAGTCCGATAATGCCAAGCGCAGCCGGGCTCGCAAAACCGAGAGCAGGCCCCTGGGTGATGAAGAAGGCAAGGCAGAAGACCGCCAGCGAAAGGGTAGCGATGCCGGCGATATCGAGCCGTCCGGCTGCAGGATCACGCGATTCCTGAATTCCCGTCAGCGCGAGAGCGATTGTCACAGCCGCCAGCACGGCATGGATGAGGAATACCCATTGCCATCCGGCCACCGCCACGATGCCGACGCCGACGATCGGGCCGAAGCCCAGGCCGATGCCGAAAATGATGCCCCACCAGCCGAAGGCGATACTACGGGCGCGGCCCTCTTGGAATTGATGGGAGAGCACGGCTACCTGGCAGATCAGCATGAAGCCGCCGCTCATTCCCTGCAGAAAACGAGCAACGATCAGCAGCGAAACATCCTGCGCGAGGCCGGCAATCAGCGAGGTGAGGCCGAAGACGGCAATGCCGATCAGGAAGACGCGCTTGCGGCCGTAGCGGTCGGCCAGTGTGCCTGCGGCCATCAGCACCGTCGTAACGGCGATCGTATAGGCGTTCATGATCCATTGCAGGGCACTGAAATCGGCGTGAAGCACTTTTTCCAAAGTGGGCAGGATTGCCGGCACGCTCGATATTTCGAGGCCGAACATCAGCGAGGAGAGACAGGCAGCCAGCAGGGCAATGATGCCCCGCGCACGAGGGGATGAATGGGAATCAGGGGGCATGTTTTGGCCTTTCGACGTTGAGGCGCACAACGTGACATCCGCTGTGGTCCATTTGCGTCAGCATAGGCGGGACTTGATCATTACAGAATTGGATGATTACATATTTCAGACACAACAAATTCGAATGATTGGTTTCAACCATGCTCGATGTCGATTCCGTTCAGGCCTTCGTGGCGATCGCCGACAACAAGAGTTTCACCCGCGCCGCCAACGAACTCGGCAGCACGCAAGGAGCGATCAGCGTCAAACTGAAGCGGCTGGAGGAGCGGCTCGGCCACCGGCTGATCGAACGCACACCCCGGCTGGTGCGGCTTTCGGCGCAGGGGGCAGTGTTTCTACAGGCCGCACGGGAATTCCTCGAAGCCCATGACAGGGCCGTTGCGGCACTCTCTTCGTCGCGCCGCCATTTCACGATCGGCATTGCCGCGCATGTGGCCGGGCCGGAGGTTCCGACACTGCTTGCGCGCCTCAACGCCCATGATCCGGGTCTGACGATCGAGGTGCGGATCGATAATTCCTGCACCCTGCTTGCAGCTTTCGATCGCGGCGAACTGGATGCGGCGATCATCCGCAGGGACGAAGACCGGCGCGACGGCGAGGTTCTGGGGCCTGAGCATTTCGGCTGGTTCGCCACGCCACAATTCGAGTATCGCCGCGGCGAGCCGTTGCGTCTTGCAGCACTATCGCCGACCTGCGGAGTGAGGGCTGTCTGCACCCGCGCGCTTGATGCGGCGGGCATTCCCTGGACCGAAGTCTTCCTCGGCGGCGGCTCTTCGGCTGTGACCGCGGCCGTTTCGGCCGGGCTTGCCGTCTCGACCTTCTCCTATCGCCTGGCCCCCGTCGGCACTGTCGAAGTCAGCGAGCGTTTCGGCCTGCCGCCATTGCCGTCTTCGGAGATCGTGCTGCATTCGACGCTGACGGACGCCAAATCGCGCGCGGCACTACGCACGCTGGCAGCCGCCTTCAGAGAGCATCGCGTGTCCAGCTGATAGCGCGGTTTCTATTGCACCGAGATCGTGATTATTGCTGCTGTTGGGGCTGCGGGCCCGATGCCGCGGGATTGGCGAGATCGATCTTGCCCTGATCGCCGGCGAGGAATTGCGGGCCGACCTGGCGCACCTTGTTGCTGGCGGGATCATAGGGACGATCCGGTACCTGGACCTGCGGGGCAGGCGGGGCGCTTGCCGCTTTCGGAGCTTCGGTGTGGACCGTGGTGATGGAGCTTTTCGGCTCAGGCGCCGGAGCAGAGGCCGTCTGGCTCTTGCGCATTTCCTGGTAATAGGCGCTGAGATTGCACGAGCAGGCGGATTTTTCGCCAGGCGCGCGGGTCTTGTAGGCGAAGGCGTTCTTCATCGCGCCATAGGGCGCGCCTGTTGCCGTCGAGATCATGTTCGAGGCTTCGGTGCTGGAAATATCCCGGTAATAGAGTTCCGTCTCCACACCGGGGCACATTTTCGAGCACGTCGCGGCATCGCGGCCGAAATCGACCGAAGTGGCATTGTTGCTGATCGGGAAGAAGCCGCCATCACAGGTGCGCACGCAGATGGTGCTGACGGGCGAAAGCATTTCGGCCCGCGGCAGGCCGTAACGCTCACCGCCGCCGAGTGGAATGAAGGTATCGCCGCGCATTGCCTGCTCCTCGATGGAAGGAGCGGGTGCATAGGCGTCACCTTGCGCGGATTCTGTAAAGCTGTCGCTGTTGCAGCCATTGTCTTCGAGGGCCGCCATCAGGCCTTCGCGGGCCGGATCGGCGCCGGACTGGCGCAGTTCGCTTCGGCGGTCCTGCAGATAGCGGATATTGTCGACCATCTTTGCTTGCGCCTGCTCGAGTTCCTCGCAGAATCCCGCATTCTCACCGCCGAGGACGACCATGCTGCCGGAGGTGCAGCCATACCGGCGCAGATCGCCGCGCACCTTGCGCAGTTCCAGATTCTGTTCGGCAAGCGCGCCTGCATATTGGCGCATCTCGGGGCCATTATTGCCGAAGGTTTGCGGCAGATCGGCCAGGCGTCCACGCAGATCTTCACAGATCGCGTTGGTCTCAGCTGCTGCCGGAACCGCGAATGCCAGAAAGAAAACAAGATACAGGTTTCGGCGCTTCACGACGTCGTCCCGGAATGAGAAAAGCATCTATCGGTGAATTGCGGCTTCAATCCACCGCGCTTTGTCTTAACGTATTTCCCTTAATAAGCTCGCAGTAATTCCTAGCGCATTTTTGCAATCTTATCCAGCAAGCCTAATGCTTGTATACCTTCGCTCCTGCAATCACGCGGGGAGCCCGTTGATCTCTAGACAGTTGATATGACAGGCATTTCCGACGAAACTCACCTCACCGAAGCGACAGCAGGAATACAGGAAACCGGACACGGCCTGCACCTCTTCGTGGACGGTTGTTTTGAGCCTCGCTCGGGGCACGGCGGGTGGGCCTTCATCGCCTATCGCGACGGTGCGGAAATAGGCGCCGGTTTCGGCGGCGTGGGGAATGGCGCCAACAACACGATGGAGCTGACCGCAGTGCTTGAGGCGACAATCTGGATCGGCCGCACGGTACCCGGCGAAGCCGCGATCATCTGGTCCGATTCCGTCTACACCGTCGAAGGCTGCAACAGCTGGCGCCCTATCTGGAGGAACAATGGCTGGAAGAAAAGCAATCCGAACGGCAGGGCCAGAAACAGAGCGATATCGGATGCCAAGCTCTGGAAAGCGCTCGACATCGAGCTATCCCGGAATCCATCGATAACAATTGCCTGGTGCAAGGGTCATTCCGGCATTGAAGGCAACGAACGCGCGGATGAACTGTCCGATCAGGGACGCCGTTCGATACGGCGTACCTGATATACCTGATGTCAGCGACCGTCGTTTCACAGACGGCCGCAGCAGGAGTTACGCCGGCTGCGATGCCTCGACAACAGCAAGCGCTGCCATATTGACCACACCGCGAGAGGTGACCGACGGTGCCAGGATATGGGCCGGCATCGCCGTGCCGAGCAGGATCGGGCCAACATGCAGGCCGTCGGTCATCGATTTCACGACGCCGAGGGTGATATTGGCCGCATCGAGGTTCGGGAAGACCAGCAGGTTGGCTTCGCCATGCAGCGTGGTATGCGGCATGACGCGGCGGCGCAGTTCCTCGGAGATCGCGCTTTCGCCATGCATTTCGCCGTCGACTTCGAGATCCGGCGCCGCCTCACGAACCAGCTGGAGGGCGTTGCGCATCTTGCTGGCGCTTTCGGATTCGCGCGAGCCGAAGTTCGAATGCGAGACGAGGGCAGCACGCGGCGTAATGCCGAAGCGCTTGATTTCCTCGGCAGCCAGAACCGCCGCCTCGGCGATTTCCTCAGCCGTCGGGTTGAAGGTCACGTAGGTGTCGGTGAAGAAGGTGGCGCCGCGCTGCGAGATCAACAGGCTGAGCGCGGAGAAATCGCGCACGTTCGGGCGCTTGCCGATGATCTGGCGCACGTCGCGCAGATGCTTCTCATAACGGCCCTCAAGGCCGCAGATCAGCGCATCGGCTTCGCCGCGCTTCAGCGCCAAGGCACCGATGACGGTCGTGTTGGTGCGCACGATGGTACGGGCCGCTTCCGGGATGACGCCGCGGCGCCCGACCAGCTGCAGATAAAGATCGACATATTCGCGGAAGCGCGGATCGTCCTCGGGGTTGATGACATCGAAATCCTGCAGCGGGCGAATGCGCAGGCCGTAACGCTTCAGGCGCGTTTCGATGACCTGAGGACGGCCGATGATGATCGGTTCGGCGATGCCTTCTTCAAGCAGCACCTGGGCTGCGCGCAGCACGCGTTCGTCTTCGCCTTCGGAGAAGATGACGCGCTTGCGCTCCGCCACCTTGGCGGCCGTGAAGATCGGCTTCATGACGAAGCCGGAGCGGAAGACAAAGCGGTTCAGCTGGTCGAGATAGGCGTCGAAATCCGTGATCGGGCGGCGCGCTACGCCGCTTTCGGCCGCAGCCTTGGCGACGGCAGGCGCGATGCGCAGGATCAGGCGCGGATCGAAGGGCGAGGGGATGAGGTAGTCGGGCCCGAAGACCGGGGTCTCGCCGGAATAGGCGCGGGCGGCAACGTCCGATGGCTCCTCGCGGGCAAGGGCCGCGATGGCGCGCACTGCCGCCATCTTCATTTCCTCGTTGATCGTCTCGGCGCCACAGTCCAGAGCACCCCTGAAAATATAGGGGAAGCAAAGAACGTTATTGACCTGGTTCGGGAAGTCGGAACGGCCGGTGCAGATCATCGCATCGGGGCGGGCGGCGCGGGCAAGATCCGGCATGATCTCTGGCGTCGGATTGGCAAGCGCCATGATGAGCGGCTTTTCGGCCATCTGCGCCAGGAGTTCCGGCTTCAGCACGCCGGCGGCAGACAGGCCGAGGAAAACGTCGGCGCCGCCGATATTTTCGGCAAGCGTGCGCGTGTCGCTCTTCTGGGCGTAGATCGCCTTCCACTCGTCCATCAGCTCGACGCGGCCTTCATAGACGAGGCCTTCGAGATCGTGGACCCAGATGTTTTCGCGTTTGGCGCCGAGTGTCACCAGCAGGTTGAGACAGGCAAGGGCGGCGGCACCGGCGCCGGAGGCGACGATCTTCACCTCATCGATCTTCTTGCCGGCGAGTTCGAGGCCGTTGAGGATGGCGGCTGCGACGATGATCGCGGTGCCATGCTGGTCGTCATGGAAGACCGGGATCTTCATCTTCTCGCGCAGCTGCTTCTCGATGCGGAAGCATTCCGGCGCCTTGATATCCTCGAGGTTGATGCCGCCAAAGGTCGGCTCCAGCGAGGCGACGGTGGAAACCATCTGGTCGACATCTGCCGCATCCACTTCGATATCGAAGACGTCGATGCCGGCGAATTTCTTGAAGAGGACGGCCTTGCCTTCCATGACCGGCTTGGAGGCAAGCGGGCCGATATTGCCGAGGCCGAGCACGGCGGTGCCGTTGGAGATGACGGCGACGAGATTGGCGCGGGACGTATAATCGGCCGCCTGCTCCGGATTGTCACGGATGGCGAGGCAGGGAGCGGCGACACCGGGAGAATAGGCAAGCGCCAGGTCGCGCTGGTTGCCGAGCGGCTTGGTCGCCTGGATTTCGAGCTTGCCGGGGCGCGGATAGCGGTGGAAGAAAAGCGCCTGCTCGTCGAGGCTGCCGCCCGTCAAATTCTTTTCCGATTTGGATTTTTCCTGGTGATCCATCGCCGCCTCCAGCGTTGTTCGAAGTCTTTTGAAGCTTCCTCCATACATCAATCGACCCGTGGGAACAGTACGGAAATAAGCGCAGCGGAACTTTTTGATCTGATGGTAACGGGGAGCTGACATCGGAGTTTTCCCGGTCAGCTGCGGCAGTCCGACCGGGAAGGGCTCTTATCGGTGGATTGAGCGGCTTTGCAGGGCTTTCCTGCGGTTTGTCATCTTCCTGATACACGAGTCTGATTTTGGAAGACCAGACGAAGAACGATGGGACACGAGCGGAAAGGCTTGTGACAGACATGATGGAACCCCGGCGCTTCCGCACCCTCTTCATTTCCGATGTGCATCTCGGCTCGAAGGCCGCCAAGGCGGATTTCCTGCTGGATTTCCTGAAATACCATGAGGCAGACACGATCTACCTCGTTGGCGATATCATCGACGGCTGGCGCCTGAAGCGCAGCTGGTACTGGCCGCAGGTCTGCAACGACGTCGTCCAGAAACTCTTGCGCAAGGCACGCAAGGGTACGCGCGTCGTCTATATTCCCGGCAATCACGACGAATTCCTGCGCGCCTTTCCGGGCACGCATTTCGGCGGCATCGAAGTCGTCGACCGCATCATCCACGACGGCGCCGACGGCAAGAAGTATCTGATCCTGCACGGCGATGAATTCGACGTCGTCGTACGCAATGCCCGGCTGCTCGCCTATCTTGGCGATTGGGCCTACGATATGGCGATCCGCATCAATATCGTGCTCGCTGCCGTGCGCCGCCGCCTCGGCATGCCTTATTGGTCCTTCTCGGCATGGGCCAAGCTGCAGGTGAAACACGCCGTCAACTTCATCGGCGAATTCCAGCGTGTGGTTGCCGAGGAAGCCCGCAAGAGCGGCGCCGATGGCGTCATCTGCGGCCATATCCATCACGCCGTGATCGAGGATATGGACGGTGTCCGTTACATCAACACCGGCGACTGGGTCGAAAGCTGCACGGCAATCGTCGAGCATGAGGACGGCCGGTTCGAACTCATCACCTGGCGTGCGCTGACCAGCAACGTGCCGGCCCTGACCTCTGTCGAATTGCTTGAAGAGGGTGATCTCGCCCCGCAGGCTGCCTGAATAATGTGTGCGTACCGCACCGGCCTGGCCGGTGCATCATGAATTTAGCCGTTGCCGTCAGGCGACAGGCCCAGTTTATTTTTTAAATCGTTTCGAGTTATGTCCGAAACGTTACAGGCGGGCTATTTCTCGCCATAGTCGTGTCGGATTGGATGTGTTAGGCAACGGTCAGTTTCCTTCAGGTCCATCATGATTCCCGCACAAAATCCCTCGACGGGTGAGGGAGCGCCGCCGCGCTTCCGGCAGCTTAGCGCGCTGTGCTACAGCGCGCCGCTGCTGGTCAACGGCATCGTTCTGCCCTTCTTCCCCGTCTGGCTTGCAGACCACCAGTTCAGTGACCACCAGATCGGCACGATTCTGGCCGTACCCATGGTGGTGCGCGTTCTTGTGGCCCCGATCGTGGCAGTCTTTGCCGACCGCATGCAGGAGAGGGCACATGTGCTTCTATGGTCAGGCATCCTCTCGCTGCTGACCGCCATAGCGCTCTACTGGACCACGAATTTCTGGCCGGTGCTGATCGTCTTTGCGCTGCAGGGCGCGACATTCGCTCCTTATGTGCCGGTCGTCGAATCGATCGTGATTTCGGGGGTGCGCCGCTGGGGGCTCGATTACGGCTCCATGCGCGTCTGGGGCTCAGTTGCGTTCATTGTTTCCACTTTGATCGGCGGCGAACTGGTCGGCAAATGGGGCGGCGCCATGGTGCTGCCGGTGATGATCTTCGGCTTCACGCTGACAATCGTCATGGCGGTTTTCTGTCCGCGCATCGGGCCGACACGGCGGCGTGGCCAGCCGATCAATCTCCCGGCGACGACGGGCAGCGGCCTGCGCGAGCCGCATCTGCTGCTTCTGCTGCTCGGCGTTTCCATACAGCAGGCAAGCCATGCGCTGCTCAACGCCTTCTCCTCGATCTATTGGCACCAGCTCGGTTTTTCGGGTACCGCGGTCGGCCTGCTCTGGAGCGCCGGCGTCGCATCCGAAGTAACGGTGTTCTTCCTGTCGCGGCGGCTCAATCGCCGCTTTAATGCCTGGACGCTGATCCGCTTCGGCTGCGCCGTCAGCATCTGCCGCTGGGTGTTCTTCCCGATGGAAACGAGCTTCATCGGCTTCTTCATGCTGCAATGCCTGCACGGTTTTACCTATGCCTTCGTGCATACCGGCGTGCAGCGGCGCATCGTGGCGACGGTGCAGGAGACGCAGGAAGCCTCGGCCCAGGGCGCCTATTTCTTCTATATCGGCATGGCCTCCGGCCTGATGACGATCGCCTCAGGCTACATCTATTCCGCGCTCGGCCTCGACAGCTTTTATGTCATGGCCTGTGTCGCGGCCTTCGGGCTCGCCCTTGTCATCATCGCCTATTATCTTCAGCCCCAGAGGCTGGCGTCGGGCGGGAATACGAGGGAGCCGGCATAGTTCAGACCGGGCTCGCGGTCGCGGGCCAGGAGCAGCGGGCCGTCGAGATCGACGAAATCAGCGTCCTGCGCCAGAAGAACGGCGGGCGCCATCGCAAGCGACGTGCCGACCATGCAGCCGATCATGATCGAGAAGCCGAGCCGCTGGGCTTCCTCCTTCATTTCCAGCGCTTCCGTCAGGCCGCCGGTCTTATCCAGTTTGATGTTGATCGCGTCATAGCGGTCGGCAAGGCTTGCGAGGTCGCCGGTGTGATGGACGCTTTCATCGGCGCAGACGAGCACATGGCGAGCGATCTCGGCCAGCATGTCGTCACGGCCGGCCGGCAGCGGCTGCTCCACCAGCGCGATATTGGCTTCGGCAGCGATACGAAGATGATGTTCAAGCCTGTCTTCCGGCCAGCCCTCATTGGCATCGAGGATGATGGCGGAATCGGGCGCGGCGGCGCGCACTGCCAGGATGCGGCTTTCGTCATCGCCAGTGCCGACCTTGACCTTCAGGAGCGGGCGCTGGGCATGTTCACGAGCCTGGGCTGCCATGACATCGGGTTCTCCGAGCGAGATCGTATAGGCCGTCGTCAGGGACTTCAACTTGCGCAGATCGAGCCGGTCGGCAACGCTCCGGCCTGATAGTTTGGCTTCGAGATCCCACAGCGCGCAATCGACGGCATTGCGGGCCGCGCCCGGCGGCATGGCATGCAACAGTGCGGCCCGGGAGATGCCATCCTCGATCAGCGGACGGGCCGCTTCGATCTGCGCCATCACGCTTTCCGTCGTCTCGCCATAGCGGCGGTAGGGCACACATTCGCCCCATCCTTTGGCACCTGATTCTGTCAGCGTGCAGGTGATCACCTCGGCGGAGGTCTTTGCCCCGCGCGAGATGGTGAAAGTTCCCGCAATCGGGAATGAATTCATCTGGATATCAAGATTGCGCGGCATATTTGCTCTCCTGCGAGCATGGAAATTGCGCGTTGCTTCTGTATATTAACGCGCCGGGCGGCGAATATCACGTTCGCGAGTCGGGACTGTCGCTGCAAGCATTGAAAGACACAAGTATTTTGAAGTCCGAGAAACGCAACGCCGCCTCGCTGCATGTGGACGACCGAGCCGAGGGCTCGGGCCAGCATGTGCATCTCGAAGGCAATTGGCGCAGCGCCAACCTCCATCTCGTCCTGCAGGATTTCGACAAGCTCGCACGCAGCAATAGCGGCGACCTGACGCTCGATCTTTCCAATGTCACCGATATCGACACGGCCGGCATCTGGTTGCTTTGCCGGCTAAAGAAACAGCAGGAAGAGGCCGGGCGGACTGTCCGTTTCGAAGGCACGAACCAGCATATCGACGAGCTGATCGCCACCTTCTCCAAGGAGCCTGATAAGCAGGAGCCCGAGCAGAAGGAAAAGGGTTCGCTCATGGAGCGCGTCTTCGCGCCGATCGGCCGCATGACCTTTGATGTCTGGGACAATCTGGCCGCCGCCATGTACATCCTCGGATCGGCGGTGCGCGGCGCGCAGATGAAGTTCGGCCGGGGCAGCGGCGTATCGCCCGCTTCGATCGTCAACCAGATCGACCATATGGGTGTGCGGGCCGTTCCGATCATCCTGCTGATGTCCTTCCTGATCGGCGCGATCATTGCGCAGCAGGGCGCCTTCCAGCTTCGCTATTTCGGCGCGGAAATCTTCGTCGTCGACCTTGTCGGCATCCTGCAGCTTCGTGAAATAGGCGTGCTTCTGACCGCGATCATGATCGCCGGCCGCTCGGGCAGTGCCATCACCGCCGAAATCGGCTCCATGAAGATGCGCGAGGAAGTCGACGCGCTGAAGGTGATGGGCCTCAACCCGATCGGCGTGCTGATCTTCCCGCGGCTGGTGGCGCTCACTGTTGCGCTGCCGCTTCTGACCGTGATTGCCAACTTTGCTTCGCTGGCGGGTGCCGCTGCCGTCGCCTATCTTTATTCGGGTATTACATTCGCCACCTTCCTGTCGCGCCTGCATGAGGCCGTAACGCTTTCGACCATATTGGCCGGCATGATCAAGGCGCCGTTCATGGCGCTCGTCATCGGCATCGTCGCGGCGGTCGAAGGCCTGAAGGTCGGCGGCAGTGCCGAATCGCTCGGCCAGCATGTGACCGCCTCCGTCGTGAAGGCGATTTTCGTCGTCATCCTGATGGACGGACTTTTTGCGATGTTCTATGCAGCGATCGATTTCTGACATGGCGGACAACGTGGATCAGCAACCGATCGAAGAGACCAGGAACGGTGATCGCGACATCGTGCTTTCAGCGCGTGACGTCACTGTCGGTTTTGGCTCCAAGGTCGTGCTCGACAAGCTCAACCTCGATATCTACCGCGGCGAGATCCTCGGCTTCGTCGGCGCCTCCGGCACCGGCAAATCGGTGCTGATGCGCACCGTTCTGCGCCTGCTGCCGCGCCGTTCCGGCACAATCAAGATTCTCGGCCAGGATTTCGACGAGCTCAACGAGCAGGAACGCAATGCGCTCGACATGCGTCTCGGCGTGCTCTTCCAGCAGGGCGCGCTCTTCTCCTCGCTGACGGTGAAGGAGAATATCCAGGTGCCGATGCGTGAATATCTGGACCTGCCGAGTTCGCTGATGGATGAGCTTGCGCATCTGAAGATCCGCATGGTGGGCCTCGCGGCGGATGCGGCCGACAAATATCCTTCCGAGCTTTCAGGTGGCATGATCAAGCGCGCGGCACTTGCCCGTGCGCTGGCGCTCGACCCGGAACTCGTCTTCCTCGACGAGCCAACGTCAGGCCTCGATCCCATCGGGGCTGCGGAATTCGACGAGCTGATCGCCAATCTGCGCGATAGCCTGGGGTTAACAGTCTATATGGTGACCCACGACCTCGACAGCCTGTTCTCGGTCTGCGACCGTATTGCCGTGCTTGGAAAGAAGCGGGTAATGGTGGAAGGAACGATCGACGACATGCTGGCCTACGACGATCCGTGGGTTCAGGCCTACTTCAAGGGCAAGCGCGCGCGTTCCATCGTGCCGCAGGACGACGCGCCGGCGGCCCGGGCGCAGCATGACAGCGGGAAGTGACCGGAGACGATGGAAACCAAAGCCAATTACACGATCGTCGGCTTTTTCACCGTTCTGGTGATCGCGGCCGCATTCGGTTTCGTCTACTGGATGGCCGAATATGGCCGCAGCGGGCCGATGGCCGAGCTGATCGTGCGCATCCCGGGCTCAGCCAACGGCCTCAGCGTCGGTTCGCCTGTCCGGTTCAACGGCATTCAGGTCGGCTCGGTGCAGACGCTCTCCATCGATGCCGACGACCCGCAATATTCGCTGGCCTTTACCGAAGTTCGCTCGGATGCGCCGATCTATCCCTCCACCAAGGCAGCGCTTGAAATCCAGGGCCTGACGGGGGCGGCCTATATCGAGCTTTCCGGCGGCCGCAAGGAAGACAAGAACATTCTCCAGCAGGCGCTGGAAAGCGGCAAACGCGCCGTCATCGTCGCCGACCAGTCGAGCGTCACCAACCTGCTCGCAACTGCCGACAAGATCCTTGACCGTGCCAACGATGCCGTTGGCGATGTGCAGGGCTTCGTGCGCGACGCGCGCGGGCCACTGACCAAGACCCTGCAGAATGCCGAAACCTTCTCGGATGCGCTGGCCAAGAATTCCGGCAATATCGACAGCTTCCTGCAGAGTGTAGGCGATCTCTCCAATACGGTGCGCAATGTCTCGGGCCGTGTCGATTCGACGCTTGCGGCCGTCGAGGATCTGGTGAAGGCCGTCGACGCGAAGAAGATCAACACGATCCTCAGCAATGCCGAGAAGGTTAGCCGTGACATAGCCGACGCCTCCGGCGGTCTGAAGGGGCTTGTCGACAAGGTCGACCAGACGGTGACGACCTACAACGAATTCGGCAAAAAGGCACAGGTGACACTCGATCGTGTCGATACACTGGTCGCCGCCATCGACACCAACAAGATAAAGGGCTCGGTCGACGATATCGCCCAGGCGACCAAGGATGCACGCGCTGCCGTCGCCTCGATCCGCGATGTCACCAACACCGTGGCGGACCGGAAGAAGGATATCGACCAGACGATCCAGGACGTCCAGCAGATGGCAAACAAGCTGAACTCGGCTTCGACCCGTGTCGACGGCATCCTCATCAAGGTCGATGCCCTGCTCGGCTCCGACAATACCAATTCGCTCTTTACCGAGGCGCGCGCGACGCTCGAATCCTTCAAGAAGGTTGCCGACAGCGTCAATGCACGCATCGGGCCGATCGCCGACAACCTGCAGCGCTTCTCGGGCAGCGGGCTCAGCGACGTCCAGACGCTGGTCAACGAGCTGCGCGGCACGGCGAACAATCTCAACAATGCCATCAGCAATTTCGACCAGAATCCGCAGCGGATCATCTTCGGCGGGCCGACGGTCAAGCAATATGACGGGCGCACACGGCGCTAGAGCAATTTCGGTCGGGAATTGCGGGAAAGAAAACAGAGGTCAGGGGTAGCGTAATATGGGTCTATCGCATGTGATGTCGCGCCGTTCCTGGATCCGCGGAACGGCGATTATTTTGCCGCTGACGGCAGCCCTTCTCGCAGGCTGCGGAACGACGGCAAAGAACGACACCTATGATCTCTCGGCAGCCTCAGTCGATGGCAGCGGTCCATCGGCCAAGAACAAGCAGATCCTGATTGCCGATCCGACGGCGCTGAAGGCACTGAACAGCGACCAGATCGTCATCCGCGTTTCGCCCTCGGAAATCCAGTATCTGTCACGCTCGCAGTGGAGCGATACGCTGCCGCGCATGGTGCAGGCAAAGCTCGTCGAAGCCTTCGAGAATTCCGGCAAGCTCGGCGGCGTCGGCAAGCCGGGGCAGGGACTGGCGATCGACTATCAGGTCGTCAGCGACATCCGCTCTTTCGAAATCGATGCTTCCTCCGGCAACAGGGCCGTCGTGGAGATCTCCGTGAAGATCCTCAACGACCGCAACGGTACAGTGCGCGCCCAGCAGGTCTTCCGCGCGACGGCGGCTGCCGGCGGTGACAATGCGGGCTTCGTGAAGGGGCTCGATCGAGCGTTTACGGCAGTGACCGATCAGATCGTCGGCTGGACGCTGAAGTCGATCTAATTCCTGAACACGGAAAGCTCAGTTCGATCTCAGCACCTTCGCCAGAGGGCCATCCTTGATCGCAAGGCGTGACCATCCCGGCTTCTTGCCTCTTTGCATTATGGCATGAAGCCGACCGCGGATAAAAATATACGCCTTGTCCGAATGCCAGCGGGATTGTTCCCATTTGACCAATACTTCCGATCGATCCTGTATCGGTAAGAATTGCTCCGTGCTGGCGAAGTTTGCTGGGTTCTGAAACGGCAATTTCGAACGGTCACCCCAGTCAATCGTCTCAGGCGCCGGACCGCAATTGTAAAGCCATACGTCGGCTGTGATGTTGCGCGCCGCATCCAGCAAATAGGCATAGGCCTTCTCGCCGTCATCCTCGATGATAACAGAGTTTCCCGTATTCGGGTCGATCAGTTGTTCAAAGAAGCCGTCCTCGATTTCTTGCACCAGGCGGATCCTCTGAATGAAATGCGTTATTTCGTCGGCTGGGCATCCGTCATCGTCGGCGTGCCGCCCGTTGCCGAGGCTGTCGCGGTGGTCGCCGAGGGCAGGTAGCTGTCGAGCAGGCCGGCCATCTTGTCGTCGCGCAGGCTGGCGGTCTTTTCGCCCATGACGACGCCGACGACGCGGCGGCCATCCTTGGCGGCCGAGGTCACAACGTTGTAGCCGGATGCATCCGTGAAGCCGGTCTTGATGCCGTCGACGCCGTTGTAGCGGTACATGAGGTTGTTGTGGCCGCGCAGCTTCATGCCGCGGAACTGGAAACCGCGCATGGAGAAGAGCTTGAACTCGTCGGGGAAGTCGCGCATCAGCGAAACGCCAAGTGTCGCCATATCGCGCGCGGTGGTCACCTGTTCCGGATCCGGCAGGCCCGACGGGTTCTTGAAGACAGTGTCCTTCATGCCGAGCTGACGGGCCTTTTCCGTCATCAGTGTGCCGAAGGCCTGTTCGGAGCCGCCCAGCTGTTCGGCAAGCGCCACAGCGGAATCATTGGCCGAGAGAACGACGATGCTTTCGACAGCCTCCTTGACCGTGACCTTGCGGCCGGCGCCGACGGCAAGCTTGAACGGCTCCTTGCTCTCGGCATTTTCCGACATGGTGATCTTCTGGTCCCAGGTCAGGCGTTTGTCATGCAGCGCCTGGAAGGTGAGATAGAGCGTCATCATCTTCGTCAGCGATGCCGGATAATTCAGATCGTCCTGATTGGACGCTTCGAGAACCTGGCCGGTCTGCACATCCACCAGAAAACTTGCCTGGCCGGCTTCGGCCTGAATGAACGCGCCCAGAAGAAATGCTGAGGATAAGGCGGCGGCTACAAGCCGGGAGGTCGTCTTGGTCATCAATGTCTACGGTCTCTGTCGTGGCAAGCAAATGGCTTGGCTATGGTCTGGCTGGGCCTTATGCCCCGTTGGTGCATGCGGATCAGGGATGTTTGTGACGGAATGAGGGAGCCGGGGCAATAAAAAAGGGTCATCCACAGATGACCCTTTTTGTCTCACCATGTCAGGTTTTGCCCGGCAACTCAGCTCAACCGGCCTGCGGCGTGGGCAAGCATCGTATAGACCTTGCCGGTATCCGAAGTCAGATACGACTGCGTGACCGTGCGGTTCGGATCGGTGCGGGCGACGTCGGCGAGCAGCTTTTCGAAATCACCGATGTAGCGATCGACGGCGGTGCGGAATTCCGGCTCGCGGTCGTACTTGCGCTTGATCTCGTCGAAGGTCTGCTGGCCCTTCAGCGTGTAGAGACGACGGGTGAAGACGTCGCGCTCGCCGCGCTGGTAGCGGCGCCACAGATCGACCGAGGCATCGTGATCAATGGCGCGGGCGATATCGACCGAAAGCGAGTTCAGCGATTCAACGACATGGCGCGGGTTACGCGCATCATTGGCACGCTGAGCGGGAGCAGGGGCCGGAGCAGCAGCTTCCGCTGCCGGGCGGGCCGGCGCACGCGGCGCTTCTTCGGCCTCGTCACGCGAGGCTCCACGCAGGAGATCGCTGATCCAGCCGCCACTGGTGGGTTCCGTCCGCGGCGCTTCCTGGCGAACCTGCGGAGCAGGTGCCGGCTGGGGAGCCTGGGCAACCGGGCGCTGCGGGGCGGGTGCAGAAGCCGGGGTGGGCGCAATGGCGCCACGCAGGCCCATGGATTCGATCGACTGACGAGCTGTCGGTGCCGGCTGCGGGGCCGGAGCCGTTGGGATCACCGGCTGGGTGACGCGAGGCGCAGGTTCTGCCTGGGCAAGCGTGCGGGCGACCGGCTCGGAGATTTCCAGACGCTGGCTGGAGCGGCCAACGATCTGCGAAATATCCTGCAGGGCCTTGATCTGCTCGGCAACAGCGCGGCGCATGGCGGACGCGCTTTCCTTGGCTTCTTCCGGCAGGTCGAACGCACCGCGCTTCAGTTCAGCGCGGGTCGTGTCGAGTTCATTGCGGATATCGGCTGCGGAGCGGCGGATCTCTTCCGTTGCACCCGAGAAGCGGCCGACCGCTTCATCGATCGCATCGCGAAGCGATTCACGCAGGTTCTGCGCCGCATGATCGGAGGCGCGCCCGGCTTCGCCGAGCATGCGCTCGACTTCCGACAGCGATGCCGTCAGCCCGCCACGCAGGCGGTTGGTGAGGTCGCCCGAACGGCGCTCGACATTGGCAAAGCTGGTGTCGATCGTGGCATTGGCTTCCTCGCCGGCGCGATTGATGGCTTCGCGCATGTTGGACGCTGCCTCTTCGGCGCGCTTCTCGGTGTCCGAAAGCACGCGGCCGATATCGGCAAACGAGGCCTGCACGCTCTGACGCAGCGTACCGGTAACCTGATTGGAACGCTGCTCGGCGCGTTCGAATACCGTTTCGATCATGCCGCCGAGGCCGCGCATGGTCTTTTCGATCTCGCCAGAACGCTGCACGAGGCCAGCTGCCAGCGTCTGCAGGGCGGTCTCGCGTTCTTCGAGCGTCGAGACGAGACCGGACTGGGCGGCAGCAAGAAGATGCGAGGCCTGTCCCAGAACCTTCGAATGGTCGTCGAAGCGGCCGATGATGCTGCCCACCTGGGCGAGCGTCTGGCCTGAAATATCCGACAGGCGGTCGACCTTGCCTTCGAGAAGGCGGGTCGATGCGGAGACCATTTCGGCAGCCTTGGCGGCAGAGTCCGTAAAGCGCGTGGTCGTATCGCCGAGGCGGCTGTCGACGCCGCTCAGCTGATCGGCGGCCCGCGTCATCATGACAGACATGGCGGCGCTGCTTTCCGACAGGCGCTGAACGAGACCGTTGACGTTGTTCGTCAGGCTGTTCTCGATGGCGGCGACGGCATTGGCGACGTTTTCCGCGCGGGTGGCAACGGCCTCGGTGAGGGCTTCATTTTCCGCACGCAGGCGCTCGGCGCTCAGGCTTGCGGCCGCGGTGATGCGGGCTGCAGCTTCCTGACCGGCGTCGGTGTAGCGGTCGATGATCGGACGTGCCGTCTCATCCAGGATACGCGACAGCTCGGTGGAGCGGCCGGCAAGCATGGAGTTCAAGTCGCGGCTGCGCTCGTCGAGCGTTGAGCGGATCGAGTTGCCGCGTGCTTCCAGCGCCTTGTCGATATCGGTGAGCGTGGTGTCGATTTCGCGGGCACGCTGCTCCAGGCTGGAACGAATGATGCTGCTGCGGGCCTCAAGCGCACGGTCGACCTCGGCCATGCTGGATGTGATCTGGCTGCCGGCATCCGTCAGCGTCGAGCGGATCGAGTTGCCGTGCGCGGCCAGCGTCTGGCCGGCATCGGCGAGCGCATGGTTGATGGCGCTGACCTGGCTGCTGACGATGTTTTCGGCCTCCGCCACCTTGCTGACGATGACGTTGCCGGCCTCGGAGAAGGTCTGGGCAACGGCGGCGGCCTGGCCGGCGAGGCGGCTCTGTGCCTCGGCGACGCGGTTGACGATCTGCGAGGAACGCTCGTCCATGGCTTCGGCGAACTGCTGGCCGGTGCGGTTGAGCAGCTCGGAGGACTTGGTGGCTTCGCCATCCATGCCTTCGGCAGCTTCTGCGACAGCGTTGCGCAGGCTTGCGGCAAGACCGGCTGCCTTGCCTTCGATCGTGCGGTTGACGGCATCGAGACCGACGGTCAGAGCGCGGTCCATGGTGGAGAGACGCTCTTCGATGCGCGCGGTGCCGCGATCCATCATGTCGCCCAAAGCGGAGGTCCGGCCGTCGATCGACTGGGCCATGTTTGCACTGCTGCTGTCGAGCGTTTCGGCAAGATGTGCCCGGCGGCTGTCCAGAGCCTGGGTGAGGTTGGCGCTGTGGCTGTCGAGAGCATGCGTAAGGTTGGCGCTGCTGTTGTCGAGGGCCTGGGTGAGGTTGGCGCTGCCGGCTTGCAGTGCATCCGTCAGGCTGGCGGCGCGGCCGTCGAAAGCATCCTTCAGGCTGGCGCCGCGGCTGTCGAGCGCCTGGGTCAGGTTTGCGGCGCTGTTGCCGAGCGTTGCGGCGATGCGCTGAGCTGCATCGTCGCCGATCGAGCCCAGACGCGAGACGCCGTCATCCAGGAGGCCGGAGATCTGGTTGCCCGCAGCATCGACCTTGTCGGCGAGCCCGCCGACGCCATCGGCAATGCGGGTCTCGATGGCGGCAAGGCTGGCCTCGACACGGGCGCCGGTTTCGGTGAAGCGGCCCGTCAGGTTGTCGACGGAATGGTCGAGATGGCCGGAGAAATCGGCGGCCGAACGCGAGATCGTGTTGGCAGCTTCCTGGAAGCGGCCGGCGATCTGGCCGGCGCCTTCGCGCATGCGATCCTCGAGCGCCTGGGCGCTGCCGTCGATGGCCTGGCGGATAGCAGCTTCGCGATCCTCCAGTGACATTTCGAGCATGCTGATGCTCGTCGCAACCGAGGTACCGATCGAGGTCGCCTGTTCGGAGAGCGTGTCGTTGATGAGGTTATGGGCCTCGCTCAGCGTCAGCGTGATGGCATTCGTGCGGTCGTCGAGCGTGGCGCGGATACGATCATGCGCGGCGGCAAGACCGCCTTCGACATTGCTTGCGGCATCGTTGGCAAGGGCGGCCATACGCTGCTGGGCGTCGGTCAGGCCATCCTCGATGCGCCCCGTCATGCTGCCGATAATGCCTTCCATTCGGACGCTGCCGGCATCGAGGGCTTCGGACAGGGTGGACGTGTGCTCGGCCAGCGCGGTTTCCAGACGTGCCTGGTTGTCCGTATAGGCAGCGCGGATCGCTTCCGTGCGGTCGGCAAAGGCGCCGGCAACACGCTCTTCGGCATTGGCAACGGTATCCATGATGGAGTTGCTGCGGTTTTCGAGCGCAGACTCGAAGCGGCTCTGACCGTCGTCGAGCGAAATGGCGAGCGCCATGGTCTTCTCGTCGAGCGTATCGGACAAGCGGTCGGCGCTGTTCGTGACGGCATTGACGATGGATTCGGCGCGATTGGCGAGCGCCTCCTCGATGCGGAGCTGGCTTTCGCCCAGCGTTGCGGCGATCCGTTCATGCGTGCCGGCGGCTGCATTGGCGAAAGCGTCGGCGCCCGTTGTCAGCGTATCTTCCAGGCGGCTGTGGCTTTCGTTCAGCGAGATTGCAAGCGCCATGGCCTTTTCGTCGAGCGTTTCGGCGAGGCGGTCATGGGTGCCAGAGACGGCATTGATCAGCGCCTCCGAACGCGTCGACAGCGTATCCTCGATGCGCGACTGCGTTTCGTTCAGCGCAATGCCGAGCGCCATGGCCCGCTCGTCGAGGGTCTCGGCGAGGCGGTCATGCGTGCCGGAGACGGCATTGATCAGCGCTTCCGAACGCGTCGACAGCGTGTCTTCGATGCGCGACTGCGTTTCGTTCAACGCAATGCCGAGCGCCATGGCCCGCTCGTCGAGGGTCTCGGCGAGGCGGTCATGCGTGCCGGAGACGGCATTGATCAGCGCTTCCGAACGCGTCGACAGCGTATCCTCGATGCGCGACTGCGTTTCGTTCAGCGAGATGCCGAGCGCCATGGCCCGCTCGTCGAGGGTTTCGGCGAGGCGGTCATGCGTGCTGGAAACGGAGCTGAGCAATGCCTCCGAACGGGTCGCCAGCGTATCATCGATGCGGGCCTGACCTTCGTTCAGCGAGATGGCAAGCGCCATCGCCTTTTCGTCGAGCGTTTCGGAAAGGCGCTCATGGGTGCCGGAGACAGCCTCGATAATGGCTTCCGAGCGGGTCGCCAGCGTATCCTCGATACGGGCCTGGCCTTCGTTCAGCGAAATGGCAAGCGCCATCGCCTTTTCATCGAGCGTTTCGGCAAGGCGCTCATGGGTGCCGGAAACGGCGTTGATGAGCGATTCAGAATGGGTCGAGAGCGTGTCTTCGATGCGCGACTGCGTCTCGTTCAGCGAGATCGCCAGAGCCATCGCCTTCTCGTCGAGGGTTTCGGCAAGACGGTCATGGGTGCCCGAGACAGTATTTATAATGGCTTCGGAACGGCTCGAAAGCGCCTCGTCGAAGCGGCTGTGGTGGTCTGCAAGGGAGCTGATCAGCGCTCCGCCGCGTTCGGCCATCACGCTGTCGAGGTTGGTATGCGCGGTCTTCAGCGCACCGGTGATTTCGGCGGCGCGGGCGGCGAGAACGCCGCTCAGCTCTTCGGCGCGGCCGCTGAATGCGCCGGTCACCTTTTCGGTGCCGCTGTTGACGGCAGTCGTGATGTCTGTCGTGGTCGTCTGCAGCGTGTCGCGGAATTCGGCTGCCCGGGCGGCGAGATTGTTCTGCAAGTCGGACGTGCCGGCTGCCAGCGCCAGCGAAATCTCTGACGTGGCGTTGCTCAGCGCCGAGCCGAGTTCGCCGGTGCGGTTCGTCAGCGCCGAGGTGATTTCGTCTGCACGGCTGGAAAGGGTGCTGTCCAGCACTTCCTGACCGGTTGCCAAGGCCGTCGCCAGCGCCAGCGACTGTTCGGTCATGGACGTGCCAAGGCGCTCGATATTGCTATTGAGGATGCCTTCGATGGAATCCGCGTTGCCGGACAGCGTCTCGTTGATGCGGGTGAGGCTTTCGATGAGCTTGGTATCGAGCGAGCCGGAACGCTTGTCGAAGGCATCGGTGAATTCGGCGACGCGTTCGTCGAAGGCTGTCGAAAGCTGGGCGACGGTCGTCTGCAGGCGCTCTTCGAAGAAGCCGGAGCGCACGTCGAGATCCATGACCGCATCGTCGGCGCTCGATTGCAGGCTTTGGCGGAAGCTCGCACCCTTTTCATCGAGCGCGGTGTTCAACCTGGAGAGCACGTCGTCGAGCGTGCCGGTGATCGTGCGTTCACCCGATGTCAGGCTCTGATTGATCTCGCGGGTGCGGGACACCAGAATTTCGTTGAGCTGCTGGGTGCGCTCCTGCAGGGCGGCATTCAGGCGCTCGGTGCTTGCATCCATCGTCGAGGCGCGCGTCTCGAACTGGGTGAGCAAGCGCTCGCCATGTTCGTTGATCGTGCTCGTCAGCGCGTCCAGGCGATTGTCGAATTCATTGCCGATCGCAAGACCGGAGGCTGTCAATGTATGCAGCAGCGTGTCGGTCTTGGCGGCAAGCAGCGTGCCAAGCGACTGGATGGCGCTGTCCGACTTCTCCATGATCGCAGCAGCGCGCGTATCGATCAGCGAGGCGAAAGCTTCGCCCGAGGTGGCAAGACGGATGGCAATCTCTTCCGTCGCCAGCGACAGTTCTTCCTTCAGCTGGTCGTGGACGCCGGCGATGGAAGAGCGGATGCGGTCGGCGTGATTGACGATCGCCTCACGCTCGGAGCCAAGTTCGTGGACGAGGCCGCGCACGCGCAGTTCGTTATCCGCATAGGAGCGCTCCAGTGCATTCACTTCGGAATGCACGAGCGTTTCGAGTTCGGAGGCACGCGCGATGGTGCGCTCGATGCCTTCGTTCATGGCGGAGACTTCACGGCGCACGGCCTGGCCGACCGTCATGATGCGTTCGGAAGCAATGGTTTCCGGCTCGGAGAGGCGCAGCGCCACTTCCGCCATCGAGCGGGCGGCGTTACGCATGTCCTGGGCGCGCGATATCATGATGGCAAAGGCATAGAACATCATGACCGGCACGATGATGCCGACAAGGCCGGCAATCACGCCCGGCAGGGCGGCAAGATCGGTCAGCGAGCGGATCTGCGAGATCTGCGGCGCATAGAGCATGAACATCAGCCCGAGGCCGATGACGACCCACAGGATGGAGACGAGAGCGGCCGTGCGCAGGGCAGAGCGGCTGGAGCCGTTTTCCAGCGACTTCAGAAGCGAGGCGGGTGAATTGCGGCTGGCATCGTTGGCCGGAGAGAAGGCGGGTGCCCGCGGAGCCTGCTGGTCGCCGGTTCGGGCGGCGCGGCCGCGGCGGCGCTGTGCTTCTTCCTGGGCCTGATTGCGGGCATTGGATGGGTCAGTCACATTAGCCTCCGGGGCGTGGGGCGCGTTACCGCGGCGAGACGGCACGTTTTCCTGGCCGAAATCAATCTGAAGCGCCTCGTCCAATGCCTTGAACGCTTTGTCCTCGATCGATTCATTGTATTTGTTATTCGCCATTCCGATACGCCTCACAATTCCCGGCAAGTCCGGCAGCGCATCCGGGCCATCGCCTTCGCCCGGAAAGAACCTTCGCCGTTCCAGCCTTCCATCCCAAGACGGACGGATAAGCATGTCATTTCAGAGTAGATAGCCGATTTTGCAAACGAAAGGTATCAAAACACTACCATTATCCACTCTGACGGCAAAGGCGCGCGGCAGGAGCCCGCCTCAACAGTATCGTAGTGACACATCTGGGTGCCTTACACAATTAATGAACCCTTGCGTTTCCATCGCTCTTAACCTGTTGTTAACACCTTTAAAATTTCGAAGCGGGCCAAAAGCCGATATTTTAGCGATATTTAAGGGACGTTAACCATGTGGTTAGATTTCCACGCCGAATGTGCCGGAATTTAACGGGATCGCCATTCTCCGACCGCACAACAGTAGCAAGCGCGGGCAATACAAGACGGGAGAATTGGCAAATGGCAGCAGTGAGCATCGCTTTCGAAGCACCCGACAATTCCGCGGGGCCTTCGCCTTCCAAGATCCGGCCGATCGATCTTGTCCATCTCGCGCGCCAGACGATGGGCGACAAGACGGTGGAAATCGAAGTTCTCCAGATGTTTGCGCGCCAGGCGCGCGCCTGCCTGCAGGACATTGCCAGCGGCGAGTCCGCCAGGGTGGGTGCTGCAGCGCACCGCCTGAAGGGAGCGGCAAGTTCAGTCGGCGCCTTCCGGGTTTCGCAGTCAGCGGAAGCGGTGGAAGAGAACAATGGCGATGTCGCCGCGATGGCAGCACTCGGTGCGGCCGTTGTCGATGCCGAGAATTTCATTCTGAAACTCTGCCGCGGATAAGGCAGGACAGGTCAGCAAGAAGCTAGGCCCGCTGTTCCATTTGGGAACGGCGGGTCTTTTTGCGACTTCCTCGATGACGCATTGAGAATGGCGGAGCCTTGCCTGATCTGCGAGGTTTGCAGGCGAAACCGGCATGTTGACTGACGCGCCGAATTATCGGAAGAAAATCCGCCCATCTCCTATGAAAGACCGGAAATCATCCTGATGCCTAAACTTACCATCGTCGCCTTTGACGGAACGCGCTTCGACCTCGATGTCGATCAAGGCTCCACCGTGATGGAGAATGCGGTCCGCAATTCCGTGCCCGGCATCGAAGCCGAATGCGGCGGCGCCTGCGCCTGTGCGACCTGCCACGTCTATGTCGACGAGCAGTGGACCGAGGTCGTCGGCCCGCCGGAAGCGATGGAAGAGGATATGCTGGACTTCGCCTTTGACGTGCGTCCGACCTCGCGCCTTTCCTGTCAGATCAGGATGAAGGCTGCCTATGACGGGCTCACCGTGCACGTGCCGGAACGGCAGGCATAATTCCCCAAAATAGCGGCTTTTTCCAAAAAGAGAGCCTCGCACGCCGGAGGCGAGCGAGGCGAGGCGGGCGCATTACCTACGGATGAGGGAGGAACACCCGCGGCTTCGGAACGCGCCAGGAGAACACCGTCACGAAAGCCAGCTGCCTTACTGCACTTTCGAATATAGTCATATTACCGCGTTCCGGTTGAGTCCACCAGAATGAAAAATGATTGGTAAAAGCCTGGGAGTTCCACAAGCTTCGCACAAGTTTCATTGCGCAGCTAATGATCTGTGCTCGCCTTGAAGGCAAAAAGGGCTTATCTTTCGCCGCCCTTACCCTTGAGTCGGTTGTTAAGCAGTCTCAGCATCCGATTCTGAAAATTGACCGCCTCGACGCGATCGAATCGGGCTTGCAACTTATCGTGCTCCTCTATCCCGCGAGCCGAAGCATCCGAGACGAGTTCCTGCATGGCTTCGCAGCTGCGCTGCGAAGGAAGCGCCTTGAGTTCGCGTTCCATGACGCGCGCCTGGGTGCGGGCTATCTCGGCATGGCGCTCCTCGTGGCGCCGGATATCGCTCGACAGCGCATCCCAGATCATCGACAGCTCGCGGCTGGCACCCTTGCGGTTGTTCCAGCGCGGCATGATGATCTGTGTGTGGACGGTGACCTTGACGTTGCCGACGCGGCAACGGCCACTTTCCTGGATATAGGTCGCCTCGCCACCGAAACGGATCTTGGTGGCGCCGGGGTGGCGGGCGGAGGAGCCGTTCGCCGTCGGGCCTCGACGACTCAGCTCATCGTCCAGCTGATCTGCCGTCTTCCCCTTGATATTGAAATAGGAATAGCTTTTCGTCGCAACGACTTCGGCTGCCGCCGGGCCGCAGAGAAAAATGGCAATCACTGCAAAGGCGATGGGAAGGCGTATATAACGCAACGCAAGCGGCATTCTGAACTGAACCTGTGTTGAAGTTTGGCGGAGCTTGGGGCATAGCCACCACAAGCGCAATATCGGATAGCGGCCTTTTTTCGATAAAGCATGTCGCGCAAAACTGCGCGGCGGTCTTGCGATAACGACATACGTAAAACAAAGGCTTAAAGTGTGGCAAGCGGATCTGGATGATCGCAGACACGCTTTAGCGACGGGATTAGGCTGGTGAAGCAGCTCGACAGCAGTTTCTGGCGTGTGGCCCATGGCCGCGAGATCGAGCTCGGCAAGCGCTCGGTGATCATGGCTATCATCAACGTGACTCCGGATTCCTTCTCCGACGGCGGGCGCTACGACACGGTCGACAGGGCTGTCGCATATGCGCTTCAGGCAGTTGCAGACGGCGCTGACATTCTCGATATCGGTGGTGAGTCGACGCGGCCGGACGCGGCCTCCGTCAGCCCGGCGGAGGAACAGGCGCGGGTACTGCCCGTTATCGAAGCGCTCAGCGGGCGCACGCAAGCCCTGACTTCCATCGATACCTATCGCGCGGAGACGGCGCGGCGAGCCATCAGTGCAGGCGCCCATATCGTCAACGATGTCTTCGGCCTGCAGAGGGAGCCCGAAATCGCCACCCTGTCGGCTGAAACCGGGGCAGGGCTCTGCATCATGCATACCGGTCGCGACCGGCAGAAACTTGCCGATATCATCGAAGACCAGGTTTTCTTTCTCGAGCGCTCGCTCGAGATTGCTTCTGCGGCCGGCGTGCTGCGCGACCGGATCGTGCTCGATCCAGGCTTTGGGTTTGCCAAGGAGACGCCGGGCGAAAACCTGGAGCTGATGGCGCGTTTCGAAGAGCTGCACCGCTTCGGCCTGCCGCTTCTCGCCGGCACGTCGCGCAAACGGTTCCTCGGCGCCGTCACCGGCCGGGAGCCAGCGGAGCGCGATGCGGCAACGGCAGCGACGAGCGCGCTGTTGCGCATTCAAGGCGCGGCTGTTTTCCGCGTACACAATGTCGCAATCAACAGGGATGCGCTTGCGGTAGCCGATGCTATGCTGGCTGCCCGGAACGATATTTCCAAAGCGTGTCACGATCCATCAGATCCGCATGCCGCACTTTGAATCTCTGTTTTTTCACATGTCGTTACCGCAAAATCGATAGAGAATTTTGCGCGACATGTCTTAGGGGGAGGCCGTCATGAGTACCTATACGATCCTGATGCAGAATTGCGCCTTCTTCGCCCGGCATGGCGTCCATGCCGAAGAGGAATTCCTCGGCCAGCGTTTCTTCGTGGATGCAGAACTGGAAGTGGAAGCTGGCAGCGCGCTGGAAAACGATTCCATCGACGAGACGGTGCATTACGGAACCGCCTTCACCATCATCGAGGAGATCGTCGTCGGCCAGCGGCGCTACCTGATCGAAGCGCTGGCGTTCGATATCGCCAAGGGCCTCTGCAAGAAATTCCCGCAGATCATCAGGGCCAAGATCACGGTGCGCAAGCCGAATGCGCCGATCCCCGGCGTGCTCGATTTCGTGCAGGTGACTGTTGAGCACCGTGCCCGATAATCCATTCCGCCTCGCAACGCTCGGTCTCGGCGGCAATATCGGCGACCCGGTCAAGTCGATGGCGTCGGCGCTTGCGGTACTGGACGCCCATCCGGACTGCCGCGTGGCCGCCGTCTCGCGGCTTTATCGCACGCCGCCCTGGGGCAAGACCGATCAATCCTATTTCTTCAATTCCTGCGCGGCGGTGGAAACGCGGCTTGCACCGGAAGCGCTGCTCGATCTCTGCCTGTCGATCGAACGGGAGATGAAGCGCGAGCGCATCGAGCGCTGGGGGCCGCGCACGCTCGATATCGACGTGTTGACTTATGAAGGTATCGAGCAGGATGCGCCGCGGCTGGAACTGCCGCACCCGCGCATGACGGAGCGAGGCTTCGTGCTGATGCCGCTTGCGGATATCGCGCCCGAACTCGTGGTCAGGGGCAGGGCGGTTTCCGACTGGCTGGCCGGCGCCGACATTGCGGGTATCGAGATCGCAGACGAGAGCCGCGAGTGGTGGCACAAGACTTAAGGGGTCATCAAGTGCAGGCTGCGAAACTTGAACGGGCTCGTAAGCCTCGCCCATGCGTCAGAGACTGGTGAGGAATGCGTCCGTTTCAGTGATCTCCACCTGCACCGAAAAGCGGCCGCCCAGCAATTCCAGCGTAGCGTCATGCGTTTCGTCCGCGCTGCTGCAGACGGCATCCTTCAACAGGACGACGCGGTACCCGAGATCGATTGCGCCAAGTGCTGCAGCAAGCACGCAGATATCGGTTTCGCCGCCGGTGATGACGATGGCTCCGACCTTTTCCTGCGCAAGCGTTTCGTGGAGCCGGCCGTCGACCCAGGGAGAGTAGGTTCGCTTGTTGAAGAAGCGGGCAGGCGGCGAGAAAAACTTCAGTTCGGCAACGATGTCCACGAGCGCCGGCAGCAGGTGCTCGCCCGTCATCATTGGCCATTTTTCGTAGTAAGTCCTCCACATGCCGGGCATGGCATCGGCACTCGGCGGAGGAACGAAGCGCGTGAAAATCGTTCGCTCCGCATACCGTGCGGAGAGTTCAACAATCTGCGGCGACACCGTCGCCATCCATGGCACATGCCAAGCTGTCTGTTCCGCGAACATCCTCTGCATATCGATGCAGAGATGGATCCAGTTTTCGCGCATCGAACCTGCAGCTTCGAGCATTCAAGGCGAATTGATGCTGGGCAGGAAATCCTCGACCTGCTTGCGGTCGGCTGCTGAAAGCGGCTGCACCTGCTCCTGCCAGAAGCGTTCAGCCTCCGGGGGATCCTTCTCCCACTGGCGCACAGTGGTGATGTTGTCGTCGATCTTGGAGCGGCGGTGTCCGCCAAGGCGCAGATATTCCCTGGCGAGCTTCAGGCTCCTTGTTTCCGTATCCGTGTGGGTTGCGTTCATGGCCTTCGTCTCCATAGCTGGGCAGGAGCAAGCCTGCCGTTTACGAAGAACGGCGCGTGGCGGGAAATGATCCGATACCATCACGAAATATTAAAATGGGGAACGTGGCGGCGCCCGAGCGGTTGACCTAACGAGACGGCAGTCAAGCCGCTCTCGCAGACAATTACCGAAAGGAGAATTGATCATGGCAAACCAAGGCGGTTCACACGAACAGCACGTCAAGGCAGGTCAGCAGAGCCACAAGAATACCGGCTCGCAGCAGCAAGCTTCGTCGCGCGACAATCAATCCAGTTCGGGTACCCGCGGCGGCACGCATGAACAGCATGTGAAGGCAGGTCAGCAGAGCCACAAAAACACAAACTGAAACCTGACCGATACAGAAAGGAGCCCGCAGAAGCGGGCTTTTTTCGTGTCTGCTTTTGAGCGGAGCTCAGTGTCCGCCCACTGGAGTATCACTCATTCGGCTTTGCCCGGATAGTGGTTCTGCTTGAGCAGTTTCGCCAGATGAACCGTATTGCGCGCCAGCATGTCGACTGCCGTCGTGACCGTTTCAGGTACCTGCTTGAGATCGACGAAATTGGTGCTGCCCATGGCTTCGCCCACCCAGTAGGCCACAGCATTGGCCGGTATGGTGAAGCCGACATCGTTCAACGCCTGATAGAGTTCGGCCGAGACGTGATGGGCGCCATCCTCATTGCCGACAACGGCCACCGCCGCCACGCGGCCATAGGAGACCATACGGCCCTGATCGTCCGTTTCTTCAAGGAAGGCATCCATACGCTCCAAAGCGCGCTTGGCAACGCTGGAGGGTTGTCCCAACCAGATCGGCGTGCCGAAAACGAGGATGTCGGCATCGAGAATCATCTTTCGGATATCGGGCCAGGCATCGCCAGGTCCCTCGTCGGACGTCACACCTGGAAGGATATTATGGTCAGCAAGGCGGATCGTTTCCGTCTCCACGTCCTGTTTGCGCATTGCTTCGCCGATGAGGGCGAGCATGCGGTCGGTGGAGGAGGGCTCACCGCTGCTGGATTTCAGCGTGGCATTCAGGGCGAGAGCTTTCAGGGGCACGATCGATCTCCGGATTGTTCGTCCGCACACAACCCGACCAAATGCTCATGGTTCCCCACGCCCAAAAAGCAAAAGCGGCGGAAACCCGCCGCTTCAGGAAAATCCGATCCGAATGAATTGCTTACTGGATCGAGCCGACAGCCATTTCATCCACCTGGCGGGTCAGTGTCAGGCCGATGACCGGGATCATCTGGCTTTCGACCTTGACCGAAACGGTGACATTCATGGTCTTGTCGTCCCGCACACGGGCAATCATCGCGCCGTTCAGCTTGGAACGATTGATGCCGACGACGACGGTATCTGCGGTAACGGCGCCGGAAACAACGTCGAGGCCCTTGCCCTCGGCGCCATCCAGGAACTTGCCCTTGTACGTGGAACCGGACTGGGAAATGACGGCCGTCATCGGCTGCTTGAAGACACCGACGCGGCAGGTGCCGTCGAGCTTGATGCCGGCCGCGGAATCATCAGCCGGCGAGCCGACGAGATTGCAGGTGAATTTCGTGCCCTTGTACTTGCCGGCAACGATTTCGCCCGGTCCCTTCCAGGTGCCGGCGATAGATTCGAAGAAGGCTTTGTCGCGGGTTGCGGCAGTGGCGTTGGAAGCGACGTCTGCCACCGGAGACAATGCCGCGGCGGCCAGGCCGCATACAAAAAGAAACTTGCGCGAGTACATGGATTTTCCTTGGCAAACACCACTCGGGAACTGGTCCGAAGTTTTGCCGAAAAATGGTTAATCCTTTCTTTCCGAGGCGCCAAAATGCGTGGAAATACAGGGCTTTCGCTAGGCAATGTTTCTGAGGCGGCGCGTGTAGCGCATTGAATCCGCTGGAATTTTCTGCAGGGTTGATAAGAAGGCCGGAATGTGTCGCAATCCAGCTTTTTCTTAAGGATTGCCGTTTCGCGTCGTCATCGACGGTGTCAAATCACCGATAAAGTCACCGATTCCCGGCCGCTTCAGCGCCCTGAAAGTCAGCGGGCGGCAGAGATCCATGGCGGCAATGCCGATGCGCGCCGTCATCAACCCGTTGATCACGCCTTCGCCGAGTCGCGCCGAGAGCTTCGAGGCAAGCCCATGGCCCAGCACTTGCTGCACGAGGCTGTCGCCGACGGCAATCGAACCGGTTACGGCAAGATGGGCAAGCACGTCGCGCATCAATCTCAGCATGCCGAGCGTGCCGGGGCGACCACCGTACAGTTCGGCCATGGCGCGGATCAGGCGGGCGGCCTCATAGAGCACGTAGAGCAGATCGACGATGGCGCGCGGGCTGACGGCCGTGACGACAGAGACACGCTTGGAGGAATTGACGATCAGCGCGCGCGCCCGGCGGTCAAGGGGGCCAAGGAGTTCGCGCTCGGCAAGCGCAATCAGATGCGGAGCATCGATGACGTCGCCTTCGGTTTCCTTCAGCGTGGCGCGGCCCTTGGCAGTTTCCGGCTTGTTATCGAGCAGGCTCGTCAGGCGGGCAACGACGGCACGGGCCTTGGCAGGACGGGTTTCGAGGATCGCGGCGTCTGCCTCGGCCTTGATGGTCTGCACCGCGGCAAGCCGCATCATGCCCGCCGTCTCCCTGACGACGACGGCGATAACGGCGAGGATGCCGATCGCGAGGACGGCAAGCGCCGTGTATCCCAGCCAGTCGGCACGGCTGAACAGGTCGCGGATCAGCTGGTCGGTCCAGAGGCCGAAGGCAAGCGACAGGAGGATGCCGAAGGCGCCTGCGGCGATGCCGGCAAACGAGGTGCGGCGCTTGCGCGGGGTCGCGACCGGCAGCGGGCTCAGATCCTGTTCCGGATTGAGGAAGGGATCCTCCTCATCCGGCGTCAGCACCACCTCGCCGGAAAAGCTTGCCGGCTTGCGGCGTTCCGCGCGGGGGGATTCGGGTGCTGCGTTTTCCTCCTCATAGGTGAAGGCGGCAGGGGCGCGACGCGGCGGATTGGGCTGGTCGATCGGCGGCTTGCTCATGCGAGGCGGTCTCCGAACAGGAACTGCATGGCGCGGTCAAGACGGATATGCGGCACGGAAAGCTTGATGCCGCCGCCGGTTTCCTCAAGCTGCGGGGGACGGAAGCGCACCACGTTGACATCGGGCAGCTCGACCGTGCTGTCGCCGGCTTCGATGCGTTCGAACAGCGATTGCGGATCTTCCGGCAAGTCGCCTGGGAAGATCGCCGTCTTGCGCTCACCGTCGAAGATCTCACCGGCGATCTTTTCACCAGCCATAGGCGTGCCGACGATGACGGGCAGGTCGTGGCCGTCGCGCCGCACCGTGGCTTCGCGCGTGGCGCGCACGGAGGCGAGTGCCATGACATCGATGCCGGCGCCGGCCATGCCGATGCGGTCGATGGCGCGATCGACGAGACGGCGCGTGAGTCGATCCAGCCGGTCGTGGCTTTCATGATGCAGATGGTCGGCCTTGGTGGCGGCCACCAGAACGCGGTCGATGCGGCGGCCGAGAAGCGATGACAGGATGGAATTGGTGCCGGGGCGGAAACAGGCCAGCACATCGGTCAGGGCGCGTTCCAGATCCTGCACGGCTTCCGGACCGCGGTTCATCGCCTGGAGAGCGTCGACCAAAACGATCTGCCGGTCGAGCCTGGCGAAATGCTCACGGAAGAAGGGTTTGACGACCACGGACTTGTAGGCCTCGTATCGGCGCTCCATCATCGCCCAGAGCGAGCCGTGCTTCGGCCGGCCTTCAGGCGGCAGGGCAAGCGGGGCGAAGGTCAGGGCAGGCGAGCCGTCGAGATCGCCGGGCAGCAGGAAGCGGCCGGGAGGAAGGGTGGAGAGAGAACGCTCGTCCGCCTTGCAGGCCTTCAGATAGTCGGCAAAGCTCACTGCGAGGTCGCGGGCGACCATTTCGTCAGCGGGAGCATTGATGTCCGTCGCTCCCGTCAGACCCAGCCAGGCGCTCGACAGCTCGGCGCGGATGCCGGTTGCGGCAAGGGCGATGGTTTCCTCGCTGAACGTTCGGAAATCCTTGCCGAGCAGGGGCAGGTCGAGCAGCCATTCGCCGGGATAGTCGACGATATCGATGGAAAGCCGGCCGGGGGAAAACATGCGCGTCCAGGAACTGGCGCTCTGATAATCGAGCGTGATGCGCAGCTCCGAGATCGCGCGGGTGGAATCCGGCCAGATGCGCTCCTTTACCAGCGCGCGGATATGATCCTCATACTGGAAACGCGGCACGGCATCATCCGGCTGAGGCTCCAGGCGCACCGCCGAAACGCGGCCGGACTGCACCGCTTCGAAGAGCGGCAGGCGGCCGCCATGCAGGAGATTATGGACCAGCGAGGAAATGAAGACGGTCTTGCCGGAGCGGGAAAGGCCGGTGACACCGAGCCGGATGGTCGGATTGACGAGACCGCTGGCGCGGTCCGCAAGATTATCCAACGCGATCAGCGCGTCGTCGGCAAAGGATGTCAGGCGTGGCGGCAAATCGGAATCCCTGGTGGCACTGCCTGCAATATAGGGAGGGGCCGCGGCCCGAAAAAGAAGCGGCGCGAAAGCTCAGTCGACGACGAAATCGACGAGACGCCATGCCGAAGTCGTAGCGACATAGTCGATGACAGCGAGACCGGCTGTCGGGAAACCTTTCGGCACCGAGGCTGCCATAGCCTTTTGGCCGATCAGCGCCGATAAGGCTTGCTCCATGGTCGGGTTGTGACCGACGAGCATGACGCTTCCCACATCCTGCGCGTCGATAATTTCGAGATAGGTATCGACGGAGGCGTTATAGAGCGTGTCGACAAAGAGCATGTCGAGCGTTTCGCCCATGGCCCGATGCACGGCCTCGGCGGTGTCGCGGCAACGAAGCGCGGTCGAGCTGATCAGGACATCAGGACGGTAGCCCTTGTCGGCTGCGCGGTCGGCAACAATCTCGGCATCGCCAAAACCCTTCTCGTTCAGCGGGCGGTCGAAATCGCGCTGTCCGGGCTCGGCCCAGGCGGCTTCGGCGTGACGCAGGAGGTAGATCCGGTGCGGTGGAGGCAGGAGGGCGGCCATGGGCAAATCCAGCTTCGAACGGAGCCTTTTCAGTAGCGGTTGCACTCCCGCAACGTCAACTGCCAGCCGGCCTTCAATAGCGCGAAACGCCATGCTCTACACGGCATGTTGAAGGCGAAGCAAAAATCGCGGTTCGGAATAATGGTGAGAAAATAGACTGTTAGCTCAAATTTATGACAGATTTAAAAATCTGTTTACGTGTCTTATTTGGCTTGAATCGCGGATAGCCCTTGGGATATACACCCGGCCAGATGAGATGTTCTTCAGGAGAATCGCGTTGAGTGAGAAGATCGATCTTAGCAATTATGTTCCCTCGGAAGACGAGGAGTTCATGAATACGAACCAGCGAGCTTATTTCAGAGCCAAGCTGGTTGCCTGGAAAAACGATATCCTTAGAGAAGCGCGTGAAACGCTCGACCATCTGGCCGAGGAGAGCGCAAACCACCCCGATCTTGCAGACCGTGCATCCTCAGAAACCGACCGGGCGATCGAACTTCGCGCCCGCGACCGTCAGAGAAAGCTGATCTCCAAGATCGACGCAGCCCTGCAGCGCATCGAAGACGGTACCTACGGTTACTGCGAGGAAACCGGCGAGCCGATCGGTCTCAAGCGTCTCGACGCCCGCCCGATCGCCACGTTGTCGATCGAAGCCCAGGAACGCCACGAGCGTCGCGAAAAGGTTTACCGGGACGAATAATCGCTCCCGACCGGAATTGAAAAAGGCACCGCGGGACGATCGCGGTGCCTTTTTGTTTTACCGGTTTGCTCCAGGCGATCCGACCCCGGACTACTTGTCGCGATTGACGCTCATTTCGCCGAAGATGCGGGCAACTTCCTTCTGAAGGGCGGCATCCGCACCTGTCATTGGCGCCATTTCAGGATCACGGCGCGGCATCGAGCCGGGCTGTGGGGATGGCTGTGGGGCAGGGCGCGTCTGCTGTGCATTGGGTACGGGAACCACGCGCTCGGCGGCCGGATTGGCCGAGATTTCCTCATCAAGGATGCGCTGGAAATCCCGGCGGATGGCGGCCGATTGCAGACCGCCATCTTCCGTGGCGACCGGGGCACCGCGCGAGACGGCGGGAATGCTCTGGGCCGGCGGGGTGGATACTTCCGGTTCGATACGCTGCTGTGGCAGTACGCGCTGACGGGCCGCATCGAGGATATCGGCAGCGTTGGCGGTATCGGGCACCGGTTGCGGAGCTGGGCGTTCGGGCTGCCGTGGCTGAGGCTGCGACATGCGCTGCGGGCTATCGCGCTCGGCACTCAGCGGCGGAGCAGAAACCTGTGGCGCGGAAGCCTGCTGCCCAGACATCGGCGGAGCCACGGCTGGAGCAACCGGGGGCTCGGAGCGCTGACGGATAGGCTCGGCCGGCGGTGCGATGACCGGGACGATGACCGCAGCCGGTGCCGGGCTATAGGGTTCGAGATCGGGTTCGGCGCTTGCAGCCACAGGCGGTGCGACGGGAGCGGCGACCGGCCTCGGCTGCGGCGCTGGTTGCGGCTCGCGGCGCGGCTGGACGACTTCACGCTCCGGAGCGGGTGAACGCTCCTCGACCGGCTGCGGGCGGAAATCACTTCCGGTTTCGGCTTCGGTTTCCGGCAGGATGCGGCTTTCGATGACGATATCGGTCGGACCGCCGATCATGACGAGATGTTCGACATTGTCGCGACGCACGAGCACCAGGCGACGGCGGGCATCGACGGCGGCGGCATCGAGCACCTGCAAACGCGGCTGGCGGTTGCGCCCGCCACGAACGAAGGGCGAGGGCGCGCGGTTGCGCAGGAACCACAGAACCAGGATGAGCAGGATGAGGGCAATACCGACGCCGCCAGCGGCAAGCAGGAAGCGGCTACCGTAAGCTCCTACAACATCATCGAACATAGGCACTCACTCCATTTCGCATTATGGCACAACAGACGACTTTTCCGCTCCTTAGGCAAGAGCCGCCGGGTCTGTCCAGTCACCGGCGAAGGCGATTTCGTGTTGTGCAGTTATTTGGCCGGCAAGCTCTCGAGGTTACACCAGCTGGCTTGCAAGAAAACTGGCGCGTTTGCCTGTGAATTCAAGCAGTCTGACGAAACCTGCTGTTTTTGCGGGCGCAGCAAGTTGATAAGAAGGAAAGAGTGCCTGATTCCTGTTTCGCAGCGATGTTAGCGAGCGCGGCAGGAGGGGCTTATGCGAGGAATAGATGACGAAATCGCGTCAGGTCGACGACTATAACGCGCCGCTTGTGGATCGTGGGGGGCGTTCGGGCACGGCGATACGCATCATTCTGCTGGCGATCGTGCTGATTGCGGCGGCGGCAGCCTTCGTCTTCTTCAAAGATTCGCTCGGCAACGAGCTGGTACTCGGCTGTCTCGGCGTTCTCGCCATGGTCGGCATCTTCTTCCTCGTTTCCTCCGTTATCGGCTTCATCGAGGTCATGCCGCAGCGCCAGTCCGACAGCCTGGCGCGCGCTTTCCTGAACAGCCATCCGGACGGTTCGTTGATCACAGACGAGAAGGGCCGCATCGTCTATGCCAACGCCGCCTACGGGGCGCTGACGGGCGCACGCAAGGCAACAGAGGTGCAGACGCTGGAAACGCTGCTGTCGCGCCATCGCGAATCGAATGAGGCGCTCTACCGCCTGGTGAACGGCTTGCGTGAAGGCCGGGAGGGGCGCGAGGAATTCCGCCTGCTGCGCGCAGTCGGACCGGGAAGCAGCGCCGGCGCACATTGGTATCGTCTCAAGGCCCGGCTGCTGCAGCCTGACGATGGCGACGGCAAGCCGCTGCAGATCTGGCAGATCACCGATATCACCGCTGAGCGCGAGGACCAGGAGCGCTTCTTCAAGGAGCTGCAGAACGCGATAGACTATCTCGACCACGCTCCGTCAGGCTTCTTTTCCGCCGGGCGCAAGGGCGAAATCTTCTATCTCAATGCGACGCTTGCCGAATGGCTGGGGCTCGACCTCACCAAGTTCATGCCGGGCTCAATGACTATCGGCGATCTCGTCGCCGGCGAGGGGCTAGCGCTGATCCAGTCCGTGCAAGCCGAACCGGGTCTGAAGAAGACTGTCACGCTCGATCTCGACCTGCGCAAATCGAACGGCCAGAGCCTGCCGGTGCAGATCATCCACCGCGTCACTTCCATGCGCGACGGGGCGCCGGGCGAAAGCCGCACCATCGTGCTCACGCGCGACAAGGATGGCGAGAACGGGCAATCGGCCTCGGCAGCCGCCATGCGCTTCACCCGCTTCTTCAACAATACGCCGATGGCGATTGCCTCCGTCGACGGCAAGGGCAAGATCCTGCGCACCAATGCGCCTTTCCTGAAGCTGTTCTCCAATATCGTCTCGCGTGACGATCTGGAGCGCGGCGCGCTGATGGAAACGATCGTGCAGGAGAGCGACCGGCCGCAGCTTGCTGCAGCGCTTGCCGCCGCCAAGGACCGGCAGGGCGATATCGCCCCGATCGATTCCCGCACGCCGACCGACGATGCACGCTTCTTCCGCTTCTACGTGAATGCCGTGATCGACCAGAGCGACGAGGCGCCCGAGGAGGCGGCCATCGTCTATGCGGTGGAAGTGACCGAGCAGAAGGCGCTCGAAGCGCAGATGGCGCAGACGCAGAAGATGAATGCGGTCGGCACGCTCGCCGGCGGTATCGCGCATGACTTCAACAATGTGCTGACGGCGATCCTGCTTTCCTCCGACCATTTGCTGTTGCAGGCACGGCCGGCCGATGCAAGCTTTGCCGATCTCATGGAGATCAAACGCAACGCCAACCGTGCGGCCGTTCTCGTGCGCCAGCTGCTCGCCTTCTCGCGCAAGCAGACGATGCGGCCGACGGTGCTCAACCTCACCGATGTCGTCGGCGATCTGCGCATGCTGGTCGACCGGCTGATTTCTGGCACGAACGTCAAGCTCGACGTCGAATATGGCCGCGATCTCTGGCCGGTCAAAACCGATCTTTCGCAGTTCGAGCAGGTGTTGATCAATCTCAGTGTCAATGCGCGCGATGCGATGCCGAAGGGCGGCACGCTGACGCTGCGCACGCGCAACCTGCCGGCCGCCGAAGTCGCCGCCTTCAACTACTCCTACATGCCGCATGAGGACATGGTGCTGGTGGAAGTGACCGATACCGGCACCGGTATTGCGCCCGAGATCATGGACAAGATCTTCGAGCCTTTCTTCACGACGAAAGAAGTGGGCAAGGGTACCGGTCTCGGCCTCGCCATGGTCTACGGTATCGTCAAGCAGTCCGGCGGCTATATCCAGCCGGAATCGGAAGTCGGCAAGGGCACCACCTTCCGTATCTTCCTGCCGCGCCATATCGTCGAGCCGGCTGTTGCCGCCGAGGCGGAGGCAGCCGATCAGGCAGTTGCGGCTGGTGGCGCGAACGTCGTGGAACTGGTGCAGCCGAAGCAGCCCGAAGACCTGACGGGCTCCGCCGTCATCCTGCTCGTCGAGGACGAGGAAGCGGTGCGGCGCGGCGGCAAGCGCATGCTGGAGACGCGTGGCTACACGGTCCACGAGGCCGGCTCTGGCGTCGAGGCCCTCGAGATCATGGAGGAGCTCGAAGGCAAGGTGGATATCGTCGTCTCCGACGTGGTGATGCCCGAGATGGACGGACCGTCGCTGCTGCGCGAGCTGCGCAAGAACTATCCGGATCTGAAGTTCATCTTCGTGTCTGGTTACGCCGAGGATGCGTTCGCCCGCAACCTGCCGCCGGAAGCCAAGTTCGGCTTCCTGCCGAAGCCATTCTCGCTGAAGCAACTGGCTGTGGCGGTGAAAGAGACGCTGGACAGCTGATACGAAAAAAGGGGCGCTGGAGCGCCCCTTAAATTTCTGAGTGATATTGGCGGGGCGAACCCCGCGGGACGATCGGTTATTCGCCGAGTGCGACGGCAATCTCTGCCGCCAGCCGCGCATTGTTCTCCACGAGCGCGATATTCGTCTTCAGGCTCTGCCCATCCGTCAGGTCGAAGATCGTGCTCAGCAGGTAAGGCGTTACCGCCTTGCCGGTGATTTCGTCACGCTCGGCACTGTCGAGGGCGCGCTCGATATAGATTTCCATTTCCTCGCGGGCGATTTCGTCTGCTTCCGGCACCGGGTTGGCAATCAGCATGCCGCCGTCGATACCAAGCTGTTCGCGCGTCGTCTGGAAATTGGCGATCGCTGCCGGGCTGTTCAGGGTCAGCGGGCTGCGGATGCCTGAGGCCCGCGACCAGAAGGCCGGGAATTCATCGCTTTCATAGGTGACGACGGGCACACCGCGGGTCTCCAGCACTTCCAGCGTCTTCGGAATATCGAGGATCGCCTTGGCGCCGGCACAGACGACGATGACGCCGGTGCGGGCCAGTTCTTCGAGGTCGGCGGAGATGTCAAAGGTTTCTTCGGCACCGCGATGCACGCCGCCGATGCCGCCGGTCGCGAAGACCTTGATGCCGGCGCGTGCCGCGGCAATCATCGTGGCAGCGACAGTCGTTGCACCCGTGCGGCGCTCGGCGATCGCGAAGGCGATATCGGCGCGCGATACTTTCATCACGTCCTTAGCCTTGGCGAGCTGTTCCAGTTCGGCGGCCTCCAGGCCGATATGCAGCGTGCCGTGGATCACGGCGATGGTGGCGGGAACGGCACCCTGGTCGCGGATGATCGCTTCGACGCTGCGCGCCATTTCGATATTGCCGGGGTAGGGCATGCCGTGGGTGATGATAGTCGATTCGAGCGCCACGATCGGTGCGCCGCGCTGCTTGGCGGCCGCGACTTCCTTGGAATAGGAGATCGGCAGGAGGGGCGAGATAGGTTTGGTCATGATCCGTATCCGTTTATCGATGTTGCCGCTTCATTGCAGAATTCTGGCGGCAGGGACAAGCGAAAGCATGTCGCGAAGGAGATCCGGCGCGAGATTTTCGTTCACCGCATGCAGCGACTGGACGGTGAGGGCGGCTGCCGCCGCACCATGGCGGACCGCTTCTTCGAGCGGATGGCCACACATCAAGGCAGACAGTGTGCCTGCTGCGAGCGAATCTCCCGCACCGGTGACATCGGCCACATTGTCAGAAATCGGCGGCTGCAGGAGAAGTGCGCGACCGTTCTTGAAGGCGACAAGCTCGCGCTGGCCGCGGGTGACGACCGCGCCGCCGATGCCGATGTCACCGAGCAGCGACGGCCAGCCGGCAGCGTCGTCCGGCCGCTTGCCGGTGAGGGCCGCAGCCTCGGCCTCATTCATGAAGAGATAGTCGATGCCTCCGAGGCAGGGCAGGAGACGCACCACCTTGGCCGGTGAAATGGCAATTGCCGCGACCGGCTTGCCGAGCGCCTTGGCCCTTGCAACGATCGCGGCTGCCGTTTCCTCCGGCAGATTGGCATCGAAGAGAATGAAATCGGTGGCGGCGAAGGCATCGCGCACCCAGCGGATCGACAGGCGGCGCGGCACGAAGAAGCGGTAGAGTTCCATGTCGGCGAGCGCGATGACGAGATTGCCGTCCTTCTCAATGATCGCCGTATAGCTCGGCGTCTTGCGGTCGAGGAAGACGAAAGGACGGTCGTTGATGCCGGCAAAGTCGGCCGCCTCGCTCACCATCTCGCCGATCGGATCGCCGCCGCGCGGGGAGATCATCGTCACGTCGAAGCCGAGACGGGCAAGATTGCGGGCCGCGTTGAAGCCGCCGCCGCCCGGCTCCTCGAACCATGAGCCGGGGTTGCTGGCCCCCGGTGCCGTCTCACCGGCGATACGGCCGCGACGATCGATATGGGCGCCGCCGAGGACAAGAATCTTGCCGCTCATTTCTGCACCTCGAAAGCGAATCGAATGCGGCGCAAAGCGGCAGGATTCAGGGCCTGCGGGACATTAAGCCGTTGCTTTGCATCGATAAAACAAAAATAGAACACAGGCCGTTTTACCTTTTTCTTTCAATTATTTGCAACCCCATTGCGAAATAAGAACAAATCGGGTACAAACTTCGCATCAGCGGCGACATTGCTAGAGCAGCGTCAATAACCTAAAGGTGGATCGAATGTCTCAGAATTCATTGCGGCTCGTAGAGGACAAATCGGTGGACAAAAGCAAGGCGCTCGAAGCGGCACTCTCACAGATCGAGCGGTCGTTCGGCAAGGGCTCGATCATGAAACTCGGCTCGAACGAGAACATCGTCGAGATCGAAACGGTTTCCACAGGTTCGCTCAGCCTCGATATCGCCCTCGGCATCGGCGGTCTGCCGAAGGGTCGCATCATCGAGATCTACGGTCCGGAAAGCTCTGGTAAGACGACGCTCGCCCTGCAGACGATTGCCGAAGCGCAGAAGAAGGGCGGCATCTGCGCCTTCGTCGATGCCGAACATGCACTCGATCCGGTCTATGCCCGCAAGCTCGGCGTCGACCTGCAGAACCTGCTGATCTCGCAGCCCGACACCGGCGAACAGGCGCTCGAAATCACCGATACGCTGGTGCGCTCCGGCGCGATCGACGTTCTCGTCGTCGACTCCGTGGCAGCGCTGACGCCGCGCGCCGAAATCGAAGGCGAAATGGGCGACAACCTGCCAGGCATGCAGGCCCGCCTGATGAGCCAGGCGCTGCGCAAGCTGACAGCTTCGATCTCCAAGTCGAATACGATGGTGATCTTCATCAACCAGATCCGCATGAAGATCGGCGTCATGTTCGGTTCGCCGGAAACGACGACAGGCGGCAACGCGCTGAAGTTCTATGCCTCCGTCCGCCTCGACATCCGCCGTATCGGCCAGGTCAAGGAACGCGAAGAGGTCATCGGCAACCAGACGCGCGTCAAGGTCGTCAAGAACAAGATGGCGCCTCCCTTCAAGCAGGTCGAATTCGACATCATGTATGGCGAGGGCGTTTCCAAGACCGGCGAACTGATCGACCTCGGCGTCAAGGCCGGCATCGTCGAGAAGTCCGGCGCCTGGTTCTCCTATAACAGCCAGCGTCTCGGCCAGGGCCGCGAAAACGCCAAGATCTTCCTGCGCGACAATCCGGATCTCGCCCGCGAGATCGAAACGGCGCTGCGCCAGAATGCCGGCCTGATCGCCGACCGCTTCCTGCAGAATGGCGGCCCGGATGCCGGCGATGATGCTGGCGATGGCGACATGTAATCCAGCCTAGCACATAACGAATTCGAACCGGCCGCATTCCCTCACGAGAATGCGGCCGGTTTTGTTTGTTGCTGGACAGTGGCAAGGTCGGACGATAAAAGCCGATGGATTTAATTTTACCTGCCTGCTGGCAGCATCGAAGGGCATGAAATGAGCGGTGTAAACGATATCCGGTCGACCTTCCTCGACTACTTCAAGAAGAACGGCCACGAGATCGTTCCATCGAGCCCGCTCGTGCCGCGCAATGACCCGACGCTGATGTTCACCAATGCCGGCATGGTGCAGTTCAAGAATGTCTTCACCGGCCTCGAAAAGCGTCCCTATTCGACGGCGACGACCTCGCAGAAATGCGTGCGCGCCGGCGGCAAGCATAACGACCTCGACAATGTCGGCTATACTGCACGCCACCTGACCTTCTTCGAAATGCTCGGCAACTTCTCCTTCGGCGACTATTTCAAGGAGAATGCAATCGAGCTTGCCTGGAAGCTGGTCACCGAGGGCTTCGACCTGCCGAAGAACCGGCTGCTAGTCACCGTCTATTCCGAAGACGAGGAAGCTGCGACGCTCTGGAAGAAGATCGCCGGTTTCTCCGACGACAAGATCATCCGGATCCCGACGTCAGACAATTTCTGGCAGATGGGCGATACCGGTCCTTGCGGTCCGTGCTCGGAAATCTTCATCGACCAGGGCGAGAATGTCTGGGGCGGCCCTCCCGGTTCGCCGGAAGAGGATGGCGACCGGTTCCTGGAATTCTGGAACCTCGTCTTCATGCAGTTCGAACAGACCGAGCCCGGCGTTCGCAACCCGCTGCCGCGCCCGTCGATCGATACCGGCATGGGCCTGGAGCGTATGGCCGCCGTTCTGCAGGGCGTCCAGAGCGTCTTCGACACAGACCTGTTCCGCACGCTGACCGGCACGATCGAAGATGCAGTCGGCGTCAAGGCCGAGGGCAGCGCCAGCCACCGCGTCATTGCCGACCACCTGCGTTCGTCCGCCTTCCTGATCGCCGACGGCGTGCTGCCGTCGAATGAAGGCCGCGGCTATGTGCTGCGCCGTATCATGCGCCGCGCCATGCGCCATGCCCAGCTTCTAGGAGCCAAGGAGCCGCTGATGTACCGGCTGCTGCCGACGCTGGTGCAGGAGATGGGCCGCGCCTATCCGGAACTGGTGCGCGCAGAAGCGCTGATCTCCGAGACGCTGAAGCTTGAGGAAAACCGCTTCCGCAAGACGCTGGAGCGCGGCCTGTCGCTCCTGTCGGACGCAACGGCCGATCTCTCCAAGGGCGACATGCTGGACGGTGAGACCGCCTTCAAGCTTTACGACACCTACGGCTTCCCGCTCGACCTGACGCAGGACGCACTGCGCGCCCGCGAAATTGGCGTCGATATTTCCGGCTTCACCGATGCGATGGAGCGCCAGAAGGCCGAGGCACGCTCGCACTGGGCAGGTTCCGGCGAGAAGGCGACCGAAACCGTCTGGTTCGAACTCAAGGAAAAGCACGGCGCGACCGAATTCCTCGGCTACGACACCGAGACGGCCGAAGGTGTGGTGCAGGCGATCGTCAAGGACGGTGCCGTCGCGGCCGAAGCCAAGGCCGGCGACAAAGTGCAGATCGTCGTCAACCAGACGCCCTTCTACGGCGAGTCCGGCGGCCAGATGGGCGATACCGGCGTGATCTCGTCCGACCACGGCAAGATCGAGATTTCGGATACGCAGAAGAAGGGCGAGGGCCTGTTCGTGCATCTGGGCACCGTTATCGAAGGCGTGGTCAAGGCCGGCGAGCCTGTCGCGCTGACGGTCGATCATGCCCGCCGCTCGCGCCTGCGCGCCAACCACTCGGCAACCCATCTCCTGCATGAGGCGCTGCGCGAAGTGCTCGGCACCCACGTTGCCCAGAAGGGTTCGCTGGTCGCGCCCGAGCGCCTGCGCTTCGACGTTTCGCATCCGAAGCCGATGACGGCAGAAGAACTCAAGGTCGTCGAAGAGATGGCCAATCAGATCGTGCTGCAGAATGCTCCGGTCACGACCCGCCTGATGAGCGTTGACGATGCCATTGCAGAAGGCGCCATGGCGCTCTTCGGCGAAAAATACGGCGATGAAGTGCGTGTCGTGTCGATGGGGACGGGTCTGCATGGCGCCAAAGCCAACAGGCCCTATTCGGTCGAACTCTGTGGCGGCACGCATGTGTCGGCAACCGGCCAGATCGGTCTCGTGCGCATCCTCGGCGAAAGCGCCGTCGGCGCCGGCGTTCGCCGTATCGAAGCGGTCACCGGTGAATCGGCCCGCGAATATCTCGCCGAACAGGACGATCGGGTGAAGACGCTGGCCGCCTCGCTGAAGGTGCAGCCGTCGGAAGTGCTGTCGCGTGTCGAGGCGCTGATGGATGAGCGCCGCAAGCTCGAAAAGGAACTGGCCGATGCCAAGCGCAAGCTCGCCATGGGCGGCGGGCAGGGCGGGTCTGCCGATGCCGTGCGCGAGGTCGCCGGCGTCAAGTTCCTCGGCAAGGCCGTGACCGGCGTCGATCCGAAGGACCTCAAGGGTCTTGCCGATGACGGCAAGACCAGCATCGGCTCCGGCGTCGTGACGCTGATCGGCGTTTCCGACGACGGCAAGGCAAGTGCGGTCGTGGCCGTGACGTCCGATCTCGTCAGCCGTTTCAGCGCTGTCGATCTGGTGCGCGTCGCTTCTGCTGCTCTCGGCGGCAAGGGCGGCGGCGGCCGTCCCGACATGGCGCAGGCCGGCGGCCCAGATGGTGCCAAGGCTGACGAGGCGCTTGAGGCCGTTGCGGCCGCACTCGCGGGCTGAGCATTCGCCTGACGAGAGGTCAAAATCAAACCGGCTGCGAGATCATCGATTTCGCAGCCGGTTTTGTTTTCGGCGCCCTGCGGTCAGTTTCTCGTCTGCAATGCGAGGCGGCAGGCGAGGCCGGTGAATACGCCAGCCAGGATATATTGCGGCAGCTTCGGGAAGCGGCGCACCGAGCCGAGACGTGAGCGGATCTGACTGCCGAGCAGGATGACTGCGCCGTTGACGACAAGGCCGATGCCGTTCAGCACGCTGGCGAGCACCAGCATCTGCACACCCATCGAACCGCCCTCGGCAGTCACGAATTGCGGAAAGAGCGCGATGACGAAGAGTGCCATTTTCGGATTGAGCAGATTTGTCGCAAGACCGGCAAAGAAGATGCGCCGTCCCGACAGCCGCCTCAGCGTCGAGGCCGGCGCAAAGGTGGTGCTTTCGGAACGGAGCGTCTTGTAGGCGAGATAAAGCAGATAGAGGCAACCGGCCCAACGCACGGCCTCATAGGCAACGGGCACGGCCACGAGGAGCTGCGAGAGCCCGAAAGCTGCGGCAAGCGCGTGGCAATAGGTGCCGAGAGCAATACCCGCATAGGTCAGAAATCCGGCTGTGCGTCCCTGGCTGATACTGCGCGAGGCAATCAGCAGCATATCGGGACCGGGCGTTGCGGTGAGCACCAACGCTGCGGCGGCAAAGAGTATCAATGTAGAAAAGTCCGGCATCAGTCTTCCTCTTGGGTTCGAGCCGGAATTCCGGTCTACGCAGGATTCGCTCCCAGCACCAGGCTTTTCCGAAAATATGAATCGATTTTCGGAAAAGCCTGGTGCGTAGATTCAAAGAGTTAGAGCGTCCTTTGTGCGTCCGAACGGAAGCACAGCGCTCTTAGGTTCAAGTCAGCAGGATTTGTCAAATCGGGCTATGCTTTGGTGAGCCGATCGATTTGCAAAGGGTTTGACATGGTGGGTGAAACGGCATGGGCGCTCTACGAGAACCGTCTGAGACGGGTCTCGGCCTATATCCACGATCATCTCGACGAGGATCTGGATATGGAGCGGCTGGCCGAAATCGCGTGCCTGTCGAGCTATCACTGGCACCGGATCTACAGGGCGATTTACGGCGAGACGCTGGCGGCAACCGTAAAGCGGCTGCGGCTGCATCGCGCGGCGGGCGATATCGTCCGTACGGATCTTGATGTCAGCGAGATTGCGAAGCGATCAGGCTATCCCAATCTCCAGTCCTTCAACCGCATCTTCAAATCGGTCTATGGAATGCCGCCGGCACGCTACCGGAAAGAGGGAAGCCACACAGTCTTCGAACCCTCACATACCGGAAAGGCACCAGCCATGTTTGATGTCACCCTGAAAACCATCCCGCAGCTCGAGCTCATCGGCGTTCCCCATACCGGCTCCTATATGGAGATCGGCAAGGCCTTCGAGACGCTGTTCGGCACGCTCTATGCCCGTGGGCTCGCAAAGCCGGAGATGCGAATGATCGGCGTCTATCTCGACGATCCCGATCTCGTGCAGCCCGAGAAGCTGCGCTCTGTCGCCTGTGTCGCGGCCGGCGAAGAGACGACCGCCAATGCGCCACTGGAGCGACGCATGGTGGAGGGCGGCGATTATGCCGTGCTGCACCACAAGGGCCCCTACGCCGATATGTACAAGGCCTATCAGTGGCTCTACGCCCAGTGGCTGCCCGCGTCCGGCCGGCAGATCCGGGATCGCGTGATGTTCGAGGAATACCTCAACAATCCGCGCGAAGTCGCGCCGACCGAATTGCGGACGGATATCTACATGCCGCTGGCGTAAACGGCTCTTTTCTGTACGCATTCCGGACGCAAAACCGCTACACACTTTTGCTGGAATTGCTTCAGGCCGCCTGCATCGCCTTTGCGGCTTCTTCATCCAGCGCCGTTGCCCGCTTATAGGCATCGCGTTCGGAAAGCCGGCCGAAATAATCGACGAAGGCCTGGCGCTTTTCGATGCTGCCGAAGGCAAGACCCCAGCCGATGTGCGAACCGACATAAACATCAGCAGCGGTAAAGCGCTTGCCGGCAATATAGGGGGAGGCGGCCGAAACCGCCTTTTCCAGCGTGCCCATGACATCACCGAACGAACCGCAACCTGCCATGCGCAGCCGCTCCTGCGGAATTTCGAAGCCGAGCGCCTTCAAGGTGACGGACGCTTCCAATGGCCCGGCGGCGAAGAACATCCAGCGGTAGTAATCGGCTCGCTCATCCGCCTGCGGGCCCAACCCTGCCTGCGGAAACGTGTCCGCAAGATACGCACAGATCGCCGCGCATTCCGTCACGATCGTCTTCCCATGACGGATCGCCGGCACCTTGCCCATCGGGTTGACGGACAGATAGTCCGGTTCCTTCATCGTCCCGCCGAAGGTCAGGACTTCGGTATGATATGGTATGCCGGTTTCTTCCAGCATCCACCGCGCTATCCGGCCGCGCGACATCGGATTGGTGTAGAAGGTGATTTCCTCGGTCATCCTGCTTTCCTCTCTCCCAAGCTTCTTTCGTAGCGCTGGCGCGGGAGATTTCAACCCTTGGAGAAGGCGGCGCCTTCACTGCCGCGCGGGAAATGACCTCTGTCGCCGGCGCTGCGTCAGGGCCGGCGATCCGGCCGGGAAGGGATCGCCAGCGCTGATTGTAGTGCAGGGTCTGGGTCTCGAGCAAAGCAAGATCAAGGTAAAAGACAATCATATCCTGGCCCTCGCGGCGCGCGAGAAGCCTTACAAGCTGCAGGAATTCGGGGACAAAACTCTTCTTGGCCATCAGAACCTCCATGCCTAGGCGAGTTTCTGAATAGGCTTTGCAACTTACGCGAGGCTTACTTTTGAAAGGCGTTGCTAATTTAGCATCAATGAGCACAGTGGCAGCAACAAAAAACCCGGCACAATGGCCGGGTTTTCGATCTCTATGCTGACAGGGCTCAGGCCATTGCGGCCTGCAGGTTCTGGTCGATCTTATCGAGGAAAGCCGTCGTGGAGAGCCACGGCTGATCCGGGCCGATGAGCAGCGCCAGGTCCTTGGTCATGAAGCCGGCTTCGACGGTATCGACGCAGACCTTTTCCAGCGTCGAGGCGAACTTTGCGAGTTCGGCATTGTCGTCCAGCTTGGCGCGGTGCGCGAGGCCACGGGTCCAGGCGAAGATCGAAGCGATCGAGTTCGTCGAGGTTTCCTGGCCCTTCTGGTGCTGACGGTAGTGGCGGGTGACCGTGCCGTGAGCGGCTTCGGCTTCAACCGTCTTGCCATCAGGCGTCAGCAGAACCGAGGTCATCAGGCCGAGCGAACCGAAGCCCTGGGCAACGGTGTCGGACTGGACGTCGCCGTCGTAGTTCTTGCAGGCCCAGACATAGCCGCCGGACCACTTCAGAGCGGAAGCGACCATGTCGTCGATCAGGCGGTGTTCGTAGGTGATGCCGGCTTCCTTGAACTGATCCTTGAATTCGGTCTCGAAGACTTCTTCGAAGATGTCCTTGAAGCGGCCGTCATAGGCCTTGAGGATGGTGTTCTTGGTCGACAGGTAGACCGGCCACTTGCGCATCAGGCCGTACATCATCGAGGCGCGGGCGAATTCGCGGATCGACTCGTCGAGGTTGTACATGGCCATGGCAACGCCGGCGCCCGGCGCGTTGAAGACTTCCTTCTCGATGACCGTGCCGTCTTCGCCGACGAACTTGATGGTCAGCTTGCCCTTGCCGGGGAACTTGAAGTCGGTGGCGCGGTACTGGTCACCGAAAGCGTGACGGCCGACGACGATCGGCTGCGTCCAGCCCGGAACGAGGCGGGGAACATTGCGGCAGATGATCGGCTCGCGGAAAATGACGCCGCCGAGGATGTTGCGGATCGTGCCGTTCGGGCTCTTCCACATTTCCTTGAGGTTGAATTCCTTCACGCGGGCTTCGTCCGGCGTGATGGTCGCGCACTTGATGCCGACGCCGTACTTCTTGATGGCGTTGGCGGCATCGACCGTGACCTGGTCGTTGGTGGCGTCGCGGTTTTCAACCGAGAGGTCGAAATAGTCGATGTCGAGGTCGAGATACGGATGGATCAGCTTATCCTTGATGAGCTGCCAAATGATGCGAGTCATTTCATCGCCGTCGAGATCGGCGACGGGATTGGCGACCTTGATCTTCTTCATGTATCTGCCTCGTAAGCTTAGGAAGGGACAGCTGTCCCGGGTGGGTGATGTGGGTCCGGAGCGCTATAGCATTGTGAGCCGGGAACGCAAAGCAGAACGGGCAGGGACGTAGCGTTTTTGCCGCCATTGCCAAGTGCTGGAAAATGGCTAGTCTCGCAGGCAGAAGCCCCCGAGTCCCGGACATTTTGCCATGAAGAAGATCGCCGTTCTGTTCGCCGGCCTCGTTGCCGCCCTGTCTTTTGCACCCGGCCTTTCACTTGCGGCCGATGCGACTGCGCCGGTCAAGGAGATCATTGATGATACGAAGAAAAACTGGGCGGGCGAGAACAGCGACTGGATCGATATTTTCGACGAAGGATTGCTCGGCCGGCTCTACAGCAAGGATTTCGGCGACAAATACAAGGCGGCAGCCCAAAATCCTGCGGCCGACGAGGACGGCATTTCGCCCTTCGACTATGACGTCATCGTCAACGGTCAGGATGCCTGTCCGCTGCAGGATCTCTCCATCGAAAGCGGCCAGCCGGCAAACGGCACGACCGAAGTGACGGTGAAATTCAAGGCGGCGACCTGCATGGAAGGCGCACCCAACAAGGATGCCTTCACGACCGTGCGTTTCGAGGTAATCGAGGAGAGCGGCAAGGCCGTCATCGACGACATCATGATCCAAGGCGAAGAGGGGCAGGGACCGATCTCGCTCAAGGAGGCCATGGTGCAGATCGCCAATGGCGAATGACTGCCAAAGAGGTCACCGGCTGGCGACTCCGGAGAACACGACGGCTCACCGCGACTAATGACGCTTGGCATCATCATTTTGGTGTGATTTGATTTTTGCCGAGGCGGCGGTATCTCGCTCTCGGGTTCGCCACATCCCGCGCGCATGAGGACTGGCAAGGGTGATTTCCGGCTTTGAGTTCCGAGACTGGCTGCTTGCCAATGACCCGGCGCTGTCGCGCCTGCGTATGGGGTCACGTGTCACTCTGTCGATCCTGCTCTCCTTCGCGATCCTGCTTTCGATACACATGCTCATCGTGCCGTTGCCGATCGCGTCCTATGGTCTCGGCATCGTGCTGTCGATCGAAGGCGGAGTCGCGGTACGCGACAAGGGCTCGGCGAGCCAGCTCATCACCAGGCTGCTCGGCTGCCTTGCAAGCCTTGTCGTCGTCGGTATCGCGGCGGCGCTGGAGTCGCAACGCGTTCTCTCGGATTTCATCTTCCTCGCGGTGATCTTCCTCGCATCATCCGCGCGCGTCTACGGCCCGCGCGGCTTTGCGATCGGGATGTTTGCCTTCACTTCCTATTTCATGGGTTCCTACTTCCACCCGACGATCGCCGAATTGCCTGTCGTCCTGATCGGCCCTGTTGTCTCGGCGCTCGTCAGCCATTGGGTGAGGGCGGTGCTTCTGCCCGACAATTGGCGTCGCGACCTGCTGCGATCGCTCGAGAGCGTGCGGGGCCGCATCAACCAGATCCTCTTCAAGCTCGCTGCCCTTGCTGCGGATGGAAAGGTCGATGAGGCCGATCGGCAGGAACTGCGCCAGCTGGAAGACCGGCTGAAGGAGGTGGTGCTGATGGCCGAGAGCTTCATTCCGCGCCCGCCGGGCGGTGTTTTCGATGGCGCTTCCGCACCGGCCGCTGAACTGGCGATCCGGCTATTCGATGCGCATCTGGCGACCGAAAGCGCCATCGTGCTGAGCTATCAAAGCCCGCCATCCTTTGTGCTCGTCCATGCTGTGATCGAGGATGACAAGGCAGTGCTCTCGGCCCAGGAGAAGGCGGTCGCCGACATGGAAGGCCAGCCGCAGGGCGAGACGGCGCGGGCGTTGCTCTGGTTGGGTGCCGCACGCCGGCAGCTTGCGGAGACGATCGATGCCGGGCGCAGGTCCGACTTTGCCGAGATTGCCTCGATTGAGGAGGCCAGCCCATCAACGCCGATCGATTTTTCGCTGAAGAATCCGCTGATGCGCTCGGCCCTGCAGATCACGCTCGCGGCGGCGATCGCCATGACGCTTGGGTTGGCGCTCTCACGCGAACGCTGGTTCTGGGCGGTGCTGGCGTCCTTCCTCGTTTTCAGCAATACCAATTCGCGCGGCGATACTGCTATCAAGGCGCTGCAGCGCTCAATCGGTACATTGTTCGGCATCGCCTTCGGCCTGGTGCTGGCGACATTGCTGACGCACCAGCTGGCCATCGCCATCGCGGTTTCAATCGTCTGCGTCTTCCTTGCCTTCTACTTCCTGCAGATTTCCTATGCGACGATGACCTTCTTCATCTCGATCGTTCTCTGCCTGGTATATGGCATGATGGGTGTCCTCACCTTCGATCTCCTCAAGTTGCGACTGGAGGAGACGCTGATTGGCGCTGTGGCGGGAACGCTGGTCGCCTTCCTCGTCCTGCCGGCACGTACGCGCGGGACACTCGATACGGCGGTCGCCAAGTGGTTCAACGCCCTGAAGGAGCTGCTCCTGGCCGTATCGGAAAAGAAGAGCCAGCCGGAGCTCATCGTCATCTCGCAGAAGGTCGATGCCTGCTATCGCGACATCACGCTTTCAGCGCGCCCACTCGGCTCGACCTGGTCCATTGTCACCAGGCCGGGACAAATTCGCCAGACGCTGGCGATTTTCCTCTCCGTTACCTATTGGTCGCGCATTCTGGCCCGCAACAATACGGCCGATGCCGTCGACGAGGATCTCAAGGGACGGATCACCGCAGATATTTGCCTTCTGGACAGATTTACGCCGCGCGGCTCGGAGTGTTTCCTCGTCACCCGCAAGCAGATGCGGCACGTCAGCCGTCACCTGCCACTGTGGCAGGAAGGGGCGCGGCTCGCCGTCGAAATGATCGGCTCGACCATCGAACGGCTCTATCCGACAGAGACGCAGGACTTGCCGTTTGCGGCGGGCAAAGCTATTGCGCCCGTAAATCAGGAATAGGAAGTACAAATAAGCACCATGGCGGGCACCAACAGCGAGCGTCAACTTTTGGCCGAAGGGCCTGTCATCATTCTGGTCGAGCCGCAGATGGGCGAGAATATCGGCATGGTGGCACGCGCCATGGCGAATTTCGGCCTTGCCGATCTTCGCCTCGTCAATCCGCGAGACGGCTGGCCGAACGAGAAGGCGCAGGCCGCAGCCTCCAAGGCCGATCACGTCATCGAAGGCACGAAGGTTTTCGCTACGCTGGAAGAGGCGATCGCCGATCTCAACTTCGTCTATGCGACGACGGCGCGCAGCCGTGACAATTACAAGCCGGTGCGCTCACCGGTCCTTGCCGCCGGAAACCTGCGCAGCCGCTTCAGGGCAGGCGAGGCAACGGGTATCCTGTTCGGCCGCGAGCGCTGGGGACTGACCAACGAGGAAGTGGCGCTTGCCGACGAGATCGTCACCTTTCCGGTCAATCCGGCCTTTGCATCGCTCAACATCGCCCAGGCGGTGCTGCTCATGTCCTATGAATGGATGAAATCCGGCATGGAGGATCTGGAGGCGGTGCCGTTCCAGGCGCTTGAGCAGCGGCCCTCCACCAAGGAACAGCTCTTCGGCCTGTTCGACCAGCTGGAAGAGGCGCTCGATTCCCGCAACTATTTCCATCCGCCCTCGAAAAAGCCGAAAATGGTCGACAACCTGCGCGCAGTTCTCTCCCGCCGGGCCTTCACGGAGCAGGAAATCAGCGTGCTGCGCGGCGTCATCTCCTCTCTCGACCGCTTCTCGCGCAATAGCCCGCGCAAGGGCGGTTCCACCAGATCCCGCAAGGAAGCGCCCACCGATGACAGCGCCGACGAATGAGCTGAAACCCGTCCTCGTCTTCGATTCAGGCATAGGGGGGCTCACCGTGCTGCGCGAGGCGCGCGTGCTGATGCCGGAGCGCGGCTTCATCTATATCGCCGACGATGCCGGTTTTCCCTATGGTGGATGGGAGGAGCAGGCGCTGAAGGAGCGGATCATCGGCCTCTTCGCCAAGCTGCTCGAAGATTACGATCCCGAGGTCTGCATCATTGCCTGCAACACGGCCTTCACGCTTGTGGGCGCCGACCTGCGCGCCGCCTTTCCGCAGATGACATTCGTCGGCACTGTGCCGGCGATAAAGCCTGCTGCCGAGCGCACACGCTCCGGGCTGGTCTCGGTGCTGGCGACCCCCGGCACGGTCAGACGCGCCTATACACGCGACCTCATCCAGTCCTTCGCGCAGCAATGCCATGTCCGGCTGGTCGGCTCCGAAAACCTGGCGCGCATGGCTGAAGCCTATATCCGCGGTGACGCCGTTTCTGACGAGGCAGTGCTGACCGAGATTGACCAATGTTTCGTCGAGAAGGATGGGCGCAAGACCGATATCGTCGTGCTCGCCTGCACGCATTATCCCTTCATGGCGAATATGTTTCGCAGGCTGGCGCCTTGGCCGGTGGACTGGCTGGATCCGGCGGAAGCCATTGCGCGCCGCGCTCGCACGCTGGTACCGCATGTTGCGGACGCCGTTCATCCTGACAATTTCGACTTTGCCGTCTTCACCTCGGGCAATCCGGATTTTGCCACGCGGCGGCTGATGCAAGGTTTCGGTCTGAGCACGCGATAGGGCACTGCGCGCTTTATTTCCCCTGTCTCATCACGCAAGATCTCAGCGGGGAATCGCGAGCAGGTGTTTGTCGCTCAAGATGCAAAGGGATGCGCCGTGCCGCTGCAAAGACTTGTGATGCTGATCTTCTTCCTGCAACCGATCGCCTTTGGCGCCTGGTTGCCGCGCATTCCCGATATCCAGGCGAAGCTCGAACTCGGCACTGCCGACCTCGCGGTAGCCCTTCTGGGATTACCTATTGGTACGCTGATCACGCTCCCGTTTGCCGGCCGGATCGTCTCGCGCATCGGCGGGCGCATGGCGATCATCTATGGGTTCATCTTCTTTCTTGCCGTGGTTTCGCTGCCGGCCTTCGCGCCCAGCGCCTTGCTTCTTTTCCTTGCCCTTATGATCGTCGGGGTCGCGCTTTCTACCGTGGAACTCGGCATGAATGTCGAGGCCGATGTCACGGAGAAAGCGACGGCGATGATCATCATGAGCCGCTGCCATGGCTTCTGGAGCTTCGGCATCATGGCCGGCAGCCTGATCGGCGTTGGTGCCATCGCCATCGGGCTTTCACCGCACTGGTCGATCCTGATCACGGCGATCATCGTCCTGCCGATCGCGCTGGTCGCCAGCCTGCGCCTGCCGAAATTGCCGGAAATTCACCATGCGGAGAATTCGCAGACAAAGACCGGCTTCAAGCCGCCAAGCCTTGCCCTGCTGGGGATCTGCGCCTTCGTCTTCGGCGTGACGATGACCGAAGGTGCGATCGCCGACTGGTCGGCGGTCTATCTCCGCGATGTCATGAATGCCGAAGGTGCGCAAACCGGTCTCGGTTATTCGGTTTTCGCTTTCATGGTTGCGGCGGGGCGCTTCAGCGGTGACTACATGAAAGGCCGTTTCGGCGCGGTTGCCATTGCCCGCGGCTGCGGCATCGCCTCGCTTGCCGGCATGCTCGTCGTTCTCCTTGCGCCGGCGACGCCGCTTGCCCTGCTTGGCTTTGCAGCAGTCGGTGTCGGTGTCTCGGTCGGATTTCCGCTTGCGGTGACGGCCGTTGCTTCGCTGACCGACCGACCACCTGCTTCAAGCGTTGCCATACTCTCCTTCGCGGCGCTCAGCGGTTTTCTCATCGGGCCGCCGATCATCGGCTTTCTCGGCGAACTCCTGGGCTTGCGCGTGGGGCTCGCGGTCCTGCTGGTGCCACTCTTCGTCAGCCTGCTCTGCACCCGTTTGCTGATTCCGACGCAAAACGACATGGCGGGCGATCTCGTCGAGCGCGAGGCGGTGTAGGGCGTCTTTCCAGGCCTGACTTTCCCTGTGGGTTTTTAAAGGTTTGACGACAACAGCGCCTGCGAATCTGCTAGAGACGGGGGCTTGAATTTGTAAGGGGAATTGGGCGTGCAGGTTGGCATCGATATGGGAATGGCGTCCGGCAACCCGGCGACGCTCGATATCGAGGAATTGCTGGCGACGCGTCTGCTCGTGCAGGGCAATTCCGGCTCCGGCAAATCGCATCTGCTGCGCCGCTTGCTGGAGCAATCAGCCCAATGGGTACAGCAGGTCATCATCGATCCCGAGGGTGATTTCGTCACGCTGTCCGACCGGTTCGGCCATGTCGTCGTCGATGGCGAGCGCACCGAGGCCGAGCTTGCGGGCATTGCCAACCGCATCCGCCAGCACCGAGTTTCCTGCGTGCTGACGCTGGAAGGGCTCGATATCGAGCAGCAGATGCGGGCGGCTGCGGCCTTCCTCAACGGCATGTTCGATGCAGATCGCGAATATTGGTATCCGGTTCTTGTCGTCGTCGACGAAGCACAGATGTTTGCGCCCTCGGTCGGCGGCGATGTCTCGGAAGACGCGCGCAAGGCGTCGCTCGGCGCCATGACCAACCTGATGTGCCGCGGACGTAAACGCGGGCTTGCCGGCGTCATCGCCACGCAGCGTCTCGCCAAGCTTGCAAAGAACGTCGCGGCCGAAGCCTCGAACTTCCTGATGGGCCGCACCTTCCTCGATATCGACATGGCGCGCGCCGCTGATCTGCTCGGCATGGACCGCCGTCAGGCGGAAATGTTCCGAGATCTGAAGCGCGGCCATTTCGTTGCCCTCGGTCCTGCCTTGTCGCGTCGGCCGCTGCCGATCCAGATCGGCAACGTCGAGACATCGGCGCGTTCTTCCAGCCCGAAGCTGATGCCGCTGCCGGATTCGCCGCAGGATGTCGAAGACCTGATCTTCACACCGGATCCGGAAGAGTTCCAGCGGCCGATCGTGCGGCGTGCTCCACCGGCGCCGCGCCCGACCACCGATAGTCTGGCCGAGCTCTCGCGCTCGACGCCGGCCGCCAGCCCCATGCAGGCCGCCGAGCCGCGTGTGGCGCAGCCGGAACTGTCGGCCGAAGAGCGCGAGGAGCGGCTTTCCGGCGTGCTCTCCGAGATCCTCGACGATCCGGGCTCCGGTTTCCGCACGGATGCAGTCCTCTATCAGGAATTCCTGGTGCGGCTGCGCATGCGCCGTGTTCCGGGAGCCCCAATGTCCTTGCAGGATTTCCGGCGGCGCGTGGCGGTTTCCCGCTCCGGCGTCGATCCCGACATGGCCGCAGGGGAAGCCTGGGCGACGGCGCTTTCGCTCTCCAATGGCGTCACCGACGATCTTCAGGGCGTGTTCCTGATGATGGCGAAGGCCGCGATCGGGGGCGAGGCCTGCCCTTCGGATGCCCGCATTGCCCGCGCTTATGGCACGCATTCGGCCCGGCGCGCGCGCCGGCTGCTTGGCTATTTCGAAGAGCAGGGGCTGATCGTCGTCCACGCGGACTTTACCGGCAAACGCATCGTCGCCTTCCCGGACCTGCAGGCCGAGACTGCACCGGGTTCGGCCGATGCGCCTGATACCGACGCCCTGAAGAGCGCCGCAGAATAAGCTTCAGACCCAGCTCTGGATAATCTCGGGGCTGGCATGGATGCAGGTGAGCTCCAGCCGCGTTGTTCCCACATTCTTGAAGCAGTGGGGCGTCTCCGCATTCACGATGACTATATCGCCGGGATTGGGCTCCAGCGTCTCTTCGCCAACGGTGAAACGCGCCTTGCCGGAGCGCACGATCCACATTTCCGTATAGGGGTGAACATGCAGGTCCGGGCCCTGGCCAGGCTCGTTGTCGATCAGGAAGATCGAGACCGGGGCGCCGAAATCCCGGCCCTCGAAGCGAATGGTCCGGTTGGCGAATTGCTGCTGGCTTTCACGCGGTATGACATGGAACATGATTTCCTCCTTGGATCACGCTACGGACTTCGCTATGAATTTATCTTCTCGAGAAGATACTCCACCCAATTTATCTTCTCGTCAAGATAGTTTGGAGCCATGATGGAAACGGAAGATCACGTCGATCGCCTACGCACCCTCTGGGCTAAGGAGTTGCCCGATCTCGACACGACGCCCATGAGCATCCTCGGACGCATCTATCGGCTCTCCAATCTGGTGCGGCCCTCCATCGAGGCGATATTCGCCGAATTCAATCTCGACCGGGGCGAGTTCGACGTGATTGCGACGATTCGCAGGGCAGGGCCGCCCTACAGGATGACGCCGACCGAGCTCTACAGCCTTCTGCTGATCTCGTCGGGCGGGCTGACGCATCGGCTGGACAGGCTGGAGAAGTCGGGGCTGATCCGGCGGGAGCGCTCTGCCCAGGACAAGCGCAGCTTCGAGGTAGCGCTCACGGATGAGGGCATCGAACGCGCAGAAGCCGCCTTCCGCGAAGATATGAAGCGGGAACTCGCCCATCTCGGCGGGCTTGAGGAAAGCGAGCGCCGCGCGCTTGCCGCTCTGCTGCGCAAGCTCGCAGGTTCCCTTGAGCGAACCGGCGATAACGGCCTCGCCGTGGCAGATTCTGTTTGACAATCCTGTGACTTATCCCTAAAGACCGCCCCAGCACCGGGCAGCAATGTCCGGTGTTTCATTTGACATGTCCCGTGGATCAGATCCGTTCGCGTAATGGAAAGATCCTGTCGGCTCCCGGAAACGGGATCAAAGGAGGGCGTGTTTCCTTCGCGCGGTTTGGCAACAAACCGTCCTAACACTTTGAAAGGAAATACGATGAGCAAGCGCGAATCGTCCAAGTACAAGATCGACCGCCGTATGGGCGAAAACATCTGGGGCCGTCCGAAGTCCCCGGTGAACCGCCGCGAATACGGCCCGGGCCAGCACGGCCAGCGCCGCAAGGGCAAGCTTTCCGACTTCGGTGTGCAGCTGCGCGCCAAGCAGAAGCTGAAGGGTTACTACGGTGACCTGCGCGAGAAGCAGTTCCGCGCCATCTTCGCTGAAGCTGACCGCCGCAAGGGCGACACCTCGGAAAACCTGATCGGTCTTCTGGAGTCCCGCCTCGACGCGATCGTCTACCGCGCCAAGTTCGTTCCGACGGTCTTTGCTGCCCGTCAGTTCGTCAACCATGGCCACGTTACGGTCAATGGCGTCCGCGTCAACATCGGTTCTTACCGTTGCAAGGTCGGCGACGTCATCGAAGTTCGTGAGCGCTCCAAGCAGCTCGTTACGGTTCTGGAATCGGTTTCGCTCGCAGAGCGCGACGTTCCTGACTACGTCGAAGTCGACCACAACAAGATGGTTGCCACTTTCGCACGCGTTCCGACGCTTGCCGACGTTCCGTACCCGGTTGTCATGGAACCGCATCTGGTCGTCGAATTCTATTCTCGCTAATCGCGAGAGGCGTTTTCGCATTCTGGAAAAGCCGCCTCTCGGGGCGGCTTTTTCGTATCCGGAGGGAAGATGGTGGATTTGCAGGCAGTCCTCGACAGCATCTACAAGGAGCTGACGCCCCGTATCGGCGAGGGCAAGGTCGCGGATTATATTCCCGAACTTGCCAAGGTCGATCCGAACCAGTTCGGCATGTCGATCATCACCGTCGACGGCAAGGTCTACAGCGTCGGCCATGCCGATGTCGCCTTTTCCATCCAGAGCATTTCCAAGGTCTTCATGCTGACGCTGGCGCTCGGCAAGGTGGGCGAGGGGCTGTGGAAACGGGTCGGCCGCGAGCCTTCTGGCTCAGCCTTCAATTCCATCGTCCAGCTCGAGCATGAGCACGGCATTCCGCGCAATCCCTTCATCAATGCCGGCGCGATCGCCGTCAGCGATGTCGTCATGGCCGGCCATGCGCCGCGCGAGGCGATCGGCGAGTTGCTGCGCTTCGTGCGTTACCTCGCTGACGACGAATCCATCACCATCGACGACAAGGTGGCACGCTCGGAGACGGCGACCGGCTATCGTAATTTCGCGCTCGCCAATTTCATGCGCTCCTACCGCAATCTCGATCACCCCGTCGATCATGTGCTCGGCGTCTATTTCCACCAGTGTGCGCTCTCCATGACCTGCGAGCAGCTGGCCCGCGCCGGCCTGTTCCTTGCGGCACGCGGCGGCAATCCGCTAACCGGCCATTCGGTCGTGTCGCCGAAACGGGCGCGGCGCATCAATGCGCTGATGCTGACCTGCGGCCATTACGACGGATCGGGCGATTTTGCCTATCATGTCGGCCTGCCGGGCAA